>Ga0308169_10000032_pt1 | contig 386308 bp, 368 predicted proteins | sample PhyBR1_2_FD_202139 | JGI IMG/M metagenome (GOLD analysis project Ga0308169, IMG submission 202139) | Phyllosphere microbial communities from UC Gill Tract Community Farm, Albany, California, United States - DLSLSB.R1 | ecosystem: Host-associated > Plants > Phyllosphere > Unclassified | place... | reverse complement strand
CTGACAATCTTCAATCCAAAAGGAATTGCTTCATGACCCAGTCAGCAAGCCGACCAGGCACGAGGTCAATCAATAAATTGGCATTGACAATGTGCACGCTGTTGAGTTCTCAAGGACCAGACGCACTCCCCGCTCGACCCACAAAAGGATTCCGCCAGAGAGGCATTCGTCTTGTACAACACCCGGGCTCACGACCAGAAGGTCATGGATCCGAGGGCTGGTTGCCTGAGCGGGACCCCGTCCGGACTGCATCTCCAGGTGTTCAACCCGGTGATCGTCTCGGCCGTTCCGTTCTCCGCCTCAGCGGCAACGAGTGATTACTTTACGCAGAGGTGAACGGCAGCGCCAAGCCGGGCCACATCCCGGGCGTGTCGGCCATCGAGCCACGGACGAAGGCTCCCCCCGACAACGACGAACGGCCCGCTCCCCACCTGGGAAACGGGCCGTTCGAGAGCGTTGTCAGTGCCGAGCGATGACCGGGTTCTTGAGCGTGCCGATGCCGGAGATGGTGACCTCGACGATCTCACCGTCGCGGATCTGGCCGACGCCGGCCGGGGTGCCGGTCAGGATCACGTCGCCGGGCAGGAGGGTCCAGATCGAGGACACGAACTCGACGAGCGAGGGGATGTCGTGCACCATCTCGTTCGTCGACGCCGCCTGTCGCAGGTCACCGTCGACGCGGGTCTCGAGGCGGATGTCCGACGGGTCGATCTCGGTCTCGATCACCGGGCCGAGCGGGCAGAACGTGTCGAAGCCCTTCGATCGGGTCCACTGCCCGTCCCGCGCCTGCAGGTCACGGGCCGTCACGTCGTTGGCGATCGTGTAGCCGAGGATGACGCTCGCGAAGTCCTCGCGCCGGACGTTCTTGGCGAGCGACCCGATCACGATCGCGAGCTCGCCCTCGTGGTCGACGCGGCCGATGTCCGCCGGCAGTCGGATGGGTTCGTCCGGACCGATCACCGAGGTGTTCGGCTTGAGGAACACCACCGGGTCGTCACCGGCACGTTCGTCCATCTCGGAGGCGTGCTCCGAGTAGTTGAGCCCGACGCCGATCACCTTCGACCGCGGGATGACGGGGGCGAGGAGCTTGGCGTCGGCGAGTGCGACGCGCTCCCCCGTGGTCTCGAACCCCTGGTACATCGGGTCCCCGGCGAGCACCACCAGGTGCCGCTCGTCGAGGATTCCGTACCGGGGGTCTTCACCCTTGCTGCTGAACCGTGCGATCTTCACCGTTCGACCCTACCCACGCCTGCCGGTCGATCAGGACGCGTCGGTCAGCTTGGTCATCCACCCGTGCGGGTCGGGACGACGGCCGTACTGGATGTCGGTGAGCTCGTCGCGCAGGGACATCGTGAGTTCCCCGGCCCCCACGGTTGGCGAACCGATCGCGAAGCCCTCGCCCCGGAGTTCGGCGATCGGGGTCACCACGGCGGCGGTACCGCACGCGAAGGCCTCGGTGATGGAGCCGTCGGCGACGCCGTCACGCCACTCGTCGAGCGTCACCCGGCGCTTCTCGACCGTCAGGCCGCGGTCCTCGGCCAGCTGCAGGATCGAGTCACGCGTGATCCCCTCGAGGATGGACTCGGAGTCGGGCGTCACGAGGGTGCCGTCGGACTTGACCAGGACGACGTTCATGCCGCCGAGTTCTTCGAGGTACTTGCCCTCCACCGAGTCGAGGAACATGACCTGCTGGCAGCCGTGCTCGTAGGCCTCTTGCTGGGGCAGCAGCGACGAAGCGTAGTTGCCGCCGGTCTTCGCGGCGCCGGTCCCGCCCTTGCCGGCTCGGGCGTACTGCGTCGACAGCCAGATCGACACCGGCTTCGGGCCCGAGGTGAAGTACGCCCCGGCCGGGCTCGCGATGCAGTGGTACGCCACGGCCTGGGCGGCGCGGACCCCGAGGAACGACTCCGTCGCGATCATGAACGGCCGCAGGTACAGGCTCGTCTCAGGCGCCGAGGGTACCCAGTCGACGTCGGTCTGCACGAGCTGCCGGATCGACTCGACGAACGCCTCGACCGGGAGCTCCGGGAGCGCCAGGCGTCGGGCGGACCGCTGGAAGCGCTTCGCGTTGGCGTCCGGCCGGAACGACCAGACCGAGCCGTCTGCGTGCCGGTAGGCCTTGAGCCCCTCGAAGATCTCCTGGGCGTAGTGCAGGACACTCGCGCTCGGGTCGAGGGACAGCGGGCCGTACGGGTGGATCGACGCGCTGTGCCAGCCGTCGTCCAGCGTCCACTCGACCGTGGCCATGTGGTCGGTGAAGTGCTTGCCGAAGCCCGGGTCGGCGAGGATCTGCTCCCGCTCCGCGGCTGCGCGGCGGTCGGCGGACGGGGTGCTGGCGAACTCGAGTCCGAAGGCGGTGTCGGTGCTCATGGGGAGGACTCCTTCTCAGGCGGTGGTGGTGCGTGCCGTGACCGCGGCGGCGATCGCGTCGCCGATCTCGGCCGTGCGACGCGGCGTGGTGCCCCGGTCTGCGAGGTCGGACTCCACCGCAGCCGTCACCGCCGCCGCCAGGTCACCGCGACCGAGGTGGTCGAGCAACAGGGCGACGGAGCGGATCGCGGCAGTGGGGTCGGCCTGCTGCTGGCCTGCGATGTCCGGTGCGGAACCGTGGACCGGCTCGAACATGCTGGGGAAGGTGCCGTCCGGGTTGATGTTGCCCGAGGCCGCCAGACCGATGCCGCCGCTGATCGCGCCGGCCAGGTCGGTGATGATGTCGCCGAACAGGTTGTCGGTGACGATGACGTCGAACCGTGCGGGGTCACGGACCATGTGGATGGTGACCGCGTCCACGTGCTGGTAGTCGACGGTGACGTCCGGGTACTCGGCGCCGACAGCCGCGACGGTGCGCTGCCAGAGGGCTCCGGCGTGCACCAGGACGTTGCTCTTGTGGACGAGGGTCAGGTGCCGACGCGGGCGTCGGTCCGCCAACGCGAAGGCGTACCGCACGACCCGCTCGACACCGAAGGCGGTGTTCAACGAGACCTCGGTCGCGATCTCGTGCGGGGTACCGGTCCGGATCGCACCGCCGTTGCCGACGTACGGCCCTTCGGTGCCTTCGCGCACGACCACGAAGTCGACCTCGCCGGGGTCGGCGAGCGGCGTCGGGACGGCCGGGTGCACCGTCGTCGGGCGCAGGTTCACGTAGTGGTCGAACGCGAAGCGGAGCTTGAGGAGGAGCCCCCGCTCGATGATGCCGCCGGCGAGCCGCGGGTCACGCGGGTCGCCGCCGACCGCACCGAGCAGGATCGCGTCGTGCTGCGCGATGGCCGCCATGTCGTCGTCGGTCAGGATGTCCCCGGTCTCCAGGTACCGTGCGGCACCGAGGGAGAACGGGGTCTCCTGCACCACGAGGTCGTCCGGCAGGACCGCGTGCAGGACCTTCAGCGCCTCGGCGACGACCTCGGGGCCGATGCCGTCGCCACGGATGACCGCGAGTCGGATCGTCTGCGCAGTGCTCATGTCCGCCACTCCCCTAGAGCGTGATGTCGATCTCGCGGAGCGAGGAGGCGTCGATCGCCGAGCGGACGTGCTCGAGGATCTCGGCAGGGACGGGTGAGTCGACCGTCAGCACGCTCAGCGCCTGGCCGCCCGCGGCTTCGCGCGAGATCTGCATCGCGGCGATGTTGATGCCGGCCTGGCCGAACTCCTTGCCGTAGACCGCGACGATGCCCGGTCGGTCGGTGTACTCCATCACGACGTGGTGCCGGTCGAGCGGCACCTCGACGTCGTGCCCGTTGATCTCGACGAGCTTCTCGACCTGCTTCGGGCCGGTGAGCGTGCCGGACACGCTGATCGCCGGGCCGTCCGACTGCGCGCCGCGGATGGTGAGCACGTTGCGGTACTCGGGGCTGTCGGTCTCGGTGATCAGACGGACGGTGACCCCGCGCTGCTCCGCGATGAGCGGGGCGTTGACGTAGGAGACCTGGTCGCTCACGACGTCGGTGAAGACACCCTTGAGTGCCGCGAGCTTCAGCACGCTGACGTCGTACTCGGCCAGCTCGCCGTGCACCTCGACGTCGATGCTGGTGACCGGCGAGGTCGCGAGCGCGGTGAAGACCTGGCCGAGCTTCTCGACGAGCGGGATGCCGGGGCGCACGTACGGGTCGATGACCCCGCCGGCGACGTTCACGGCGTCGGGGACGAGCTCGCCGCCGAGGGCGAGACGGACCGACTTGGCGACCGAGACGCCTGCCTTTTCTTGCGCTTCGTCGGTGGAGGCGCCGAGGTGCGGCGTCACGACGACGTTCGGCAGCGCCAGGAGCGGCGAGTCCTTCGGGGGCTCGGCGACGAAGACGTCGAGACCGGCACCGGCGATGGTGTTCGACGTGAGGGCCCGGTGCAGGGCGTCCTCGTCGATCAGGCCGCCGCGGGCCACGTTCACAACGAACGCGGTCGGCTTCATGAGCGCGAACTGGGCGTCCGAGATCATGCCCAGCGTCTCCGGCGTCCGCGGCATGTGGATCGTGGTGAAGTCCGCCCGACGCAGCAGGTCGTCGAGGGAGACGAGCTCGACCCCGAGCTGCTGCGCACGTGCCGTGGTGACGTAGGGGTCGTACGCGATGACCGTCACGCCGAAGGCCTGCAGCCGCTGGGTGATGAGCGCGCCGATGCGGCCGAGGCCGATGATGCCGACGGTCTTCTCGTAGAGCTCGACACCGGTGTACGACGAGCGCTTCCACGCACCGGCGGCCAGCGAGGCGTGAGCGGCCGGGATGTGCCGCGCAAGCGACAGGATGTGTCCGACCGTGAGCTCCGCCGCCGAGATGATGTTCGAGGTCGGCGCGTTCACGACCATCACGCCGGCGGTCGTCGCCGCCTTGATGTCGACGTTGTCGAGGCCGACGCCGGCACGGGCGACGACCTTGAGGCTCGGTGCCGCGGCGATCGCCTCGGCGTCGATCTTGGTGGCGGACCGCACGAGGACGGCGTGCGCGTCGGACAGCGCCGCCAGGAGCGCCGGACGGTCGGTGCCGTCCACGTTCCGGATCTCGAAGTCGGGCCCGAGGGCGTCGACCGTTGCGGGCGAGAGTTCTTCGGCGATCAGGACGACCGGCTTCGACACAGCAGCTGTTTCCTCACTCGAGACGGTTGGTATCCCACCATGCTATCGACGCGGGCCGGTGGTGACGACCGCGGGAGCGGTCCTGTGGAGAACCACACGACGGCCAGGGCCCACGCCGTCGGTTCCGGAGCGCCGCGCCAGCGGCGGTCCGGCCGTGCCGGTGGGGAGAGGCGCGGGGCGGTGCCGCACCGCGCCTCCTGGCCGTCGGCGGGTCGCGTCAGAAGTCCAGCAGCGTCGGGACGAACAGCTGGAGGTCGAGCCAGAGGGCGCCGGCGCCCGCGAAGGCGACCACGAACACCGCGATCGTGACGGGCAGGCTCGAACGCCGGGTGATGACGATCGCCGCGACGAACGCGACCGGCGCGATGAGGATGTCGAGCACGAGCCACAGCCACGGGGTGCTGGTCTGCAGCGAGTCGCCACCGGAGGTCGTCTGGAGGAACGCGTTGAAGGCGTCCACCCGCTGGTTGATCTGCGTGAGGTTGCCGACGGCCTGCACCGTCATGTACGCGAACAGCGCCGCGAACACGACCCAGACCACGAGCTTCGCGACGACGGGAGCGGTGGCCCGACGGGTCGTCGGGACGGCCCCGGTCACCCGAAGCTCCGGGTCAGGAGGAAGGGCCAGGGGAAGAGCACGACGGCACCGAGGAGCATCCAGAGCAGGCGGGTCCGCGTGCGGCTGCTCCGCGCCGCCCAGAGCACCACCGTGAACCAGAGTGCCGGCGCGAGGATCGCGAGGAAGCGGAGCACCTCGACGAAGAGCGTCAGGACCGTGTCGACGCCGGAGACGTACGCGGTCGACGCGGTGAGGAGCCAGGCCACCGTGTAGAGCAGGTAGAGGCCACCGAAGATGCCGAACCCGACGAGTGCACCGGAGGTCTCGGGGGCCTCGGGGTCGCGCACAACCCGGTCGCGGACCGCCACCGGGTTGTGCGCCGCGTCGACGTGCGTGGCGTCGTCGGCGTCACCCCAGCTGAGGGCGGCGTCGTCGGTGTCGACGGCGTTCGGCACGTCCGGGTCGATCGACCCGTCTGGTGGGGATGCTGCCGTGGTCATGCCCCGATTCTACGAGGGACGCGACGTCGGGCGGACCAGCGGGTGTCGGCGAGTGGCGCGGCGGCGGCGTCGGTCAGACGTCGGCAGGCTGCGTCGCGAGCACCCCGGCGACCACGTCACGGACTGCCGGGAAGAGCGGGTGGCTCTCCATCAGGCCCGTGAGGATCTCGGTCAGCGCGTGCGCGGTCGCCCCGGAACGCAGGAGCGCGTGCAGCTCGATCGACTCCGGGTCGTTCTCGTCGTCGAAGGCGAGTGCCGCACGGACGGCCCCGAGCAGGTGCTCGACGGGCAGGCCGCGCTCGGCGAGCTGCGATGCCGGGCCGACGAAGCGTTCACGACGGCCGAGCTTGCGGAGCGGATTGCGTCCGACTCGCGCCGTGGAGTCCGGCAGGTGCGGGTTCGCGATGCGGGACAGGTTCGCGGCGACGTAGCGCGCGTGGTCCTCGGGGTCGAAGCCGTGCTTCGCGATGAGCAGCGCGGTGGTCTCGGCGAGCACGCCGTCGACCTCGGCGCGGACGGCGTCGTCCTCCAGGGCTTCACGGATGAGCCGGATGCCCCGCACGTACCCGTGGTAGGCGGCCGTGGCGTGGGCGGTGTTCACCGTGTAGAGCTTGCGCTCGACGAACGGCTGCAGGTCGTCCACCCAGGTGACGCCCTCGATCGTCGGCGGTTCGGCGTCGGAACCCAGGAACGGGGTGCGCTCGATGACCCACTCGTAGAACGGTTCGAGCACGACGTCGAGGCCACCCGACTGGCCGAGGACGCCGGACTGGTCGGGCACGATGCGGTCGATGGCGCAGTTCGCGAAGACGGCGGCGATGTCGCGGTCTTCGAGGATCGGAGCGCGGCGGATGCTGGCGTGCAGGGAGTCGGTCGCGTTGAACGCGTTCTCGCACGCGACGATCGTGACGTCGCCGTGCTCGAGCGGTCGTGCCGCGAGCCCTTCGGCGATGAGCGGCGCGACGAGCGGGAGCGTGCGGGCCCCCACTGCGGTGGTCACGACGTCGGCCTCGGCGATGGCCCGGACCACGCGCTCGCGGTCGGTCTTGCTGTTCAGGGCACGGAACCCGTAGACGAGGTGCTCGACCGGCATCTCGCCGACCTCGTGCACCACGAAGCGTCCGGCTTCGTTGAGGGCCGAGACCACGCGTTCGTCGACGTCGACGAAGGTGAGCTCGTAGCCGCTCGCCACGAGGAACTGGCCCACGAACCCGCGCCCGATCTTGCCGGCGCCGATGTGGACCGCTCGCTTCGTCACCGCCATCCGACGATCATCCCATGCTGGTCGGGGCGGTCCTGACCGCCGGAGCGCAGCACGGCCGACGAGTGTCGGGAATCGGCCGCGGGGAGCGCGGAGGCATGCCGGTCCGCGGCGTGGGGGCTGGAGAAGAGCTGCTGCATAACGTTCGGGTCACATCGCGAGGCGGCGGTGCAGGGTGCACCGCCGCCTCGTCGTCGAGTGTTCTCGGAAGACTACCGCGCGGCCGAGCCGTCGACGTAGTCACCGTCGTTCTGCTTCCACGCGAAGAGCGCGCGGAGCTCACGGCCGGTGGCCTCGATGGGGTGCCCCTCGCCCTTGGCGCGGAGTGCCTTGAACTCGGGGGCGCCGGCGTCCTGATCGTCGATGAAGCGCTTCGCGAAGGCCCCGTTCTGGATGTCCGCGAGCACCGCCTTCATGTTCTCCTTGACGTCCGGCGAGATCACGCGGGGGCCGGAGACGTAGTCACCGAACTCGGCGGTGTCGGAGATCGACCAGCGCTGCTTGGTGAGGCCGCCCTCCCAGATGAGGTCGACGATGAGCTTGAGCTCGTGCAGGACCTCGAAGTAGGCGATCTGCGGCTGGTAGCCCGCCTCGACCAGGGTCTCGAAGCCGTACTGGATGAGCTGCGAGGTACCACCGCAGAGGACGGCCTGCTCACCGAACAGGTCGGTCTCGGTCTCCTCGGTGAAGGTCGTCTTGATGCCGCCGGAGCGGAGCCCGCCGATGGCCTTGGAGTACGACCACGCGAGGTCCCAGGCGGAACCGGACGCGTCGACCTCGACGGCGACGATGACGGGGACGCCACGGCCGGCCTCGTACTCGCGGCGGACGGTGTGGCCGGGGCCCTTCGGCGCGACGAGCGACACGTCGACGCCTTCGGGGGCCTCGATGTAGCCGAAGCGGATGTTGAAGCCGTGGCCGAAGACGAGCGTCGCGCCCGGCTTGAGGTTCGGGCGGATGTCCTCGGCGTAGACGATGCGCTGGACCTGGTCCGGCGCGAGGATGACGACGACGTCGGCCCAGGCCGTGGCGTCGGCCGGCGTGTGGACCTCGAAGCCCGCCTCTTCGGCCTTCTGCCGGCTCTTCGAGCCCTCCTTGAGGCCGATCTTCACCTCGACGCCCGAGTCACGGAGGTTGAGTGCGTGGGCGTGGCCCTGCGAGCCGTAGCCGATGACCGCGACCTTCTTGCCCTGGATGAGCGTCAGGTCGGCGTCAGCGTCGTACACGATGTCAGTCACGAGGGTGTGTCTCCTTGGTTCTGTGGGAGTGCCGGGCACCGTCGGCGCCCGGGAAGGGTGTGACGGGCGCTCAGCGCACCCGATCGGTGATGCTCTTCGGTCCGCGGCCCATGCCGAGGAGACCCGCACGGGCGAGCTCCTTGACGCCGTAGGGCTCGAGCACGCGGAGGATCGCCTGGATCTTGCCGGGGTCGCCGGTCACCTCGACGATCAGGGAGTCGGTCGCCACGTCGACGACCTGGGCACGGAACAGGTTCACTGCTTCGAGCACCGCCGAACGCGTCTGGTTGTCGACGCGCACCTTCACGAGCATGTGCTCGCGCTGGACCGACTGCGAGAAGTCCAGTTCGACGATCTTGATGACGTTCACCAGCTTGTTGAGCTGCTTCGTCACCTGTTCCAGCGGCAGGTCCTCGACGTCGACGACGACCGTGATCCGGCTGAGGCCGTCCACCTCGGTGTTGCCGACGGCGAGCGACTCGATGTTGAACCCGCGTCGGGCGAACAGTCCGGCGACACGGGTCAGCAGACCGGGCTTGTCCTCGACGAGGAGGGAGAGGACGTGGCTCATGCGGTTTCTCCCGTCATGTCGGCGTCTTCGTCGTCCCAGGTGGGCGCGAGTGCCTGGGCGTACTCGATGGACGAGTTGCTGACGCCCTGCGGGACCATCGGCCAGACCATGGAGTCACGGCTCACGACGAAGTCGATGACCACCGGACGGTCGTTGGTGGCGAGGGCGAGCTCGATCGCGGCGTCGACCTCGTCGGCCTTCTCGACGCGGATGCCGAGGGCACCGTACGCGTCGGCCAGCTTCACGAAGTCCGGCACACGTCGCGAGGCGTGCCCCGTCTCGAGGTCGGTGAACGAGTGCCGGCCGTCGTAGAACAGCGTCTGCCACTGCCGGACCATGCCGAGCGACGAGTTGTTGATGATCGCGACCTTGATCGGGATGTCGTTGATGACGCAGGTCGCGAGTTCCTGGTTCGTCATCTGGAAGCAGCCGTCGCCGTCGATCGCCCAGACCACGCGGTCGGGCTGGGCGACCTTCGCTCCCATCGCCGCGGGGACCGAGTAGCCCATGGTGCCGGCACCGCCGGAGTTGAGCCAGGCGTTGGGCCGCTCGTACTTGATGAACTGCGCGGACCACATCTGGTGCTGCCCGACACCGGAGGCGTACACGGCCTCGGGGCCGGAGAGCTCGCCGATGCGCTTGATGATGCCCTGCGGGGCGAGCAGCCCGTCGGTCGGCTCGGCGTACCCGAGCGGGAAGTCGGTCTTGAGCTGGTGGAGCTTCGCCCACCACTCCTCCGTCGAGGCGCGGTCCTCGACCGCGATGCCACCCCAGGCGTCGAGCAGGTCGACCAGGACCTCGCGGGCATCGCCGACGATCGGGACGTCGGCGAAGCGGATCTTCGAGATCTCGGCGGGGTCGATGTCGACGTGCACGACCTTGGCGTCCGGCGCGAACTCGTCGGCCTTGCCGGTGACACGGTCGTCGAAGCGGGCACCGAGGGCGACGATCAGGTCGCTGTCCTGCAGCCCGAGCACCGCCGGCACCGTGCCGTGCATGCCGGGCATGCCGAGGTGCTGCGGGTGCGAGTCCGGGAACGCGCCGCGCGCCATCAGCGTCGTGACGACCGGCGCACCGGTCGCCTCGGCGAAGCGGAGGAGTTCGGCGGTCGCACCGGAGCGGATGACGCCGCCGCCGACGTAGAGCACCGGACGCTGCGCCTCGGACAGCAGCTGGGCGGCCGCGGTGATCTGCTTGCCGTGCGCCTTGGTGACCGGGCGGTAGCCGGGCAGGTCGAGCTTGGGCGGCCACACGTAGGGCGCGGACTTCTGCTGCGCGTCCTTGGTGATGTCCACCAGCACCGGGCCGGGGCGACCGGTCGTCGCGATGAGGTGCGCCGCGGCGAGGGTCGCCGGCACGTCGGCCGGGTCGGTCACCAGGAACGAGTGCTTCGTGATCGGCATCGTGATGCCGACGATGTCCGCTTCCTGGAAGGCGTCGGTGCCCATCAGCGTCGAGAACACCTGGCCGGTGATCGCGATGAACGGCACCGAGTCCATGTAGGCGTCGGCGATGGCGGTGACGAGGTTCGTCGCGCCGGGACCCGACGTGGCGATGGCGACGCCGACCTTGCCGGACGACGAGGCGTAGCCCTCGGCGGCGTGGCCGGCGCCCTGCTCGTGACGGACGAGGATGTGCCGGATCGTGGTGGACGCCATCAGCTCGTCGTAGAACGGGATGATGGCTCCGCCGGGCAGGCCGAAGACGTCGGTGATCCCGAGGTGCTCGAGCGTCCGGAGGACGGCTCCCGAGCCGGTCAGGATCTCCGGCGACCGGCGTGCACCGGCGGCCGCGGACAACGGAGTTGCTTCCGTGGGCATGAGTGGTCCTTGCCTGAGTGGTGGCGGTGGTGCGGGTGTCGGACGCTAGCCCGTGACCGCGCCCTGGGCAGCGGACTTGACGAGCTTGGCGTACTTCGCGAGGACTCCGCGGGTGTAGCGCGGGGGCAGCGGGGCCCAGCCATCACGGCGGGCCTCCAGCTCGGCCGGGTCGACCAGTAGGTCGAGCGAACGAGCCGCGATGTCGACACGGATGCGGTCGCCATCACGAACGAAAGCGACTGGACCTGCGTCCACTGCTTCCGGTGCGATGTGGCCGATGCAGAGGCCGGTTGTGCCGCCTGAGAATCGACCGTCGGTCAAGAGTAGTACATCCTTGCCGAGGCCGGCGCCCTTGATGGCCGCCGTGATGGCGAGCATCTCGCGCATGCCTGGGCCGCCCTTGGGGCCCTCGTAGCGGATGACGACGACGTCGCCCTTCTGGATGCCTCCCTCGGTCAGGGCGTCCATCGCCGCGCGCTCACGGTCGAACACACGAGCCGGGCCCTCGAAGACCGAGGCGTCGAAGCCCGCGGTCTTCACCACGGCGCCCTCGGGTGCGAACGAACCCTGCAGGACGGTCAGGCCACCGGTTTCGTGGATCGGGTTGTCGAGGGTGCGGAAGACCTCGCCGTCGAGTGCCGGCGGGTCGATCTCGGCGAGGTTCTCGGCGACGGTCTTGCCCGTCACGGTCATGCAGTCGCCGTGCAGCAGGCCCGCGTCGAGCAGCGCCTTCATGATCACGGGGATGCCGCCGTTGCGGTCGACGTCGACCATGACGTACTTGCCGAAGGGCTTCATGTCGGCCAGGTGCGGGACCTTCGAGCCGATGCGGTTGAAGTCGTCCAGCGACAGCTCGACCTCGGCCTCGTAGGCGATCGCGAGCAGGTGCAGGATGACGTTGGTGGAACCGCCGAGGGCCATCGCGACGGCGATCGCGTTCTCGAAGGCTTCCTTCGTGAGGATCTGGCGTGCGGTGATGCCGTGCTCGAGCATGTTCACCACGGCCTCGCCGGAGCGGTGCGCGTAGTAGTCACGGCGACGGTCCGCGCTCGGCGGAGCAGCCGAACCCGGCAGCGACATGCCGAGGGCCTCGGCGACCGAGGCCATCGTGTTCGCGGTGTACATGCCACCGCAGGCGCCCTCGCCGGGGACGATGGCGCACTCGATCTTCTTGAGCTCTTCCTCGCTCATGGTGCCGGCCTTGCACGCGCCGACGCCCTCGAAGGAGTCGATGATCGTGACTTCCTTCATCGTGCCGTCGGCCTGCTTCACGTAGCCCGGCATGACCGAACCCGCGTACAGGAAGACGCTCGCCAGGTCGAGGCGTGCGGCGGCCATCAGCATGCCGGGCAGCGACTTGTCGCAGCCCGCGAGCAGGACCGTGCCGTCGAGGCGCTCGGCGTTGACGACGGTCTCGACGCTGTCCGCGATGACCTCACGCGAGACGAGGGAGAAGTGCATGCCCTCGTGGCCCATCGAGATGCCGTCGGAGACGGAGATGGTGCCGAACTGCAGCGGGTATCCGCCACCGGAGTGCACGCCCTCCTTCGCACCCTGTGCGAGACGGTCGAGCGACAGGTTGCAGGGCGTGATCTCGTTCCACGAGGACGCGATGCCGATCTGCGGCTTGCTCCAGTCCTCGTCTCCCATACCGACGGCCCGCAGCATGCCACGCGAGGTGGTTGCTTCGATCCCGTCGGTGACGACCCGGCTGCGCGGCTTGACGTCGATATCAGGCATGGGATGAGTCTAGGACGGTTTGGGATACCAGCCGTCCACCCCCGTGCTTTCTCATGCTCGGGGGCCGTTATCAGCGGGTGGCGCGCAGCCTCGCCAGCTGCTTCAGGACCCCGGTCAGTGCCGCCGGGTCGGCGATGCGGTACCCGGCCCGGGTCTCGCCCGGTCCGACCTTCACCCCGACGTCGCCGTCGCCGAGCACGCGGAAGGCGTCCTCGTCGGTGACGTCGTCGCCGGCGAAGAACACCGCGTCGGCGCCGTGCAGGTCGCGGAGCCGGGCGATGGCGTCACCCTTCGTGACGTGCCGCACCGCGAACTCGACGATGTCCTTGCCACCGCGCTCGAGCACCTCGGGGTCGGCCTCGTGCGCAGCACGGCTCGCCGCCGCGTCCGCCTCGGCTGCGACCTCGGCGGAGACACGTCGGGTGTGCACCCCGTGCCCGGCGGGCTTGTGCTCGATGACGACGCCCGGGAACCGTGCCCCGACCTCGTCGAGCGCCGCACCGATCCGTGCGACACGATCGACCTCGTCGTCCGTCAGCGCGGCCTCGTCGTGGCCGTCCACGCGCCACTCGACGCCGTGCGAGCCGACGAGCGCCATGTCCTCGGGCGCGTGGGTCACCTCGGCGAGGCTGCCGAGGGGACGCCCGGACACCAGCACCACCTCGGTGTCCTTCGCGCGGTGCAGGGTCAGCACCGCCGCCCACGAGCCGGGCAGCGCCCCGACCTGCGACGGGTCGTCGGCGAAGGGGGCCAGCGTGCCGTCGAAGTCGAGGGCGACGATGAGTCGCGGCGCAGCCGCGAGCGTCTCGAGGGCCGCGTCGATGGCGGACTGGTCGGTGGTGGTCTCAGTCATCACGTGCCTCCCGGGTGTCCTCGGCAGCCCTGGCGGACTGGGCGTCCTGGTCGAAGATCGACATGTTGTCGGTCTGCGCCTCACGGTGCTGCTCGCGCGGGTCGGCGGCGGACGGGTCGATCTGGGCGTTCCGCGGCGCGTGGCGGTCGAGCGCCTCGAGGAACGAGCGCGACCAGCGCGCAACGTCGTTGTCGCGGACCCGCTTGCGGAGCGCACGCATGCGCGTCGACCGCTCGCGACGCGGCATCTGGATCGCACGTTCGATCGAGTCCTTGAGCGCACCGATGTCGTGCGGGTTGACGATCACGGCCTGCTTGAGTTCGTCGGCTGCCCCGGCGAACTCGGACAGGATCAGCACGCCGTCGTTGTCGAACCGGGCGGCGACGTACTCCTTCGCGACGAGGTTCATGCCGTCCCGCAGCGCCGTGACGAGCATGATGTCGGCGGCCAGGTACAGCGCCACCATCTCCTCGCGCGGGTAGCCGTGGTGCAGGTACGAGATCGGCTGGTGGCCGATGACACCGAGGTCGCCGTTGATGCGGCCGACGCTCAGCTCGATCTCGTCGCGGAGCGCCGCGTACGAGTCGACACGCTCGCGGCTCGGGCTCGCGACCTGGATGAGGGTGGCGTCCTCGACCGCGATGCGGCCGTCCTCCACCAGCTCACCGAAGGCCTTGATGCGGTGCCGGATGCCCTTGGTGTAGTCGAGCCGGTCGACGCCGAGCAGCACCGTCTTGGGGTTGCCGAGGCTCGCGCGGATCTCCCGCGCACGCTCCTGCACCTCGGGCTTGCGGGCGATCGCCTCGAAGCTCTCGGCGTCGATCGAGATCGGGAAGTGCCGTGCCTCGACGTGACGGACCGTGATGCCCTTTCGGCTGCGCGGGGCGGCCGGGTCGTCGACGGGGACGTCGATCGTGGTGCCCTTGGTCGTGTAGCCCTTGATGTGCCGCACCGCGCGCAGGAAGTCGCTGGCGTCGTCGTGACGCTGGAAGCCGATGACGTCGGCGCCGAGCAGCCCGTCGAGGATCTGCGCACGCCACGGCAGCTGTGCGTAGATGCCGACCGGCGGGAACGGGATGTGGTTGAAGAAGCCGATCGTCAGGTCGGGACGCTTCGCCCGGAGCAGGGCCGGCACGAGCTGCAGCTGGTAGTCCTGCACCCAGACGATGCCGTCCTGCTCGACGATCTCGGCGATCTGCTCGGCGAAGCGCTCGTTGACCCGCTTGTACGCGTTCCACCAGTCGCGGTGGTAGCTCGGGTGCTCGATGACGTCGTGGTACAGCGGCCAGAGCGTGTCGTTGCTGAAGCCCTCGTAGTACTCCTCGACGTCGTCGTCGGAGAGCGGCACGGGCACGATGTGGATGCCCTCGTTGTCGAACGGTGCCACCTCGACCTCGGCCTGCCCCACCCAGCCGACCCAGGCTCCGTCGTTCGCGCGCATCACGGGTTCGAGGGCGGTGACGAGGCCGCCGGGCGAGTGCCGCCAGCCCTCGTTGCCGTCCTGGTCGACGACGCGGTCCACCGGGAGACGGTTGGAGGCGACGACGAACGAGTAGCGGGTCTGTTCGGTGCGGTCTGCAGGCATGGGGTGGTGTGATCTCCGTTCCGCCCGGCCGGAGCCGGGTGCGTCGGGTGCGTCGGTGCGTCGGGTGCGACGGCCGGCGTGGTGTGCCGGGTCCGGCGACCCGAGTCCGGCGTGCTGCGCCGGGTGCGCTGCCGAAGTTACCAGCGTGGGGACAGCACATTCACGGGCGATCGGCGGTTCCGCTACGCTGCAGGCACGTGTCGGGGGGACACGGGTGCTGGAGTGCGGCGCCGGCCTCCCGGTCGGAGAGGACCCCCAGCCGTGAGCGAGAACCCGCCCAACCAGCCCGTCCCGCCGTCGCAGCCCGGCGGCCAGCCCGGCCCCGGCCAGCCGGCTTGGAACGGCCAGCCCGGCCCCGGCCAGCCAGCTTGGAACGGCAAGCCCGCCTGGCAGCAGCAACCGCAGCCTGGAGGCCCGCAGCAGTGGCCGGGTCAGCCCGCCCCCGCCGCGCAGCCGTCCGATGCCTTCGGTCGCTTCCTGCGGTCCGTGTCCGGTCGCGACTGGCTGGCGGCCGTCCTCGCCGCCGTCGGCGGCTGGGTCGCGGCCTACGTCGTCGCGGGGCTCTCCCTGCTCATCACCGTCGGGCTGCTCGCGTCCGGCGGCAGCGGTTCGGCCGCTCCGTCCACCGGGTCCGGCACCGACCTCGGCGCGGGTCAGGCCCCCGACGTGGAGTCCCTGCTCTCCGGCGTGAGCGTCCTGCTCGGTGCGCCGGCGCAGCTCGTCGCCCTCGCCGACCTCGGCCGGCTGCACCTGTCCGGGTCGATCGGGTTCCTCGGTTCCGGATCGGGCTCGCTCGCCGTGGTGCCGGCGCTGGTGCTCGCCGCGCAGGTCGTGCTGGCCGTCGTGCTCACCCGGCGGATCCGCAGCCGTGCACTCGGTCGCTCCCAGGTGCTCGTCGCCGCGGTGGTCTCCGGTCTGGTGACCACGGTGCTCACGAACGTCGCAGCCGCACTGTTCGCGATCCGGTTCCCGTCGGTGTCCGGTGCGGTCATCGAGCCGGTGCACGCCGTCGGTGTCGGCAGCATCCTCGGGGCGTTCGTCATCGGTGCCCTGGCGGCGCTCCTCGCTCGGCCCTCCGTGCTCGCCGGTCGCAGCGTCTTCGCCGCCCGTCTGCTCGGCACGCTCCGCGTCGCCGCGTCGCAGCTGACGGTCCTCGTCGTGCTGGTCGCCGTCGTCGTCATCGTCGTCGCGCTCATCGCCCAGCCCTCCTACGGCTCCGCACTGCCGCTGTTGCTCGGCAACGTCGCGATCGGGCTCACGGCGCTCGGGTTCTTCGGTGGTGTGGGCACGTCCGGCTTCGGGTCCGCCAGCGACACCGCCTCGGTGTTCGGCGGAGCGGGTGGCTGGACCTGGCTCGTCGTGCTGTTCGTCGTCGTCACCTCGATCATGGCCGGGCTCGCACTCGCCGTCCGCCGCAACGACCGGATGCGCTCGACGCTGGACTGGGTCGTCACGCCGCTCGTGTGGTTCGCACTCGGCCTGCTGTTCTTCGTCCTCGGCACCGGGGTCGTCTCGTACCAGGTGAGCAGCACGAGTTCGGTGGACGGGTCCGGGTCGATCGGCATCGCGCCCTGGACGCCGATCGTCTTCGCCCTGTGGGGTGGCGCGATCGAGGTCGTCGCCCGGTACCTGGCCCCGGTGCTCCTGCCCCGTCTCGGCGGTGCCGTGGTGCTCCGCACGTCGCGTGTGGTCGGGGCGGACCCCCGCCCCGTGGTGCCGCAGGCGTTCCCGGCCGCAGCCCCCGCCGACACGGGCATGCCCGCTGCCCCGGCGGCTCCCGCCGACCAGACCGTTCCCGGTGCGCCTGCCGCGCCCGGTGTGCCGGATGCTCCCGGTGCATCGGGTGTTCCGGCGGCTGCCGGCGATCCGGCTGCCGCCGCGTGGACCACTCCCCCGGCCGCCGACCAGCAGGCGCCGTACCCGCCGTCCGGGTCCGCCCCGCAGTCCGCGTACGGGTCGCAGCCGCCCTACGGCGCGGGCAACCTGCCGCCCTACGGGGCGCAGCCGGCGTCCGGTGGTCAGCCGGCGTACGGGTCGCAGCCGTTCATCGGCGGCGGCGCCCCGGCCCCCGCCCCGATGTCCCCGCGGGCCAAGAAGATCCTGGTCCGTTCGCTCATCGCCGGCGGTGCCGTGATCGTGGTCGTCGTCGCGGGTGCGGTCACGACGAGCGTCCTACGCGCCAACGTGTGGGGCCCGGCCCCGACGGTCAAGTCGTACGTGCAGGCCATCGCCAGCGGTGACGCCGACACCGCCGCCGACCTGAGCGACGTGCCGGACGACGCCGCGATGCTCGACACGAAGGTGCTGCGGAGCGCGAAGGACCGTCCGTCCGACATCCACGTCGGGCGGGTCGCCCAGACCGGGGACTCGGCGATCGCCACCCTGAGCTACACGCAGGACGGCAAGAACCGCTCCGGTCAGGTGACGTTGCGCCGGACCGGCACCTCGTTCCTGGTGAAGGACGAGTGGCGTGTCACGCAGCCGCTCGCCCAGCAGGTGACCCTGACGGCGTCCGAAGTGCTCGAGGGTGCACCGGTGACCGTCGGCGGCAAGGAGATCGGGAAGATCAGCGACGGCAAGTTCACGTCCCTCGCCTACCCCGGCAGCTACGAGGTCTCGGTCGGCGGGTCGAAGTACTTCACCGGCGGCACCGAGAAGGTGAGCGTCGGGGCGGTCTCGTCCGGCTACGTCGACTTCGCGCCGAAGGCCACCAAGGCCCTCGAGCAGGACGCCGAGCAGTACGTGTCCGACCTGATCGACGACTGCGCCGAGAAGACCGAGCTCCGCGCCCTGAGCGGCTGCCCCTGGTACGGACCGTACGACGCCGACGGCGGCGTGCGGTACGACGTCACGTCGATGCCCGAGCTGGAGGTCGAGGCATCACGCTCCGGCACCGTGATGGTGACGAGCACGAAGGACGGGAGCGTCTCGTACGACTACAAGTCCTACCTCGGTGACAAGAAGCGCGGCGAGGACTCGTTCAGCGTGAGCGAGTACCTGAAGGTCGAGGACGGCAAGCTCGTCTCGGCGTACTGAGCAGGAGCCGACTGATCGGCTCAGGCTGAACGGGAGTCGCTGCACCGACTCCCCGGCACCACGACGGCCGACCCGCGATCCTCGCGGGTCGGCCGTCTCAGTAGGCTGACGGACATGGTCAGGACACGGGCGTGGTGCAAGGGCGACACGGTCGAGCGGGACTTCCCCGTCGACCGGATCTCCGACCTCGTCGCGGACCCGGACACCTTCGTGTGGATCGACCACACCGACCCGACGTCGGCCGACCTCGAGCAGATCGAGGAAGAACTCGGGATCCACGCCCTCGCCGTCGAGGACGCCGTCGAGCACGGCCAACGCCCGAAACTCGACCGGTACCGGGACAGCCTGTTCCTGGTCGTCTACGACGTGGGCGGTACGGACGACGCCGGCAACCTGATCACGCACGAGGTCAAGGCGTTCGTGACGGAACGCGCCCTCGTCACGATCCACGGGTCCGACGTCGACACCGCCCGGATGGAGTACCGTCTGAGCGCGAACGCCGACATGGCCGGACACGGCGTGCCGTGGCTGGTGTGGGCGCTGCTGGACGCCGTCGTCGACCGGGCCACCGACACCGTCGAGGACCTGGAGCGGCAGATCGATGCGCTCGAGGACGACCTGTTCGAGCCGGGCGATCCCCGTGAGCAGCAGGTCCAGCGACGGTCGTTCCGGCTCCGCAAGACCCTCGGGGTGCTCCGGCGGCTGGTCGTGCCGACGCGGGACAGCGTCGCGTCGTTGCTGCACGGCGACGCGGAGACGATCTCGAACGGCATCCGGCCCTACTTCCGCGACGTCGAGGACCACCTCGTCTCGATCGCCGACTCGGTCGAACAGCTCCGCGACGCCGTGTCGAGCGTGCTGGAGACGACCCTGAACCTGGCATCGAACCGGCAGAACACCGTGATGAAGAAGGTCACGAGCTGGGCGGCGATCATCGCGATCCCGACCGGGGTGACGAGCTTCTTCGGGCAGAACGTCGCGTTCCCGGGCGAGGGCGCCTGGAGCGGACTCTGGGCGTCGCTCGCGATCATCACCGCGTCGTCGCTCGTGCTCTACCGCGTCTTCAAGACCCGCGACTGGCTCTGAGCGATGGCCCCGCCCGCGTCAGAGGGCGAGCGCCAGGACCCCGGCGACGACGGTGAGCGGCGCCACGATGCACCCGAGCGCCATGTACCGGCCCCACGACAGGTGCACACCCTCGGCCGACAGCCGTGCGTGCCACAGCAGCGTCGCGAGCGAGGCCCACGGCGTGATGAGGCAACCGGCGTTCACACCGATCAGCAGTGCCGCGTACCGCAGGGCCTCGTGCCCGGCAGCTGGTTCGAGCACCAGGTACGCCGGCAGGTTGTCGATGCCGTTGGCCGCCACCGCGCCGGCACCACCGAGCAGCAGCAGCGGCCCCGTTCCGGTTCCACCCTGCAGCGCGTGCACGATCGGGTCGGTGATGCCGGTCGTGTGCAGCGCCTCGACCACCACGAAGAGCCCGGCGGCGAACACCAGGGTGGACCACGGCACGCGGGACACTCGGAGCTCGGACGGCGACCGGAACGCCGCGACCACGACGAGCACCACGGCGGCCAGGACCGCGGCGATCCACACGGTCACCCCGGCGGTCAGGGCGACGACGAGCGCGACGAGCACGGCGGAGGCAGCCCAGAAGGACACCGGGTCGCTCGGCTTGCGGACGGACACCGGTGTGTAGCGGCCGAAGAGCTTGCCCCGGAACACCACCAGCAGGACGACGCACGGCACGACCACGCCGGCGACCGCGGGCCAGGCCATCAGCCCGGCGAACGCCAGCGGGCCGTCGAGCCCCATCCGGTCGACGGCGAGCAGGTTGGTCAGGTTGGACACCGGCAGCAGCAGCGACGCGGTGTTCGCGAGCCAGACCGTGGTCAGCGCGAACGGCATCGGGGGCAGACCCACGCGCCGTGCGAGCGAGATCACGATGGGGGTGAGGAGCACCGCGGTGGTGTCGATCGACAGGAAGACGGTGCAGAGGACGGCGAGCACGACGACCGCGCCCCAGAGGCCGATGGTGCGCCCGCCACCGACCCGGGCGGCGACGTCGGCGAGGCGGTCGAAGACCCCGGCGTCCGCAGCGAGCTCGGCGACGATCGTCAGCCCGAGCACGAACCCGAGGACCGGCAGGACCCGGTCCGCGAGCACGGCGAGGTCGTCGAGGGGCAGCAACCCGAACACGACGCAGACCGCGCCGACCACGAGCAGGGCCGCTCCGATGACCGCTTGACGCACGAACGCTCCTTCACCCGGTGCCGCGGCCGGGTGACCGGCGGCGCTCCAATGTACGGGCCGGTAGCGTTGTCAGCACGACGACAGGAGGCCTCTGTGCGCAAGTTCATGTTCAACGGTGCGGTGTGGAGTTCGCTCATCAGCGGCTACAGCGTGCTGCAGACCACCCGACAAGGACCGCGTGACTGGCGGCTCGCGCTGACCTGGGTCGCGTGGATCGCCACCACCATCGTGGCCATCGGCACGGTCGTCGAGGACGACCGCGCCGTCAAGGCGCGCCAGTAGGTCGGAAGGCCGAAGGGGCCGCGGTCGCGACCCGCTGACGGACGGACGGGCGCGCCCCGCTCAGCGGCGACGCGAAGCGTTGCGCGGGGCGCGCCGACCGAGCCTGCGAGGGAGGCGTGCCAGCTGGCACCGGGCCTCCCGTCCGTCTTCCGTGCCGTCCACGGCAACCGGTGCCGCAACCGGGTCAGCGCTCGGAATCCGGGATGCCGGAGGTCTGGATCGGTCCGGTGAAGAGCGCTCCGCGCTCGTCGTCGCCGAACAGCTGCGAGTCGCCCTCGGTCGCGCGACCGCGTCCGCGTCGGCGCAGGGCCGGTGCGGTCGGCTCGGTGAGCTGCACCCGCTGGACCGGCAGGGCATCCGGGTGGGTGCGCTGGATCCACTCGACCATCTCCTCGCGGACGTAGCAGCGCAGGTCGAACAGGCCGCCGGCGTCCGGCGCCGTCACGAGGATGCGGACGCGGACCAGTCCCCCGACGGCGTCGGTGACCTGGAGCACCTTGACCCGGCGGTCCCAGATCGTCGACGTCTCGAGGATCCGGTCGAGCTCGGCGCGCATGTCGGCCGGGCTCACCCGCCAGTCGAGGTCGAACTCGACGGCGCCGAGGAGCTCGCTGCCGGTCCGCGTCCAGTTCTCGAACGGGGTGCTCGTGAAGTACGTCGACGGCAGCACGAACCGCCGGTCGTCCCACAGGTGCACGACGACGTAGGTCAGCGTGATCTCCTCGATCCGCCCCCACTGCTGCTCGACCACGACGACGTCGTCCACCCGGATCGACCCGGAGAAGGCGAGCTGCATGCCGGCGAACACGTTGCCGAGTGTGGACTGCGCGGCGAGCCCCGCGACGACGGAGATGAGACCGGCGCTGGCGAGCACGCTCGCGCCCGCCGCCTCGACCCCGTCGAAGGTCAGCAGGATCGCTCCGACGGCGATGATGACGAGCAGGGCGACCGTGAGCCGACGGATGATGAGCACCTGGGTACGGATGCGGCGCGCCTGCCGGTTGTCGGGCACGTCGATGCGGAAGCGGTGCAGCCCGAGGTCCTCGAGGAAGATCGCGACGTGGCACGCGAGCCAGCAGCCGACCGCGATCGTGACGATGAGGAAGCCGTGCACGACCTCGTCCCGCCACGGGTAGGCGTCGGGGTCCCGCGGGATGCTCGAGGTGAACGCGATCCAGAGCAGCACCACCAGCAGCACGGTCCGGAACGGGTGCTTCGTCCGGCGAGAGAGCACGCCGGCCCAGCGTTCCCGGCGCGCGACCGCCCGCAGGACCAGGTGCAGGACGAGGGCGACGGCGGCCGTGACGAGCAGAGCGAACCCGGTCGCGACGAGCAGTCGGAGGAGGATGTCCATCCCTCCATGCAAGCAACGGACGACGGCCGTCGTTCAGGTTCGGGCCGCCGTCGGCTGTGCGGACGTTCAGCAGCTTCCGTTCGTCGGAACGGGGGTTTGCGTGACGGCCCGGTCCGGAGCGCATGTAGGTTGTCGCGCATGACAGCGCAGAACGACACGGGTGTGAACCGAGCGCCGGCGAACGACTTCTCGCACGAGCAGGAGGGCTACCAGCACGGTCTGAAGCCCCGGCAACTGCAGATGATCGCGATCGGCGGCGCGATCGGAACCGGGCTCTTCCTGGGTGCCGGCGCACGACTGCACACCGCGGGCCCCGCGCTCGCGCTGACGTACCTGGTCGCCGGCGTCTTCGCCTTCTTCATCCTGCGTGCACTCGGCGAGCTCGTGCTGCACCGGCCGTCCTCGGGGTCCTTCATCTCGTACGCCCGAGAGTTCTACGGCGAGAAGTTCGCGTACGCGGCCGGCTGGATGTACTTCCTGAACTGGGCGATGACCTCCATCGTCGACACCACCGCCGTCGCGATCTACCTGCAGTACTGGTCCGCCTTCACCGCGGCGCCGCAGTGGCTGCTCGCACTGATCGCCCTGATCGTCGTCCTCGCGGCGAACATGGTCGCCGTGAAGGTTTTCGGCGAGCTCGAGTTCTGGTTCGCCCTGATCAAGGTCGCCGCGCTGGTGGCGTTCCTGGTCGTCGCGATCGTCTGGCTCGTCTTCGCGTTCCCCGTCGAGGCCGGTGGCGAGGCCGTCCGGACCGGGTTCACGATCTGGGGTGACAACGGCGGGCTGTTCCCGAAGGGGCTGCTCCCCGCGGTGATCGTGATCCAGGGCGTCGTCTTCGCCTACGCCGCGATCGAACTCGTCGGCACGGCATCGGGTGAGACGCAGAACGCCGAGAAGGTCATCCCGCGTGCGATCAACTCCGTCGTCTTCCGCATCGCCGTGTTCTACGTCGGGTCGATCGTCCTGCTCTCCCTGCTGCTGCCGTACACCTCGTACAAGGACGGCGAGAGCCCGTTCGTGACGTTCTTCTCGTCGCTCGGCAACCCGCACGTCGGCGCGATCGTCGGCGGCATCATGAACTTCGTCGTGCTCACCGCCGCGTTGTCGTCGCTGAACGCGGGCCTGTACTCGACCGGCCGGGCGCTGCACTCGATGGGCATGAACGGGTCCGCGCCGAAGTGGACCACGAAGATGTCGAAGGGCGGTGTGCCGTACGCCGGCATCCTGCTCACGGCGGCCTTCACCGTCGCGGGTGTCGTGCTCAACTACTTCGTCCCGAAGCAGGCGTTCGAGATCGCGCTGAACATCGCCAGCCTCGGCATCATCACCGCGTGGGGCACGATCATCCTGTGCCAGATGCGGCTGCGCCAGTGGGCCAAGCAGGGTTTGGCGAAGGAACCCTCGTTCAAGCTGCCCGGCGCTCCGGTCACCGCCTGGCTGACCCTGGCGTTCCTCGCCTCGGTCATCGTCCTGATGGCGATCGACTACCCGGTCGGCACGTACACGATCGCGTCCCTCGTGGTCATCATCCCGCTGCTCATCGTCGGCTGGTTCCTGCAGCGCGACCGCATCCTGCGCATCGCCGCCCTGCGCGAGGGCGTCACGGGTCCGTACCCGATCGGCGTCCGCAACCCGGCTGCCCAGGTCCGCCGTGACGACGACCGGAACGGAGACGGGGTCTAGCACGCCCCGGTTGTCCCCGGAACGCAAGGCCGCACCGCGCGATCACGAACGGTCCGGCACCCGTCGCTACCATCAGCGGGTGCCGGACCGTTCTGTTTCCCCCACCCTCGACCTGCAGCTCAGCTGGCGGGGCGCGTTCGGACGCCTCCGGGTGTTCGCGGACCGGCTCGAGGCCGAGACCGACTACCAGCGCGAGGCGCGCACGGTGGTGCCGATGGACGCCGTGCAGGGGTGGCGCCTCGGGCCGTGCGACGAGGACGCGGTCTGCGTCGAGTTCGTCGCGGAGCAGGAGACCTACCGGGTGCTGCTCGACACCCCGGACGAGCAGCTCGCTGCGCTGGCGATCCGGAAGGTGCTCGGGCCCCCGCTGGAGTCCTGAGGACGCAGGGTCAGTCGTCGGTGTCGACACGGTCGGTGACGACCTCACCGGAGCCGGCGTCGATGCGCACGCTGTGCTTCGTGCCGGACGAGTCGAGCACGTCGCCCTCCCAGACCACCGTGCCGACGTGGTCGTCGAGCCCGAGCTCGGTGACGGTCCCGGCGTGCAGGTCCTGGAAGGCGTCGACGGCCTGCTTGACGCTCAGGTCGGCGGCTGCGACGAAGCGCTCGTGCTCGGCCGTGTCGTCCGCGTCGCCGGCTTCGGTCTGCGGGGTGCCGGCGACCGAGGTGCCGTCGGCGTTCGTGTGCAACTCGTGCTCGGTGCCGTCCTTCGTCACGACGAGGACCTCGTAGGCGGAGGCGCCCTGCTCCTGCTCGACCGAGATGACGGTGCCCGAGCCGACCTCGCCGCGTGCGGTGGCGACCGCTGCGAGCAGGGCCTTGTTCGAGCCGACCGCCGCCGCGCCGGGCGAGGACGAGCCGGTGCCGCTGCCGCTGCCGGCGGAGTCCGTGGCCGACGAGCCGACCGAGCCGGAGCCGGCCGAGCCCGTGTCGTCGTCGGAGTCGTCGCTGGCGCAACCGGTGAGGGCGAGTGCCGCCACGATCGGCAGGGCGGCGAACGCGGCGATGCGGCGGGCGGCGGGCTTCTGGTGCTGGGTGCGGAAGTTCATGTGACGAGCATCTCGTCGGGGTGCTGAAGCAGGCCTGAAGCGACCTGTTCAGCCGCCGAGTGCGATGCGGACGACGAACCGGGCGCCGCCGAGCGGCGACGCGACGACGGTCGCGTCACCACCGTGCGCACGGACGGCGTCCCGCACGATGGCGAGTCCGAGGCCCGCGCCGCCCGCATCGCGGCTGCGGGCCTCGTCGAGACGGACGAACCGCTCGAAGACGCGTTCCCGCTCGCCCTCGGGCACGCCGGCGCCGTCGTCGTCCACCGTGAGCACCGCCGACCCGTCGTGCTCGGTGAGCGAGACTGCGACGCGGGTGCTCGCGTGCCGGACGGCGTTGTCGACGAGGTTCCGGACCACTCCGGCCAGCACGCGCTCGTCGCCGAGGACCCGCGCCGCCGAGATCGCCGAGCCGTCCACCCGGACCGCGCGCACGGCGCCGTCCGGTCCGGACCAGGCCCCGGCCTCTGCCCCGGTCGTGGCCCGTGCTCGTGCGCGGGCCACGGCGTCGAGGGCGAGGTCGTCGAGGTCGACGGGGCGCCGTGCCCGGATCCCGCCCTCGTCGAGGCGGGAGAGCTCGAGGAGCCCGGCGACGAGGTCCTGCAGGCGCACCGCCTCGGACCTGACGACGTCGGCGAGGTCGGCCACGTCGGAGCGTTCCGGGTGGGCGACGGCGACCTCGGCGTGCTGCCGGATCGACGCGATCGGTGACCGGAGCTCGTGGGAGGCGTCGGAGACGAACCGCCGCTGGCTCTCCGCGGACCGGTCGAGGCGGTCGAGCATCGCGTTCATCGTCGTCGCGAGCCGCGCGACCTCGTCACCGGTGTCCGGCACCTCGACCCGGGCGTCCGGGTGGGCGGCACGGATCGTCTCGACCTCGGTGCGCATCCGCTCCACGGGCCGCAGCGACCGCCCGGTGACGGCCCAGGTGACCGCCACCAGCAGCAGCACGAGCACGGGCACCCCGACGGCGAGGAGCGCGACGGCGGTGCGGACCGCGGTGTCGGCCTGGTCGAGCGAGGCGCCGTAGACGAGCGTCGCCTCGCCGCCGCCCGGCAGGTCCACGTCGTCCGCGACGAGCAGCCACCGTTCACCGTCGTGGGACCACCGGGACTCGTCGGCGGTGGGCAGGGCGTCGCCGTCGGCGTCCTCGCCGTGCGCCAGGACCGCTCCGCCGTCGCCGATCACCTGCACCAGGACGTCCTCGTAGTCGGTGACCGCGGACGCGCCGTCCGCCTCGACCCGGGAGGACACCTGCTCGAGCCCGGCCTCGGCCGAGGTGCGCACGCCGTCGAGCAGCACGAGCCGCAGCACGACGACGAACGCCACCGCGCCGATGACCAGGGCCGCGAGCACGACGAGCCCCGCGCCGAGGGTGGTCCGGGCGCGGACCGACCGGAAGCGCCGTGGTCGGGTCGGCGCGCCGGGACGCGTGCCCGGGCTCGACCCGTCAGCCACCGTCGGCCGCCAACCGGTACCCGGCGCCGCGGACCGTCTCGATCGCGGCACGCCCGAAGGGCCGGTCGAGCTTCCGGCGGAGGTGCCCGACGTACACCTCGACGATGTTCGGGTCCCCCTCGAAGTCGACGTCCCAGACGTTCTCGATGACGTCCCGCTTCGACCGCACCTGCCCCGGGTGCCGTGCGAGGTACTCGAGCACGGCGAACTCGCGGCTCGTCAGCTCGACCTGGGTCCCGCCCCGGGCCACGGTGCGCGCCGCGGGGTCGACCACCAGGTCGCCGAGCGTCAGCACCGTGGGGCGCTCCCGTGCGCCGCGGCGGACGAGCGCCCGGAGCCGGGCGACGAGCACCGGGTGCGAGAACGGCTTCGTGACGTAGTCGTCGGCCCCCGCGTCGAGTGCCTCGACCTGGTCCCACTCGCCGTCCTTCGCGGTCAGCATCAGCACGGGGGTCCAGTCACCGTCGGCACGGAGCTGGGCGCACACGGCCCAGCCGCTCAGGCCGGGCATCATCAGGTCGAGCACGATCGCGTCGTAGCGGAACTCCCGCGCGTGCCACACGCCGTCCACGCCGTCGTTCGCGACGTCGACCGCCCACCCCTCGGCCTCGAGCCCGCGGCGCACCCCGTCGGCGAGCCGGACCTCGTCGTCGACCACCAGCACACGCATGGCACCGATCCTGCCGTGTCCCGCTGAAGCAGGGCTGAAGCGGGCCGCGATGGTGGCCAGGGGCGGACGGGAGGCCCGTGGCGGCACCGCCACGCGCCTCCTGTCCGGCGGTGGTCCGGACCAGGGCCGCGCGGCCCGCCTGCGCGGGCTCAGACCAGCAGCAGGATCCCCGCGATGACGGAGGCGACGGCGATGGCGAGCGCGACGAGCAGGAGCACGAGGTGCACCGTGTAGAACGTCGTCGGCTTGCCGGCGGCGTCACGGGCACGCGTGTCCGTCGCGACGCGCTGGAAGAAGCGCGGCCAGGTGATGACGTTGAACACGGCACCGAGGAACAGGACGACTGCGGCGAAGACGAGCACGGTCCGATCCTAGACAACCCACGACCGGGACGAGACCGGGCAGGTGGTGCTCGGCCGCCCCCAACGCGGCCGAGTCCCGACCCGGCGAGGCCACAGGATCTGTAGCACTTGCTACAGACTGTACACGGCATGCCCCACAGCGTCGAGCACCGAACGGCTACGCGGTCTCGAGGGCGGCCTCGGCATCGGCGAGGACGGCACGCTCCGACTCGGTCAGGGACGCCCGTGCACCGCGGACCCCGTCGTTGATCTCGACGATGCGGCGGCTGAGGAGCGTCGCGGGGTCGTCGGTCGGCGGGTAGGCGTTGTCCACCCCGAGCCGCTCGTGCAGGGGCGCCAGACGCTGCAGCGCGGCGTCCACCCTGCGGGCACGGCGTCGGCGCGAGATCCGGTGCCCGAACACGAGCAGGAGCATCCCGGACGCCACGCACAGCACCGCTCCCGGCGTGGTGACGTCGTAGGGCAGCGAGAGCGCGTGCGTGACCTGCAGGTCGCCGACGACGTGGGCGACGTCCATCACGACGACCACGACCATGCGGACGACCCCGAGGACACCGCCGAGGATCAGGACCCACAACCCCACCAGGTCCGTGGTCGTCCGGGCCTCACGCAGGCGCAGCACGCAGATGAACCCCGTCGCGCCGAGTGCCACACCGAGGTAGACGGTCTGCGCGATCGAGTAGACCGTGGCCGCCGGGTGCGAACCGGCGTCGAGCATGAAGGTCGTCGTGGTCGCGGGCTTGTCGAGCACGGTGAACGCGACGAGGACCACCACGATCACCACCACGAAGGACACCAGGACCGCGTTCCGGAGCCAGGGTCGTGCCGCCCCGACCGCCTTCGCCACGCCCCACAGCAGCGTGCTCGTGCCGGCCACCATGAGGCAGTCGCTGATCACGGTCACGACGTTGAACCCACCGAGCCGCGGATCGAGCCAGCGGTACAGCGGGTCGACGTTCGTGACGATGGTGGCGGCGAAGAGCAGGAACGTGAACGCGAGGGTGCGGTCCTGCCCGCGCTGCAGGACCAGCAGCACGATCGTCCCGACGAGGAGCAGCACCGCCTGGACGACGGCGATGATCACCCGAAGACCCCGCGGAAGGCACTCGGGCGGCCGCGGTGCTGGCGGATCACGGTGGCCAGGCGGTCGGCGAAGACCTCGGCCTCGTGCTCGTACGTGTTCGAGAACAGCCCACGGGCCAGCGCCCGTTCGACCTTGTACTCGGGCAGGTCGGGGATGACGTCGCGGATGTAGGCGCTCTGCGGGGCGTGCTCCTGGTGCCGGTGCAGGACGTGGCCGAGCTCGTGGCCGATGACGAACGACCGGAAGGTCGGCGACGCGGTCGGCGAGATCATCACGAGGTGCGCGTGGTCGAGCGTGGCCACGAAGCCGCAGACGGGCTCGGCAGCCAGGAACGACTCCTCGCGCACCACGATCGGCTTGCCGACGACGTCGGCCGCGGCAGCGACGGCCTGGTCGACGTCCGACCAGCCCTCTGCCGCACCACGAGCCCAGAACGCGTCGACGAGCGCGTCGGTCATGCGACGCTCCCCCGCTGCGATTCCTCCTCGAGCACCTCGGCGATGCGTCGGAGCGCGTCGGGCGACAGTTCGCCGGGGAAGGTCCGCGCCGCGAAGCCGCTCACGCGGGCGGACCGCAGGGACCGGACGAGGGCGAGCTGGGCGCCGATGCGTTCCGGTACCTCGCTGTCCTCGAGCAGGAAGCGTTCGTCGACCTCGAAGAACCCGGCCAGCAGGCGCAGGAGCTCGGTGTCGCGGTTGCGGCGGCCGTCGCCGGAGAGCATGTAGGTCCACTTGGCCCGGGACAGGGAGCCGCCGTGGGCCGCGACGTATTCTTCGATCGAGGCGAACGGCACGGGGGCACCGCGCTGGGACTCCTCGAAGTCGAGGAGCAGGTTGAGGCGGCGCGCGAGCTCGGCGGCGTCGAGCGCCCCGCCCTTCAGATCACCCGTGTCCATCTCGGACTCCTCCCCAGCCGTGTCCGCGCGGGGTGTCGGTCCGGCGCGTGGACGCCATGCTAGCGCGGACACCCGACACCGCGCCGTTACCCTCGTGGGCATGCCCCGCCGCTTCCCCGCCACCGTCGCGGCACGCGTCGAGCACGAGATCGTCATCACGAAGTCGCGCTTCATCACCACCGTGGCGCCCGTGTCCGGCGTCGAGGACGCCGACCGCGTGATCGCCGAGGTCCGCCGACGGTACTGGGACGCCCGGCACAACTGCACGGCGATGGTCACGGGCGTGCTCGGTGACCAGGCCCGCTCCTCGGACGACGGGGAACCCTCGGGCACGGCCGGCGTCCCGATGCTCGAGGTCCTGCGCCGCCGCGACCTGACCGACGTCGTCGTGGTCGTCACGCGCTACTTCGGCGGGGTGAAGCTCGGCGCGGGCGGGCTCGTCCGGGCCTACTCGACCTCGGTCTCCGAAGCGCTCGACACCGCCGTGCCCGTTCGTCGCGAGGCCCTGACGCAGGTGCGCTTCGACGTCGACCACGCCGATGCCGGGCGGCTCGACAACGTGCTGCGCGACTGGGTCCGGCACCACCACGCCACGCTCGGCCCGACCGAGTACGGGCAGGCGGCAACCTTCGAGGTGTGGGTCCCCCAGGACGCGCTGGGGGCGCTGACCGCAGACCTCGCCGCGGCGTCGGCCGGCGCGCTCGAACCCGTCGTCGGCGAGGAACGGATCGTCGACGTGCCAACCGGCTGACGTCCGGTCCGACCGAAGCCCGGTCCGGACTGACTTCTGCGCTCCGGCGCACCTCGGGCGTGTCCAGGTGCCGGAGCGCGAAGACCCCTGGAACGCACGAACGCCCCGACTCGATGAGCCGGGGCGTTCGTCCTGCGGTGCACCCCCTCGGACTTGAACCGAGAACCCACTGATTAAGAGTCAGTTGCTCTGCCAATTGAGCTAGAGGTGCATGTTCCGGCTTCCGTGCCGCAACGGGAATCAACAATAGCATGGGTTTCGCGCGCCCACGACCACTCGCGGGCGCACGACGCGAACAGGAGCACCATGACCGACCGTCTCGTCCCCGGCGACACCGCCCCCGACTTCACGCTGCCCGACCAGGACGGCGTCCAGCACTCCCTGGCCGCCCTGCGCGGCAAGAAGGTCATCGTGTACTTCTACCCGGCGGCCTCCACCCCGGGCTGCACCACCGAGGCCTGTGACTTCCGCGACAACATGTCCTCGCTGCAGGCCGCCGGCTACGAGGTGCTCGGCGTCTCGAAGGACGACCAGGCGAAGCTCAAGACGTTCCAGCACGAGCAGGCGCTGACCTTCCCACTGCTGAGCGACCCCGACCTCGCCGTGCACAAGGCGTACGCGGCCTGGGGCGAGAAGAACAACTACGGCAAGATCGTCACCGGCACGATCCGCTCCACGATCGTGGTCGACGAGGACGGTGCCGTGCAGCTGCCGCTCTACAACGTCAAGGCCACCGGGCACGTGGCGAGCCTGCGGAAGAAGCTCGGCCTGGTCTGAGGGTCGGCAACGCACCGGAGGCCCGGTGCCGGTTCCGAGAACCGGCACCGGGCCTCCGGTGTGTGGCGGACCAGACCGTCTACTCGACCGGGCGCGCGAGCGCGGCCGTCACCGACCGCGACAGCACCAGCGTGATGCCGAGCAGGGCCGGGATGAGCAGCACCCAGCCGACCGCGGCGACCCGGAAGACGCCCTGGAACGCTCCGATCGCGATGGCGCCCTGCAGGACCTGCCAGACGATGATGCCCGAGCGCACCCACGACCGGCCGTGCCACAGGCCGTTCAGCAGCGCACCGAGCCAGAGCGCAGCGATGGCGACGAGGACGGTGAGGGCGATGCCCGACGCGATGCTCGTGGCCGGCGCGACGAGCAGTTCGACGATCAGCACGACGGTCACGACCACCAGTGCGAGGAACTCGAGGCCGACCACGACGAGCAACCCCAGCATCGCTGGCGACCGGCGCGCGACGGGGGCGGAGGGTTCGGTGTCGTTCGGGGTGTCGTCGTGCACAGTGATCCTCCAGCATCGGAACCCTTGATTTGGCCCTACCAGTATGGAACGATATTGGAGGTCGTTTGGACGGCACGATGTGGTGTGCGTCTCCCGTGGTTCATCGCTCCTCCCCCGAGCGTCTCGCGGGCGTCAGATTCGCTTCATGCGGACTCCTCCCCACAGTTGTCCCCTCCATGCCTCATGCATGGTCAGCGTTCCGATCCCCCGAACCACGGCCCCGGCCTGCCGTTCGAGCATCGACATCAAGGAGCACCACACATGGACTGGCGTGACAAGGCTGCCTGCCTCACCGCAGACCCCGAGCTCTTCTTCCCCGTCGGGAACACCGGGCCCGCCGTCGACCAGATCGAGAAGGCCAAGTCGGTCTGTGCGCGTTGCACGGTCACCGAGATGTGCCTGCAGTACGCACTCGAGAACAACCAGGACTCGGGTGTCTGGGGTGGTCTCAGCGAGGACGAGCGTCGTGCGCTGAAGCGTCGCGCCGCTCGCGCCCGCCGCGCGTCCTGACCCCGGTCGTCTGACACCACGACGCCCGTCGTCCCTTCGGGGACGGCGGGCGTCGTCGTGCGCGCGGGGATCGGCATGCGCGAGGGTCGTCATGCACAACACCGGTGTTCACGCATCGAACACCGGGACACGGGTGTTCGACCGGTGAACACCGGTGTTGTGCGGCGCTCGGACTAGGCGGCGGGGGCGGTCAGCCAGCGGAACGGGATGCTGATCGTCACCTCGGTGCCGCTGCCCGTCAGCGTGTGCCAGTCGATGGTGCCGCCGAGCTCACCCTGGATGAGCGTGCGGACGATCTGCGTCCCGAGGCCCGACCCGACCTTGCCCTCGGGGAGCCCGACGCCGTTGTCGCGGACCTCGATCTCCAGGTGGTCGTCGAAACGGCGGGCGACGATCTCGACCTCACCGTCGCGGCCGTCCAGCCCGTGCTCGACGGCGTTCGTCACGAGTTCGGTGAGGCCGAGGGCGAGCGGCGTCGCGGCCTCGGAGGGCAGCACCCCGAACTCACCGGTCTTCTTCGGGTGCACGGTCGTGTTGTGCGACGCGGCGACCTCGGTGACCAACTTGAGGACCGAGTCGAACACCTCGTCGAAGTCCACCGTCTGGCTGAGGCCGCTCGACAGCGTGTCGTGCACGACGGCGATGGCGGCGACACGGCGCATGGCGTTCTGCAGCGAGGTCCGCGCTTCGTCCGAGTGTGTGCGTCGTGCCTGGATCCGCAGCAGGGAGGCGACGGTCTGCAGGTTGTTCTTCACGCGGTGGTGGATCTCGCGGATCGTGGCGTCCTTGGTGATGAGCTCGCGCTCCTGGTGCCGCAGCTCGGACACGTCGCGGCAGAGCACGATGGCGCCGATGCGCTCACCGTGGTCGCGGAGCGGGATCGAGCGGAGCGACACGGTGACGCCCTTCGACTCGATGTCGGCCCGCCACGGCGCCCGGCCGGTGACCACGAGCGGCAGGGACTCGTCGACGTCGAGCTGGGCGCCGATGAGCTCGGTGGTGACCTCGGCGAGGGACTTCCGCTCGAGTTCCCCCTCGAAGCCCATCCGGTTGAAGGCGCTCAGGCCGTTCGGGCTCGCGAACGTCACGGTGCCGGCGGTGTCCAGGCGCAGCAGGCCGTCGCTGGCGCGGGGCGCCCCACGGCGGGGGCCCGCCGGTGCGCCGAGGTCGGGGAAGTCACCGGTCGCGATCATGCCGAACAGGTCGTTCGCGCTCGCGGTGAAGTTGAGCTCCTGGCGGCTCGGGGTCCGCATCTCGTCCTGGTTGGAGTGCCGGGTCACGACGGCGATCGGCCGTTCGGTGGTCTCGGCGCTCTTCGGGCTCAGGCGGCGGAGCACCGGGATCGCGCGGACGCGGGTCGGGGTGTCCTCGTACCAGTCCGGCTCGGCGGAGTCGACGACGCGGGAACCAGCGAAGCTCTCGGTCACCTGGCCGCGCCACTCCTCGCGGATCTCCTGCCCGACGATGTCCCGGTAGAACAGCGTCGCCGCGGAGCTCGGGCGGGCGTGCGCGACGGCCACGAACGAGCCGTCCTCGGCGGTCGGGACCCAGAGCACCATGTCGGCGAAGGACAGGTCGGCGAGGAGCTGCCAGTCCCCCACGAGCAGGTGGAGCCACTCCACGTCTGCTTCCGAGGAACGGCCTTGCGCGAGGACGAGGTCACTGAGGGTCGACACCCAGCCAGTCTAGGTCCGCCGCCTTGTGGAGAACGTCGCCCTCTCCACAGGGTAGACAGCGTTGTATTTCGTATGTCGTACGCCCCATACGCTCGCTCCAACGACGGAAGGGGCAGGGGTGGCAGAGCAGGCACGCCGCATCGATCACGAGACGACGGCGGTGCACCCACCGCCCCTGCGGATCGTGGAACCGGCACCGGAACCAGCCGCGGCGTCCGGTCCCCCGGAGCCCGAGTCGACCGCTCGGGCGCTCGGGCTCTGCGTCGCCGAGGTGCTCACCGGGGCACGCGAGGTCGACAGCATCGCCCGGTGGATCAGCGACGACGTGCAGCGACACCTGCAGCAGCGGGCCGCGGTGGCGGCGCACGCCCGGGGATCCGGCCAGCGGGCCCGAGGGCGCCCGGTGCTCCGGGTCGGCAGCGTCCTGGTCTGCCGCCCCGCGGACGGCGTCGCAGAGGCGACGGTCATCGTGCACACGCGCAGCCACGCGCGAGCGGTCGCGATGCGGCTCGAGACGCGGCACGGTCGGTGGCAGGCGACCGCCATCGGCGTCCTGTAGGCGCGCCCGCTGCCGACCTGGAGGCGCGTGGCGGCGCCGCCACGGGCCTCCGATCCGGCAGGCGGCACGCATCGCTCGCGCGCGGGACGCTAGTTCTTCTTGGTGGCCTGTCGACGCTCGGCGCGGTTGCTCGCCGCGGCCTGACCGGAGGCCGTGGCCGCGTTGCCGAACGCGGAGCCCTGCTCCGGCTCGGCAGCCGCTTCGGCCTCGGCCTGGGCGCGCTGCGCACGAGCGGTGGCGGCCTGCTCGAGGCGCCCCTTCTCGTCGCGGACCTCGACCTCGCCGTCGATGGACGGTGCCGAGTACTCGAGGCCGGAGACCTCGTCCTCGCCGAGCCCCTTGGCCTCGATGACCGCGTTCTCGCCGTCGGACTGCACCTGGACCTCGAGGTTGAACAGGTAGCCGACGGACTCTTCGCGGATCTGCCCCATCATCGTCTGGAACAGTGCGTAGCCCTCGCGCTGGTACTCGACCAGCGGGTCACGCTGCGCCATCGCGCGGAGGCCGATGCCGTCCTTCAGGTAGTCCATCTCGTACAGGTGGTCGCGCCAGCGGCGGTCGATCACCGAGAGCACCACACGACGCTCGAGCTCGCGCATCGCCTCGTCGCCGAGGAGTTCTTCACGCTGCTGGTAGGCCAGCTTGGCGTCGGAGAGGATCTCGCGGGCCAGGAAGTCACGCGACGCCTTGCCCTTCGAGCCGGCCTCGGTGATGACCTCGTCGATGGAGATCGAGATCGGGTAGAGGGTGCCGAGCTCGGTCCACATGGCGTCGAGGTCCCAGTCGTCCGGGGAGCCTTCGCCCGTGTGGGTGTCGATGACGTCGTCGATGACCGCCTTGAGGAACGCCTGCGCGCGGTCGTGCAGGTCGTCGCCCTCGAGGATGTGGCGGCGGTCGCTGTAGATCGCCTCACGCTGACGGTTCAGGACGTCGTCGTACTTCAGGACGTTCTTGCGGATCTCGGCGTTGCGGCCCTCGACCTGCGCCTGGGCGGACCGGATCGCGCGGCCGACGAGCTTGTTCTCGATCGCCAGGTCGTCCGGGACGTTCGAGCGGCCCATCAGGCTCTCGGCGGCACCGGAGTTGAACAGGCGCATCAGGTCGTCGGTCAGCGACAGGTAGAAGCGGCTCTCGCCCGGGTCACCCTGGCGGCCGGAACGACCACGCAGCTGGTTGTCGATGCGTCGCGACTCGTGGCGCTCGGTGCCGAGCACGTACAGGCCGCCGACTGCGCGGACCTTGTCGCCCTCTTCCTCGACCTCGGCCTTGACGCGGGCGAACACGTCGTCCCACGCGGCTTCGTACTCGTCGGGGGTCTCGGTCGGCGACAGGCCCTTGGCGTGCATCTCCTGCACGGCGAGGAACTCCGCGTTGCCACCGAGCATGATGTCGGTACCACGACCGGCCATGTTCGTCGCGACGGTCACAGCGCCGAAGCGACCGGCCTGGGCGACGATCGCGGCTTCACGGGCGTGGTTCTTCGCGTTGAGGACCTCGTGCTTCACACCCTGCTTGGCGAGGAGCTTCGACAGGTACTCGGACTTCTCGACGCTCGTGGTACCGACGAGGACGGGCTGGCCCTTCTCGTGACGCTCCGCGATGTCCTCGGCGACCTGCTCGAACTTCGACTTCTCGTTCTTGTAGACGAGGTCCGTCTGGTCGATGCGCTGCATCGGCTTGTTCGTCGGGATGGCGACGACGCCGAGCTTGTAGGTCGACATGAACTCGGCCGCCTCGGTCTCGGCGGTACCGGTCATGCCGGAGAGCTTCTGGTACAGGCGGAAGTAGTTCTGCAGCGTGACGGTGGCGAGGGTCTGGTTCTCGGCCTTGACCTCGACGCCTTCCTTGGCCTCGATCGCCTGGTGGATGCCCTCGTTGTAGCGGCGGCCCATCAGGATGCGGCCGGTGTGCTCGTCGACGATGAGCACCTCGCCGTTCATCACGACGTAGTCCTTGTCCTTCTTGAACAGGGCGACGGCCTTGATGGAGTTGTTCAGGAACGAGATGAGCGGGGTGTTCGCCGACTCGTACAGGTTGTCGATGCCGAGGTAGTCCTCGACCTTCTCGATGCCGGGCTCGAGGACGCCGACGGTGCGCTTCTTCTCGTCGACCTCGTAGTCCTCGCCCGGGGTCAGGCGCGTGGCGATCGAGGCGAACTCGGTGAACCACCGGTTGGCCTCGCCCGACGACGGACCGGAGATGATGAGCGGCGTCCGGGCCTCGTCGATGAGGATCGAGTCGACCTCGTCCACGACGGCGAAGAAGTGGCCGCGCTGCACCATGTCGGAGGCCTGCCACGCCATGTTGTCGCGCAGGTAGTCGAAGCCGAACTCGTTGTTCGTGCCGTAGGTGATGTCGGCGGCGTACTGCTCGCGACGCTCCGGCGGGCTCTGGTTCGCGATGATGCAGCCGGTGGTCATGCCGAGCGCGCGGAAGACGCGGCCCATGATCTCGGACTGGTACGAGGCCAGGTAGTCGTTGACCGTGATGACGTGCACGCCGCGCGACGGGATCGCGTTGAGGTACGCGGCGGTCGTCGCGACGAGGGTCTTGCCCTCACCGGTCTTCATCTCGGCGATGTTGCCGAGGTGCAGGGCCGCGCCACCCATGAGCTGCACGTCGAAGTGCCGCATGCCCAGGGTGCGCTTCGCGGCTTCACGCACGGCGGCGAACGCCTCGGGCAGGAGGTCGTCGAGGGTCTCGCCGTTGGCGTACCGCTCGCGCAGCTCCTTGGTCTCGCCGTGGAGTTCCTCGTCGGTGAGGCTCGAGAAGTCGTCCTCGAGGTCGTTGATGGCCGAGGCGTACGCCTTCAGCCGACGGAGGGTTCGTCCTTCGCCGATGCGGAGGACCTTCTCCAGCACGTTTGCCACGTGAACTCCTTACGGGGTCGTCGCGCGCGACCTGCACGCCCGATCGACCAGTCATGCTAGCAACCCGCGAACGCTCGGCGCTGTGAGCGCCGCGGCTGCCGCGGACACGGGTGTGCGCGGCCCGCGAACGGACCGCGCACACGGAGCGGAACCGGAGGCTCCGCGAGGACGTCAGGCGATCGCCGCTGCGCGCTCCGCGTCGGAGTCCGCCGTGGCCGAGGCCTGCGCCTGGCCGGCGGGCACCTCGTCGATCCCGATCACGCCGTAGTCCCAGCCCTTCCGTCGGTAGACGACGCTCGGACGACGGGTCTCCGCGTCGAGGAACAGGTAGAAGTCGTGCCCGACGAGTTCCATGTGGTAGAGGGCGTCGTCGACCGTCATCGGGGCGGCCTCGAACACCTTGTGCCGGATGACGACCGGGCTGTACACCTCGTTCTCGTCCTCGGCGGTGTCCTGGTCGACGACCGGGACCGCACCGGTCGCGACCTCCTCGATGAGCTTGCCGTCGGCGGGGACGACACCCATGCCGTCGAACGCACTGCCGGCGGCCTCGGCGACCGAGGTGGGACGGTGGCGGCCGTGGTGCACCTTGCGGCGGTCACGCGCCCGACGGAGGCGCTCCATGATCCGCGCGAAGGCGAGGTCGAAGGCGGCGTACTTGTCCGACGCCGCGGACTCGGCCCGCACGAGCGGCCCCGGTCCGATCAGCGTGAGCTCCACGCGGTCCTCGCCCTGGCTGCCGCTCGACTTCTCGTGGTGGCGGCTGATGCGCACCTCGAAGGCGAGGGCGCGGTCGGCGAGCACGTCGATCTTCTCGGACTTCTGCTCGACGTAGGTGCGGAAACGGTCGGTGACCCCGACGTTCCGGCCCGTGATCGTCACGTCCATGTGGCGGCTCCCATCCAGTGTCGGCGCGTCGCCTCCGTCCGGCGACCCGAACGCCTTGCCGCGAGGCTAGACCCGGCGCACCCTCGGCGTCACGGGGCGTCGGCGAGTCTGTCGGACACTCACCGGACGCACAGTGGACACCGGGTGTTCACGGAGCCGTCAGTCGTCGACGCTCGCCAGGGCGACGCAGCGCACCACCCGACCACCCGCCGACCGCACGGCGCGGACACCCTCGGCCATCGTCACGCCGGTCGTGACGACGTCGTCGACGAGCACCACGTGGCGGCCGGCGACCCCGACCGCGCGCAGGGTGCCGACGGTGGCGGCGACCCGCTCCACCGCCGATCGTTCCTTCTGCCCGGGCCCCGCACCCCGGCGTCCGGCCCGGGTCCGGACGAGCCGCCCCGTCCGCCGGACACCGCCGCGGGCGAGCAGGAGCACCACCGGGTCGAACCCGCGGCGCCGGGCACCCGCACGGGACGGCGGGACGCGGAGCACCACGGTGCCGTCCGGTGCCGCGGCGAGCGCCGTCCGGACGAGTGCGCCGAACCGGCCACCGAGCGGACGGGCGACGTCGACCCGGCCGCGCAGCTTCAGCTCGAGGACCAGGGTGCGGACCAGCCCCTCGTACTCGAAGGCGGCGTCGAGCCGGACGCCGGCGACGAGCCGGACGCGCCCGGGGCGTGCGTCGAGCGCCGCGCGGCACGGCGGGCAGAGCGCGCGGTCCGGGCGGCCGCAGCCCAGGCAGGCGACGGGCAGGAACAGTCCGAGCACGGCGAGCAGGGCGTCACGCCACGGGGTGGGGGCGTCGTCAGGGGGCACGACCACGATCGTGGCGGTGACCGGACGACGACGGTGGGCCGGTGTGCCGGGCTGTGGACGGGCCTCCAGGCCGGGTGCGGTGTGGAGGAGGGTGCCGTCAGCGCTGGACGCCGAGCACGTCGGCGGTGACGCCCGTCGTGTCCCAGCCACCACCGGTGGACTGCAGGACGTCACCGCTCGACATCCGGAGCAGCAGCGCCCCGCCGCTGCCCCCGCTGATCGCGGTCGCACGGCCGTCGGGCTTCGGCAGGGTGCTCGACTTGCCGCCGATGGTCGTGCGCACGATGTTCGGGCCGCTGGTGGTCTGTCCGACCGAGGCGACGTCGGTGTCGTTCACCCACGTGGCGTCCACGGCGGTGCCGCTGGCGGCCTGCACCCGGACGGGGGCACCGAACGAGGTGGGTGACCGGTCGGACCCGCGGATGATCGCCATCACGTACAGGCCGGGCCCGTCGGCGGTCTCGATGAGCGCGAGCGCCCTGGTGGAGTCGCGGGACACCTGGAACGACACGAGGTCGCCGCGCGGCAGGGTGGTGCGGACCTCGTGCGGGTCGCCGCCGAGGCCGTACGCGGTGATGCGGCGGGTGTCGGACTGTTCTCCGACCCACACGAAGCCGAGGTCGTCGACCGCGGGGGCGACGAGGTCCTCGCGCGCGTCGACGCGCAGGCGGTCCTTGCCGCGCACGACGACCGCGCCGTCCCGGTTGCCGACGGCCGCGGTGGTGCCGGATGCCGACAGGGCGATCGAGGTCGGGTCGAGGCCGGCGATCGCCGCACCGACGCCGCTGCCGAGTTCGGCGACCTTGCCGGTGCCCGAGGCTGCGTAGCCGACGACGCCGTCGTGTTCGACCAGCGGTCTGGGGTCGACGTCGGGGTTCTGCTGGGCGTCCGCTCCCCCGGAGTCCGGCACCGACAGCGTCGCGCCCTCGATCGTCATCGACACCGACGAGATGGTGGCGACCGAGGCGAGGGACTTGCTGAGCTGTTCGCGCATCCGGACCTTGTCGATGGTGCTCGCGCCCAGGGCGTCCCTCGACAGGTCGACGAGGGCCGTGCCGCTGTCGATCGTCACCGCGTTGAGGGACAGTTGGGTGCCCTCCGGGAACGACGAGACGACGGCCCCCTTCAGCCAGTCGGCGGGGCCGGCGAGCAGGGCGCTGGCGATGCGGGTGCTGGTGGAGGACCGGGCGAGGAACCAGCGCTGGTCGGGCACGAGGAAGCGGTAGGTGGGGTCGTAGAAGTACAGCGCGTGCGGCTGGAACACCGACTCGAAGCTGACCGGCGACAGGATGATGCCGTCCGGGGCGTAGGCGATGCGCCACTCGCCGTCCTCGCGGACGAACTGGAACGTCAGCGTCGACGAGGTGGGGCGGACGGCCTGGGTGTACTCCCCCTCGGCGTCCACGGTGGCGCTGGCCGTCATCGTGTACGTGAGCTCACGGTCGTCGGCGCGCTCGACGGTGCCGCTGCCGTCGCGGATCGTGACGCCCTGCCGCGGGTTCCACCGCTGGGCGAAGTCGTCCGCCAGGAACTGCCGGGCGATCGCGTAGTTGTCCTGGGCGCCGGTGGCCGCGGCGATGAACCCGCGGAGGATGGCCGTCTGGTCGGATCCGGTGATCGGCTTGTCCGGCCGGAAGTCGACGCCCGAGAGCGACTCGTCCTTGATGGTCTGCCCGGTGCGCACGGCGCCGTCGGTGGGGATCGCTGCGCAGGCGGTGACCGCGAACAGGCTGACCGCGGCGAGCGCGACGACGAGGACGTGGCGGATCCGGTGGCGCATCAGGACTCCTCTCGCACGGCGCGGGGGCCGTCGTACGACTCGTCGAGTTCGGGCAGCGGGATGGCCGAGGTGGCGGTCGTCCCCTGTTCGTTGCGGGGCAGGGTCAACACGAACGTCGACCCTTCGCCCGGCCGGGACCACACGTCGATGCGGCCACCGTGGAGCTTGGCGTCGCCGAGGCTGATCGCGAGACCGAGCCCGGTGCCGCCGATGGTGCGCTTGCGGCTCGGGTCGGCGCGCCAGAAACGGTCGAACACCCGTCCAGCGTCCTCCGGCGGCATGCCGACCCCCTGGTCACGGACGGCGATGGCGACGGTGCGCGCATCGCTGTCGACGACGACCTGCACGGGCTTGGCGTCGCCGTGCTCGATCGCGTTGCCGACCAGGTTGCGGAGGATCCGGCGGACGCGCTTGGCGTCGAGCCGCATGGTGGTGTGGCCGCCGGGCGTGGCGAGCTGCAGGTCGATGCCGGCGCGTTCGGCCAGCGGACGGAACTCGTCGACGATGTCCGCGGCGATGGACGCCGGCACGACGGGCGCGGTGTCGAGCTGGACCGCCTGGGCGTCGTAGCGGGAGATCTCGAGCAGGTCGGCGAGGAGCAGTTCGAAGCGCTCCACCTGGGCGTGCAGGAGCTCGGCGGACCGACCGACCGACGGTTCGAACGCGTGCCGGGAGTCGTAGAGCATGTCGCCGGCGAGCCGGATCGTGGTGAGCGGGGTGCGGAGCTCGTGCGAGACGTCGGAGACGAACCGCTGCTGCACGCGCGAGAGCTCGGCGAGCTGGGTGATCTGGCGGCTGACCGCCTCGGCCATGCCGTTGAAGCTCCGCGCCAGGGTCGCCAGGTCGTCCTGGCCGCGCACCGGGATGCGTTCGTCAAGGCGACCAGCGGCGATCTTCCGGCTCGTCTCGGCGGCACCGCGGATCGGCACGACGACGAGCCGGACGACGAGCGAGGTGACCAGGGCGATGAGCACCATGAGCGCCACACCGCCGATGGACAGCGTCTGGGACACGAAGTCCAGGGTCTGCTGCGCGTCCGAGAGGTCGTAGACCAGGTAGAGCTCGTACTGCCCGGCGCTCGGGATCTGCAGGGTTGACCCGACGGCGAGCCCCGGCACGCGGCGCCCGTCGTCGTCGAGCTGGACGGGCTGCAGGCTGAGTCGACCGGTGTTCTGCCCCACTTCCTTCCGCAGGTCGTCGGTGATCACCGCGTCCGGGAAGTCCTGGCTGGCGATGGTCTGCAGCGTCTGCGGGGTGGACTGGCCCGGGCTCCGCTCGATCGCGATGCTCGTCCCGCCGGGGCTCGTCGTGTTCGACAGGATCGCCTGCTGCGCCTCGTTCTGCAGGGTCTCGAGCTCGGACTGGTTGTTGTCCTCGGCCGCGGTCGCCGCGTCGAAGATCCCCTGGGCGACGATGGTGGCCCGGGCCGACTCCGACTCGATCTGGTCACGGCGCTGCGAGTAGACGTTCGTCGAGATGCTCACCATGACCGCGGTGCCGATGATCCCCACCGCGAGCCCCGTCGTCATCACGGTGATGGCGACCGAGCGGAACATGAGCGAGCGCCGCCACAGGTACGCGATCGGGCGCCAGCCCCGTCGGAGCCAGCGCCGCATCCGGCGACGGCCACGGTCGACGACACCGATCGAGACCGTGGCGCCGCTGACACCGCGGGCCGGGCCCGACGGGCGCGTCGAGGGCGGCACGGTGCTCAGGCTCCTCCGGCGCGGTACCCGACGCCGCGCACCGTGGTGACGGTCTTCGGGTTGTCCGGGTCGTGCTCGATCTTCGCGCGGAGCCGCTGCACGTGGACGTTCACCAGCCGGGTGTCCGCCTTGTAGTGGTAGCCCCAGACCTGTTCGAGCAGCATCTCGCGGGTGAAGACCTGGTTGGGCTTCTCGGCGAGCGCCCGGAGCAGGTCGAACTCGAGCGGCGTGAGCGCGATCACGGTGTCGCCGCGGCGCACCTCGTGCCCGGCGACGTCGACCGTGACGTCGCCGACGTGCAGCACGGTGGCGTCGGATGCGCTGGGCCGCAGCCGGGTGCGGATGCGCGCGACGAGCTCCTTCGGGTTGAAGGGCTTCACGACGTAGTCGTCAGCGCCGTTCTCGAGCCCGAGGACGACATCGGCGGTGTCGCTCTTCGCGGTGAGCATGATGATCGGCGTGCCGCTCTCGGCACGGATGCGCTTGCACACCTCGATGCCGTCGATGCCGGGCAGCATGACGTCGAGCAGGACGAGGTCCGGCTTGGTGGCGTGGAACGCGTCGACGGCGTCGTTGCCGTCGGCGCTGAACTCGGGTTCGTACCCCTCGGAGCGGAGCACGATGCCGATCATCTCGGAGAGGGCCTGGTCGTCGTCGACGACGAGGATGCGCGGTGTCATGTGATCTGGACTCCGGGTGGCGTGCGGGAGTGCCGTGGTCGGCACGTGTCCCCACACGATAGCCGAGGCCCCGCCGCGCGGGGTTTTCCGACAGGATGGGGGTGGGACGTGCATCGCTGGCACGGTCCGACACGACGAGGGGGCTGGAGTCATGTCCGATTGGCACACACCGGGCGGTGGGCAGCAGGGTGCGCCGACACCGCCAGCGTCCGGACCGACACAGGGACCCGGACCCCAGCCAGGAGGCCCGCCCCGCTTCTCGGTGCCGCCGCAGCCCGCCCCGGGGTCGGGTCCGGGGCGACCGGGCGGTCCGTCCGGCGGCTCGCGTCCGGTGATCCCGCTGCGCCCGCTCGGTCTCGGCGACGTCCTGGCCGGCGCGTTCACGGTCTTCCGTCGGAACGCCCGCGTGCTGCTGCTCTGGAGCGTGCTGCTGAGCGGTGTGCTCGGCCTGCTGTCGACGCTGGCCAGCACGTTCGGGCAGCAGGCACTGCAGTCGCGGATGTTCTCCGCCCTCGACGGCGGCAGTGGCGCCGGCTCGGTGGCCGCGGGCACGCTGACGCTCACGGCGCTCATGTCGATCGGGCTGCCCTTCCTCGCCTACCTCGGTCGCGGGTTCCTCGTCGCGCCGGTCGCCGCGGACACCGGGCAGCGGGTGCTCGGCCGCCGCGCCACGTTCCGCGGGCTGTGGGCGCTGCTGGCCGGACGCCGCTGGCCGGTCGTCGCGTGGATGCTCGTGCAGACCGCGGCCGGCGTCGTCATCGCGATCGTCGCGGGGCTCGTCTTCTTCGGGGTCTTCGCGACGATCGGTGCCGCCGGCTCCGGGACCGGCTGGTTCGTGCTGGCGCTCGTGCTCTTCGTGCTCGGGCTCGGTGTCGTCGTCGTGTGGCTCGGCATCCGCTTCGTGTTCACCGTCCCGACGATCGCGCTCGAGGGCCGACCGGTCTTCGCCGCTGCCGCCCAGTCGTGGCGCCTCACCCGCGGGGCCTTCTGGCGGACCTTCGGCATCCTGCTGCTCGTGCAGCTGATGTTCGGCTTCGCGGCGTCGATCGCGTCGATCCCGCTCACCGTCGGCACCGTGCTCGTCGGGGGCACGTTCGACCCGCTCGGGCAGACGGGCGGTCCGTCGGGCGCCGGCGCCGGTGCGGTCATCGCGATCGTCATCGGCAGCCTGCTCGCGATGGCGGTGCAGTGCATCACCGACGTCCTGAGCGCGTCGGTCACCACGTTCCTGGCCATCGACCGGCGGATCCGCACGGAGGCCCTGGACCAGCGGATCGCGTCGCACCTGGACTCCGGGCAGCCGACCGACCCGTTCGCGCCGTCCGAGCCCGTCGCGCGGCCGCCGTGGCCCCCGCAGCAGCAGTGGGGCGGCCAGCAGTGGCAGGCGCAGCAGCAGCAGTGGCCGGGGCAGCAGCAGTGGTCCGGGCAGCAGCAACCGCAGTGGCAGCCCGCACAGCAGCAGCAACCGCAGTGGCACCCCACCCAGCAGCCGTGGCAGCCGGGGCAGCAACAGCCGCAGTCCCAGTCGCAGCAGCCGCCCTGGCAGCAGGGTCCGGGCCAGTCGCCGCCGAACGGCAACGCGTGACGGCGGTCGACCCGGACGAGGCGCGTCGTCTGCTCGAACGCGAACTCGACCGGTCCGCCTACGACGGCGCCCAGCCGACGTGGTGGGACCGTGCCTCGCGGTCCTTCCTCGACTGGCTCGGCTCGCTCCGCGCCGACGGTCTCGACTCCCCCGCCGCGGCCCGCACCGCGCTGGTGATCGCGATCGTGGTGCTCGTCGCGGTCGTCGTGCTCGTCGTCGTCGCGCGGGGGCTCCCCCGCCGGCGCGCCCGGGCCGGCGACGGCGACACCGGCGGGGTCTTCGACGCCGACGACCTGCGCTCCGCCCGCGAACTCCTCGAGGCGGCCCAGGCCGCAGTGCGCCGCGCCGACTGGTCGGCAGCGGTGCTGGACGGCTTCCGCGCGATCGCCCGCGGACTCGGTGAGCGCGACCTGGTGCCCGACGTGCCCGGTGCGACCGCCCGCACGATCGCCGCACGCGGCGCCGTGCCGTTCCCCGCGTCAGCCGGTGCGCTCGACGCCGCGGCGACGTCCTTCGACGCGGTCCGGTACCTCGGTGCCGAGGCCGACCAGGACACCGCCCTCCGCGTGCTCGACACCGAGCAGGCCGTCCGACAGGCCCGCCCGGCGCGGGTCGAGGCACCGTTGGTGCCGGCATGACGGCCGACACCGCCACCCGGACGAGCGCCGCCCCGGCCTCGGCTCCGGCCTCGGATCCGGCTTCCGGTCCGGCCGAGGGACGCCGGTTCCGCTTCGGTTTCTGGGTCGTGATCGTCCTGGTCGGGGTCCTGCTCGCCGCCCTGACGGCGGTGGTGCAGGGCACCGAGAAGGGCGCACCGCGCGCACTCGACCCGACCTCGACGACGGCGAGCGGATCCGCCGCCCTGGTGCGCGTCCTCGAGCAGCGCGGCACCGCGGTCACCGTGACCGACACCCTCGACGGCACCGGCGCGATCAACGGCGGCACGGTGTTCATCGACGACGCCGACGGCGCGCTCGACCCCGCCGTCGCGGAACGGATCGCGCGCACCGCCCGGCACGTCGTGGTCGTGGGGACGAGCGGCGCCGGCCTCGACGCGCTGCTCGGCTTCCCGATCGACCCGCCCGGCCAGATCGACGGCGACGCCACCGTCTCGACGACCTCGTGCGGGATCCCCGCGGCGGCCTCGGCAGCGCGGGTCACGACCGCAGGCTCCGGGTACACCGTGCAGGACGAGAGCGCCGAGCGGTGCGCGCCGACCGGTGCGGGCGGCTCCCGCGTCTGGGGTCTCGTCCGCACCACCACCCCGGGCGGTGACGTGACGCTGGTCGGCACCACCTCGGCGTTCCGGAACGACACCATCGCCACCGCCGGGAACGCCGCGCTGGCCCTCGGGCTGCTCGGCGGCGACGAGCGGCTCGTCTGGTACACCCCGACGGTCGGGACACCCGACGCCGCTCCGACCCTCGGCGAGCTCGCCCCGCCGTGGGTGCCGAGTGCCCTCGCCCTGCTCGCCCTCGTCGCCGTGGCTGCGGGCGTCTGGCGTGGTCGGCGCCTCGGCCCGCTCGTCGTCGAGCGGTTGCCCGTCGTCGTCCGGGCCGCCGAGACGACCGAGGGACGCGCCCGGATGTACGCCCGCACGCGGGACCGCACCCACGCGCTGGACACCCTGCGCGTCGCCGCCGTCCGACGGATCGCCCGGCTGCTCGGGCTCCCCCGCTCCGCCCACGTCGACGAGGTCGTCCGCGCCGCTGCGCAGGCGACCGGCATGCCGCACACCCGTGTCGGCGCCGTGCTCGTCGGCGGGACCACCGACGACGACCGCGCGCTCGTCGACGGCACCGCGGCGCTCGACGACCTCGAACGCGCCGTCCGCCGGGTGACCTCCGGCGACCACCCGACCTCTGACCCCGACCGACCAGGAGCACGACCGTGACCGACCTGCCCCCTGCCACCACCGAGCACGCCGCGGCGGAGCCCGACCACTCGAGCGCCGCCGGCACCGACCTGCGCGACGCGTTCGGCCGGGTCCGCACCGAGGTCGCCAAGGCCGTCGTCGGCCAGGAGGGCGCGGTCTCCGGCATGATCGTGGGCCTCCTCGCCCAGGGGCACGTGCTGCTCGAGGGCGTCCCGGGTGTCGCCAAGACCCTGCTCGTGCGCAGCCTCGCCGCCGCGATGACGCTCGACACGAAGCGCATCCAGTTCACGCCCGACCTGATGCCCGGCGACGTCACCGGATCGCTCGTCTACGACGCGTCGACCGGCACGTTCCCGTTCCGCGAGGGCCCCGTGTTCACCAACGTCCTGCTCGCCGACGAGGTCAACCGGACGCCCCCGAAGACCCAGTCGGCCCTGCTCGAGGCGATGGAGGAACGCCAGGTCAGCGTCGACGGCGACGCCCGTGCGCTGCCCGACCCGTTCTTCGTCGCCGCGACGATGAACCCGATCGAGTTCGAGGGCACGTACACGCTCCCCGAGGCGCAGCTCGACCGGTTCCTGATGAAGCTGACCCTCGACATCCCCCCGCGTGACGTCGAGTGGCAGGTGCTCCGACGCCACGCCGACGGGTTCGTCCCGCGCGACGTGCGGTCGGCCGGCATCACCCCGGTGGTCGGCGTCGACGAGGTCGTGCGGGCGCAGCGCGCAGTCCGCGGCGTCGGTGCCCGCGACGACGTGCTCGCCTACATCGTCGACCTGGCCCGGGCCACGCGTCAGGCGCCCTCGGTCCGGGTCGGCGTCAGTCCCCGTGGCGCGACGGCCCTGCTCGCGGCCGCGAAGGCCTGGGCGTGGCTCACCGGCTACGACGCGATCACCCCGGACCACGTGCAGGCGATGGCCCTGCCGGTCTGGCGGCACCGCCTGCGGGTCGCCGCGGACGCCGAGCTCGAGGGCGTCGGCGCCGACGGCGTGCTCCAGCAGGTGCTCGAGCAGGTGCGGGTGCCGATCTAGTGGCGGTCTCCGGTCGGTTCGTCGCGCTCCTCGCCGTCGCCCTCGTCCCCACCGTGCTGCTCGGCAGCGGGTGGGCGGGCCTGGCGTGGGTCGGGGTGGTGCTGCTCGCCGCCGTGCTCGACGTCCTGCTCGCCGCCGACCTGCGCCGGGTCCGGGTGGAACGCCGGATGCCGCGGCTCGCCCGACGTGACAGCACCGCCGACGGCACGCTCGTGCTCGCGAACGACGGGACCCGGACGGTCCGTGGCGTGGTCCGCGACATGTGGGAGCCGTCGGCCGGCCACCGCCCCCGGCGGATCCGGATGACGGTGCCCGGCGGGGAGCGACGGACGGCGCGGATGCGCTTCACACCGTTCCGCCGCGGCCGACGTCGCACCACCGGGGTCGCCGTGCGGTCCTTCGGCCCCCTGGGCCTCGCGGCGCGCCAGCGGGTCGTGGCAGCACCGGGCGAACTCGTCGTCACGCCGCCCTTCCGGTCGCGGCGGCACCTGCCGTCACGCCTGGCACGGCTCCGCGAGCTCGACGGCGAGACCACCCTGCAGCTCCGCGGGCACGGCACCGAGTTCGACTCGCTGCGCGACTACGTCCGCGGTGACGACGTGCGCTCCATCGACTGGCGGGCGACCGCTCGGCGACAGGACCTCGTCGTCCGCACGTGGCGGCCGGAGCGTGACCGGCGCGTCGTCGTCGTGGTGGACGCGGGGCGAGCGGGTGCCGGCCGTGTCGCCGACGAGCCACGGCTCGACACGTTCATCGAGTCGGCGCTGCTCCTCGGCGCGCTCGCTGCCGCCGCCGGTGACCGGGTCGACCTGGTCGTCCTCGACGACACCGCGCACGACCGCGTGCACGGCGCCACCCGCACCGACGTCGTGCAGCGCTTCGGCGAAGCACTCGCGATGGCCGAACCCGGGCTCGCCGCGACCGACTGGGCGTCCGTGCCCGCACTCGTCGACTCGATCACGACCTCGCGCGCACTGGTCGTCCTCGCCTCGAGCCTGGACTCCGTCGGTGCCTCGGGTGACCTGCTCGCCGTGCTCCCCCGGCTGTCCCGACGGCACGCGGTGGTCGTGACGAGCATCGAGGACCCGGCCGTCGAGCGGATGGCACACGGCGGGGTGGACCCGACCACGTCGATCCGCACCGCGCGGGGCGGACGGGTGCCGGGCCTCCCCACCGGCGCGGAGCGCGACGTCTACCGACGCGCCGCCGCGGAACGCACGCTGCTCGACGCGGACGGAGCGGCCGACGTCGCACGCCGATCCGGCGCCGAGGTCGTCCGTGGCGCGCCGGCGGACGTCCCGCCGCTCGTCGCCGACGCCTACATCCGGGCGAAGGCCTCCGGCCGACTCTGAACCGGGGCAGGCCCTAGCCGGCCACCAGGGCGGTGGAGCCGCGCTCGAACTCCTCGAGGTCGCCGCGCTCCCCCGCCCGGTAGGCGCGGCCGCCGAGCACCCACTGGTACGCGAGCACCGCAACCAGGGCTATCGTGCCGATGCCGATCTTGACCGGCCACGGCCAGTCCTGCCGCGTCACCACGCCCTCGACGATGCCGGACAGCAGCAGGGTCAGGGTCAGGCCGATCGCGATGGTGATGAGTGCCCGGCCGTCCTCGGCGAGGGCCTGGGCGCGGGTGCGACCGGGGCCCGGTGCCACCCACGACCAGAAGATCATCAGCCCCGCGCCACCGGCCAGGAAGACTGAGTAGAGCTCCAGCTGCCCGTGCGGGGAGATGTAGAGGAAGAAGTCGGCCAGGCGTCCCTGGGAGTGCATGATCGCCGCGGACACCCCCAGGCTGACGGCGTTCTGCATGATCGAGAACGGTACGAAGACCCCGGTGATCCCGAAGGCGACCATCGTCGCGGCGATGTACGCGTTGTTCGTCCAGACCTGCGCCGTGAACGCCCCGAGACCTCGGTTCGAGTAGTAGTCGACGAAGTCCTGCGTGGCGTACCGGCGCAGGGCCTCGTCGCTGCCGAAGGTCGCCGTCGCGCCGGGGGTCGTGGTGATCCAGATCGCGACGATCGCCCCGATCGCCACCGTGGCGAGCGCGACCCAGATGGTCACCCAGCGGATCCGGTAGAGCGCCGCGGGGAGCTGCCGCGTGAAGAACAGTGCGACCGCGGTCAGCGGGTCGACGGGGGTGCCGGTGAAGCGCAGTCGGGCGCGGAACAGCGTGAGCGAGAGCCGGTCGCCGGTCACGGTGCGCGGTGCGGCACCGCGGATGCGGGCGAGGTCGGTCGCGGCCTCCTGGTAGCCGGCGACGAGCCGGTCGACGTCCGCACCGGACCGGTGCCGGGCACGCGCCAGCCGGTCGAGCTCCTGCCACCGGTCACGATGCACCTCGGCGTAGGCATCCAGGTCCACGAGTTCCCCCTCAGGTCGCGCGATCTCCGACAGAATGATCCCATGCCGAAGCCCCGCACGCCGCGTGACCTCGCCGACGCCCGGTTCTCGCGCGATCTCGACGAGACCGCCGACGAGCTCGTGGTGGGCGAGGGCGTCGCGCTCGACGTCCAACCCGCCGGACTCGTGCTGCGGCTCGCAGCGGCCCTGCTGGACGGCCTGTGCGTCCTCGTCCTGTTCGTGCTCGCGATGTTCGGGGTCGCACGACTCTGGCCGCGGGGCCTCGAACCCGCCTGGGGTGCTGCGCTGAACATCGTGCTGCTCGTCGTCGTGCTGGTGCTGGTCCCCGCCGCGGTCGAGACGGTGACGAAGGGGCGGAGCGTCGGACGGTTCGCCACCGGCACCCGGGTGGTCCGGCTCGACGGCGGTTCGATCGGGTTCCGGCACGCCTTCACCCGGTCGCTCGTCGGCCTGTTCGAGCTCTGGATGACGTTCGGGTCGGTCGCCCTGCTCGTCGCGCTGTTCGGCACCCGGCCGAGGCGCCTCGGGGACCTGCTCGCAGGCACGATCGTGCAGCACGAGCGCCTGCCGAAACAGCGCGACCCCGAGGTGCTCCTGCCACCGGAACTGGCGGCGTGGGCCGGCGTCGCGGACGTCTCGGCGCTGCCGCAGCGGTTGGAGAACCGGCTCGGCGCGTTCTTCCGCGGGGCGGCGCTGATGCGACCGGAACTGCGCGAGGCAGCGGCGCAGTCGCTCGCGGCCGAGGTGTCGGCGTTCGCCCACCCCGTGCCGCCCGTGCCGCCCGAGGTGTTCCTGGCCGGGGTCGTCGTGCTGCGACGTCGTCGGGACGTCCGGGCGCTGGGCGCCCGCGCCGAGCTGCTCACCGCAGCGGGGTCCACGGCGTCGGCGCGCCCGCCGGGCTTCCCCCGCTGACGCAGCGCGCGGCGCCGGGCTGCGTGCAAGACACCGGTGTTCGCGCGCCGAACACCCGCGTGCAGGGGTGCAACGTGCGAACACCGGTGTCGTGCGGGAGCGCAGGAACGCCGACCTCAGTAGCGGTAGTGGTCCGGCTTGAAGGGGCCCTCGACGGGGACACCGATGTACGCCGCCTGCTCCGGACGCAGCGACGTCAGCTGCACCCCGAGGGCGTCGAGGTGCAGGCGCGCGACCTTCTCGTCCAGGTGCTTCGGCAGCACGTACACGCCGGTCGGGTACTCGTCGCGCCGGGTGTGCAGCTCGATCTGCGCGAGCACCTGGTTCGTGAACGAGTTGCTCATCACGAACGACGGGTGGCCCGTCGCGTTGCCGAGGTTCATGAGCCGCCCCTCGGACAGCACCAGGATCGACCGCCCGGTCGGCAGCCGCCACTCGTGCACCTGCGGCTTGATCTCGACCTTCGAGACGCCGGGCAGCGCCTCGAGCCCGGCCATGTCGATCTCGTTGTCGAAGTGCCCCACGTTCGCGACGATCGCCAGGTGCTTCAGCCCGAGCATCTCGTCGACCCCGACCACGCCCAGGTTGCCGGTGCATGTGATGACCATGTCGACGGTGTCGACGACGTCCGCCAGGCGCGCGACCTGGTAGCCGTCCATCGCCGCCTGCAGCGCACAGATGGGGTCGACCTCGCTGACGATGACGCGGGCGCCCTGCCCGCGGAGCGCCTCGGCCGCCCCCTTGCCGACGTCGCCGTAGCCGACGACGAAGGCGACCTTGCCGCCGATGAGCACGTCGGTGGCGCGGTTCAGACCGTCGGGCAGCGAGTGCCGGATGCCGTACTTGTTGTCGAACTTCGACTTCGTCACGGAGTCGTTGACGTTGATCGCCGGGAACTTCAGCTCGCCGTTCCGGAACAGCTCGTACAGACGGTGCACGCCCGTCGTGGTCTCCTCGGTGACGCCCTGGATGTCGGCCGCGATGCGGGTCCAGCGGTCGGACGAGGTCTCGAGCGACCGCGCGACGGTGTCGAGCACGATCTTCCACTCGGCGCTGGCGTCCGGCTCGGCGACCGGTGCGGCACCGGCGGCCTCGGCGTCGGCGCCGGTGTGCACGAGCATGGTGGCGTCGCCGCCGTCGTCCAGGATCAGGTTCGGGCCGGTCCAGTCCGCACCGGCCGCGGCGGCCTCGTCGCTCCAGTCGAAGATGCGGCTGGTGCACCACCAGTACTCCTCGAGCGTCTCGCCCTTCCACGCGAACACCGGGACGCCGGCGGGGGCGTCCGGGGTGCCGGTGGGTCCGACGGCGACCGCCGCGGCGGCTTCGTCCTGGGTGGAGAAGATGTTGCAGCTGGCCCAGCGCACCTGGGCGCCGAGGGCGACGAGCGTCTCGATGAGCACGGCGGTCTGCACCGTCATGTGCAGGGACCCGGCGATGCGCGCGCCGGCGAGCGGCTGCGCCGCGGCGAACTCGTCACGCAGTGACATCAGGCCCGGCATCTCGTTCTCGGCGAGGCGGATCTGGTGCCGGCCCGCCTCGGCGAGGGACAGGTCGGCGACGCGGAACACAGCAGCGGTGCGGGTTTCGGTGGGCATGCCCGCCAGTCTTCCATGCCGGGAGGCGCGGGTCACCAGCCGATCCCGGTCACCTTCCCCGGGCCTCCAGATCGCCCTCACCCACGCCGCGGACGCGCGCCGTCAGTCCGCGTCGCGCGGGAGCGGCTCGCGCCGCACCACCTGCCAGCCGCGCGGGACGCGCAGCGTTGCCGCGTGGCGGGCGCAGAGGTCGTAGCCGTGCGGTTCGACCCGGGTCGACAGCGGACCGATGACGACCATGGAGTCGCCGTAGTCGTAGGTCAGGGTCGACGAAGCGCTGTTGGCACACGCCACCTTGCTGCAGATCCGCACGTCCATGTCGTCAGGGAGCCTAGCGGAGCGTCCGGCGTGCACCCGTCCCCGCGTACGATGTGGGGATGCGTCGGAAGCCTCGCCTCGTCACCCCGGTCGACCGCGGTCGGGGGCGCTCCCGGCACGGCCGTGGCGGGCGTTCGAGCGTCACCGGACCCGAACTCGCGCCGATCATCACCCGCGCCGAGGCGTTCGACCGCATCGTCGGTGACAGTGCGCACTACCTGCTCGGCCTGTGGCCCGAGGAACTCGCGGGCGTGGTCTTCCAGGTGGCGGACATGCCGAGCGACCAGACCCTGCCGGACGAGATGCCACGTTGGCGCATCGACCGTGACACCCGCCGCGTGACCGTGTTCCGCATCCCCGTGGAGCGGGTGAACCGGAGCCCCGAGAAGGACGACTCCGACCGCCGCATCATCATCGAGACCGCGGTGTTCCGCGCGGTGGGCGAGCTGATCGGCAAGGACCCGTGGGACCTGGCACCGGACCGCTACCGACACTGGTGAGCCGGACCGACCGGCCGCACCGCGCCGACAGGCCGGTGAGCCGGACCGACTGCACCGTGCCGATCAGCCACTGAACGGGGCCGCCGGTCCGCCCGTCAGGGGTAGACGCGGACCGGCGTGGACACGTCGGTGGCCGGGCGCACCGGGAACCCGGCGATCCCGTCGGCACCGCGGTACGTGACCCCCGCGACGACGCCGTCGGTGCCGGTCAGCGTGAGCTGCTTCGCCGTCGGCACCGACAGGGTCCCGGTGGCGCCGGACAGGAGCGTCAGGGTGCGTCGTTCGTCGCCCGACCGCACCGTGACCGTGCGGTCCTCGCTCGTGGGGTTCACGAAGTTCAGCCGCACACCCTCGCCCGGCGCGATGGCGGTGATGGTCTCGTCGCCGAGCGGCTCGGCGGAGGCGAACCACCCGAGGTCGGTGCCGGTGCTGGTGCCGTCGGTGGGCGTCGTGGTGCGCGCCCCGGTGACGATCGGCTGGGTCGACGTGACGGTGAACGAGTACCGGCCGTCCGGGAAGTCGTCGAGCGGGACGTCGGTCACGACGCCGGGCTCGGCGGTGGCGTTGACGGTCGTGCCGCCGCCGTCGGCCGTGCTGATGCCGAGGGTGACGCGGGCCGACTTCGTGCCCGGCACGAACAGTCGGACGACCGGTGCCGCGTCGGCCGTGTCGTCACCACGCTGGGCGGCCTGCGCGTCGGCGAGGACGACGGCGGGGATGACCTGGGACCGGGACGGCGCAGCGCCGCCGGAGACGATGTCGAAGCCGCCCGGGGTCAGGGTGCGGACGACGGTCTCCTGCATGTGCGCGACGATCTGCCCGCCGGACGACGTGACGTGCACGACCGTCGACGCGGCGTCGGACACGAAGCCCGACAGCGGGACGACCTTCTGCGTGTTCGGTGCCACGACGATGCCGGTGGTCCCGGGGGCGCTGACCGTCCCGTCGCCGTCGTAGATCGCCAGGTCGACCGTGGCGTTGACGTCCGTCGGGTTCGAGAGCGTCACGAGGCTCGTGCGACCGGTCTCGGTCGATCCGCCGACGAGCCACGTGGACTGGGTGGGGTCGTCGCACGAGGCCGCTCCGGCCCCCACCAGGTCACCGCTCGAGACGCTCTGGAAGCTGCTGCCCGCGACCTGCGGGGTCGTCTCCCCCGCTGGCGCCGTCAGGAGCCGGGGGTCGCTGCCGCCGGTGGTCGAGGCGTCGAGCGCGGACCGCTCGACCGTGGAACCGGTCGTCGCGGTCGCGACGGTGGCGGTGCCGACGGTGCTCGCCTGCGTCGCGTCGTTGCCCGCGTCGTCGGACAGGCGCAGTGCGCTGCCGGCGCAGACACGTTCGGCGGCGGCCGGGACCGGCGTGACGGTGCGCCCGGCGGGTCGGCCGGGTTCCGACTCGGTGCCGATTGCGTGGGCCGCGGTGACGGCGCCGGCCGCGACGACGACGGCGACGGCCGTGGCGGTGCCGCGGACGATCCAGCGCCGGACGGAGGAGGGGGTGGTGCTCATTCGTCGCGCTCCTCGTCGAAGGTGGTGGCGGGTTCCTCGGCCTCGATGACGTTCGAGGTGGCACGGCGGCGGCGCGGGGCCGTCGGGACCGCGAGCAGGGCTGCGGCGCCGAAGACCACGCCGAGCACGACGAGGTACAGCACGTGGGTGGCCTGGGTCGCCGCGGAGCCGGAGCGCGTGCGGTCGACCTCGCCGTCGTAGTGGAACAGCTGCCCGTTGGTGGTCTCGCCGATGCTGGTGAAGAGCGCGTTCTGGCCGATGGCACCGGCGGCCCGGTCGTGCACCGTCTGCGCCTCGGGGTCGTCGCCCGCGTCGTCGATGAGCACGAAGCTCACGCCGAGTTCGCGGAGCGCCGGCCGGGGGTCGTACCCGCTGCGACTGGCCAGGTTGCCCGCGAGCGTGGTCAGCCGCGAGCCGGACTCGCTCAGCCGGAGCGCGGTCGCGTCGAGCGTCGACTGGTCGTCGAGGGTGGACCCCTGCCCGCGTTCGAGCGTGACGGCGAGCGACCCGTCGTCCTGCGGCACGACCACGAGCGTGCCGACGTCGGGGTTCGCCTGGGCCTCGGCGTTCACGTAGGCGCTGAGCACGCGGCCCGTGGTCGGCTCGATCGTGGCGGTGCCGAGGTAGAACGCCGCGAACGCCGGCGCGACGGCGATCCCGGCGAGCACCGTCGCGACGAGCCCTGTGACCGGTGCGGCCTTCGGCAGCACGTCGATGCCGATGCACGCCGCCACCACGAGGGCGAGCCAGTACACGGACAACCCGCTGCCGGGCCAGACGATGGTGGTGGTCGAACCGACACCGGTGACGGTGACGTGGGTGGCGGCGAAGGCCGTGGCGAAGCCGAGGAGCGCGATGACGAGCGCGGAGCCGGCGACCGCCCAGCGGTGGCCGAGCACCGCCCCGATCGCGGCGACGGCGACCGGGAGTGCCAGGACGGCCATCACGATCGGCAGGGCCCCGACGACGAGCGTCAGCCCGGAGGTCGCGGGCAGCCAGCCGCTCCAGTCGGGCAGGGGCTGCCCGATGGCCAGCTGCAGGGCGGACGGTGCCCGGGTCGCGGACGGCGCCCCGGGGTCGGCGAACACGGCGAGCAGGTTGCCGCGTGCCGCCTGCGCCAGGATCAGCGGCAGGAACAGCACCGCGGTCGGCACCGGGATGAACACGCGACGGTGGGCCCGGCGCCAGCCGACCAGCAGCGCCACGAGCCAGCCGATCAGCAGGACCGGCAGCAGTGACGGAGCCGAGGCGGCGACCACGGCGAACAGCAGCGACGCACCCGAGGCCCAGGCCCACGAGCGGTGCGCCTCGAGCACGGCGACGAACAGCCACGGCAGGACCAGGTGCGCGATCACGGCGCCGAGGTGCCCGGTCGTCACCGCGCCGACGAGCGACGGGGCGATGGCGTAGAGCGACGCGCCGATGACCGGCACCCAGGTGCGGGTCGTGACCTTGCGGACCGCGAACCAGGCACCGAGGGCGGACAGCGGGAACGCGACGAGCATGACGAGCACGACCGCGGTGGACGGCGACCAGAAGACGATCGAGCCGAGCACGGCGAGCACCGCGGTGAAGGGGTCGGACGGGCCGGTGAAGCCGGTGCCGAGCGAGTGGAAGCCGTACCCGACGTTCTGCCAGAGCTGACCGGGGGTCGCGGAGAGCGGCAGGAGTCCCCCGCCGGTCAGGGCCGGCGAGCCGAGCAGCGGGTAGAGCGTCACGACGCTGAGCGCCGCGGCGGCCAGGACCACCCAGATCCCGCCGTCGCCGAGGAACGACGCCCTGGCGATCGGGGCGTCCTCGACGCGGGCGAGTTCGACGTCGCGCGAGGTGGTGCGGTGCTCGTACACCCGACGCCAGCTCACCCGGAGCGGTTCGACGGCCGCCCAGCCGAGCTGCTTCGTGCGGGCGAGGTTCTTGCGTGCACGGCCCGTGCCGCCGCCGAACGCGACCGCGAACGCGGCGGAGAGCTCGGGGACCACGGCGGCTGGGTGCTTCGCGACCAGGTGCCCCAGGGCGCGGCCGACGGCGAAGGGCACGAGCGTGAGCCAGTGCAGCCAGACGAGCGCGACGGGGGCGTACGTCATCCGACGGTGCAGCTGCGCCTGCCGGTGCATCCGGACGCGTCGCGCCTCGGACACACGCTTGCGCCCGAACTCCTCGATCGGCCCGGCGCTGGTGACCCTGGCCTCGGGCACGAGGGCCACGCGGTGTCCGGCGAGGCGGACCCGGACCGAGAAGTCGAGCGCCGCGTCGACGTCCGGCAGTGCCGGGTCGAACCCGCCGAGTTCGTTCCAGACCGAGCGACGCACGAGCATGCCGCCGGCGGTGACGCCGAGCACGTCGGTGTTGCGGTCGTGCTGGCCCTGGTCGAGCTCGTCCTGCACCAGGACGATCGAGCGGCCGAAGCGGGTCATGCTCTCGCCGAACGCGCGGATCAGCGACGGATCGTCGTCGGCGACGAGCTTCGGACCGGCGACGACGACCGACGGCGCGATCTCGACGGCGCCCAGCAGGTCGGCGAGCGCGGTCGGTGCCGGCGCGTTGTCGTGGCCGAGGATCCACAGCCACTCGTCGACCGGCTCGTCGGTCGCGGCGGGCGGCGCGCTGCGCTCGCCCTGCCGGACGGCGTCACCGAACGACCGGCCCGCCGGGAGGCGGACGAGCTGCGCGGACCCACCGAAGGACAGTTCGGCGGTCGAACCGTCGGTCGTGCCGACGTCGACGACCACGAGGTTCTCGGGGTGGCGGGTCTGGGCGGCGAGCGCGTCCAGGGTCCGGTCGAGGTGGGCCGCCCCGTTGGCGGCGACGAGGATCGCGGTGACTCTGGGCTGCATGACGGGCGTCACTCTACGGTCTGGAGGCGCGGTGTCGGCTGCGGACGGCGGCGCGCCGTGAAGCTGTGGACGCGCTCACCGCGCGGTGCGGGGCGGGCGGAGGTGGTCGCCTTCCGGCGCCTTCGTCGCAGGCTCCTCAGGGGCGCAGTCGCACGGCGCTGGCGCGCCGTGGACGCTCCTACGCCCGTTTCCGCAGCTTGCGGCGTTCCCGCTCGGAGAGGCCACCCCAGATGCCGAAGCGTTCGTCGTTCTCGAGCGCGTACTCGAGGCACTGCGCCCGGACCTCGCACGAGGTGCAGATCTTCTTCGCCTCGCGCGTCGAGCCGCCCTTCTCGGGGAAGAACGCCTCGGGGTCGGTCTGTGCGCACAGCGAGTCGACCTGCCAGGCGAGCGGGTTCTCCTCGTCGTCCGCCTCGGGACGTCGGACCCCGGGGACGCCGAGCGCCACGGGATCGACGTGCCAGTCCTCCGGAACTCCGGCGTGGAACTCGGAACCGTTCACCCTGATCACCCCTGCCGCCTCGACAACGAACCCCAACTCTTGCGGCCGTTGCCTGTAATTACAGCGGTGTCATTCGCCTGAGTCAAGTCGCGGATCATAGAAGGCACTGACCGCTCCAGCGTGTCATGTCCCCCGTTTGGGCGTGTCGCGCCGCTCGGGTGGCCCTTCCGGGGGACAACTGACTCGTCCTCAGGCGCTCAGGAGGCGCTGCGGCGGGCCTCCCACGCGCTCGAGACCATCTCGTCCAGGGAGTGCCGCATCGCCCACTCGAGGTCTCGGGCGGCGGCTTCGCCGGTCGCGACGATGCGGGCCGGGTCGCCGGGGCGCCGCGGTGCGATCTCGGGGTCGAAGGCGATCCCGGTGCCGGCAGCCATCGCGTCCATGATCTGCCGGACGCTCACGCCGTCGCCGCTGCCGAGGTTGTAGGCACGCTCGAGCGGCTCCCCGGCCTCGAGCTTCCGTGCGGCCACGGCGTGCGAGTGCGCCAGGTCGGCCACGTGGACGTAGTCGCGGACACAGGTGCCGTCCGGGGTGGCGTAGTCGTCGCCGTTGATCCGCGGGGTCCGGCCGGCGAGCAGCGCGTCGAAGACCAGCGGGAACAGGTTGTGCGGGCTGGCGTCGTACAGGTCGGGCTCCCCCGAGCCGACGACGTTGAAGTACCGGAGCGACGTGGTGGCGAATCCGGCGGCGACCTCCATGTCGCGCAGCAGCCACTCGCCGATGAGCTTCGACTCGCCGTACGGCGACTCCGGGTTCTTCGGGGTGGACTCGACCACGGTCTCGACGTCCGGCGTGCCGTAGACCGCCGCGCTCGACGAGAAGACCGCCTTGGTGACGCCGGTCTCGGCCATCGCGCGGAGCAGGGTCGCCATGCCGGTGACGTTCTGCTCGTAGGTGTGCAGCGGGCGCTCGACGGAGACGCCGGCGTACTTGAACCCCGCGACGTGGACCACGCCGGTGACCTCGTGCTCGCGCAGGGTGCGCGCCACGAGCTCCCCGTCGAGGATCGTGCCCTCGACGAACGGCACGTCGTCCGGCACGAACGCGCGGAAGCCGCTCGAGAGGTCGTCGAACGCGACCGTGTCGATGCCGGCCGAGCGCAGTGCTCGGACGACGTGGGACCCGATGTACCCGGCACCGCCGGTGACCAGCCAACTCATGCTCGCCACGCTAGCGGACGTCGGCGACGCCACGGTGGCGGTGTGCGGGTCCGCGCCGCCGCGTGCGGTTCCGCGACGGCGTCCCCGGCCAGGACGCCGGTCCTAGGCGCCGGTGGCGATGAACACCGTCGACGTGATGCCGTCGGACGAGTCCGCCTCGACGGTCACGTCGCCCTCGTCCGGCGTGATGAAGCACGACTCGCCCTTGCGGAGCAGGGTGGCCGACTGCCCGCCGACGAGCGTGACGACGCCCTCGGTGCAGATCGCGATCGACGGTCCGACGAGCGGCGCGACCCCGCCCGTGCTCAGGCCGGCCGGGCGGCCGTCGCCGTCCACCCGCAGCAGCGCGAAGCCGACGCCGTCCGGTGCGAACCGGTCGACGCCGCCGGCGATGCGCTCCGGCTCGAGGACCGGGGCCGGGTACGCGGTGAAGTCGAGCACCCGCAGGAGCTCCGGCACGTCGACGTGCTTCGGCGTCAGCCCGCCGCGCAGCACGTTGTCCGACGGCGCCATCAGCTCGATGCCGAGCCCGTCGAGGTACGCGTGGATGTTGCCGGCGGGCAGGTACATCGCCTGCCCCGCACCGAGCGTCACACGGTGCATGAGCAGGGAGACCACGATGCCGGGGTCGCCCGGCCAGCTGGTCGCCAGGTCGCGCACGGTCGCGGTGTTCGGGGTGAGCAGGTCGTCGTCGAGGGCGACGGCCAGGTCGCTCGCGGCCTGCACCACGGCGAGTGCGGACTCGTCGGCGGTCTCGAGCCAGCGGACGGTGTCCTCGAGCCCGTGCAGCAGGTGCACCTCGAGCGGACCGAGCCGTCCGGTGCCGGCGTCGAGCACGCGCACCTCGGCGAGGGTCTCCTCGACGGGGCGGAAGCCGCTCAGCGCCTCGAACCGCTCGCTCAGCGCGACGACGAGCTCGGGCTTCGGGAACGGGTCCTTGTAGTTGCGAGCCGGGTCGTCGAGCGGGATGCCCTCGCGCTCTTCACGGGCGAAGCCCTCCGCCGCCTGCTCCGGGGTGGGGTGCGCCTGCAGCGAGAGCGGTGCGGCCGCCGCGAGCACCTTGAGCAGGAACGGCAGGTCGGTGCGGTCCGGACCGAGGGCGGTCTCCGGCTCGTCGGCGATCCAGTCGCGGAGCGTGTCGGCTCCGCCCACCATGGCGGGGTTGACGACGACGCTGGGGCTGCCGGCGTGGGCGCCGAGCCAGAGCTCCGCCTGCGGGGCACCCGTGACGGTGCGGCCGAGGAGCTCCGGGATCGCGGTGACCGAGCCCCAGGCGTAGTCGCGGGGGGTGTTCGTGATGCCGAGGAACATGGGCCAGAGCCTACCGGCGCCGCCGAGGGAGTCCTGCGGACGGCGACCGGCCGGTACCCTGGCGTCGTGACGAACACCTGGCCGCTGGCGCGCGGGGCCGTACCGGAGCGCGAGGCGTTCGCCTTCGGGGCGACGACCCTGTTCGTGCTGTTCGCGGGCGACGCCGTGCCGAACACCCTCACCTGGGTCGGGGCCGGTGTCCTCTGGGCCCTCGTCGCCACCTGGGGCACCACGATCCTGGTCCGGGCGAAGCCGCCGCTCGTCCGCACCCCCTGGGCGCTCTGGGCGTTCCTCGGCTGGTGCCTGGTGACGCTGGTCTGGTCGCACTGGCGGTTCGCGACGATCTCGAGCCTGACCGTGCAGGTGATCTGCGCCGCCGTGGCGTTCACGATCGCCTCGACCCTGACGTGGCGGCGGATCACCGACGCCATGAGCCTCGCGCTCCGCTGGGTCCTGATGCTCTCGCTGCTGTTCGAAGCCGTCGTCGCGGTGTTCGTCCGCCACCCGATCGCGCCGATCTGGACCGACTACGGCGACCGCGACGTCCCCGACGCGTTCTACTTCTCGCGCGCCGAGCTCTTCACCGGTGGTCGGATCCAGGGCCTGCCGGGCAACGCGAACCTGCTCGCCATGGTCGCCCTGCTCGTCGCGATCGTGGTCGCCGTGCAGTTCGCCGAGGGCCGGATCCGCCGCAACCAGGCGATCGGCTGGCTCCTCGTCGCCGCACTCGGCTTCGTCCTCACCCGCTCGTCGACGGTCATCGCCGCTGCCCTCGTGGTCGCCGTGGTCACCCTGGTCGCGGTGTGGATGCGCCGAGTGCCGACCGAGCGCCGCACCCCGCGCTACCTGCTGCTCGCGGTGGGCGCGATCGTCGTCGCCGTCGCCGCGGCCGTGCTGCGTGGTCCGGTCTCCGAGCTGCTCGGCAAGGGCTCGGACGCCACCGGTCGGGGCGAGATCTGGGGCAAGGTGCTCGGGCTGATCGACCAGCACCCCGTCGGCGGCTGGGGCTGGATCGGGTACTGGTGGCCCGGCATCCCGACGCTCGCCGACCTGGCGCACCGCAAGGGTGTCACCTACCTGCAGGCCCACGACGCCTACCTGGACGTCTGGATGCAGACCGGCATCATCGGCCTGGTGCTCTTCGCGATCTACGTGGTGACGACGCTGTCGCGCTCGTGGGCCTGCGCGACCCGCATCGGGTACGACGCCACGCTGCGTCCGCGGTCGTTCGACCCGGTGTCGCTCCTGCCGCTCCTGGTCGTCGTCGCGCTGCTCGTGCAGTCCGTCGCCGAGTCCCGCCTGCTCTACCAGGGGAACTGGGTGCTCTTCGCCCTGCTCGCGATCAAGACCCGCATCGTGCTGACCGGCGAGGAACCCGTGTCCACCGGCGACGGCCCCCGCACGCCGCTGGCCAAGCGCGAGTTCCGCTGGGCCGGCACGCGCTGAACCGGGCGCTCCCTCAGCGCGACAGCCAGGAGCACGCCACCGGGGACGACCACGGGTTCGACCGCACCCGGGCGACCTCGAGCGACGGGTCCGCGTCGCACGCCTCGACCGCCGCCGGCAACTGCCCGGCCCACACCGGGCCGTCGCTGCGCCGCGTGTCCGCCGGCGCGACGTGCAGCACGGCCGACGCGACGACGGCGGTGACCACGCACCAACCGGCCAGCGCACCGACGAGGCGACCCGCGCCTCCTGTCCGTGCCGCCACACGCGACCAGCGGGGCGCGTCCACCAGCGCGGCGGCGGCGACCACCGCGGCGCTCACGAGCAGCAGGCCGGCAGCGGCGGCGTAGCGCTGCGGCGGCAGGGCGGCCATCGCGCTCACCGGCGCGGACCAGCGGACGCCGGCACCGTGGTTGGCGAGGACGGCCACCCACCACACCGCGACCGAACCGGCGGCGAGTGCCGTGACCATCCACCGGGTGCCTGTCGGCCCGACGACCACGGCCGCCACCAGGACGACCAGCAGCAGGGCGGCGGGGACCAGGACCACGGCCCAGCCGTGCTCCACCACCGCCGTCAGCGCGGCGCCGAGGTCCGGACCCCAGGTACCCGCCACGGGACGCAGCAGGTACCCGGCGAGCACGTCCCCGACCGCCGGCGGCCCCGTGGCCAGGGCACGCGGGTTCGTCAGGGCCGTGACGCCCTGCGCGGCCAGGGCGACGACCACGACGACCGTGACGGGCAGCGCGGACCACCGACCGGATGCGCCGGGCGTTCGGCCTCGGGGTGTCCACGCGAGGAGCAGCAGGGGCGCGAACAGTGCGGTGAGGGGTTCGGTGAGCACGGCGACACCAGCGACCACGGCGAGCGCGCCAGCGCCCCACCAGGAGCGGCTGCGGAAGGTGAAGACCCACGGCGCCAGGACGAGCAGGAACCAGTGCAGGTTCGCCGCGTTGCCGCTGATCTCGTACGGGGCGAGCGGCAGGACGACGGGGACGGCGGCGAGCACCAGCCGGAACGGCCACGGGCGGACGACGTCGCGGGACAGCACGAACACCAGGGCGCAGACCCCGCCGACCACCGCGCAGGACGCCAGTGCCACCACCTGCGCGTACCGTTCGGGCGGCAGCGCGTAGCCGAGGTCGACGATGAGCCTGGGCAGCAGGTGCAGGTAGCCGGCGTAGGGGTGCAGCAGCGTGTCGACGGGCCCCATCGCGATCCGTTCGCGCAGGAACACGCCGCCGTCCTCGGCCCAGACGGTGTTCCGCGCCACCGGACCGAGGCGGTACCAGGCCAGTGCGGTCGTGAGCAGGCCGACGAGGACCGCGACGAGCGGGACGCCGACGACCCTGCGCGCGACGTCCATTCGGTGAGGATAGATCGCTCATCGCGCATCGTCGATACAGCCACACCGCGATGTGGTGTGCTCGTCACAAGGTCGTGCGCCAAGATGGACGCGTGACGGACGGCCGGGTGAGCAGACAGGTGCTCGGGCGCCGGTACCTCTCCGCCTGGATCGGCTTCTCGGCCGGTGGACGGTTCAGCCAGGCGCTCGCGACGGTCATCGTGCTGTTCGGGTTCGGCCAGCCCACGGTGGAGACGCTCGTCGGTCAGGCGGGGACCTGGGCGGTGCTCGTGACGCTGTTCGTGCTCGCGGGGCTGAGCCTGCTGGGACAGCGCTACCGGATCGAGTGGCACGGGGTCCTCCCCCTCTCGCTGTTGGCCTTCGTCGGCTACTGCGCGTTGAGCGTGCTGTGGAGCGAGTACTCCTGGTTCGCGCTCCGCGGGCTCGTGCAGACCGTGTGCTTCATCGGCCTCGGGCTGTACCTGGCGCTCGGCCGCGACCTGGTGCAGGTGATCCGGGCCTCGGGCGACGCCTTCCGGATCCTGCTCGTGACCGCCCTCGGGCTCGAGGTCCTGTCCGGCCTGGTGCTCGACGTCCCGTTCCCGGCGTTCGGCATCCGCGGTGACATCGCGTACGGCGGCCCGATCCAGGGCATCGGCGGCACACGCAACTTCATGGGCTTCATCGCCGCGATGGCACTGGTCACCTTCGTGGTCGAGTTCCTCACCCGGTCCGTCACGCTCTGGCGCGCGATCGCCTCGACCTCGCTCGCCGTCATCGCCCTGATGCTCGTGCAGTCCCCCATCACCGGCCTGGCGATGATCGCACTCGCCGTCACCGCACTGGCGCTCTGGTCACTCCGGCACGCGCGACCGGCGACCAGACCGGTGGTCAACGGCGTCCTCGGCGCGGTCGTCCTGCTGACCCTGGCCGTCGGGGTGCTCGCGCGGCACCGGCTGCTCGCCGAGATCGGGGCGGCCGGCGGCACCGCGACGCGCACGGACCTGTGGTCCCAGATCCGGGTCCTGGTGGAGCGCTACCCGATCCAGGGCTGGGGCTGGGTGGGGACCTGGCCGACCGAGCCGGTGGTGCCGTACGTGACGCTCATCGACCCCGCCGGCGTCCGCTTCACCTCGGGCCTCAACGCCTTCGTGGACGCCTGGCTGCAGATCGGCTTCGCGGGCACGCTCATCCTCGGGATCACGGCGCTGCTCGCGTTCGCGCGGGCCTGGGTGACGGCGACGACGTTCCCCGGGGTGGCGTACGTGTGGCCGGCCGCGGTGCTCGTGCTGCTCGCCGTCACCAGCACGGCGGAGAGCTACCTGCTGCACGGCGCGGGGCTGATGTTCTTCGTGACGGTGCTCGTGATCGCCGCGCGGCGGCGATCGTGGCGCCGGCACCTGCCGCGCGTGTAGCGCCGGACCGGAGGCCCGTGGCGGCCCCGCACCGCGCCTCCAGGCCGTCACGCCGAACGTTCCGGGCCCGCGCATCGTGAGCAGGAACGGTCGCCCCAGTAGACGCGACGCGACCGTTCCTGCGCACGAAGCGAGCGCGCGCTCCGGGCCTCGCGCTACGGGCGCGTGCGGCGACCCAGACGGCGCTGCACACCCCACCGGGTGACACGGAGCATCGCCTCGACCACGATGGACCGGCTCATCTTGGAGACCCCGTGCACGCGGTCGCGGAACCGGATCGGCACCTCGACGATGCGGCCGCCGAGGGCGTCCACGCGCAGCGTCATGTCCACCTGGAAGCAGTACCCCTTCGAGTCCACCGATGCGAGGTCCATCCGCGCGATCGCCGACGAGCGGTACACGCGGTACCCGGCGGTGATGTCGCGCACGTCCAGGCCGAGCACGAGGCGGGCGTAGGTGTTCGCCCCGCGGCTGAGCGCCTGGCGTTGGAGCGGCCAGTCGACGACCGAGCCACCCGGCACCCAGCGGGACCCGATCGCGAGCAGGACGTCCTCGGACGCGGTCACGGCGTCGATCATGGCCGGCAACCGGTCGGCCGGGTGCGAGCCGTCGGCGTCCATCTCGACCAGCAGCGGGTAGCCGCGCTCCAGACCCCACCGGAAGCCGGCGACGTACGCCGTGCCGAGCCCGGCCTTGCCGGGACGCTGCAGCAGGTGCACGCGGTCGTCAGCGGCGGCCAGCGACCGCACGATGTCCCCGGTGCCGTCCGGGCTGCCGTCGTCGACGACGAGCACGTGGGCACCGGGCACCGCCGCCAGCACGGCGGCCGTGATCGCGCGGATGTTCTCGGCCTCGTCGTAGGTCGGGACGATGACGAGGGCGGCGGTGTCCCCCGGGGTCACCGGTTCAGGCGCCGCTTCACCTTGCCGGCGACGCTGCGGGGGCCCTCGGTGCGCAGGTAGTGCACGGCGCGACCGAGGTCGTAGCGGACACCGGAGAGCTTCTTGCGCTCCGGCACGCGGACGCGCATCTTGTGCGGCTCGATCGAGGACGTCGTGTCGCGCACCGACTTGTCCGCAGCGCGGATCGGGTTCCGGCAGAACTCGACGAGCGGGGCGAGGACGTTCTCCCACGTGAACTGCTCGCGCACACGGTCGACGTTGCCGATGAACTCGGTGCGGGCCTTCTTGTCGAAGAGCGCCGTCTCGAGCGCGGTCGCCAGGCCGTCGACGTCCTGCTCGTGCACCGCGATGCCGAGCTTCTGCTCCGCGACGAGGTCACCGAACGAGTCGCCGGCCGTCGTGACGATCGGCAGACGTGCCCACAGGTAGTCGAGGATGCGGGTGCGGAACGAGAACGTCGTCTCGAGGTGCTCGTAGTGCGTCGAGACGCCGGCGTCGGCCTCGAGCAGGTAGGCGCCGCGCTCCTCGTACGGGATCCACTGGTCGTTGAAGAACACGTGCTTGCCGGTGAGCCCGAGGGCGTCCGCCTCGGCGCGGACCTTCGCCACGATGTCCATCTCGGGGACGTCTGGGTTCGGGTGCTGCACGCCCATGAAGAAGAGCTTGACCGACGGACGGCGCTCGGCGAGCCGGGCGATCGAGCGGACCAGGGTGATCGGGTCGAACCAGTCGTAGATCCCCCCGCCCCAGACGACGAGCTTGTCGTTCTTGCCGATGCCCGGCACGACGCCCTTGACCCGCTGCTGGTCGTGCACCGGCGGGGTCGAGGACAGGCCGAACGGCACGACGCCGATGAGCGAGCGCAGGTCGGCGTCACGCGAGTACGTGCGGGCGTTCACGCGGCCGGAGCCGGCGAGCTGCCCGAGCCAGAACATCCGCTGACGCTCCGAGGCACAGATGAAGTAGTCGCCGAGCTCGAGCTGGTGGTTCAGCGTGTCCGAGGCGTCGAGGATCTGGCGGTTCCACTTGTCGACGTCGTCGCTGCGGCCCTGTTCGAGCTGCTCGAGGTGCAGCGGGTCGTAGACGTCGACGACCAGGATCTTGCTGGTCGACTCGAGCACGGGGAACAGCCGGAGCGCGTGGCCCTGCACGATGATGACGTCGGCCCAGCCCTCGTGCTCGACCATCTGGCGCGGGTGGCGGTGCGGGACCGTGACGACCTCGTACGAGGGGTCGATCGGCGACGAGCGGGTGAGGCTGACCACGCGGACGTCGTGCTCCGATGCCAGCTGCTTCGCCATCTGGGTGGCACGGATCGCCGGACCGGCCATCTTCGCGCCGATCGAGTCGCCCGTGATGATGAGGACGCGGCGACGGGTGCCGACCTCGAGCACGCCGAGGGAGTGCACGATCTTGTCGTAGCCGGCCAGGTAGTTCTCGATCGGGTACGCGGGCTCGTCGCGGTTGCCGAACAGGCGGAGGAGCTCGCGGTCGGACCGGACACGGGTCGCCTGGATCTGGCGGCGGGACTCGGTCATCGACGGCAGCTGCTCGACGAACTGGTCGACGCCGTAGATGCCCGCCATGCTCGTCTTCGGCACCGGGATGGTGGGGACGCTGTCGTCGCCGGGGTTGCGCAGGTCGAGCTCGGTGGAGTCGAGCTCCCCGCGGCCCACGGCACGGCGGACGGCGAGCGCCAGCGAACCGGGCAGCGCCGCGGCGAGCTGTTCGTCACCGAGGTTCTTGTAGAGCGTGAACAGTGCGTTGCGCTCGAGCAGGTAGGTCTCGCGGAAGTCGCCGAACTTGTTCATCGACGCGTGGTGCTTGTGGAACGCGACGGACTTCGGCTGGTACCGGAAGCGCCAGCCGAGCAGGTTGAGCCGCCAGCCGAGGTCGACGTCCTCGTAGAACATGAAGTAGCGGTCGTCGAAGCCGTCGAGCTGCTCGAAGAGCTCGGCGCGGATGAACATCGCGGCGCCGGTGCCGAACAGGACGTCGGTCTCGCTCTCCCACCGGCCGGTGTCCGGCGAACCGGCGAAGGGCTTGTAGCCCATGCCGTACCAGGTCATCGCGGCCTCGGTGAAGTCGACGTTGACGCCTTCCCAGTCGAGGACCTTCGAGGCGACGGCACCGATGTCGGCACCGGAGGCGAACGTGGCCATGGCCTCGCGCACCCAGCCGGTGTCCGGACGGGCGTCGTTGTTGAGGAACGCCACGACCTCGCCGGAGGACTTCTCGACGCCGAGGTTGCACCCGCCCGTGAACCCGAGGTTCGCACCCGCATCGATCAGGGTGAAGTCGAGGGACGAGGCCTTCAGCCGACCGAGGTGCTCGGGGCCCGAACCGTTCTCGACGACGATCACCTCGAGCTTGTCCTGCGGCCAGTCCTGCTTGCGGAGCTCCGCGATGCTCGTCAGGGTGTCGTCCGTGCCCTTGTAGTTCACGAGGATGACGGAAACGACTCCCGGCTTGCGCTCTGTCACGCGAGTTCCTCCAGCAGCTGCCGCGCACCGGGCGCGGGTAGGTGGCTCGGCCAGCGGGGTGCCGCGGGCCGATGACACCCTACAAGGCGCGCCCACGGACTCCCTGCCGCCGCTGCGGATTCGTGCAGAATGGCGTGCGTGACCGCTGTGATCCCGAGCACCCCCATGCCCTCCCCCCTCCGCGAGGACTACGCGGCCCTCGCGGCCGACGAGCACGCCGAGGGCCCCCGCGGCACGATCCGCTTCGCGGTCTCGACCGCCGATCCGGCCGAGGGCAAGGGCGACCTGTTCGTCGCGCTCGGCCTCGCGCGGGCACTCCGGGCCGAGGGCTGGGGCGTGGCGATGTGGCCGTTGGCGCGCTGGGGCGAGGAGCTCCCCGCCGACACCACCGTCGTGGTCAGCATGATCGAGTCCTTCGTGCCCGGCTACGTCCCCGCCGGCACCGCCCTGGTGGCGTGGGTGCGGAACTGGACCGCCAAGTGGGCAGCCCTGCCGTACCTGGACGAGTTCGACGCCGTCTGGACCTCGTCCGAGGCCGCCCGCGACGCGGTCGCCGCGGCCTACAGCGGCCCCGTCGAGGTCGTGCCGATCGGCGTGGACACCGAGCTGTTCACCACCGACGCCACCGCACCGCGCGAACGTACCGACCGCGCCGTCACCACCGTCAACTTCTGGGGTGTCCGCCGCCGTGTGCAGGACGTCCTGGCCGAGGTCGCCCCGACCGAACCGATCGTCTGGTTCGCCGCGAACGTCGACCACGTCGAGGCCTCGGCCGGCGTCGAGCTCCGCCCAGCGGTGTCCTACTTCGCGCTGCCCGAGGTCTACCGCGCAGCCGGTTTCGTCGTCGACGACGTGATCGAGCCGGCCGCCGAGTACGGCACCCTGAACTCCCGCCTGTACGAGTCGCTCGCGTCCGGCGCGCTGCCCGTCACCGACTGCGCGCTCGGGCTCGACGAGCTCGGGCTGTCCGACGTGCCGGTGTTCGACGACGCCGACTCGCTCGAGCGCGTGCTCGCGATGCCCCGCGACGAGCGCACGGCCCTGGTCGCCCGGCTCCGCGCCGTGGTGCTCGAGCGGCACTCGTTCCGCACCCGTGCCGAGCAGGTCGGCCCGTCGCTCGACGCCGCCGTCGCCGCCGCCTCGGGTCGGAGCGGCGAGCGTGGGGCGTTCCTGCGCTGGGCCACCGCCCAGCGCGAGACGCTCCGGCAGGCCGAGCACGACCGCGACGTCCACCTGTCCGGCGTGCACGACATCAACGCACGCCTGGTCGCGTCGGAGCAGCAGGTCGGCGCGTACGACACCGCACGCCGCCGGGCCGAGGCGGAGCGCGACCAGATCGCGGCCCGCTTCGAGGGCCTCACGCGCTCGCCCGAGTACCGGCTGCTGCACGGCGTCGGTCTGATGGCGCGGCGCGCACGCCGCTGACGGCGGTCGACGCGACCAACAGACGGACGGGAGGCCCGGTACCAGCTGGTACCAGGCCTCCCGTCCGTCGTGGTGACCGTCTACTGCACGGTGACGGTCTTGGTGCCGAAGCTCTTGTAGGTGCCGCTCGGCAGGTCCTGGAAGTAGACGCGCACGGTGTGCGTGCCCTTCTTCAGCCCGGTGAACTTCCGCGACAGTCCCACGTCCGACCCCCAGTCCGGGTGCGCGGCCTGCACGTCGGTCCGGGTCGCGTTCGCGGTGCCCGGCGAGACGGCCACGCCGTCCAGGTGGATCTTGTAGCCGACCGGGTCCCAGACGTCCGGGTCGATGGCCCAGCCGGCGACCGTGATGGTGCCGACGCCGCCGGTGACCGACTCGTACAGGCCCTTGACCGAACCGGTCTTGCCCGTCTTGCCGGTGGTGGGCGGGTCGGTGACCCGCACGCTCTTCGTGCCGAAGCTCTTGTAGGTGCCGCTCGGCAGCTCCTGGAAGTACACCCGCACCGAGTGGGTGCCGGCGGTCAGCCCGGGGATCTTCAGGGACAGGCCGACGTCGGAACCCCAGGCGGGGTGCACGGCCTCGACGTCGGTCCGCTTCGCGTTCGCGGCTCCGGGGGCGATGGCGACACCGTCGACGTGGATCTTGTACTGCACCGGGTCCCAGACGTCGGGGTCGATCGCCCAGCCGCGCACCGTGGCGCTGTTCACGCCGCCGGTCACGGACTCGTACGCGCCCTTGACCGAACCCGTCTTGCCCGTCTTGCCCGTCGTCCCCGACGCGTCGGGTTCGGCGGACGATGCGGCGGTCACGGTCACGGACTTGGTGCCGAAGCTGACGTACTTGCCGCCCTGCAGGTCCTGGAAGTAGACGCGCACGGTGTGCTTGCCGGACTTCAGTCCGGTGAGCCGGAGCGTCAGGCCGACGTCCGAGCCCCAGGTGGGGTGGTCCGCCGCGACGTCGGTGCGCGTGGCGTCCGCGACACCGCTGTTCGTGCTCACGCCGTCGACGTGGATCTTGTACTTGACCGGGTCCCAGACGTCCGGGTCGATCGCCCAGCCCCGCACGGTGGCCGTGCCGACGCCGCCGGTGACGGAGTCGTACGAGCCGCGGACCTTGCCGGTCTTGCCGGTCTTGCCGGTGGTGGGGGCGTCGACGACGACGGACTTCGACGCGACCTTGACGTACTTCGTGCCGGGCTTGTCCACCACGTAGAGCGTCACCGCGCGCTTGCCGGCGGACATCCCACCGATCGTCTTCGAGAAGCCGAGGGTGCTGCCGACGCCCGGGTAGACCTTCGCCACGTCGGTGCGGGTCGTGTCGGCCGTGCCGGTCGCCTTGCTCACGCCGTCGACCAGGATCTTCCACGAGCCGGGCTTCGACGAGTCGGGGTCGAGGACCCAGCCGCTCGCCGAGATCGTGCCGACGCCGCCGGTCACCGAGTCGAGGACGCCCTTCGGCGCTTCGCTCGTGACGGTGCGGGTGTAGCAGCCGAGCAGGGTGTTGCCGCCGCGGCCCTGGTTGATGGCGTACGTGCAGACGTTGTGCTTGCCGAGGCTCAGCCCGGTCAGGGTCGTCGAGAACCCGTGCCGGGTGTTGTTCGCCCCGAGGGTGCCCGCCAGGTCGCTGCGGTTCGCGTCGGCGGTGATGGTCTTCGCGCCGTCACCGTCGACGTAGAACGCGACGCGCAGGGGGTTCGTCGTGTCGGGGTCGGCGGCCCATCCCCGGACCGTCAGGGTCGAGGTGGCGGTGGCGGTCACCGCGTCGACGTTGCCGACCGGGTTGCCGCTGCCGCTGGAGGCGCCGAACCAGTCGGTGTACATGCGCCAGAAGTTGCGGTTGCCGTAGGCCGAGCAGCCGTCGCCGCTGCCGTAGAGGTTCGACATCGCCGCGGCGTTCGGCGTGTACGGCGTGTAGATGTAGAGCGCCGCGGTGGCCTGGTTCTGGATGTAGACGGACTTGCGGCCGCACGCGGCGTTCGGGTTGAGCAGGATCGAGTTCGTCCGGCCCGCCTGGTACGCCCACGAGGTCGGTGTCGCCTGGTACCGCTTGAACTGCAGCGCGGCGGCGTAGACCTGCTGGCCGAAGCCGAAGTACGCCGGGTCGCACGGGGCGGTGTCCGGGCACGCGAAGCCGGTGGCGTGCAGGTACATGTAGGACGTCGGCGAGGACGTCGTCACGATGCCCTGCTCCTTCTGCAGGAGCACGAGCAGCACCTTCTGGCTGATGCCGCACGCGGCACCGACCTGGGCGATCATCGTCGCGGCGCTCTTGGTGCCGCCGGCGATGGCCTTGCACCGGCCGGAGACCGCGCCGATCGAGCTCATCTTCTGCGAGAAGTCCTTCAGGCAGGCGGGCCCACCCGAGGCCTTGCGGCAGTTCGGTGCGACGCTCGTCAGGAACGACTGCACGGCGGCGGCGCTCATGGCCGAGCCGTTGTAGAAGTTCGCGTCGCTGATGATGTTGCCCGGGTCGAAGTCCGAGGCGACGGCGGCCGACGCCGAGTGGGTCGTGGTCTGCTCCGAGAGCACCGTGCCGAATGTCAGACCGCTCACCGCGACGGCGAGGGACGCCACCAGCGCGAGGGAACTGCGGAGGGACCGCCGGACGGGGCGGTCATCGCTGTCGGGACGGGGGGAACGGGTGGGACGCATCACGGGACCTCGGCGGTCAGGGGGTCGGACGTCGTCGACGCGGAGCCGATGGCGTAGGTCAGGGTGACGGACCAGGTGCCGCTCGGCACCTTCGCCGCGGGGAACGACACCTGCGCGCAGTTCACCGACGAGGCACTCGCCTGCGCGGTGCTCGTGGCCTTCCGCGTGACGCCGTTCTTCGTCGCGGTGAAGGTGCACTCCCCGCTCGTGTCGGTGGTGCCGGAGACCAGGCCACCGGCCTGGAGCGTCTTCGAGCCGGTGTCCCAGCCGGCGTAGGTCACGACGGCCGTGGCCGGGAACTCCGACGGGTCGGTGTCCGGCTGGTTCGTCGCGCCGCTGCCCGGGAACGGACCGGGGGTGTCGTCGTCGCCGGCGCCGGAGTCGGTGCCGCCGTCGCCGGACGCACCGTCGGTCGGCGAAGGGGCCGCTCCGGTGGGTGCCGCGGTCGCCGAGGCGTCGCCGGTCGGGGTCGCACTCGGGGTGCGCGTGGCGGAGGCCGACGGCGACGGGGTGGCGTCGTCGCCACCACCGGAACAACCGGCCACGAGGAGACTGAGTGCACCGACCACCGCGAACGCAGCGATCGGCCTGGATGCGAGGAGCATGCTGACGGGCCGTCCTGAGGATGTTGACAAGGGTCCGGGTTGCAACAACGGTAACTCGAAAGTGAAGGTTGAGGGTTGGATCGGCCGGAATCACCCCCACTCGGGGTGCACGACGGCCGTCGCCCAACCCCGCCACGCGGGCCCGGTGAGTATGCTGTTCCGGTCCTGCCCCCACGAACGAAGAGACGTATGGTCGACCAAGCCCGCATGACCGCGCTCGCGAAGGAACCCCTCGTCGTGATCGGCGCTCCGACGAGCGCCTTCCGCGGAACCTTCCGCGAGCTGCGCGACGTCTTCCGGCAGCGCGAGATGCTCGGCATGCTCGTCCGACGTGACCTGAAGGCCCGGTACAAGGACTCGGCACTCGGGTTCGTCTGGACGCTCGTGCGCCCGCTGACCCAGCTGCTCATCTACTACTTCGTCATCGGCAAGGTCCTCGGCGCCGCCAACGGCATCGACAACTTCGCGATCTACGTCTTCACCGGCCTGACCGCCTACACGCTCTTCAGCGAGATCGTCGCCGGGTCGACGGGCTCGATCGTCGGCAACTCCGGGCTGATCAAGAAGGTCTACGTCCCGCGCGAGGTCTTCCCGCTCGCCAGTGTGGGCGCGGCCCTGGTGAACTTCACCATCCAGTTCGCGATCCTGCTCGCCGCGACGGTCGTGATCGGGGTCTTCCCCTGGCACGAGGGCCTGGTCTACCTGATCCCCTCGCTCGCCGTCATCCTGGTCTACGGCGCGGCCATCGGTCTCGTGCTGTCCGCGCTCAACGTGTACCTGCGCGACGTGCAGTTCGTCATCGACGTCGGCCTGATGGTCCTGCTCTGGGCCTCGCCGATCGTCTACTCCTACGCGCGCGTGGTCGCCACGGTGAACGCCGACTGGCTCATCACCGCGTACACGAACAACCCGCTGACGCTGGCGGTGCTCGGCCTGCAGAACGCGATCTGGCTGCACGACCCGGCCGACGTCACGTACCCGGAACACCTGATGCTGCGGCTGGGGATCGCCTTCGTGATCGGGCTCTTCTGCCTCATCGGTGCGCAGCGGATCTTCTCCCGCCTGCAGGGCAACTTCGCGCAGGAGCTCTAGACCATGGCCATCAGCACCCCCGTCGCCCCGACGACCACCGGCGACACCGCCGACCGTCCCGACGTCATCGTCATCGACCACGTGCGCAAGCGCTTCACGGTGCGCAAGGACAACACCCTGCGCGAGCGCATCGTCACCCTCGGTCGCGCCGGCCGCAAGCACCGCCAGGACTTCTGGGCCCTCGACGACGTCACCGTGTCGATCCAGGCCGGCTCGACCGTCGGACTGATCGGTCAGAACGGCTCCGGCAAGTCGACCCTGCTCAAGGCGATCGGCGGCATCATCCAGCCGACGTCCGGCACGGTGTCCCGCCGCGGTCGCCTCGCCGCGCTGCTCGAGCTCGGCGCCGGGTTCCACCCCGACCTGTCCGGCCGCGAGAACGTGTACCTCAACGCGAGCCTGCTCGGCCTCAGCCGCAAGCAGACCGACGAGAAGTTCGACGACATCCTGGCGTTCTCGGGCATCGGGGACTTCATCGACACCCAGGTGAAGTTCTACTCATCGGGCATGTACGTGCGGCTCGCCTTCGCGGTCGCCGTCCACACCGACCCCGACGTGCTGCTCGTCGACGAGGTCCTGGCGGTCGGTGACGAGGCCTTTCAGCGCAAGTGCCTCGACCGCATCCGCACCTTCCAGGAAGCCGGCAAGACGATCATCATCGTCACGCACTCGCTCAGCCAGGTGCAGGAGATGTGCGACCGCGTCGTCCTGCTCAACAAGGGCAAGGTGCTGCACGACGGTGACCCCGTGCAGGCGGTGAGCATGTTCCGCGAGGTGCTCGAGGAACGCCGCCAGGGCGAGCTCAGCACCGACGTCGCCGTCGGCCGCGGCAAGGTCCTCGGGGCGAGCGTGCACGTCGACGGCAAGGAGCCCCGCGCGGACGTCATGCCGGGCGACGACCTCGTCGTGGACATGGAGTTCGAGCACCTGGACGGCATCGCCGACTGGGAGGCCGCAGTCCAGATCAACAACGCCGGCGGCCAGGTCGTCTACGGCACCACCACCGGCATCATGGGCCTCGAACTGCACCCGCTGCACGGCCGCCGGAAGCTCCGTCTCCGCATCGCGGACACCGCCTTCGGCACCGGCAAGTACTTCATCAACGTGTCGATGATGGACTCCGCGGGCCGCCACCTGCACGACATGCCGGAGTGCGACTCGTTCGAGGTCCCCTCGTTCGGCAACGCCGTCGGCACCGTCTACGCGCGGCCCACGGTCGAGGAGCTCGACTGACCCCGGTCGACGGCGACACCGGGGCCCGTGCCGTCGGCGCTCCCCGAGCCGACGACACGTTGCGCACCGCCGTCGTCGTCGTCAACTGGAACCGCGCCGACCTGACCACCGCGGCGGTCCGCGCCGTGCTCGACGAGGGCACCGCCGAGGACGTCATCGTCGTCGACAACGGGTCGTCGGACGACTCGGTCGCCGTGCTCCGCCAGGCACTGCCGGACGCGACCGTCGTCGCGCGGGACGACAACGGCGGGTTCGCGGCCGGCGCCAACACCGGCATCCGGCACACCGACGCCGACGTCGTCGTGCTCCTGAACAACGACGCTGTGCCCGCGCCGGGCTTCGTCGCGGCGCTCCGCGACCACCTGGCGCACGCCGGGCCCGAGGTCGCGGCGGTGACGGGCCGCATCGTGCTCGCCGGACGCTGGACGGTCCTCCCGGCCGGTGCGGAACCAGCGCCCGATGCGCGCGTCATGCGCGACCACGACGGGCGGCGCTGGACGCCGTCGGCGGACGGCGAGGTCCGGCTCAACTCGACTGGCGTCCGCGTCGACCGCGACGGTAACGGCATGGACCGCGACTGGTTCGCGCCCGTCGACCGGGTCGCCGACGTCGACGTCTTCGGGTTCTCCGGCGGCGCCTCCGCGCTGCGGCGCACGGCCCTGGACGACGTCGGCCTGCTCGACGAGTCGCTCTTCATGTACTACGAGGACACCGAGCTCGCCTGGCGACTCCGCCGCCGCGGCTGGCGCGTCGAGCACGCCACCGACGCGGTCGTCGAGCACGACCACTCGGCGTCGTCCGGCGTGCAGAGCGACCTGTTCGTCTTCCGGAACGCCCGCAACCGCATCGTCGTCGCCCTCTGGCACGCCCCCTGGCCGACCGTCGCGCGGGCGAGCGTCCGCACGCTGGGCCGCGGTCTGCGCGGGCTGGCCTCCGGTCGCACCCGCCGGGAGGCGCGGCTCGTCCTGGCAGCGTTCGCGGACGTCGCGGGGACCCTGCCGGTCCACCTCGCGCGCCGGCTGCGCGAGACCCGGCGCGCGTCCGTCCCGCGCCGCCGCGTGGACCCGGGCGCATGAGCGCAGCGGGCTATCCTGGACACTCCCCCGTCGACGGCCACGGCCACGACGCCCCCGCCCGGAAGGAACCACGCGTGCCGCAGCTCACCGTCCTCGTCGACGGGACCGCGGTACCGCAGGCGCTCGGCGGCGTCGGACGCTACGTCGAAGGGGTCGTGTCGCACCTGAGCGACCCGTCGCTCGACGTCCACCTGGTCGTCCGTCCCGTGCACGCCGCGCACTTCCGCTCGCTCGCGCCGAACGCCACCGTGCACACGGCGCCGGCGTGGACCGACTCGGTACCGCTGCGGTTCCTGTGGGAGCAGACCGGACTGCCGGCGCTCGGCCGTCGGCTCGGTGCGCGGGTGCTGCACTCCCCGCACTACACGTTCCCGTTCGGCTGGCGCGGCGGGTCCGTCGTCACGCTGCACGACGCCACGTTCTTCTCGAACCCCGAGTGGCACTCGCGCCTGAAGCGCACCTTCTTCACGTGGTGGAGCCGTCGTTCGCTGCGCACCCGGCCCGTCGTCATCGTGCCGAGCGCGGCCACCGCGACCGAGGCCGCGCGGGTCGTCCGCGGCATCCGTGCCGACGTCCGGGTCGCACCGCTCGGCGTCGACCGCACGGTGTTCCACGAGCCCGACGTCGCCGCGGTCGAGGACGCCCGGATCGCCGCCACCCTGCCCGAGGGCGCTCCGTGGATCGCGTTCCTCGGCACCATCGAACCGCGGAAGAACGTCACCGCGCTGCTCGACGCGTACGCCGCGGTGCGGTCCGCGCGTGCGGCCGGCGGCGCGGACACGCCGTGGCTGGTCCTGTCGGGGGCGCGCGGCTGGGACGAGACCGCGATCGCACGCCTCGACGCCCTGCAGCCCACCGACCACGTCATCGAGGCGGGGTACCTGCCGTTCGAGGACCTCGCCGGCTTCCTCGGCGGTGCGGACTTCGTCGTCTACCCGTCCCTGGGCGAGGGCTTCGGCCTGCCCGTGGTCGAGGCGATGGCCTCCGGCGCCTGCGTCCTGACCACCCGGCGGTTGTCGCTGCCCGAGGTCGGTGGCGACGCGGCCGTCTACACCGAGCCCGACGCGACGGCACTGGCCGCCGCGATGACAGCGCTGCTCGACGACCCGGCGCTCGTGGCCTCGCACCGTGCGGCGGCGCTGGCGCGGGCGGACGAGTTCACCTGGGACGCCACCGCCGCCGTGCACGTCGAGGCGTACGAGTCCGTCGGTGGGAGGACGCGGTGATCCGGGTCGCGGTGCTCACGGTCACCTACAACACCGGTGAGACCATCCGGCCGTTCCTGGCGAGCGTCGCCGGCGCCTCGAAGGACCCGGTCGCCGTCGTCATCGCGGACAACGGCTCGGCCGACATCGACGCGCTCCGGGCGATCGGTGAGTCCTACGGCGCCGTCGTGGTGTCCTCCGGCGGCAACCGCGGGTACGGCGGCGGGATCGACGCAGCCCTGAGCGCCCTCGACGACGTACTGCCCGACGTGCGACCGGAGTTCCTGCTCGTGACGAACCCCGACGTGGTGCTCGGCGAGGGCTCGATCGACGAGCTCGTGGCCGCGGCCGACCGGATGCCGTCCGGTGGGTCGTTCGGCCCCCGGATCCTCGACGACCAGGGCGAGACCTACCCGTCCGCCCGGCAGCTCCCCTCGCTGCGCACCGGCCTCGGCCACGCGGCGTTCTCGCGGTTCTGGCCCGCGAACCCGTGGAGCCAGCGGTACTGGTCCACCACGAAGGTCGTCGAACGCGAGGCCGGCTGGCTCTCGGGTGCGTGCTTCCTCATCCGCACCGACCTGTTCCGCCAGCTCGGGGGCTTCGACGAGTCGTACTTCATGTACTTCGAGGACGTCGACCTCGGGCAGCGCGTCGGTCGTGCCGGCCGGGCGAACGTGTACGTGCCGTCGTCGGTCGTCACCCACACCGGTGCCCACTCGACGTCGTCCAACCGCCGCCGCATGGAGATCGAGCACCACCGGAGCGCGTACCGGTTCCTGTCGCGGAAGTACCGGGCGTGGTGGCTCTGGCCCCTGCGGGTCGCCCTGCACGCAGGCCTGTCGCTCCGCGCCCGCTGGGTGACGCGCAAGTAGCCCCCGCCCACCGGTACCCCGGTCGCCCAGGTCGCCCAGGTCGCCCAGGTCGCAAAACACCGGTGTCCACGTGTTACAACGCGATCTGGGAGTGTTCGACGTGCGAACACCGGTGTCTTGCGGGTACCCGGCGCCACTAGGCTCGGCGCCGTGCAACGTGATCCCGGACCCTGGCTCGGCTGCGGCCCGATCGACGCCGCCCGCCGCTACTGGACCGGAGCCTTCACGTTCCGCAGCGGCCGTGCGAGCCGCGCCGAGTTCTGGTGGGCACGCGGGGCCGACCTGCTCGTGGTCTGGCTCGTGCTCACCCTCGTGCCGATGATCACCGGTGTCCGGGGCGCCGACGACTCGATGACCGACTTCCAGAACACCCCCGGGTTCCTCGGGATCGGACAGTCCGTCCTGACCCTCGAGGGCAGCGACCACGGATGGCGCATCCTCGCCGAGGGCTCCCCGTCGCAGTGGGTGCTCTTCGCGTGGTGCATCGTCACCGCGATCCCGAACCTGGCACTCGGCGCACGGCGGCTCCGTGACATCGGGACCCCGGCGTGGATGGCGTTCTTCGGCGCCTTCCCGGTCATCGACTGGTTCCTCCTACTCGGCGCGCTCCGACGTAGTTGGCGCCCGACGCTCCCACCGGAACCGGACCCGTCAGGCGCCGAACTCCCTGTCGCCCACCGCGCCGCCTGACCCGCCTGAGCCGAACCCCGCCCGCGCCGGAACCTGGTTCGCGAGGAGTCGGGTCAGGAGCGGAGGCGGGTGCGTTCGGTTCGAGCTGCCTCGAGCAGGACGGCGGCACGGGCGTCGAAGGAGTGCTCGGCGGCGATGTACTCGGCCACGACGGCCCGCTCGGCAGCAGTCGGCCAGGCGTACGACGGGTCCAGCAGCGCGGCGAGTTCGTCGCGGGAGCGCGCGACCGCGAGCGTCGGCACGTCGAGCACGTCGGACAGCCCGGCGACCTCGTCGGTGACGACGACTCCCCCGGACGCCAGCACGTCGAACACCCGGTTCGACACGAAGCCGCCCGCCGCCATGTCCGGCCAGTGGTCGTTGAGCACCACACGCGCCGAGGCGTAGGCCGCCGCGACCTCGGGCCGGGTCAGCGACGATTCGCCGAGCGACTCCGCGGGGACGACCTCGTCCCACCCCGGACCGTGCACGCGCAGGTCGGCACCGAGCCCGACCGCGTCGGACACGATGGGGCGCGCGGCGCCGCGGGTCGAGCCGACGAACACCACGCGGTCGGCATCGGGGCTCGTCGCCGCCCGCGAGCCCGGGTGGAACACCGCGGGGTCGGTCGCCTGCAGCAGCGTCCGGACCGGCACGCCCGAACGATCGGCCGCGGCAGCCGCCCACACCGGACCGGCCGCGAAGGCGACGTCGAACGACCGCAGCTCGGTGTCGGCGACGTCATCAGGGTGGCTGATCACCCAGAGCAGGTTCACCGAGGCGGGGTTCGGCGGCACCCGATCCAGCCCGCGGATCACCAGCGTCACGTCGTCCGCAGCATCGTCGTCGCGCACGTGGGCGTCCCGCCGGTCGATCCGGACGCGCTGCCCGAGCCGTTCGAGGGCACCGGCCAGCTCGGCGGCGAAGTGCACGTCGCCCCACCCGTCGCCCTCCGGCCCGGCAGGCGCGGCGATCTTCAGCGACCAGCTCAGGTGCTCGGCGTCGCCGTCGGTCGTGCGCGAGCCCGGGGAAACCGGCCGTGCTCCCCACGGCGGCAGCGGCGGGCCGGCGACGACCGGGCCGCCGTCGGGCTCGCGGTCGCGCCACGCGGCGACCGCGTCGACGGTCGCCGCGTCGATCGTGCGGCCGGCCTCGACCGTGCGGGTCGCGTGGCCGACGACGCGCACCGGTCCGCCGTGGGCATCGGCGACCGCGCGGGTCCAGGCCGTCAGGGTCACGCGTTCGTCCGGGAGGCACGGTGCCGGCACCAGCGCCGCCCCCGGCACCGAGAGCACCGGCTGGTCCGCCGCGAAGACGGTGTCGACGTCGGTCACCGTGTCGGCACGGTCGTCCGACCACGGCAGCGCGCCGGGGCGCAGCAGCCGGGCACCGGAGCGGAACGTGCCGTCCGGCATCCGGACGCGGGCCTGCGCGACCGAGCCCGCCGCCGCGAGTTCGCGCAGTGCCGACACCTCGAGCGACACCGACGTGTCGACCACCACGAGCGTCCGGCCCACGCCGGCGGCCACCCCGGCGTTGATCGCCGAGCCGAGCCCGTCGACGGGTTCCGTTCGGACCCAGGGCGACCGACGACCGAACGGGTCGACCGGCGACGCATCGGCGACGTAGCTCACGGCCCGGACGTCAGCGCCACGACCGAAGGCATCGTGGGCGACCGACACCAGCCGGGCGACCTCGGCGTGCCGGTCCGAGCGGGTCGTCACGAGCACCGTGACGTCGTGGTCCAGCCGCGGCAGCGGGTCCGGGAACCCGGCCACGCGGACGACCTCAGCCGTCGTCGCGGGCGCGGGACGGGCCTCCCGGTCGGGGTGGTCGACAGCCGTCGCGTCGCGACGACGGCGACCGAACCACCCGGAACCGGAGGCCACGGGCGGTGCTAGACGCCGAGGAGTCGCTGGAGGTAGACGCCGTAGCCGCCCTTGACCAGCGGCGCGGCGAGCTCGGCGAGCTGCGCGTCGTCGATCCAGCCGTTGCGCCAGGCGATCTCCTCGATGCACCCGATCTTGAAGCCCTGACGGTCCTCGATGACCTTCACGTACTCCGACGCCTGCATCATCGACTCGAACGTGCCGGTGTCGAGCCACGCCGTGCCGCGGTCGAGGACCTGGACGCCGAGCTCACCGGCCTCGAGGTAACGCTCGTTGACCGTCGAGATCTCGAGTTCCCCGCGGGCGCTCGGCTCGATGGTCTTGGCGATCTCGATGACCTTGTTGTCGTAGAAGTACAGGCCGGGGACGGCGTAGTTCGACTTCGGCTCGGCCGGCTTCTCCTCGATGGAGACGGCGGTGAAGTCGTCGTCGAACTCCACGACGCCGTACGCCTTCGGGTCGGCCACGTGGTAGGCGAAGATCGTCGCGCCGTCGACCTCGGTGTTCTTCCGCAGGTTCGTGCCGAGGCCGGTGCCGTGGAAGATGTTGTCGCCGAGGACGAGCGCGACGCTGTCGTCGCCGATGAACTCCTCACCGATGACGAAGGCCTGGGCGAGACCGTCCGGGGACGGCTGCACGGCGTACTCGATCTCCATGCCGAACGCCGATCCGTCGCCGAGCAGGGCCCGGAACTGGTCGTTGTACTCCGGGGTCGTGATGACCAGCACCTGTCGGATGCCCGCCATCATCAGGGTCGACAGCGGGTAGTAGACCATCGGCTTGTCGTAGATCGGCATGAGCTGCTTGCTGATGCCCTTGGTGATCGGCCAGAGGCGCGTGCCGGAACCGCCGGCGAGGATGATGCCCTTCATCGCTTTCCCCTTACTTCTTCGTCCGGAGCGATTCGGTGTACGCGACGCACTCCTCGTACGTCGGCAGCAGCCCCTGGGCCGCGGCTTCTTCGAGGGTGGGGGCGCTGGTGTCCTTCTCGGACAGCACCAGCTCGCCGAGACCCTCGGGCAGGTCGAGCCCGACCGTCGGGTCGAGGATGGTGATCCCCTTCTCGCGCTCGGGGTCGTAGTGCGCGCTGACCAGGTAGTTCACCGTCGACTGGTCCTCGAGCGCGACGATCGCGTGGCCGAGCCCCTCGGACAGGTAGACGGCCTTGCGGTCGACGTCGTCGATGCGGACCGAGTCCCACTGGCCGAACGTCGGGGACCCGACGCGGATGTCGACGATGTAGTCGATGAACGCCCCGCGCACGGCGGTGACGTACTTCGCCTGGCTCGGTGCGACGAGGGCGTAGTGGATGCCGCGGGCGACACCGGCCGCGGAGATCGACATGTTCACCTGGCGGAGGTCGAGCGGGTGACCGACGGTCTCCTCGAGGACGTCGGCGCGGTACGCCTCGAGGAATGCTCCTCGTGCGTCGCCGTGCTGGACGGGCGTGAACTCCCACGCGCCAGGGATCTTCAGTTCGCGGATCTGCACCGTGGAAGCCTAGCAAGCCGTGAGTTCGCATAGGCTGTCATGGTTCTGCGCATTGCCGACTCCCGAAACGAGACCAAGCGAGCCCGTGAAGCTATTCGTCCAGATCCCCTGCCTCAACGAGGAGAACACCCTCGCCAGCGTCATCGACTCCATCCCACGGGAGATCGACGGCATCGACGAGATCGAGATCCTGGTGATCAACGACGGCAGCACCGACCGCACCGTCGAGGTCGCCAAGGAGCACGGCGTCAAGCACTTCGTGCACCACACCACGAACATGGGCCTCGCCCGCTCGTTCCGTGACGGCGTCGACTACGCGCTGCTCCACGGTGCCGACATCGTCGTGAACACCGACGGGGACAACCAGTACCCGCAGGCACAGATCGCCGAACTCGTGCAGCCGATCCTGCGGAAGGAAGCCGAGATCGTCATCGGCGACCGGCAGACGCGCACCATCGAGCACTTCTCCGGCTTCAAGAAGGCCATGCAGCGCTTCGGCTCGTGGGTCGCGAGCCGTGCGGCCGGGCTCGACCTGCCCGACGCGGCGAGCGGGTTCCGCGCGTACTCGAAGTACTCGCTCATCCGCCTGAACATCGTGACTCGCTTCAGCTACTGCATGGAGACCATCGTGCAGGCCGGGTACAAGCGCCTGGCGATCGCGTCGGTGCCGATCACGACGAACCCGAAGACCCGCGAGTCGCGGCTCTTCAACAACATCTTCCAGCACATGTTCGAGTCCGGCTCGGCGATCGCCCGCGTCTACCTGATGTACCGGCCGATGGCGCTGTTCCTCTGGGTCGCGGCGGTGCTCGGAGCACTCGGACTCTGGCCGCTCATCCGGTACCTGGTGCTCCTGGCGATGCACACCGGCGGCAACCACCTGCAGTCGATCATCCTCGGTGTCGTCCTGCTCATCACCGCGCTCCTGTCGATCGTCATCGGCGTCGTGGCCGACCTCACCCGCCTGAACCGCACGCTGGCCGAGGAGCAGCTCGACCTGCAGAAACTGCAGCGGTATGGCGACTGACCCGGCGTCGGCGATGCTGAAGGGCCGAACGCGGTTCGCGCTCTGGCTCCGTCGCCCTTCGTCCTGGGTCGAGATCGTCGCCTGGGCCGCGCTCGTGGCGTTCGTCGCCTGCACCATCGGGCCCGCGCTGATCGGTCAGGGCACGTTCCTGAACACCGGCATGCTCAGCCGGTACACCCCGTGGGGTGAGTCGCTCGAGACCCTGCGGAACTCGACGAACATCCTGAGCAGTGACACCCTCGACAGCGTCACACCCCAGACGACGCTCCTGGTCAAGCTCGCGCACGAAGGCGTGTTCGGGTCATGGAACCCGTACGTCGCCGGGGGCGTCGAACTCGGCGGCGTGCCGAACTCCGGGGCGTGGTCCCCGCTGTCGCTCCCCTGGTGGATCCTGCCGTTCTCGGCCGCGGCCGGCGCGGTGAAACTCCTCGAGATCGTCGCGATCACGGCCGGCATGTCCCTGCTGCTGCGTCGGTGGGGCGTCCCGCGGGCCGCGTGGCCGATCGCCTCGCTCGTCTTCGCGTCGTCCGGCTTCATGGTCGCGTGGTCGAACTGGCCGCAGACCCGGGTGGCCGCCTTCCTGCCGCTGCTGTTCTGGGCCATCGACCGGGCCGCCGTCGAGCTCCGTGCACGCGACCTGTTCAGCGTCGGCCTCGTCGTCACCGCGATGCTGCTCGGGGGCTTCCCGGCGATCGTCGGCTACGGGCTCTTCGTCGGTGGCCTCTTCTTCCTGGCCCGCACGATCGTGGCCCACCGCGCACTCCGCCAGGTGCTCGTCAGTGCGGGGATCGCCCTCGGCGGGATCGTCCTCGGTGTCCTGCTCGCCGCCTGGCAACTCGTGCCGTTCGCGATCAGCGCCGCGAACGTCGTCGACTTCGGCGGTCGCGGTCAGCGCGGCGGTGCCGGCATCGGGTCCGCGCCCCTGGTGAGTTCCTGGATCCCGGACATCACGTCGCTGGCGAGCACCGGCCGCGCGTGGGGCCTCCGCAACCCGGTCGAGGAGTACTCGTACATCGGCATCGCCGCGGTGGTGCTCATCGCCGCCGCCGTCCTGATCCGCCCGGGTCGACGCGACGCAGCGTCCGCCGGCGGAGCAGCGCCCGCCGTCGACGCAGCGCCCGCCGTCGACGCAGCGCCCACCACCGCACCGGCGCGCGACGCCGACGCCGCGCTGGTCCGGCGTCGGCAGCGCGGTGTCGTGCCGATCGTCGCGTCGCTGCTGGCGTTCAGCGTCGTGCTGGTGTTCCTCGGCGGCCCGCTCCTGGCCGCGGTCCGGGAACTCCCGGTGTTCGACTCGAGTCCGATCGGTCGAGCGCGTGTCGTCGTGGGCTTCTTCGCCGCGGTGCTCGCCGGCATCGGGTTCGGACGCGTCGTCGAGCCCGAGACGCTGCGCGACGAACTCGCACGGTTCCGCCGTGCCACGCCGCTCCGGCGCGCGGGCCGGATCGCGACGGTCGTCCTCGTCGTGCTGTTCACCGCGTCGGTCGGGCTGCAGACGGCGCTGGCGCTCGACACGGTGCCGGCCGACGTGCTGCACCGGACCAAGCTCCTCGTCCTCGTCACCGGGGTCGTCGGCGCCGGGACGGCCGTCCTCGTCCTCGTTCCGTGGCTCGTGCGGATCCGTGCGCTCCGGATCGCCGCCGCGATGGGCATCGTCGCTGCGGTCTGCGTGCCCGCCGTCGCCGCGACGGTCCGCTGGTGGCCCATCGCGCCGAACTCGACGTTCTACCCGTCGTCGCCGGCGATCGACTACCTGCAGGAGCACGTGTCCGCCCAGGACCGCTTCGCCACCGCCGGCACCGCCACGTTGCCCGGGTCGGCCTCGTACTACGGCATCCGCTCGACCACCGGGCACGCGTTCCAGACGCGGGAGTGGAAGCAGCTCATGCGGACCGTCGACCCGACGACGTACCCGACGGCCACGTACCTGACGTTCGCGCCCGACGAGATGACCCACTTGGTCGACTCCGCCGTCCTCGACCGCGTCGCCACGAAGTACGTCGTCGCCGACCCCTCCGCCCCGATCGCCGGGACCCCCGAGGCCAGCGCCCGCCGTACGGGGTGGACCGACCTGACGACGAGGCGACCGTCCGTCGACGGGCCGAGCAACTCCGGCCCCGTGAACGGTGTGACCCTCACCGGCCCGCCGCAGCTCACGACGTCGGCTCGGGGCATGACCCTCACCGTCGCGATCGTCGCGGACGGCACCGGAAAGACCCTCGCCGAGACCGAGAGCTGGGTGCCCGCCCTCGGCGGCCCCCGCAACGTCGCCGTCGCGGGGTCGAGCATCCCGTCGCGTGTGCAGTGGCACGCCGAGATCACCGTCACCGGGCAGTCACAGCCGGTCGCGATCGGAACGGGCACCGGCGGGAAGGCCGTCCTGGACACCGTCCGGCCCGTCGCCGGCCAGGGCGTGTCGGTCGTGCACACCGGCGACGCCACGATCTACCAGCGCAGCTCGGCGCTCGACCGGGTGCGGTGGGCGTCCGACCAGCGGGTGCTCGCATCGACGGACAACCGGCTCGCGGCACTCGCCGGGCACGCGCTCTCCGACGACACCGTCGTCCTCAGCACGTCCACCGACCACCGGGCCGACCGGACGGGTGACGCCGTGGTCCGGCTACGGCCGAGTGCCCCGAGCGAGACCGTCGCCGACGTCGACGCGACCGGTGGCGGCTGGCTCGTGGTCGCGGACTCGCTCCGGCGTCCGGGCTGGCACGCCACGGTGGACGGCGAGCCGACCGACCTCGTCGCCGCGGACAACGCCGGTGGCGCGGTCTGGGTCCCGCGGGGCTCGCACACCGTCCGGCTGTCCTACTCGGTGCCCGGGCTCACCGCCGGGTGGCTCGTCACGGGCGGGACCGTCGGGATCGCCGTGCTCACGACCGTGACCGTGCTCGTCGTCGGCCGTCGTCGACGTCGACGTGCCCCCACGGCCGACTGAGCCTCGGCCCCGTACAATCGGCTTTCGATCCGACGACCCCGCCGGTGCCGCCATCCGCGTCGCCGTCGACAACGCAAAGGAAGAGACCTCGTGAAGATCCTCGTCACCGGAGGAGCCGGCTTCATCGGCTCGAACTTCGTCCGCCGCACACTGGAGGACGCGTACCCCGGCCTCGAGGGCGCCGAGGTCGTCGTCTACGACGCGCTGACCTACTCCGGCAACGAAGCGAACCTCGCCCCGGTCGCCGACTCCCCCCGCTACACCTTCGTCCACGGTGACATCCGCGACGCCGCGAAGCTCGACGAGGTCGTCCCGACCGTCGACGCGATCGTGCACTTCGCCGCCGAGTCCCACGTCGACCGCTCGGTCCGCGACTCCGGCATCTTCGTCGAGACCAACGTCGTCGGCACCCAGCGTCTGCTCGACGCGGCACTCCGCCACGGCACCGAGCGCTTCGTGCACGTCTCCACCGACGAGGTCTACGGCTCCATCAGCGAGGGTTCGTGGGACGAGGAACGCCCGCTCGAGCCGAACTCGCCGTACTCGGCGTCGAAGGCCGGCAGCGACCTGCTCGCCCGCAGCTACCACCGCACGCACGGGCTGAACCTCTCGATCACGCGCTGCTCGAACAACTACGGCCCGTACCACTTCCCCGAGAAGGTCATCCCGCTGTTCGTCACCAACCTGATCGACGACGTGCACGTCCCGCTGTACGGCGAGGGCAACAACATCCGCGACTGGCTGCACGTCGACGACCACACCCGCGGCATCGCGATGGTCCTGACCCGCGGCCGCGCCGGCGAGATCTACAACATCGGCGGCGGCACCGAGCTGACCAACAAGGAGCTCACGCAGCTGCTCCTCGACGCCACCGGCAAGGACTGGTCGTACGTCGACCGCGTCGCCGACCGTCTCGGGCACGACCTGCGCTACTCGGTCGACATCTCGAAGATCCAGGCCGAGCTCGGCTACGAGCCGCAGGTCCCGTTCGAGCAGGGCCTGGCAGACGTCGTGCAGTGGTACCGCGAGAACCGCGCCTGGTGGGAGCCGCTCAAGCAGCGTGCGGCCCTGAGCTGAACCGGCGCACCGTGACCAGGTACCTCATCACCGGAGCGGCCGGCATGCTCGGCCAGGACCTCCAGGCCGCGCTCGCGGGCCGCGACGTCACCGCGCTGTCGCGGGCCGACCTCGACATCACCGACCCGGCCGCGGTGGACGCCGCCGTGGCCGGGCACGACGTCGTGGTCAACTCGGCCGCGTACACCAAGGTCGACGACGCGGAAGACCACGAGGACGACGCCCACGCGGTGAACGCGACCGGGCCGAAGCTCCTCGCCGAGGCCGCCGTCCGCCACGGCGCGAAGCTCGTCACCGTGTCGACCGACTACGTGTTCGACGGCAACGGCACGGCGCCCTACGCCGAGGACGCCCCGACCGACCCGATCAACGCCTACGGCCGCACGAAGGCCGCCGGCGAGGCCTTGGTGCGCGCGATCGCCCCGGACACCTCGTACGTCGTCCGCACCGCGTGGATCTACGGCGCACACGGGCCGAACTTCGCCGCGACGATGCTCCGGCTCGCCGGCTCGCACGACACCGTCAGCGTCGTCACCGACCAGGTCGGCCAGCCGACGTGGACCGGCGACCTCGCCGCCCGGATCGTCGAACTCGTCGACGGGGACGCTCCGGCCGGCATCTACCACGGCACGAACGCGGGCCAGGGGTCCTGGTTCGACTTCACGCAGGCCATCTACCGCGAGCTCGGGCTCGACCCGGAGCGCGTCCTGCCCACGGACAGTGCGGCGTTCGTCCGTCCGGCACCGCGTCCGGCGTACAGCGTGCTCGGCCACGACGGCTGGTCGCGCGCCGGCCTCGCGCCGATGCGCGACTGGCGCGAGGCGCTGCACGCCGCCGTCGCGGCGGGTGCGCTGACCGCGTAGGCGCGGCTCTCGGCCAGGAGGCGCGGGTCGGTCCCGGGACGTCGGGAACCCGACCCGCGCCTCCAGACCGCCCACCGACCGCGCCCAGGGGGCGCCGGGACCACCCTGGTAGTGTCGGGCAGCCGAGCGCGGGGCCGGCTCTCGGCCCCTGACCAGGGGTCCACGGACCACCGGTCCACGAACCACGACGAGGAGCACAGCACCATGACCACCCTCCACGTCATCGTCGACCAGATCGTCGCTCCCGTGCCGGGCGGCATCGGGCGCTACGCCGAGGAACTGGCGCGGCACCTCGTCGAGCACGCGCCGAGCGGCTGCGAGGTCGCGGGCGTGGTCTCCGCCGTCGGGTCCGACGAGATGGCGCACCTGCGGACGCTCCTGCCGGGGCTGTCCGACCTGCAGCGGCTCCCGCTGCCGCGTCGCGAGCTGTCGCTCGCCTGGCAGGGCGGGTTCGTCGGCGGTATCGCGAAGGGCATGGTGCACGCGCCGAGCGTGCTCGCACCACTGGTCAAGCACGACCGTTTCCAGGACCCGGGTCGGCAGACCGTGGTCACCGTGCACGACGTCGTGCCGTGGACCAACCCCGAGACCCTGACGCCGCGCGGCGTCCACTTCCACAAGGCGATGGTGAAGCGAGCGTGGAAGCACGCCGACGCCGTCGTGGTGCCGACCCACGCCGTCGCGGGGGCCCTGAACGAGATCCACCGCTTCGACGACCGGCTCCGCGTCATCGGCGGCGCCCCGAGCGGACGCCTCCGGCTGCCCGTCGACGCCGACCTGCGCGCGGAACGTCTCGGCCTGCCCGACCGCTACGTGCTCGCGGTCGGCACGCTCGAGCCCCGCAAGGCCCTGGCCTCCCTGATCGAGGCGATGGCCCACCCGGACGCTCCGGCCGACATCCCCCTCGTCATCTCGGGCCCGGACGGCTGGGGAGACGTCGACGTGTACGGCACCGCGGAGCGTGCGGGCCTGTCACGCGACCGGGTGAAGGTCCTCGGCCGCATCGACGACGCAGACCTCGCGGTGGTCTACGACCGCGCGACGGTGTTCGTGTTCCCGAGCCTCGCCGAGGGGTTCGGCCTGCCCGTGATCGAGGCGATGAGCTTCGGTACCCCGGTGATCCACTCCGATGACCCCGCCGTGGCCGAGGTCGCCTCGGACGCCGGGGTCACCGTCGCCCGGTCGCCGCGGGAGTCCTACCCGGCACGACTCGCCCAGGCGGTCTACCAGGTCGTGCACGACCCGAACCTGGCCAGCCGACTGGCGGTGGCGGGTCCGGACCGCGCACGCATGTACGACTGGTCGGACTCCGCGGCGGAGACCTGGCAGCTGCACGCCGACCTCTGACGGTCGGACCGCGTCAGCCCTTGTACGTGTAGGTGCTGACCCAGTCGATGTAGAGGTGCCCCGCGTCGCCCCAGTCGCCGACCTGGAACATGTACCGGTGCGCCGTCTTCGGCACATGGCTGGTGACCGTCTTGATCACCTTGCCGTCGAGGCGGTAGCGGACGGACTTCCCGGGGATCCACTCGATCGAGTACGTGTGCCACGACCGCCAGGAGACACCGGTGCCCACGCTCACCGCGTTCGCCTCCTGTCCCGCGATCATCGAGTGGTGGTGCAGCATCGGATGCTGGTCGAAGTTGGCTTCGGGGTAGTCGATCTCCCCGTCGGCCCAGCGGTCGGACGACGGCCAGAGCATGAAGGCCGCGCCGTTGCCGGCACCACCGGTCGCCTTGGCACGGACGATGAACTTCCCGCCCTTGTGGCCCCAGGCGCCCGTCGGCGTGCCGAAGGTGCCGGCGGCGCCGTGCTTGCCGTCGAGCTTGACGTCCATGTACCCGTGGTGCGAGCTGATCTGCGACCCCGAGTAGTACATGCCGCCGGTGCCGTCCGGGTACGGCTGCCACGACCTCGCGTACTGCTTCGCGAAGGCCCCCTTGGCGCTGGCCGGGGTGCTGAACTGCTCGCGGAAGGTCTGCTTGAACTTCCCGACGTCGCCGAGCGGTGCCGAGCTGGCGGTCGCTGCGGTCCCCTGGCCGAGCGGGCCGGCGACGAGTGCTGCTCCGAGGAGCACGACGGCGAGTGCGGCTCTCCTGGTGGCGCGTTCCTGCATGGGCTCGGTCACTCCCTGACGTGACGGTTCGCACCCGTTCGGTGTGGGTGCCGGGCGACCGGATCTCGGCTGCCCGGCGTTCACGGTAGTTGCTGTCCACGATGTGCGTCCGGGGGTTGACACAGCTGCGTACCCCCAGTAAGCGGGCCTTGCACGATGACCGAACCGTCGGCTGGAAGTCCTGGTCAGAGCGCGTGGCGCGACCGGGAGCCCCGTCGACTCGAGCAGGGGTCGTCGTCTGCGCCGTCCGATCAGGGCCGGGCGCGACGACGACGCGTGACGAGCGCGACCACGACGGCTGCCAGCACCGCGACGACGACGACCACGGCCGCGACCTCGGCGACGTGCACCGAGGTGAGCATCGAGTCGTACTGCGACTTCGTCGAGACGAAGCCCCGTTCAGCAGGGCCGAACCAGCCGGACACCGGGTTCAACGGACCGGCGGCGTGCAGGGCGAACCCGCAGACCACCGCGGCGACCACGGCGATCACGGCGAGGACGAGGACGGGGACGGCGCGGCGCATCCCGCTACCGTAGCGCGGCCCAGGACCCGATCGCGGCCCAGCCCAGCCCTGCCCCGCCGCGTCAGAGTGCGTCGCGGAGGCGCGCGGCCTTCTCCTCGACCAGGCGCTCGAGCCCGTGGGCGTACTCCGTCAGCCGAGCGGCGACGGCCGGCTCCGAGGAACCGATGATGCGCGCCGCCAACAGACCGGCGTTGGCGGCTCCGTTGATCGCCATCGTCGCCACCGGGATGCCCGCCGGCATCTGCACGATCGAGAGCAGCGAGTCGAGGCCGTCCAGGCGCGCGAGCTGCACCGGGACGCCGATCACCGGCAGCGTGGTCATCGAGGCCACCATGCCGGGCAGGTGTGCTGCGCCGCCGGCCCCGGCGATGACGACCCGGATGCCGCGCTCGGCGGCGGCGCGGGCGAAGCGGGTCATCTTGTCCGGGGTGCGGTGCGCCGACACGACGTCCGCCTCGAACGGGATGCCGAGTTCGGAGAGGATCTCCGCCGCGGCCCGCATGGTCGGCCAGTCGGAGTCCGACCCCATGATGATCGAGACGAGCGGCTGTGCGGGTGCGGCGGTGTCGGTCACGCGACGAGCCTAGCCGAGCAGGACCCGCCGCCAGGTGTCGCCGTCGTGGCCGATCGTGCGGTCCTCGGCGACCCAGCGCGCAGCGCGCTCGTCCGGTCGGCCACGTTCGACAGCGGTCCGCACGGCGTCCCGCCACGCTCCGACGTCATCCGTGACGGCCACGGCGCCGTGCGCCCGTGCCACCGCGTACGACGGCCGGTCCGAGACCACGGCGGGCAGTCCGAGCGCGGTGTACTCCAGGAACTTCAGGTCGCTCTTCGCGCGGTTGAACTCCTCGTCGCGCAGGGGTGCGACACCCGCTCGCCAGCGCTCCCGGTGCGCCACGAGCCAGCGGGAGAAGGCCGGGTAGTGCCCGTCGGGGACGTCGACCCGGCGGAACCAGTCCGCGCCGCCCTCGTCCGTCACGCCGATGACCTCGAGCCGGATCGGGGTGCCGTCCGCAGTGGCGAGGTCGGCGAAGACGTCACGGAGCAGTTCGAGGTCGGCGGCGTGGGTGAGCGTGCCCATGTACAGCACCCGGTGCTCCCCCTCGGGGCGCTCGTCGTCATCGTCGTCCGTCGGGCCGGCGGTCCAGATCTCCGGGTCGAGGGCGTTCGGCACGACGACGACGTCCCGCGCGACCGGACGGACGACGTCGGCGAGTTCGGGCGTGCTCACGACGACGGTGTCGGCACCCCGCACCAGGGCGTCGATCGAGGCGAGCCGGTCGGGGTCGTACTCGGCACGGGCCAGTCGTTCGCGCCCGGAATCGGTGAAGAAGTCGTCGTCGACCTCGGCCACGACGCGGATCCCCCGGGCCGCGGCGGCCGCCAGGAAGGGCTGCACGTCGTCACGCGGCAGGATGTCACGCTGCACCAGGAGTGCGGCGTACGGCGTCGTGTCGGAGCCGTCGACGAACGCGGCCGGGTCCACCTGACGGGCCTCGGCGGTGCCGCTCGACGCCAGGTGCTCGGTGCGCCGGACCACACGGACGTGTGCCGAGGCCGGGTGCGCGCCCCCACCGCCGGCAACGACGTACCCGAGCACGGGCAGGGGCACCGGCTGCGGTGGGGCCCCGACGACCACACGGCGCAGGCGTCGGGCGGCCCGGCGGACGAGATCACGCGGCATGCGTCCATCCTCTCGCACCCGGAACCTCGCACCGGACGCCGAACGCCGCACGCCGCCTCAGCGCACCCGCACCGTCCGGCACGTTGACGCCGTGCGGTCCGCTCCGGTCCCGGTGTTGTGCGCGACCGCGCAGACCGTGTGCTTGCCGGCCGCCACCCGGACCGTGCCCGCGAAGCCGTGCGAACGGCCGGAGCCCCAGGTCGCGTCCACGTCGGCGCGCTTCCGGCCGGCGTCCAGTGACGTCACCCGTCTGCCGTCGACCGTGATCGCCACCCGGGTCGCCGCGGTCACCGCGTCGCCGTCGAACGCCCAGCCGCGCACGGCGATGCCGCGGGCCACGGCCGTGACGGACTCGAGCCCGGCGTAGGGGTCGTGCCGGTAGGCGCGGACGGTCGAGCAGCCGAGCGCGGTGTCCGATCCGGCGCCGATGTTCACCGCGGTGACGCAGACACGGCGAGCGCCGGCCGCGGTGGGCAGCACGACGTCGAAGCCGTGGGTCGCGCCGACACCGGCGCGGGCGTCGACGTCGGGACGGTCGAGCCCGGCGGTGGCGACGCCGGCCGCGGCCCCGTCCACGGTGGCACGGACCCGCACGGGCTGCGTGGGGTCGTCCTCGTCGTAGGCCCACCCGGACACGCGGACGCCGCCGCCGGTGCCGGCGACGGCCTCGAGCGCCCCACGGGGTGTCATGTCGGCAGCGGGTGCCCCCAGGCGTGCGTTCGCGACGAGGGCCTGCGCGTAGGCCGAGAACCACTTGCCGGCGGCCGGGGCACCGTTGCAGGTGCCGTCGCTCGCGCCGGGGGTCTTCACCCACAGCAGGGCGTCGAGCGCCGTGCCGTCGGACACCACCCGGGGCGAGGTACCGAGTCCGGCGCCGGGTCCGTTGCACCACGTGCCGCGCCAGCCCTGCCCGTTGCGCGAGGTGTCGATCACGTAGTGGGAACCCCCGGTCGCGGCGGACACCTTCTGCGCGTACGCCTGCTCCTGGGCGGTCGGGTAGTAGTTCGCGACGTTCGTGAAGAAGCCGCGGGCCTGCTGCACCCCCGCGCTGTTCAGTCGCGACGCCATCAGTGCGGGCTGCACCCAGTTCGAGTTGCCGGCGTCAAGGTACGCGGGGACCCCGGCAGCGGTCAGGCCGGCGACGGTGCGGGAGAGGATCCGGTAGCGCTGCTCGTCGAGCGCCGTGCTGCACTTGGCGTTGCTGAGCATCGCGAGCGAGTCCGGTTCGACGACGACGGCTGCACGGTGCCCGGTGAGCGCCGCGGTGACCTGGTCGACCCAGTCGTCGTAGGAACGCTCGTCGAACCCGCCGGCCGAGTACCCGCCGCAGTCACGGTCGGGGATCGCGTAGAGCACGAACACGGGGGTGGTGCCGGACTGCTCGGCCCCGGTCAGGGCGGTGCTGATGGTCTTGGTCAGCTGTGTCCCCTGCGTCCAGTCGCCGAGCCAGGTGGCGACGGGGTAGCGGGCGATGGTCCCGGCCGCCGCGGCACCGGCTGGATCGGTGGCTGCGAGGGCGGTCTGGGCCTTCGCCGCCTCGCTCGTGGGCGACCGGTACGGCCCGGCGCCGTAGAGCGACGCGGACGTCGCCGAGCGGATGGCGGATGCCGAGGTCGCTGCCGACGCGGTCGCGGTCGGCAGCAGGCCGGCGACGGCAGCGACGAGGGCGACTGCGGCGGCGCAGACGGCGGTACGGCGCGGACGGCGGCGCATGGAGACTCCCCTGGACGTGTGTTCCCTGACTGCTCCAGGAGAACACGCGTTCCCGTCCCCCACCAGCCTCCCGAGCGGGTGCCACCCGAGGGGGTGTCCGCAGACCGGCCGACAAGTGCGTCCCGCGCCGACACGACACGGGAGGCCCGTGGCGGCGTCGCCACGGGCCTCCCGTGTCGTCATCCGGTCACGTCGAGGACGCGACCTCAGTCGTCGAAGTGGGCAGCGGCCGCGCGAGCGCGGTAGACGACGTCGTCGACGTCGTCACCGAGCACCGTGACGTGCCCGATCTTCCGCCCGGCCCGGGGCGCCTTGCCGTAGAAGTGGTACTTGGCCTCGGGGAAGGCCTGGAGTGCGGCTGGGTACCGGGCGGCGAGGTCGCCGTCGGCGGGTCCGCCGAGCACGTTGACCATGACGGACGCCGGGGCGAACGAGCCGGTGGCACCGAGCGGCAGGTCGAGGACGGCACGCAGGTGCTGCTCGAACTGGCTCGTGGTGGCGCCGTCGATGGTCCAGTGCCCGGTGTTGTGCGGACGCATCGCGAGCTCGTTGATCAGGATGCGCTCGTCGTCGGTCTGGAACAGCTCGACGGCGAGCACACCGGTGACCCCGAGTTCCTCGGCGATGCGGACGGCGATCGACTCGGTCAGGTCGGCGATCCGGCCGGCGCTGTCCGGGGCCGGAGCGATGACCTCGGCGCAGACGCCGTCGCGCTGCACGGTCTCGACGAGCGGCCAGGCGACGACCTGCCCGGAGGGGCGGCGTGCCACGGACTGCGCGAGTTCGCGGGTGAAGGGGACGAGCTCCTCGACCAGGAGGGCCTGGTCGCCGCCGGCCTCGGCCACGGCGATGAACCAGTCGTCGACCTCGGCGGCGTCGGAGACGACCCGGACACCCTTGCCGTCGTACCCGCCCCGCGGGGTCTTGACGACGGCTCGGCCACCGTGGTCGGCCAGGAACCCGCGGAGCTCGTCGGGGTCGTGCACGGCCGCCCAGTCGGGCACCGGCAGGCCGAGGTCGCTCAGCCGGCGACGCATCGTGATCTTGTCCTGCGCGACGGCCAGCGCGTCGGGGCCGGGGTGGACCGCCACGCCCGCGTCGACCAGCGTGCGCAGAACGTCCTGGGGCACGTGTTCGTGGTCGAAGGTGACGACGTCGACCTGTCGGGCGAACTCGAGCACCGTGGCGGCGTCGTGGTAGTCACCCTCGGCGGTGGCGGCGATGCTCGCCGACATGCCCGGCCCCTCGGCGAGCACCCGGATGTCGATCCCGAGTTCGACCGCGGCCGGCACCATCATCCGTGCCAGCTGTCCCCCACCGATGACCCCGACGCGCAACGCCATGCTGTGTGATCCTTCCGGCGCTCCCACCGCGCGGTGGGAACGCGTTGTCTACAATCGCTGTTCGGGTCGTGCTCTGGACGACCGGTCACAACTCTACGGATCCTGGAGGGCTCGTGCGGCGCCTCATCGCCCAGCTGGCACGCTTCGGCGTCGTCGGTGCCGTCGGCTTCGTCGTGGACACCACGGTGTTCAACGTGCTGCGCATCACCGTCCTGAACCCCGAGGACGTCCACTCGGGCCCGTTCTGGGCGAAGGTCATCTCCACCGTCGTGGCGATCTTCGTCAACTGGATGGGCAACCGGTACTGGACGTTCCGTGAGCAGCGTCGCGCCGTGGCCACCCGCGAGGGTGTCGAGTTCGTCGTCGTCTCGCTCGGCGGCATGGTCATCGCCCTCGCCTGCCTCGGGGTCTCGCACTACGCCATGGGGCTCACCTCGGTGCTCGCCGACAACGTCGCGAACATCGTCGGGCTCGTGCTCGGCACGGTCTTCCGGTTCTGGCTCTACAAGGTCTGGGTCTACCACCCCGAGCGCACCGCCACGCAGCCGGCCACCGCCGACGAGTCGGTGTCCGACGGGCCGCGGGTCCCCCACGACGCCTGACCTAGGATCGGTGGGGTGACGGCCGAGACGACCACCACCCCTGCTCCACCCCGCACCGCGCGCTGGGAACGTGTCGCGATCGCGGTGATCACGGCGACCTTCGGGCTGTGGCTCGTGGCGTGGGCGTTGATCGTCCCGGTGTTCGAAGCGCCCGACGAGACCGCGCACATCGACGCCTCGGTGCACCTCGCCCTCGGCGACGCGTGGGCGGCCCCCGGCGAGCTGTTCGTCACCAACGCCGTGCAGGCCGCCAAGGTCGAGCAGGCGACGAAGCCGTCCGACGAGTGGTCGACGGTGGGCGAGTTGCTGCAGAACGCCCCCGGCCCCTCGGGGACGGTCAACCAGATGACCCAGCACCCGCCGACCGCCTACCTGGCCGGAGCCGCCGTGCTCCGTGCCGTCGACTTCGGGGAACTCCGCTGGGACCACGCGTTCATCGCCCTCCGCCTGGCCGACGTGCTGGCCGTGACCGCGCTGCCGCTGCTCGCCTGGGCGTCGGTGCGCCGGGTGACCCGCAGCCCCCGCGCCGCGCTGATCGGCGCCCTCGCCGTATTCGCGACGCCCGAGCTCGCGTCCATCGGCTCGTCGTTCTCCAACGACGCCCCCGTCCTGCTCGTCGCCGGGATCGTCGTCTGGCTCGCCACGCGTCTGCTCACCGGGGACACCCGCTGGCGCACCACGATCGCACTGGCTGCGGTCCTCGGGGCCCTGGTCTGGATCAAGGGCACGGGGTTGCCGGCGGTGCCGTTCGTCGCGGTGGTGGTGCTGTTCGCCGGCGCCGGGGTGCTGTCCCTGCGGCAACGGATCGTGCGCTCGGTCGTCGCGATGGCGGTCTCCGGCGGCATCGGCGCGTGGTGGTGGCTGCACAACCTGGTGTCGTACGGGCGGATCCAGCCGAACGGCTACACGGCCATGCGGCCCCCGAAGGACTTCCCGCCGGGTGAGAGCCCCACGCTCGGGCACTTCCTCGACGTCAGCTGGGGCACCCTCGCCCGCACGTTCTGGGGCAGCTTCGGCGGCCGGGCACAGGTCACGATCGGTGATCTGCTCACCGCCGTCCTCACCCTGGTCGCCCTCGTGGTGCTCGTCGGCTGGGCGTTCCGCCGCGGCCCGGACCTGCGGACGGCGCTCTGCCTCGCGGTGTTCCCGGCGCTCCTGATCGGCATCCAGAACCGCACGAGCGCGCACTCGTACCTGACCACAACCGAGGTCGCCGCCACCCAGGGCCGGTACTACTTCCCCGCGATCGTCTGCCTGATCGTGCTGAGCGCGCTCGCGTGGCGGCGGCTGGTACCGGCCGGCCGGGCACGCGCCTGGGTCGCGCTGGCGCTGGCCGTCGTGCTGCCCGCCGTGGGCGTGTACGGCTTCGCGGTGGCGTCCGCCTGGTTCTGGAACGCGGCGGTGTTCCCGGTGACGGGGCGTGGGCTGCTGCGCTACTCCGAGATCGGCCCGGTGCCACCCGCGGTGCTCGTGGTCGTCGTGGCGCTGGTCGCGGTGGGCCTCGTCGCCTCGGTCGTGCAGGTCGCGCGCGCCGACCGTCGCGCCCTGTCGACGACGGTTCCCGTCCGCTGACACGCCCGGCCGCGGAGCGCCGGGCGGGCGCGACGTGCCGCAGGCGCGGCCCCGAGGGGTCGCGAACCGTCGTCTGGAGCGTCTCCAGGCGACACTTCGTGACCACTCGGCGGACGGCGCACGGCGCGGGTTGGACGCCCCTGCGAGACGGACGGGAGGCCCGGTGCCAGCTGGCACGGGCCTCCCGTCCGTCGCCAGGCGCGCCACGGCCGCCCAGTGAGCAGAAGACGTCGGGTCCCGACACGGGACCCGACGTCTTCTGCACACTCGCTGCGGCGTCAGGCGGCGGGGACGCCACCCTCGACCGCGGAGGGGTCGTCCGTCGGCCGGTCGCGCCGGAACCACGTGGGGGCCGCGGCGCAGAGCAGGAAGAGCCCGTCGACGGCGAGGCTCCAGACACGGGTGACGACGACGACCACCAGGGCGATCGGCACCGGCATCACGAGGGCCAGCAGGAGGGCCTGGACGCCCTCGCGGACACCGAGCCCGCCGGGCGCGAAGACGGCAAGCATGCTGATCGCCGAGGCCATGCTCGCGGCACCGATCACGAAGGCCGCGTCGGTGATCTTCAGCGACGGGTACACCCCGAGGGTGATGAAGTAGTACGCCGTGCCGGACAGCACCGCTCCGGCGACGTAGAGACCGGCCCCGCCGAGGACGGTGCCGAGGTTCGGGCGGACGTCGGCTTCGAGCGGCTTGCGGCGCAGGATCTTCAGCGCGATCCCGATCAGGAACACGAAGACCCGCGGGATCAGGCAGACGACACAACCGACGAACGCCGCGATCATCAGGACGATGAGCCACGGGTCGAGGTTGTGGGTGCGCGGGTCGATGAGCAGCAGCACGAGCGCCAGGGCCAGGGTCGCGGCGATCTGCAGGGCTCCCTCGAGCAGGCCGCTCACACCGAGACGGGCCTTCGAGACGCCGTGCTTCGAGGCGAAGTAGACCTTGCCGATGATCCAGGTGGCAGCACCCGGGATGTAGCGGCCCATCCACGACTTCGCGTACACGTAGGTCAGGGTGACGCCACTGCCCTTCAGCCCGGTCGCACCGAGTCGTCGCAGCAGGTAGAACCAGATGCCGACACCCCAGTAGCGGAACCCGAGGCTGATCACCGTCGCGAGGGCCACCCACGACCACTGCCAGTCGAGTCCGGCGAGCTGCCCCCAGTCGACACCGCGCACGTACAGCACGAGGAACACCGCGAGCAGGACGTAGAAGACGATCGGGATCGCCTTGCCGAGGAACCGTCGTCGCTTCGACGGACGCTTCCCCTCGGGCGCGGGGGTGTCGCTGGTGCTGACGGACAAACGGGTCTCCTGCTCAGGTCTCGGGCTCAGGTCATGGTAGACGGTGGGGCGGGCCGCTCCCTGCGGTGCCGCTGCGGCCCTCGCTCGCCCCGTCGCTCGCGCTACCGGGCGAGCTTGATGACCTGGACGCGGCAGGGGACCTCGGGATCGGTCGACCGGTCGGTGCTGCACGAGATCGTCGCGTTGTACGTGCCGACGACCTTGCCGGCCGCCGAGTAGTCGCGCGCCGGGGCAGTGGCCGCGTCGAACTGCACGAAGTACTGCACGCCCTGGTCGAGGAACAGCTTGCGCATCGCGTCCGACTGGTAGGTGTACCCCTGACCTGAGCGACCGTACACACGCGTGTCGGTCAGGAAGGCGAGCGACGCCAGCGACCGGTAGTTCGACCCGATGACGGTGGCGTCCTCGGGGAGCGCGCCGCTCGCCCGGATCTGGTCGGCGAGCCGGACGATCTCCGGCACCCGGGTCGGGCCGAGGACGCGCAGCGGCTCGGTCCGGTTCACCGACGGGTAGAACGGCGCCGGCGATCCGAGCCAGTTCTGCGTGTACGACGCCAGGGGCACCACGGCGATCGCCAGGCACGCGACGATCGTCCGCACCACGCCACGACGGCGCACCAGTCGCCAGACCGCCGGCAGCATGAGCGCACCGATCATCGCGGTCAGGTAGAAGAGCGGCCAGTAGTAGCGCGCGTTGCCGCCGCCGCTCGACGACGACGTGATCATGCCGTAGCCGACGAAGTAGACCAGGGTCGTCGCGGCGACGATGCAGGTGAAGGCGTAGCGGCGGAAGCGCACGACACCGATGACGAGTGCGGCGGCGAAGAGCAGCGCGATCGGTGCCGCGAACGGGGCGAACGTGCTGATCTTCTGCAGGTAGTACGGCAGGGCGAGCATGCGCTCGTGCAGGTAGTAGCCGGCGCGGGCGGCGATGCCGGACTCCTTCGTGACCTTCGGCGCGGTGTCGTCGCTGGACGACGAGGTGGCCGGCGGCACCACGGCGGGGTCCGGGTTGTCCATCGGGCCCTGCTTGTAGACCGACGGGGTGAAGTCCTCGTTCGGCGAGAAGGCGTGGTCGTTGGGCGGGACCGGCAGGAACGGCCAGTCCGTGGCTCGACCGCCGTCGTCGAACTTCGAACCGATGTTGACCGACAGCGACGACCCGAGCGTCACGGTGTCGTACTTGGCGGTCAGGGCACCGACCCAGGGGGCGATGACGACGACGAACACGACGATCGTCGCGACGGGCGCCGTCCACCAGTGCCGCACGGGCTCGTGGCGACGGCGGGCGGACCAGACGCGCAGCAGCAGCCAGAGGATCACGGCCCCGATGGCCACCGGCAGCAGGAACAGCTTGGTGAAGTAGCCGAGGGCTGCGACGGCACCGAGCACGGCCCCGGAGACGACCCGCGCCCGCGTCGATCCGTGCAGCGCCTGGTCGGCCCACCGGAGTGCCCAGAGGAACCCGACGACCCACGCGACGACGAGCAGGTCCGGGGTCTGCACCGGCACGGCGCTCATCAGCGCGGGGATCGCCGTGACCATGAAGACCAGGGCCGGGACGATGCGGTGGTTCTGCGACCAGACGAGCCACCCGCCGATGCCGAGCACCACGGCCGCGGCGAAGCAGTTGACGATCGCGAAGGCCGTCTGCAGGCCGAGGCCGAGCGCGACGAACGGCGCCATCATCCACGAGACCAGCGGCGACCAGTACGCGTTGATCGCATCGGGCAGCCAGCCGTTCGCGTACTCGCGCGCGATGCCCATGTAGGAGATGCCGTCGACGTTGGTGACGCCGAGACGGTTGTGGTATGCCACCGCAGCGCAGAGGACGACGCCGACCACCGTGAGGACCGCGAGGAGCAGGGGTGCGACCAGGTGCCGGTACCGTCGGGAAGCCGTCCCCGAACGGCCTCGAACGGGCTCGTGGGCGGACTGCGGTGCTGCGGGCGTCGTCACGGTCACGTGCTTCATCATGACATCCGATCGCTTGTCGGACCGCACCGGGCCGGATCGCGAGGGACGCTCGGCGTGTGGGAGACTGCCGGGGACCCCGCTCCGACCACCACGAGGACGTTCGTTGGCCACCGAAACCCGCGCAGCCGAAACCGCAGCCGAACCGAGGGCCGCCGCTCCCCGAGCCGGGGGCCGTCTCGAGTTCCCGTACCTGGACGGTCTCCGCGGACTCGCCGCCCTCGCCGTGGTGTTCTACCACGCGTACCTCTTCACGGGGATGCGGGGCACCGGTCCGACCGAGCTGCCGTGGCTCCGTCCGTTCATCGGGTGGGGCTACCTCGGCGTCCCGCTGTTCATCGTGCTGTCCGGCTACGTGCTGATGCTCCCCGTCGTGACCCGGTTCGACCGCTACCGGTTGCCGGGCGGCTTCTGGAAGTTCATCTGGCGCCGCGCACGACGGATCATCCCGCCGTACTGGGCGTCGCTCGTCGTCTTCGCGCTCATCATCCTGTTCGTCCCCGTGATGGGGCAGCCGGGTGGCACGCAGTGGGACACGAAGTTGCCGATGGGTTGGGGGACCTTCCTCACGCACTTCTTCCTGGTGCACGACTTCTTCCCGCAGTACATCGGCAAGATCAACGGCCCGATGTGGACGGTCGCCGTCGAGTGGCAGATCTACTTCCTCATGCCGCTGCTGATCCTGCCGCTCTGGAAGGTCTTCGGCGGCTGGGCGACGGCGTCCTCGCTGGTCCTGATCGGCATGTGGATGGGCTCCGAGAGCCGCTACTCGTGGATGCACCCGTGGTTCGTCGGCCTCTTCGCGGTCGGTATGCTGGCCGCCGAACTCACCGTGAAGGCCCGTGACGAGCACCTGACCGGCAAGCTGAACGCCTCGAAGCTCGGCGGCCCGCGGTGGCAGGGCGGCGTGTTCGTCGCCGCGATGTTCGTCGGGATGCTCCTCGTCTTCTTCCGCAACCGCGACTACTGGCAGCACCAGACCTGGCCGTCCGAGGTCGTCCTCGGCATCTTCGCCGGCATCCTGCTGACCTGGATGGGACGCCGAGCCGTGTCCGGGCAGCACACCTGGCTGGCACGGTTCTTCGCCTGGAAGCCGTTCGTGCTCGCCGGCCTCGTGTCGTACTCGGTCTACCTCTTCCACAGCCCGCTGCTCGGACTCGGCAACCTGCTGCTCCTGCCGATGGGCCTGTACCCGAAGTGGCAGTTCCTGCTGATGGTCTTCGTGGTGATCCCGGTCACCCTGGCCATCTGCGTCGGGATGTGGTGGCTCGTCGAGCGCAACTTCCTCAACCGCCGGCAGAAGCACGCCACGCGCGAGGTCGCCTCGCGCGGGCGCCTGCCGGAGGTCGAGACCGACGACACCGACACAGCGCCGCGCCGGCGGCGGTAGCCCACCGCGGCGGTAGCCCACCGCGGCGGGTGCCGCCCGTGTGCGCCTGACGGACATGTGTCGCCGAGGCCGGGTAGCATCACTCGGACCTCGGCGTGGGAGATCAGGCCCACGGCATCTCGACAGGGAAGACGAGACCACATGCGCGCACCGATCAGCAGACTCCTCGGACTCGGCACCGCCGCCGTCGTCGCCGGGGCCATCACCTTCGCCAGCGGCCCGGCCGTCGGCGTCACCACGACCGCCCCCGCGACCGCGGCACCGGCCCCCACGGCGGGTACGTCGGCTGCGGCGCCGGCGGCAGAGGCACCCACCGAGCAGCTGTCCATCGCGGAGATGGACCGCACCGGCAACCACACCATGGGTGCCGGCATCGCCGCGCACGCCGGCGAGTCCCACGTCACGACCGCCTCGCCCGACGCCCTGTCCGGCGGCGTGAGCGCGCAGGCCCTCAGCTCCTCCGCCGCTGCCGCCTCCGCCGGCGGTCCGCCCCCGGGCCGGGTGCAGGGCTTCGACATCAGCGCGTGGCAGCCGAGCGTGAACTTCCGGCAGGCGTACGGCAACGGCGCCCGGTTCGTGTACGTCAAGGCGACCGAGGGCACCTCGTACGTCAGCTCGACGTACAAGCAGCAGTACGCGACCGCGAAGCAGCGCAACCTGTACCGCGGTGGCTACGTCTACGCCCAGCCGAGCCAGGCGAGCGGCGCCGCGACGGCGAACTACTTCTTCGCGCACGGCGGCCAGTGGAGCAAGGACGGCAAGACCCTGCCGCCGCTGCTCGACATCGAGTACGGCAGCGCCGCCCAGGGCACCTGCTACGGCAAGTCGTGGTCGTCGATGCGCAGCTGGATCAAGGACTTCAACCGGACGGTCGTCGCCAAGACGGGTCGGTACCCCGCGATCTACACCACGACCGACTGGTGGAAGCGCTGCACGAACAACAGCAACCAGTTCTCGAAGAACCCGTTGTTCGTCGCGATCTACCCGGTGAAGGACTTCACCACGCCCGGCACCCTCGGCCGCAGCTGGTCGAAGTGGACCTTCTGGCAGTGGGCGTCCAGCGGCACGCTCCCCGGCGACCAGGACGTCTACCGCAACGACATCACCTACCTGAAGCGCTTCGCCTCCCGGACGAGCTGACGCCCGTCAGGCACGCGGCTGCACCGTGCGCACGACGGACAGGAGGCCCGTGGCGGTGTCGCCACGGGCCTCCTGTCCGTCACGGCCGCGCGTTCGCGCCCGTCGTGTCAGCGGACGTCGCGCGTCGCCTCGGCGAAGTCGGCGTCGAGTGCGGTCGCCATGCGGGCCACGCCCTCGGCGAGCTGCGCACGGACCGTGTCGCGGTCCGCGTCGAGCGCCTCGAGCTGCGCCGTGACGTCGTCGACGAACGTGGGCTCGAGCGCGGCCTCGATCGGCTTCGAGTACGCCTGCTGCCCCATCTGCTCGAAGAACAGCCGACCCTTGTCGACGTAGTAGAGCACCGCGGCCGGCACCCCGGCGATGGTCGCCACGATCGCCGAGTGCAGGCGGCTCGCCAGGAACAGGCGGCTGCGGGACATCAGCCCGGCGTACTCGGACGGCGAGAACTCGTCGGCCTCGACCACGTGGGTGCGGTCGGCGTGCCGCATCAGCGCGATGACCTCGCGGGCGAACGCGGCGTCACCCTCGGACGCCTCCATGTGCATCGGGTAGAACACCACGTCGGCGTCCCAGCGGTCGATGACGCGGTCGGCCAGGTCGGCGACGGCCTGGCGGTAGGTCACGAGTTTGTCGCTGTCGACACCGGTCTGACGGAAACGCTTCGGCAGGAACCGGAACGGGATCCAGCCGCTGCGCTTGTAGTGGAACCAGCGGCGGACGCCGAAGCCGATCGAGCCGTCGAGCTGCTCGGCGGTCAGGCCGGTGGTGCGCTCGAGCCGCTCGAGCACCTCGGCGTCGGGCGGGGTGACCGTCCCGACGACGGCGGGGTCGAAGGACGACACGATCGGCGTCGTCACGCCCCAGGACAGGAGCTTCTCGCGGGACTCGTCGTCACGGACGGCGAACGCGCTGCACAGGTCGACGGTGGCGCGGATCAGGCGCTTGCTGACCCCGGCGGTGGTCGGGCCGATGCCCTGGAACGCCCCGACGAGGTTCTTGTTGACCGCACGGACGAGCAGCATCTTGCCGAACCAGTACACGAGGCCGAGCTTGTTCGTGTAGTCCTTCAGGATCTCGCCGCCACCCCAGAGCACCACGTCGGCGCCGCGGGCGGCACGCAGCAGGGCGAACAGGTCGCCGATGCCCGTGCTGTACGGGGAGACCGGCAGGAACCGGATCCCGAACCACGCGGCGTCCCGCTCGGGGTACTGGGACAGGGACACGATCTCGGCGTCGGGCCACCGGCGGCGGACGAGCTCGACGTTGCCGGCGAGGATCGCCCGGTCCCCGCGGTTGTGGGGCGAATCGCTATTGTGGATCAGTACGCGCACGGGGTGAGAGCCTACCGGACCGTCCCCCGCCACCCCCGGAAAGGCACGATGTCCCGCACCACTCGCTCCGCCCGCTCCCCCCAGGGACGCCCCCGCCTGCTCGTCCTGGGCTCGACGTTCCCGGCCCGACCGGACGACGGGGTGCCGGCGTTCGTGCTCGACCTCGCCCACCAGGAGGCGACCGAGTTCGACACCCTCGTCCTCACGCCCCGCGTGCCCGGCGGTGCCACGAAGGAGCGCATCGGCGAGGTCGCGGTCCGTCGCTACCCGTACTTCCCGCGTCGCTTCGAGGACCTGGCCGACGGCGCGATCCTCGACAACCTCAAGGAACGCCGCTCCCGCATCGTGCAGGTGCCCGCCCTGGTGCTCGCGCAGTACCTGGCCGTGCGGCGCGTGGTGCGTTCTGCGAGGCCTGACGTCATCCACGCGCACTGGGCCATCCCCCAGGCCCTCGTCGCGACCCTGGCCGCTCCGGGCGTGCCCGTCGTCGTGACCACCCACGGCGGGGACATCTACGCGCTCCGTGCGGCTCCCCTCGTCCGCCTCAAGCGGTGGATCTTCGGGCGGTCAGCGCACGTCACCACCGTCAACTCCGAGATGCGTGATCGGCTGACCGAGTGGGGCGTGCCCGAGTCACGCTCGACCGTGATCCCGATGGGTGTCGACCTGGGCCCGGCCCGCGACACCCGCGCGCGCGTCGCGCCACAGGAGCACCACGTGGTCGCCGTCGGGCGGTTGGTCGAGAAGAAGGGCTTCGGCAACCTGATCGAGTCGCTCCGCGGCCTGGGCGACGACGTGCCGTGGCGGCTCACCGTCGTCGGAGACGGCCCGTACCGGACCCAGCTCGAGCAGCAGGCCGCAGGGCTGCCGGTGTCGTTCCTCGGCCAGCGTGGCCGCACCGAGGTCCTCGAGACCCTGGCCTCGGCGACCGTCGTCGCCGTTCCGTCGATCCCGGCGGCGAACGGCGACCAGGAGGGCCTGCCGGTGACCCTGCTCGAGGCCGCGGCGGTCGGCGCCGCGATCGTGGCGAGCGACCTGCCCGGCATCCGGGACGTCGTGCAGGACGACGTGTCCGGCGTGCTCGTGCCCCCGGGCGACGTCCCGGCACTCCGCGCGGCACTGCAGCGCGTGCTCACCGACGACACGGCGCGGACGCGCTACCAGGAGCAGGCCGTCGTCTCGGCGGCGGAGTTCTCCACCGAACGGATCGGCGAGCGGTACCGCGCGGTGCTGCGCGCAGCCATCGGCTGACGACGCGATGAACGCACAGGAGGCCCGGTGCCGGTCCCACGGACCGGCACCGGGCCTCCTGTCGGTCGCGGCTAGCGCCCCATGCCGCGGTACGTGAAGCCGGCGGCGGTCCACGCCTCGCGGTCGAGGCAGTTGCGGCCGTCGATGACGACGGGCGACGCAACGAGCGCGGCAGCGGCCGTCGCGTCGAGCTCGCGGAACTCGGTCCACTCGGTCAGCACGAGCACGAGCTCCGCTCCACCCAGCGCCTCGGCAGCGCTCTCGACGTAGTCGAGCTCGGGGTGCACGCGGCGCGCGGTGACGACGGCCTCGGGGTCGTACGCCGAGACGACGGCGCCGAGTTCGTGCAGGCGAGCGGCGATGTCGAGTGCCGGCGAGTCGCGGACGTCGTCGGAGTTCGGCTTGAAGGCCAGGCCGAGCACGGCGACGCGCTTGCCGCTGACGACCCCACCGAGCAGCTCCTGCGCCAGCTCGACGACGTGCGCGCGACGGCGCAGGTTCGTGGCGTCGACGTCGGCCAGGAACGCCAGGGACTCCCCGACGCCCAGCTCGTTCGCCCGCGCCTGGAACGCGCGGATGTCCTTCGGCAGGCATCCGCCACCGAAGCCGAGACCGGCGTTCAGGAACTTGCGGCCGATGCGGGCGTCGTGGCCGATCGCGTCGGCGAGCGCCGTGACGTCGGCACCGGCGACCTCGGCGATCTCGGCCATCGAGTTGATGAAGGAGATCTTCGTGGCGAGGAACGCGTTGGCGCTGATCTTCACGAGCTCGGCGGTGGGCAGGTTGACGACGAGTCGGGGCGTGCCGGTGGACAGTGCCTCGGCGTAGACCTCGTCGAGGGCGGCGACGGCCTGCTCGCCGGCCGCACCGTCGGGCACGCCGTACACGAAGCGGTCCGGCGCGATGGTGTCCTGCACCGCGAAGCCCTCACGCAGGAACTCGGGGTTCCAGACGAGCGTGGCACCGGGGACGGCCTCGCTGACCTCGGCGGCCAGGCGCGCCGCGGTGCCGACGGGCACGGTCGACTTGCCGACGACGAACTCGCCGGCAGCCAAGTGCGGGGTGAGCGCGGCGACGGCGGCGTTCACGTAGGTCAGGTCCGCGGCGCCGGTGGGGCCCTGCGGGGTGCCGACGGCGAGGAAGTGCACGCGGGCACCGGCGACCTCGGCCATGTCGGTGGTGAAGCGGATCCGACCGGACTCGAGGGCCTCGGTCAGGATCTCGGGCAGGCCGGGCTCGAAGAAGGGGGCCTCGCCGGCAGCGAGCCGCTCGATCTTGGTGGGGTCGACGTCCACAGCGACGACCTCGTGTCCGAGTTTGGCCATGGAGGCGGCGTGCACGGCACCGAGGTAGCCGCAGCCGATGACAGAGATACGCACGTCGAAGACGGTACCGGTTTCTCGCCGAAGTCTCACCACTGCTCCCCAGGGGGTGTCGCGGCGTCCGCGGTCAGGCCCGCACGTCGCCCCACGGCGGACGGTCCGGACCGCCGACGATCTCGTCCCAGTCCGGCTCACGGTGCCGACGCCTGGCCTCGTACGCCTCCACCAGGTCGTGCAGCACGGCGACGACGAGGTCGGCGTGCGGCACGTCGGCGAGGACCACCGCCGGGTCGTCCCCGGGGAACACCAGCACGTCACCGGAGCGGAACAGGCCCTGCAGGCCCCGACGCCGCACCGTGACGTCGTAGCCGCGGGAGTGCAGGAGCTCCCGCCGCGTCCGGGTGCCGAGGCCGCCCACCACGACCAGACGACGGGTGGTGACCACGTACCGCTCCGACATCCACCGGAACAGCGGGACCGCGCCGCCGAACACGACGAGCACCAGGACGACGAGCGCGACGACGGCGTTCAGCCACGCCAGCTGGGCCTGGAACACGCCGAAGCCGAACCCGCCGGCCGCGGTGACGAGCACGACGAACACCGCAGGGCGCACCAGCCGACGGGCGTGCGGTCGCAGGCGTGCGACGACACGTTCGGGCGGGGGCTCGGCGGTCATGCCGTCATGCATACCGCAGGTGGGTGACGTCCCCCACCGCGACGCCCCTGGTGCGCCCCGCCTGGTCCCGGATCGTGATGCGACCGGCGTCGTCGATGCCGGTCGCGTCGACTTCCTCGACGCTGCCGTCCGGCAGCTCGAGACGGATGCGGCGACCGATCGTGCCGCACGCGGCGCGGACGTGGGTCCGGACCGTCTCGGCGGCGTGACCACCCACGACCAGGCCGGCCACCGCCTCCAGGACGGAGCGCAGGAACGCGGACAGGACCGCGTCGGCCAGGGCGGGTGCGTCGTCGGCCGCGCCCGCGAGCAGGAGCGAGGTGGACGTGGGGGTGGGCAGCCGGTCGGCCGGGATCGTCAGGTTGACGCCGGCGCCGACCACGACGCTGCCGTCGGCGGCGACCTGGCAGAGGATCCCGCACACCTTGTGCCCGCCGACCTGCACGTCGTTCGGCCACTTCACGACGACGTCCGCGCCGGCGGGGAGCACCGACGCGATCGCGTCGCGCATCGCCGCACCGGCGACCAGGGGCAGCCAGCCGCGGTCGTGGTCGTCGAGGTCGGCGCGGACGAGCACGCTGGCGGCGAGCGTCTCACCGGCCGGAGCGGTCCAGGTGCGGTCGAGCCGGCCCCGCCCCGCGGTCTGGTGCAGGGTCGCGACGACGCTGCCGTGCTGCTGCTCGGGCGCTGCGGCGAGCAGGTCCGCGTTGGTGGACCCGGTCTCGGCGGGGGCGGTGATGGTCGCGCCCGTCGACCGGACCGCCTCGCTGGTGGCGGGGAACGACGGCGACGGGGATGTGGACATGCACGCAAATGTACGGGCAGGAACCGTGGGGGTCCTCCAACCGGCAGCGTCCCACCCGCCGGTAGGGTGAGCGGGTGACTTCAGGAGACACCCCCGATCTGTCGACGACGGCCGGCCGGCTGGCCGACCTCCGCGACCGGTACCACGAGGCCGTGACCGCCGCGGGCGAATCCGCCATCGCCAAGCAGCACGCGAAGGGCAAGGGCACCGCTCGCGAACGCATCGAGCAGCTGCTCGATCCGAACTCCTTCGTGGAGTTCGACGAGTTCGTGCGGCACCGCACCACGTCGTTCGGCATGGACGCCAAGCGCCCCTACGGTGACGCGGTCGTCACCGGCGTCGGCACGATCCACGGCCGGAACGTCGCCGTGTACGCGCAGGACTTCACGGTCTTCGGCGGGTCGCTCGGCGAGGTCGCCGGCGAGAAGATCATCAAGGTCATGCAGCACGCGCTCAAGACCGGCGTGCCGATCATCGGCATCCTCGACTCCGGCGGCGCCCGCATCCAGGAAGGCGTCGTCGCGCTCGGCAAGTACGGCGAGATCTTCCGCCTCAACACCCAGGCCTCCGGCGTCATCCCGCAGCTCTCCATCGTGATGGGCCCGGCGGCCGGCGGTGCGGTGTACTCCCCCGCCCTCACCGACTTCGTGATCATGGTCGACAAGACCAGCCACATGTTCGTCACCGGTCCGGACGTCATCAAGACCGTCACCGGCGAGGACGTCGGCTTCGAGGAGCTCGGCGGCGCCCAGACGCACAACGCGGTCTCCGGTGTGGCCCACTACATGGCCGAGGACGAGACCGACGCGCTCGACTACGCCCGCTCGCTGATCGGGTTCCTGCCGGACAACAACCTGTCCGACCCGCCCGCGTACGACGTCGCCCCGGAGCTCGAGACCACGGACGCCGACCACGAGCTCGACGTCGTGATCCCGGACTCCACGAACCAGCCGTACGACGTCACCACGATCATCGAGCACATCGTCGACGACGGTGAGTTCCTCGAGGTCCAGCCGCTCTTCGCGCCGAACATCCTGATCGGCTTCGGCCGGGTCGAGGGCCGCACGGTCGGCATCATCGCGAACCAGCCGCAGGCGATGGCCGGCACGCTGAACATCGACGCCGGCGAGAAGGCCGCCCGCTTCGTGCGATTCTGCGACGCCTTCGGCATCCCGATCCTGACCCTGGTCGACGTGCCCGGCTACCTGCCCGGCACCGACCAGGAGTGGACCGGCGTCATCCGCCGCGGCGCGAAGCTGCTCTACGCCTACGCCGAGGCCACCGTCCCGCTCGTCACCGTCATCACCCGCAAGGCCTACGGCGGCGCGTACATCGTGATGGGCTCGAAGCAGCTCGGCGCCGACATCAACCTCGCGTGGCCGACCGCCGAGATCGCCGTGATGGGCGGTCAGGGCGCCGTCAACATCCTGTACCGCGCCGAGATCAAGCGGGCCGAGGAGTCCGGCGAGGACGTCGCCGCGGTCCGGACGAAGCTCGCCAACGAGTACACGTACAACGTGGCGTCGCCGTACCTGGCGGCCGAGCGTGGTGAGCTCGACGGCATCATCCAGCCGCACGCCACCCGCGTGTCGGTCATCAAGGCCCTCCGGTCGCTGCGGGGCAAGCGTGCAACGCTGCCGCCGAAGAAGCACGGGAACATCCCGCTCTGATGGGACGCCACGCAGCACCCGTGCCCTCGGACGAGCCCGCTTCGGTGGCGGACGTCCGGGTGGTCTCCGGCGAACCCACTCCCGAGGAGCTCGCCGCCGTCGTGGCCGTCCTGCAGCGGCAGGCCGACGAGGCCGCGGCGGCCGGACGCGCTGCCGTCGTCGTCGAACCGCGCACCGGCTGGGACGTGGCGGCTCGGGGGCTCCGCCGCCCGCTCGAGGACGGACCGGGCGCCTGGGGCCGATCGCTGCGCTGATGTACCCCTCGGTGCGCGGCCGATCATGACGGTCACGGGGCGCACTTCCCGGTCGGTATCCCCTCGCTCGGGGGACACGATCTGCGGATGCGGACCGGAAATGCCGAAATTGTCCCCCATAATGACGACTGACATGCAGCTGGTGCGTGAGCATAGTAGTTGGTGTTCGGTGTCCTTCAACGAAAGACATCGCTGGTCGGTGGCCGACTAGGGTACGAAGCCACCGCCCGCTGCGGGGCAGGGCGACATTCGGGTTGTCGCTCAGCCTCGGGTCGCGAACGGGCCGGTCGGTATCCGACCGGCCCGTTCCCCGTTCCCGGGGGCGTCCAGCGCGTGCTGGCGGGCGTCGGTGCGGCTCGCGGGGCCGATGCGGAACGACAGCGTCGCCGTCGTACGACAGCGACGTGGTCGCTTCCACGCACGCGCCAGCCCGGCGCACCCACGTGACGGCCGGGAGGCTCGTGCCGGGGCCGCCGCGCGCCTCCCGGCTGTCCCACATCGCGCCCACCGCAGTGCGCGTCCGCACCACGTTCGCGACGGTCCACGCGTCGATCACGTGGTGCATCGTCGCGACACGCGCGCGGCCGCGTGGCCGCGCGCTACGCCGGCTCGTGCCGCGGGATCTCGAGCCAGAGCGCGACGGAGTCGTCCTCGTCACCGTCGTCGTCGTCCAGCCCCGCTCCGAGCGCGGCCGACTCGCTCGCCGCCACGTCGAGGCGGAGCCCGACGACGGTCACCGCGGAGTCGGAGCCCTCGCTGACGGTCCGGACGATGACGTTGTCGGCGTCGCGGGCCTGCCGCAGCGCCTCGGCGACGCGGGCGTGGATGCGACGGATGTCCGGGGCATCCAGGTCGTCGAGCCCGCCGTCGTCGTGCAGCTGGACGGTCGCTCCACGGCGACGCAGGCGCATCACCTCGTCGCGGACGTCGTCCGACAGCAGGGACCGGCCGCGGATCTCGTCACGGATGGCCTGCTCGAGGTGCAGGCACTCGGCACGGTCGGCCTCGTCCAGGTCCCCGCAGGAGTCGATGATGCGCTGGAGCATCGGCAGGGCCATCCGCGTGGTCTGGCTCAGCCGGAACTGCCGCTCGAACACGTGGGCGTCCTGCGCAGCCTGCCAGTCGGCGGTCTCCTGCTCGGCGAGGACGAGCTCACGGGTGTTGCGGATGGCGCGGCTCATCGCGGCCGCGAAGACGGTGGCGATCGCGACCCAGGCGACACTGCCGACCACGCCCAGACCGCCGAGCGAGCCGAGGCCGGCCCAGGCGACGGTGTACACGGTCAGGAACAGCACGCCGGCCCACGCGAACGGACCCCGGCCGCGCACGACGAGCACGACCATGAGCGTGCCGATCGCCGCGATCCACCAGGTGGCGGAGCCGGGTCCGCGACCCTCGACGACGACCGGGGCGGCGATCACCGGCATCACGATCGCGGTGGCGAGGGAGAAGCAGGCCGTCCAGACCGGCAGGACCTTGCCGGGGACGAACAGTGCGAGGCCGGTGGCCGCGGCGTAGAGCGCCATGCAGGCGATGATCGGGGCGACCTGGTCGACGCGCGGGAGCGTGGCCGCGGCGAGGACCAGGTGGTAGACGGAGAACAGCGACGCGAGTCCGAGGGCGATGCTCGCCGGCAGGGAGACCTTCATGCGGTCGTCCTCGCAGCCGGCGACCACGTGAGCACGATGCGGGTGCCCTCGCCCGGCGCGGTGTGCACCTCGGCGTGCCCGTCGACGGTCGCGATCCGCTCGACGATGGAGCGGCGGACCCCCAGGCGTTCAGCGGGGATGGCCGCGACGTCGAACCCGCGGCCGTCGTCGCCGACCTCGACGCGCACGCCCTGCCCCTGCTGCTCGATGCTGACCCAGCGGGAGACGTCGCAGTCGCCGGCGTGCTGCACGCTGTTCACCGCGGCCTGCAGCGCCGCCGAGGCCAGCGCGTCCGCGACCGACGCGGGCAGGCGGACCGACCCGGTCGTCGTCGGGACGAGGCGGACAGGCGCGGGGAGGGCGCCGATCCCCTCGCGGATGCGCGCCCGGAGTTCCCCGAGCGCGACCGGTTCGACGTCACCCGGGCCGTCGGTGGCCGCGGCCTCGAGGTGGTCGATCGCGTTCCGGGCCATCCTCGCCGCGAGGGTCTTGGCCTCGAGCGTGTCGGCACGTGCAGCGGAGAGCAGCGTCGTCAGGACGCTGTCGTGCACGATCGCGTCCACCTGGACCCGTTCGACCTCCGTCGCGTGCTCCCGGATGGCGAGCGAGTACCGCCGCACGGCCGTGGACTGCGCCGTGTCGACCGCCGTGGCCGCGCGGCGCAGCACCACCGCGATGACGAGCACCGCGCCGCTGAGGAGCGCCGTGTAGACCCCGTCGAGCAGCACCGCGAGGACGCCGACGTCGCCGCCGAGCGGGCTGAGCCGGACGACGACGTACACCGCCGGCACGAGCGCGGTGTAGACCGTCGCACGCCACGTGGCGAAGCCCATCGCCGCCGCCGTGCAGCCGACCGTGCAGAACCACCACGGCCACGGCTGCTGCGACGACGGGATCGGCTCCTGCACGGTCGCCGTCCACGTCACGAGCGCGACGAGGAACAGCAGCGCGCAGATGATCTGCGCCATCTGGGCGACCCGCTGCACGAAGGCCGCTACGCCGATGAGCACGAACGACGCCGCGAGCGCGAGCATCAGCGTCGGCCCCCAGAACGGGTCGAGGTACGGCAGCTGCTGCACGACCGCCGGCGCGTCGACGATGCCGAGCCCGATCGCGGCCATCGCCAAAAGGATCGCGAACGCCCGCTCCACCGATGCCTGCGTGATCGAGGCGCGGACGCTGCGCGCCGGATCGGCACCGAACGGTGCCGGTTCGACGGCCGTCCGCCCCGGCTCAGCCGCGGTGACCATCCGTGTCAGCGACCGTCGCCGTCGGGGTCGATGCCCGAGTCGAGCCCCGGGAGGATCCCGTCCTCGACGGCCCGACGCAGCAGGTCGACCTTCGTCGGGGCCGGACGGCCGACCTCGACGTACTTCACCCGGATCCGGTCGAGGTACTCACGCGCCGTCGAGTAGCCGATGCCGAGCTGCTGGGCGGCGAGCTTGAGCGGGAGCCCCGAGGCGTAGAGGTGCAGGATCTCGCGCTCGCGGCGGCCGAGCTGCGCCTTCGCGAAGTCACGGTCGGCGTCGATGGCGCTCGCCCACTCGAGGTTGTTGAGCACGTCGCCCCGAGCGACGGTGGCGACCGCGGCCATCACCGTCTTGGTGGCGGAGGACTTCGGGATGACGCCGGCAGCCCCTGCTGCGAGCGCCTCACGCACGTTGGCGACCCGGTCCGCGATGGAGTGCACGAGCACCGCCGATCCCGTCCCCTGCACGCCCTTGACGTTCTCGGTGACGGTCGAGCCGTCACCGAGGGACAGGTCGAGGACGACGACGTCGACCTCTCGCCCGTCGAGGTTCTGGACGTACTCGGGGACGCTGGCGGCGGTGAGCACCACCTCGAACCCCTCGTTCTGGCACGCCGCCTGGATCCCGAGTCGGACGGACTCGTGGTCGTCGACGATCGCGACCCGGACCGGCCTGGTGGCCGCCCCTGACGTCTCGGTGCTGGTGGTTGTCGTTCCTGCTGCCACTGTGGCCTCTCGTTCCGATGCGCGACGCCGGCCCCTGAAACCGGAGTGCCATCAACGACCCAGGATACCCAGCCCGGACTCAGGTGCGGGGCTTCTCGGCCGCGCCACGCTGGTCGGTCCGCCTATTGGTGGACACCCCGACACGCAAGGACCGGCGGTCGAACGAACCCAGCCCTCAGCGCGTGGGGACCAGGCGCGCGACGGCTTCCAGGTGGTGGGTGTGCGGGAACAGGTCGAAGGCCCGCAGGGCCTCGAGCCGGTACCCCAGGTCGGCGAACGTCGCGACGTCGCGTGCCAGTGCCACCGGGTCGCACGCCACGTAGACGACCTGCTCCGGCTGGAGCGCGGCGATCTGCACGACCACGTCCCGCCCGGCGCCGGAGCGCGGCGGGTCGAGCACGACCGTGCCGGCGCGGAAGCGGTCCTTCTCGGCGCGCGAGGCGTTGGCCACGGTGTTCGTCAGCCAGCGGTCGACCCGGCCGGTCTCGGCACGTGCGCCGAGCCACTCGGACAGGTTCTCCTGCGCGTGCTCGGTGGCACGGGCGGCACTCTCGACGCTCGTGATGCGCGCCTTCGGGCCGACCAGGTCGCCGAGTGCGGCGGCGAGCAGACCGACACCGCCGTACAGGTCGAGGTGGGTGCCCTCGGGGTCGAGGCGGTCGCGGTCGACCAGGTCCTGCACGGCCTCGGTCAGCACGGAAGCGGCGGCACGGTGCACCTGCCAGAACCCGTTGTCGTCGACCTGGAAGGTGCGCTCCCCCACGACCTCGGTCACCACGGTGGGCTTCTGGTCGTCGATGACGAGCCGTGCCCCCTCGGAACCGCTCGGCGCGAGGACGTCGATGACCGACGAGCCCGGCAGCGCACCACGGCCGAGCGGGGCGCTCTGCTGCACGACGGGGGTCGCGAGCGGCAGGCTGGCGACCGGGATCACGGAGTGGGAGCGGGCGGCGAAGGGGCCGGCGGTGCCCTGCTCGTCGACGTGCAGTCGGACACGGGTGCGCCAGCCGAGGCCGTTCGCCGCGTCGTCGCCGGGCGCGGCCTCGACGACGACGTCGTGGCCGAGCACCTCGGCGAGGTCCATCCGCGCGAAGCGTGCGAACGAGTCGACGAGGACGTCGTGCTTCAGCGTGCGCTGGTGTGCGAGGGCGATGTGGCCGAACTCGGCACCACCCGGGCGCGTCTCGGGGTCACGCTCGAGCGCGGCCTCGGGCCAGACGTGGTCCACGCGGTGCTCGCTCGGCGTCAGGACACGGACCGTGTCGGCGCGCCAGAACGACTTCTTGCGGTCCTCGGTCACCCGGGCGACGACGCGCTCCCCGGGGATCGCGTCCGAGACGAAGACCACCCGTCCTTCGTGCCGTGCCACCGAGATGCCGCCGTGGGCGATCCCGGTGACGTCGAGTTCGAGCAGCGTGCCGACGGATTCACCCATGGTGAGATGGTCCCATGCGTCTGTACCTCGCGAGTACATCCCCCGCCCGCCGAGCACTCCTCGCCCAGTCCGGGATCGAACCCGTCCTCGTGTCCCCCGGGGTCGACGAGGACGCCGTCGGCGCCGCCGCCGCGGCATCGCTCGGCCGCGACCTGACCGGTCCGGAACTCGTCTCGCTCCTCGCCGTCGCGAAGGCGTCGGCCGTCGCGGACGCCACGGTGGCCGGGTCGCCGGTCGACGGGGTCGTGTTCGGCGGCGACTCCGCCTTCGAGGTCGACGGGCAGCTGTACGGCAAGCCGCACGACCCGGAGGTCGCGCGCGAGCGCTGGCGGCAGATGCTGGCCGCCGGCGGCGGCACGCTGTGGAGCGGGCACTGCGTGATCGACCGGCGACGGGACGACCGGCGCCCGGACCTGGAGCCGACCACGGGACGGCCTGGAGGCACGGGACCGGCACGCACCGTGCCTCCCGTCCGGTCCCTGGTCACGTCCGCCGCCGGCGTCCCCGAGCTCGGCGACGTCGCCCCCGGCGGGTCGGCGCTGGCCGCCGACGGCGACCGCGTGGTCGCCGTCGACAGCGCGGTGCTGACCTTCGCCGACGACGTGTCCCCCGACGAGATCGACGCGTACGTCGCGACCGGCGAGCCGCTCGAGGTCGCCGGCGCGTTCACCATCGACGGCCGGGCCGCCGCGTACATCACGCGGATCGACGGGGCACCGTCCGCGGTGATCGGGATGTCCCTGCCGATGCTGCGCTCGATGCTCCTGCGTGGCTTCGGCATCGACTGGCACGATCTGTGGGCACTGTAGACATCCGCACCTGATCCGGGTGCTTCTTTGTGGGCGTCAGTCAAAACGCACGCACGCCGCACGAATACGCTGCTGTGTCATGCCCCGTATCAGCAAGGTCCTCATCGCGAACCGCGGCGAGATCGCCGTCCGCATCATCCGCGCGGCCCGCGACGCGGGCAAGGCGTCGGTCGCGGTCTACGCCGACCAGGACCGCGATGCCCAGCACGCCCGCCTCGCCGACGAGGCCTACGCGCTGAACGGCACCACGAGCGCCGACACGTACCTGGTCATCGACAAGATCATCTCGGTCGCCCGCCGCTCCGGTGCGGACGCCGTGCACCCGGGCTACGGGTTCCTTGCCGAGAACGCCGACTTCGCCCGCGCCGTCATCGACGCCGGGCTCGTCTGGATCGGACCGTCGCCGGACTCGATCGAGCGCCTCGGTGACAAGGTCTCCGCACGCCACGTCGCCGAGAAGGTCGGCGCGCCGCTCGCTCCCGGCACCATCGAGCCCGTCAAGGACGCCTCCGAGGTCATCGCGTTCGCCGACGAGGTCGGCCTGCCGGTCGCCATCAAGGCGGCGTTCGGTGGCGGTGGCCGCGGGCTGAAGGTCGCACGGACCCGCGACGAGGTCGCCTCGCAGTTCGAGTCCGCCACGCGCGAGGCGATCGCCGCGTTCGGTCGCGGCGAGTGCTTCGTCGAGAAGTACCTGGACAAGCCGCGCCACGTCGAGACCCAGTGCCTGGCGGACGAGCACGGCAACGTCGTCGTGGTCTCCACCCGCGACTGCTCGCTGCAGCGTCGCCACCAGAAGCTCGTCGAGGAAGCCCCGGCGCCGTACCTGACGCCCGAGCAGCAGACCGCGCTGTACGAGTCGTCGAAGGCGATCCTGCGCGAGGTCGGCTACGTCGGTGCCGGCACCTGCGAGTTCCTCATCGGCGCCGACGGCACCGTGTCGTTCCTCGAGGTGAACACCCGCCTGCAGGTCGAGCACTGCGTGTCCGAAGAGGTCACCGGCATCGACCTGGTGCGCGAGCAGTTCCGCATCGCCGAGGGCGGCGTGCTCGACTACTCGGACCCGGAACCGCGTGGACACTCGTTCGAGTTCCGCATCAACGGCGAGGACCCGGGCCGCAACTTCTTCCCCGCGCCCGGCCCCGTGCACGCGTTCAACGCACCGTCCGGCCCCGGCGTCCGCGTCGACTCGGGTGTCGTCGCGGGTGATGTCGTGTCCGGCTCGTTCGACTCGATGCTCGCGAAGCTGATCGTCACCGGCGCCACCCGTGCCGAGGCGCTCGAGCGTTCCCGACGCGCACTGGCCGAGTTCGAGGTCACCGGCCTGCCGACCGTGCTCCCGTTCCACCGTGCCGTGGTGTCCGACCCGGCGTTCGCGACCGACGACTCCGCGCCGTTCTCGGTGTACACGCAGTGGATCGAGACCGACTTCGTCAACGAGATCCCGGCGTGGAGCGGCTCCCCCGAGGAACTGCCGGCCCCGGCTGCGCGCGACAGCGTCGTCGTCGAGGTGCAGGGCAAGCGCATCGAGGTCACCATGCCGTCGATCGTCGGTGGCGGTGCTGCCGGTGCCGGTGTCGCCGGTCGTCGTCCCGCCGGGCCCACCGCTCCCCCGAAGCGCCGCTCGTCGGCCGTCCGTGGCGGTCTGGCGAAGTCCGGGTCGTCCGTGGCGTCGCCCATGCAGGCCACCGTGGTGAAGCTCGCGGTCGCCGAGGGTGACACCGTGGTGAAGGGCGACCTGCTCGTCGTGCTCGAGGCCATGAAGATGGAGCAGCCCGTGCAGGCCCACAAGGACGGTGTCGTCACCGGGCTGAACGCCCCGGTCGGCCAGACGGTCTCGTCCGGTCACGTGCTGCTCGAGCTCGCGTAGCGCGCGGGTTCCCTCCCGTCCGCTCGAGCCGCGCCCCGCTGCGGTCATCGCGCCCCGACTCTTCGGGGCGCGATGACCATCAGAGGGCGCGGCTCGCAGCATGACGCCAGGCGGCACCCCAGTCCGGACCGAGCGGCACCCCAGCGTCGTGCAGGATCCGTGGGAGCTGCCCCGCGGGCATCGCGTCCGACCACATCACCCGTGCGAAGCCGTTGACCCCACGGCGGCGGCGGAGACGGTCCTCACGGCGCTTCTCGTCGACCAGGGCGTCTGCCGCTGTCCGCCCTCGCCGCGGGTCGTCGAACTTCACCCGACCGTCGAACTCGACGATCACCCCGGCTTCCGCGAACCACAGGTCCACCCGGTCGCGGAGCATGCCGTCGTGCCGGAACTCCTGCTGCAGCACCGGGTCCGGAGCGCCGAGCACGTGCGCACCCCATCGTGTGATGCTCTCCCCCGGTGACTCGGCGAGCGGGTCCGCGTGCTCGACCAGATCCCGCGCGCGTCGATGCCCCCGAGCACGGCGATTCCCCAGTGCTTCGAGGATCGTCGCCCGCTCGACGCCTCGCCGCAGGACCGCGTCGAGCACGACGATGGCACACCACGGGTGTTCGCGGAGGGCGACGTCGACCGCCGTCTCGGTCAACGTCGTGACGGGCACGCCGTCGACCTGGACGGAGGACGGTCGCCGGCCGGCGCTGCCGACGCGTTGGATGCTCCGCTTGACCTGGCCCCGGTCCCGGGACGGATCGGTCACCGTGACACGCTCGCCGAACACCCCGATCCACGGAAGTCCGAGCATGGCGACCGCCGACCGGTGTGACACCACGACGGAGCCCCTCCCGCCGCCGAGCACACTCCGCACGAGCATGCGGTGTCGTTCGCGTCCCGTCATGGACGCCCACTCACCCGACCCGACGTACGTGCCACGGTGCACCCGGACGAGGGCGCCGGCATCCGCTGCGCGGCGGATCGCCGACGCACGACCTGGGTCCTGCCCGAGGCCGACGGTCGAGATGCGGTCGTGGTCCATGCTCCGATGATCGCGACGCACGGGCCACCGTGGGCGGGGTCCGCGCGATCTGTGGACAGGCCGCGGGGCAACGCGCCCCGCTGCGGGCGTTGCGCCCCGAAGAGTCGGGGCGCAATGCCCGCAGCGGGGCGCAACACGAACGAGCAGGGCGCGAGCAGGGCGCGACGCGAACGAGCGGAAGCCCACCCCGCCCTAGGACACCAAGGGGCGCACGGCGTCGGCGATGGCGTCGACCAGGCGCTGGGCCTCGGCGGGGGTGTTCGCGACGGTGTCGATGTAGACCTTCACCTTGGGCTCGGTCCCGCTCGGGCGGACGATCACCCGTGCGTCGCCGGCCAGGTCGTAGCGCAGGATGTCCGACGGCGGGAAGCCCTGCACCCCGTCCGAGTAGTCCGTCACCGTGTGCACGTCGAGGCCGCCGAGGGACGCAGGCGGCGTGGACCGGAGCAACGTCATGACCTCGCCGATGCGCGACAGGTCGTCGACCCGGGTCGCGACCTGCCCCGAGGCGAACGCCCCGAACTCGGCGGCGAAGGCGTCGAGCTGCCCGGCGATCGACGATCCGGCCGTGGCGAGGTCCGACGCCAACGACAGCAGCTCCAGCGCCGCCGAGATGCCGTCCTTGTCGCGCACGACCGACGGGTCGACCAGGTAGCCCAGGGCTTCCTCGTAGCCGAACAGCAGCCCGGGCACCCGCGACACCCACTTGAAGCCGGTCAGGGTGTCGCGGTACTCCAGCCCGTGGCGCGCAGCCACCCGGGCCAACGCGGGCGACGAGACGATCGACGCAGCGAGGGTGCCGGTCGCGCCGGACTCGGACGCCCGTGCAGCGGCCCGCCACCCCAGCAACCAGCCGACCTCGTTGCCCGACAGCCGACGGTACGACGGCGCACCGGCGTCCGAGGCGGTCGGGATCGCGAGCGCGAGCCGGTCGGCGTCGGGGTCGTTCGCGATCACCAGGTCGGCACCGACGGCGACACCGCGGGCGATCGCCAGGTCCATCGCGCCCGGTTCCTCGGGGTTCGGGAAGGACACCGTGGGGAACGCACCGTCGGGATCGATCTGCTCCGGGACGACCGCCGGCTCGGCGAACCCCGCCGCGGCGAACACCGCACGCGCGGTCTCCCACCCGACGCCGTGCATGGCCGTGTAGACGACCTTCGGCTGCTCGTCGACCGGGAGCGCCGGAGCGGGCACGATCGCGGCCGTGGCGGCCACGTAGGCATCGACCAGGGCCGACGTCGCCACGGTGTAGTCGGTGCCGCGCGGCAGATCGGCGACCGAACCAGCGGCGACCGCGTCGATGGCGTCCGCGATCTCGCCGTCGACGGGCGGCACGATCTGCGAACCGTCGTCGTCCTGTCCGAGGTAGACCTTGTACCCGTTGTCCCGCGGTGGGTTGTGGCTCGCCGTCACCATGACGCCGGCGCCGACGTCGAGGTGCCGGACGGCGAACGCGAGCACCGGCGTCGGCAGGGCCGAGGGCAGCAGGGTGACCTCGAGTCCGAGACCCCGCATGACCTCGGCGGAGTCGCGCGCGAAGACGTCCGAGTTCACCCGGCCGTCGTAGCCGATGACGACACTCGGCGAACGCCCGGTCTCGATCAGGAACCGTGCGAGCCCCGCCGCCGCCTGGGTCACGACGACACGGTTCATCCGCAGCGGGCCCCAGCCGAGCTCGGCGCGGAGTCCGGCGGTGCCGAACTGCAGTCGCCCGTCGAACCGCTCGGCGAGCGCCCGGACCGCAGGACCGTCACCGTCGGCGGCCTCGTCGATCGCCGCGGCCAGCTCGTCGCGGGTCTCCGGGTCGGGGTCCTGCGCCAGCCACGCCCGCGCGGTGCCGAGCACCCGGTCGAGGTCGAGCTTCACGACGACGGCTGCCCGAGTGCGGTGACGACGCGTGCGAGCAGGTCCGCGATCACCGGCTCCGCCTGCTTGCCCGCCTCGAGCACCTCGGTGTGCGACAGCGGCGTCTTCTGGATGCCGGCGGCGAGGTTCGTGATGAGCGAGAACCCGAGGACCTCCATGCCGGCCTGGCGGGCAGCGATGGCCTCGAGCGCGGTCGACATGCCGACGATGTGCCCGCCGATGGCCTTCGCCATCTGGACCTCGGCCGGGGTCTCGTAGTGCGGGCCGCGGAACTGCGTGTACACGCCCTCGTCGAGCGACGGGTCGACCGTCCGGGCCATCTCACGCAGGCGCGCCGAGTACAGGTCGGTCAGGTCGATGAACGTCGCGCCCTCGAGTGGGCTGTCGGCGGTCAGGTTGATGTGGTCGCTGATGAGCACCGGGGTGCCGGGCGTCCAGTGTTCCTTGATGCCACCGGCACCGTTGGTCAGCACCATGATCGAGGCACCCGTCGCCGCGGCGGTGCGGACGCTGTGCACGACCCGGCGGACGCCGTGACCCTCGTAGTAGTGCGTGCGGGCGCCGATGACGAGCGCGTGGCGGCCGTCGGCGAGGCGGATCGACCGGATCGTGCCGGAGTGTCCGGGGACGGCCGAGGCGCTGAAGCCGGGGACCTGGTCGGCCGGGATCTCGGACACGGTCTCACCGATGATGTCGGCGGCCTTGCCCCAACCCGAACCGAGGGTCAGTGCGATGTCGTGCCGCTCGATGCCTGACTGTTCGGCGATGACGGCGGCGGCGTCCCGCGCGACCTCGAACGGGTCGGCAGCGGGGTCGTTCAGCGGGTTCTCGGTGCTCATGCCCCAACTCTAAAGGGCGCACTACGCGCTCAGTGCTCGCCGAGCGCCCGGTCGACCGCCGCCGTGATCTCGCCCTGGTCGAAGTGGTTCTTGATCACGATCACCTCGGCGTAGGTGTCCCCGATCGCCTCGACGAACTCCTGACTCGTCAGGATCACGTTGGCGTCGTCGGAGACGTCCCGCACCGATGCGACGTCCGCAGCGACGACGGACGCCGACAGCCCGAGGGTGTCGAGCGCCTTCTCGGCGTTCACCTTGAGGATGCCGCTCGACCCGATGCCGGCACCGCAGATGGTCACGATCTTCACGCGGAGACCCCCATGATCGCGCGGACCTCGTCCGCCGTGGTCGCCGCCGCGATCCGCCCGGTGACGGTGGCGTCGTTGAACAGGTTCGCGATCTCGCCGATCGACTCCAGGTGGGTGCCGACCTCGGCCACCGCGAGCCCGAGCACGACACGGACGGGGTCGTTGTGCGGGTGGCCGAACGCCACCGGCGATGCGAGCGTCACGACCGCGAGTCCGTCCCGCACCACGGCGCCACCGGGCCGGGCATGCGCGAACGCGAGCCCCGGCGAGATGACGATGTACGGCCCGTGTTCCTCGACCATGCCGATCATGGCGTCGGTGTACTCGTCGGTGGTGGCGCCCGACGCGACGAGCGCACCGCCGACCAGGCGCATCGCGTCACGCCATGCGGGCGCGTCCGCACCGAGGAGGACAGCGGTGTCCGGCAGCGGTGGCAGTCCCATGCGTCAGGCCTCCTGGTACCCGGCCGTGATGGTGGCGATGATCTCCTCGCGGTCCTCGAGCGGCAGGAACGAGCCGAGCGCGGCGTTGATCTGGAACGCCGCCAGGTCGTCGAGGTCGTAGCCGAAGGTGCCGGCGAGCAGTGCGAGCTCCTTCGACAGCGAGGTGCCGCTCATCAGGCGGTTGTCGGTGTTCACCGTGACGCGGAAGCCGAGCTGGTAGAGCACGTCGAACGGGTGGTCGGCGAGGTCGTCGCCCCACGCGGCGATCGCTCCGGTCTGCAGGTTGGACGACGGCGAGACCTCGAGCGGGATCTCGCGGTCACGGACCCACGAGGCGACCTCGCCCAGGGAGGCCAGCGTCGAGCCGTCCCCGGCGTCGGACAGGGCGACGTCCTCGAAGATGCGGACGCCGTGTCCGAGGCGGAGCGCCCGGCCGTCGACGAGCGCGGAGCGGATCGAGGCGAGTCCGTCGGCTTCGCCCGCGTGGACGGTGACCGGGAACAGCTCGGAAGCCAGGTGGTCGAAGGCTGCGCGGTGGTTCGAGGCGGGGAACCCGGCCTCGGCACCGGCGATGTCGAAGCCGACGACCCCGGCGTCGCGGTGCCGGACGGCGAGTTCAGCGATCTCGAGCGACCGGTCGGCGTGCCGCATCGCGGTGACGAGCTGGCCGACACGGATGCGCCCACCGGCGGCGTCGACGGCTTCCTCGATGCCGGCCTGTACGGCCTCGACCGTCTGGTCGAGCGTCAGCCCGCCCTGCAGGTGCTGCTCCGGCGCCCAGCGGACCTCTCCGTAGACGACGCCGTCGGCGACCAGGTCCTCGACGAACTCGCGGGCGACGCGGGTGAGCTGCGGTGCGGTCTGCATGACGGACGTGGTCACGTCGAACGTCTTCAGGTACTCGACGAGCGAGCCGGAGTTCGACTGGTCGGCGAACCACTGCCCGAGCTCTTCCGGGTCGGTGGTGGGGAGCGTGACACCCGCGGATGCTGCGAGCTCGATGATGGTCGCGGGACGCAGGCCGCCGTCGAGGTGGTCGTGCAGCGAGACCTTCGGCAGGTCGTTGATGACCGCCCCGGCGTCGGGCAGGCGGTAGGTCGGGGCGTCGGCGCTCATTCCCCCAGGCTATCGGTGGTCACCGCCGCCGCGCAGGCACCTGTGCACAACCCACAACGGAAGACACTGGAGGCTCCCCACAGCTGTGCAGGGAGCCTCCGGTCGGCCGGGTGGCCGGGTTCAGGACCCGATGCGCTCGCGCACGATCGGACCACGTGCTGCGGCGGGAGAGTCCGCCGAGCCGATCGCCCACGCCCCCTCGAGCGACTCCAGCGCGCGCGGGATCCGCGACGTGTCATCGGAGTGCAGCGTCCACAGCGGCTGCCCCTCGGTCACGGTGTCCCCCGGCTTGACGTGCAGCTCGATGCCCGCACCGGCCTGCACCGGGTCCTGCGCACGGGCACGACCGGCTCCGAGCCGCCAGGCCGAGACACCGAACGGCAGCGCGTCCTGCTGCGTGAGGACCCCGGACGTCGGCGCGGTCACGACGTGCTGTTCCCGGGCGACGGGCAGCGCCGCGGACGGGTCCCCGCCCTGCGCCTCGATCATCCGACGCCACGTGTCCATGGCCCGGCCGTCGGCGAGTGCCGCAGCGGGGTCGGCGTCGGGCAGTCCGGCGAGCGTCAGCATCTCGCTCGCGAGTGCCACGGTCAGCTCGACGACGTCGGCCGGTCCGCCACCGGCGAGCACCTCGACCGACTCCCGCACCTCGAGCGCGTTGCCGATCGTCAGCCCGAGCGGGACCTCCATGTCGGTCAGCAGCGCCGAGGTCGCCACCCCGGCGTCGTTGCCGAGGTCGACCATGGTCTGCGCGAGCTCCTTCGACGCCTCGTACGTCGGCATGAACGCGCCGGACCCGAACTTGACGTCGAGCACGAGCGCACCGGTGCCCTCGGCGATCTTCTTCGACATGATGCTCGACGCGATGAGCGGGATGCACTCGACGGTGCCGGTGATGTCGCGGAGCGCGTAGAGCTTCTTGTCCGCGGGGGCCAGCCCGGACCCGGCGGCGCAGATGACCGCGCCGACGTCCTGCAGCACCTGCATCATGCGGTCGTTCGAGATCGACGCCTGCCACCCGGGGATCGACTCGAGCTTGTCGAGCGTGCCGCCCGTGTGCCCGAGTCCGCGGCCCGACAGCTGCGGCACGGCGACGCCGAACGACGCCACCAGGGGTGCCAGCGGCAGGGTGATCTTGTCGCCGACCCCGCCGGTGGAGTGCTTGTCGACCGTCGTCTTGCCGAGCGACGAGAACGACATCCGCTCCCCCGACGCGATCATCGCGAGTGTGAGGTCCTTGATCTCGCGCCGCTCCATGCCGTTCAGGAAGATCGCCATCGCCATCGCGGCCATCTGCGGGTCCTCGACGTAGCCGCGGGTGTACGCGTCGACGAGCCAGTCCACCTCGGCGGTGCTCAGTGCGCCGCCGGAGCGCTTCGTACGGATGAGGTCGACGGTGTCGAACGGCTCGACTGCCATGTCAGTGCTCCTGCTGGTAGGTGGCGAGGGTGCGCGGCCCGAAGGCGTCCGGCAGGACCTCGTCGATGGTGCGGATGCCGGAGAGCGTCTCGAGGAGCATGCCCTCGGTGGAGTGCTCGAACAGCAGCTGGCGGCAGCGCCCGCACGGCATCAGGGTCGCCCCGTCGCCGTCGACGCACGTGAACGCGACGAGCTTGCCGCCGCCGGTCATGTGCAGCTGCGACACGAGCGAGCACTCGGCGCAGAGCGTCACCCCGTAGCTCGCGTTCTCGATGTTGCAGCCGGAGACGATCCGGCCGTCGTCGGTGAGCGCCGCGGCGCCCACCGGGAACGACGAGTACGGCGCGTAGGCGCGCCGCATCGCGGCCGTGGCGGCGTCCCGAAGGGCGCCCCAGTCCACGTCGTCGGCCGGGAGGCCCGTGGCCGCGTCCGTCAGGTCGGTGGCGGTGACCCCCTGGTCACCCGCAGCGTGCGTGTCGGTCATGTGTCGTGCCTCCAGGCCGGTGGGTGATTCGCAAAACACCGGTGTTCGTCGATCGAACACCCGCGAACCGCGGTGCGGAGCACGAACACCGGTGTCTTGCGGAAGGGAACTAACTCTTGATGTAGGGCTTGCCGGACGCGGCGGGCCCGCGCGACTGCCCGACCAGGCCTGCCACGGCGAAGATCGTCACCACGTACGGCAGCATCAGCAGGAACTCGCTCGGCACGGGTGAGTCGATCGCTCCGAGCGTGTTCTGCAGGTTCGACGCGAAGCCGAACAGCAGCGCCGCGAGCGTCGCCTTGATCGGGTCCCACCGGCCGAAGATGACGGCGGCCAGGGCGATGTAGCCGGCGCCCGCGGTCATGTCCTTCGTGAACGGCCCGACCGCGTCGAGCGTGAAGTACGCCCCGCCGAGACCGGCGATCGCACCGGCGAGGGAGACGTTCCAGAACCGGGTGCTCGTGACGTTGATGCCCACCGTGTCGGCGGCCTGCGGGTGCTCGCCGACGGCGCGGAGCCGCAGCCCCCAGCGGGTCTTGAACAGCCCGAAGGTGACCACCGCGACGGCGATGTAGGCGAGGTAGACCACGACGGTCTGCTCGAAGAACACCGGTCCGATGACCGGGATCTGGTGCAGCAGCGGGATCTCGACCTTCGGGAACCGGATGCCGATGTTGAGCGTCTCCTCGTTCGGGGAGAGCACCTGCGAGTACAGGAAGCCGGTCAGGCCGGAGATGAACGCGTTGATGACGACACCGACGATGACCTGGTCGACCAGGTACTTGATGCTGAACGCCGCGAGGACGAACGACACGAGCATGCCGGCGACGAGCGCGGCGACGAGGCCGACCCAGGGCGACCCGGTGATCGACGCGACCATCGCGGAGCTGAACGCACCGGCGAGGAACTGGCCCTCGATCGCGATGTTCACGACGCCGACCCGTTCGGAGATGACGCCGCCGAGGGCACCGAACACGAGCGGCACGCTCAGGCTCAGCGCGCCGAGCAGCAGGCCGGGGATCGGCAGGGACGAACCGGCGGCGGCCCAGGTCAGGAACCCGACGACGAACACCACCGCGAAGACCGACGTGACCCACAGCGCGACCCGGCGCAGCGCACGCGTCTCGATGAACGCGTAGACCGTCAGGATCGCGAGCAGGACGATGACGACGATGCCCGTCCCGAGCGCGGGCAACGGGACGTTCGGCAGCGCGAAGAAGTCACCGGCGTTCGCCAGGCGGAACGTGGTGGTGCCGGAACGCGGCAGCAGGCCGAACAGCACGATCGCGATGAGCGTGAACACGCCGTACCCGATCGGGAGCTTCCAGCTCCTGGTGGTCTCGAGCGGGCGGTCCGCGAGCGGCGACGCGGGGGCCGCGGTGGGGCTGAGGGTGCTCATGCGGCGACCGCCTTCTTGCTGGTCTTGTTCGTCTTCGTGCGCTTGCGGGCGCCCGGCTGCGGGATCCGGAAGATCGCGCGGACGAGCGGCGGCGCCGCGATGAAGAGGACGATGAGGGCCTGGATGACCCCGACGATGTCGATCGGGATGCCGTTGGCGGCCTGCATGGCGTAGCCACCGTTCTTCAGCACGCCGAACAGGATGGCCGCCCAGAACACGCCCCACGGCTTGGAACGGCCGAGCAGGGCCACCGTGATGGCGTCGAAGCCGATGCCGGCGTCGATGCCCGAGGTGAAGCCCGACGTGACGGCGCCCTGCACCTGGTAGGCGCCGGCGATGCCCACCAGGGCACCGGAGATCAGCATCACCCAGATGGTCAGCGACGGGACGCTCATGCCGGCCACGCGGGCGGCACGGGGGTTCTCACCGATGGTGCGGAACCGGAAGCCGAGGGACGACTTGTTGACGAGCCACCAGACCACGACGACCGCGATGATCGCGACGATGAACCCCAGGTCCACGCCGTACCGGACTCCGAAGAGCTGCGGCAGCAGGGCGCTGTCCTTCGTGGGGGGCGAGATCGGGTTGCTGCTGCCCGGGGCCTGCAGCAGGCCCGGGGTGCGGAGCAGGTAGCTGACCAGGTAGAGCGCGACGTAGTTGAGCATGATCGTGACGACCACCTCGTTCGCACCCGTCCGGGCCTTCAGCACCCCGACGATGCCACCCCACACGGCGCCGCCGACGATGCCGGCGAGGATCGTGAGCGGGATGTGGACCGCGGCGGGGCCGTCGAACGAGAACCCGACCCACCCGGCGGCCGCGGCCCCCATCAGGATCTGGCCCTGGCCGCCGATGTTGAACAGTCCGGCGCGGAACGACAGCGCGATCCCCAGGCCCGCGGCGATGAGCGGCACCGAGTAGTCGACGGAGCGCGTGAGCGGCCCGATCGCCTGCTGGAACGAGTCCGCGCCGAAGTTGAACACCGAGCCCTGGAACAGCGAGGCGTACGCGCCGCCGACCGCGGTGCCGACCGCCTGGAGCATGTCCGTCGGGCGGGCGAAGAAGTACCCGGCGGTGGCACGGACGTTCTCGTCCGTCACCGCGATGAGGATGCCGCAGGCGACCAGCGCGAGGACGACGGCGAGCACCGTGACGAGCACGGAGCCGTTCAGGATCCCCTGCAGGGCGGCGTGCCAGCGGTCGCCGCCGGCGCCGTTGCGGCGCTCGGTGTCCGCTGCCGAGTCCGTCATCAGGTGCGGGGTCGACTCGACCTCCTGCAGACGGTCGTCGGTGAGCGGGGCGTCGGCGGTGTCGTTCGCCGCCGGGGCCGGCTGCTGCGTGTTGTCTGGCGGTGGGGTGGTCACGCTGCCAGCTCCGTTCCGGTCGTGGGTGTGGCGTGGATCTCGCCGGCCGAACCGGTCATGCGGCCAGCTCCGTTCCGGTCGTGGGTGTGGCGTGGATCTCGCCGGCCGAACCGGTCATGCGGCCAGCTCCGTTCCTTCAGGGATCTCCCCGGCCATCATGAGGCCGAGGACGTCGCGGGGGGTGGTCGCGGGGACGATGCCGACGATGCCGCCGCGGTACATCACGGCGATGCGGTCGGCCAGTGCGACGACCTCGTCGAGCTCGGTGGAGACGACGATGACCGGCACACCGGTGTCGCGGGTGGCGACGATGCGCTTGTGGACGAACTCGATCGAGCCGACGTCGATGCCGCGGGTGGGCTGCGCGGCGACGAACAGCCGCAGTTCGCGGCTCAGCTCGCGCGCCAGGACGATCTTCTGCTGGTTGCCGCCGGACAGCCGACCGGCAGCGGTGGTGCGACCAGGCGTCCGGATGTCGAACTCGGCGATCTTCTCGTCGGCGAACGCGTCACGCTCCGCCGACCGGATGGTGCCGGCGCGGACGAACTCGGCGTGGTCGGCGCGGTCGAGCATCAGGTTCTCGGCGATGGTGAACTCGCCGACCAGGCCGTCCTCCTTGCGGTCCTCGGGGACGAAGCCGACGCCCGCGTCGAGCACCTGCTTGACGCTCCGGCCGGTGAGTTCCTTGCCGTCCAGGGTGATGCGGCCACCGTGCGCGGGCTCGAGGCCCATGATCGCCTCGGTGAGCTCGGTCTGCCCGTTGCCCTGCACCCCGGCGATCGCCAGGACCTCGCCGCGACGCACCGTGAAGGAGACGTCGTCGACGAGCACGATGCCGGACGGGTCGGTGACGGTGAGGTGCTCGACGACCAGGGCGTCGTCGCCACCGGTCGAGGGTTCCTTGTCGACCACGAGCGAGACGGCGCGGCCGACCATCAGCGCGGCCAGCTCGTTGTTCGTGGCTGTCGGCGAAGCTTCGCCGACGACCTTGCCGAGGCGGATGACCGTGATGCGGTCGGCGACCTCGCGCACCTCACGGAGCTTGTGGGTGATGAAGACGATGGCGGTGCCGGCTTCGCGGAGCTGGCGCATGATGCCCATCAGCTCGTCGGTCTCCTGCGGGGTGAGGACGGCCGTCGGCTCGTCGAACACCAGCACGGAGGCATCGCGGGACAGCGCCTTGATGATCTCGACGCGCTGCTGCACACCGACGGGCAGGTCCTCGACCTTGGCGTCCGGGTCCACGTCGAACCCGAAACGGTCCGAGATCTCCTGCACGCGCTTGCGGGCACCGGCCAGGTCGAGACGGCCACCGAAGGTCGTCTGCTCCTGCCCGAGCATCACGTTCTCGGCGACCGTGAACACGGGCACGAGCATGAAGTGCTGGTGCACCATGCCGATGCCGGCGCGCATGGCGTCACCGGGGCCGTCGAAGTCCTGCACCACGTCGTCGAGCAGGATCTCGCCCTCGTCGGCGTCGTACAGGCCGTACAGGACGTTCATCAGGGTGGACTTGCCGGCGCCGTTCTCACCGAGGAGGCAGTGGACCTCACCCGGCTCGACGGTGAGCGAGATGTGGTCGTTGGCGACCAGGGCGCCGAACCGCTTGGTGATGCCGCGGAGTTCGAGCTTCATGTTCGGGAGTCTATTTCTGTCTCGCGCGCGCCACGCGGGCGCACGGTGTCGCGTGCACCCTGCGGAAGCACGGTCTGGCGCGCACCCTTGGGTGCACGGTCTGGGGTGCACCCTGGGGATGCACGGTCTGGGGTGCGCCACCTGGGCGCACGAGAACGCGGGCGAGGGATGCTCCCCCGCCCGCGTTCACCGGGTCAGGACTGGGTCTTGACCTTGATCGAGCCGTCGATGATGCCGGCCTTCACGTCGTCGAGCTCGCCCTGCAGGCCCTTGTCGACCTTGGACTCGAAGTCGTGGAACGGAGCGATGCCGACGCCGTCGTTCTTCAGGGTGCCGACGTACGGCTCCTTCGAGAACTTGTCGTCAGCCGCCTGCTCGACGACGTCCTTCACGGCCGGGCGCATGCCCTTCTCGACCGAGGTGAAGGCGATGTCCTTGTAGCGGGGGTCGGCCTCGTAGAGGTCGCTGTCCGCGCCGATCAGGACGGAACCGTTGTCGGCGTCCTTGATGGCCTCGGCAGCGGACTGGTAGATCGGGCCACCGACGGGCAGGATCACGTCGGCGTCCTGGTCGAGGAGCGTCTGCGCGACCGACTTGGCCTGCGTGCCGGCCTCGAAGCCACCGGTGAAGGAACCCTTGCCGGTGTCGACGTTCCAGCCGACGACCTTGACGTCCTTGTCCTTCTGCTCGTTGTAGTACTTCACGCCGTCCGCGAAGCCGTCCATGAAGATGGTGACGGTCGGGATCTGCATGCCGCCGAAGGTGCCGACGACGCCGGTCTTCGAGTACGACGCCGCCGCGTAGCCGGCGAGGAACGCGGCCTGCGAGGTGTCGAACGTGATCGGCTTGACGTTCTTGGCGTCGATCGAGTTGTCGTCGATGATCGCGAAGTCGGTGTCGGGGTTCGCAGCGGCCTGCTTCTTCGTGGCGTCGGCCAGGTTGAAGCCGACGGTCACGACGAGGTTGCAGTTCTGGCCGATGAGCTGCTCGATGTTCGAGTCGTAGACGGTGGCGTCCTTGGACTCGGCTTCCTTGTAGGTGGCGCCGAGGTCCTTGGCGGCGTCCTTCATGCCCTCGTAGCCGAGCTGGTTGAACGACTTGTCGTCGAACCCACCGGCGTCGGAGACCATGCAGGGGCGGAAGTCGGTCTTCTTCGCCGTTTCGGTGGTGGACGGCGCCGAGGCACAGCCGGCCAGGACGGCGACGGTGCCGGCGAGCGCGAGGCCGCTGAGGACGACCTGTCGGGTACGAGATGTCACGGGTTGGTTCCTCCGGGGAGCGTGCCCGGACCACGTGCGTTCCGGGCGATCGTGGCGACAGTACACGACCGTCGGGTCGGTACAGGACCCGTTGCGGGGGGTCCCGTGGATCGGTTACGGGATCGCGACCCCGCCGAAACGCGCCCGTAACGCGGGGCCGCCCGCTCACCCCCAGTTCGAGGGGTTTGTCGGTGGAGCGCTACAGGACGTCGCCGCGGCCGCTGATCTTCAGGGCATCCACGACACCCTTCACCCGCTGGGCGTTCGCGCTCGTGGTGACGAGCAGGGCGTCCGGGGTGTCCACGACGACGATGTCCTCGACGCCGATGAGCGAGATGAGTCGCTGGCTGTGCGAGATCACGATGCCGCTCGACGAGTCCGCCAGGATGCGCGCGCCGTCCCCGAGCACCGCGAGGTTGTTCGGTCGCCCACCGGACTGCAGCTTGGCGAGCGAGGCGAAGTCGCCCACGTCGTCCCAGTCGAAGTCGCCGGGCACGACGGCCATGCGACCAGCAGCAGCAGCGGGCTCGGCGACTGTGTAGTCGATCGCGATCTTCTCGAGCGTTGGCCAGACCGCGTCGACGACCGCGCCGCGCGCCGAGGTGTCCCAGGCGTCCGCCAGCTCGTTGATGCCGGCCAGCAGCGTCGGGTTGTTCCGGCCGATCTCCTCGAGCAGCACGTCGGCGCGGGCGATGAACATGCCCGCGTTCCACAGGTACGTGCCCTGCTCGACGTACGAGCGGGCGGTGTCCAGGTCGGGCTTCTCGACGAACGACCGGACGGCGTGCGCGGTCGGTGCGCCCTCGATGTCCAGGGTGTCGCCGTGCGCGTGGATGTAGCCGAAGCCGATCGCGGGCTCCGTCGGCGTGATGCCGATGGTCGTGACGTAGCCGGCGCGTGCGACGGCGACGGCTTCGCGGACCGAACGGCGGAAACCGCGTGCGTCGCCGATGACGTGGTCGGCCGCGAAGGACCCGATGACGACGTCGGGCTCGCGGCGCACCAGGATCGCCGCGGCCAGGCCGATGGCCGCCGTCGAGTCCTTCGGCTCGCTCTCGAGCACCACGTTGTGGTCCTCGACGCCGGGCAGCTGCGACTCGACCGCGACGCGGTGCGCACGGCCGGTGACGACCATGATCCGCTGGTCGCCGGCGAGCGGCGCCAGGCGGTCCCAGGTCTGCCGCAGCAGCGAGGTGCCGGAACCCGTCAGGTCGTGCAGGAACTTGGGTGCGTCCGCGCGCGACAACGGCCACAGGCGCGATCCGATGCCCCCTGCGGGGATGATCGCGTAGAAGTCTTCGAGAGCGTCAGCCACGCGCTCACCGTACCGCCCCCGCCGGGCGGATCCTGGGTGGTCTCCGCACGATTCCCGCATGCGGCCTCCCGCAGGACGCCGTCCGGCGTCCGCACCGGAGGGCGTCGCGTTGTTCACCCGGCGCGCGCGTCCCGTTCACGTCGTCGGCCCCGTCGGGTCACGTCACGCCCGGAGCATGGGCAGCACCATGAGCGCACGCAGCGTGGAGCGCGGCACGTCCCCCCGGACCGTCGCCGTCGTGACCGAGAGCTTCCTGCCCACCCTCAACGGCGTGACCACGAGTGTCCTGGCGGTCCTCGACCACCTGGAACGACGTGGTCACCGCGCGGTCGTGATCGCCCCGGACACCCCCGGACTCGCGCAGTTCCGCTCGCGCAGCGCCGTCGAGCGCTACCGCTCCTTCGACGTCCACCGTGTCCCCGCCGTCGCTTACCGGCAGTTCCCGGTGGCGCTCCCCCACCCGGTGCTCGACACGATCCTCGCCGCCTCCGGCGCCGACGTGCTCCACGCCGCGAGTCCGTTCCTGCTGGGTGGGCGCGCGATCACGGCGGCCGGGAGGCTCGGCATCCCCTCCGTCGCCGTCTTCCAGACCGACGTGGCCGGGTTCGCCCGCCGCAACGGCCTGACCGCGACCGTCCCGTTGGTGCGGAAGATCCTCGGACGCATCCACGCGGGCGCCTCGCTGACGCTCGCCCCGTCGAGCGCGACGGCCGCGATGCTCGCCGAGGACGGCGTACCGCGCGTCGCCCGCTGGGGTCGCGGCGTCGACACCGAGCTGTTCCACCCCGCACGCCGGACGTCGGGGCACGTGCGGGCGCTCCGCCGCCGGCTCGCCCCGAACGGCGAGACGATCGTCGGGTACGTCGGTCGCCTCGCCCCGGAGAAGGAGGTCGAGCGACTCGCCGAACTCGGTGGTGTCCCCGGCATCCGGGTCGTCGTCGCCGGCGGCGGTCCGTCGCGGGCGATGCTCGAGCGGCGGCTCCGGCACCTCGACGTCACCTTCACCGGCCCCTTGCGCGGCGACGCCCTCGCCGACGCGTACGCAGCACTCGACCTGTTCGTGCACACCGGTCCGGCCGAGACCTTCGGGCAGACCCTGCAGGAGGCCCACGCCTCCGGCCTACCGGTGATCGCACCGGCGTCCGGCGGCCCGCTCGACCTGGTCGCCCCGGGGCTCGACGGGGAGCTCTACGACGCCGACGCACCCCAGGCCCTGCGGCACGCCGTCCTGCGGCTGCACCAGGACCGCGCCCTGGCCGAGCGGATGGGTTCGGCCGGTCGGCTCCGCGTCGAGGGGACCACGTGGGAGGCCGTCGGCGACCAGCTCCTCGACCACCACGACACGGCCCGGACCATCGGCGCGCCGCCCGTCGGACGGGGCCTCCGGGCAGGTCGGGACGAGAAGGTCAGCGCTCGCGCATAGGATGGGTCGTGTTCCACACGAACACGAACGGCAAGGGCTCGCCGATCGGGCGAGCCCGTCCTATGGAAGGACGAGCTCATGGCTGAGCACACCGGCGGGGGTACGGCGACGGCGGTACCCGACGTCTCGATCGAAGCGCCCAGGGCTTCTCGGACGCCAAAGGGCACGCTCTACCGCGGATCCATCGGGATGTGGTCGTGGGTCCTCCACCGCATCACGGGCGTCGCGATCTACTTCTTCCTGCTCGTGCACATCCTCGACACGGCACTCGTGCGGCTCTCCCCCGAGGCCTACAACGCCGTCATCGGCACGTACAAGACCCCGATCATGAACCTCGGCGAGATCGCGCTGGTGATGGCCATCGTGTTCCACGCGTTCAACGGCCTGCGGATCATCCTGATCGACTTCTGGTCCAAGGGCCCGAAGTACCAGCGGGCCATGTTCTGGATCGTCATGGTCCTGTGGGCGGTGGCGATCGCGGGCTTCCTGCCCCGCCAGCTCATGAACCTCGTCGCGGACTTCAACTGAGGGGCACGGACATGACCACGCAGATCGTCGAACCTCCCCGCTCGGCAGCGGCCGCCCGGAGCACCACCAACTGGGAGAAGTGGGGCTGGATCTACATGCGCGCCTCGGGCGTCCTGCTCGTCGTGCTGATCTTCGGCCACCTCTTCGTCAACATGGTGGCGGGCGAGGGCGTCAAGCAGATCGACTTCGCCTTCGTCGCCGGCAAGTGGGCCAACCCCTTCTGGAAGGTCTGGGACTCGCTCATGCTGGTCCTCGCCCTCATCCACGGCTCGAACGGCATGCGCACCATCGTCAACGACTACGTGTCGAAGCCGGGCATCCGCAAGACGCTCCTCATCGCGATCCTGGCCGCCTGCGTCGTGCTGATCGTGCTCGGGCTCCTCGTCTGCTGGACCTTCGACCCGTGCCCCGCCGGCGCAGCTGCCGCCGACCTGCCGTCCTTCTGCCCGGCGCAGTAGCACCACCACCGTTGCTGCCCGCGTTCCCACCGTCTACGGAAAGACCCCTGTGACCGAGACCACCGTCCACCACCACCAGTTCGACATCGTCATCATCGGCGCCGGAGGCGCGGGCATGCGAGCCGCGATCGAAGCCGGCCCGAAGGCGAAGACGGCCGTCATCTCGAAGCTCTACCCCACCCGGTCGCACACCGGTGCGGCGCAGGGCGGGATGGCCGCAGCCCTCGCGAACGTCGAAGAGGACTCGTGGGAGTGGCACACCTTCGACACGATCAAGGGCGGCGACTACCTGGTCGACCAGGACGCCGCCGAGATCCTCGCGAAAGAGGCGATCGACGCCGTCATCGACCTCGAGAACATGGGCCTGCCGTTCAACCGCACGCCCGAGGGCAAGATCGACCAGCGGCGTTTCGGTGGGCACACCCGCGACCACGGCAAGTCCCCGGTCCGCCGGGCCTGCTACGCCGCCGACCGCACCGGGCACATGATCCTGCAGACGCTGTTCCAGAACTGCGTGAAGCTCGGCGTCGAGTTCTACAACGAGTTCTACGCACTCGACCTCATCATGGTCGACGTCGTCGGCGAGGACGGCGTCACCCGCCAGCAGCCGGCCGGCGTCGTCGCGTTCGAGCTCGCGACCGGTGAGCTCCACGTCTTCCACGCCAAGGCGATGATCTTCGCGACCGGTGGCTTCGGCAAGATGTACAAGACCACCTCGAACGCGCACACCCTGACCGGCGACGGCGTCGGCATCGTCTGGCGCAAGGGCCTGCCGCTCGAGGACATGGAGTTCTTCCAGTTCCACCCGACCGGCCTCGCAGGGCTCGGGATCCTGCTGACCGAGGGTGCCCGCGGTGAGGGCGCGATCCTCCGGAACGCCTCGGGTGAGCGCTTCATGGAGCGGTACGCCCCCACCATCAAGGACCTCGCTCCGCGTGACATCGTCGCGCGCTGCATGGTGCAGGAAGTGGCAGAAGGTCGCGGCGCCGGTCCGAACAAGGACTACGTGCTGCTCGACTGCACGCACCTGGGTGCCGAGGTCCTCGAGACGAAGCTGCCGGACATCACCGAGTTCGCCCGGACGTACCTCGGTGTCGACCCCGTCGTCGAGCCGGTCCCCGTCATGCCGACCGCGCACTACGCGATGGGCGGGATCCCGACGAACGTCAAGGCCGAGGTCCTGTACGACAACACCACCGTCGTCCCCGGGCTGTACGCCGCCGGCGAGTGCGCCTGCGTCTCCGTGCACGGCTCGAACCGTCTCGGCACGAACTCGCTGCTCGACATCAACGTCTTCGGCAAGCGCTCGGGCAACAACGCCGCCGAGTGGGTCCAGACCGCCGAGTTCCTCCCGCTGCCGGAAGACCCGGCTGCTGGCGTCCGCGGCATGCTCGACCAGCTCCGCGCCTCCACCGGCACCGAGCGCGTCTCTGCCCTCCGCAAGGAACTGCAAGAGGAGATGGACAAGAACGCGCAGGTGTTCCGCACGGACGAGTCGCTCGCCCGTGTCACCGAGACCCTGCACACACTGCGCAACCGTTTCATGCAGGTCTCCGTGCAGGACAAGGGCAAGCGGTTCAACACCGACCTGCTCGAGGCCGTCGAGCTCGGGTTCCTGCTCGACCTGGCCGAGGTCGTCGTCTACTCCGCACGCAACCGCAAGGAGAGCCGCGGCGGACACATGCGCGACGACTACCCCAAGCGCGACGACGAGAACTACATGCAGCACACCATGGCGTACCTGACGGGCGACCCGCACTCGTCACTCGCCGACGACCACATCACGCTCGACTGGAAGCCTGTCGTCATCACGCGGTACCAGCCGATGGAGAGGAAGTACTGAGATGACCGACACCCTGGTCTCCGAAGCACCCCGCACCGACACCGTGCAGGACGCCCCTCCCGGATCCTTCTCCGTCACGGTCATCGTCCGTCGCTTCGATCCCGACGTCGACGACGAGCCGCGCTGGCAGGACTTCGACGTCATGATGCTGCCGACCGACCGCATCCTCGATGCCCTGCACAAGATCAAGTGGGAGCAGGACGGGTCGCTGACCTTCCGCCGTTCCTGCGCGCACGGTGTCTGCGGCTCCGACGCGATGCGCATCAACGGTCGGAACCGTCTGGCGTGCAAGACCCTGATCAAGGACCTCGACGTCTCGAAGCCGATCTACGTCGAGGCGATCAAGGGCCTGCCGCTCGAGAAGGACCTCGTCGTCGACATGGAGCCCTTCTTCCAGAGCTACCGCGAGGTGCAGCCGTTCCTGCAGTCCTCGTCGGCCCCGACGCCCGGCAAGGAGCGTGTGCAGTCCGTCGCCGACCGCGCCCGCTTCGACGACACCACGAAGTGCATCCTCTGCGCGGCGTGCACGTCGTCCTGCCCGGTGTTCTGGACCGACGGGCAGTACTTCGGCCCCGCCGCGATCGTGAACGCCCACCGCTTCATCTTCGACTCCCGCGACGACGCCGCGAACGTCCGTCTCGACATCCTCAACGACAAGGAAGGCGTCTGGCGCTGCCGGACCACCTTCAACTGCACCGACGCGTGCCCTCGCGGCATCCAGGTGACGAAGGCGATCTCCGAGGTCAAGCAGGCGATCATGCGGGGTCGGGCGTAGTCCCGGCTCCGTCCAAGCTCCGCACCACGCCGACCGATAGGCTCCCGACCATGACGTTCGCGGACACCCGCCCCATCCTCGACCAGCTCGGCTACACGACCCGGTACGTGCAGCTCCCCGGTGAGACCCTGCACGAACCGCCGGTCGAGGGGGCGCTCCGCATCGTCCAGACCGACGCCTCCGACTACGCGCTCGAGGTCGTCGACTACGGCACGGCTCGTCGGCTCGCGCAGGCGACGGGCGAGGACGACGCGGTGGAGATGCTTCGCCGGTTCCTGAACCGTCCGTTCCCGCAGCCGCGCGACATCCCCCGCCACGAGCTCGACGGGCTCCGTGACCGTGCGGCGTCGACCTACCCGCAGCTCGCGCAGCAGGTCTCCCAGGCGGGCGAACAGGGCCTGACCATCCAGATCCCGGCCGGCGTCCCCGTCGACCGCATCGGTGGCCCGGACGGCTACCTGCTCCACCCGCTCGACACCCCGCTGCCCAGCCGCTCGCTGCCGCCGCACGTGACCTCGTCGCCCGAGACGCACCGCTACGTCGTCGACCGGCCGTTCCTGGTGAACGTCCGCTTCGTCCAGCCGTGGTTCGAGCAGCCGGGCGGTGCCCTGCGCTTCCAGATCGCCGACCCGTCCGCCACCGTGCGCGACCTGGTCGTCGACGGCGCGCTCGTCCGTCTCCGGGTGGTCTGACCGTCCACGAACGAGAACAGCCCACCCTGCGCTCGATGCGTGGGGTGGGCTGTTCTCGTTCGTGGAGCTACCGCAGGTCAGGGCGGTCGTACTGCGCGCCGGCCGGGTTCGACGGCAGGCAGCCGAACACGATCGCAGCCGCGCTGACGAACAGCGCGATCAGCCAGAACGGGCCTGCCAGGTTCGCGTCGTGCACGCGACGCCAGCCCAGCGCGATGCCCGGCACGATCGTGGCGAGCCACCACAGGAAGGAGAGGCCGAGCAGCACGAAGGCGAACGGCGACGGAGCGCTGCTCCCCGTGGGGTTGCCGTACTCGTCGACGCCGCTACTCGCCCCGACCGTCGCGAACAGGACGGCGTAGAACCCGCCGAACAGCACGATGGTCACGATGGCGTTGGCGAGGACGAAGTACCAGAACTCACTCCGACTGGCGCGCCCGTCGAACCGGGCGTACTTCTTGAAGAACCGCGTGAACGCATCGAGGAACCCGATGCCGTACCACGGCGCCCAGAGCGGCGGGGCGCCATCAGGCCCGAGCGGGATCGGCTGCGCGAACTGCGGGTACGGGTCGGCGTAGGGCTGGGCGTACGGCTGCTGCCCGTACCCAGGCTGCTGCCCGTAGCCCGGCTGCTGCCCGTACCCGGGCTGCCCCTGCGGCTGGTCGCCGCCCGGCTGGCCCCACTGCGGCGTCCCGTCGTTGCTCATCGGCTCGTTTCCCGACGGTCGTACCGAGCGCCCTGCGGGTTCGACGGCAGCAGTCCGAAGACGACACCGGCGACGCCGATGAACAGCGCGATGATCCACAGTGCACCGGACAGGTTCGCGTCGTGCAGGCGTCGCCAGCCCAGGGCGAGCGACGGCACCAGGGTCGCGAGGCCCCAGAGCACCAGCAGGACGAGCACCACCCAGAAGATCGGCGGGACCGGGTCCACCACCTGGTACGCAGTGCCGTAGTAGTCGACCGTCCGGGCGTTGAGCGTGGTGAGGCGGATGACGGCGCCGATGGTCACCAGGGCCCCGGTGACGATCGTGTTCGCCAGGAACCACCACCAGAACTCACTCCGACTCGCACGACCGCTGAACGTGGCGTACTTCGCGAAGAAGCGGGCGATGGCCTTCGGGAACGAGATGCCGTACCACGGAGCCCATCGCGGCGGGACGCCCGCGGCGCCGGTCGGCTGACCGGTCTGCTCCGCGGGCGTCCACTGCTGCGTGCTCTCGGTCATCGGACACCCTGCGGACGGTCGTACCGCGCGCCCTGCGGGTTCGAGGGCAGCAGACCGAAGACGATGCCGACGATGCCGACGAAGAGCGCGATGATCCACAGCGCACCGGGGAGGTTCGCGTCGTGCAGTCGGCGCCAGCCGAGGGCGAGCGTCGGGACGATGATCGCCAGGCCCCAGAGCAGGGCGACGATGCCGACGATGACGAAGAGGGCGGACGGCTCGGTGACGGTCGACTGGACGCTGGTGGACGTCGCAGTCGACATCGACACGGTCGAGCGCTCGGAGGTGGCGATGCCGATGCCGTACAGGATGCCCAGGACGATGCCGATGATCCCGTTGGCCAGGTACCACCACCAGAACTCGCTCCGGCTGGCGCGACCGCTGAAGGTCGCGTACTTCTTGAAGAAGCGGCCGACGGCCTTGCCGAACGAGATCCCGTACCACGGTGCCCACAGCGGCGGTTCCCCGTCGGGCCCGGTCGGCGGCTGCTGGCCGTACTGCGGCGTGCCACCGAACTGGGCGTTCGGCTGGTTGTTCGGATCCTGCGGGTACTGGTCGCTCACGTGGTCCCCCTCGAGTGTTGGCTGATGTACACGTCCGAGTCAACCAGAACTCCCGAGCGGGCGGCAGGGCCGATCCGCCGCGCTACCCCTGCTGCGGCCGGTCGTACTGCTGCCCCTGCGGGTTCGTCGACATCAGGCCGATGATCAACGAGAACAGGATGCCGATGGGCGGGATGATGAAGAACAGCGCGAACATGCCGCTGAGGTTCACGTCGTGCAGCCGGCGCACGGTCAACGCGATGAACCCGAGGGCGCAGGCGAGGCTCCAGAGGCTGCCGAGTCCGTCCGAGCCGTCGTTGACGAACGGCAACACGTCGAACCCGCTGCCGATGATGCCGGCGGCCGCCGAGCCGATCAGGTACCAGAGCGCCCAGAACCAGTACTCCGACTGGCTGGCCCGACCGTCGAAGCGCACGTACTTCTTCCAGAACCGCAGGAACGCCTGGGGGAAGGGGATGCCGTACCAGGGCGCCCAGAGCGGCGGCTCGGATCTCCCACCACTCGGCTGACCCGGACCGGGCTGCCCGTACTGCCCTGGAGGCTGCTGACCCGGCTGCCCCCACGGCTGCTGGCCGGACTGACCCGGCTGCTGCCCGTACGGGTCCCTGGGTGGGTACTGGTCACTCATGCGTGCGTTCCTTCCGGCGCGGGCTGTCGGTCCACACAGAGTGTGGCACTCCCCCGAGCCGGCGAGCGTCATCCGCGGGGACGACACCCGGCTCGGTCTCGCGTCAGGGCAGGAGGGCGAGCTTGCCGCCGGGGTGCCCGGACTCCAGCAACTCCGCCGCCGCCTTCGCCTCGGACAACGGGAACGTCCGCGCGACCGGGACCTCGAGCCCTCCGGCACCGGCGAGGTCGATGAGCCGCTGCCGCACCGAGTCCCGGAACGCCTTGCTGGCCGGCTGCGCCCCACCCACGGCGGCGATGCCGTCCGATGCGGCCCGCGCCTGCGCGGCGATCGTCACGATCCGTGACCGGTCCGCGACCAACGCGAGCGAGACGTCGACGGCCTCGTCGGTGCCGACGCAGTCCAGTGCCACGTCGATGCCAGAGGGGGCGAGATCACGGACACGCGCCTCCAGGCCGTCGCCGTACGCGACCCATTCGCCACCGAAGCGTCGCACGACGTCCGCACCACGCTGCGACGCGGTGCCGATGACGCGCGTGCCCAGCAGCCGCAGCTGCTGGAGCAGGCTGACGCCGACCGCGCCCGAGGCGCCGTGCACCAGGACGGTGTCGCGCCCCTCGGCGCGGGTGACGCGGAGCATGTCGGCGGCGGTCGAGCCGACGAGGAGCAGGTTGGCGGCCTCCGCAAAACCGAGCGCGGCGGGCTTCGCGAAGACGTCGGCAGCGGGCACCGTGACCGACTCGGCCCACCCGCCGCTGATGCGGAAGGCGAGGACCTCGTCGCCGACCACTCCCCCGCCGGACGCGATCTCGGTGTCGGGGCCGACGGCGGACAGGACACCGGCGACCTCGTACCCGACGGCGATCGGCAGGTCCGCGGGGTCGCCCTGGCGGGTGTGCTTCGTGTCAGCAGGGTTCATGCCGGCGGCGCGGACGGCGATCGTGACCTCGCCGGGGCCGGGCGCCGGCACCTCGGTGTCGACGTACTCCAGGACTTCGCTGCCGCCGAACCGTGGGGCCACCCAGTACTTCGTCATGCGGGCGACGCTACGCGTCGCGGCCCCGGGACGGACGGGAGGCCCGTCACCAGCTGGTGACGGGCCTCCCGTTCGTCGGTGCTGACGTCGTCAGGCGCGTGCGGACCGGATCCGGTCGGCGAACGCGGCGTGCAGCGGGTGCTCCGCACGGAGACCGGTGATCTGCGTGGCCACGTCGGCGTCCGACGTGTCCGATGCGAGGAGAGCCTGCAGTTCGAGGCTCTGTTCGTCGTCCGCGACGTCGAAGCGGAGCGCAGCTGCCATCGCGTCGAGCAGCGCGGTCGGTTCGGTGCCGTCTTCGGCCAGCGCTGCGGCGGGCGAGACGAACCGCTCGTCACGCGACAGCTTGCGGAGCGGCTGTCGGCCGACGCGGGTCACCGTGTCGGGCAGGTGCGGGTTCTCGAACCGGCCGATGATCGCCTGCACGTAGGCGCGGTGCACCTCGGGGTCGAGCTCGTGCCGGCGGACCAGCAGATCGCTCGTCTCGGCGAGCACGGACTCGAGCTCGGAGCGCACGGCGGGGATCGCGATGGCGTCCGAGATCTTGTCGGCCCCGGCGACGAAGCCGTGGTACGCGACGGTGGCGTGTCCGGTGTTGACCGTGAAGAGCTTGCGCTCGATCGAGGCGGCGAGGCCGTCGACGTAGTGCGCGCCGGGGATCTCCGGCTCGTTCCCACCGAACGGTGTGCGGTCGATGGCCCACTCGAAGTAGGTCTCCACGGTCACGTCGAGTCCGCCGCCCTCGGGCTGCGCGGGCACGATGCGATCGACGGCGGTGTTCGCGAACACGGCCTTCGCCAGGGCGGCGTCGCGGCCGTCCTCGGGCAGGGCAGCGACGATGAACTCGCGCAGGCGGTCCGTGGCGTTCAGGGCGTTCTCGCACGCCATCACCGCGATCGGTGCGGCGTCCGCGTCACGGGCGACCAGCGCGCGTGCGATGACCGGGGCGATGAACTTCAGGACGTTCGGGCCGACGGCGCACGTGACGATCGCGGCCGTCGCGATCTCGGCGACCACGCCGTCCTCGTCCTGCGCGCTGTTCAGTGCGCGGAAGTCCGTGACCTCGTGGTCCTGGGCGCCGGACCCGACCTCGTGCACGGTGTACGAGTCGGCTGCGGCCAGGGCGTCGATGAGCGGGGCGGCGACGTCGGCGAAGACGACCTCGTACCCGGCCTGGTGGAGCAGGAGCCCGACGAAGCCACGGCCGATGTTGCCGGCGCCGAAGTGGACGGCGGTGCTGGTGCTCACTCGTTGACCTCGCCGAGGATCGCCAGGATCGCGGCGGTGTCGGCGGCGTCGGTGAGCTTCTGGACCTCGTCCTCGTCGGAGAACACGATCGCGATCTTCGACAGGATGTCGAGGTGCTCGTTGTTCACGCCGGCGATGCCGACGACGAAGCGCACGGGGTTGCCGTCCCAGTCGATCGGGCTGGCGTAGCGGATGAACGACAGGGCGGACGACTTGATGGCGTCCTTCGCGTCGTTGGTGCCGTGCGGGATCGCGAGGAAGTTGCCCATGTAGGTGGACACGCTCTTCTCGCGCTCGAGCATCGCCGGGTAGTAGTCGGCCGTGACCGCGCCCGCAGCTTCGAGGATCTCGGCCGCCTCCTTCATCGCCTCCGACTTGGTCGGCGCGGTGTCCTCGGTGTGGATGCGGATCTGGCTCTCCTGCAGGACGGGCATCGGGGGTTCTCCTTGTGTTGAGGACGTGATGGAGGGGACGGGTCAGCCCCGTCCCCTCCGATACTGCACTTCGTTACTGGTTGTGGCGTTACTGGTTCTTCAGCTGCTCGACGACCTGGTCGTACTGCGGCGCGTTCATGAAGTTGCCGACCGACACGTGCTGCGCGTTCGGGTTCTTCTGCTTCGCGCGGTCCGTCAGCTCTTCCTGCGTGATGATCAGGTCCTCGTCACCGGACAGGTTCGCGATCGCCTTGTTGGAGACCGTGACCCCTTCGATGCCCGCCTTCTTGATCTTGTTGCGCAGGACGCTGGCACCCATGGCGCTGGAGCCCATGCCGGCGTCGCAGGCGAAGACCAGGTTCTGGACCTTCGTCGCCGTCGCCGTGCTCGCCGAGCCGACGCCGCCGAGGGAGGCCTCGGCCTCTTCTTCGTTGGCCGGGGAGTTGTTGCCGAGCAGGCCGGCGGTCGCGGCGTTGACGTCGCGGCCCTTGTTGGCCTGGAGCTTCGCCATCGCGGCGCTCATGTCGCCACCGTTGCCGGAAGCAAGGTCGCGCTTGCGGCTGGCGAGGAGGAAGAAGGTCGCGACCGCGAAGGTGACCGCAGCGGAGAGGACAACAGAGAGGATGACCCCGACGAAGCTGTCCTTCGCTGTCGCACCGAGTACAGCGATGATCGAACCCGGGGACGCCGGAGCGACGAGCCCGGACTTGAAAGCGACGTTGGTGGCGACACCGGTCGCACCACCGAGGATGACGGCGATGAACATGATCGGCTTCTGCAGCACGAACGGGAAGTAGATCTCGTGGATGCCGCCGAAGAACTGGATGATGATCGCGCCGGGAGCGGTCGAACGGGCGATGCCGACACCGAAGAAGGTGAAGGCGAGCAGCAGGCCGAGGCCGGGGCCGGGGTTCGCCTCGAGCAGGAACAGGATCGACTTGCCCGACTCCTTGACCTGGTCTGCGCCAAGCTGGTCGAGCACACCGTGGTTGATGGCGTTGTTCAGGAAGAACACCTTGGCCGGCTCGATGATGACGCTGGCGATCGGCAGGAGCGAGTGCTGGACGAGGAAGTCGACAGCGGCGCCGAGGCCGTTCGCGATGGCCTTGAAGACCGGAGCGAGGAGGAAGAAACCAGCCATCGCCAACGCGAAACCGAGGATACCGGCCGCGTAGTTGTTGACGAGCATCTCGAAGCCGGGCTTGATCTTGCCGTCCCAGATGCGGTCGATCTGCTTGATGAGGTAGGCGCCGAGCGGACCGCAGATCATCGCGCCGAGGATCATCGTGGTCGGGTTCTTCTCTCCCGCGTTGGCCCCGAGGATGACGCCCATCGTCATGATCGAGCCGACGACGGCACCACGGGTCTCGTAGACCATGCGGCCGCCCTGGATGGCGATCGCGAGCGGGATCAGGTAGGTCAGGATCGGGCCGACGACGCCGATGTTGGCGATGCCGTTCGTCTCACCGAACCCGCCGAGGATCCCGACGGGCGTCCACCCGGTCTCGATGAAGAAGGCCGTGATGATGCCCCACGCGATGAAGATCGCGATGTTGGGCATGACCATGCCGGAGAGGAACGTGCCGAACTTCTGAACGGCGACGCGTGCGCCGCCCCGCGACTTCGCGGGTGCGTCGGGCGCTGCAACGGACGACGTTGTCATGTGCGGTGACTTTCTGTGTGGTGGAGCTGCTGCGTGGTGCTGGGAGGGTGGTGCTGGGAGTGGTGGGTCAGGCGGCGTGCACCGCGGACGCGGCAGCGGACTTCGCGGCCGCCGCCGTGCTCGCGGCGAGTGCCGCCGTCGCCATCTCGCGGGCCTGTTCGAGCGTGTAGCGACCGAGTTCGGCGCGCACGTCGGCCAGGGCCGCGGGGGTCATGGAGAGGGTGGTGGCGCCGAGACCGACCAGGACGACGGCGAGCAGCGGGTCGGCTGCTGCCTCGCCGCAGATCCCGACGGGCTTGCCGGCGGTCGCGCCCGCGGTGCCGAGCTGCGCGACGAGGCGCAGGACGGCGGGGTGCCACGGGTCCTGGTAGGACGCGACGGTGCCGAGCATGCGGTCGGCGGCCATCGTGTACTGGGTCAGGTCGTTCGTGCCGATCGACACGAAGTCGGCGTTCTGGAACACCTGGTCGGCCATCAGCGCGAGCGACGGCACCTCGGCCATGACGCCCGCGGTGCGGATGCCCAGCTCACGCGCCAGGGTGACGAAGTACTCGGTCTCCTCGGCGTCGGCGACCATCGGGGCCATCACCCACAGGTCGGCCTCGGTCGCGGCGTCGGCCTGGGCGAGCGCGGTGAGCTGGTCGCGCAGGACCTCGGGGTGGTTCCGCAGGGCACGGAGACCGCGGCGCCCGAGGGCGGGGTTCTCCTCGTCCTTGTCGGTGAGGAACGGCAGCGGCTTGTCGGCGCCGGCGTCGAGCGCACGCACGACCACCTTCTTGCCGGGGAACGCCGCGAGGAGCTGGCGGTACGACTCGGTCTGCTCGTCGACCGTGGGGGCCTTGGGCGAGTCGAGGAAGAGGAACTCGGTGCGGAAGAGCCCCACGCCCTCCGCACCGAGAGCAACGGCGCCGGCGGCGTCGGCGGGGCTGCCGAGGTTCGCGAGCAGGGGCACGACGTGGCCGTCGGCGAGGGCACCGGCGGTGAGCGGTGCCGCTGCGGCGGCGAGGCGGTCGGCGATGCGGCGCTCGACGTCCGCGACCAGTGCGGCGTCGGGGTCGGTCACGACCGTGCCGGCGATGGCGTCGACCACGACGGACTGGCCGTCGACCAGGTCGTCCGCACCGGTCACACCGACGATGGCGGTGATGCCCTTGGCACGGGCGAGGATGGCGGTGTGCGAGGTCGGGCCGCCGTCACGGGTGACGAGCGCCAGGACCTTGTCGAGGTCGAGCAGGGCGGTGTCGGCCGGTGCGAGGTCGCGGGCGACGAGGACGAAAGGGGTGTCCGACTCGGGGACACCGGGGGCGTGCACGCCGCGGAGCTTGGCGATGATGCGCTGGGCGACGTCGTCGAGGTCGGCCGCGCGCTCCCCCATGTAGCCACCCATGCCGACGAGCAGGTCGCGGAACTGTGCGAAGGCCTCGTACACGGCACGCTCGGCGTTCGTGCCGCCGTCGATGCGGGCGTGCACGTCGTCGAGCAGCGTCGGGTCCTGCGCCATCAGCGCCTGGGCCTCGAGCACGGCCTGGGCGTCGCCACCGGCGAGCTGTCCGCGCTTGTTGAGGTCGTCCGCCACGGCGGCGAGTGCGTCGTGCACGGCCTGCTTCGCGTCGTCCGCAGAACCCACCAGGGCATCCTTCGACGGTTCGCCGAGCGGGTCAGCCATCCGGAGCACGGGGCCGTGGGCAACGCCACGGCCGACGCCGGTGCCGAGCAGTTCGGACATTCGAGACTCCTTCATCTCACACGCACTTGCGGTGGGGTGGATCGTTCGGTGCACGCGACACGGGAACAGACCACGCCCGTGCGGCTGATCAGCACACTACCCCGATCAGCGTTGACAAACAAACACATCCGGGGATAAAAATACAGAAACAGATGCCCGTTTGCGTCTGGCGGATCGACCGACGGCACCGACATCACGGATGTCGCGCCCGAACATGTCCGTTCCGTTCCGACCCGAGACGACGAGGTCCGATGTACGCACCAGAACGCCACCAGCGCATCGTCGAGCAGGCGCGCGCGCAGGGCCGGGTGGACGTCAAGGACCTGGCCGAGCTGCTCGCGGTCACGCCCGAGACCATCCGCCGCGACCTGACGAGCCTCGAGCGCCGCGGCCTCGTCCGGCGCGCGCACGGCGGGGCGATCCCGGTCGAGCGCATCACCCTGCACCCCGGCGTCGGTGACCGCGGCGGCATCAACCAGACCGAGAAGATGGTCATCGCCGAGGCCGCCCTGGCGGAACTGCCCGAGAACGGCTCGATCATGATCGACGCCGGCACCTCGACCATCTGCCTGGCCGAGATGCTCCCGACCGACCGCGGCCTGACGGTCGTCACGCACTCGCTGCCGGTCGCCACCGCCGTCGCGAACCGCCCGGGCCTCGACCTGCACCTGCTCGGCGGCAACATCCGCAGCGACTCGCTGGCCGGCGTCGGCACGTGGACGCACCAGCTCATCGGCATGGTCAGCGTCGACGTCGCCTTCATCAGCATCAACGGCATCACGCCGGAGCGCGGCCTGACGACCCACAACGTGGCCGAGGCCGCCGTGAAGAGCGCGATGATCAAGTCCGCACGGCGGAGCATCCTGCTCGCCGACCACACCAAGTTCGGCCGCGAGGAGTTCGGACGCGTCGCCCCGCTCGCCGCGATCGACACGATCATCACCGACCCCGCCGTCAACCTCGACCTGGTCCGCGAGGTCGAGGCCGCCGGCACCGAGGTCTTCTGGCCCGGCCGAGCCTGACCGTGCCCCGTTCCCGCCCACCCAGCGCTCGCTAGCATGAGCCAACCACCCGTCGACAGGAGTACATCGATGTCCGAAGCCACCCGCACCGTGACCGTCGCCAGCGCATCCGGCCTGCACGCTCGCCCCGCCTCCCTCTTCGTCCAGACCGTGACGGCGTCGGGGCACCAGGTCACGATCGCCAAGGGCGACAAGTCCGGGAACGCCGGCAGCATCCTCGCCCTGCTCGGACTCGGCATCGAGCACGGCGACGAGGTCACCCTCACCGTCTCGGGCGACGACGCCGAGACCACCGCGGACAGCCTGGTCGAGTTCCTCGGGACGGACCACGACGCGGCCTGATCGCGCAGTTCGCGTCCTGCACGCGACCACCAGACGGACGGGAGGCACGGTGCCAGCTGGCACCGTGCCTCCCGTCCGTCCGTCGGGGGCGTCCAGGGCTGTCGGCACCCGCCGATAAGGTGTCTGCATGACACGCCTGCGCCTCGCATCCGTCAACGTGAACGGCGTCCGCGCCGCCTTCCGCAAGGGCATGGGCGACTGGCTCGCCACCCGTGACGTCGACGTGCTGGCCCTGCAGGAAGTGCGCGCGTCGAGCGACGACCTGACGGCGCTGCTCGGCGACGAGTGGGACATCGTGCACGACCCGGCGACCGCGAAGGGTCGCGCCGGCGTGGCCATCGCGTCCCGACACTCGGCGCAGATCCACCGCGTCGCGCTCGGACCGGACGACTTCGACTCCGCCGGCCGGTGGCTCGAAGCCGACTACGAGATCGGCGGCACCACCGTGACCGTCGTCTCGACGTACGTGCACTCGGGCGAGGTCGACACCCCCAAGCAGGACGAGAAGTGGAAGTTCCTCGACGCGATGACCGAGCGGCTGCCCGCACTCCGGGCGCACAACCCGCTCGCGGTCGTCGTCGGTGACCTGAACGTCGGGCACGACCAGCGCGACATCAAGAACTGGAAGGGCAACGTCAAGCGTGCCGGCTTCCTGCCGCGCGAGCGTGCCTACTTCTCGCGGTTCTTCGGTGCCGACGGCGAGCCCGTCGAGGGCGCCGACGGCTCCACGGGTCCCGGCCTCGGATGGGTCGACGTGGGTCGCGCCCAGGCCGGTGACGTCGACGGGCCGTTCACGTGGTGGTCGTGGCGCGGTCAGGCCTTCGACAACGACACGGGCTGGCGCATCGACTACCAGATGGCGACGCCCGACCTGGCCGCGAAGGTCACGGAGTACACGGTCGACCGCGCTGCGGCGTACGACCAGCGATGGTCCGACCACGCCCCCGTGGTCGTCGACTACGAACTCTGACCTCTCTTCTCTCGCTTCACCTGACGCACCGGAGCACCACCATGACCAAGACCCGCATCTTCTCGGGCATCCAGCCGTCCGCCGGCTCGCTGCACCTCGGCAACTACGTCGGGGCACTCATGCAGTGGAGGACTCTGCTCGACGACTACGACGCCATCTACTGCGTCGTCGACATGCACGCGATCACGTCCCCGCAGGACCCTGCCGAGCTCCGTGCGAACACCCGGGCCACGGCCGCGCAGTACATCGCGTCGGGCATCGACCCGTCGAAGGCGACGCTGTTCGTGCAGTCCCACGTCCCCGCACACGCCGAGCTCGCCTGGGTGCTGAACACCCTGACCGGCTTCGGCGAGGCGAGCCGGATGACCCAGTTCAAGGACAAGTCGGCGCGCCAGGGCGCCGAGGCGGCGTCGGTCGGGCTCTTCACCTACCCGATCCTGATGGCCGCCGACATCCTGCTGTACGACACCAAGGTCGTGCCGGTCGGTGACGACCAGCGACAGCACGTCGAGCTGACCCGCGACCTGGCCGGACGCTTCAACTCGCGGTTCGGCGACACCTTCGTCACGCCCGAGGCGCGGATCCTGACCGAGACCGCGCGCATCTACGACCTGCAGGACCCGACCAGCAAGATGAGCAAGTCCGCAGCGTCGGAGAACGGCCTCATCCGCCTGCTCGACGACCCGAAGCGCACCGCGAAGAAGATCAAGTCGGCCGTCACCGACGACGAGCGCGAGATCCGGGCCGACCGCCAGGCCAAGCCCGGTGTGACGAACCTGCTGTCGATCCTGTCGGCGTTCACCGGCACGTCGATCGCCGCGCTCGAGGAGTCGTTCGCCGGCAAGGGCTACGGCGACCTGAAGGGCGAGGTCGCCGACGCCGTCGTGGCCGAGCTCGAACCGGTCCGCGCCCGCACGCTCGAACTGCTCGACGACCCGGCCGAGCTCGACCGCCTGCTCGCCGTCGGTGCCGACCGTGCCGAGTCCATCGCGCAGGACACCCTGGCCCGCGTCTACGACCGCATCGGGTTCGTCCCGCGGTCGCGCGGCTGAGCGTGCAGCCCGTCACGCTCGAGTCGGCGCGCGTCCGGCTCGACCTGCCCACCCGCGCCGACACCGCGGCGATCACCGAAGCCTGCCAGGACCCGGAGATCGTCCGGTGGACCTCGGTCCCGAACCCGTACCGCGAACAGGACGCCCGCACCTTCGTCGACGCGCTCGTCGGCCCGGGCTGGGCCTCGGACCGTGAGTACACCTGGGCGATCAGGCCCGCCGGCTCGACGTGGCTCGCGGGCATCATCAGCTACCGCACCGCCGGCCGCGACCTCGGGTTCTGGCTCGCGCCGTCCGCGCGCGGCGCCGGGATCATGCACGATGCCGTCCGGCTCGTCGTCGACTGGGCGCTCGAGCAGGGCGCCCCGGACGTCTACTGGGAGTGCTACGAGGGCAACACGGCGTCGGCGGCTGTCGCCCGTGCGGCCGGGTTCTCGTACACGGGCCGCGGCGAAGCCCGTGTGCCGGACCGGGACGGGGGCCCCACGGCGGCGTGGACGGCGCTCCGACGCGCCGACGGCGCACCTGCCTCCGACCTCCCGTGGCCCGTCGTCTGAACACGCTCACAACCATGGTGACGCGTCACCCGAATGCCGCCGGTAGGCTCGGCCCGTGAGCGACACGGCACGACCCACCGAGGTCCGAGCGATGCGCCGCGGGCTCGAACTCGCGGCCCTCGGACCCGCTGTCGGCGACCACGCACGCGTCGGCGCGGTGATCCTGTCCCCCACCGGCGAGGTCCTCGCCGAGGGCTGGCACAAGGGTGCCGGGACCCCGCACGCCGAGGTCCACGCGATGGCCAAGGTCGACCCGGCGCTGCTCCGCGGCGCGACAGCGGTCGTCACCCTCGAGCCCTGCAACCACGTCGGTCGCACCGGCCCCTGTGCCGTGGCACTGCTCGACGCCGGAGTCGCCCGGGTCGTGTACGCGATCGACGACCCCGGAGCCGACGTGCACGGCGGCGCCGACCGACTGCGCGCAGCGGGGGTCCAGGTCGTCTCCGGGGTCCTGGCCGACCAGGCCGAAGCGTTCCTCGAACGGTGGCTCCTGTCGGTGCGGCTCGGTCGCCCGTGGGTCACCGTGAAGTGGGCGTCCAGCCTCGACGGGCGTGCCGCCGCTGCCGACGGGACGAGCAAGTGGATCACCGGCGCCGCCGCCCGCCAGCACGTCCACGAGCAGCGTGCCGCCCACGACGCGATCCTCGTCGGCACCGGCACCGTCCTGGCGGACGACCCGAGTCTGACCGCCCGCGGCGACGCCGGCGAGCTGCTCGCCGACCAGCCGCTCGCCGTGGTGCTCGGCGACCGCCCGGTGCCCGACGACGCCGCGGTCCGCCGGCACCCGCGCGGACTCATCGCCCTGCCCGGACACGACCTGGCCACGTCGCTCGGAGCCCTGCGTGGGCACGGCGTGCACTCGGTGTTCGTCGAAGGGGGTCCGACGGTCGCCTCGGCGCTGATCGCCGCCGGACTCGTGGACGAGTACCTCGTGTACATCGCCCCGGTCCTGCTCGGCGGTCCCCGAGTGGCCCTCGGCGACCTGGGCGTGGGAAGCATCTCCGACCGTCGCCGGTTGGACGTACTATCGACCACCAGCCTCGGCCCCGACCTGCTGGTCCGAGCCCGGCCGCAGCGGACACAGCACCACGACCACCAGCTGCAGCGGCAGCACGACGCGACATCCGGGCTCGGGAACGACGGGCCCACGAACGACCGGAGCACCACATGACCGACGCGCTGACCTCACCCACGCCGGGGAGCCCGGTCCACTTCGAGGTGTCCACGAACGTGCCGACCACCCACGGCACCTTCCAGATGCGCGCCTACCGCGACCTCGTCACGAGCGCGGAGCACGTCGCCATCATCGGCGCCCTGCCCGACGGCTCGCTGCCCGCCGACGGCGCGCTCGTCCGCGTGCACTCCGAGTGCCTCACCGGCGAGGCCTTCGGCTCGCTGAAGTGCGAGTGCGGCCCCCAGCTCGACGCGGCGCTCGACACCATCGCGGCCGAGGGCGGCGTGGTGATCTACCTGCGCGGGCACGAGGGCCGCGGCATCGGTCTCATCAACAAGCTCAAGGCCTACCGCCTGCAGGAAGACGGTCTCGACACGCTCGACGCCAACCTCGCGCTCGGGCTGCCTGCGGACTCCCGTGCCTACGGCGGTGCCGCGGGCATCCTCGCCGACCTCGGCATCACCCGCGTCCGGCTGCTGTCGAACAACCCCGAGAAGCGCCGCCAGCTCGAGGAGCACGGCATCACCGTCGACTCCCTCGTGCCGCTCGTCGTCGGCATCTCGGCGCAGAACGCCGGGTACCTCGACACCAAGCGCGACCGAATGGGCCACCAGCTGCCCGAGCACCTCGAAGCCGGGGCCGGCGCCGGCGCCTGAGCGCGCACGGGCAACGGACGGCCGCGACCAGCTGACTCTGGGCTGATTCGCAGCCAGACGACATCTGTCGTATGATCGGGCTTCCGTCACAAGCGGTCCCCCTCAGCCGAACGCACCCGATCGGTGCCCGCGCCACCCCGCGCGAACCGATCGGTGTCCGCCGTCCGGACCCTCGTGCTCTCCCCCGGGAGCACGCAGCACGGAAGACCCCGCCCTGTCATGACCGCCGCTCCGGCACCCGCAACGCCCACCTCCGCTCCGACCCCCGCCGGCAACCCGCGCTCCCGCGTCGTCATCGCCAGCCTCGTCGGCACGTCGATCGAGTTCTACGACTTCTACGTCTACGCGACCGCCGCGGTGCTCGTCTTCCCCACGCTGTTCTTCCCCAACGAGGACCCGACGGCCTCGCAGCTGTCGTCGTTCGTCACCTTCGCCCTGGCGTTCTTCGCCCGGCCGGTCGGGTCGATCATCTTCGGGCACTTCGGTGACCGGATCGGCCGCAAGACCACCCTCGTCGCGTCGCTGCTCGTGATGGGCACGGCCACGTTCCTGATCGGCTGCCTACCGACGTTCGACACCATCGGGGTGTGGGCTCCGGTCCTGCTCGCCGTGATGCGCTTCACCCAGGGCGTCGGCCTCGGCGGCGAGTGGTCCGGTGCGGCGCTGCTCGCGACCGAGAACGCGCCGAAGGGCAAGCGCGGCGTGTTCGGCTCGATGCCGCAGCTCGGTGCCCCCATCGGCTTCCTGCTCGCGAACGGCCTGTTCATCGCCATCAACGCGGCGATGCCCGCCGGTACCGACGGCACCCCGAACGCCGACTTCCAGGCGTGGGGCTGGCGCATCCCGTTCCTGCTGTCCGCGGTGCTCGTCATCATCGGTCTGTACGTGCGGTTCAAGCTCGTCGAGTCGCCGGTGTTCCGCGGGGTGCAGGAGTCCGGCACGGTCGCGAAGGTCCCGCTCGGCCGGGTGTTCCGCACCTCGTGGAAGGCCGTCATCGTCGGCACCTTCGGCATGGTCGCCACCTACGTGCTCTTCTACTTCCTGACGACGTTCACCCTGCAGTACGGCACCACCGGCACCGTGAACAGTGCGCTCGTGCCGAAGGTCGGTCTCGGGTACTCCCGCGGTGAGTTCCTGACGCTGCTGATGATCGGCGTCGTGTTCTTCGGGATCTTCACGCCGATCGCGGGCCTGCTCGCCGACCGGTTCGGCCGCCGCAAGACCCTCATCCCGACGACGATCGGCATCGCGCTGTTCGGCCTGACGTTCCAGTTCTGGTTCGCGGCGTCGAGCGGGCCGATCACGGTGGTGACGTTCCTCATCGTGGGGCTCTCCCTGATGGGTCTGACCTTCGGCCCGATGGGTGCGCTGCTGCCCGAGCTGTTCCCGACGAACGTCCGGTACACCGGCTCGGCCATCGCCTACAACGTCGCGTCGATCCTCGGTGCGTCGCTCGCGCCGACGGTCGCGCTGGCGCTCTGGCGGCCGGACGGCGACATCTTCTTCGTCGGCCTGTACCTGACGATCGCCGCGGTCGTGACGCTGGTCGCGCTGCTCTTCGTGCGCGAGACGAAGTCGAAGGACATCGCCGACGCCTGATCGGCGACCACCTGAGGGACGGGAGGCCCCCGCTCAGCAGCGACGCGAAGCGTTGCGCGGGGTGCGCCGACCGAGCCTGCGAGGGAGGGATGCCAGCTGGCACCGGGCCTCCCGTCCGTCGTGTGCGTGCCTCGCGCCCCCGCCCTGCGCAACACGCCGTCGTACCGGCAAGGCACCGCAAGCCCGCCGAGACGCCGCCGAATCCGGCGGCGTCTCGCGCGCGTGGCGGCGTCGAACGAAGACGCCGGCGTCTGCGCACCTCACCCGGCACTCGTCAACCCAGATTTACGAGTGTCGGTGCGTCAATGTACGTTGACAGGCGTGGACCGACCGACCATCACGAGCCTCGCGGCCGGAGCCTCGGGGGACGACCCGTTCTCCGCCCTCGCCAGCGTGCGGGAGCTGCGTCGTGAGCTCGACCGGGCCGAGGAACTCGCCGCACGCCGTGCACGCACCGCCGGCGCATCGTGGCAGGAGATCGCGACGCTGCTCGGTGTCAGCCGACAGGCAGTGCACAAGAAGTACGGCAGAAACTAGGAGCACGATGAGCTTCCCCTTCGCACGCCCGAAGACCTCCGACGGCCCCCGCGCCACGTTCGGTCGCCTGCTGTCCTACCTGTTCGAGAACAAGCCCGCGATGGTGGTCATCATCGTGCTGAGCGTCCTCGGCGCGGGGGCGTCGCTCGCCCAGCCGCTGCTGGTCAACCAGGTGATCACGGCGGTGCAGCAGGGCAACACCCTCAGCACGCTCGTGTGGCTGCTGGTCGGGCTCGTCATGATCGCGGGCGTGCTGAACGGCGTGCAGCACTTCCTGCTGCAGCGCGCGGGTGAGGGCGTGGTGCTCTCCACCCGCCGCAAGCTCATCGCGCGCATCCTCAACCTGCCCATCTCGGAGTTCGACACCCGCCGCACCGGCGACCTGGTGTCCCGCGTCGGCAGCGACACCACGCTCCTGCGCGCCGTCCTGACCCAGGGGCTCATCGAGTCGATCGGCGGCGCGCTGACGTTCGTCGGCGCCGTCATCGCGATGGCCGTCATCGACCCGCTGTTGCTCGTGATCGTCGTGGTCATCGTCCTGGTCGCGATCGTCGTCGTCGGCGGACTGAGCCGTCGCATCCGGGTCGCGTCGAAGCGCGCGCAGGAGAAGGTCGGCGACCTCACCGCCGCGGTCGAACGCGGGATCGGCGCGGTCCGCACCATCCGTGCAGCCGGCGCGACCGAGCGCGAGGTGCACGAGGTCGACGGCCACGCGACCGAGGCGTACAAGCGGGGGCTCGACATCGCCAAGATGTCCGCCTTCGTCGTCCCCGTCGCGAGCATCGTCATGCAGGTCGCGTTCATCGCCGTCCTGGGCGTCGGCGGCGCGCAGGTCGCGGCCGGCACCATCACCATCGCGACGCTCATCACGTTCATCCTGCTGCTCTTCATGATGATCATGCCGCTCGGCCAGGCGATGGGCGCGGTCGTCGCCGTCGCCCAGGCGCTCGGTGCCCTCGGCCGCATCGAAGAGATCCTGCACCTGCCGACCGAGTCCCAGGACGACGCGTCCGTCCGGCCCGCTGCGGCGGTCGCGACCGACGACGCCATCGCGTTCGAGCACGTGTCGTTCCGGTACCGCGGCCAGGCGGACGCCTCGGGTGCCGACGGCGCGGTCGCGTCCGACGCCGCGGATCACCCAGGAGGCCCGGATCGCGTCGACGACGAGCGACCGGTCGACGACGTGGTGCTCCACGACGTGTCGTTCCGCGTGCCGCGCGGGTCGCGCGTCGCACTCGTGGGTCCGTCCGGTGCCGGCAAGTCGACGACCCTGGCGCTGATCGAGCGGTTCTACGACCCCACCGACGGCGTCATCCGCCTGGGCGGCATCGACGTGCGCGGCATGGACCGCGACGAGCTCCGTGCCCAGATCGGCTACGTCGAGCAGGACGCACCCGTGCTCGCCGGCACGATCCGCGCCAACCTGCTGCTCGGGTCGCCCGACGCCACCGAGGACGACTGCGTCCGCGTGCTCGAGGCGGTCAACCTCGGCGAGGTCCTGCACCGCGACCCCCGCGGCCTCGACGCGCAGGTCGGTGAGGACGGCGTGATGCTCTCCGGCGGGGAACGGCAGCGCCTGGCCATCGCCCGTGCGCTGCTCGCCGCTCCCCCGATCCTGCTGCTCGACGAGTCGACGTCGTCCCTCGACGGGGTCAACGAGCAGAAGATGCGGCTCGCGATCGACGCCGTCGCCGAAGACCGCACGCTCCTCGTCATCGCCCACCGGCTGTCGACCGTGGTCGACTCCGACGTGATCGTCGTGCTCGAGCGCGGCCGCGTCGTGGGTAGCGGCACGCACTCCGAGCTCGTGCAGTCGACCCCGCTCTACCGCGACCTGGCGAAGCACCAGCTGCTGGTGTGAGCGTCGGTGCGGCCGCGTCCACCGCGGCCGCACCGTGGGACCACGCGCAGGCTCAGGCGGCGAACGGGTCCGGGGTGAGCACGTAGACGGTCTCGAGGTACTCCTCGATGCCCTCGTGTGCCCCCTCACGACCGAGGCCCGACGACTTCACGCCGCCGAACGGGAACGCCGCGTTCGACACGACGCCCGTGTTCAGGCCGAGCATGCCGGTCTCCAGGCGCTCGGCGAGCCGCTGACCACGCCGGAAGTCGGTCGTGAAGGCGTAGGCGACGAGGCCGTACTCGGTGTCGTTCGCGAGCCGGATGCCCTCGTCCTCGGTGCTGAAGCGCGTGACCGACGCGACCGGTCCGAAGATCTCCGTCGTCATGATCTCCGAGCCGGGCTGCACGTCGTCGATCACCGTCGCCTCGTAGAACGTGCCCGGACGGTCGATCCGGTGTCCGCCGGTGACGAGCCGCGCACCCCGGCCGACGGCGTCGTCGACGAGCCCGGCGGCCTTGTCCACGGCGCGGTCGTCGATGAGCGGTCCGAGCGTCGTCCCGTCCTCGGTGCCCCGGCCGACGCGCAGTGCGTCGACCTTCGCGGTGAGGGCTGCGACGAACGCGTCGGCGATGCCGTCCTGCACGAAGAACCGGTTCGCAGCGGTGCAGGCCTCGCCCGTGTTCCGGAACTTCGCGAGCATCGCGGCGTCCACAGCCGTGTCGAGGTCGGCGTCGTCGAACACGAGCAACGGGGCGTTGCCGCCGAGCTCCATGCTCGTCTTGAGCACGTTGTCGGCCGCCTGCTTGAGCAGTGCCGACCCGACCGGGGTCGAGCCCGTGAACGTGAGCTTGCGCAGGCGCGGGTCGGCGATGATCGGTCCGGACAGTCCCTTGGCGTCGCTCGACGGGATCACGTTGAGCACACCGTCCGGCAGCCCCGCGCGGCGGAACAGCTCGACCAGGAACAGGGTCGTCAGCGGGGTCAGGTCGGCAGGCTTCGCGACCACGGTGCAACCGGCGGCCAGCGCCGGGCCGATCTTCCGGGTCGCCATCGCGAGCGGGAAGTTCCACGGCGTGATGGCGTAGACGGGGCCGACCGGACGCTTCAGCACGATCGCCCGGCCGGTGCCCTCGGGGTTCGTGCGGTAGTCGCCGGTGATGCGGACGGCCTCCTCCGAGAACCAGCGCAGGAACTCGCCGCCGTAGACGACCTCACCCCGGGCCTCGGCCAGGGGCTTGCCCATCTCGAGCGACATGAGGGCCGCCAGGTCGTCGGTGTGCTCGTGCACCAGGTCGAAGGCCCGGCGGAGGATGTCGGAACGCGTGCGCGGGGCCGTTGCCGCCCAGGACTCCTGCGCTGCGGCCGCGGCGTCGAGCGCGGCGATGCCGTCCTCGGCGCTGGCGTCGGCGACCTCGGCCAGCACGGCGCCGGTCGACGGGTCGTGCACGGCGAAGGTGGACCCGCTCGACGAGGCACGCCAGGTGCCGCCGATGAACAGGCCGGTGGGGACGCCCTGGACGCGGACGTGTTCGTCCGCGACGGTCGTCACGAGACGCGCGTCGTCCGCGGCGTCGGTGGTGGGGGTGTCGTTCGTGGTGGTTTCGGTCACAGTCGTGCTCCTCCTGGGTTCGCGAGGCCCTCGTCCATGTCGCTGCGGTCGACGTGTCCGCCGGCCGCCCGGATCTCGTCCAGCGCCCGGGCACTGCGCTCAGCGTCGACGCCGGCCACCAGGTCCTGGTACACGGCGACGTCGAGGCCCGCGGCACGGGCGTCGAGTGCCGATGCCCGGACACAGTGGTCGGTCGCCATCCCGACGACGTCGACCGTGTGCACGCGGCGTTCGGCGAGTACTGCGGCGAGCGGGACACCCGCCTCGGTCCGGGCCTGGAACGCCGAGTAGTCCGGCGTGCCCTGGCCCTTGAAGACCTCGACGTCGACCAGAGCGGTGTCGAGATCGGGATGGTAGTCAGCACCCGGCGAGCCGGCGACGCAGTGCACCGGCCAGGTGTCCACGAAGTCGGGTCCCTCGGGTCCGGCGAAGTGCCCGCCGTTGTCGTCGTCGCCGTGGTGCCAGTCACGGGACGCCACGATCAGGTCGTACTCGTCCCCGTGCCGACCGAGGAACGCGGTGATGCGCTCCGCGAGCGCCGCTCCCCCGGTGACCGCGAGCGCACCGCCCTCGGTGAAGTCGTTCTGGACGTCCACGACGAGCAGTGCTCTTGCCATGGATCCATCCAACACCCGTCGGCTCAGGAGCCGGTGAGCTTGCTCCCGCACGAGTAGGTGGCGGCCGTCACCGCGTCCAGTGCCGGCAGGGCGGCCGCGCGTGGTGAACCGATGGCGTAGAAGGCGAAGGTCAACCGGGAGCCGTCAGCAGCGTCGATGTAGCCGCCGAGGGTGTTCGCGCTGTCGATCCAGCCGGTCTTCGCGTGCACCTTGCCGCGCGCGACGGCGTTCGCCCCGGTGAACCGGCTGGCGAGGGTGCCGGACTGCCCGGACACCGGCAGGGCGTTGGCGAGCGTCCCGAGGCCCTTCGCGCCCGAGGCGACCTGCACCATGAGGTGCGCGACGAACTCCGGCGACACGGCGTTCGAGGCGCTCTCGCCCGAGCCGTCCTTGATCGTGATGCCGACCGGGTCGAGGCCGTACGAGCGGAGCGCCGACTGGTACACCGATGTCAGTGAGGCCGCCGAGCCGTTCGACCCCGACTCCTTCGACGAGATCCGGGCGAGCATCTCGGCCAGGGTGTTGTCCGAGTTCGGGATCATCTGCCCGATGAGCGTCGACACCGGCTGCGAGTTCACCGTCGCGATCGTCTCGGTACCCGTGGTCGCACGCTTGACGATCTGCGCGGAACCTGCGCCCGCGACGCCCGCGTTGGCCAGTGCCGTCCGGAACGCGGCGCCGGCACGACCGACGGGGTCCTCCGACCGGGGCGAGGTCGCCGCGGCGGGGTTCGCCCGGTCACCGTCGACCATCAGCGCGGTGACCTCCGGCTGGTACCCGATGGTGCGCTCGGACACCGGCCACGTGGGGTCCCAGGCGTCGGCGTCGCTCCAGTAGGAGTCGTCGGTGACGATCGTGGTGATCGGGGTGTCGCCGACCTTGGCCTTCACCTGCTGCGCGAGCTGCGCGAGGGTCGGGGCGCCCGGGTAGACCGTGCCACCACCGGCGGACAGGGTGGCGTCCCCGTGGCCGACCAGGGCGACGGTGTTCGCGGACTCCCGTGCGACCGTCGTCGGGATGCGGTGGTCGCCCCCGAGCACCGAGAGCGCGGTCGCCGAGGTGAGGGTCTTCATGACGCTGCCGGTCTGGGCAGCCCGCTCCCCGTTCTTCGAGAACAGGACCTTGCCCGTCTTCGCGTCCATCACGTACCCCTCGAAGTCACCGAGGCCGCTCGCCGACGCGGCGGTGGCGATCGAACAGGTCCGGAGTGCGGACGGGCCGGCCAGGTCCTTCGGCACCGCACGGGCGGCCGCGGTCGGGGTCGGGGACGGCTTCGTCGCCGGGCGCTTCGTGGTGGTCGTCGAGTCCGGCGCCGAGGACCCGCTCCGGGTCGGGCTCGGCGCGGCGGCCGACCGGGAGTCCGAAGTCGTGGCCGCCGCGACGGCGACGGCCCCACCGGAGCCGACCACCAGGAGCGCCGCGAGCCCACCCGCGATCCAGGGCACCGGGCGTCGCGCCGCGGAGGCACGCACCGCGGCGACGGCGGCGCGGAACCGCTCCGGGACGGAAGGCGGGGTGGGCTGCTGCTCGGACATCTCGACCGATCCTACGGAACTGCGGCAGGAGCCTCCAGGCCGGATGCGGGATCCGTGGCGGACGGGAGCCGGATCAGGGCGCCGTGGCGGGACCGTCGGCCGGGTAGTGGACCCCGACCTGGCGACGTGCCTCGTCCAGCACGGCCATGATCGCGACCGTCTCGTCCGGGTCCATCGGGCCGCCGTCGTGGCGGCCGGACGTGATCATCGACTCGAAGGCGTGGGCCTCGTGCGCGTAGCCGGCGAGCTCCTCGCGACCGTCGAACTCCTCGACCACGACGCCGTCACGATCGCGGATCCGCCAGGTGGTCGGCGTGTACCAGGTGGAGTCGATGTCGATGCGGCCGGACTCACCGATGACCGACGCCGTGTTCGGGCTGCGCAGGTCCATGCCGAAGTGGATCATCGACTGTGCGCCGCCCTCGTGCGTCATCACCAGGCCCATCTGCTCGTCGACGCCCTGCTCGCTCAGCGTGCCCGCCGCGACCAGCGCTGTCGGCACCCCGAGCACGTCCACCGCGAAGGACACCGGGTAGATCCCGAGGTCGAGCATCGCTCCCCCACCGAGTGCCGGGTCGCGCAGCCGGTGGTCGGGGTCCGTCGGCAGGGCCTGGTGGTGGGTCGCCTCGACGACCATCGGGCGGCCGATGCGGCCCTCGGCGACGACCTCGCGGATCATCGCCATCTGGGGCAGGAACCGCGTCCACATCGCCTCCATCACCGCGACACCCGCCTGCCTCGCGGCGTCGACGACCGTCCGGGCCTCGGCCGCGGTCATCGTGAAGGCCTTCTCGACCAGGACGTGCTTGCCCGCGCGGATCGCGAGCAGGGCGTCCTCGGCGTGCCGGACGTGCGGGGTCGCGACGTAGACCGCGTCGACCTGGTCGTCCGCGACGAGGTCCTCGTACGACCCGTGCGCCCGCTCAACGCCGAACTCGGCGGCGAAGGCCTCGGCGTGCGCGCCGGTGCGACTGCCCACAGCCGTGAACACGACGCCTGCCGCGGCGCAGTCACCCACGAAGGAGCGCGCGATGCCGCCTGTACCGATGACTCCCCAGCGAACCGTCATGGGTCCTGTCTACCAGCGCCGCGACGGCGGCGGCTCGCGGTGCTGGGCTGCTGCGCGGTGCGGCCGGTGCCGTGCGTCAGCGGCGGTGCTTACCGAGGGCCGCGTCCGGGGCGGCCAGCGGGTGGTTCCGGAACCAGCGCAGGAGCTCGCGCGCGCGGCTGGTGTCCGCACTCGCGTCGCCCTGGGCGAGGAACGTGTCGAAACCGTCGGGCAGGTCGCCATCGGCCTCGCGGTGGAACGCCATCTTCCACTCGCCGAAGCGCCGGGTGTGGATGCGCTCCTCGACCAGCAGGCCGATCTCGGTGTGCCGCGGGTCGTCGGTGATCCGCCGGTAGGTCTCGAGCACGGCCGCTTCGGGACCCTCGAGCAGCTGCATGAACCGGCCGTCCTTGTAGACGAGCAGGCCGGACAGGTCGGACGCGGTGTTGTGCTCCCGCGCGTGCTCGAGCAACGCGTCGAGCAGCTCCTGGTCGAACACCTGGTTCGCCGCGCTCATGTAGACCAGGGACAGCAGCATGACGACCTCTCGGTGACGACGGAACGGGTTCCCACTCATCGTGGACCGCCCCGACGACGACGGGCAGCCCCAGAACGGGGAACGGCCCCACCCGCGCACCCGCGTCGAGGTTCGGGTCATCGACGCGAGCACACGGGTGTCGGGTCGTACGACCGGACTGATTCGGAGCCCCCGTCCGGGGGGTTTGGTCACTCCGCGTCGTAGGTGCGTACCCAGTCGATCTGGACGTGCCCCGGGGCACCCCAGTTGCCGATCTGGAACATGTAGCGGTGCGGGGTGGTGGGCACGTTGCGCGGCACCGTGAACACGAGCTTGCCGTCGAGGTAGTACCGGATGATCTTCCCCGGCACCCACTCCGTCGTGTAGGTGTGCCAGTCGTTCCAGGACACCCGGGTGTTGTAGTGCTCGGTGCGGCGTTCGAGTCCCTGGAGCATCGAGTGGTGGAAGACCCGCGGGGAGCCGTCGAACTGGCCCTCCGGGTAGTTCAGCTCGCCGTCCGCCCAGGCGTTGGACGTCGGCCAGAGCATCACCGCGATCCCGTTGCCGTCGCCCCCGGTCGCCCGCGCACGGATGCTGAAGGTGCCGCCGACGTGCGACCAGGCGCCGGTGGGGGTGCCGAAGGTGCCGGCGGCGCCTCGCTCACCGTCCATCGCGACGTCCAGGTAGCCGTCGTGCGCGCTGATGAGCTCGTCCGAGTAGTACTTGCCGCCGGCGCCGTCGGGGTAGGGCTGCCACGAGTTCCGGTACGTCTCGGCGAAGGGACCACCGGCCGCAGCGGGGGTGTCGAAGTCTTCCGAGAAGGTCGGCTCACGGTCCGCCAGGTACGCCGGCCCGGTCGAGGACCCCGTCGGCGTCGCGGACGATGGGGCACCCGGCGACGCGGTTGACGCAGATGTCGCCCGCGACTCGGGCACGGCCGCTGCGGTCATCGCGAGCGCTCCGGCGGTGGCGGCGACCAGGACGACGACCAGCACACGCTTCAACACGGCGTCACTGCCGTTGGTGCGATGAGCTGGCGCTCGGTCATGGTGTCCCCCGTATCGCGGACAAGGCTAGTCCGCGCGAACGCCAGGGGTCTGTCCCTCGGGTGAGGGACACGGATTTCGTCCGGAATACGAAAACCCCGGTCAGAGCCACTTCGAGCGGGCCTGACCGGGGTGTTCACGGAGCCGCCTGTCGGAATCGAACCGACGACCTATTCATTACGAGTGAATCGCTCTACCGACTGAGCTAAGGCGGCGCACACTCCATGTCCGGAGTGGCACGAGCAATGACTATACAGGTTCAGACGAGTGAACGCGAAACCAGAGCGCCGAGCTCGGAGAAGGACCGTTCGAGTTCGTCGACCAGGTGGGTTCCGGCCTCGGAACCCGACCACTCCCACCACGCGTGGCGCAGGGCGGCGAGGGCGACGATGGCCGCGAGACCGGCGCGGCGACGGAGCGCATCGGCGTCCGCGGCGAGCTCGGGGTCGGCGCGCTCGAGACGACGTGCGACGGCAGCCTGCAGTTCCGCCTGGAACTCCTTCATCGACGCCATGCGCCGGCTGAACAGCTCCGGGTTGGCGCGGAGGACCTGCTGCCGCTCCTCGATGAGACCACGTTCCTCGATCAGTTCGCGCGTGGAGTGCACGAGCAGGGTGCCGATGTCAGCGAGCAGTTCACCGTTCGGCCCCCCGGCGACGAACGTCTGCAACGCCTGGTCGTCCGGCAGCTGCGGGTCGTCGCCGAGGATCGCCTGTTCCTTGCTCGGGAAGTAGTTGAAGAACGTCCGGGGCGAGACGTCGGCACGGCGGGAGATCTCGTCCACCGTCACCGCGCCGAGGCCGTCCTCGATGGCGATCCGGAGCGCAGCCTGCTGGATGGCGCGCCGGGTGGCGCGGCGCTTCCGTTCGCGCAGGCCGGGTTCAGCGTCGGGCATGCCGTGATTCTCGCATGCCCGGCCTCAGCGGCGGGCGCGTGCGATCGTGACGAGCAGCGCTTCGAGGGCCAGCAGTGCCGCGACGTTCGCAGCGATGCGCTGACGCGCCAGGGCCACGGCGTCCAGCACCTGGAGCGCGGCGGCGGGCGGGGTCGTCGGCAGTGCGTGCTCGAGCTGCTCACGCATGGCCAGGTTGACCGGTTCCGCCGGAGCACCGAGCCCCATCAGGAGCAGGTCGCGGTACAGGGACGAGACGTCCACCAGGATCCGGTCGAGCCCGTCGCGCAGGCTCCGGGTCGCTCGGCGTTTCTGGTCGTCCTCGAGCGCACGGAGCTGCGACCGGAGTGCCGGCGGGATCGTCCCGCCCGGCTCGACACCGAGCGAGCGCAGGGCCGCGTCGCGTTCTTCCGAGTCGCGCTGCTCGGTGATGGACTTGGCGTCTTCGTCGGCGACGGCGAGGAGCTCGGCGGCAGCCATGACGGCGTCACCGACGCTCCGCACACCGAGCACGGTGGTCAGGGTCCGGCGTCGACGATCACGGGCCGGCTCGCTCGTGGCCAGGCGCTGCGCCATGCCGATGTGGCTCTGCGCCTGACGAGCGGCGTCCATCGCGAGAGCACGGTCGACACCGGTCCGGGCCACGAGCAGGTCGGCGACGGACTCGATGCCGGGCACACGCAGGCGGACCGAACGGACGCGCGACCGGATCGTCGGCAGCAAGTCGGCTTCACTGGGCGCGCAGAGTATCCACACCGTGCGCTCCGGTGGTTCCTCGAGCGCCTTGAGCAGCAGGTTCGAGGTCCGCTCGGTCATGCGGTCGGCGTCCTCGATGATGACGACGCGGTAGCGCCCGACCGACGGCGAGTAGTACGACGAGGTGACGAGCTGCCGGATCTCGTCGATCGTGATGATCACGCGCTGGGTCGTGAGCACCGAGACGTCGGGGTGGGTCTTCGCGGTGATCTGCCGCAGGGTGTGGTCGTCGTCGGGGCCGTTGCCCACGAGCGCAGCCGCGAAGGCGGTCGCCACGTTCGACCGACCGGACCCGGGCGGGCCGGTGATGAGCCACGAGTGGGTCATGCCGCCGGTACCGTCGGTCGACTCGGCCGCATTGCGCAGCGATGCGACCGCTTCTTCCTGCCCGGTCAGGCCGTCCCACACGCTCACGGGACCATCCTGTCAGTGACCACCGTCACGCTGCGTCGATCCCGACGAGCGGGGCGACCGCGCGACGGACTGCGTCCTGCACGGCATCGGTCGGAGCTGCGGCGTCGACCACGAGGAAGCGTGCGGGCTCGGCGTCCGCCATGGCGAGGAACGCCTGCCGGACGGACTCGTGGAACGCCGCGGCCTCGGATTCGAGGCGGTCGAAGGTGTCCCCCCGTGCCGCGGCCACCCGGGCACGCCCGAGCGTGACGTCGAGGTCGAGCAGGATCGTGAGGTCCGGTGCCAGGCCGTCGGCGGCCCATTCCGAGACCGAGCGGACCTGCTCGGCGCCGAGCCCCCGCGCGACACCCTGGTAGGCGACGGACGAGTCGATGTAGCGGTCCTGCAGCACGACGTCACCGCGTGCGATCGCCGGACGGACGACGGTCTCGACGTGCTGGGCGCGATCAGCCGCGTACAGCAGCGCCTCGGCCCGGGGCGCGATGTGGCCCCGCTCGTGCAGGACCATCTGGCGGATCCGGACGCCGAGGTCGGTGCCACCGGGCTCGCGGGTGCGCACCACCGTCCGGCCGTGCGCACCGAGCCACGCCGAGAGCAGCTCCGCCTGGGTCGTCTTGCCCGCGCCGTCGCCGCCCTCGAGCGTGATGAAGCGACCGGTCACTTCTTCTTGGCCGCCGTCCGACGAGCCGGGGTCTTCTTCTTGACGGGCCCCTTGGCGCGCTTGTCCGCGATGAGCTGGACGGCGCGGGCGTGGTCGACGGCCTCGACGTCCTCGCCCTTCGGGATGGTCGCGTTCGTCTCGCCGTCGGTGACGTACGGACCGAACCGGCCGTCCTTCATCTTGATCGCCTTGCCGGACACCGGGTCGGCGTCGAACTCCTTGAGCGCGGCACTGGCGGTGCGGCCGCCGTACTTCGGCTGTGCGAACAGCTCGAGTGCGCCGGGCAGGTCGATGTCGAAGATCGCGTCCTCGCCGGGCAGGGTCCGGGTGTCGGTCCCCTTCTTCAGGTACGGACCGTACCGGCCGTTCTGCGCCGTGATGTCGTTGCCGGTCTCCGGGTCCTGACCGACGACGCGGGGCAGGTCGAGGAGCTTCAACGCGGTCTCGAGGTCGACCGTCTGCGGGTCCATCGACTTGAAGAGCGAAGCGGTGCGTTCCTTCGGAGCCGCGGCCTTCTTCGTCGTCTTCTTCGCGGGGGCCTTCTTCGCGGGGGCCTTCTTCGCCGCCGCCGTCTCGCTCGTCGCGGTCGCAGCAGCCGCCTCGGTCGCCGGGGCCTCTGCCGGTGCAGGCGACTCGACGACCTCGCCGGTCTTCGGGTCCACGGTGGGCTCGGGCTCCGGGGTGCGCTCGGTGACGTACGGACCGAAGCGGCCGTCCTTCGCCAGGACTTCCTTGCCGGTCTCCGGGTTGATCCCGACGACGCGGTCGCCGATCACCGGAGCGTCGACGAGTTCCTTCGCCTTCGCGACGGTCAGTTCGTCGGGAGCGAGGTCCTCGGGGACGTTGACGCGCCGGGGCTTCTCGGGGTCGTCGCTCGGCACCTCGATGTAGGGACCGTACCGACCGATCCGGAGCGTGAGGCCCGGAGCGAGCTCGACCGAGTTGATCTCGCGAGCGTCGATCTCACCGAGGTTGTCGATGACCGTCCGCAGGCCGCGCTGGTCGTCGTCGCCACCACCGAAGTAGAAGCCCTTGAGCCAGTCCACCCGGTCGGCGTCGCCGCGGGCGATGCGGTCGAGGTCTTCTTCCATCTCGGCGGTGAAGTCGTACTCCACGAGCTCGCCGAAGTACTCCTCGAGCAGGCGCACCACGCTGAAGGCGATCCAGTTCGGCACGAGCTGCGTGCCGCGGAGCGAGACGTAGCCGCGGTCGATGATCGTCGGGCTGATCGTGGGGTAGGTCGACGGGCGTCCGATCCCCAGCTCTTCCAGGGTCTTGATCAGGCTCGCCTCGGTGAAGCGCGGCGGCGGGGTGGTGTCGTGCCCCTTCGCCTCGACGTCGGTGACCGCGAGGTGCTCGCCCTTGGCCACGTTCGGCAGGGCGACGTCCTGGCCGGCGCGATCGCTGGACTCGTGCCGGTCCTCGTCGCGGCCTTCTTCGTACGCGCTGAGGAAGCCGCGGAAGGTGATGACGGTGCCGGAGGCGGTGAACTCGGCGTCGGTGCCGTTCGCGGTCGACGCGATGCCCTCCACCGACTCGGTGGAGGCGATGCCGAGCACGATCGACGCGGTCGAACCCTTGGCGTCGGCCATCTGCGACGCGATGGTGCGCTTCCAGATGAGGTCGTAGAGACGCCACTCGACACCGGTCAGGGTGCCCTGGAGGTCCTGCGGGGTGCGGAAGGAGTCGCCTGCGGGACGGATCGCCTCGTGCGCCTCTTGCGCGTTCTTGCTCTTGCTCGCGTACAGGCGGGGCTTGTCGGGGACGGTGGCCGAGCCGTACAGGTCGGCCGCCTGCTTGCGGGCCGCGTCGATCGCCTGCTTCGAGAGCGAGACCGAGTCGGTACGGATGTAGGTGATGTACCCGTTCTCGTACAGCGTCTGCGCGGCACGGGCGGTCTGTCGCGGCGACAGACGGAGCTTGCGCGCGGCTTCCTGCTGGAGCGTCGACGTGGTGAACGGAGCGGCCGGGCGTCGCGTGTAGGGCTTCGAGTCGACGCTGCGGACGGTGGCGTCACCGGCGCGCTCGAGGACGGTCGTCAGCGACGCGGCAGCGGCCTCGTCGAGGCGGACGACGTCGCCGCTGAGCGCGCCGCGGTCGTCGAAGTCACGGCCGGAGGCGACGCGGGTGCCGTGGATCCGGGCGAGTCGCGCGGAGAAGGAGGACTCTCCGGCCTTCTCGAACCGGGCGGACAGGTCCCAGTAGTTGGCGGACACGAACGCCAGGCGCTCGCGCTCACGGTCGACCACGAGACGGGTGGCGGCGGACTGCACACGGCCGGCCGACAGTCCGGGGGCGACCTTGCGCCACAGGACCGGCGAGACCTCGTACCCGTAGAGACGGTCGAGGATGCGGCGGGTCTCCTGTGCGTCGACGAGGGCGGTGTCGAGCTCACGGGTGGCTTCCTGCGCGCGCTGGATCGCCTCCTTCGTGATCTCGTGGAAGACCATCCGCTTGACGGGGACCTTCGGCTTCAGGACCTGCAGCAGGTGCCATGCGATGGCTTCGCCCTCGCGGTCTTCATCTGTTGCGAGGTAGAGCTCGTCGGCGTCCTTCAGGGCGCGCTTCAGCTCGGAGACGGTCTTCTTCTTGGCGTCGGACACGACGTAGTACGGCTCGAAGCCGTTGTCGACGTCCACCGAGAACTTGCCGAGGGAGCCCTTCTTGAGCTCGGGCGGCAGGTTCTTCGGCTCGACGAGGTCGCGGATGTGTCCGACAGAGGCCTGGACTTCGTATCCGTCACCGAGGTATTGCGCGATCGTCTTCGCCTTCGCAGGGCTCTCGACGATCACGAGCTTCTTCGTGCCTGGCACGTGTCTCCTTGATCGATGGTGCTGATCGGCCCTGTCCACGAGCGTGTCCGGGTCGACCGGGACATCGGTGACCGCGGGCCGACAGGCACACCATACACATAGTGTTCGGGCGGGTTGCCTGCCGGACCGGCCACCGCGAGCGCGCCGGTGACGAACGGACCGGTGCCCACGACCACGCGGACCCGGGCCGTGGTGGCGAGGAGTTCGCAGGTGTCGAGGGTGGCCCCGTTCGCCGTCGCGATCCGGGTGGCGACCGCGCACGGCTCCCCCGACACGAGCCCGGTGGCGGCCGCAGCGGTCCCGACGGCCGCGGCGTCGGCGGCACCCTGTGCGCGGAGGGCCTGCGTGCGGTGGCCGGCTGCGGCGAGCGCCGTCGACCCGACGAGGACCCCCACGCCGAGGACCGCCACGAGCAGCACGGTCGCCGAGCCCCGTTGACCGTCGGGACGCACCACGTCAGCCCCCTCGGGCCACGGCGCACCCCGTCGCGGTCAGGGGGAGCGCCGCGAAGGGACCGGTCCCGCCGCGCGTGGCGTCGACGCACACCATGTCGCCGTCGGCCCGGACGACGATCGAGGCCCCCGGGGCGATCCGTTCGGCCGCGGACCGCCCCTGGGAGTCGTCGTCGCGACCGATCGCCCGCGCTGCGGTGGCGGCGGCGAGTTGCAGCCGACCCTGCGCATCGACGACGAGCACCGCCGCGACGAGCGCGGTCAGCACGAGGGCCACCACGGGCAGCGCGACCGCGAACTCGACCGTCACCGAGCCACGCTCACAGCGAGAGCGCGCCACGGACGAGGTCGGTGAGGATGGTCTGGACCTCGCCCGAGCGCATCACCGCGACGAGCACTCCGGCGAAGGCCACGGCGGCGAGGATGACGACCGCGTACTCGGCGGTGGCCGATCCCCGGTCGTCGCGCAGTCGGGCGCGCCACCGTGCGACGAGGGAACGGTGGCGACGGTGGCGGATGGCCCGACGGATGCGGTGGTCGGGAGGTGACGTGGTGCTCATGGAGTCCGTCCTTTCTGTTCGGTGGGACCAGCCTGTCCGGGCTGCGGTGGCGACGACGGTGTCCCGACCGCATCTGTGGAGAGGTCACCCCGGTCCGCCCACCGTGGAGGAGAGGACCCCCACCACCACGGGCACCACCCCCACGAGCACGAACGCCGGCAGGACGCACACCCCGAGCGGCAGCACCAGGCGCACGGCCAGGCGTTCCGCCGCCACGAGCCCGTCGGCAGCGGCTTCGTCGCGGACGTCCTCGGCAGCGCGTCGGAGCAGCCCCGCGGCGGGGACCCCAGCGCGCCGGGCGAGGTCGAGCACCTCCCGCAGACGATCGACGTCCCCCGCGGGTGGGACGGCTGCGGCGGACGCCTCGGCGACGGCCTGCCCGGCGGTGGTCCACGATCCGCCTCCGGCCACCGCCACGGCCCAGGCGTCGAGGAGCACCCCGGGGACATGGCCGTCGGGCGTCGCGGAACGGACCAGCCGCGCCGTCCACCGTCGTCCGGCGAGGACGAGGGCTGCGGCGGTGCCCGAGCACACCCAGCCGGCCGGCGAACCGACCAGGACCTCGACGGCGCCCGCACCCCAGGCCGCCCCGAGGCCCAACCCGAAGAGCGGCAGCGCGAGGACGACGCGGGCGCTCGTCCGCGGACCGGCCAGGGCGACCCGGATCGCGCGGTCCGAGGCGGCGGCGCGCCGGAGCGCGCCGGCGAGCCCGCGGAGGGTCTCGGCGACGGGTGCTCCCGTCCGGTCCGCGACGCGCAGGACGACGGCGACGTCCTGCTGGGCCGGTCCGCCGGCGCCGGGCAGCCCGCCGACGAGCTGCCACGCTCGCGGCGGCGGGACACCCGCCGCGACCAGCGTCGCCACCCGGTCGAGCACCCCCGCCACCCGAGCGGGGCCGTCAGCGGTGTGTCGGCTCACCGCAGCCCGTCCACCGGGCGCACCTCGAGCCTCCCGTCCGGACCGACGTGCAACGTGCCCACGCCGCCGAGCCGCCGCTGTCCGGCTCGTCGCTCCACGTGCAGGACCAGGTCGAAGGCGCTGACGGCCTGCCGGGCCAGCACCTCGGCACCGAGGCCGGCGAGCGCTCCGAGTGCTTCGAGGCGCGCAGCGACGTCGGCGATGCCGTTGGCGTGCACCGTGCCCGCTCCGCCGTCGTGCCCGGTGTTCAGGGCGGAGAGGAGTTCGCGGACCTCGGCGCCACGGCACTCCCCCACGACGATCCGGTCGGGTCGCATCCGGAGCGCTTCGCGCACGAGTCGGTCGAGACCGAGCCCGCCGACCCCCTCGGCGTTCGCCTGCCGCGCCTCGAGCGCGACGACGTGCGGGTGGGCGATCCGGAGCTCTGCGACGTCCTCCACCGTCACGATGCGCTCGTCGACGGGGACGCTCCCGAGCATCGCCGCGAGCAGGGTGGTCTTGCCGCTGCCGGTCGCACCGGTGACCAGGACGTTCCGGCGCGCGGCGACGGCGTCCTCGACGACCGACCGCGGAACGAACGCGAAGGTCCCGCCGCGTTCGAGGGCGGCGAGCGATGGCCGGTGGACCTGTGGCAGTCGGATCGACACCGCGGTGCCCCCGACCGACACCGGGGCCAGGACGACGTGGACCCGGACACCGTCACCGTGCCGGACGTCCGCGCACGGCGTGGTCTCGTCGACGTGACGACCACCGAGCGCGACGAGACGGGTCGCGAGTTCGCGGGCACGCGTCTCGGTCAGCCGAGGCTGGACGGCTTCGAGTCCGGTGCCGCGGTCGACCCACGTCCCCACGCCGCCGAGCACCAGGACGTCCGTCACGGCGGCGTCCGCCACCAGGGCCGCGAGTTCCTCGAACTCGACGACCACGGCCGCACGGCGACGTGCCGGCGGTGCGGTGCCGGGCAGGAACGGGGCGGAAGGAGGGGGCGGTGGCGAGAGCGCTGCCGACGCGGATGCAGACGCAGACGCAGACGCAGACGACGTCAGCGCGTTCGACGCCGACGTGGACGCGGACGAACCACGCGCAAGCGGAGAAAGCGGAGGAGCACGGTGGAGTGGCATGCCGCCGACGGTAGGGAGCGCTCGAGGGCGCCGATCGGCCAGTCCCCACTTCTGTGGACAACACCGAGCTGCCCTACCAACGGACCGGTTTGTCCCCCGAAACGGAAAGCCGTACCCCGGTCGATGATCGGACACCGATGCCACCGGGATCACGCACCACCCCTGCTCCCGGCGTCCGGACTGGACGTAGCACCTGCTACGCAAGAACATGCAGAATGCATGCACGAGCATGGACCGGTCTGTCCACGCGACCGGCGTCCCTGTGCGGATCGGGGCACATGCCAGAGCCCGACGAGCGGCCGATGCTCGAGTCAGACCCCGGGAAACAGAAGAGGCGGCACCGGTTGGGGGGAACAGGTGCCGCCTTGACATCGAGGGATTGGGGGGAATCCGATTCGATGCCGCCGGAAACGAGTCCAGCGAGAACTACTGTACCCCACGATCACCCCTCCGGGGCAACCCCGGACACGACCTCCGGGCGTGCCGCACCCCGACCCGGCCGAGGGGTAGTCTCCGGATGCACGCAGGCACCGGCGACGGATGCCACCAGAGGCCGCAACGACGCGAAAGGACATCGATGTCCACTCCGACCCAGACCGACCCCCGAGGCGACGACGGAGCGACGTTCGCGCCGCCACCCGAGTTCGTGGCCGACGCGGTCGCCGGCGAGGACCTCCACCACGCAGCCGCAGCCGACCGCGAGGCCTTCTGGGCCGAGCAGTCCCGGTCCCTGCTCGACTGGCGCACCCCGTTCACGCAGACCCTGGACTGGTCCGGCGCCCCGTTCGCGAAGTGGTTCGCCGACGGCACGCTCAACGTCGCCGAGAACTGCCTCGACCGGCACGTGCGGGCGGGCAACGGCGACCGTGTCGCGATCCACTTCGAGGGTGCCCCGGGCGACACGCGCCGGATCACCTACGCCGAGCTCACCGCCGAGGTGCAGCGTGCCGCGAACATGCTCACCGACCTCGGTGTCGGCCAGGGCGACCGCGTGGTCGTCTACCTGCCGCTCATCCCCGAGGCCGTCGTGACGATGCTCGCCGTCGCCCGCATCGGCGCCGTGCACTCGGTCGTCTTCGGTGGGTTCAGCGCCGAGAGCCTCCGTGCCCGGATCGAGGACGCCGGCGCGAAGCTCGTCGTCACCGCCGACGGTGGCTGGCGGCGCGGCGCCGTCTCACCGCTCAAGCCCGCCGTCGACGAGGCGCTGACCGGCGAGGGCACGGACACGGTCGAGCACGTCCTGGTCGTCAAGCGCGGCGGCAACGACATCGCGTGGAACGACCGCGACGTCTGGTGGCACGACGAGCTGGCGAAGGCGGCGCCGACCCACGAGGCCCAGGCGTTCCCCGCCGAGACCCCGCTGTTCATCCTGTACACCTCGGGCACGACCGGGAAGCCGAAGGGCATCGTGCACACCTCCGGCGGCTACCTGACCCAGGCGGCGTACACGCACAAGAACGTCTTCGACATGCACCCGGAGAAGGACGTCTACTGGTGCACCGCCGACATCGGCTGGATCACCGGCCACTCCTACGTCGTCTACGGCCCGCTCGCCAACGGCGTCACCCAGGTGCTCTACGAGGGCACCCCCGACGAGCCGAAGCCCGGCCGCTGGTGGGACCTCGTCGACGCGTACGGCGTCACCGTCCTCTACACCGCACCCACGGCGGTCCGCGCCGCGATGAAGGCCGGCCGCGAGATCCCCGAAGCGCGCAGCCTCGAGACCCTCCGCCTGCTCGGCAGCGTCGGCGAACCGATCAACCCCGAGGCGTGGCAGTGGTACCGCCAGGTCATCGGCCACGACCGCACGCCGATCGTCGACACCTGGTGGCAGACCGAGACCGGCGCCATCATGATCTCCGCGCTGCCCGGCGTCACGAAGCTCAAGCCCGGCGCCGCGCAGACGCCCCTGCCGGGCATCGTCGCCGAGATCGTCGACGACGACGGCAACCGTGCCGACCCCGGCGAGAGCGGCTACCTCACGATCACCGAACCGTGGCCGTCGATGGCCCGCGGCATCTGGAACGACCCGGACCGGTTCGTGGAGACGTACTGGTCACGGTTCCCCGGCCGCTACTTCGCCGGCGACGGCGCGCGGCTCGACGGGCAGGGCGACATCTGGGTGCAGGGGCGCGTCGACGACGTCATGAACGTCTCGGGCCACCGCCTGTCCACCGCTGAGATCGAGTCGGCCCTGGTCGGCCACGAGGGCGTCGCCGAGGCCGCCGTGGTCGGGGCCGCGGACGAGACCACCGGGCAGGCCGTCGTCGCCTTCGTCATCCTGACGGCCGAGGCCGCCGCAGACGTCGACCGCGAGACCGCCTCCGCGGAGCTCCGCAACTGGGTCGGCAAGCGGATCGGTGCGATCGCGAAGCCGCGCCAGGTCGTCATCGTGCCGGAACTGCCGAAGACACGTTCCGGCAAGATCATGCGGCGGCTGCTCCGCGACGCAGCCGAGGGCCGTCGCATCGGCGACACGACGACGCTGGCCGACCCGACGATCATGGCGACCATCGCGGAACTCATGTAGTCCGTGTCACGCAGGTGGGGCCTCCAGTCCATGTCGGACGGGAGGCCCCACCTGCGTTCGCTTCACTGCTGACGGTCCGTCAGGACGTCAGTTCCACCACCAGCTCGACCTCGACCGGTGCGTCCAGCGGGAGCACCGCGACGCCCACCGCGCTCCGCGCGTGGACGCCGGCGTCACCGAAGACCTCGCCGACCAGGGTCGACGCGCCGTTGGCGACGCCGGGCTGACCGGTGAACGACGGGTCCGACGCGACGAAGACGGTGACCTTGACGACACGGGCCACGCGGTCGAGCGAACCGGCGACCGACTGCACGGCGGCCAGGGCGTTCAGCGCGGCGACGCGTGCCTGGGCGGGAGCGGTCTCCGCGTCGACGTCGGCACCGACCTTGCCGGTCACGGGCAGGGTGCCGTCGACGAAGGGCAGCTGGCCCGCCGTGTAGACGTACTGGCCCGTCACGACGGCGGGCACGTAGGCGGCGACGGGCGCCGCGACCTCAGGGATCGTCAGGCCGAGTTCGGCGAGTCGGTCCGAGACGCTCATGCGTCGGCCTTGGGGCGCTTCAGGTAGGCGACGAGGCCACCCTCGGGTCCGGTGACGATCTGGACCAGCTCCCAACCCTCGTCCCCGTAGTTGTTGAGGATCGCGGTGGTGTTGTGGATCATCAGCGGCGTGGTGAAGTACTCCCAGCGAGTCATGCGGTTCCTTGCCAGCCTTTCAGTCGGGGGTGTCGTTTAGGCTGCATCCTATGTCTGCCCAGAAGACGTCTGCATCGCGGACCAAGCCCGTCTCAGCAGTCGGCGCCTTCATCGGATTCGTCGGGTTCAGTGCCCTCGCCGGCCTGCTCGTCACGATCGGCGTCACGCCGGCCATCGCCGTCGCCGGTGTCACGACGACGTCCACGATCGGCGTGTTCGAGTCCCTGCCGGAGTACATCGAGATCGGTGACCTGCCGCAGCGCAACGAGCTGTACGCGTACTCGGGCGGCAAGTCCGTGCACTTCGCCACCCTGTACGACCAGAACCGCCAAGAGCTGAAGTTCGACCAGATCAGCGACCAGCTGAAGAACGCGGCGATCGACGGCGAGGACAAGCGCTTCTACGACCACGGCGGCGTCGACATGACGTCGCTCATCCGCGCCGGTGTGGGCAGCATCGCGGGCGGCCTCGGCGACTCGGGCGGTGGGTCGACGCTGACCATGCAGCTCGTCCGCAACATCAAGATGAACGAAGCCCTGAACCTCCCCACCAAGAAGGAGCAGGAGAAGGCCTACAACGAGGCCGTCGAGCAGACCATCCCCCGCAAGCTGGAGGAGATGAAGCTCGCGATCGGGCTGGCGAAGAAGTACTCCAAGAAGGAGATCCTCACCGCCTACCTGAACATCGCCTACTTCGGCGACCAGACGTACGGCGTCCAGGCCGCGGCGCAGCACTACTACAACAAGAGCGCCACCGACCTGACCCCGGCCGAGGCCGCGTCGCTCATCGCGATCGTGCAGTACCCCGAGGCGCGCAACCTGTCGAACCCGAAGAAGTACGACGCCAACGTCGCCAGACGCAACGTCGTGCTCCGATCGATGTACGCCCAGAAGAACCTCACCGAGGCCGAGTACCGCAAGGCCCGCCTGTCGAAGCCGGCGGACTACGTGCACCTGACGCAGCCCTCGCAGGGGTGCCGGTCCTCGGTCGGCGACGGCTCGCAGTTCTTCTGCGACTACGCCAAGAAGGTCGTGCTCGAGATGTCGCAGCTCGGCTCCTCGCAGAAGGCCCGCGACACCGCGTGGCGCAACGGCGGCTACAAGATCCAGACGACGCTGAACATCGATCTGAACGCCGAGCAGAAGCGCCTGCTGAACACCTACGACAACAAGGCCGAGACGAACCTGGCCCTGGGGTCGACGCTCAACTCGATCGAGGCCGGTTCGGGGCGCATCATCACGATGGCGCAGAACAAGGACTTCGACGAGTCGCTGAAGTCCGCACCCACGTCGACCAGCATCAACTACAGCGTCGACTACAAGTACGGCAGCTCGGGCGGCTTCCAGACGGGCTCAACGTACAAGCTGTTCACCCTGCTCGACTGGGTCAAGGCCGGACACGGCTTGAACGAAACCGTGAGCGGCGCGGAACGGACCATTTCCCCTTGGACCATTTGTGGGGAAACCGTTGGAACCCCCTTCCCGGTGTCGAACGACGCTCCGGGCGAGGGCGGCAACTGGAGCGTGATGGGAGCCACCGCGGGCTCGATCAACGGTGCGTTCGCCTCGATGGCCCAGAAGCTCGACCTCTGCGACATCCGTGACATCGCGCAGTCGCTCGGTGTCCACCGGGCGGACGGCGGAGAGCTCCAGTACCAGAACCCTTCCGCGATCCTCGGCACGAACGAGATCGCTCCGATGACCATGGCAGCTGCCTACGCGGCCGTCGCGAACAACGGCATCTACTGCAAGCCGATCGCCATCGACGAGATCACCTCCCCGTCCGGCAAGAAGCTGGGCGGTCAGACCAAGGACTGCCAGCAGGCCGTCGATCCGGCCTTCGCCCAGGCGGCCATCTACGCGATGAAGGGCACGATCAGGAGCGGAACGGCAGTGGGCGCGCAGACGCCCGACGGAACCCAGCTGTTCGGCAAGACGGGTACCACCGACGAGGCTGACCAGATCTGGCTCGTCGGTGCGAGCTCGCGAGTCGCCACCGCCTACTGGCAGGGCAACACCGACGGTAAGAAGAACAACCTCCGTCACTACAGCAACGGTGTCGGCGGTACGTACGCCGGAGACCGCGCCAAGGTGTGGCGCGAGGCCATGACCCCGATCAACGCGATCTACCCCGCTGGCCCGTTCACGGACCCACAGCAGACCGCGATCCGCGGCAACGCCAAGGCCCTGCCGAACCTGCAGGGCAAGACGGCGGACGAGGCCCGCGCTGCGATCTCGGGCGCCGGGTTCACCTACGTCGACGGCGGAGCACGCCCCGGCCCGGGGAACCCCGGTTCCGTGACCTCCACCTCCCCGGCGGCGGGTGCGCTCCTGTCCTCGGGTTCGAGCGTCACGGTCTACACGTCGGACGGCACCCAGGCGACCGTTCCGGAGATCGGCGGCAACTCCCTCGGGGATGCCCGCTCGGCCCTGAACGACGCCGGCTTCACCAACGTCAGCATCACCGATGACTACGCCAAGGGCGGCGGCGGCAAGACCTGCAAGGTCGCCGCGGTCGACCCGGCGATCAGCTCCACGGCGAACAAGGACGACCAGGTGCGGATCAAGCTCTACGGCGACAAGGACGGCAAGGCGCCCAAGGACTGCAAGTGACCCGCAGCCGCGCCGCATTCGGCGTCCTCGCTGCAGGCGCGGCCGTCGGGGCTGCTTCGGCAGCGTGGGGCTCGCTCGTCGAACGTCGCCGCTTCGGGATCCGGTGGGAGACCGTCCCGGTGCTCCCGCCGGGTTCCCGTGACGTGACCGTCTTGCACCTGTCCGACATCCACATGGCCCCGTGGCAGGCCGACAAGCAGCAGTGGCTGCGCGACCTGAGCCTGGTCGAACCGGACTTCATCGTGAACACCGGGGACAACCTCGGCCACGCGACCGCGAACGCTGCCGTGGAGTACGCGCTCGAGCCGTTCCGCGGGGTGCCCGGGGTGTTCGCCTACGGGTCGAACGACTTCTTCGGGCCGTCCCCGCGCAACCCGCTCAAGTACTTCTCGGGCCCGAGCCGGATGCACAAGGCGGCGGAGCCCGTCGGTCTCGACATCGACCGGCAGACGGCGTTCTTCGAGTCGCTCGGCTGGCTCGACCTGAACGACCAGGCGCACGCGATCGAGCTCCGCGGCTCCCGGTTCGAGCTGTTCGGCACCTCGGACGCGCACCGCGACTGGGACCGCCTCGACCTGCTGCCCACCAACGTCGACGAGATGCGCAGCGACGTGCCGTGGTCCGAGGACGAGGACGGCCCCGCTCCCGTCGCGATCGGTGTCACGCACGCCCCATACCGCCGTGTGCTCGACGCGTTCGTGACGCAGGGCGCCGACATCATCTTCGCCGGGCACACCCACGGCGGCCAGGTCGCGGTCCCCGGGGTCGGTGCGCTCGTCACGAACTGTGACCTCCCCCGCCGGTACGCCAGCGGGCTGCACAAGTGGGAGCACCGCAACCACTGGTCGTGGCTCGAGGTCTCGGCAGGCCTCGGCACCTCGATCTACGCGCCCGTCCGGTTCGCCTGCCGACCCGAGGCCGTCGCTGTCACCCTCACCGCACGGGCTTCCTGAACCGACGCGCCCGGGAGTTCGCCGGATGGTCGTGAGCACCCTGGATCATCGGATAGTATTGTCTGGTTGCTCCGGTACGGAGTGATCACACCGCGGGGTGTGGCGCAGCTTGGTAGCGCGCCTCGTTCGGGACGAGGAGGTCGCAGGTTCAAATCCTGTCACCCCGACACTGTGTTGAGACAGTACGAAGAAGGCCCTGGTTCTCCGGAACCAGGGCCTTCTGCTTTCCCCGGACACCCTCGACATCGAAGAACCACTCCAGGTCCCGCCGTCGGGTCGCCGCGAGCGCGACGGCAGCGGACCTCGAGCGGCGGGTACGGGCTCGTTCGGCGACGAGTCCGTCAACGCACCGGGCGAGCAGCGCGCGATGTGTCCGGTGGCCCATCGTGCGGCGTGCGACACATCCGCGCGGCACCACGGCCGATACGCTCGCGACCGTCATGGACATCCCCGATCGACTCGCTGCCCTCCTCGCGCAGATCGCCGCGCAGTTCCCCGACATCGCCGACGACCCGGTGCTGACGCAGAACCTGGTCGAGAACGTGACGTCGATGATCGCCGAGGCGCACGAGCGCTACGCAGCTGGAGCCGAGGCCAGCGTGGTGAGCAACGCCTACCTGGATCCCGACCACCTGGCGACCGGCAGTCTGCACGCCGAGCAGGCGCAGCACCCGGCCGGTGCCATGCTCGCGGCGGAGATGCTGTTCGACGCCTACCTGCCGGTCTTCGTCGACGAGGTCGGTGCGACGTCCACCGCCGAGGTCCTGCGGGCCACGAGGGCCCTGCACGCCGGCATCTGGAGCCGGTTCCCGGCCGGGGCAGTCGCGTACACGGAGGCACTGCGCCAACGCCTCACCACGGCGCACCTGGACTCCCGCACCCAGATCGCGCGGGACCTGCACGACCGCGTCGCCCACGGCATCCTCGCCGGGTTGCAGCGCCTCGACCTCGTCCTGCTGACGGACCCGCCGTCCGACGAGCGCGCCGACCAGCTCGAGGACGCAGCGCGGCTGCTCCGGAGCGCCCTCGGTGACGTACAGGACCTCGCGGTGAGCCTGCACGCCCGGGTCGGTGACGCGCTGCTCGACGACGCGCTGCGCCGGCACGTGCACGACCTGTTCCCCGACGACGACCGGCTGTCCATCGAGTCGACGGGGACGCCCGCTGCGCTGCCGAACTGGCAGGCCGAGGAAGCGCTGACGATCCTGCTCGAGGCGCTCACGAACCGCAGCAAGCACGCCCCGGACTCGACGACCTCGGTGCGCTTCGCGTGGTCCCCCGCCGCCGCGGTCGTGACGGTCGCCGACGACGGCCCGGGCTTCGACGTGCAGGGCGACGCCGGCGGTCGCCTCGGGCAGCAGACGATGCGCGAGCGCGCCGCGGTGATCGGCGCTCGGCTCGCCGTCGAGAGCTCCCCGGGCACCGGCACCACCGTCCGGCTGACCATCCCGAGGGGCGCCCTGTGACCGTCACCCACGTCGCCATCGTCGACGACCACCGGCTGTTCCGCGAAGGACTCGCCACGATCCTGGCCGCCGTGCCCACGATCCGCGTCGTCGCACACGGCGAACGACCGTCCGACGTCCTCGCCTCCCCCGAGGCCGCCGCCATCGACGTCCTGCTCCTCGACGTCGAGCTCGACGGCCCGCCGGCGCGCACCACGATCGCCACGGTCCGCCGCACACGCCCGGACATCCGCGTCGTGGTGCTCACGATGCACCGTGATGCCGTCCTCCGCCGCACCCTGCTCGACGCCGGTGCGGTCGACTTCGTCACGAAGGACACCCCGAGCCGCGAACTCGTCGACCGGATCGCCCGAGCAGCCCACGCCGATGCGGCACCGGTCACGTTCCCCGTCGACCTGGTCACCGAGGCACGTGCCGGCTCACCGTTGAGCGACCGCGAGCTCGAGGTCCTGCGACTCCTCGCCGCTGCACGCACCAATGCCGAGATCGCCGCCGACCTGCAGCTCGCGATCGGCACCGTCAAGCGGCACGTCTACAACGTCTTCCGCAAGCTCGACGTCGGGTCCCGCGTCGGCGCGGTCGCTGCAGCCACGCGCCTGGGCTTGCTCACCTGAGGCACCACACGAACGAGTGAGCAGAAGAAGTCGAGTCCCGAGCGGGGAGCCCGACATCTTCTGCTCACTCGACGAACGAGCCCGGACTAGCCGACGGACGACGCCCCGGCGCCAGCTGACGCACCCGCGGGCACGAGCTTGCCGGCGGCGTGCAGCCCGGCCACGACGTCGAGCGCCTGGTGCCGGTACCGCGCCTGCGCAGCGCCGGGCGACACGATCACACCGTTCGCCCCGGTCGACGCCACAAGCGCGTTGATCTTCTCCGCGACCTGCTCGGCGTTGCCGTAGGCCTGACGCTCGGTGCGAGCCGCGATGAACCGACGCTCGAGGTCGTTGAACTCGTACGCACGCGCCTCGTCCATCGACACCGGCTCGGGCTTCCGGCCGGAGCGCATCCGGATGAAGGAGATCATGCCCGGCGCGCTCTGCTCCTCGATCACGGCGGGGTCCTCGTCGGTGACGACCTGCACGCCGATCAGCGCGTTCGGCGTCTGCCGGAAGCGCGACGGACGGAACGAGTCGCGGTACAGGGCGAGCGCCGCCTCGGTGTTGTCCGACGCGAAGTGGTGGGCGAAGGCGAACGAGATGCCGAGCGCACCCGCGACCTGGGCGCTGTAGCCGGAGGACCCGAGCAGCCAGAACTCCGGCACGTCCCCGTACCCGGGCACGGCGCGGATGCGGGACAGCGGGTTCGCCTCGTCCATCCCGGTGAAGAAGCCGATGAGGTCGGCGAGCTGCTGCGGGAAGTCGTCGACGTCGAGTCGGTCGGTTCGGCGCAGCGCCATGGCGGTCGCGCCGTCGGTGCCGGGAGCGCGCCCGAGCCCGAGGTCGACACGGTCGCCGTACAGGGCACGGAGGGTGCCGAACTGCTCGGCGACGACGAGGGGTGCGTGGTTCGGCAGCATGACGCCACCGGATCCGATGCGGATCGTCGAGGTGGCCGCGCCCACCGCGCTCAGCAGCACCGCCGGGGCCGAGGACGTGATGCCCGGCATCCCGTGGTGCTCCGCGACCCAGAACCGCTCGTACCCGAGCTGCTCGGCGTGCACGGCCATGTCGACGGACCCCTGCAGGGCCTCGGTGTTGGACTGGCCGTACTCGCGTGTGGCCAGGTCGAGGACGGACAGGTGCAGGGTGTCGTCGGTCATGTGGTCACCAACGCGCTCCGGCGCACCTGCATTCCACGCGGCACCGGGACGTCGACCGGTCAGGACATGCCGCCGCACCGCCGCCGACCGGTCACCAGGTGACGCTTGGAGGTTGCGGCACCGACAGTCCGCGACCACTCGGCTGACGCACGCGGCGTGCCCTGGACGCGCGATGCGACGGCCAGGAGGCCCGTGGCGGGGCCGCGCCGCGCCTCCCGGCCGGCCTTCGGTTCCGTCTCGGAAGCCGGGCGGTCACGACGTGCCGCGCGCGCCTTTCGGACCGGTCACGGACGGTCGCTCGACGGGCGCACCGCCGACGCGGCGTGACCGCGCGGCGAACCGAAGCGGGGTGTCGTGACCGGCGAGTGGACACGATCAGGGCGCATCACCGACGGGACGCGACCACTCGACGAATCCGACCTCGTGTCGTCGCCAGTCGGCGCGGGCGGTCAGGCGCCGTCGAGGCGGCCGCCGGACTCCGTCAGGTAGCAGTTGGCGCAGAGCGACTCGTAGGCGACGTCGACACCGTCGATCGCGACCTGGGAGCCGTCGAAGACGAAGCGGCCGTCGACCGTGCGGGCGTTGAAGACCGCCTTGCGGCCACAGCGGCAGATGGTCTTGAGTTCTTCGAGGGAGTGCGCGACCTCGAGCAGGCGGGCGCTGCCGGGGAACGCCTCGGTGCGGAAGTCCGTGCGGATGCCGTAGGTGATCACGGGGACCTGGTCGAGGACCGCGATGCGCAGCAGGTCGTCGACCTGTCGCGGGGTGAGGAACTGCGCCTCGTCGACGAGCACGCAGCTGACCGGACGCACCATGCCGTCCAGGCGGTCCGACTCGGGGTCGACGGCTCCGGCGGCGGTGACGGCGTCGCGGACGTCGGCATCCGGCGAGAACACGATGTCGACGGTCCGGGTGACGCCGAGGCGGGAGACGATCTCACGGTCGCCCTTGGTGTCCACCGCCGGCTTGGCGAGCAGCACCCGGTGCCCGCGCTCCTCGTAGTTGTAGGCGGCCTGCAGGAGCCCCGTGCTCTTGCCGCTGTTCATCGCGCCGTAGCGGAAGTAGAGCTTCGCCACTACGCGAGGAACCCGTCCTCGGCGGCCCGACGGATGAGGTCGGACTTCTTCGAGGCGGGGCGGCCCACCTTGCTGTACTTCTCGCGCACGCGACGCAGGTAGGTCTTCGCGGTCTCGTACTGCACGTTCATCTGCGCGGCGACCTCGTTCGTCGAGTAGCCGGACACGTAGAGCCGCAGCGCCTCTTCCTCACCGGCGCTGAGCTTCGGCCGCTGGTGCGCGGTGGCCCCCGTCGGCAGCGGACGCCACTCGCGGGGCTGCGGGGTCTCGCGGGCGACGCCCATGATCTCGCGCGCGACGTCCATGACCTCGCGCATCGGCAGCGACTTCGACAGGAACGCCGCGGCGCCGGCGGCCAGGGCGCGGTCGCGGGACTCACGGCTGTCGACGCTCGAGAGCACGATCACCTTCGCTCCGGCGGCACGGCAGGTGCGCACGCGGGCTTCGATGGAGACGGGTTCCTTGAGCTGGAAGTCGAGGAACACGAGGTCGGTCGGGAAGCTGTCACTGTGGACCATCTCGAGCCAGGTGTGCGCGGTCAGGGCCAGGTCGAAGTCGAACGCGTTCACCGCGATCCAGCTCGACAGGCTGTCCAGCAGCACCTCGTGGTCGTCGAGGATGGCCAACCGAACACGTCGTGCTCCCGGGTTCGGGAGGGACGGCGACCCCTCCGAGAGCCTGTTCGGGTCAGTGCTGGTCATAGGAGAACCTTAGTGCGAGGGCGGAAGGACGGACTGCGACGTCGAGGTCGGGGAACGTCACGCGGAGGACGGCGAAGTAGGGGTCGAAGGTGCGGTGGATGCCGATGTCGGAGTCCGCGACGGCGAGCTCCATGTCGACCTCCACGCGGGCTGGTGGCGTGGCCGGCGTCGGCGCACCAGCCGGCGACGCGGGGCCCGACGTATCGTCGGCTCGTCGCACCGTCGTCCGGAACCCGGCCGGGTCGACCGTCGAGGCGCGCAGGGCCGCTCGGACGAAGGTGCGGACCACCGTCCGCTGGTCGGTGTCGAGCGTCGCGATGAGGCCGTCGGGGTCGTCGACCAGCGGTGCTGCACCGCCGTCCACCCGGACGGCGAGCTCGAACCAGGTGCGGTCCGCGTCGGCGACCATCGACGCCCGGATGCCGTCGGCGATCGCACGCGCACGGGCACGGTCGGCGTCGGTGATGACGTCGCGCGTGCGGAGCTCGGCGAAGAACGGGGCGACGTCACGGGACAGGATGGTCGAACGGTCCTGCTGCACGCTCGCCGCGATGCCGTCCCGCTCGGCGCGAGCGACGGAGTACGACCCGGCACGGATCTGCACCCGCTCGGCGAGCCCCGCGAAGGTCCGTGCGAACACCGCCGCAGCAGCGGTCAGCACGAGTGTCGGGGCCGCGGCCAGGAACGCCGCGACGGCGACCGGCACCTCGTGCGGGAACTCCGCTGCGCCCGCCCCCCAGGCGACGGCGTTCACCGCGGCCAGCACGAGCCCGCCGATCGTCAGGTCGGTCCACGGACGGTACGGGGCGACCATCACGATGCCCGTCGCGGTGAGCAGGGACATGAAGTCGTTCAGGGCGCTGCGGTCCGGCCCCCACTGCGCGGCGATGCTCGCGACCGAGGCCAGGCCGAGCAACCCGACGTGTGCGATGAAGGCCCAACGGGGGAACGGCGCGCGGAACGGACTCGAGGCGGTGAACACCACCACCGCCGAGGCCGCGACGAGCAGCACCGTGAGGGCGCTCAGCGTGGGGCTGCCCACGACGTCGCGGTCGAAGATCGACACGAGCAGGGCCCAGACGACGCTGCCCGCCCCGAGCACGACGACGAGCGGACGGGACCCCATCGCGCCGAGCGGGTCGTACTGCTGCGCGGTGCGGCGGGGACCAGGGCGGGTCGCCCGGCCCGGACGGACCGCGGTCACCGCACAGCCCCTCGGTCGTCGGCGGCGGCCGGCACGGTGACGGCACCGGTGGCCGGCACGTACGGCACCGTCATCATCACGCTCGTCCCGGAACCCGGTGACGACCAGATCTGGACGTCACCCCCGACCCGTCCGATACGGTCGCGGACCGACCCGCGGAGCCCCATCCGGTCGGCGCCGGTGGCGTCTTCGTCGAACCCACGACCGTCGTCCACGACCATGACGGTGCAGGACGCACTGTCGTCGAAGACGCTGACCTCGGCTGCGTCGGTGCCGGCGTGCTTCCGCACGTTCGCCAGGCACTGCGCGACGGCCCGGACGATCGCCGACAGTGCGCGTTGGTCGAGGCGGTCGAGCGCCGAGGTGTCACCGGACACGGTGACGTCGAGTCCGAGCGCACGGTGCTCGTCGACCATGCTGCCGAACGTCTCGGCCGCCGCACCCGGGCGCGGACGGGCGGCCGGGGCGAGCCAGCCCTTGCCGGTGAGCACCGCGACGTCCGCGTCGACGGTCTCGGCGAGGTGCGGGTCCATCGGACCGTCCGGTGCCAGCGCGATGGCACCGAGGTGGTTGAGCACCGTGTCGTGCAGGATCGCGGACGCCTCGGCCTCGACCCCGGCACGGTAGGCGGAGACGTGCTCTTCGCGGGCCGAGCGCAGGAGCTCGGGCTGCACCCGTTCGCTCCGTCCCGTGCTGCGAGTCGTGAAGAGCACGAGCGAGACCACGAAGCCCAGGGTGATCCAGGCCAGGATGAGCGGCCGGGGCGGCGCACCGTCCTGCGCGATGGCGATCCAGGTGGCGAGTCGCCCGGTCAGGAAGCCCACGAAGGACCACAGCACGACGCGGCGCGGCACGGCACCGGCTCCCCCGACCAGGATGAGCGGGATCACCACGAGGGACATCAGGTACGAGGTCACCCAGCCGGTCGGGACCTGCTGCTGGACCCCGACGGCGAACCACCAGGCGCAGACGCCGCCGACCGCCAGGAACGCGATCGCCGAGAGCCGGGTGCCGAACTGCACGTGCACGCCGATCATGGCGAGCATGGGGACGACCGCCAGCGCGGTGCCGACCACCTGCACCCCGGGCTCGGACAGGCCGTAGAGCACGAGCGTGATCACCGCGGCCACCAGGGACCCGACGGCGCCGGCGTGGAAGGCGCGCACGGTCGACCACGCGTTCACTCGCGGCGCGAGGTGCGTGGGGATGCCGAGCACGAGGTGAGTCCTTTCGGGTGGCGAGGGCGCCGTCCACGATCCAACCACCGGAGCAGCGGCCGTGTACCCCGAAACCCGGGCCGTACGGCGACCCGCTCGATGATAGCCACCCGACCTCGGGTCTTGCTGTCCCCCGAACGTGGACCGGCCAGCGCCCGGCGGATCACCGATCAGAAGAGCGTCTGCGACACCTGGGGCCGGAGCAACCGTCGGTCGAACCCGGGGTCGGCACGCTTCAGCGGCGAGACCGTCGGCACCGACTGCTCCTGCGGCGGGCCGTCCGGCACACCCGGCGGCAGCGCACGCGGCCCCGAGAACCCCATCGACCCCGTGGCCGGGTCCACCCGCCCGAGCCCCACCCCGTGCGCCGCCAGGATCGGCCGGATGCGCTCCGACAACCACCGCCGGTAGTCCTTGGGTGCGTAGGTGTTGTCGAGGTACATCGCGCGGTACCGCTGCACCAGGTCGGGCCGTTCACGGCCGAGCCACTCGAACCACCACGGCTTCACACCCGGCCGCAGGTGCAGCGCCGAGTACGTGATGCTCGTCGCTCCGGCCGCGACCGACCGACCGACGGCGTCGTCGAGGTGCGCCCGGGTGTCGGTGATGTACGGCAGCACGGGCATCAGGAACACGGAGCAGTCGAGCCCCGCGTCACGGATGGCACGCACGGTCGCGAGCCGCGCCGACGTCGTCGGGGTGCCCGCCTCGACCGACTGCTGCAACGAGTCGTCGTACACGGCGATCGACATCGCGAGGTCCACCGGCACGACCTTCGCCGCCTCGGCCAGGAGCGGCAGGTCGCGCCGCAGCAGCGTGCCCTTCGTCAGGATGCTGAACGGGGTACGTGACTCCGCCAGCGCTTCGATCACCCCGGGCATCAGCCGGTAGCGTCCCTCGGCCCGCTGGTACGGGTCGGTGTTCGTGCCGAGGGCCACCGGGTGGCGGTCCCACGTGGGCTTGCCGAGCTCACGACGCAGCACGTCGGCGACGTTCGTCTTCACCACGATCTGCTGGTCGAAGTCGGCGCCGCCGTCGAACTCCAGGTACGTGTGCGTCGGGCGGGCGAAGCAGTACACGCAGGCGTGGCTGCACCCGCGGTAGGGGTTGATCGTCCAGCCGTACGTGCCGGACCCGTCTGCGCTCGGCACCCGGTTCAGGGCGCTCTTCGCCAGGACCTCGTGGAAGGTCACCCCGGCGAACTCGGGCGTCGTCACGCTCCGGACGAACCCGCTGTTCGATTCCATCCCGGGCAGCGCGTCGCTCTGCTCCGCGTCGATCGCCTGTCCACTCCACCGCATGTCGTCATTCGAACACACGTTCGAACGGACTGCAAGCCGGAGCGGATCGCTGCAGGCCTCAGTGGTGCAGGCCGAGCACCTTCGCCGTGCGCTCGAGCGTGGCGTCGGCCAGCTCCGGGTCGTCACCGAGGTCCTGCCCGTACGTCGGCACCATGGCGCGGACGTCGTCCTGCCAGCCGTCCCACCGGTCGGGGAAGCACCGGTGCAGCATCGTGAGCATGATCGGCACGGCCGTCGACGCACCCGGTGACGCCCCGAGCAGCCCCGCGATGGAGCCGTCGGCGGCGGTGATGACCTCGGTGCCGAACTGGAGCACGCCGCCCTTGTCCTTGTCGGGCTTGATCACCTGGACGCGCTGCCCGGCCGTGATGCGGTGCCAGTTCTCGGGCTCGGCGCTCGGCATGAAGTCACGGAGCGCCTCGAACTTGGTGCGCTTCGAGGCGAGGAGCTGACCGACCAGGTAGCGGACCAGGTCGAAGTTCGAGAACGCCACGCTCAGCATCGGGCGGAGGTTGTGCGGTCGGATCGAGCGGAACAGGTCGAGCACCGATCCCTGCTTCAGGAACTTCGGGCTGAACCCGGCGTACGGGCCGAACATCAGCGACGAACCACCGTCGACGATGCGGGTGTCGAGGTGCGGCACCGACATCGGCGGGGCACCGACACTCGCCTTGCCGTAGACCTTGGCCGAGTGCTTCTGCACCACCTCGGGGTCGTCGGTCCGCAGGAACTCCCCCGACACCGGGAAACCGCCGTAGCCGCGGATCTCGGGGATGCCGGACTTCTGCAGCAGGTGCAGGGCGCCACCACCGGCGCCGACGAAGACGAACTTCGCGGCGATCCGCTGCGTCGACCGACCGATCTCGTTGCGGACGTTGAGCACCCAGCCCTCGGACACCTTCGAGCGGGTCAGGTTGGTGACCTGGTGCGAGGGCTCCATCTCGACGCCGTCGAGCTCGAGCTGGTCGAAGAGCTGGTGGGTGAGCGACCCGAAGTCGACGTCCGAGCCGGCCGCCGAGTACGTCGCAGCGATCGGCTGGTCCTTCTTGCGACCGGGGATGAGCGCCGGTGCCCACTGCCGGATCTGTGCGGGGTCGTCGGAGAACTCGATGCCGGCGAAGAGCGGGTGGTCGCGCATCGCTTCGTACCGCGCACGCATGTAGGCGACGTTGGCCTCGCCCCAGACGAAGGAGATGTGCGGCGTCGGGTTGATGAAGTTCGTCGGTTCCGGCAGCACGCCGGTCTCGACCAGGTGCGCCCAGAACTGTCGCGAGACCTGGAACTGTTCGTTGACCGTGACCGCCTTCGCGATGTCGACGCGGCCGTCCGGCAGTTCGGGCGTGTAGTTCAGCTCGCACAGCGCCGAGTGCCCGGTCCCCGCGTTGTTCCACGGGTTCGAGGACTCCTGCGCGACCGTGCCGAGCCGCTCGTACACGCGGATCTTCCAGCTCGGTTCGAGCTTGTGGATGATGGCCCCGAGCGTGGCACTCATGATGCCTCCGCCGATCAGGACGACGTCGATGGGGTCCACCTGCTTCTCTGCCACCCGTCGATCCTACCGGCGTCCCCCGACAGACGGACGGGAGGCCCGTGGCGGTGTCGCCACGGGCCTCCCGTCCGTCTGCTGGTCGCGCTCGGCGCGCGCTACGCGTCGACGGAGCGACGCGCGACGATGGTCTCGGCGATCTGCACCGCGTTGAGCGCGGCGCCCTTGCGCAGGTTGTCGTTGCTGACGAACAGCACCAGGCCGCGGCCCTCGGGCGCGGACTGGTCGGCGCGGATGCGGCCGACGAACGCCGGGTCCTTGCCCGCGGCCTGCAGCGGGGTCGGGACGTCGGACAGCTCGACGCCGGGCGCGCTCGACAGGATCTCGGTCGCGCGCTCGGGCGACAGCGGACGCTCGAACTCGGCGTGCACCGAGATGGAGTGACCGGTGAACACGGGGACGCGCACGCACGTGCCCGCGACGAGCAGGTCGGGGAGCTCGAGGATCTTCCGGCTCTCGTTGCGGAGCTTCTTCTCCTCGTCGGTCTCGCCCAGGCCGTCCTCGACGATGCTGCCGGCGAGCGGCACGACGTCGAACGCGATCGGGCGGACGTACTTGACCGGCTTGGGGAACGTCACGGCGGATCCGTCGTGCGTCAGCGCAGCGGTGTCCTGCTCGAGGGCGGCCTTCGCCTGGCCCAGGAGTTCCTCGACGCCGGCGAGCCCGGAGCCGGAGACCGCCTGGTAGGTCGTGGCGACGAGGCGACGGAGCCCGGACTCGGTGTCGAGCACCTTGAGCACCGGCATGATCGCCATGGTCGTGCAGTTCGGGTTCGCGATGATGCCCTTGGGCGCCTGGTCGATGGCGTGCGGGTTCACCTCGCTCACGACGAGCGGGACGTCGGGGTCCATGCGCCAGGCGCTCGAGTTGTCGACGACGAGCGCCCCGGCGGCGGCGAACTTCGGCGCGAGGGCCCGCGAGGCGGTGGCCCCGGCGGAGAACAGCGCGATGTCGATGCCGGACGGGTCGGCGAGCTCGGAGTCCTCGACCACGATCTGCTCGCCGCGGAACGGCAGCGTCGTGCCGGCGGAACGAGCGCTCGCGAAGAAGCGGACCCGGTCGGCCGGGAACGCGCGCTCCTCGAGCAGGCGGCGCATCACGGCGCCGACCTGGCCGGTGGCGCCGACGACGGCGACGGTGAGGGTGGTCATGCGGTGCTCCTGGTGGTTCAGCGGATCAACGAGCCGGCGGGTGTCAGCGGCCGGTGCCGGCGTAGACGACGGCCTCGGCGTCGGCGTCGAGGCCGAACGCGCTGTGCACGACCCGCATCGCCTCGTTCAGGGTGTCGGCGCGGGTCACGACGGAGATGCGGATCTCGGACGTGGAGATCATCTCGATGTTGATCGACGCGTCGTGCAGGGCGCGGAAGAGCTGCGCCGAGACACCGGCGTTCGTGCGCATCCCAGCGCCGACCAGGGCGAGCTTGCCGATCTGGTCGTCGTACTGGATGCTCTCGTAGCCGATGTCGGCCTTCGCGACCTCGAGTGCCGTCAGCACCGTCTGGCCCTGGTCCTTCGGCAGGGTGAACGAGATGTCCGTCCGCCCGGTCGACGCAGCCGACACGTTCTGGACGATCATGTCGATGTTCGCCCCGGCGCGCGCGACGTTGGTGAAGATCTCAGCGGCCTTGCCCGGCTGGTCCGGGACCCCCACGACGGTGATCTTCCCCTCGGAGAGGTCTCCGGCGATCCCGGTGATGATCGGTTCTTCCACGGTTTCCCCCTCGGCAGGGTTGTAGACGATGGTGCCCTCGTTGTTGTTGAACGAGGACCGGACGTGCAGCGTGACCCCGTGCCGACGGGCGTACTCGACGGCGCGGATGTACAGGACCTTGGCACCCGAGGCTGCGAGCTCGAGCATCTCTTCGCTGGTGACGCGGTCGACCTTGCGGGCCTTCGGCACGACACGGGGGTCGGCGGTGAAGATGCCGTCGACGTCGGTGTAGATCTCGCAGACGTCGGCGTCGAGCGCTGCGGCGAGGGCGACGGCCGTGGTGTCGGAGCCGCCGCGACCGAGCGTGGTGATCTCGCCCGTGGTGCGGTTGAAGCCCTGGAACCCGGCGACGATCGCGACGTGGCCGGAGTCGAGCGCCTCACGCACGCGCTTCGGGGTGACGTCGACGATGCGGGCCTTGCCGTGCTGGGCGTCGGTGAGCATGCCGGCCTGGCTGCCGGTGTACGACGACGCTTCGACCCCGAGGCTCTTGATCGCCATCGCGAGCAGCGCCATCGAGATGCGCTCCCCCGCGGTCAGGAGCATGTCGAGTTCACGGCCGGCGGGGATCGGCGTGACGGAGTGCGCCAGGTCGACGAGTTCGTCGGTGGTGTCGCCCATCGCCGACACCGCCACGACCACGTCGTTGCCGGCCTTCTTCGTCTCGACGATCCGCTTCGCCACGCGCTTGATGCTCTCGGCGTCCGCGACGGATGAACCACCGAACTTCTGCACGATCAAGGCCACTGGCTGGTACTCCCGGAGACGGCGACACCGCGAGGTCACGCGGTCTCACAATGGTAGAGGGTGTTTCGGGGATGTTGCGTGCGAGCGGGCCCCGACGCAAGGATCCTGCGTGGGGGTCAGCCGCCGACGACGCGGCGGCCTTCGAAGGCACGACCGAGCGTGACCTCGTCGGCGTACTCCAGGTCGCCACCGACCGGCAACCCCGACGCGAGCCGCGTGGTGCGGATGCCCATCGGGACGAGCAGCCGGCTGAGGTAGGTCGCCGTCGCCTCGCCCTCGAGGTTGGGGTCGGTCGCGATGATGACCTCGGCCACGGTGCCGTCGGCCAGGCGCGTCATGAGCTGCTGGATGCGCAGGTCGTCCGGGCCGATGCCGTCGATCGGGCTGATCGCCCCGCCGAGCACGTGGTACAGCCCACGGAACTCGCGGGTCCGCTCGATCGCCGCGACGTCCTTCGCCTCTTCCACCACGCAGATGGTGGCGGGCGAACGACGCGGGTCACGGCAGATGCTGCACTGCACGTTCTCGGTGACGTTGCCGCAGATCTCGCAGAAGCGGACCCGCTCCTTGACGTCGGCGAGCAGCTCGGACAGTCGGCTCGGGTCGAACGACTCGGTCTGCAGGATGTGGAAGGCGATGCGCTGCGCCGACTTCGGGCCGATGCCGGGCAGGCGGCCGAACTCGTCGATGAGGTCCTGGACGATCCCGTCGTACATCAGGCACCGTCCTGGTGGAGGGCGGTCTCCTCGATGAACTGAGCGTTGAGGATCTCACGCACGACCGCCTCGCCGTACCGACCCGCGACCGGCGCGCGGCGCGCGGGCGGCGCGGTGCGCGGAGCAGCGGCGGCAGGTGCCGACGGCTGGGACGCGCGCTGCGGCGCGGCCTGCTGCGCCGGGGCCGCCGGCGCGGCGGCTGCGGTCGCCGCGCCGCGACCGATCCCCGGGTCGGGGAACGGTGCGCCGTCGTCGTACGGTTCGTCGTCGAGCGGGTAGTCGTCGACGGGAACGCCCGGCACGACGGGACCGCCGGGAGGCACGGCTGCCGCTCCAGACGCCGCCTGCTGCCCCGGGCTGGTCGGCTGGTCGGGCTGCCCACCCGTGGCACCAGCAGGTCGCGCGGGTGCTGCTGGCTGCGTCGGCTCCGTCGTGGTGGTCTCGGCGGGGGCGACCGGTGCGGACGCCGGTGCGGTGCCGAACGGTGCTGCCCAGCTCGGCTCGACGGACTCCGGGACGGCGTCGGCGGTGGGGTCGTTGGCGGGGATCGTCGCGACCGCCCAGTCGGTCACCGGTGCGCCCGAGGGAGCAGGGGTGGGATCGGCGGGTGCCGCGTCACGCTGCGGCGCGGGCGAGGTCGGTGCTCCGGGGGCCGGCGCGGCCTCCGGTGCCGGCGCGGCCTTCGCCGCCTGCTGTTCCGACACAGCCTCGGGTACCGCTGCTGCCGCAGGGGCTGCTTCCGGCTCCGCAGCTGCAGCGGGCACTGCCTGCGACTCCGGCGCCGGAGCAGCCGTTGTCGCGGGCGCGGGCGCGTCAGCAGACTTCGGCGCCGGGGACTCCGGTGCCGCGGCGGCGGGGGCCTGGGCAACGGGAGCCGGACGCTGGGCCGGCGCAGCCTGCTGCGCCGGAGCAGGTTGCTGGGCCGGAGCCGGTTGCTGGGCCGGAGCCGACTGCTGCTGCTGCGGACGCTGCTGCTGACCCGGCCCGCGGGCGACGAACTTCACGCGGAGCCCGAGCACGTCGACGATGGCGGCGCGCAGCAGTTCGCTGACGCTGGCCGAGGGATCGGACATCTCCTTGAACGAAGCGACGTCCTGCTGACTCGGGAACGTCAGCGTCAGGACGTCGTCGCGGAGCGCGGTGACCTGCGCCGTGACGACCACCGACCACGCCGAACGCTTGGCGTGCTGCACGTGCTCGACGATCTGCGGCCAGGAGTCACGCATCTGCTGGAAGCCGACGGCACCGACGGTCCGGACGGCGGGCTCGTCGCCGATCGTCGTGCCCTGACCGGTGGACGACGGACTGACCGGCTCGGCCGCCGACTTCGCGTCCTGGGGCTTCGAGGCCCCGGTCGAGGTCGGCGTCTGTGCGGGCGCTTCCGGAGCGCTCGGAGCGACCGCGGCCCAGGACGCCGCGGCGTCACGAGCGACGGCCCCGGAATCGGCCTGGGGCGCGCTCTGCTGTGTAGCCGGGCGCTCGGGGGCCGTCGTGCGAGCCGCAGCCGGTGCCGGAGCGGGCGTCGGAGCGAGGGAGGGAGCAGGAGCTGCGGGAGCCGCGGCCGCCGGCTGCTCACGACGCGGTGCAGCGGCGACGGCCGGAGCGGACTGCTCACCGGCGACGACCTGGTGCCCACCGGCGTCGTGTCCACCGACGTCACCGACCCCGACGCGACGTTCCAGGCGCTCCACCCGGGCGAGGGCTCCGCGCTGGGTGTCGTCGGCCTCGGGCACGAGCATCCGGGCCGTCATGAGTTCGAGGTGCAACCGGGGCGAGGTCGCACCGGTCATGTCGGTGAGGGCACGGTTCGCGATGTCGGCGGAGCGGGAGAGCCCCGTCGCACCGAAGACCCCGGCCTGGCGGCTCATGGTGTCGAGCTCTTCCGGCGAGACGCCGCGCAGGACGGCGGCGGCGCTCTCGTTCGTCGCCGCCACGACGATCAGGTCGCGCAGGCGCTCGAGCAGGTCCTCGACGAAGCGGCGGGGATCCTGCCCGGTCTGCACGACGCGGTCGATCGCGGCGAAGGCGGAAGCCGGGTCGGCGACGGCCAGGGCGTCGACGACGTCGTCGAGCAGGGCTGCGTCGGTGTAGCCGAGCAGGGCGACGGCACGCTCGTAGGCGATCGCACCGTCTTCGCTGCCGGCCATCAGCTGGTCGAGCAGCGACAGGGTGTCACGGACCGACCCGCCACCCGCGCGCACCACCAGGGGAAGGACGCCGGGTGCCACGGAGACGGACTCCTGCGTGCAGAGCTGCTCGATGTACTCGAGCATCACCGCGGGCGGGACGAGCCGGAACGGGTAGTGGTGGGTGCGCGACCGGATGGTGCCGATGACCTTCTCGGGTTCGGTCGTCGCGAAGATGAACTTGACGTGCTCCGGGGGTTCCTCGACCAGCTTGAGCAGCGCGTTGAAGCCCTGCGGCGTCACCATGTGCGCTTCGTCGAGGATGAAGATCTTGTAGCGGTCGCGAGCCGGGGCGAACACGGCACGGTCGCGCAGGTCACGTGCGTCGTCGACACCGTTGTGGCTCGCCGCGTCGATCTCGATGACGTCGAGCGATCCGCTGCCGTCGCGGGCGAGTTCGACGCAGCTCGGGCAGACACCGCACGGGGTGTCCGTCGGACCTTCGGCACAGTTCAGGCAGCGCGCGAGGATGCGGGCCGAGGTCGTCTTGCCGCAGCCACGGGGCCCGCTGAACAGGTAGGCGTGGTTGACGCGGTTCGTGCGGAGCGCCGTGCGGAGCGGGTCGGTGACCTGCGACTGCCCGATCAGCTCGGCGAAGTTCTCGGGCCGGTAACGGCGATACAGGGCGGTGACCACGCGACAAGGGTAGCCGTCACGACCGACAACCCGCGTGCCCGTCCACAGGCCCGGCGGGAACGAAGAAGACTCCTCACGCACCCGCACACGAGATCAGCGCAGCCCTGGTTACCCTCCGGGAACGAAGAAGACTCCTCACGCACCCGCACACGAGATCAGCGCAGCCCTGGTTACCCTCCGGGAACGAAGAAGACTCCTCACGCACCCGCCAGAGCCTGGTTACCCTTGCTGCGTTTCCGCCCTGGGGGAGTTGGCCTGGATGGCGTCACGTGAGGAGCCGCCGAGAAGTCTACCGGACGCGACGGGCAGACTCGAACACATGAAGATCGCCATCGCCGGAGGACACGGCCAGATCGCCCTGCTCCTCGCCCGCCAGATCACCGACGCCGGCCACGACGCCGTCGCCATCGTCCGCAACCCCGCGCACGTGGCCGATGTCGAGCAACAGGGGGCCCGTGCGATCGTCGCGGACCTGGAGCAGCTGAGCGACGACGACCTGGCGCTGCGCCTGCGTGGGGTGGACGCCGTGGTCTTCGCCGCCGGTGCCGGACCGAACAGCGGCGCCGAACGGAAGCTCACGGTCGACCGCGACGGCGCGATCCTGCTCGCCGACGCCGCCGAGCGTGCCGGCATCGAGCGCTACGTGATGATCTCGGCGATGGCGGCCGACACCTACGACCCCCAGCTCGCGGTCGTGCCCGCCCAGGACGACGCCGCGGTGTTCCAGGTCTACCTGCGGGCGAAGGCCGAGGCCGACGCGAACCTGCGGGCTCGACGCCTCCGCTGGACGATCGTGCGTCCCGGCGGGCTGCTGGACACTCCCCCGCAGGGAACCGTCGACGTCGGCCGGACGGTGCCACGGGGCTCGATCCCCCGTGCGGACGTCGCGACCGTCGTCCTGCACGCGCTGCTCGACGATGCCGCGGTCGGCGTGCAGTTCGAGGTCACCAGTGGCGACACCCCGATCCCGGCGGCGCTGAACGCCCTCACCTGACCCGTCGGTGCGGCCCGCACCGTGCGCGCTTCGTCACCCCGTGCGAGCTCCTCGCCGAAGGTGCCGGGCCGCGCACCGTGCGCACCTACTCACCCCGTGCGGACTTCCGCGCCCCGTGCCGCGCCGCAAACGCGCACCCAGCAGCCAACCCCGCACCCACCCACGAACACCGCACCGTGCCGCCGCGACGCAACCCACCGACGGACAGGAGGCACGCAGCCAACCCACCCCGCGCCTCCCGCGCACCGTGCGCGCCTGCTCACCCCGTGCGGACTTCCGCGCCCCGTGCCGCGCCGCAAACGCGCACCCAGCAGCCAACCCCGCACCAGCCGACGAACACCGCACCGTGCCGCCGCGACGCAACCCACCGACGGACAGGAGGCACGCAGCCAACCCACCCCGCGCCTCCCGTCCGCACCGTGCGCACCTACTCACCCCGTGCGGACTTCCGCGCCCCGTGCCGCGCCGCAAACGCACACCCAGCAGCCAACCCCGCACCCACCCACGAACACCGCACCGTGCCGCCGCGACGCAACCCACCGACGGACGGGAGGCACGCAGCCAACCCACCCCGCGCCTCCCGTCCGCACCGTGCGCACTTGCTCAACCCGTGCGGACTTGCGCGCCCCGTGCCGCGCTGCAAGCGCGCACCCAGCAGGCAACCCCGCACCAGCCGACGAACACCGCACCGTGCCGCCGCGACACCGCGACGTGCGACGTGCGACGCCTCGGCGGCACGCCGCGACGCCACCCCTCAGAGCGCGACCGCAGCCGACTGCCGAGCGATCTCGAGTTCCTCGTTCGTCGGGATCACGAGCACCGCGACCCGCGAGCCGTCCGTCGAGATGCGGCGGGCGTCCCGCGACGCCAGCTCGTTCCGGTCCGGGTCGACCTCGATGCCCAGGTGCTCGAGCCCCGCGAGCACGCGGCGCCGCAGCAGCGCGTTGTTCTCGCCGACCCCCGCGGTGAACACGACCGCGTCGAGCCCGCCGAGCTGTGCCGTGTAGGCGCCCACGTAGCGACGGATGCGGTGGCGGTACACGGCGAGCGCCGCCTCCGCCTGCTCGTCGCCCTTGGTGGCGGCGTCCTGCACGTCGCGCATGTCGCCGCTGCCCGTCAGGCCGAGCAGGCCGGACCGCTTGTTGAGCATGGTGTCGAGCTCGTCGAAGGTCATCCCGGCCTCGCGGTGCAGGTGGATGAGGACCGCGGGGTCCAGGTCGCCGGAGCGGGTGCCCATGACGAGCCCCTCGAGCGGGGTGAGCCCCATCGAGGTCTCGATGGACTTCCCGCCGTCGATCGCTGCGACCGAGGCGCCGTTGCCCAGGTGCAGCACGATCGTCTTGAGCTCGGCGAGCGGCCGGTCGAGGAACTCCGCGGCCTGCTCGGAGACGTACTTGTGGCTGGTGCCGTGCATGCCGTAGCGGCGGATCCCGTACTCGGCGGCCAGGTCGGCGGGGATCGCGTACGTGTAGGCGTGCGGCGGCATCGTCTGGTGGAACGCGGTGTCGAACACGGCGACGTGCGGGACGTCCGAGAACACCTGCTTCGCGGCCCGGATCCCCTCGAGGTTGGCGGGGTTGTGCAGCGGCGCGAGGCTGTTGAGGTCCTCGATCTGCTGCTCGACCTGGTCGGTGACGACCGTCGCGCGGTCGAAGGTGGTGCCGCCGTGGACGACGCGGTGGCCGACGACTGCGGGCGGGTGCTCGTCGAACGACGGGCCGACCTTCGCGAACGCGTCGATCATCGCCTGGAACCCGGCCGCGTGGTCGGGCACCGACGCGGCGTCGTTCGACGACGACTCCCCCGTCAGCGCGTTGGTGTGCTTCCAGGCCCCGGCGGATTCGCCGATGCGCTCGACGAGGCCGGAGGCGAGCGTGCGCTCGTCCTCGAGCTCGATGAGCTGGTACTTGAACGAACTCGAGCCGGAGTTGACAACGAGGGCTGCGGTCACGGGGTGGTCACTTTCTGTCGGGCCTGGAGGCGCGGTGCGGGTCGGGCGGTCAGGCCGCGTCGGTCGCGGTGCCGGCCTGGATCGCGGTGATCGCGACGGTGTTCACGATGTCGCCCACCAGGGCGCCGCGCGACAGGTCGTTGATCGGCTTGCGCAGACCCTGCAGGACCGGGCCGATCGCCACGGCACCGGCCGAGCGCTGCACGGCCTTGTACGTGTTGTTGCCGGTGTTGAGGTCCGGGAAGATGAACACCGTCGCCCGGCCGGCCACCGGGGAGTCCGGCATCTTGGTCGACGCGACCGTGGGGTCGGCCGCGGCGTCGTACTGGATCGGGCCCTCCACCAGCAGGTCGGGGCGGCGTTCCCGCACGAACGCGGTGCCGGCGCGCACCTTGTCGACGTCGGCGCCGGAGCCGCTGTCGCCGGTGGAGTAGCTGAGCATGGCGACGCGCGGGTCGATGCCGAACTGGGTCGCGGTCTCGGCGGAGGAGATCGCGATGTCGGCGAGCTGCTCGCTCGTCGGGTCCGGGATCACCGCGCAGTCGCCGTAGACCAGCACGCGGTCGGCGAGCGCCATCAGGAACACGCTCGACACGATCGAGGTGTCCGGACGGGTCTTGATGATCTCGAACGACGGTCGGATGGTGTGCGCCGTGGTGTGCTTCGCGCCGGAGACCATGCCGTCGGCGAGCCCGAGCTGCACCATCATCGTGCCGAAGTACGAGACGTCGGTGACGGTGTCGCGGGCGAGCTCGATCGACATCCCCTTGTGGGCGCGGAGCCGGGTGTACTCCTCGGCGAAGCGTTCGCGCAGCTCGGGGTCGAACGGCGAGACGAGCTGCGCGGCCTCGAGGTCGAGGCCGAGCTCGGTCGCCCGGGTGCGGATGGCGGCGGGGTCGCCGAGGATCGTGAGGTCGCAGACCTGGCGCTGCAGCAGGGTGGAGGCGGCGCGGAGGATGCGGTCGTCCTCGCCCTCGGGCAGGACGATGCGCTTGCCGTAGCTGCGGGCCCGGTCGAGCAGGCCGTGCTCGAACATCAGCGGGGTGACGACGCCGGAGGGGGCGAGCTGCAGGCGGTCGCGCAGGGCCTCGGCGTCGACGTGCTGCTCGAACAGCGCGAGCGCCAGGTCGGCCTTCCGGGGCGAGTCCGCGGCCAGACGGCCACGGGTCTGGGTGATGCGCAGGGCGGTGTCGTACGTCCCGAGGTCGTTCTGCGCGATCGGCAGCGAGCTCGACAGGCCCTCGAGCAGCCGGGACACCTGCGGGGCGATCTCGAACCCGCCGTTCAGGATGACGCCGGCCAGGCTCGGGAACGTCTCGGACTGGTTGGCGAGCAGCGTGGCGATGAGGACGTCGCTCCGGTCACCGGGGACCACGACGATGCCGCCCTCGATCAGCCGGGGCAGGACGTTCTCCATGCTCATGCCCGCGACCACGGTGCCGAGTGCCTCGCGGTCGAGCAGGGCGTCGTCACCGCGCACCAGGGTGGCACCGGTGGCCTGCAGCAGAGCGCGGACCGTCGGGGCGACGAGCACGCGGTCCTCGGGGATCGCCCACACCGGGACGTCGGGGTGGTCGTCGTGCACGGCCTGCTCGACGCTCGTCACGATGGCGGCGAGGGCGTCCGGGTCGGCGCGGTTCACCACGACGCCGAACAGCTGCGCGTGTGCCGCCCGCAGCTCGCTGGTCGTGACGTCCGCGACCTGCGCCATGCCCTCGGGGCTGCGGGCCGCACGCTCGGCGGCGTCGCGTCCACCCAGCACGAGGAGCACCGGGGCGCCGAGGTTCGCGGCGACCTTCGCGTTGAAGGACAGCTCGGTGGGGCTGCCCACGTCGGTGTAGTCGGACCCGAGCACCACGACGGCGTCGCACTGCCGCTCCACCTGGGCGAACCGGGTGACGATGGTGCCGAGCGCCGCCTCGGGGTCGGCGTGCACGTCGTCGTAGGTGACCCCGACGGCGTCGTCGTAGGAGATGCCGACGGCCGTGTGCTGCAGCAGCAGTTCGAGGACGTAGTCGGGCTCGACCACCGAGCGGGCGACGGGCCGGAACACGCCGACGCGGCCGACGGACCGGGCGAGGGTCTCGAGGACACCGAGGGCGACGGTGCTCTTGCCCGTGTGCCCTTCTGCTGACGTGATGTAGATGCGGGTCGACACGACGCCCAGGGTAGTCGCCGGACGTGTCACGACATCTGGGAGCACCGGCACCGACGACACGCGGTCGTGAGCACCGCGCAGAACCTGTACCATTGGGTGTCGCCGTCGCGAGACGGTGTCAGGAGAATTCGCCTAGTGGCCTATGGCGCACGCTTGGAAAGCGTGTTGGGTGCAAGCCCTCGGGGGTTCGAATCCCCCATTCTCCGCAGCGAGCGAGCAGCACGAACGAAGGACCCGCACCGGCTCGGTGCGGGTCCTTCGTCGTTCCGCAGGCACAGTGGTCCCCCACCCGGCGGACCAGCACGTGCCCTGGTGCCCCTGCGTTGGCCGGGAAACGCTGATCAGGGGTGGAACGGGCTGTCCCCGATACCCGTCGGTCGCCTATGCTGGCCGAGCGAACGGCTCCGGGACGAGCCGACCGCGGTGCATCGAGCGGCAGGGGCGTCGCTCGGAAGGCGTGCTGGTCAGCGTGCCCGGAACACCTGAGGGGACGAGGAGACGCGCCATGGGGGAAACCACCGTGCCGGCGGCCGTGCCCGTTCGCCTGTCCGTCTTCGACACGGTCCTCCGCCCGCGCCGCTCGCTCGTCCGCTCCACGGCGCTAAGCATCGCCTTCTCGGCCGTGCCGCTCGCCGTCGCCCTGGTCTGGGTCTCGTTCCCGTTCCGCACCTGGGCTGTCTTCGCCGGCATCGTCGTCGCGATGGCCGCGGCCGTCGGCGTCGTGTTCGTCCGGCTGCACACCGCGTTCATCGGGATCGACGACGACGGCGTGACGATCCGCGGGGTGCTCACCGCGCACCGCCGGATCCCCCGTGACCGCGTGCACAGCCTGGTCCTCGCCACGACGTTCGGCTCGTCGGTGGACCGGACCGTGCGAGAACTCGTCGCGTTCGACCGGATCGGCACCCACCTGTTCCGGCTCCGGGCCGACGTCTGGGGCGACGACGGACTCGACCGGGTGGTCGACGCGCTCGGCGTGCAGGTCGTCGAGGACGCTCGGCCGGTCTCGGTCCGCACCTTCGCGAAGCGGTACCCGACGAGCCGCGCCTGGTACGAGCAGCGTGCGGCGTTCCTGCTCGTGGGCGGCCTCGTCGTGCTGGTCGTCGGCGGGCTGCTCGCCGTCGAGTTCGCCGGCCTCGACGCCCCCTGAACCAGCCGCACGGCAACGGTCAGCGTCGCCGCCGCAGCGTCGAGAAGATCCCCCGGACCACTTCCTTCGCGATGGTCCCGCCGAGCCCTGCGCCGAGCAGATCGGTCAGCGGGTCGTCCGCGGACCGCCGCGTCCCGGGCCGGGTCGTCCGACCGGAACCACCGGTCCGACCGGAACGCCGCGACTCCGACGCCCGCTCGGCACGCTCGAACTCCCGCTGTTGCCGTTCGAACTCCCGCTGGGCCTCGACCGCCGACGCGTCCGCGGCGGAGTCGGCAGCGGCGGCTTCGGCAGCAGCAGCGGCCTCGGCGGCCGCGGCCTCCATGCGACGCGCGAGCACCTCGCGGGCCGAGTCCGGGTCGACGCGGGTGCCGTAGGTCGCCAGGAGCGGTGAGGCCTGCACCCGGGCGGCCATCTCGTCGGCCGGCATCGGGTCCATCGACCCCTGCGGTGCGCGCAGCCGGGTCCACGCGACCGGGGTCGGAGCACCACGTTCGTTCATCACCGTGACGATCGCCTCACCGGTCGCGAGCGACGTGAGCACCTCCCCCAGGTCGTAGTCGCTCGTCGGGTACGTCGACACCGTCGCCCGGAGCGCCTTCGCGTCGTCCGGCGTGTGCGCGCGGAGCTGGTGCTGGATGCGCGATCCGAGCTGCGCGAGCACGTCGTTCGGCACGTCCTTCGGGGTCTGCGTCACGAAGAAGACCCCGACGCCCTTCGACCGGATGAGCCGAACGGTCCGCACGATCTGCTCGGTGAAGTCCTTCGACGCACCGCTGAACAACAGGTGCGCCTCGTCCAGGAAGAACACGAGCTTCGGCTTCTCCTGGTCGCCGACCTCGGGCAGCTCGTTGAACAGGTCGGCCAGCAACCACATCAGGAACGTCGAGAAGACCTCCGGCCGGTCCTGCACACCGGGCACCTCGAGCAGGCTGACGATCCCCCGCCCGTCCGCCGCCGTCCGCAGGAACACCTGCGTGTCGATCTCGGGCTCGCCGAAGAACTGGTCGGCACCCTGGTCGGCGAAGGTGACGAGCTCGCGCAGGATCACCCCGGCGGTCTGCTTCGACAGGCCCCCGAGCTCGGCGAGTTCCCCCTTGCCCTGGTCGCTCACCAGGAACGTCAGCACGCTCCGCAGGTCGTCGAGGTCCACCAGCGCGAGGCCCTGCTGCGCGGCGTAGTGGAACACCAGCCCGAGCGAGGACTCCTGCGTGTCGTTCAGCCCGAGCACCTTCGACAGCAGCAGCGGTCCGAAGCCCGACACGGTGGCACGGATCGGCACGCCGGTGCCCTGCCCGCCCAGCGAGAACAGTTCGGCCTGGCTCGCGACGCCCTGCCACTGCTGACCGATGCCCGCGGTGCGGTCGAGGAGCTTGTCGTTCGCCTGCCCCGCGACGGCCAGACCCGACAGGTCGCCCTTGACGTCGGCGGCGAACACGGGCACCCCGTTCGCCGCGATCTGCTCGGCGAGCACCTGGAGCGTCCGGGTCTTGCCGGTGCCGGTCGCCCCCGCCACCAACCCGTGCCGGTTCAGCATCGCGAGCGGGATCCGGATCTGCACGTCGGGCACAGCTGCACCGTTGACCAGGGCGCCGAGTTCGATCGCGCCGCCGTCGACGGCGTAGCCGTCGCGGATCGCGGCGACCGCGTCCGGTCCGAGCGGGCCGGCTTCGGCACGGACGGGAGGCACGGTGCCGGTCGCCGTCGTCGCCACCGGATTCGGGGCGGTCGCGTCGACCGCCACGGCAGGGGCGGTCGCGTCGACCCGCGCGCCAGGGGTGGTGGGAACCGGTGCGACCGGAGCGGTGGGCTCCGCGTCGGGCGCGAGCCGCGCCTCCTGGCCGGTGGGTGGCGGGGACCCGACGACCGCGGGTTCCGCGTCGGCGGTCAGGCTCGCCTGCTCCTCCGCCGTCAGGGCGGCGGCGAGCTCCTCGGCGCGCAGCACCGCTTCGTCGGCGAGCCGACGTGCCTCGTCGGCAGCCTGCCTCGCTGCCTCGGCAGCCGCCCGTGCCCGCTCCGTCGCGTCGCTCATGGGCACAGCCTAGGGAGTCTGACCCGCAGCGGTTCGGGGTCAGTGCGTGAGCGCGGGGACCGTCCTGGGGCGGACCACGAACCAGAGCACGAGGATCGCGACGGCGGCGGTCGACGCCATCACGATCGCCATCGGGCTGGCCGTCGTGATGCCGAGCCAGCCGACCACCGGCGAGATGAGCCCGGCGACGCCGAAGTTCAGGGCGCCGAGTACCGAGGCGGCGGTCCCCGCCTCTTTCCCGTGGGCGGCGAGACCGATGACCTGGACGAGCGGGAACGAGAACCCGCACGCGGCGATGAAGAACCAGAGCGGCACGAGCACGCCGACCAGACCGGCACCGAGCTGGTCGAGGACGATGATCGCGAGCGACGCCAGCAGCAGGGTCGCGGTCGAGCACGCCAGGATCCACTGCGGACCGACACGCTGGGCGAGCCGCGACGAGATCTGCACACCGAGGACGACCCCGACCGAGTTGACCGCGAAGAGCAGTCCGTACTGTTGCGCGTCGAGACCGTAGACCTGCTGGAACAGGAACGGCGACGCGCTGAGGTACGAGAACAGGCCGCTGAACACCATCGCGCCGATGAGCGCGACGCCGACGAAGATCCGGTCGGAGAACAGCGCCTTGTAGCGCTGGCCGATGGTGGAGTGCCCGGCCTCGTGCCGGCGGGCCGGCGGCAGGGTCTCGACGATGAGCAGGACCGAGGCGATCACCACGGCGAGGCCGTAGCAGGCGAGGAAGACGAAGATGCCGCGCCAGCTGGTGAACTGCAGCATCTGCGAACCGATGAGCGGCGCGAGGATCGGCGCGAGGCCGTTCACCATCGCCAGCCGGGACAACATGCGCACGAGCGGCTTGCCGCCGAACAGGTCGCGCACCGTCGCCATCGCCACCACACCACCGGCCGCGGCACCCATGCCCTGCAGCACGCGGAACACCGCGAGCAGCTCGATGTCCGGTGCGGTCGCCGCACCGATCGAGGCGGCGATGTGCACCGTCGTCGCGATGATCAGCGGCAGGCGGCGGCCCACCTTGTCGCTCCACGGGCCGACCAGGAGCTGCCCGATGGCGAAGCCGAGCGTCGTCGCGGTGAGCGTCAGCTGGACCGCGCCGTCGGTGACGCCGAACTGGTCCTTGATCGCCGGGAACGCCGGCAGGTAGAGGTCGATCGTGAACGGGCCGAGCGCCGTCAGGGCGCCCAGGACGAAGACGTAGACGAGCCGCTGCCTGCGGGAGAGCGAGTCTCCCGGGTGCAGGACGACCCGGAGCGAACCGGTGGTGGCGGGCGCGGTCACGAGACAGGAGTCCTTCGACGATGAGGGGGCGGAGGGTGATCGCGGGCCGATCGAATCGATTCGTCCGCGGAACCATCCTACGGTTGCCCGTGTGTGCTCGGCGCCGCCGGTGCCGGCCGCCCGCGTGAAGCGGCTCGTGCTGTCCCGCTGCCGCGCGCGGACCATGCGGTAGCGTCGGACTGCTCGGGGGCCTTCCGGGTGAAGCGGATCAGAAGGGGGTGGGCGTCATGGTGGATGCCCGGATCCTGCACACCACAGCAGCACTGCGCGAGGCGATCCTGCGTCTCGCCGCAGACCGACCGGTCTCGGAGATCACCGTCGCCGACGTCACACGTGCCGCAGGGATCAACCGCGCCACGTTCTACTCGCACGCGGTCTCCCCCGGGTCGTTGCTCGCCGACGTCCTGACACCGGAGCTCGACCGCATCCGGCAGGAGGACGCCGACGACCGCCGGGCCGCCGCCGACCGCGGCGCCGGAGCCGACGAACTCGCGACCATCACCCGGCGCGGCATCAACGCCGTCGTCGAGCACGTGATGACGCACCGCGACATCTACGGCAAGGCCCTCCCCGACCCGAACGACGCCTCGCTGCACCGGCTGCTCGTCGAGCACTTCACGGTGTCGAGCGCCCTGCACATCCGCGAGCTCGACCCCGCCCGTCGGCCCGACCTGCTCGACGACGTCGCCGCGGGGTTCGTGGCGCAGGGGTTCGTCGGGGCGATCGAGGCCTGGCTCGCCGGGCCCCGACGGTCGCGGAAGGCGCTGGTGGAGACGATCACGCTGTCGTTCCCGGCGTGGTGGAGCTGAGCGGACTGCTCCTACTCGGCGTCGGCCGTCTCGCCGTCGGTGGGCTCGCTCTCCGGCTTCTCACCACGCTGCAGGGACTGCACGACCTGGACCGCCGCCGCCGCGGTGGCCGCGTCGTCGCCCTCTGACGGCACGCGGTAGTCGGCGGACACCCCGTCGCCACCGGTGCCGGTCGCGGGCAGCGGTTCCCCCAGGGACACCACCACGACCCCGGCGTCGTGGGCGGTCTGGACCACGCCGGTCAGTGCAGAGGCCCGGGCGGGGTGCACGAGCAGGGCCTTGGCGCCCTTGCGGACGAGCTGGGCGACCGCGGTCCGCTGAGATGCAGCGGCACCCGATGCCGGAGCGACGCGGACGTCGGGCCGGAACCCGGCGTCGGCCAGGTCGGTGCGGAGCCGGTCGGCCAGGGCCGCGTCGTCGTGGACCAGGACGACACCGATCACTGCCTGCTGGTCGAAGCCCCCGTCGGAGCTCGTCAGGTCGGTGCTCTGCACCGGCGTGGGGGCAGCCGACGTCGTCCCCTGGCACCCGGCCAGGGTCAGGGCCGCCGCCAGGGCGACGGTCACGGCGACGATGCGCAGCACGGTGTCTCCTCTTCGGTCCGGTCTGCCACGCTACCCGGCGGCCGGGCCCTGCGACGACGACACGGCTCCGCCCGGGCCCGCCGAGGCCGTCGTCGCTGGTGCCGGCACGGGACCGAGCCTTCGGACGGCCGCGATCGCGACGCCAGCGAAGCCGATCATCGCCGCGAACACCAGCGGGAACGACACCGTCCCGTCGGCTCCGCCGGTCGCGGTGAAGAGCAGGCCGGTCACCGCGAGCCCGATCACGCTGCCCGCGGCGTCCGCGATCGTCAGGGCCGAGCTCGCGAACCCGTCGTCGCCCTCGCCCGAGAAGCGCAGGGTCAGCATCGACGCGCGGGGGTAGATCGCTCCCATGCCCGCGCCGCCGACGAACCAGCCGGCGACCAGCACCCACCACGACAGGTCGAACGTGGCCACCGCGAGCGCTGCGACCAGGCTCACGAGCACGAGTGCGAGTCCGACCCCGAAGGTCCGACGAGCGGTGAGCCGCTGCTCCCCCAGGCGGCCGTGCGCCCAGCTCGACGCGGCCCAGCTGATCGCCGCCACCGTCAAGGCGAGTCCGGCAGCCGACGGTGACAGCCCGTGTTCGGCCTGCAGCAGGAACGGCACGTACGCCTCGCTCCCGAAGAAGGACGCGGCGACGAGCCCCCGCAGCAGCACGACCGACGGCAACCCGGCCGCGGCCCGGAACGTGCCGGTCGGCAGCAGCGGCCGCAAGGCGAACCAGGTGCCGACCAGCCCGACGACGACGGCTGCGACCATGCCCCACGGGGTCAGGTCGGGCGCGACGTTGAGCAGCAGGATCGACACGGCCGCGGCCACCGACCAGCTGATCCGGGCCCGCTGCCACGGTGGGCGGAGCGCCGCCGCCGGAGGGTGCAGCCGGCCGAGCGTCGGCACGAGCAGGACGAACGCGGCGAGCGCGATCACCAGGGCCCCGGCGAACACCCAGTGCCAGTTCCAGGTGTCGGTGACGATGCCGGCCAGGGCAGGGCCGATCAGTGCCGGTACCACCCAGGCGGCGGCGAACCCGGCGAACACCGGTCCGTGCAGCTCCGCGGGGAAGATCCGGGCGACCAGCACGTACAGCACCACGTCGATGGCCCCGGCGCCGAAGCCCTCGATGAGCCGCCCGGCCAGGAACACCTCCATGGTCGGCGCGAGCATCACCACGGCGGTCCCCACCGCGAAGAACACCGCCGACACCCAGGCCACGATCCGGCCGCCCGCGCGGTCGCTCCAGTTGCCGGCGAGCACCATGCCGGGCACCCCGGCGGCGAGCGGGGCGGCGAAGGCGAGCGCGTACAGGGTCTCGCCGTCCAGGTCGCGGCTGATCACCGGCATGATCGTCGCCATCGCCAGGTTCTGGAACGCCGCGACGCCGACGATCGCGACCATGCCGATCGTCGCCAGGGCGTACGGCCCGCTCAACAGGCTGGTCCGCGACGCCGTCGTGCTCACCCGATCATCGTAGGGGCGGCCGCCGACGACGCGTCAGCGTGTCCCGCGGGCGCGCGTCGGCCCGGCAGCAGGTCCCGCGTCAGCGCGTCAGCAGGTCCCTCGTCAGCGCGTCAGCGCCTGCTCCAGGTCCGCCACCAGGTCACCGGCGTCCTCGATGCCCACCGACAGCCGCACGACGTTCTCCGGCACGGCCAATTCGGTGCCCTTCACCGACGCGTGGGTCATCTCGCTCGGGTACCCGATGAGCGACTCCACCCCGCCGAGCGACTCGGCCAGGGCGAACAGCTCCGTCGACTCCGCGAACCGCTTCGCGGCCTCGGCACCACCGGACAGGGCGACCGAGAGCATGCCGCCGAAGCCGCGCATCTGACGAGCGGCGACGTCGTGCCCCGGGTGCTCGGGCAGGCCCGGGTAGTAGACGCGCTCGACACCCGGCGCGACGACGAGGGCCTCGGCGACGGCCTGCGCGTTCCGCGAGTGCCGCTCCATCCGCACGGCGAGCGTCTTGATGCCACGGGTGGTCAGGTAGGCGTCGAACGGCGACGAGATCGCACCGGCGCCGAACTGCAGGAACTGCACCTTCGCCGCGAGCTCCTCGTCCGCCAGCACGACGGCGCCGCCGACGACGTCGGAGTGTCCGCCGAGGTACTTCGTGGTCGAGTACACGACGACGTCGGCGCCGAGCGACAGCGGCTGCTGCAGGTACGGCGACGCGAAGGTGTTGTCGACGACCACCAGCGCGCCCGACTCGTGCCCGAGGGTCGCGAGCGCGGCGATGTCGGCGATCTTCATGAGCGGGTTCGTCGGCGTCTCGACCCAGAGCACGGTGGTGGCCGGTGCGCCCTGCAGCGCTGCCCGGACCTGGTCGAGGTCGCTCATGTCGACGACGACGAGTTCGACGCCCCACGGCACGTGCAGCCGGCTCACCAGGCGGTGGGTGCCGCCGTACACGTCGTTGCCCATCACGACGCGGCCACCGGGGACCAGCGCGGCGCGGAGCAGGGCGTCCTCGGCGGCGAGCCCGGACGCGAACGACGACGCCGCGACGCCACCGTCCAGGTCGGCCAGGAGCACCTGCAGCGAGTCACGCGTCGGGTTGCCGGCGCGCGAGTACTCGTAGCCGTTGCGCATGCCACCGACGCCGTCCTGCACGTAGGTCGACGTCAGGTGGATCGGCGGGATGACGGCGCCGGTGGTCTCGTCGGGCTCCTGGCCGGCGTGGACGGCCCGGGTGCTGAACTCGGTCATGCTCGGTGGTTCCTTACTCGGAGAGGTAGGTGAGGAGGTCGTGCCGGGTCAGCACGGTGACGGGTTTGCCGTCCGCGACGACGAGGAACGCGTCGGCCGACTCGAGCGCACGACGAGCCGCTGACACCGACTCGCCGACGCCGATGAGCGGCAGCGGGTCGCCGACGAAGTCCGACAGGGCGTCCGACATCTTCGCGGTACCGGTGAAGACCTGCTCGAGCAGTGCCTTCTCCTCGACGGCGCCGACGACCTCGCCGATGACGACGGGCGGCTCCGCGTTGAGCACGGGCATCTGCGAGACGCCGTACGTGGTCATGATGTCGACGACGTCGCGCACGGTGTCCGTCGGGTGCGCGTGCACCAGGTCGGGCAGGCGGCCGTCCTTGCCGGCGATGAGCGAGCCGACGGTGCGCTCGTCGTCGGTCTCGGCGAACCCGTACGAGCGCATCCACCGGTCGTTGAAGATCTTGCCGAGGTACCCACGTCCGCCGTCCGGCAGCAGCACCACCACGACGTCGTCCTCGGTCAGGTCACGGGCGGCCTGGAGTGCCGCGACGACGGCCATGCCGCTCGACCCGCCGACGAGCAGTCCTTCTTCACGCGCCAGACGACGGGTCATCGCGAAGGAGTCGGCGTCCGACACGGCGATGATCTCGTCCGGCACGCCGGCGTCGTAGGCGCTCGGCCAGAAGTCCTCGCCGACGCCCTCGACCAGGTACGGACGACCGGTACCGCCGGAGTACACGGAGCCCTCGGGGTCGGCCCCGACGATGCGGACGCCGCCGCCGGACGCCTCCTTCAAGTACCGTCCGGTGCCCGAGATCGTGCCGCCGGTACCGACGCCCGCGACGAAGTGGGTGATCTGCCCCTCGGTGTCGCGCCAGATCTCCGGACCGGTGGTCTCGTAGTGGCTGCGAGGGCCGTTCGGGTTGGCGTACTGGTTCGGCTTGTAGGCGCCCGGGATCTCCTGCACGAGCCGGTCCGACACCGAGTAGTAGGACTCGGGGTCCTCGGGCGCGACCGCGGTCGGGGTGACGACGATCTCGGCGCCGTACGCCGTCAGGACGTTGCGCTTGTCCTCGCCGACCTTGTCGGGCAGCACGAACACGCACCGGTAGCCGCGCTGCTGTGCGACCAGGGCCAGGCCGACGCCGGTGTTGCCGGAGGTCGGTTCGACGATGGTGCCGCCGGGACGCAGGTCGCCGGAGGCCTCGGCCGCGTCGATGATCCGGGTGGCGATGCGGTCCTTCGACGACCCACCGGGGTTCAGGTACTCGACCTTCACCAGGATGGTCGCCCGCACCCCCTCGGTCACCCGGTTGAGCTTGACGAGCGGGGTGTCGCCGACCAGGTCGACGACGGAGTTCGCGTAACGCACGGCATGGAGTCTAGGACGCGGTCCCCGCGTCGCGCTGGGATGTGTCGTGCGCGGACAACGCATCCTGATCGCCCCGCCGGTTGCCCCGCCCTGGTCGCGCTGCGCGGCGGACGGGAGGCCCGTGCGTCGCGCTGCGCGGCGGACGGGAGGCCCGTGCGGACGCCGCCACGGGCCTCCTGTCCGGCACCCGGTCCGGACCACCGCCGTCAGGGGCGGACGACGTCCGCCGTCGTGTTCTGCTGCCGGTGCAGCTGCGCGTACGTGCCGTCGAGGGCCAGGAGTTCGTCGTGTGTGCCCTGCTCGACGATCCAGCCGTGGTCGAGGACGAAGATGACGTCGGCGTCGCGGATCGTGGAGAGCCGGTGCGCGATCGAGATGGTGGTCCGACCGGCCGCCGCGGTGTCGAGGGCCGTCTGCACGACGTGTTCGGAGATGGAGTCGAGCGCACTGGTGGCCTCGTCGAGGACGAGCACCGGCGGGTCCTTGAGCATGACCCGGGCGATGGCGATGCGCTGCTTCTCGCCACCGGACAGCCGGTAGCCGCGCTCCCCCACGACGGTGTCGTAGCCGTCCGGGAACGACGCGATCGTGTCGTGGATGTTCGCCGCGCGGGCCGCTCGCTCGAGCTCGTCGTCGGTGGCGTCGGGCTTGGCGTACCGCAGGTTCTCGCCGATCGTGGCGTGGAACAGGTACGTCTCCTGGCTGACGATGCCGACGTGCCGCATGAGGTCCTCGTGCACCAGGTGGCGGACGTCCTGGCCGGCGAACCGCACGGACCCCTCGGTGGCCTCGTACAGCCGGGGCACCAGGTAGGACACCGTCGTCTTGCCGGCGCCGGAGGGCCCGACGAAGGCGGCGAACTGCCCGGGGTGGAGCTCGAACGACACCCCGCGCAGGGTCGGCTTGTCGGCTTCACCGTCGGGGTAGGTGAAGACGACGTCCTCGAAGGCGACGTGGCCGACCTTCGACTCGTCCACGGGCTGCGCGGTCGGCGAGTCCGTGATGGCCGGCTCGAGGTCGAAGTACTCGAAGATGCGGGCGAAGAGCGCACCGGAGGTCTGCAGGTCGAGGACCACGCGCAACAGCCCGACCGTCGGGAACAGCAGGCGGGACTGCACCGTCGTGAACGCGACGATCGTGCCGGCCGTGATCGGGACGTCGCCGATGATCAGGTACGCGGCGACGACGTAGATGATCGCCGGGATGATCGACAGGAAGATCTGCACGATGGCGAAGAACCACTGCCCCGACATCTGCTGCCGAACCTGCAGGGTGATCTGGTTGCGGTTCTCGTCCCCGTAGCGGCGGGTCTCGCTGGCCTGCTGGTTGAAGCTCTTCGCGAGCAGGATGCCGGAGACGCTCAGGGCCTCTTGCGTGATGGCCGTCATGTCGGACAGCGATTCCTGCGTCTGCCCGGCGATCCGCGCCCGCACCTGCCCGACCCGCCGCTGCGCGATGACGAGCAGCGGGAGCAAGACCACCGCGACGAGCGTCATCTGCCAGCTCAGCAGCAGCATCGCGACCACGGCGGCGATCACGGTCACGGTGTTGCCGAGCACCGACGAGATCGTGTTGTTCAGCACGCTCGCCACACCGCCGACGTCGTTCTGCAGGCGCGACTGGATGACGCCGGTCTTGGTGCGGGTGAAGAACGCGAGTTCCATCCGCTGCAGGTGCGCGAACAGGCGCATCCGCATCGCACCCATGACCTTGTTGCCGACGGTCGCGGTCAGGTACGTCTGCCACACGCCGACCCCGGCGCTCGCGATCCAGAGCAGGACCATGGCGGACACGAGCTCGACCAGCACCGGGACGTCGGGGCGGCCGGACGGCGGGAACAGCCCGCGGTCGAACGCCTGCTGGGTGAGCAGCGGCGGCACGACCGAGATGGCCGCGCCGACCAGCACGAGGACGATCGTGAGCCCGATCGCCCGGCGGTGCGGCTCGAAGAGCGCGGCGATGCGACGGACCAGGTGCGGGATCTTCGGCGCCTCGGCGTTGGCGGCCTTCTGCGCGCGGAAGTCACCGCTCGAGATGCGTCCGCTCCCGCGCGGACCACCACCCCGCCCGCTGTGTCCCATGCTCATGGAGCCACCGTAGCCCCGCGCTCGGACATCGACCGTCCTCTCCACAGCACCGCAGTATTTGACCCCGTTCAGGGGGCGTGCGAGCATGTGCCGTCCCCGTCCCCGCACCACCGAGGTCCCATGTCGTCCGCGCCGTCACGTCCCACGTCCCTGGGGGCGCAGCTCGCCCGCCGCAAGCCGATCGAGCAGCTGCAGGCCGAAGCCTCCCGCGGGGTGAACGGCGAACCGCTCCGTCGGTCGCTCGGGGTCTGGCAGCTGACGATGATCAGCGTCGGGGCCACGCTCGGCACCGGCATCCTGGTCGTCCTCGGTACCGCGGTCCCGCTCGCCGGTCCCGCGGTCTGGATCTCGTTCGTCGTCGCGGGGATCGCCGCGCTGCTCTCGGCGCTGTCGTACGCCGAGATGGCCGGTGCCGTCCCGACCTCGGGGTCCAGCTACTCGTACACCTACGCCACGATGGGCGAGGGCATCGCCTGGATCTGCGGCTGGTGCCTGGTGCTCGAGTACGCCGTCTCGGTGGCCGCGGTCGCCGTGGGTGCCAGCGAGTACGTCGACGAGACCCTCCGCGTGTTCGGGCTGCACCTGCCCACCGCGCTCGCCGCTCCCCCGGTCGACGGCGGCGTGGTCAACCTGCCCGCCGCGGTCCTGGTCCTGCTCGCCACCGTCGTGCTGCTGCCAGGAGCCCGCGAGAGCGCCTGGGTGAACACGGTCATGGTGGTCGTGAAGATCGCCCTGCTGGTCTTCTTCGTCGTCGTGGCGTTCACGGCGTTCCGGGCGCAGAACTTCGAGCCGCTCGCACCGATGGGCGCCGCCGGGGTCACCGCAGCGGCGTCACGGCTGTTCTTCTCGTACATCGGCTTCGACGCGGCCTCGACCGCAGGTGAAGAGGCGAAGAACCCCCGCCGTGACCTGCCACGGGCGATCATCGGCTCCATCGCGCTCATCACGGCGCTGTACATCCTGGTCGCGATCGCCGCCATCGGGGCCCGCTCGTGGACGGCGTTCTCGTCGTCCGAGGCGTCGCTCGTCCGCATCGTGGTCGACGTCACGGGGCAGCCGCTCGTCGCCCTCGTGTTCTCGATCGGGGCGGTCGTCGCCATCGCCAGTGTCGTGCTCACCGTCCTGTACGGTCAGACCCGCATCCTGCTCACGATGTCCCGCGACGGCCTGGTGCCGAAGGTCTTCGGCCGGGTCTCCCGGCGCACCGGCACCCCGATCGCGAACACGCTGATCATCGGCATCGCCGTGACGATCGTCGCCGCGCTCGTGCCCCTCGGGGAGCTCGCCGACGCCACGAGCATCGGGACCCTGGTCGCCTTCGCCCTGGTGAACGTCTCCGTCATCGTGCTCCGTCGCTCGCAGCCCGACCTGGAGCGCTCGTACCGGGTGCCGCTGTTCCCCGTCGTCCCGATCCTCGGCTCCCTGAGCTGCGTGCTGCTCGCGGTGTTCCTCGGCGCCACCACCTGGATCGCGTTCGGCATCTGGATGGTCACCGGCGCCCTGCTCTACCTGGCCTACGGCCGCCGCCACAGCACGCTGCGCTGACGCGCCCCCTGCCCCGCCCCGCGGCCGCGCCTCCGCGCCGCCGCCCCGACCCGCCCAGCGCCGCCCAGCCGCCAAAGCGACAGGGTGCCGCCAACTGTTCGCAGACATCTGTCGCTCTGCCAGGAGGCCCGGCTGGACGCCGGTAAGAAGCGTCGCTTTGGCAACACGATCGGTCTCACCTCCGCCGTGCAACCGACGACCGCAGCGGTCAGCGGCACGGCACGCCGTGCTGTCGGAACAGCGAACGGAGCCGTTCCGGTGCCACGACGTGCTCCCAGTAGACACGAACGAAGCCGTTCACCTCCGATTGACCCCGGACACGGTCTTCGCGCTGCTTCTCGCTCCACACCGCTTCAGCGCCGGTCCGCCCTCCGAGCATCCCGGGGTCCTCGTACTTCTGCCGACCGTCGAACTCCACGACGATGCCCTGGCGTGGCAGCCAGAAGTCCACGCGGTCGACACGGCCGTCCGGCGAGCGGAACTCGTGCTGAGGCTCCCAGTCTGGACAGTGCAACTCGGCAGCGCGGACGGCCAGGTACGACTCCCCGACCGACTCGTGGCGCGCATCACAGATCGCCAGGGCCTGCTCGACCCGCACCGCACCCCACGGACCTCCGGCGGCGCACATGTGCTCGAGTTCCCCGCGTCCGACACCGCTCCGTAATGCGTGGTCCAACCCGACGACTGCGTCGGCGAGGGTGCCCCGCCGAGCGTTCCCGACGGTGGTCTGCGCCAGAGACGTGAACGGGACACCGTGGAACAGCTTCCCCGATCGTTCGGGCACACCGGCGTGGACGGTCAGGCTCACCCGGTGCTGGTCGTGCTCGATCCCGGCGTCGACGGCCTGGACACGATCGGGCCACGGATCGAGTCGTGGCAGACCGAGCACCGCGGCAGCCGAGTCGAGAGCGAACACCGCGTCGGTCCGGAGCAACGGGATGACGGCCCGCATCCGGACGAGGTGTCGCGAGCGACCGTCCAGAGCTTCCCACGGTGCGCGTTCGACGTAGACGCCATGCCGGACGCGCACGAGCTCATGGGCCCGCTGCCGTCGCTGGAGGTGGCGGGCGCCAGCCCGGTCGAGGTCGTTCGTGCGGAGGATCTTGATGGCGTTGGCGGGGTGCATGACAGCACACTGTCGCTCGGAACGACCGGTCTCAGGAGCCTGCGCCAATCTGTGGACAACCGCCGCGCCTCCCGGCGGTCAACAGTGTCCTGGCAAAGCGACAGATCTCAGCAGTCCCCGACCGATTGTGCTGCCATCACGACAGAATCCTGCGAACAGTTGGCGCCACTCTGTCGCTATCGCGGAGCACCCCCGCAAGCACCACACAGCCCACACCCCGCACACGACGAAGGCCGCCACCCCGAGGGGCAGCGGCCTTCGTGACCGGAACGGTCGAGACTACGCGAGCTCGATCGTGGCGCCAGCGGCCTCGAGGGTCGCCTTCGCCTTGTCGGCGGTCTCCTTGTTCGCACCCTCGAGGATCTTGGCGTCGGCGGTCTCGACGAGCGCCTTGGCCTCACCGAGGCCGAGCGACGTCAGGCCACGGACCTCCTTGATGACCTGGATCTTCTTGTCACCAGCGGACTTGAGGATGACGTCGAACTCGGTCTTCTCCTCAGCGGCCTCGGCCGGAGCAGCTGCGCCGGCGGGGGCGGCAGCGGCGACCGGGGCGGCCGCGGTGACCTCGAAGACCTCTTCGAACTTCTTCACGAAGTCCGAGAGCTCGATGAGCGTGAGCTCCTTGAAGGCCTCGATGAGCTCGTCCTGCGAAAGCTTCGCCATGATTTTCTCCTACTACTAGCTAGTACGTGTGGTTGATGAACGCGAGCCTGATCAGGCCGCGGACTCCTGCTTCTCGCGAAGGGCGTCCACGGTGCGGACGGCCTGCGAGAGGGGTGCCTGGAACAGGTACGCAGCACCGAACAGCGAGGCCTTGAGTGCGCCGGCGAGCTTGCCGAGCAGCACTTCACGGGACTCGAGGTCGGCGAGCTTGTCCACCTCGGTCGCGGTGAGCGGGTTACCGTCGAAGTAACCGCCCTTCACCACGAGCTCGGGGTTCGCCTTGGCGAATGCACGCAGCGACTTCGCGACGGCGACGGTGTCACCGTGGACGAAGGCGAGAGCGGACGGACCGGCGAGTTCGTCGTCGAACGACGAGATGCCGGCGTTGTTCGCCGCGATCTTGGTCAGCGTGTTCTTCACCACGGCGTACGTGGCGTGCTCACGGATCGAGTTGCGGAGCTCCTTGAGCTGCGCGACCGTGAGACCGCGGTACTCGGTGAGCAGAACGGCGTTCGAGCTACGGAAGGACTCCGTGAGCTCGGCGACCGCAGCTTCCTTGTTCGCCATGGTTCTCCTTGGGGGTCTTGCCGGCAGCCCCAGGTCCACGAACGAAAAAAGCTCCGGCGCAGAGGCTCGGAGCTGCTCTCACCAGATGGTGGGAGTGGTTCGGAACACCTGCGCGGGATGCCTCACGAGTGAGGACCTTCGGTCACGATGTTCACAAACACGTTGCAAGCAGCACGACATCCGGCGGTCTTTGGCTTCGAGAACAGTAGCAGATGCCGTGGACGAGACCAAACAGCGGTCGGGAGGCGCGGTGCGGGCCCGCCCCGCGCCTCCCCTCCGTCAGTGGGTGCGGTCCACCGCAGCGGGCGTCGCCGACCAGTCGGCGGACCCGGCCCCCTCGGCCGGCTCGGCCGACGACGACGACGACGCGACCGACCCCGCCGCGGCAGCAGCCGCAGCGGGGTCGCGCGGCAGGTGCACCGTGAACACCGTGTCCCCGGGCTCGCTCGTGACCTCGACCCGCCCGCCGTGCGCCTGCACGACCGCGGCGACGATGGCGAGCCCGAGCCCGGTCGACCCGACCGTGCGGGAGCGCGAGCTGTCGGCACGGGCGAACCGCTCGAACAGCTTCGGCAGGAACTCCGGGTCGATGCCCTGGCCGGTGTCGCGCACGGTCAGGTCCACGCCGCCGTCGACCGGGGCGAGCCCGACCGTGATGCGGGTGCCCTCGGGCGTGTGGGTCCGGGCGTTCGTGACGAGGTTGACGATGACCTGGTGCAGGCGTGCGGCGTCCCCGGTGATGGTGACCGGCTCCGGTGGGACGTCGACCTCGATGGGGTGCTCGGGTGAGGCGGCGTGGGCGTCGTTCACGGCGTCGAGCACCAGGCCGGTCAGGTCGACCTCGGCGAACTGGATCTCGCGGCCCTCGTCGAGCCGCGCGAGGAGCAGCAGGTCCTCCACCATCGAGGTCATCCGGATGGACTCGGACTCGATGCGGCTCATCGCGTAGACGACGTCCTTCGGCAGGTCGCCGCCCATGCGCCGGGTGAGTTCGGCGTACCCGCGCACCGAGGCGAGCGGGGTCCGGAGCTCGTGCGAGGCGTCGGCGACGAACTGCCGCACCTTCTGCTCCGAGCGTTCCCGCGCCTGCATCGCACTGCCGATGTGCCCGAGCATCCGGTTGAAGGCGCTGCCGACCCGGCCGACCTCGGTGCGGGGGTCGGTGTCCGGCACGCGGACGCCGTCGAGGGCGTCACTGCGGTCGAGCGGCATGCGCGCGACGGTGGAGGCGGTCTCGGCGACGCGGTCGAGCGGCCGCAGGGAGCGCCGGACCACGAGGGCGGCGACCAGTGAGGCGGCGAGGAGTGCGAGTCCGGTGACGACCAGCACGACGCCCAGGAGCTTCCAGACGCTCTCGTAGACGGGTGCCATCGGCAGGCCGACCACGAGCACGGCAGGCCCGACGGTCGCCGCGGTCACCCGGTAGCGACCGAGGTCACCGCCGAGGTCGATGGTGTGTGGACGCCCGTCGACGTGCACCCCGCCGAGCGGCGCGACCACCGGCGCCGAGAGACGCTCGATCCCCCCGGCGTTGTCCAGCACGCTCCCGACGATGACGTCCCCGTTGAGGAAGTAGACCGTCAGGGTCCCGGACGCTTGTCCGGACGGGCGGCCGATGTCCAGACCCGGCCCGCTCCCGCCCTGCTGCTCGACGGATCGCTGCGCACGGTTCGTGGCGAACTGCAGCTGCTCGTCGATCGCGGAGCGCTGGATCGAGAACAACGCGATGATGCTCCCCGCCCCGATCACCGCACTCACGGCGACGACGAGGGCGACGATGCTCAGGACGAGCCGACGCCGCAGGGTCACGAGGTCGGCTTGATGACGTACCCGACGCCGCGCACCGTGTGGATCATCGGCGTCTCGCCGGCGTCGATCTTCTTGCGCAGGTAGGAGATGTAGATCTCGACGACCGAGGACTTGCCGCCGAAGTCGTACGACCACACGCGGTCCAGGATCTGCGCCTTCGAGAGCACGCGACGGGGGTTCCGCATCAGGAAGCGAAGGAGTTCGAACTCGGTGGCCGTCAGTTCGATCGGCCGGCCGGCGCGGTGCACCTCGTACGACTCCTCGTCGAGCACCAGGTCGCCGACGACGATGCGTGAGTCTCCGGCCTCGGAGATCGAGATCTGCGAGCGGCGGATGAGCCCGCGCAGACGCGCCACGACCTCTTCCAGGGAGAACGGCTTCGTGACGTAGTCGTCACCACCGGCGGTGAGTCCGGTGACCCGGTCCTCGACGGAGTCCTTGGCGGTGAGGAACAGCACCGGGGTGTCGTCGTTGTTCTGCCGCAGCCGGCTCAGCACCTGCAGCCCGTCGAGGTCGGGCATCATCACGTCGAGCACCATCGCGTCGGGCTTGAACTCCCGCGCGGTCGTCAGGGCGTCCTGCCCGCCGTTCGCGCTCTTCACGTCCCAGCCCTCGTACCGCAGCGCCATGGACAACAGGTCGGTGAGGCTGGCTTCGTCGTCGACGACCAGGATGCGCAACGGGGTTCCGTCGGCACGTGTGAGGCGCGGGGCTGCTGCGGGCTGGGAGATGGTCACGTCTTCGAGTATCGAGAAGTTCCTATGAGTCGTCTGTGGCCCGGCCCAGTGCGTTCTGTGGATCGAGGACACGTCCACGGCCCGACGCTCCGTACGTTGGGAGCATGTTGCGATCTGCAGCCTGGCCGTCGTCGGCCCGGCACCTGGAAACCGCGCGGATCGAACGGACGACCGGGAGGCCCGGCTCGACACCGACGGACCGCCTGGCGGTCGCGCAGGCGGTCGCCGCCACCACCCCGCCCCTGTCCGCCGGCACGGCCGGCGGCTTCTTCGGCACGCTCGCCGCGGTCGCCGCGGCGGACGTCGCCACTGCCCGCACCGTCGAACCGCACCTGGACGCCCTCGGGATCCTGGCGCAGGCCGGGGTCGACGCCCCGGACGGTTCCACGTGGGGCGTCTTCGCAGCCGAGGGCCCGGGGCTGCGGCTCGACGCCGCACCACAGGACGACGGCACGGTCCTGCTCCACGGCAGGAAGCCGTGGTGCTCGCTCGCCTCGACGCTCTCGCACGCCCTGGTCACCGCGCACCTGGGTGACGAGCGCGTCCTGGTCGCCGTGGACCTGCGACAGCCGGGAGTCACCCTGCACGACGAGGCCTGGGTCGCACGCGGCATGCCCGACGTGCCGAGCGGACCGGTCGACTTCGACGGTGTCCGGGCACGGCCCGTCGGCGCCCCCGGCTGGTACCTGGAGCGTCCGGGCTTCGCGTGGGGCGGCATCGGTGTCGCAGCCTGCTGGTGGGGCGGCGCGGTCGGGCTCGCACGGGTGCTCCGCGACGCCGCGGCCGCGCACCCGGAGTCCGAGCTGCTGCAGGCGGCCCTCGGTGCCACCGTCGCCGACCTCGCCGACGCCGAGGACGCCCTCGCCGACGCCGCTGCCCGGATCGACGGCTCCGACCCGGCCTCCGACGACACCGACTGGCGGCTGCTCGCCCAGACGGTGCGATCGCGGGTGCGCCGGTCGGTCGACGCGGTGCGCGAACGGGTGGTCGCGACGATCGGCCCGGCACCGCTGACCGCCGATGCCGCCGTCGCCGCACGGGTCGCCGACCTCGAGCTCTACGTCCTGCAGGACCACGGTGCACGCGACCTCGCCCGCATCGGCCGGACGGTGCTCGAGCGCGGCGGTGTCGCGTGGTGAACTTCGACCACCGCGAACCGGGGACCGACCCGGCGGCGTGGACACGGTTCCTCGACGGCGTGGACGCACCGGCGATCGACCTGGCCGACACCGGGTCCGTGCTCGTCGTCGCACCGCACCCCGACGACGAGACCCTCGGTGCCGGTGGCCTGATCGCGGCTGCAGCGCAGGCTGGCACCCCCGTGCACGTGCTGCTCCTCACCCGCGGCGAGCGCTCCCACCCGGACTCCCCCACGACGACCCCGGAGGCACTCGCCGCCGCACGCGACACGGAGTTCGATGCGGCCGTGCGCGTCCTGCACCCCGACGTCACGTCGACCTCGGTCGGGATCCCGGACGGCACGACCCGCGAACACCGCGACCGCGTGACGGAGGCCGTCGACCAGGCGCTGGCCGCGGCCACGCACCCGGTGCTCCTCGTCGCACCGTGGCGTGGAGACGGGCACCGTGACCACCGCATCGCGGGCGAGGTCGCCGAGGCCGCCGCGGCGAGCGCCACCGACGTCGACCTGCTCGCGTACCCGATCTGGGCGTGGCACTGGGACGAGCCGGAGCACTCCGTCGCCCCGTGGGACCGCGCTCGAGCGCTGCCGCTGACCGAGGGCCTCGTCGCCCGGAAGCGTGCCGCCCTCGATGCCTACCCGTCGCAGACCCGGCCGCTCTCGCCCGCGGTCGGCGACGAGGCGATCGTCGACGACCGGCACGCCGCGCACCACCTGCGGACGACCGAGTGGTTCTTCGTGCCGGAGTCCGCCGCGTCGCGGTCTCGCGAGTCGTTCGACGCGCACTACGACCGGAAGCCCGAGGGGTGGGACTTCGACGGGTCCTGGTACGAGCAGCGCAAGCGGGCCGTGACACTGGCGGCGCTCCCCCGCCCGCGTTTCCGCTCGGCGCTCGAGCTCGGTTGTGCGACCGGTGTCCTGACCGCCGCCCTGGCCGAACGCGCGGACGACGTGCTCGGCACCGACATCTCGGCGGCACCGCTCGAGCGTGCCGCCCGCCGTGCCCCGACCGCGCGGTTCGTGCAGGCGGCCCTGCCGTCCGAGTGGCCGGAGGGCCGCTGGGACCTGGTGGTGATGTCCGAGGTCGGGTACTACCTGTCCCCGGCCGACCTCGACGCCACGATCGACCGCGTGCTCACCTCGCTCGACGACGACGGCGTGCTCGTCGCCTGTCACTGGCGGCACCCCGACGACGAGGCCGTGTCGAGCGGCGACGCGGTGGACGCGCGGCTGACCGAACGCTGGCCGCGTCCCGCCCTGCTCCGGCACGTGGAAGCGGACTTCGTGCTGAGCGTGCTGCCCGGCCCGGCGGTCACGTCGGTGGCCCGGGCCGAGGGGATCGTCCGGTGACCGGACCCCACCACCGACCGCGCATCGACGTGGTCGTCCCGGCGCACGACGAGGCCGACCGGATCGCCGCGTGCCTCGGATCGCTCCTGGTGGCGGTCGACCGGCTGGCCACGGAGCGGCCCGGGGTCGACGCGGCGATCACGGTGGTGCTGGACGGTTGCACGGACGACACCGCTGCCGTGGTCGATCGGTACCCGGTCGACGTCCTGACCACGGACCGGGTCGGGGTCGGTCGGGCACGGTCCATCGGGGCGACGCACGCGCTGCGAGCGCACGACGGCGACCCGGTGGCTCGGTGGCTCGCGCACACCGACGCCGATTCGCGCGTGCACGAGCGGTGGCTCGTCCAGCAGTCCGACGCACTGGCGTCCGGCGCGCAGGTGCTCGTGGGCGCCGTCGTCCCGGACCCGGACGACCTGGCGCCCGCGGTGTTCGACCGGTGGACGAGGGCGCACCCGCCGGGCGCCGCGCTCGGTCACGTGCACGGCGCCAACCTCGGCGTGCTCGCCGCGGCGTACGTCACGCTCGGCGGGTTCGACCCCGTCCCCGAACACGAGGACGCCCGCCTGGTCACCCGGGCCCGAGCGCTCGGGTTCCGCGTGGACGCGACCGTCGAGCTGCCGGTGGTGACGAGCGGGCGCTTCGCGGGCAGGACCCCGGGCGGGTACGCCGAACACCTGCGCCAGCAGTACGGCGACGTCGGCTGACCGTCCTAGGTGGAGGTGGGGCGTCGGCCGGTGAACCGCTCCACCCAGCCGGTGACCGTCCCGAGGCGGATCGCCGCAGCACGTCGTCGCCGCCGGCCGAACGGTGCGCCCACGAGCGCCCATCCGGTCGCCAGGAGGTGACGGAGGACCTCGCGGGGACGCCAGGCGGCGCCGTGCGCTCGGTGCTTGTCGACGAGGACACGGTCCCAGCGCGCGTAGTGCCGGTTGTTCCGGAACAGCTCCCGGGTGCCTCGGCGGAGTCGGTATTGGACCGATGCGGACGGTTCGAAGTGGGTCGGGAACCCGAGGTAGGTCGCACGCCATGCCAGGTCGATGTCCTCGGCGGCACCGAGCGACGTGTCGAAGCCCCCGGTGGCCTCGAGGACGGTGCGCCGCATGCCGAGGTTGGCAGCGGACGTGTGCGGGAGGTGCCCGAACCGCACGATCGGCCACGCCTGCTCGGGCGCTTCCCACATCCACGGCTCGTTGAGCGCGTCGTGCAGCAGCGGCCCCGTGCAGACACCGGCATCGGCCAGCCCGCGGACCATCCCCGCGATCCAGGTGTCCGCGACGACGTCGTCAGCGTCGCAGAACAGCACGATGTGGGAGCGGAGTGCCCGCCAACCGGCGTTCCGCGCCGGGGCAGCGCCTCGGATCGCGGACGAGTCGATGGAGCGGACCGTCCAGCCGCGCGGCCACTCCTCTGCAGCGATGCGCGCGTCGACCAGGTGACGGGGTTCACCGTTGCAACTGACCACGATCTCGACGGGTCCGGTCCACGTCTGCCGGGCGAGCGCTGCGAACTGGGGGCCGAGCTCGACGGTGGTGCGCTGTCCGACCGGGATGACGACGCCGACCGTGGGCTGCGGTGCGACGCCGCTCATCGTGCGGGTTCCCGTTGGCCGGCCGTCGCGCCGATCATCGTGGCCGCCGTGGTGATCCCGGCAGCGGGGGTCACCCCCGTGGCGTGGAGGTCGCCGACGAGGACACCGCCGGCGAGCCCGGCGGTCCGACCACAGGCGAGGTCGGACGGACGGTCACCGACGATCCAGGACCCGGCGAGCCGGATGCCGAACGTCGCTGCCGCCGCGAGGACCATGCCGGGTCCGGGCTTCCGCCACGGGTCCGGGTCACCGGGCAGTCGAGCACTCCCGACGATCACGTCGACGTCCGCGCCGTGGGACTGCATGGCTCGGCGGATGCGCCCGTTCACGGTGTCGAAGCCGGACCAGTCGTACCAGCCCCGGGCGATGCCGCTCTGGTTCGTCACGACGACCACCGGGACGCCGTCGTGCCAGGCCGCAGCAGCCGATTCGATGGCGTCGGGGACGAGCTCGGTGCGGTCGAGCGACCCGACGTGTCCGTGGTCGACGATGAGCACACCGTCCCGGTCGAGGAACAGTGCGTCGACGCCGTCGAGCGACCGTTCGGAGAGCCGTTCCAACGACCGGTGCCGGTCACGCGACGCGGACACGGGTCCCGGTCTCCGAGAAGGCGAACGGGACGACGCGTTCGGGGCCGAGGGCCCGGACGAACGCAGCACGCTCGGACGGGGGCACGACGAACAGCATGTGCCCGCCGCCGCCGGCACCGAGCAGTTTCCCGCCGGTGGCCCCGAGCGTGCGTCCGTGCTCGTACAGCTCGACGACGGGGCTCGCCGTCGTTCCGAGCACCGCGGCCTTGAGCGTCCATGCCTCGTGCAGGGCCGGGCCGAACGAGTCGGTGCGACCGGCGGCGAGCTCGTCGCCCATCACCCGGGCGAGCTCCACCATCCGTGTCACGCGGTCCCGCGCTCCGCCCGGCCGCGACATCGTGCGGGACTGGCGGCCGAGTTGCTGTCCGGCGTCCCGCCCGATCAGGGTGTCGACCAGCACGAGCGACGATTCGAGGTCCTGCCTGGCACGCTCCGGCATGTCGATGGGCGTCGCGACCGTCGAGCCGTCGGTGCCGAAGTCGTAGCGACGGAGTCCCCCGTGGGCGGATGCGGTCTGGTCCTGCAGGCCCACCGGACGCGCGCAGCGGATCATCTCGATCTCACTGGCCGTGGCGGCGAGCGCGCTCGGCTCGAGGTCGGCACCGCGGAGTGCCGCCAACGCCGCGACCAGGCTGGTGACGACCGCGCCGGAGGTGCCGAGGCCGGTCCCGGAGCTCCGGACGTCGGAGTGGATCGAGACGTCGACCGGGACCGCCGGGGTGTCGTGCAGCAGGGCTTCGCGCACGAAGTCGTGCTCGATGGCTGCCGGGGAGTCCGCCGTCTGCACGCCGTCGGTCACGACGCGGATCCCACCACGTGCACGGGGGCGGACGACGGTCTCGACGGCCAGGTCGATCGTGGTGCTGACCACGCACCCGGGCTGCTCGGAGAAGTACGCGGGGAGGTCGCTGCCCCCACCGAAGAAGGAGACGCGGAGCGGGGAGCGGGCGATGATCACGAGCGGGCGACCTGGACGCCGGCGACGAAGGCACGGGTGAGCGCGTGGTGGTACGCGACGTGGAAGTCCTCGATGACGTCGATGTCACACGACGGCACCACGGCGGCGACGTCGACGAGGTCGAGGATCGGCGGGAGTCCCTGCATCGCCCCGGTGAAGGCGAGCGTGACGGCGCCGCGGTCGCGGGCGAAGTCGAGCGCGCGCAGCACGTTGGCGGATCCCCCGGAGGCACTGAGCCCGAACACGACGTCCCCGGTGCGCATGAGGACCCGCAGCTGCTCGAGGAAGACGTCGTCGTAGTCGAAGTCGTTGCCGACGGCGGTCATCATTGCGGCGTTGTCGGTCAGGGCGAGGATCCGCAGCCGCTCGGCGACCGGAGCGAGCGGGTCGGCCTGACGGGACGGAGCCAGGCTCTTCGCGAGGTCGGCCGCCATGTGGCTCGCCAACGCCGCGCAGGCCCCGTTGCCGAAGACGAAGACCGAGCGTCCGTCGCGGTGGGCGTCGACGAGCACGGCCGCGATGCGCGCGATCTCGTCGACGGGGAACCGACGGGCGAACCGGTCGACCTGGACGGAGTACGCCTCGACGATCTGCGCGGCGGCCCGCAGGTCAGGGGCTGTGGTGGTGAGCATGGCTGTCCTTCGTTCGGTGTCGACGACCAGCATACCCATTACACATGCGAAATATCAACGGCGGGAGGCAACCGCTGCGGCGAACGCGGTCGTGTAGCCGTCGATCGACCCGGTCTCGTGCCAGTCGCCGTGGATCCGTGCGGCCTGCACGCCCCCGTCGAGTGCGAGCGCGCCGAGCGCAGCACTGAGGTAGAGCTCCCCGTCGGCCGCGGGGGCCACGGCGCGCAGCGCTCCGAGCACCGCTGGCGTGACCACGTACCCACCGACCGAAGCGAGCCCGTCGACGGGCGGGTCGACCGGCTTCTCGACGAGTTCGACGACCCTCCCGCTGGCGTCCACACGAGCGACACCGCAGCGTCGGAGCGCCGCACGCGGAGCACGCACGACAGCGATGACGGGCAGTCCGGTCCTGCGGTGACGGTCGAGCACGACGGCGCTGCGGTTCTCACCGAAGACGACCTCGTCACCCCAGAGCACGAGGAAGGACTCATCGCGCACGCGGGTCGCAGCCGACAGGATCGCTCCCCCGTTGCCCGGCCCGGCAGTCTGGAGACAGGTCTCCAACTCGACACCCCGGGCTCGGGCGTCCGGCCGGAGGACGTCCGTGACGTAGTCGTTCAAGGCCGTCTTGTCCGGCCGGGTGACGAGGACGATGCGCTCGATCCCGGCGCCGATCAGTTCGTCGACCACGATGTCCAGCGTCGGCCGGTCGCCGAGTGGCAGCAGCTCCTTCGGGATCGCTTGCGTCAGACGACCGAGTCGGGTGCCGCGACCGGCGGCGGGGATGACAGCCGTCCGCACGGGTGGGACCGGGGGGACGGGATCAGGGAACCGGGCCACGGGCGAGCGCCTTCCTGGGACGGGGACGGGGAGGTCGTCGGCGCCGACGGGGCAGGGCCGATCGGACGTCGGGGAAGACGAGGGCGACGAGCAGTGCCGCCAGTGCTGCCAGGATGCCCGGCACGAGCACGGAGCCGATCGGATCAGCACCGAACCCGCTTCGGACCACGGCCGACACGAGGACCGCGGCGCTCGTGGCCGCGGCCGCGGGGAGGACCGGGAGTCCGAGGTCGCGCAACCGCAGACCGGATCCCTTCGTCGCCACCAGGAAGGCCGGCACCACGAGCCCGGAGCAGGCCACCGCGTACGCGGCAGCCATGCCCTGCGGCCCCCAGACGGTGCCGACGACGAGGGCGCCGACGAGGACCGGCTGGGTGACCAGCGCCCAACGGACCTGTCGCCCGGCGCGGCCACTGGCGATGAAGTACCAGACGGCCGCGAACCCGAGCGCCTGCGCCCCGCCCGCGACGACGAGGAACGGCAGGAGTGCCGCGGAGCCGAGCCAGTCGTCACCGAACAGCAGGTGGACGATCGGGCCGGCGAGCACCCCGAGCACGGCGAGGACCGGCCACGCCAGGAGCGTCACCGTGCCGACGAGTCGCCGGAACCGCTCACGGAGCACCACGGCGTCGACGCCCGCCATCGCCGGGACCGCGATCCGTTGGACAGCCGCCCCGATCTGGTCCAGCGGCAAGGTCATCAGCTGCACGGCCTGGACCCACAAGCCGGACGCCGCCGGGCCGAAGAGCGCCGCCACCAGCACGCGGTCCCCTGCCCTGGCGACGAGCGAGACCAGCTGGACCAAGGACACGTCCCGCGCGAGCGCGGCCATGGTGCGGACCGAACGCCACGGTGCTGCGGCGCCGCGGGGTACGCGGCGCAGGACGACGACGCCGACCGTGATCACGATCCACAGGGCCACCACCTGCGCCACCATCGCGACGGGTCCGGCGCCGACGAGCGCGAGACCGATCGACAGGGTGGAACCGAGCACCACGGCGATCGACTCGACGAGTGCGACCCGTCCCATCTCGTGCTGGCGCACCATCGAGGCGATCGGGACGGCGACGAGGCCGGCGAGCGGGAAGGCCACTGCGATCGCCAGGAGCAGCCCGCCGGACGGCGACGACGGCAGCGCCCGGAGGACGAGGAGACCTGCGGCGGCGACGAGGGCCCCCAGCAGGATCCCAGTCAGGGAGCTCGCCCGGTGGAGTGCGACGTGGACGTCCGCCGGGAGCGCACCCGAACGCAGGACGACCGCAGCGAACCCGCTGTTGCGGACCAGCTCGAGGACGACACCGAGCGCGAGCACCGCCGCGGCGACCCCGTAGGCGTCCGGCCCCAAGACGCGTGCCACGACGACGTTCGAGACGATCTGCACGGAGGCCCGGAAAGCGGTCGCGGCGATGCTGAACACCCCACTCCGCACGATCGCCACGCATCCAGAATATCACGTGTCATCCTTTGCCGGGGGCGCTTACGCGGTTCATCGGAAGCAGCAGTGACCGCCACAACCACGCTGCCTAGGTTCTCCTCCGTCGGCCCCGCCGCGTGCTCTGCGCGGCCGGTGACCCCAGCCGGCCACCACCGAGGAGAACCATGTTCCTGACCTACCTCAGGCGCGAACTCACGAACCGCAAGAAGCAGACGGTCATCATCGCGATCGGGATGGCCCTGGCCATCGCCCTCGTGGTGATCGTGTCGTCGATCTCGGGTGGCGTGCAGGCAGCGCAGTCGAGCGTCCTGCAGTCCGTCTACGGCGTCGGCACCGACATCACCGTCACCAAGACCGCGACGGCGTCGACGAACGGCGGGCGTCCGAGCTTCGACTTCGGCAGCCGGGGCGACAGCGACGACGACAGCGGTTCGACCGACCTGTCGCAGTCGCGGCTCGCGGTCGCGCGCGGCACGAGCACCCTGGACGCCGCGAACCTGTCGACGATCACGAGCACCGACGGCGTCAAGGCCGCGACGGGTGTCCTGACCCTCGAGAACAGCACGTTCTCCGGCCAGGTCCAGCAGCAGTCGACCGACGACAGCAGCACGGACGGCAGCAGCGACTCCAGCAGCGACAGCACGACCCAGCAGGGCCCACCGAGCGGGGACACCGGCGGTGGCGGCGGGTTCGGCGGTGGGTCGTTCAGCGTCGACTCGTTCACGGTGACCGGCATCCCGGTGTCCGGCGCGACGGTCGGTCCGCTCACGAGCACCGAGCTCACGAAGGGGCGCACCTTCGCCGCGAAGGACGCGGGCAAGGACGTCGTCGTGCTCGATGCGTCGTACGCGAAGAGCGAGTCGAAGGCGGTCGGTGACACCGTCGACATCGGCGGCACGGACTTCACCGTCATCGGCATCGTCAGCTCCACCGGTTCGGCCTCGACCACGGGCTCGAACACCTACATCCCGCTCGACACCGCGCAGGCGCTCGCCGACCTCGACGGCAAGGTCACCTCGATCTCCGTGTCGGCCGAGTCGTCGTCCGACGTCAGCACGATCAAGTCCGCACTGCAGGCGAAGCTGCCGAGTGCCACCGTCTCCACCGAGGCCGACCTGGCCTCGAGCGTGTCCGGGTCGCTCAGCACCGCGTCGAGCCTGGTCTCGAACCTCGGCACGTGGCTGTCGATCGTCGTGCTCGCCGCGGCGTTCCTCATCGCGATCCTCTTCACGATCTCCGGCGTGACCCGCCGCACCCGCGAGTTCGGGACCCTCAAGGCGATCGGCTGGTCGAACGGCCGCATCACCCGACAGGTGGCGGGCGAGTCCCTGGTGCAGGGCCTGATCGGCGGCGTGCTCGGCGCTGCGGCCGGCCTGATCGGCATCCTCGTGGTGAACGTCATCAGCCCGACGATCTCGGCGAGCGCCTCGAGCACGACCGGCGGGGGTGCCGGTGGCGGCGGTGGCATGCCCGGCGGCGCAGCGACCGCGGCCGCGGGCAGCGGCACGACGGGCGGTGCACCGGCCGGTGGCTTCGGCGGCGGCGCGAGCACCGCGTCGACGACCGACGTGGTGCTGCACGCCCCGGTGACCGTCGAGGTGATCCTGCTGGCGATCGGCCTGGCGATACTCGGCGGGCTCATCGCCGGCGCGCTCGGCGGCTGGCGTGCGAGCCGGCTCCGTCCGGCCGAAGCGCTCCGGAGCGTGGCCTGATGCCCGGCCGCACCGACACGACCGAACCGACGACAGGAGCACCCGTGACCAGCACCGACACCGCGACCGGCGAGGCGGAGGCGCGCCGTGCCTCCAGTCCGATGTACCGGCTGACGAACGTCAGCAAGACCTACCAGCAGAAGAACCGGACCGTCACCGCCCTGACGAACGTGCACCTGACGATCCCGCAGGGGCAACTCGTGGCCGTCCAGGGGCCGACCGGCGGCGGGAAGTCGACGCTGCTGCAGATGCTCGGAGCGCTCGACCGGCCGAGTGCCGGGTCGATCCACCTCGGTGGCGACCGCGACGTGGCGAAGCTCGGCGACGGCGCGCTGACCGACCTGCGCGCGACCGAGATCGGCTTCGTGTTCCAGAGCTTCAACCTGATCCCGACGCTGACGGCGCTCGAGAACGTCGAGACGGCGTTCGCGGGGTCGCTCGCGAACCGGTCCCGGACCGAGGTCCGCGAGCGTGCGGTGGCTGCCCTCCGCGAGGTCGGGCTGGGTGAGCGGATGGAGCACCTGCCGGCCGAGCTCTCCGGCGGACAGCAGCAGCGGGTGGCGATCGCCCGGGCGCTGGTGAAGAACCCGAGCGTGCTGCTCGCCGACGAGCCGACGGGTGCGCTCGACGAGTCGACCCGCGACGAGATCATGGCGCTCATCGAGAAGCAGTGGCGGGAGCGCGGGCTGACCGTCGTCATCGTCACGCACGACTCGTGGGTCGCGAAGCGGGCCGAGCGGCGCCTGCACATCAAGCAGGGGCAGGTGTGCGAGGTCTAGCGGGGCAGGCCGGTGCGCGGGCAGGCGCGGGGCGTCCGCCCGCGTTCCGCGCTGAGCGACAGTCCACGCCTCCAGGAGCGCGTGGACTGTCGCTCAGCGCGTGAGGACGCCGCCGATCCCCCCGGCGCTCCCGCTACCGCGCCACCGGGTAGTCGCAGTACGCGAACCACGTCGAGTCCGGCGCCCACGGCGGCACGTTGACCGTCCCCTGCCCGCCGTCGAGCGCCACCAGGGTCTCCGGCTGCACGGCGATCCGGGCACCGCGGACGAGCGAGCCGGGCAGCAGCCGGAGCTCGACGCGGTGGTCGGCCGGGTGGCCCTGCACGCCGGGCTCGTACGACAGGGACAGCAGGTGTGCGCCGTCGGGCGACAGGTGCGGGAACCAGTTCACCCGCTCGTCGTTCGTGATCCGGACGGGGTCGTCGGCGCCGGGCCGGAGTGACGCGAGCTGCGCGGTCCCCGGTGTGAAGCGCTCGGTGTTCCAGAGCAGCGTGCCGTCGGCGGTGATCGTGCAGCCGTCGTCGGCGTGCTCGTCCCGCGTGACGAACGTCGGCTCACCGGTCGCGGGGTCGACCATCGCGACGTCGGTCGTCCAGACGCCGTCCTCGGACAGCTCACCCACGACCGCGGCGAGCGCGCTGCCGTCCGGGGCGATGCCGTGCAGGTAGAACTTCCGCTTGGTCGGCAGGGCCGCGGCGACGTCGGTGATCCGGGTCGCGGGGCCGCCGTCCGGCAACGGGACCCGGTACAGCTCGCCGTCGCGGGCGCTCACCACGATCGAGGTGCCGGACGGGTCGAGCACGTGGTCGTTGTTGATCTCGTCGACGCCGTCCATCGGCACCGGCACGAGCGCGGTCTCGTCGAGCACGGTGCCGCTGTCGGTCGACGGCAACCGCAGCAGCCAGAGGTCGCCGTCGCCGTTCAGCACCAGGGTGTCGGCGTCCAGGACGTTCGGCGCTTCGACGAGCACCGTTGCCGACTCGAACACGAGCCGCGCGGTCCGTGACCCGACGTCGTACACGTGCACGCGGCTGGTCTGTCCGGGCAGCAGCTGCCGCCCCCGGGTCTCGTCGCTCATGCTTCCATCCTGTCGGTCGTCGGGTGGCCGGGGTCGGTGGGGAACGGCAGAACACCGGTGTTCACGCTGCGCACCGCGTGATGCGGGGGCGTCGAGCGCGAACACCGGTGTTTTGCGGAAGGGGCCTCCGCCTACTTCACGGCGCCCGCGGTCAGGCCAGCGACGAACTGGCGCTGGACCACGAGGAACGCGGCCACGACCGGGATCGACACGACGAGCGACGCCGCCATGACCTGGTTCCAGTACACGTTCGTCTGCGTCGAGTACTGCTGCAGACCGACCGCCAGGGTCGAACCGAGGCCGTTCGTCATGACCGAGGCGAAGAGGACCTCACCCCAGGCCGTCATGAACGAGTAGATCCCGACCGCCACCAGACCCGGACGGGCCGACGGCAGGATGACCCGGAACAGCGCACCCATCGGGCCCGAACCGTCGACCATCGCGGCCTCGTCGAGCTCGCGCGGGATGGTCTCGAAGTACCCGGCGAGCATCCAGATCGAGAACGGGAGCGTGAACGTCAGGTACGTGATGATCAGCCCGAGCCACGACCCGACGAGCTGGATCCCCAGGGTGTTGCCGAGGTTCGTGAAGATCAGGAACAGCGGCAGCAGGAACAGCACGCCGGGGAACATCTGGGTGGAGAGCACCGCGGTGGTGAAGGTGCTCTTGCCCTTGAAGTTCCAGCGCGAGACACCGTAGGCGGCGAACGTCGCGATGATCAGCGAGAACACCGTCGCCACCGTGCACACGACGAGCGAGTTGATGAAGTACCGGCCGAGCGGCACCGTCGACCACATGTCGATGAACGGCTGGAAGGTGATCCGCGACGGGATCCACGTGAAGTTGTCCTGCACGTCGCCGAGGGGCTTGATGGCCGTGGTGATCATCACGTAGAGCGGCACGACCGTGAACAGCGTCAGGACGACCAGGGTGATGATCTTGAAGGACTTGGCGCCAGTTGTCTCACGCACGGACGGACCTCCGGTTGGTCACGGCGAGGTAGATGCCGGTGACGACGAGCAGGAAGAGCAGGAGCAGGACGCTCATCGCGGCGCCGGAACCGAAGTTCCAGGTGATGAACGACGCGTTGTAGATGTGGAAGCTCAGCAGGTCCGCGGCCGGTGGCTGCGCGGTCGAGCCGAACAGCACGAACGGTGTGTTGAAGTCGTTGAACGTCCACAGGAACATCACGAGCACGAGCGTCACGTTGACCGGACGGACCATCGGCAGCGTGATCGAGCGCCACTGCCGGAACGGCTTCGCGCCGTCGACCGAGGCGGCCTCGTACACGTCGTTCGGCACGGACTGCAGGCCGGCCATCAGCATCAGGAACGCGAACGGCCAGGTCTTCCAGATGGCCACGACGACGACCGCGACGAAGGCGTTGTTGCCGATGAGCCAGAACGGGGCGTTGCCACCGAACAGTCCGAGCTGGTCGACCAGCAGGTGGTTCAGTGCCCCCGAGTCCCGCTGGAACATGAACTTCCAGGTGATGACGCCGGCGTACATCGGCAGCGCGTACGGCACGAGGAACAGGGTGCGGAACAGCCCGCGTCCGGCGAACGGCTTCTGCAGCGCGACGGCTGCGGCCATGCCGAACGTCCAGGAGAGCCCGACCACGAGGACCGTGAAGGCACACGTGATGAGGAACGAGTTGAGGACCCCGCGGCCGATCGCCTGGTCGAAGTCGACCACGACCTGGTAGTTCCGGAACCCGGCGAAGGGCGCGGCGCCCCAGTTCGCGATGAAGTACTTGGTGAGCTGGATGAACGAGATCCAGATGCCGGTGAGCATCGGGACGATGTGGATGAGCAGCTCGAACAGGATGGCCGGCGCGACGAGCGCGTAGGGCAGCCAGTGGGTCTTGCGCTTGCGACCTGGCGGACGGCCCGACATCGTCGGGGCCTTCGTGTGCGTCAGGTCGATGCGCTCCGAGTCGGGCAGGACCGTCGTGGACATCTGGTGGGGCCTTTCGGCAGGAGGGGCGTGCAGGTGCGGTCCGCGCGTGCCGTGGCAGCCGGGAGGCGCGGGGTGCGTGGGGCGTGTGCCTCACGGCCGACGGGTGGTCGGCTCTGGAGCGTCAGGGGCTGGAGGCCCGGGCGCGTCCTGCGGACGCGACCCGGGCCTCCAGGGTGGATCAACCGGCGGCCTGGGACACCTGGTCCTGGGCGGTCTGCAGAGCCGACTTGATGTCGGCCTCGGAGACCTTGGATCCGGTCGCGATCTTGGCGAACATGTCGTTCATCGCCTTGCCGACCGTGGACTCGAACTGGTCCTCGGCGGGCACCAGCGGGAGCGGCTTCGCCTTGTTGTTGTAGATGTCGAGGAACGTCTTCGTCTGCTCGTCCGTGACGGAGTCGGCAGCCTTGGCGAGCACCGGCAGGGCCGAGTACGGCTTGTCCAGCGTCGTCTGCGTGTCCATGCTCGTCATGTACTTGACGAACTCGAGCGCGCCGTCCTTGTTCTTCGTGTTCTTGAAGACCGACAGGTTGATGCCAGCGGGGAACGAGGCGATCTGCTCGCCACCGCTCGGGGCGGGCAGGGCCACGACGCCGTACTCGGACGACTTCATGCCGAGCGACTCGATGGTCGCGTTCGCGTTGTTCTGGTTGAGGATGAACGCGGCCTTCTTCTTCGCGAAGTCCGTGGTGGACTGCGTCGCGTTGTCGTACTGCGCGTTCGACGGGTTGGCGACCTTCGAGTCCTGCATGAGGTCGAGGTACCGCTTGATGCCGTCGACGTTGGCCTTCGAGGTGAAGGTCGGCTTGCCGTCCTTGTCGAACCACTCGCCACCGTTCTGCGCCGAGTTGATGAACGCGAAGTGCGAGTTCTCGGTGTACGAACCGCCTGCGAGGCTGAAGCCGTAGGTGTCACCCTTGGTCAGCTTCTCGGCGTCCGAGACCATCTCCTCCCACGTGGTGGGCGGGGTGATGCCGGCGTCGGACAGCATCTTCTTGTTGTAGTACAGGCCGTAGGCGAGGCCGTAGAGCGGGACGCTCGTGACCGTCTTGTCGGGCGCGCCACCGGTGGACAGGGCGACCTTGCCGAACTTGTCCGCGCCGCCGATCGCCTTCATCTCGGCGTCACCGAACTCCTGGAAGGCGCCGGTGGCCTGGAGCGAGGTCGCCCAGGTGTTGCCGATGTTGACGACGTCCGGGCCCTGGCCCGAGGTGACGGCGGTCTGGATCTTGTTCTGCAGGTCGTTCCAGCCGATGACCTGGAGGTCGACCTTGATCCCGGTCTCCTTGGTGAACTTCTCGAGGACGGGGGTCAGCACCTCCTTGTCGTTCTGCAGGGACGTGCCCTGGTTGGACGCCCAGTAGGTGAGCGTCTTGGAGTCGCCGGCGTCGCCGGACGATCCGGAGGAGCAGGCTGCGAGGCCGGTCACGGTGAGTGCGGCGGCCGCGGTGATGGCCAGTGCGCGGATGGCAGTGCGCATGACTCTCTACTTTCTCGTCGTTGAGATGGTGCAGGGATGGTGCAGAGGTGGAGCTGGTGCTGCGGATGGTGCTGGTCGGGTGCTGCTGTGGGTTGCGGGCAGCGCCCCGGCGGTCAGGCCAGGGTGCGTTCCGCGGGGTCCCAGCCCTCGGGGAGGGTCGGGGAGGGCGACACGGTGCTCTCGACGAGCACCGCCTCGCCACGTTCTGCTGCCTCGGCGATGGAGACCATCACGTCGAGGATGTGGAAGGCGAGCGCACCGGGGACGCGGTTCGTCTCGCCGGCCCGCAGCGAGCGGGCCAGGTCGACCACGCCGGTGCCGCGCGAGGAGGTGGAGCCGACCGCGGGGATCGTCTCGGGCTCTTCGGCACCGAGCAGGTACAGCTCGGTGTCGCCGTCGAAGTTGTTCGGGTCGGGGAACACGACGGTGCCGGTCTCCCCCGCGATCTCGACGAAGCCGGTCCGGCCCCGGTCGGACTCGAACGAGAAGACGCTCTGCGCGCTCCCGCCGTTCTCGAACTCGATGAGCGCGGAGTGGTTCGTCGGGACGTCCACCGGGAACTCGGTGCCGGCCTTCGGTCCGGAGCCGATGGTGCGGGTGGCGCGGGACTTCGACGCCGTCGCCGTGACCTTCTTCACCGGTCCGAACGCCTGGACGAGGGTGGTGATGTAGTACGGGCCGATATCGAACAGCGGACCGGCGCCGTACGCGAAGAGGAACTCGGGGCTCGGGTGCCACGACTCGGGTCCGGGGCTCTGGAACAGCGTCAGGCCGTTGAGCGGCGTGCCGATGCGGCCCTCGCGGATGGTGCGGAGCGCGGTCTGCAGGCCGGCGCCGAGGAACGTGTCCGGGGCGACGCTGACCGTCTTGCCCGCGGCGACCGCAGCGTCACGGAGCTCCGCGGCGCTGGCACGGTCGAGGGCGTAGGGCTTCTCGCCCCAGACGTGCTTGCCTGCGGCCAGGGCCTGCAGCGCGACCTCGACGTGGGCAGCCGGGATCGTCAGGTTCACGACGATCTCGATGTCGTCGTCGGCCAGGAGCTCCTCGACGGTGCCCGAGCCGGGGACGCCCCACTTCTCGGCCTGGGCGGCAGCGCGCGGCAGGTCGATGTCGGCGATGAAGCGGACCGTCACGTCGGGGAAGACCGTGAGGTTCGACAGGTACTGGTCCGAGATGACCCCGGCGCCGATGACGCCGACGCCGACCGGGCCGGTGCGCAGCGTGCTGTCGGTCGCCGTCGCAGCGGCGGTCGTGGTGTCGGTCATGCGCGGGCCCCCTCGAGGAACGTGTAGGAGTCGGCGACGGCATGGAGGACGTCACCGTCGTGGTCGTCGAGCTCGACGACGTGCAGGGCGTCGGGTGCGGCGGCGATGATGTCGCGGATCGGCATGATGCCGTTGCCGACGGCGACCTGCTGCTTGTCGTCGTGCGAGCCGTCGCCGTCCTTGACGTGCAGGAACCGGACCTTGTCGCCGTACTTGCCGATGACCGCGACCGGGTCGTCCCCGCCGACCTGCACCCAGTAGGTGTCGAGCTCGAGCACGACGTCGTCGGACAGGGCGTCGGCGAAGACCTCGTAGGCGCTGACGCCGTCGATGCGGTTCGAGAACTCGAACGCGTGGTTGTGGTAGCCGAGCACCAGACCGTGGTCGGCCGCCCGCGGGGCGAGCGCGCTGAGTTCGCGGGCGATCGCCTCGACGTCCTCGCGGGTGGTCCAGCGAGCCTCGTCGATGTGCGGGTCGATGAGCGTCCCGAACCCCAGGGTGGTGGACGCGTGGAAGATGCGCTCGAGGTCCTGCTCGCCGGCGTCGAGCAGCCGGGCGTGGCCGCTCGGGGCGGCGAGGCCTGCGCTCCGCAGGGCGGCGGCGAGTTCGTCGGCGTCGTCGACGAAGCCGAAGGCCTCGACGTTCGTGTAGCCGATGTCGGCGATGCGCTGCAGGGTGCCGGGCAGATCGGCGCTGAGGGCATCGCGGACCGTGTAGAGCTGGACCGAGAGCGGTTGGGTCACCAGGGTTCTCCTCGTCGAGATGGTGCGGTCGTCAGTGACCGATCGTCACACTACGAGCACTTTTGTCGGCGGTCAAGCAGAAGTCGAAGGAATGTCGACGGACTTCATTGCGTGGCGCGAACGATGTGTGCTTCACTCCCCACATGGTCGACTTGAACCGGACGGCAGCGTCGCCTCCGGTCGGGACGAGCGAGCTCTTCCAGATCCTCCGCGACGGCGTGCCGCGCACCAGGGCCGAGCTCGCCGCACTGACAGGACTCGCACGCTCCACCATCGGCGTGCGCCTCGACTCCCTGATCGACATCGGACTCGTCGGTGCCGTCGACACCGCCGTCTCCACCGGCGGCCGTCCGCCCGCCCAGGTGGCGCTGAAGCCCCGCGCCCGGCTCGTCATCGCCGCCGACCTCGGTGCGTCGCACGGCCGCGTCGCCGTCACCGACCTGGTCGCGGCACCGCTCGCCACCCGTGATGCCCGGATCGACATCGCGGCCGGCCCGGTGCCGACGCTGTCGTGGCTCGTCGAGACGATCGACGACCTGCTCGCCGAGGTCGGGCGCAGCCGACAGGACGTCATCGCGATCGGCATCGGCGTCCCCGGACCCGTCGAGTTCTCCACCGGACGACCGGCCAACCCGCCGATCATGCCCGGCTGGGACGGCTTCGACGTGCCCTCGTGGCTCCGCCAGCACATCGCCGCCCACGTCCTGCTCGACAACGACGTGAACATCGCCGCGCTCGGCGAACGGGAGCACGGCTGGCCGGACATCGACCACCTGCTGTTCGTGAAGGTCGCCACCGGCATCGGTTCCGGCATCGTGTCCGAGGGCCGGCTGCAGCGCGGTGCCCAGGGCACCGCCGGGGACATCGGGCACGTGCGCGTCTCACGCGCCGGCGACGTCCCCTGCCACTGCGGCAACACCGGCTGCCTCGAGGCCGTCGCCTCCGGTCCGGCCATCGCCCGGGCCCTCCGCGCGAAGGGGCACGACGTGCACACCGGAGCCGACGTCATCGACCTGGTGAACCGATCGGACCTCGACGCGATCTACGCCGTCCGGCAGGCGGGCCGTGACATCGGCGAAGTGCTGGCGACGTGCATCTCGCTCATCAACCCGTCCGTCATCGCGCTCGGCGGATCGATCACGCAGGCGGGTGAGCACCTGCTCGCCGGCGTCCGTGAGGTCGTCTACTCCCGCTCGATGCCCCTCGCCAGCGAGCACCTCGTCATCGTGCAGTCCCGTGCGGGCTCCCTCGCAGCGCTGCAGGGTGCCGCGGCCCTCGCCATCGGCTACGCCCTCTCCCCCGCCGGGGTTGACGAGCTCGTCGCCTTCGCCGAGGGCCGCGAACTGGCCTCCTGACGCACACCCGCCCGCCGCGTGAGCGCGTCGGTTTCGGTCTTGCCGGTGGTCGGGGGGACAATCGTGGGGTGACGATCGTGCAGCCCACCCTGTGGGGCGACCTGGACCCCGGTCTGGAGGCGTATCCCGCCCCCGGTACGCCGGTCCCGGCCGCGCGTGACGCGTTCACCGCCCTGCGCGGCCACACCGAGCGCATCGTCGCGCACTCCTCGGACCGCGTCGCGTGGCTCCGCGCCCGCGCCATGGGCATCACCGCCACCGACGTCGCCCGGCTCGCCTCCCTGCGCGCCGTCGAGGCCGTCGTCACCGAGAAGCGCTACGGCTCCCGGTTCTCCGGCAACGCGTTCACCGAGCACGGGAAGGACCGCGAACCGGTCATCGCCGCCTGGGTGGCCGCCACCCACGGCATCCAGCCCTCGGCGCACCTGTTCCACGCCGCCGCGAACCGCGCGCACCTCGCCACCCCGGACGGCGTCGGGGTCGACGAGTCGTCCCGTGTGGTGCTCGCCGAGATCAAGACCACCGGCAAGGGCTGGCGGAGCATCCCCCGGCACTACCTCCGGCAGATCTGGTGGCAGCAGTACGTGCTCGGCGCCGACCGCACCCTGTTCGTGTGGGAACGCCACGACGGGTTCGTCCCGGTGGCCGACGAACCCGAGTGCCGCTGGGTCGACCGCGACGACGACCAGATCCGGGGGCTGGTGCAGCTCGCCGACCTGGTGCTCGACAAACTGCGCGGCTTCCGCTCCTAGACCGTCAGCTGGACCGTCTGCTGGACCGTCACCAGCTAGACCTTCACCAGCCGCAACCGGCTCATCCCCACGACCAGGATCCCGAGCAAGGTGATCGACACCGCGATCCCGACGACGTAGATCGCGACGACACCGTAGCCCTGCGCGGGGTCGAGGAACGGGTACGGCACCCACCCGTCGGTCGCACCGCGGACGAGCACCACGGTGGTCCAGACCGCCGGGTAGAGCAGGAACCACCACACGTGCCGGAGCAGCAGCCGTGCTCGGTCCGAGAACAGCAGCCAGTCGAGCACCGCGTACACCGGGATGATCTTGTGCACCATGTCGTTCGACCACGGCACCGAGGCCGACACGTTCGCGCCCGTGAGCAGCGTGTTGTAGACGATGCCCGTCGTCGCGATGTACACCGTGGCGGCACCGCGGAGCACCGAGACGGCGAGGTCCGCCCGCTTGCGACGTGCCGCGGCGACGAGCGTCACCGCGAGGGCCACGGCGATGATCAGGTTCGACTGGATCGTGAAGTAGCCGAAGAAGTTCCAGAACGAGTAGGTCGGGGACTTCGCGCTCTCGAGCCACTGCGCGACGACCGCGACGACGATGGCGATGACGGCGATCAGCCGGAGCGAGTTCACGAGGGTGCGCACCACACCACGTTATCGGGACACGCGCCCCACATGCGGAAAGGACCCGCACCGTTGCCGGTGCGGGTCCTTCCACGAGTCAGTGGACTCAGATGCTGTTGACGTCCAGCGGGATGCCGGGACCGAAGGTCGTCGAGACGGCGCCCTTCATGACGTAACGGCCCTTCGAGGACGACGGCTTGAGGCGGTTGATCTCCTCGAGCGCGGTCGAGATGTTCTCGTCGAGCTGCTCCGGCGTGAACGAGGCCTTGCCGACGACGAAGTGCACGTTGGCGTGCTTGTCGACGCGGAACTCGATCTTGCCGCCCTTGATGTCGTTGACGGCCTGCGCCACGTTCGGGGTCACGGTGCCGGTCTTCGGGTTCGGCATGAGGCCACGCGGGCCGAGCACCTTGCCGAGACGACCGACCTTGCCCATGAGCTCCGGGGTCGAGACGGCGGAGTCGAACGAGGTGTAGCCCTCGGCGACCTTCGCGATGAGCTCGTCGCCACCGACCTCGTCGGCGCCGGCGGCGATGGCGGCCTCAGCAGCCGCGCCCGTCGCGAAGACGATGACGCGGGCGGTCTTGCCCGTGCCGTGCGGCAGGATGACCGTGCCGCGGACCATCTGGTCGGCCTTGCGGGGGTCGACGCCGAGCTTGAGCGCGACCTCGACCGTGGAGTCGGTCTTCGAGGAACCGGTCTCCTTGGCCAGGGCGACGGCCTCGGTCGGGGTGTAGAACTTGTCGGCCTCGATCTTCGCGGCCGCGGCCTGGTAGGCCTTGGACTTCTTCGCCATGGTGGTCTCCTTGCGAGATACGTGGTTGGCGAGCCGGCGAGGCTCTCCCACGGAAAGGTGTCTGGTGGTGGGCCGGAGCCCGATCGGTGCTTAGGCCTCGACCGTGATGCCCATCGAGCGTGCGGTGCCGGCGATGATCTTCGCGGCCTGCTCGATGTCGTTGGCGTTCAGGTCGGCCTGCTTGGTCTCGGCGATCTGACGGACCTGGTCCATCGAGATCTTCGCGACCTTGACCGTGTGCGGGGTCGAGGACCCCTTCTGCACACCAGCAGCCTTCTTGATGAGCTCGGCGGCCGGCGGGGTCTTCAGGACGAACGTGAACGAACGGTCCTCGTAGACGGTGATCTCGACCGGCACGACGTTGCCACGCTGCGACTCGGTCGCCGCGTTGTACGCCTTGCAGAACTCCATGATGTTGACGCCGTGCTGACCGAGCGCCGGACCGATCGGGGGTGCCGGGTTGGCGGCTCCCGCGTTGATCTGCAGCTTGATCAGGCCCGTGACCTTCTTCTTCGGTGCCATGACTTGTCTTCCTCCTGGAATCGAACACACGGGGATCCGTGCACTCTCCCGCTGGTCCGGCCGTTCCGGACAGCGGTGAAGGCCCGCTCGCACGAGGCGCGCGGGCCCAAACCCGTTCAGTGTAGTCGATCTCGGTGATCGCTACAGCGTGGTGGTCGCTAGAGCTTGGTGACCTGGTCGAAGCTGAGCTCGACCGGGGTCTCGCGCTCGAACAGCGAGACGAGGACGGTGAGCTTGCCGCTCTCCGGCTTGATCTCGGAGATCGAACCCGGAAGACCCGCGAACGAGCCTTCCTTGATCGTGATCGTCTCGCCGATCTCGAAGTCGACCTCGGCTGCGGGCTGTGCCTGCAGCGAGCCGCTGCCCTTCGCGCCACCCTTGGTCGGGGCGGCCTCGGCCACCTGCACCAGGGACTTGAGCATCCCGAACGCCTCGTCGAAGCGGAGCGGGGTCGGGTTGTGGGCGTTGCCGACGAAGCCGGTGACACCCGGGGTGTGGCGGACGACCGACCACGAGTCCTCGTTGAGGTCCATGCGGACGAGCACGTACGAGGGGATCCGGACGCGGGTGACCAGCTTGCGCTGCCCGTTCTTGATCTCGACGACGTCCTCCATCGGGACCTCGACCTGGTAGATGTAGTCCTCCATCGACATCGAGACCATGCGGTTCTCGATGTTCGACTTCACGCGGCGCTCGAAGCCCGCGTAGGAGTGGATGACGTACCACTTGCCCGGCTTCATCCGCAGCTCGGCCTTGAAGGCCTCGTACGGGTCAACCTCGGCGGGCTCGTCGTCCTCGTCCTCGGCGTCGAGTGCCTCGTCGGCGGCGAGCGTCTCGTTCGCCTCGGCGGCGGTCTCGGACTCGAGTTCGACTTCTTCCTCGTCCTCGACTGCCTCGACGGCGGCCTCGGCCTCGTCGGCGGAGTCGATCTCGAGGGCGTCGTCCACGACGGCGTCAGCCTCGGGGTCACGGGCTTCCTGCAGGGCCGTCAGTGCTTCGTCGAGGCCGGCGTCGACGGTGCCGTCGTCGGGCTCGGAGCTGAGGCCGAGCGACTCGTCGTCGTCGCCCTCGATCGAGATCGCACGCTCTTCAGCGGACTCGACGGAGCGTCCTTCGCCGGTCTCGACGTCGCCTTCCTGGTTCTCCTCGACCTCGGAGGACTGCTCGGCAGCCGTCGCGAGGTCGATGTCATCGCGGGAGTTGTCAGACACAGTCGATTCTTTCCGTTCGGTGGTTCGGGTCGGGTTGGCGGTCGGTCATGGTCACGATCGACGCCGTCTCGGGCGACCGTACTCCTCGGAACGGCTGCGCACGGCAACCGACGTCGGGGTCAGGCCGTGGGCCCGTTGCCGAAGACGTACCCGACGCCGAGACCGAACACGAAGTCGAGGATCGACACCAGGATCATCATGACGACGACGAACACGAGCACGACACCCGTGTAGCTGAAGAGTTCCTTGCGGGTCGGCGTCACGACCTTGCGCAGCTCGCCGATCACCTGACGGATGAAGAGCACGATGGCAGCGATGGGCCCGCGGCGCTCGGCCCGGTCCTGCTTCGCCTGGGCGACGACGTCGTCCGCCGTCGTCTCCATGTCTTTGCTCGCCAACTTCTACCCTTCCAGAGTTGCAGGGCGGACAGGACTCGAACCTGCAACCTGCGGTTTTGGAGACCGCTGCTCTACCAATTGAGCCACCGCCCTTCGCAACACGGTTCGTCACCGATCCGCGTTCCGGTGGACGAGTCTACGGGAGTCCGTCACACGGTGTCCACTTGACCCCTTCCACGGCGTGCCGCGCCGGTAGGCTGAGCCCCGTGAGCACCGCAGCCCCAGGCCCCGAGTCCACCGCCCACGTGTCCCCCGACACCCTCGCCACCGCGTCGGCCGATCGCCCGCGCATCGCGTCCCGCATCGCCGCCATCGCCGAGTCCGCGACGCTCAAGGTCGATGCCAAGGCCAAGGCGCTCAAGGCCGCCGGGCGCCCGGTGATCTCGTTCGCCGCCGGCGAGCCCGACTTCGCGACCCCGCAGCACGTCGTCGATGCCGCGGTCGCCGCGGCGCAGGACCCGAAGAACCACCGCTACACCCCCGCCACCGGCCTGCCCGAACTGAAGCAGGCCATCGCCGACAAGACCGCCCGGGTGTCCGGCGTCACGGTCGAGCCGTCGCAGGTCATCGTGACGAACGGCGGCAAGCAGGCGGTGTACCAGGCGTTCCAGACCATCGTCGACGCCGGTGACGAGGTCCTGCTGCCCGCGCCGTACTGGACCACCTACCCCGAGGCCATCCGCCTGGCCGGTGGCGAGCCGGTCGAGGTCTTCGCCGGCAGCGACCAGGACTACCTGGTGACCGTCGAGCAGCTCGAGGCAGCCCGCACCCCGAAGACCAAGGCACTGCTGTTCTGCTCGCCGTCGAACCCCACCGGCGCGGTGTACTCGGCCGAGCAGACCCGGGCGATCGGCGAGTGGGCGCTCGAGCACGGCATCTGGGTGATCAGCGACGAGATCTACCAGGACCTGGTGTACGACGGCGTCCGCTTCGCCGGCATCCTGGCCGAGGTCCCCGCCCTGGCCGACACCACGATCCTGGTGAACGGCGTCGCGAAGACCTACGCCATGACGGGCTGGCGCGTCGGGTGGTTCATCGGCCCGACCGACGCCGTCAAGGCCGCTTCCAACCTGCAGTCGCACCTGTCGTCCAACGTCTCCAACGTGTCGCAGCGTGCCGCGATCGCCGCGCTGACCGGTCCCCAGGAACCCGTCGCCGCGATGCGCGAGGCCTTCGATCGTCGACGTCGGTCGATCGTGGACGGCCTCAACGCGATCCCGGGGTTCCGGACGCCGACCCCGCAGGGCGCCTTCTACGTCTACCCGGACGTCACCGAACTGCTCGGCCGCGAATGGGCCGGTGCCACCCCGACGACCACGCTCGAGCTGGCCGACCTGATCCTCGAGCACGCCGAGGTCGCGGTCGTCCCCGGTGAGGCCTTCGGTCCGTCCGGCTACCTGCGTCTGTCGTACGCGCTGGGCGACGAGGACATCGCCGAGGGCGTCGCCCGACTGGCGGAGTTCTTCGCGTAGACACTGCCGGACACGGAACGGGCCACCTCGTCGAGGTGGCCCGTTCTTCCCGTTCCGGGAGGCGCGTGGAGCGTCGTGCTCGTCGGTCCCGTCGCGCGGACACTCAGCCGAGCAGGTCCCCCACCACCACGGGTTCCGGGACGAGCGAGACACCGAAGCGGTTCAGGACGCTCACCTGCACGTACCGGGCGAGCTCGGCCACCTGCGCGGCCGTCGCCCCGCCGCGGTTCGTCAGTGCGAGGGTGTGCTTCGACGAGATCGCCGCGCGCGAACCCGGCACCGCGTACCCCCGGTGGACGCCGGCGTGCTCGATGAGCCAGGCCGCACTGAGCTTGACGTCGTCGCCCGCGGGCCAGCGCGGAGCATCAGCGGGCAGGGTCTCGGCGAACGCGGGCGAGACGATCGGGTTCGTGAAGAACGATCCGGCGCTCCAGGTGTCGTGGTCGTCCCCGTCGAGCACCATGCCCTTGGAACCGCGCAGCCGCAGGACCTCGTCGCGGACGGTCGTGGGCGGCACGAGCGCGCCGAGGTCGACACCGAGCGAACCGGCGAGCTGCGCGTACTGCACGGGCACGCCGTGCTCCCCCGCGAGTCCGAGCCGGAACTCCACCGTCAGCACGACACCGCGCCGACCGTGCTTGAGGGTCGACGTGCGGTAGCCGAGCGCCAGCTCGGCTGCCGGGACCCACGCGCGCTCCCCCGTGGCCGCATCCAGGAACTCGACGCGGGTGAGCACGTCGGCGAGTTCGACCCCGTAGGCGCCGATGTTCTGCACGGGGGACGCACCGACCGTGCCCGGGATGCCGCTGAGGGCCTCCAGGCCGGTCCAGCCGTTCGCGACGGTCGTGGCGACGAACGGGTCCCACGGTTCACCGGCGGCGACGCGGACGGTGACGCCGTCGGCGTCGCGGTCCGCGTCGACGCCCGTCGTGCGGACCAGCACGACGGTGCCGTCGAAGCCCTTGTCGGCGACCAACAGGTTGCTGCCGCCGCCGAGGACGAGCCACTCGTGGTCGTCGAAGGCGTCGGTCGCGTGGGCGACGAGCTCGTCGGTCGTCGTCGCCGTCAGCAGCCGGGTGGCGGGCCCGCCGACGCGGAGCGTCGTCAGGTCGGCCAGCACCGGCTCGGACACGGTCAGTGGAACACCACCGTGACCTGCGCCTTGCCGAGCACGGTCTGCCCGGCGGCGGTCACGGTGAGGTCGATGCGCTTCGGACGGCCGTCCTCGTCGACGGTGCCGACCTTCGCGACGATGCCGACCGTGGCACCCTGCTCCGGGTCGACGACGACGGGGCGCGTGAAACGGACGCCGTAGCCCGCGACCCAGCCGCTGTCGCCGAGCCACTCGGCCACCGGCTGCACGGCGATCCCCATGGTGAGCATGCCGTGGGCGAGGACGCCGGGCAGACCGACCGAGGCGGCGACGTCGTCGCGGTAGTGGATCGGGTTGAAGTCGCCCGAGGCGCCGGCGTACCGGACGAGCGAATCACGGGTGAGGTGCACGGCACGTTCGGCGACGACGGTGCCGACCTCGAGCGCGGTGGCGGGTGCGGCGGTCATGCGTCGTCTCCTCGGACCACGAGGGTGGAGGTCGCCGTGACGACGTGCTCCCCCTCGGCGTCGTTCATGGTGCTCTGGGCCGTGACCATTGCGTTGCCGCCGAGGGTCTTCACGCTGGTCACCGTCAGGGTCGCGGTGAGCTCGTCACCGGCGACGATCGGACGGTCGTAGGTGAAGGACTGCTCGCCGTGGACCACGCGGGAGAAGTCGATGCCGGCGTCGGGCTCGTTCAGGAGCTGCGCGAGCGTGGCTTCCTGCACGACGACGGCGAACGTCGGGGGTGCGACCACGTCGGCGTACCCGGCGGCGCGGGCGGCGTCCGGATCGTGGTGGACGGGGTTGGTCGCGAACACCGCACGAGAGAACTCGCGCACCTTCTCGCGGCCGACCAGGTAGGGCTGGGCCGGCGGGAACGTCCTGCCGACGAGCTCGGGGTTCACTGACACCACGGCAGTCTACTGAAGGCCCGTCCGGGCGGGTCCGTCCGGGCGGGTCCGTCTGGCGCTCGGGCCGCACTGTCGTCCATGAGAACGCATCAGTTAGACTGTCTGAGACCGATTCGGGGGAATCGGTGCGTGCCGTTCGGCACGCGTTCGTTCGGGACGGGGAGGGCCGATGGACACCACGACGGAGTTCGCCGTGCACACGGGCGACCGGTGCACCGCCATGGAGGTCGCCGCCGCCGCGCTGCGCCGCACCGGTCACCACGTCGAGTCGACCGGTGGCACGATGACCGCGACGGCAGGCAGCCGGGCGCTCACCATCCTGCTCGGCGCGCTCGTGCAGCCGGCCCGGGAGTACCGCCGGTACGAGCTGTCCACCGTCGTGGACGGTGCCACCACGACGATCTCGCTGCGCCGGGCCGGGCACGGCACGGCCGTGTCCGGCGGCAGCATCGGAGCGAACCGGCGTCGGGCCGCCTGGCACGAGGTCACCGCCGCCGTCGAGGACGCGTTCCGCACCGCCGGGGTGCTCGCGACGCGGACCGACACCGGCTCCCACCGCACCCGGTAGCGGGCTGCAGCACGTGGCCGCCCGGCGGACCGTGCCCGGATCGGTCACCGATGACCCCGTCGGCCATCTAGGTTGGGCGCGGGGCCCGGGAAAGGAACCGCCATGAGCATGGAGAGCGCTGCCTGGAGCTCGCTGTACAAGATCTCGTCCGCGCAGGGCGGCAAGCACGGGTTCTCCCGCGCGACCGTTAGACGGATCCTGACGTTCGCGGTGCCGTACCGGGCGAAGCTGCTGGTGTTCATCGCCCTCTCCGTCGTCGGTGCCTTCCTCGCCGTCGCGACGCCGGTGCTCGCGGGACAGGTGGTCGACGTCATCGTCGCCCGGGGCGAGGTCGCCACCATCGTCCGGCTGGCCGTGGTCATCGCCCTGGTCGCCGTCGCCGACGCCGCCGTGTCGCTGACGACACGCTGGTACTCGGCACGGATCGGCGAGGGCGTGATCCTGGACCTCCGCACCGCCGTCTTCGACCACGTGCAGAAGATGCCGATCGCGTTCTTCACCCGCACCCGGACCGGCGCGCTCGTGAGCCGCCTGAACAACGACGTGATCGGTGCGCAGCAGGCCTTCAGCGGCACCCTGTCCGGCGTCGTCACGAACCTGGTGGCGCTGGTCCTCACCCTGATCGTCATGCTCAGCACCTCGTGGCTCGTGACGGTCCTCGCCGTGGTGATGTTGCCGCTCTTCCTGGTCCCCGCGCGCCGGATGGGCAGCCGCCTGGCCGCACTGCGCCGCGAGGCCGCCGACCACAACTCCGCGATGAGCACCCAGATGACCGAGCGCTTCTCGGCACCCGGCGCCACCCTCGTCAAGCTGTTCGGTCGGCCCGACGAGGAGGCCGAGGAGTTCCGCGTCCGCGCTGCCCGCGTCCGCGACATCGGGGTCCGGACCGCGATGCTGCAGTTCGTCTTCTTCACCGCACTGATGCTCGTCTCCGCACTCGCCCTGGCGCTCGTGTACGGGCTCGGCGGCTTCCTCGCGCTCGCCGGGCGGCTGGACACCGGCGAGGTCGTCACCCTGGCGCTCCTGCTCACCCGCCTGTACGCGCCGCTGACCAGCCTGGCGAACGCCCGGGTGGAGATTATGAGCGCGGTGGTCAGCTTCGAGCGCGTCTTCGAGGTCCTGGACCTCGAACCGCTCATCCAGGAGCAGCCGGACGCGGTCACCATCCCCGACGGGCCGGTGTCCGTCGAGTTCGACGACGTCCGGTTCGCCTACCCGTCCGCCGACAAGGTGTCCCTCGCCTCGCTCGAGGAGGTTGCGACGCTCGACACCCGCGGCGGCGAGGAGGTCCTGCACGGGCTGTCCTTCCGGATCGAGCCGGGCCAGACCGTCGCCCTCGTCGGGACGTCGGGTGCGGGCAAGTCCACGGTCGCGCAGTTGCTCTCGCGCCTGTACGACGTCGACAGCGGCACCGTCCGCCTGGCGGGCACGGACGTCCGCGACGTCACCTTCGCCTCGATGCGGCACACCCTCGGCATGGTGACGCAGGACGGCCACCTGTTCCACGAGACCATCCGCTCCAACCTGCGGTTCGCGCGGCCCGAGGCGACCGAGGACGAGGTGTGGGACGCCGTCCGTCGCGCTCGTCTCGAACCGCTCATCCGGTCCCTGCCCGACCAGCTGGACACGATGGTGGGAGAACGCGGCTACCGGCTGTCCGGCGGTGAGCGGCAGCGCATGACCATCGCGCGGCTGCTGCTCGCCCAGCCGCGCGTCGTCATCCTCGACGAGGCGACGGCAGCGCTGGACTCGACGTCCGAGGCCGCCGTGCAGGCCGCACTCGGCGAGGCGCTCGAGGGACGGACCGCGATGGTGATCGCCCACCGACTCTCCACCATCCGCAGCGCGGACCTGATCCTGGTGGTCGAGGACGGCTCGATCGTGGAGCGCGGTACGCACGACGAGCTGCTGGCCGCCGGTGGGCGGTACGAGGAGCTGCACCGGACCCAGTTCGCCGCGCAGGAGAACGTCGATACCGACGCGGAAGCAGCGGTGGACTGAGCGGGCAGTCGGGCAGTCGGGCGGCGCAGCAGGGGTCTGCGCCGCCACCAACAGAGAAGGCCCCCTGACCCAGGGGATCCTGGACGAGAGGGCCTTGCGCGTAGCGAGGGCGGGACTTGAACCCGCGACCCCACGATTATGAGTCGTGTGCTCTAACCAACTGAGCTACCCCGCCAGAGATCCGGGGCGGCGTGCGCACCGGGTCGGAGCCCCGAGTCAGGATTGAACTGACGACCCCCTCCTTACCATGGAGGTGCTCTACCACTGAGCTATCGGGGCGATGTGCCGCGAACGGCACCACACGAGGATAGCAGACCTCCGACGCTGCTCCGGAACCGGACGAGACGCCCGGGCGTGCCGCGTCGTGGGCCGCTAGTTCGCGTTGGCCTTGAGCCACGCCAGCGGGTCCACCGGGACTCCGTCGACGTGGACCTCGAGGTGCAGGTGCGGGCCAGTGGAGTTGCCCGTGCTGCCGACGAGACCGAGGATGTCGCCGACCTCGACGTGCTGGCCGGTGACCACCTTGAAGGAGTTGTCCTCCATGTGGCCGTAGACGCTGACGAACTGCTTGCCGTCGACGTCGTGCTCCACCCAGACGTCGTTGCCGAAGCCGCCGTCGTTCGCCTGCACCTTGATCACGGTGCCGGCGGCGATGACACCGATCGGGGTGCCCTCACCCGGTGCGAAGTCGACGCCCATGTGGTTCGTCGAGCAGAACGAGCACCCGGCGACCTGGCGGCCCCCGAAGCCCGAGGTGATCGGGACGCCGGTCAGGAACGGCCACTGGATCGTGCCCGTCGGGTCGTTCGTGAAGCTCGAGGAGTCGACGTTCGCGTACTGCGTGGCATCGGACACCGTGAACTGGTCTCGGGCGGTGGAACCGTCGGCGGCAGCCCCGACCTGCATCGACTGGGTGGCACCACCGGAGGTGGCACGAGCCGCGGTCGACCCGGACTCGGGCACCCAGAGGGCCTGCGCCGGCAGGGAGGTCGAGACGACCAGGCCGGCCGCGAAGAGCAGGGCGCCGACGGCGGTCACGCGCGAGGCCGACCGGCGGAACGACGCGCCCCGCTTCCGGGTCGGCGCTGCGACGGGCGTGCTGGTGGAGAGGATGTGGCGCGTTGCGCGGTCGACCGGGGCCGGGGCCGTCGTGGCTGTCCGGCCGTTGCGGCGGCGCGAGGCGGGGACCTGACCGGCCACGCGGCGGGGCTCGGACACGGGAACGACGGGGGCGACGGACTGCGCCTGCACGTCGGGCGAGGTGGGTGCCGGCGGCGTCTGGATGCGCGAGGCCGGGCGCGCGGGCGATGCCGGCGCGAAGTCGATCGGCGACACGGGGGCCGCAGGGGTCCCCGGCGTGGCCGCTCCGATGACGTCGTCGAAGCTCGGACCCGTCGAGTCCTGCGCCGTGGTCGAGCCCTTGGCCGCTGCTCGTTCTGCCTCGATCCGAGCGCGTCGGGTCTGGTGGACGACCGGGGTGGCGGCGTCGACGGAACCGTCGGTGGGAGCGGACGACAGAGGAGTAAGGGGCATGCGTGCGGTGGCGATCCTGATCGGAGAAGGGCCCACTCGTTGGTAACGAGCAGATAACGGGACCTGAGCACGCTAGCAGGCGACGTCCCAGGTCGCCAGTCGTGGTCATGTCCACCCAGGACCCCCGGAGGTGGTGCCCGGCGGGTCGTCAGGCCGGCACGGATCCGAGCGCACCGGCCTCGAGCCGACGCACCAGCGCCTCGAGTTCGTCGGCGACGGCGGGGCTCGCGAACAGGAAGGAGCGGGTCCCCCCGGCCTCCCAGATGCGGATGGTCGCGCCGGCCTCCTGTGCCACGAGGGCCCCGCCCGCCATGTCCCACGGGTTGATCCCGCGTTCGTAGTAGGCGTCCACCGTCCCCGCCCCGACCGCGCAGCAGTCGAGCGACGCCGCTCCCCCACGGCGGATGTCCCGCACCTCGCCGATGAGACCGGCGAGCACCGCCACCTGCTCGCGACGACGGTCTGCCGTGTACCCGAACCCGGTGGCGACGAGCGTCTCCGCCAGCGACCCGGGCGCGGCGACGGACAACGGCTCCCCGTCACGCGTCGCGCCCTGTCCGGCGGCCGCGCGGAAGACGGTGCCCGTCGCCGGTGCCACGACGACGCCCGCGATCGGCTCCCAGGTCATCGGGTCGGCCCCGCCGCGGACGACACCGATGCTCACGCCGTACTCGTCGCTGCCGTACAGGTAGTTGACCGTGCCGTCGATCGGGTCCACCACCCATGTGATGCCCGAGGCCCCCGAGGCGGATCCGGACTCCTCGCCGTGGAAAGCGTCGTCGGGACGGGCCTCGGCGATGCGGGCACGGATCAGCGCCTCGACCTCGCGGTCAGCGGCCGTGACCACGTCGACGATGCTCGACTTCCGGTCCGCGACCTCGACCCCCTCGGCGCGGCGCCGTGCGGCCAGCGCCGCGGCGTCACGGGCGATCGACTCGGCGAGGTCGGCGAACTGGGCGGGGGTGAGGTCGGAGGCCATGCACCCATCCTCCCGGAAACACCATCGGCCCCGTCCGCAGTGGACGGGGCCGATCAGATGGTGGCAAGTGAGGGATTCGAACCCCCGAAGGCTACGCCGGCTGATTTACAGTCAGATCCCTTTGGCCGCTTGGGTAACTTGCCATGCGCACCCAGCCGGTGTGATCACCAACCGAAGGCGCGCACAAAAGCATAGCGGATCGCTGACGGTGGTCGTGACCACCGTCAGCCGATCCGCGCGACCGGAACCGGGCCTCCTGTCCGCCGTTAGGCTGTTCCGCATGGCAGACAGTTCCTTCGACGTGGTCAGCAAGGTCGACAAGATGGAGGCGGAGAACGCCCTCAACCAGGCGGCCAAGGAGATCGAGCAGCGGTACGACTTCAAGGGTGCCGACGCCTCGGTCGCGTTCAGCGGTGAGGACGTCCTGATCAAGGCGAACTCGGAAGAGCGCGCCAAGGCGGTCCTCGACGTGCTGCAGAGCAAGGCGATCAAGCGCAACATCAGCCTGAAGAGCCTGGACGCCGGCGACCCGTACCCCTCGGGCAAGGAGTACCGCATCGAGGTCAAGTTCAAGAACGGCATTGAGCAGGACGTGGCGAAGAAGATCGGTGCGTTCCTGCGTGCCAACGCCCCGAAGACCGTGAAGAGCCAGATCCAGGGTGACGAGCTCCGCGTCTCGTCGAAGAGCCGTGACGACCTGCAGAACACGATCCAGCTCCTCAAGGGTGAAGAGTTCGACGTCCCGTTGCAGTTCATCAACTTCCGCTGACCCGCGGCCCCTGCGAACGACACCCGACACCGGCACCCCGTGGAGCACTGGCTCACCGTCGTCATCACCGTCCTGCTCGTCCTGCTGGACCTGGCGATCCGCGTCTTCTCGATCATCTACGTCCCGATCAACCGGAAGCCGCAGACCGCGACGGCGTGGCTGCTCGCGATCTTCCTCATCCCCTACATCGGCTTCATCGTCTTCCTGGTCATCGGGTCGACGAAGCTCCCGCGCGCCCGACGCGAGAAGCAGACCGAGATCAACGCGTACATCCTCGAGCAGACCGAGGGCATCGAGCGGGTCCGCCGTGACCACCCGTGGCCCGCGTGGCTGGAGAGCGTCACACGGCTGAACCGCGAGCTCGGAGCGATGCCGTTGGTCGGGGGCAACTCGGCGGAGCTCTACCCCGACTCCGAGGAGTCCATCGCCGAGATGACCCGGGCGATCGACCAGTCCCGCCGCTTCGTCCACGTCGAGTTCTACATCGCGACGCTCGACGACACCACCCGGCCCTTCTTCGAGGCGCTCGCGCGGGCGCAGTCCCGCGGTGTGACCGTGCGGTTCCTGCTCGACCACTGGGCCAGCCGCGGGTACCCGGGGTACAAGGACACCCTGGCGTTCATGGACCAGGCGGGCATCGAGTGGCACCTGATGCTCCCGCTCCTGCCGCTGCAGGGCAAGTTCCAGCGTCCCGACCTCCGCAACCACCGGAAGATCATGGTGCTCGACGGCTCGGTCGCGTTCACCGGCTCGCAGAACCTGATCGACGCCTCCTACGACATCAGGTCCCACGTCGAGAAGGGCATGGTCTACAAGGACCTGTTCGCCCGGTTCGAGGGGCCGGTCGTCGCCGGGCTCAACGCCCTGTTCGTCACCGACTGGTACAGCGAGACCGACGAGCTGCTGCTGCGTGAGAGCGACCCCGTCCAGCGGGCCGACCGCGGCGACGCGCTCGACTGCCAGGTGGTGCCGTCCGGGCCGGGGTTCGACGGCGAGAACAACCTGCGCCTGTTCAACGCGCTGCTCTACTCCGCGCAGCAGAAGGTGTCGATCACCTCGCCGTACTTCGTGCCGGACGACTCGATGCTCTACGCCATCACCACGACGGCGCAGCGTGGGGTCGAGGTCGAACTGTTCGTCGGCGAGATGGGCGACCACACGATGACCTGGCACGCGCAGCGCTCCTACTACGAGGGACTCCTGCGGGCCGGCGTGAAGATCTGGCTCTACCGCGCGCCGACGATCCTGCACGCCAAGCACTTCACGATCGACGACGAGGTGTCGGTGATCGGCTCGAGCAACATGGACATGCGCTCGTTCAGCCTGAACCTCGAGGTCTCCGTGATGGTGCGCGGTCACCGCTTCGTCGACGCCCTGCGCGAGGTGCAGGAAGCGTACAAGGAGCACAGCTTCGAGCTCACGCTCGACGAGTGGGTCGACCGTCCGCGCCGTTCCAAGGTGCTCGACAACGTCGCGCGGCTCACGGCGGCGCTGCAGTAGCCGACGCTGTCGCAGCGTCGCAGCGTCGCAGCGCGCACCGTGGCGGCGCGCACCGTGCGTCGTTCTGCACCCGGTGCGACCTTGGCCGCACCGTGCGTCGCGACAGCGGGGCACCCGGCGAGCAAGCCCGCGGCGAACGGACAACCCTGCACCGTGCGGTAAGCGTTCCGTGGCCGGCGCGGGTCCGCCAGGTGCGCTCAGCGCAGCGGGACGAGGGACGCCAGGGCTCCCACCACCCGCTCGAGCGGGCCGCGGCCGAGGAACCGCCGCCACAGCATCGCGAAGACCACCGAGCCGAGGGCGAACCAGCCCCAGGCCTCGGCCGACTCGGGGTACGTCGGCAGCGTCGCGAGGACCACGAGGTGCCCCGAGTACACCGTCAGGGGCATCGACCCGACAGCGGCGAGCGGGAACGCGATCCGCTCGGCGACCCGCCCGCGGCCGTCGAACACGAGCACGCAGAGCGCGATGAGCGTGACCGCGACGCCGGCCGTCCCGAGCACGTCGACGACCGACGACGAGTGGTCACGCGGGGACAGGAACAGCTGGGCGAGCGCCTGGCCGGGGGTCGAGCCCTCGCCCGCGTACGGCACGCCGGGGAACGCCAGGGCCGCGTCGTCCGGCAGCGGGGCGAGGAACGAGCCCGCGACGTACGCGGTGGCGGCGACCAGTGCGCCGGACACGAGGAGCGCGACCTGCCGGCCACGGTCCTCCAGGCCGACCCGGGCGACCGCGAGCCCCACCAGGACGTACGCCAGGAAGGTGACCACGGGGTAGACCAGGCCGAGCTGGACACCGACCATGCCCGCATCCGCGTAGGCGGGGGCGATCGCCAGCGCGGCGACGGGCGACAGCAGCGCGCAGACGGCGGCGATGCCGAGCAGCGCCGCCGGCCGGAGGCGGAGCACCGGGACCACGAGCAGGAACAGCACCCCGTACGTCGGCAGGATCACGTAGACCGGGGTGTCGAGCGCCATCAGCGCGAAGCCCATGACGACCACCACCACCGCACGGATCGCGAGCCGGGCGCGGATCCGTCCGATCGTCGGCGGGCCGGGCGGGTCCATGCGGCCGCTCGTCAAGCCGATCGAGACACCGGCCAGGACTGCGAACAGGGTCGACGGGCGGCCGTGGGCGACGGCGGTCCAGGTCGCCGGGTCGGTCCACTCGAGCTGCTCCGCGATGGCGCCGACGTGGGCGGCCACCATGCCGAGCAGCGCGATCGCGCGCGCCACGTCGACGCCCTGCAACCGGACCCCCGACGCAGACGCGCCCCGCACCGCGGTGGGCGGGACGGGGCGCGTGTCGGTCACGGCAGTCAGCTCGTCGGTGCGTCGACGCGGCCGAGCGAGACGTCGATCATCTCGTCGCGCGGCACGACCTTGATGCGCTCGCGGCCGTCGATCGACCCGAGGGCCTGCTCGTGGGTGTCGAGGTGGTGCCAGCCCTCGAGGTCGGTGTACTCGACACCGCGCTCGCGGAGCAGGGCCGGGATCGCCTCGTCCGAGGGGTCCTCCGGCGTCCACCAGCTCGCCTGGTCGTTGACGATGTGCTGCACGGTCTCCATGGCGTCGGACTTGGTGTGCCCGATGAGCCCGACCGGACCACGCTTGATCCAGCCGGTGGCGTACACACCGGGGATCTGCTGGTTGTCGTCGTCGAGGACCTGGCCCTCGTGGTTCGGGATGACGCCGTGCCGCTCGTCGAACGGGACACCGGGCAGCGGGGAACCGAAGTACCCGACGGCGCGGTAGGCGGCCTGGATCGGGATCTCGCGGATCTCGCCGGTGCCCTCGACGCCGCCCTCGCCGTTCGGACGGGTGCGCTCGTAACGGATGGCGGTCAGCTTGCCCTGCTCGTCGCCGACGAACTCGATCGGCTTCGCGTAGAAGTGCAGGTGGAGCCGACGGCTGGCCTGGCCGACCTCGCGCGTGCGCCACTGCTCGAGGACACGGTTGATGACCATGACCTGCTTGTTCGTCGCGATCGCGGTCTTCGATGCCTCGTCGTGGTCGAAGTCCTCGTCGTAGACGACCATGTCGACGTCGCGGACCTCGCCGAGCTCACGGAGCTCGAGGGGTGTGAACTTCACCTGCGCCGGGCCACGGCGGCCGAAGACGTGCACGTCCGTGACCGGCGAGGCCTTGAGTCCCTGGTACACGTTCGCGGGGATCTCGGTCGGCAGCAGGTCGTCGGCGTGCTTCGCCAGGATGCGCGACACGTCGAGGGCCACGTTGCCGACGCCGATGACCGCGACGCTCTCGGCCTCGAGCGGCCAGGTGCGCGGGACGTCGGGGTGGCCGTCGAACCAGCTCACGAACTCGGCTGCACCGTACGAGCCGTCGAGGTCGACGCCGGGGATGTCGAGGTCGGCGTCCTTGATCGCACCCGTCGAGAAGACGACGGCGTTGTAGTGCTTCTTGAGGTCGTCGAGGGTGATGTCCTCGCCGTAGCGGACGTTGCCGAACAGCCGGACGACCCCGCGGTCGAGGACGTCGCGCAGGGCGTTGATGATGCCCTTGATCCGCGGGTGGTCGGGGGCGACGCCGTACCGGACCAGGCCGTAGGGCGCCGGGAGCTGCTCGAACAGGTCGATCGACACGTCGTAACCGCGGGCCTCGCGCAGCAGGATGTCCGCGGCGTAGATGCCGGCCGGGCCGGCGCCGACGATGGCGAGTCGGAGGGTGGGCACTGATCGTCTCCAGTTCGTTCGGGTGGGGGTTCCCGGGGGTGCCTCCCGACCGTGCCGCGGTGGGCGTGCCGTGTCGGGAGGGGTGTTCAGCGGCTTCGGTCGACGACGGAGTCCGCGAAGCGGGTGAGCGCCCGTTTCACGATGCCGTCGGGCAGCGGAGCGAGGGCGTCGACGGCTTCGCGGGCCCAGGCGACGGCGACCGCACGGGTCGCTGCGGTGGCCTCGTGCTCACGGAGGGCGGAGACGGCCGACTGGTACGGAGCGGAGTCGACCACGTCGTCGGGGGCGCCGTTGACGTCGCGCTCGATGCGCTCGACCAGGTGCTGTGCCGAGGGGTCCGTCACGGCCATCCGCCGCAGTTGCAGCATCGGCAGGGTGTCGACGCCTGCGCGCAGGTCGTTGCCGGCGATCTTGCCGGTCTTGTCCGTCGCGGGGGCGAGGTCGATGACGTCGTCGACGAGCTGGAAGGCCACACCGACCTTCTCGCCGAAGGTGCCAACGGCGTCGAGGTAGGCCCGGTCGGCACCGGAGAACATCACACCGGCGCGGGCGGCGGTGGCGATGAGCGAACCGGTCTTGTCGCTGAGCACCTGGATGTAGTGCTCCAGCGGGTCGTCGTGCGACTGCGGACCGGTGGTCTCGTGCAGCTGGCCCATGCAGAGGCGCTGGAACGTCTCGGCCTGCATCCGGATGCCCTCGGTGCCGAGGTCCGCGGTGATCAGGCTGGCGCGGGCGAAGAGCAGGTCGCCGGTCAGGATCGCCACGTTGTTGCCGTAGGTGATCTGCGCGGCGGGGACCCCGCGGCGCACCGGCGCCTCGTCCATGACGTCGTCGTGGTAGAGCGACGCCAAGTGGGTGGTCTCGATGCTCACCGCGGCCTTGACCACGGCGTCGGTCACGCCGTCGCCGAGCTGCGCGATGAGGAGCGTCAGCGTCGGACGGATGCGCTTGCCCCCGGCGGAGAGCAGGTACCGGCTGGTGGTGTCGGCGAGGGTGTCGGTGGAGCGCATGGCGTCCTCGAGCCCCTGCTCGACGAGCTCGAGCCCGTCGTCGACCGCGGAGATGAAGCGACGGTCGGCGGGCGTGGCGAACAACCGCTCGCCGATGCCCAGCGACGCGCGCAGGCTCGGCGCGCGACGTGCGACCGGGACGCTCGGATTCAAGTGCTGCTCCGTCTTCGGGGGTGGTGACCGGTCAGTCGGCGGCCGGGTCGACGCGCGGCTGCTCGCCGGTGTTCTGGTGGTCACGGCGGGCCTTCGCACGCCGTGCCGCGGACTCGCGCACCGTGTCGGCGACGGGCTTGCGGCCACGGTGCAGTGCGACGATACCGGCCGTCAGGTTGCGGTAGGCGACCACCGAGAAGCCGACACCGCGGAGCCACTGGGTCAGCACCTGCTGGTCGGGCCACGCGTCGATGGACTCGGCGAGGTACCGGTAGGCAGCCGGGTTGCTGCTCGAGAGCCGCGCGATGCCCGGGAGCACGCGCTTCAGGTAGGTGCCGTAGCCGAAGCGCAGCAGCGCACGCGGCGGCGTCGAGAACTCACAGATGACGACGCGGCCACCGGGCTTCAGGACGCGGAGCATCTCGGCGAGCGCCTGCTTCGGGTCGTTGACGTTGCGCAGTCCGAACGAGATCGTGACGGCGTCGAACGTGTCGTCGTCGAAGGGCAGCTGCTCGGCGTCGCCCTCGACGAAGGTGATCTCGGGGTGACGCTCACGGCCGACGGCGATCATGCCCGCGGACAGGTCGAGCGCGGTGACCTCGGCGCCCTTCTTGGCGAAGGCCGCCGCGCTGGTGCCCGTGCCCGCGGCGATGTCGAGGACCTTCTCGCCGGGCTGGGGGTCGACCGCGCGGACGGTGGCGACACGCCACAGCGGGGCGTTGCCCGCCGACAGGATGTCGTTCGTGAGGTCGTACTTGGCCGCGACGTCGTCGAACATCGCCGCCACCTCGTCCGGGCGCTTGTTCAGGTCCGCTCTGCTCACGTGGTCAATCCTAGAGGTCCCGACCGAGCGTTCACCGGACTCGCAGCCACCCGGGCGGTGCGGGATCGGCGCGTAGCATCGGAGCCGTGACCCGAACCACCACGGCGGCGCCCCCGCTGACGGTCTCGACCCGGATCCTCGACGACCCGGGCACCGTCCTCCGCCACACGCTCCGCGATCGACCCCTCGCCTTCGTCCGGAACGGCGACGGCATCGTCGGCATCGGTGAGGCGCTGCGGTTCACCTTCACCGGCCCCGACCGGATGCGTGACGCGGCCGCGCTCTGGCGCAGTGTCGTCGCGACCGCCGTCGTCGACGACCCCGTCCAGCTGCGCGGCTCGGGGCTCGTCGCCTTCGGGTCGTTCGCGTTCGCCGACGACTCCGCCGACGAGAGCGTGCTCATCGTGCCCCGGGTGGTCCTCGGCCGCCGTCGGGGCAAGGCCTGGCTGACGGCCATCGACACCACGGCCGGCGCGGAGCCCCTGGCCTTCACCCGGACCTCGGTCCCGGTCCCCCGGGTCGGACCGCACGTCTCCGTCGAGCTGCGTCCCGGGCAGATCGACGAAGCCACCTACGCCGCCAACGTGTCCGAGGCCGTCCGCCGCATCGTGGCCGGGAGCGCCCAGAAGGTGGTGCTCGCCCGCGACCTGGTCGGCACGCTGCCGTCGGGGGCCGATCGACGAGCCGTCCTGCTCGACCTCGCCGCCGCCTACCCGCAGTGCGTGACCTTCGCAGTGGACGGGCTGGTCGGTGCCACGCCGGAGACCCTCGCCCGCACCGACGGCACGCGGCTGACCGCGCGGGTGCTCGCCGGCAGCGCCGCACGGGGCACCGACGAGGTCTCCGACCGTGCCGCCGCCGAGGCCCTGGCCAGCAGCGCCAAGGACGTCGAGGAGCACGCCTTCGCGATCGACAGCCTGCTCGCGGCCCTCGCACCGCTCGCCACGGACCTGCGCGCCGACGCCGAACCGTTCCGGCTGCAGCTGCCGAACCTGTGGCACCTGGCGACGGACGTGCAGGCGACGCTGCCGCCCGACACGACCTCGCTCGACGTCGCCGACGCGCTGCACCCGACGGCCGCGGTCGCGGGCACCCCGACCGACGTCGCGGTGCGGCTCGTCGCCGAGCTCGAGGGCGTCGACCGCGGTCGCTACGCCGGGCCGGTCGGCTGGATGAGCGCGACGGGCGACGGTGAGTGGATGCTCGCGCTGCGCAGCGCACGGATCGACGACGACGGCAGCGTCCGCGCCTGGGCGGGCGCCGGGATCGTCGCCGGCTCGGAGCCCGAGCGCGAGGTCGCCGAGACGGCCCTGAAGTTCCGACCGATCACCGACGCCCTGGCCTGAAGCACCCAGGGGCCGCGCGGAGACAGGGTCGCAGCGTGGCCGGGGCACCCGTGGCCGGTCAGTCGGCCAGCGGTACTTCGATCACGACGCGCTCGGCGGGGTCCGTCAGCACCCGTTCGAGGTCGCCCCACGTGGCCGCCCGGCGGTACTCCCACCCGAGACCCGTGACGACCCGTTCGACGTCGACGTGCTGCGGGGTCGACATCATCCGGCGCATGTCGGCGTCCGGCGTGGTCTTCGCGACCTCGAGCCCGCGGAAGATGGCGCCACCGTGGTCGTTGCCGACGACGACCTGCACCCGGTGGGTGCGTTCCTCGGTGCCGGTGACGAACGCGCCGAGGTCGTGCAGCAGCGTCAGGTCGCCGAGGAGCACGCGCGTGGTGCCCACCGAGGCGGAGGACTGCTCGAGTGCCGCGGCGATGCCGAGCGCGGTCGAGACGGTGCCGTCGATGCCGGCCAGTCCGCGGTTCGCGTGCACCCGGATCTTCTTGCCGAGCACCCGGGCATCGGCTTCGCGGATGAGCTGCGAGGCGCCGAGGACCAGGCGGTCGTGCGGCCAGGTCACCCCCCAGACGGCGTCGGCGAGCATGGCCCGGTCGACGGGTCGGCGACGGAGCGCGACCTCGTCACGCAGGAACTTGTTCCGCTCGGCGCGGTCGGCGGAGCGCTTGGCGTCGAGGTCCGGGCCGGCGTCGCCGTCCCCCAGGATCCGTCGGCTGGCACCCACCCAGCGGCCGACCCACGCACGGTGCTCCGGGCGGGTGCGGCCCGTCACGCGGACGTCGGACACGAAGGTGGTCGCGGCGTCCGGTCGGGAGGCACGCCCCGGGTCGAAGGGGTCGGCCGCCGGTCCGCGGACGACGATCGTCTCGACCCCGTCGCGCTGCAGGAGCGCGGGGACCTCTCTGCTGAGGGTCGGGTGGCCGAGCACGACGGCGCGGCGGACGGCGCCACCGTGGTCCGCGTCGCGCAGGAGTTCACGGTAGGCCACGACCAGGTTGCGGCCGAAGCGCGCGCCGCTGGAGACCTCGGCGAGGAGCGGCGCCCCGAGTTCCCAGGCGATCCGCTCAGCTTCCTCGCCGGCGTCGTGCCCGGCGATGACGACGGTGGCCGGCTCGTCGTCCGGGGTGAGTTCGGCGACCGGGAGACCGGTGTGGGCGCGGCGGGTGGCGAAGGCGAGGTCGATCTCGTCGTCGGGGACGGCGGTGACGTGCTCCGGGGTGAGCCCGGCGGAGAGCGGCTCACGGAACGCGACGTTGAGCTGTGCGGGCCCCGGCTGCCCGGTGTGCCCGGCTGCGGCGGCGACCGTCTGTCGGGCGAGGGCGCGCAGGGTGTCGCGGACCGAGGCATCGACGCCGTGCGCCGACGGGGCCTCGACGTCGCGGACGAAGGCGACGGCCTCGCCGAAGATCCCCGGCTGCACAGTGGTCTGGTTGCTCCCGATGCCGCGGAGCTCGTCGGGGCGGTCCGCACTCAGCACGATCATCGGCACGCCCGAGTGGTGCGCCTCGAGCACGGCGGGGTGCAGGTTCGCCACCGCGGTGCCCGACGTGGTCACGACCGCGGCGGCTCGGTGCGTCTCGACCGCGAGCCCGAGCGCGAAGAACCCGGCGGTCCGTTCGTCCAACCGGACGTGCACGGTCAGTCCGCCGGCACGCTCGAGGGCGACCGCGGCGAGCGCGAGTGCCTGGGACCGGGAACCGGGGCTGACCACGACGTCGGTGACGCCGGCGCGGACGAGTTCCTGCAGGAGCGCGAGCGCGGTGTCGGTCGCCGGGCTGCCCGAGCCGGCGGGGCCGTCAGCGATCGGTGCGGCCGTCGTCGTCGCGCTCGTGGAACTGGTCTTCGAGGTCTCGGAGGGTCGCGTCGTCCTGGTCCTTGTCCGTGAGGGTGTCGCCCGGCTCCGGCGTGGTGCCGAGGAAGTCCGGGTCGTCTTCGGGTCCACGGTACCGGGCGGATGCACCGGGGTCCGTCGCGGGGGTGCGACCGAGCAGGAACCACAGGACGCCGCCCAGCACGGGCAGGATGATCACGAGCAGCAGCCACACACCGCGACGCAGGGAACGGATGCGCTGACGGGGCATCGTGCCGCAGTCGATGGCCGCGTACACCGTGAAGGCAACGGCGGCCACGACGACGATCAACCACAAGCGGACCATGCGGTGAAGTCTAGGTCGCGACCCTGTGATGCCCCTGCCGGTCGGCGCTTCCGTAGACTCACCGTGTGAAAGCGTGGCTCCTGTACACCCTGGCTCGGCTCGGCATCTTCGTGGTGGCGCTCGTGCTCCTCCTGCTCCTGACGCCGCTGAAGTGGTACTGGGCGACGATCATCGCCGCCCTGGTGGGTCTGCTCATCTCGTACATCGCACTGTCCGGACTCCGCACGCAGGTCGCCCTGAGCCTGGCGAACCGCCGCGGCGTCCCCGAGCGCGACGCCGACTCGGACTTCGAGGACGACTTCGTCGACGCCGCCGACTCGGATGCCGCGGCCGCTCCCGTCGTCCGTCCGGTGTCCGACGCGGACCGGCACGAAGCACGCCGCGACGCCGACGCCGACTGACCCCGGGCACGCCGACACCGACCGACCCCGGGCACGCCGACACCGACCGACCCCGGGCACGGGGTCGTCAGGTCGGAGCCGGAACGGTTACGGCTGCACGGCCAGGGTGATCCCGAGCACCACGCCGAAGGCGAGCGACCCGAACGACGACAGCTGCAGCGCCGTGATGAGCTCGCGGGGCTTCCGCGACGACACCCCGATCGCCAGGGCCGGCAGCGCCAGCAGCAGCGAGAAGTACGTGAAGCCCGTGCGGAAGTACAGCAGCACGAACCAGAGCAGCACGACGTACGGCAGCATCAGGAACAGGCCGAAGAGCACGCGGGCGACCGGACGGCCGACGACCACGGCGAGTGTCCGCTTGCCCGCCAGCTGGTCCTCGTCGATGTCGCGGATGTTGTTCACCATCAGGACCGCGCAGGCGAAGAACCCGGCGGCCACCGCAGCTGCCCAGCCACTCAGCGTGACCTCGCGGATCTGCACGAACTGCGTACCGAGCACGGCGACGAGTCCGAAGAACACGAACACGAACACCTCGCCGAGGGCGTTGTACCCGTACGGCTTCTTGCCGCCCGTGTAGAACCAGGCGGCGACGATGGCGGCGGCCCCGACGAGCAGCAGCCACCACAGCTGGGCGAGCAGCACGATGACCAGGCCGGCGACGGCTGCCAGGCCGAAGAACGTCAGGGCGACCGTGAGCACCGTCCGGGGCTTGGCCAGCCCGGCACCCGTGAGCCGTGCGGGTCCGACGCGGTACTCGTCGGTGCCGCGGACCCCGTCGGAGTAGTCGTTGCTGTAGTTCACGCCGATCTGCAGGAACAGCGCCACGGCCAGGGCGAGCAGCGCGACGGCGAGGTGGCTGCCCTTCGCCAGGTAGTCGCCGAAGTCCCCGGGCTCACCGCTGTCGACGAACGCGACGGCGGTGCCCAGCACGACCGGGACGACGCCGAGGGTCAGGGTGCGCAGACGCGCGCCGCCGATCCAGTCGCGTGCGGTCGCCTTCCGCTTGGTGCGGGCGGGGGCAGCGGCCTTCGCCGGGTTGCCGGACCGGCCCTGCTTCTGCGTCGAGTTCTTCGTTCGTGCCACGAGCACCGATCTTATTGCCGATGCGGCGCGCGCCGGCTCGCCCCTACGGCCCTGCCGGGTCGACGAGCGCCTGCACGGCCCGCCGGTCGGGTTTGCCGGACGCCAGCATCGGGATCCGGTCCACCAGGACCACGTCGGCCGGCCGGGCGGCACGGCCGAGGGCTGCTCCGACGTGGGCACGCACGGTGTCCGGGTCGAGCGGTTGCTCGGTGACGACGACGGGGACCTCGCCCCACTCCCCCGCCGAGCGCCGCACGACGACGGCGCTCTGCTGCCCGGACAGCCCCCGGACGAGCCGTTCGACCGCCCCGAGCTGGACCTTCTCGCCACCGGAGATCACCACGTCGTCGAGGCGTCCGAGCACGCGGACGACCCCGCCGGACAGGGTCGCGGTATCCCCGGTCCGGTACCACCGCAGCCCGTCCCGCTCGACGAAGGCCGATGCCGTGCGGTCGTCGTCGTCGAGGTACCCCTCGGCGAGCATCGGCCCGGACAGGTGCAGCTCGTCGTCGACCAGCGCGGTGCGCACGGTGCCGAACGGGACGCCGTCGTACACGCACCCGCCGCTCGTCTCGCTCGCGCCGTACGTCGTCACGATCCGGACCCCGGCGTCGCGCGCGCGCTGCCGGAGCGGCGCGGGGGTCGCCTGTCCGCCGACCAGGACCGCGTCGAACCCGGCGAGGGCGCGGGTGGCGTCCGGGTCGTCGAGGACCCGGGCGAGCTGGACCGGCACCAGCGAGGTGTACCGACGGGGCGCGGCCGGACCGGTGACGAGCCGTTCGGCCGCCTCGGTGAACGCGGCGGCCGCGAAGTGCCCGGGTGCCACGACGACGGGCTCGGTGCCGGCGGTGATCGAGCGGGTCAGGACGTTGAGGCCGGCGACGTAGTGCGTCGGCAGCGCGAGCACCCAGCGCCCCGGACCACCGAGCGCCGCGTCGGCCGCCGCCGCACCGGCGAGGAGCGCCTCGGACGACAGCGCCACGCGCTTGCCGGTCCCGGTGGACCCGCTCGTCTCGACCACCAGGGCGACCGCCTGCCGGACCTCGGCCGGAGGTGCCTTCGGCAGCGCCGGAGCCCCCTCGGCGACGGGGAGCAGCGCGGGGCCGCCGGCGAGCGCTGCCTCCAGGGCGCGCAGCACGGCCGACGGGTCCGACGTACCGGTTGCGACCAGCGGACGGGGCATCAGTAGTGCCAGGGGAACGCGGTCCACTCGGGAGCGCGCTTCTCGAGGAACGAGTCGCGGCCCTCGACCGCCTCGTCGGTGCCGTACGCCAACCGCGTCGCCTCGCCCGCGAAGACCTGCTGACCGACCATGCCGTCATCGACGGCGTTGAACGCGTACTTGAGCATCCGGATCGCCGTCGGGGACTTGCCGAGCACGATCTCGCCCCAGCGGATCGCCTCACGCTCGAGGTCCTCGTGGGGGACCACGGCGTTCACCGCACCCATCTCGTAGGCGCGCTGGGCGGAGTACTCCTGCGCGAGGAAGAAGACCTCGCGGGCGAACTTCTGCCCGATCTGCTTGGCGTAGTAGGCGCTGCCGTACCCGCCGTCGAACGAGCCGACGTCGGCGTCGGTCTGCTTGAACCTGCCGTGCTCGGCACTCGCGATGGTGAGGTCGCAGATGGCGTGCAGGGAGTGCCCACCGCCGGCGGCCCAGCCGGGGACGACCGCGATGACGACCTTGGGCATCATCCGGATGAGGCGCTGGACCTCGAGGATGTGGAGCCGCCCCATCGACGCCTGCGCGGCCGCGGGGTCGACGCCCTCGGGCGGTGCACCCTCGTCACCGACGTACTGGTAGCCGCTCCGTCCACGGATGCGCTGGTCGCCGCCGGAGCAGAACGCCCACCCGCCGTCCTTCGGGCTCGGGCCGTTGCCCGTGAGCAGGACGACACCGACACGGGGGTCCTGCCGGGCGTCGTCGAGGGCGCGGTAGAGCTCGTCGACCGTGCGCGGGCGGAAGGCGTTCCGGACCTCCGGACGGTCGAAGGCGACACGGACGATCCCCTTGGAGACGTGCTTGTGGTACGTGATGTCGGTGAACTGCTCCGCGATCGGAGCGGTGGTCCAGACGTCGGGGTCGAACAGGTCGGAGACGGGAGCAGCCATGCCCCCAACGTACCGCCGGGCGTCTGCCGGGTCAGGCGCCCATGTCGGTCAGGAGCTCCGGCGCGACGAACACCATGATCACGATGAGGATCACGGGGTTCGCGAAGAACGCCAGGACGACCCCGATGGCGCCGTACCAGCGGCCGAAGGATCCGACGGCGGCGACGAACCCGAGCACGGCGGCGATGAGCGTCAGGAACACGACGACGAAGCAGATGCCGAACGCGAAGTTCGTGTCACCGCCCATGAACACGGCGAACGCGCTGGCGTCGACCGCAGCGGAGACCACGGCGAGGCCCAGGGCGATCTTGCCGACGACGGGGTTGCGGCGCTTCTTGGAGGCCGCCTGCCGCACGTCGACGGTGTTGCGCTGCATGAGCCGGGCGAAGTCGTCGGACCCGGCTGTCGGACGCGCCGTCGCTCGGGACGGGTTCGCCGCGGGTCGGGCATCCGCGCTCGGACGGGCTGCAGACGCCGGACGGGCTGCCGGACGAGCGCCGGCGCTCGACGGGTCGGCCTGGCGCTGTGCTGCCCGCTGCTGTGCTGCGCGCTGCCGCGGATCCACCGCCACCGAGCCTCCCTCGTTCCGGGTCGTTCCCCTCGCCGACCGGAGCCGACCGATGCATGCTAGTGCCCTGCCCTGGCGGTCCCCTCCGAGGAACCGGCGGGCGACCTGGGTGCGGTGGGAGGATGGCGGACGTGCTCCCCGACCTCGCCGAACTCCTCGCCGACGCGCACGTGGTGGCCCTGCCCATGCGGGTGCGGTTCCGCGGCATCACCACGCGCGAGGCGGTCGTGCTGCGTGGCCCCGCAGGCTGGACGGAGTTCTCGCCGTTCGTCGAGTACGACGACGCCGAGGCAGCGGCATGGCTGCGCGCCACCGTCGACTTCGGGTGGACCGACCACGAGCCGGCCGCCGACTCCGTGCCGGTCAACGCCACCGTCCCGGCGATCGCCGCCGACGACGTCGCCGACCTGCTCGCCCGCTACCCCGGCTGCGCCACCGCGAAGGTCAAGGTCGCGGAGCCCGGCACCACCGTCGACGACGACGTCGCCCGTGTCGCGGCCGTCCGCCGGGTGATGGGGTCCGATGCTTCCGTCCGCGTCGACGCGAACGGGCTGTGGAGCGTCGAGCAGGCAGCCGCGGCACTCGAGCGGCTCGCACCGTTCGACCTGCAGTACGCCGAGCAGCCCTGCGCCACGGTGCCCGAGCTCGCCGAGCTCCGGACGCGGATCGCCGGCCTCGGGGTGCGGATCGCCGCGGACGAGAGCGTCCGGAAGGCGAGCGACCCCCTCGCGGTCGCCCGGGCCGGTGCCGCCGACGTCCTGGTCGTCAAGGCCCAGCCGCTCGGGGGCATCACCGCGGCGGGCGCGGTCATCGCCGACGCCGGGCTGCCGTGCGTCGTCTCGAGTGCGCTCGACACGTCGGTCGGACTCGGGATGGGGGCGTTCCTGGCCGCCGCGGCGATGACCCCGGGGTACGCCGCGGGCCTCGGGACGGCGGCGATGTTCGCCGGGGACGTGACGGCGGAGCCCCTGCTGCCGGTGGACGGCCGCGTGCCCGTGCGTCGGGTGGACGTCGCGGCGGAACTGGTCGAGCGGTACGCCGCGTCGCCGGAACGCTCCGCGTGGTGGCGCGAGCGGGTGGCGCGTGTGCACACCGTGCTGGCCGCAGCTGCTGCCGAGTAGCTCCGGGCGCGGGACGCCGTCGTCTCCGCAGAACGCCGTCGTCGCCGCAAGACGCCGCCGTCTCCGCAAGACGCCGTCGTCTCCGCAGAACGCCGTCGTCTCCGTTCGGCGCCGCCGAGTCGGCGAGGCGCCGCCGGGAACGGCGGCGCCTCGCCGAGGACGCGGCGTCCAGCCGACACGACGGCGTCTTCTTGTCCGTGGACGCGACCGAACGACGGACGGGAGGCGCGGTGCCAGCTGGCACCGCGCCTCCCGTCCGGCCGTGGTCGCGACCAGGGCCGCATCAGCGAGCCGCGTGGTTCACAGACCCGAGTAGCTGTGCAGGCCCTTGAAGAAGACGTTCACGACCGAGAAGTTGAACATCACCGCGGCGAAGCCGATCAAGGCCAGCCAGGACGACCGCGCACCGCGCCAGCCGCGGGTCGCACGGGCGTGGATGTAGCCCGCGTAGACGACCCAGATGATGAAGGTCCAGACCTCTTTCGTGTCCCAGCCCCAGTAGCGACCCCAGGCACGCTCGGCCCAGATCGCACCGGCGATCAGGGTGAAGGTCCAGAGGACGAAGCCGACGAGCAGGACGCGGTAGGTCAGGACCTCGAGCCGGTCGGCGTCCGGCAGCGTCGCCATGAAGCGGAGCTTGCCGGAGGCCGTGCGGCCCTGGCGGTACGTCTGCACGAGCTGCGCCACCGCGAGCCCTGCTCCGAGCGCGAAGAACCCGGTGCCGGAGATCGCCACGAAGACGTGGATGACGAGCCAGTACGACTGCAGGGCCGGTTGCAGTGGGACGACGGGGACCCAGTAGTTCACCGTCGCGATGCCGAGCAGGATGATCGTCAGGCCCGTGATGAAGACGCCGAGGAACTTCAGGTTCTGCCAGAACTGCACGAGCAGGAAGATCAGCGTGATCAGCGCCGTGCCCGTCAGCGAGAACTCGAACATGTTGCCCCACGGGACACGGTCGGCCGCGATGCCGCGGAGGACGACCGAGGCGACGTGCAGGACGAGCGCGAGGATCGTCATCGCCATGCCGACACGTTCGAACTTCGTGCTGCGGCCGGACGAACCGCCCACTGGCGGCGCGGCGACCTGCTCGAGCACGACGGTGCCGCCCCGGACGGTCGCGACGGTCTTCGCCGCGCGTGCGGAAGAAGCGCTCGCCGCACCCGCCGAGCTGTCGTCGGCGCCCGCGTTCTTCGCGGCGGCCGTGACCTCGCCGGAGCGTTTGGCCATGTCGAGGGCGAACGAGATGAACGCGACCACGTACACCGCCATCGCGGAGTACGTGAGCACGACCGAGTAGGTCGCGAGGTTCGTGGTCATGTCGTTCACTGGGGCATCCTAACTCCGAGGTCCGACGTGTGGCGCTGTGCGATGTCCGCGACGGCCCGTTCGAGGTTCGGGTCCTCGCCGCGTGCGAGGCCGGCGTACTCGAGGTCGTACTCGCCGCCCTGCGTGTCCTTGCGCGGGACGACCTTCACCCAGACGCGACGGCGCGGGACGAACAGCGAGGTGAGCAGACCGAGGGTGGAGAGCAGGGCGAACCCGCCCACCCACAGCTGCGACGGGTCGTGGTGCACGTCGAGGGAGACGTACCGCTTGACGCCGTCGAACGTGATCGACCCGGCACCGTCCGGGAGCTTCTTCGTCTGCCCCGGCTTCAGCGCGAGGCTCGCCGTCGATGCGTCGGTGCCGGCGATCTGCTTCAGCCCGCCGGTGTTGAGCGTGTACACGCTCTGCGGCACGCCGTCGTCGAGGCCGAGGTCACCGGTGTAGACCTGCAGCGTCAGGAGCGGGTTCTCGGTGTCCGGGTACGAGGACGTGTAGGCGCCGCTCGCGTTCTTCACCGCGGTGGGGTAGAAGAACCCGCGGATCCCGAGCTGGTCCGGCTTGGCGTCCGGGGCCTTGATCACGCCGAGCGAGGTGTAGTTCGCGTCCTGCGGCAGGAACGGCACGACGTCCTTGAACGCCACGTTGCCGTCGCCGTCGCGCACCGTGACCTGCATCGCGTAGCCGTTGCCGAGCAGGTAGACGTTGGTGCCACCCACGTGCAGCGGGTCGTTCACGCCGAGACGGCTGGTCTTCGGCTCGCCGCCCTTCTCGGTGCTCGTGACGGTGGCCGAGTAGTCGAGCGCCTGGCCGAGGGCGTCGAGGTTCCGCTCCTCGTACTTCGTCACGAACTTGTCGAGGGTCAGGTTGTAGCCCTTGAGGTCGGTCTGCTGGAACCAGCGCCCGGGGTTGAACGAGTCGTACGAGCCGAGCACGTTGGAGAACGTCTGGCCCTCCACCAGCAGACGCTGACCGGTGAAGCCGAAGCCACCGCCGACACCGACCGCCAGGAGCACCCCGACGAGGGCCGAGTGGAACACCAGGTTGCCGGTCTCGCGCAGGTAGCCGCGCTCCGCGCTCACCGAGTCGCCGAACCGTTCGACTCGGTACCCGGAGCGCTTCAGGATCGCCATCGCGCGCGTCACCGCTTGCTCGGCGGACGGGAGGCCCGTGGCCGGGTCGATCCCGGTGGTGCCGTCGATCATCGCGTCCGGTTGCACCGCCACGGTGCGGAATCCCGCCAGTCGCGTCAGACGCGCGGGCGTCTTCGGCGGACGGGTGCGCAGGGCCTGCCAGTGGTGCTTCGTGCGGGGCACGATGCAGCCGATGAGCGAGACGAAGAGCAGCAGGTAGATCGCCGAGAACCACACCGAGGTGTAGGTGTCGAAGACCTGGAGCTTGTCGAGGACCGGGAAGAGCTGCGGGTGGTCCGCCTTGTACTGCACGACGCCGTTCGGGTCGGCGGTGCGCTGCGGCACGAGCGAACCCGGGATCGCCGCGAGGGCCAGCAGCATGAGCAGGAACAGCGCCGTGCGCATGCTCGTCAGCTGCCGCCAGAAGAACCGGAGGTACCCGACGAAGCCGAGCTTCGGCTGGTTGACGCCGCCGTCGGTGGGGCCGGAGCCGTCGACGTGGTCGGACGGTCGCTGCGGGTCCGAAGCGGTGTCGGCTCCGTCGCCTGCACCCGTCGGGATCTGCTCGTTCGGGTCAGACCGCGGGGACAAAGCTCTGGATCACCGCCCCGACGCTCGACATGACGGCCGACCAGATTCCGGTGACCATGAGCAGACCGATGACGATCAGGATCGCTCCTCCGATGATGTTGACGGTGCGCATGTGACGTTTCACCGCCGAGATGGCTCCCGTGGCCCAGCCGGCGCCGAGCGCGACGAGGACGAACGGGATGCCGAGCCCGAGGCAGTACGCCACACCGAGCCACATGCCCTGCCAGGCACTGCCCGACTGCACGCTGAGCAGGTTGATGGCCGCGAGGGTCGGGCCGAGGCACGGCGTCCAGCCGAGGCCGAACACGATGCCGAGCAGCGGTGCGCCCAGCAGCCCCGTCGCGGGGGTCCAGCTGGGCTTGACGGTGCGCTGCAGGAACGTGAACCGTCCGACGAACACCAGGCCCATCGCGATGACGACGACCCCGAGGACCTGCGTGATGAGGTCACGCCAGCGGACGAGCCAGAAGCCGAGTGCCCCGAACACCGTCGTGTACGCCACGAACACCGCGGTGAACCCGACGATGAACAGCAGCACACCGAGCACCACACGACCCCGACGCTGCCCGCCCTCGGCGACACCGCCGACGTACCCGAGGTACCCAGGCACGAGCGGCAGCACGCACGGGGACAGGAACGACACGAGCCCGGCGAGCGCCGCCACGGGCAGCGCCACGGCCATCTGGCCGCTCAGGATCGCGTCGGCGAAGGGGTTGGAGGCCACGGGTCAGGAGGCCTTGCCGGCGTCGAGCTCGTCGCTGACCAGGGTCTTCAGGATGCCCGTGCCGTCGACCGCACCGAGGACGCGGGCAGCGACGCGCCCCTTGGTGTCGAGGACGATCGTCGCAGGCACCGCGTTCGGCGCGATCTGCCCGGACATCGCGAGCTGCATCGTGCCCGTGCGCTGGTCGAGGACGGTCGGGTACTGCACGTCGAAGGTGCGCTCGAAAGCGGCCGCGGTCGCTGCTTCGTCGCGGACGTTGACGCCGATGAACGCGACGTCGTCCGAGTCGGCGTACTCGTCGTGCACCTCGTTGAGGTACTTCGCCTCGGCACGGCAGGGCGGGCAGCTGGCGTACCAGAAGTTCAGGACGACGACCTTGCCCCGGAGGTCCTTCGACGAGACGGTGTCGCCGTTCGAGTCCTCGGCCCGGAAGGTCACCGGGTCGGTGCGGTCCTTCGCGGAGACCTCGGTCACCGCGCCGTCACCGGAGATGTAGTTCTGGGTCGTGCCGTTGCCGTACTGCTTCGCGAGGTCGCTGTTGTCCGTCGAGCACCCCGCCAGGGCGAGGGCGGCCACGACGACCGTCGCCGCGATCGTCGCGATGCGCTTCCTGCTGGTCGTGGTCTTCACACTGCTCCTTCGTCGACGGCGGTCGCGCGCAGTTCCTGCGCGGGGTCCGCGTACCCGACCTCGGTGAACCGACCGCTCGACGTGGCGGGCACACGCTCGACGGTGGTGATGCTCGACAGGTCGCAGCGACGCTTGCGCGGGTCGTGCCACAGGGGCTCCCCCGCGAGCTTCCGGTGGACCATCCAGATCGGCAGCTGGTGGCTGACCAGGACGACGTCGCCCTCGTCGACGCTCTCCCACGCCGTGGTCATCGCCGCGAGCATGCGGTTCGCGATCGACTCGTACGCCTCGCCCCAGCTGGGGCGCAGGGGGTTCGCGATCCACGGCCACTCCGCCGGACGGCCGAGCGAGCGCTTCGTGAACCCGGGGGGCTGCCCCTCGTAGCGGTTGGTCGGCTCGATCAGCCGCTCGTCGAGCGTCACGTCGAGCCCGTAGGCCGCCGACCAGGGCGCGGCGGACTCCTGCGTGCGCTGCAGCGGGGACGCGACGACCCGACGGACGTCGATGCCGGCGTCCTTCCAGGCGGTCGCTGAGGCCTCGGCCATCTGCGCGCCGAGGTCACTCAGCCCGAAGCCCGGGAGCCGGCCGTAGAGGACGCGGCCCGGGTTGTGCACCTCTCCGTGCCGGACGAGGTGGAGACGGGTCGCGGGCATGGGTTCCAGTGTAGGTCGCCCGCGGTTCCCACCGCCCCCTCAGGAGATTCACCGGATGCGGAAGCACTCAGCCGCCGAGCTCTCCGGACAGCCGTCCGTGCAGCGCGATCGACCCCGTGTTGAGGTTCACCACCTCGACCGTCGAGCCGTGCTTGGCGAACCGCTGTTCGACACCGTCGAGCGCCGCGACCGTGGACGCGTCGAACACGTGGGCGTCGGCCATGTCGATGATGATGTGCTCCGGGTCCTCTGCGTAGGAGAACCGCGTGACGAGGTCGTTCGACGAGGCGAAGAACAGCGCCCCGCGGACCCGGTACCGCACGGTGCGGTCGTCGACCGGCTCGCGCACCACGGTCACCACGTGCGCCACCCGTCGGGCGAAGACCAGAGCCGCCACGACCACACCGACGAGCACCCCGGTGGCGAGGTTCTCGGTCACGACGACCACCACGACGGTGATGAGCATGACCGCGGTCTCACCGAGCGGCATCCGCCGCAGGGTGCGCGGCCGGATGCTGTGCCAGTCGAAGGTCGCGACGCAGACCATGAGCATGACCGCCGTCAGGGCCGCCATCGGGATCTGGGCGACGAGGTCGTGGAGCACGATCGTCAGGACGAGCACCGAGACGCCGGCAGTGAAGGTCGAGATGCGCGTCCGGGCGCCCGCGGTCTTCACGTTGATCACCGTCTGGCCGATCATCGCGCACCCACCGGTCCCCCCGAAGAACGCCGACGCGATGTTCGCGACGCCCTGGCCCCACGACTCGCGCCACTTGCTCGACCCGGTCTCGGTGATGGAGTCGACGAGCTGCGCGGTGAGCAGCGTCTCGATCAGGCCGACGATCGCGACGCCGAACGCGTAGGGCGCGATGATCTGCAGGGTCTCGAAGCTGAACGGCGTCACGATGCCGTTGAAGCCGGGGAGTGCCGTCGGCAGTGCCCCCTCGTCGCCGACCGTCGGCACGGCCACGCTGAACACCATCGTGATGCCGGTGATGACGACCACCGCGATGAGCGGCGCGGGGATCGCCTTCGTCAGGAACGGGAACCCGACGATGATCGCGATGCCGAGTGCCGTCAGCGGCCAGACGATGAACGGGACGTCGTCGCCGAGCAGGTTCGGCAGCTGGGCGGTGAAGATGAGGATGGCCAGGGCGTTCACGAACGCGACGTTGACGCTGCGCGGGATGAAGCGCATCAGCCGCGCCACCCCGAGGAACCCGAGCAGGAGCTGGAACACACCGCCCAGGACGATCGCGGGCACCAGGTAATCGATCCCGTGCTGTCGGACGAGCGGCGCGATGACGAGCGCCACCGAACCGGCGGCGGCGGACACCATGGCGGGTCGACCGCCCACGATCGAGATCACGATCGCGATGATGACGCTCGAGAAGAGGCCGACCGCGGGATCGACGCCGGCGACGACGGAGAACGAGATCGCCTCGGGGATGAGGGCCAGCGCGGTGACGATGCCGGCCAGGACCTCCCGGGTGAGCATGCGGGGCGAGCGGAGGGCGGCGAGGACGCTCGGGGCCGTCGGCGCGTGTGTGATCACGGACATCGTTCGGAACTCTACCTTCACGTGAGGGTAGAGTCGCGCTCCGTGAGCACCAGCGACGTCCCCGACACGATGCACATCGGCGAACTCGCCGACCGCGCCGGCATGTCCCTGCGCACGATCCGGCACTACGACGAGGTCGGGCTGCTCGTGCCGAGCGGCCGCACCACCGGCGGGTTCCGGGTGTACACCGCGCAGGACCTGGAACGGCTGCTCGTGATCCGCCGGATGAAGCCGCTCGGGTTCACGCTCGACGAGATGGCCGAGCTGCTCCGTGTGGTCGATGCCCTCGCGGCGAAGGACCCAGAGGACGAACCCGCGCTGGCTGCACGTCTCGATGCGTACCTGGACGACGCCCGCACCCGCCACGCGAAGCTCGTCGAGCGCGCCGGCATGGCCGAGGAGTTCATCGGCACCCTCGGGTCACTCCGCGCGTCGCTCCCCTGACGTCGCGCCGTCTTCGGCGAGCACCCTGGCACGCATGCGCTGCCGCTCGAGTTCGAGCTTCAGCTCCCCTTCTTCGACATGGAGCTGCCAGTCGATCGCCCCGCGTTGCGCCCAGTCCCACGGGCTCTCGCCCGGCGCAGGACCGATGTACGGCCGCTCCACGGGAACCGTGTCCTCCTTCCGCACCAGCTCTCGCCAGGCACGGCGCAGACGAGTCGTCATCACTGTCTCCTCTTCTCGATGAACAGTTCCGCCAACACCCTTGCAGCGGGTTCTTCTCCGGCGGGGACTTTCTGCATGTCGTACATCGCCTGCGCCAGATTCCGGCCGATCTCGCGACGCCCGACCTCGGCCGCGGTGATCAGGTCGAACACCACGGTCAACCGCGCCCAGTAGCGGTCCCGTTGCTCCCGCCCGACGTCCCGCCGCCACCGGATGACCGCCCACAGCCCACCGACGAACGCCGCGAGCAGTGTGAACGCCGCAGTGCACAGCGCCGCCACCACCACCGCGACCGCCGCAGGCGGCCAGGTCGCGAGCTCCCCCGTCCCCGTCCCCACCCGGTCCCCCTCTCGTCCCGCGACCCGGCCACGTCGACAACGCTAGGGAGTCCTCGCACGCCGCCACGGGCCTCCCGGCCATCGGTGGAGAACGCCGGACGCGGGCGGCCCTGTTGAGGGAGGAGCGCTGCCGCCCACGCCCCCGGACGCAGGCGGTTAGACTCGACCACCGTGATCGAACGCACCCGCATCGCCGACCTGGCAGCCCTCCCCGACGGTCCCGTCTCCGTGGCCGGATGGGTCGAGACCGTCCGAGACCAGAAGAAGGTGCAGTTCGTCGTGCTGCGCGACGAGACCGGCGCCGTCCAGCTCGTGAACCCGGCGACGCGCGAGGCCGAGGACGGCGACGACGCGGCACAGTCCGCGCTCGCGACCACCAACGAGATCTCCGGCCTGGCGCACGGCACCTTCGTGCACGTCACCGGCACGCTGAAGCACGACGAGCGCGTGAAGCTCGGCGGGCTCGAGGTCAAGATCGGTGCGCTGCAGGTGGTGAGCGCCGCGATCCCGGAGACCCCGATCGCCGACGACTCGTCGCTCGACAAGCGTCTCGACTGGCGCTTCCTCGACCTGCGCAACCGCAAGCAGAACCTGATCTTCCGCATCCAGACGACGCTCGAGCACGCGTTCCGCACGTACTGGGTCGACCGCGACTACATCGAGATCCACACCCCGAAGCTGATGGCGTCGGCGTCCGAGTCGCGCGCCGAACTGTTCCAGCTCGAGTACTTCGAGACCACCGCCTACCTGGCCCAGTCGCCGCAGAACTTCAAGCAGATGGCGCAGCCGGCCGGCTTCGGTGCCGTGTTCGAGATCGCCGACGCCTTCCGCGCCGACCCCTCGTTCACGAGCCGTCACGCCACCGAGTTCACCAGCGTCGACGCCGAGTTCTCGTGGATCGAGTCCCACGAGGACGTCATGGCGATGCACGAAGCGGTCCTGGTCGCCGGCATCACCGCCGTCAAGGAGAAGTACGGCAAGGACATCGAAGAGGTCTTCGGCTTCGAGCTGCAGGTCCCCGCGACGCCGTTCCCCCGCGTGCCCCTGGCCGACGCGCGCAAGATCGTCGCCGACAGCGGCTACGACGTCGTCCGCGCCGACGGCGACCTGGACCCCGAGGGCGAGCGCCGCGTCGCCGCCTGGGCGAAGGAGCACCACGGCTCCGAGTTCGTCTTCGTCACGGAGTACGACGCCTCGATCCGGCCGTACTACCACATGCGGAAGCCCGGCGACCCGTCGGTCACCAACAGCTACGACCTCATCTTCAACGGCGCCGAGATCTCCACGGGTGCCCAGCGCGAGCACCGTGTCGACGTGCTCGAGGCGCAGGCCGTCGAGAAGGGTCTCGACCCGGAGGAGCTCGGCTGGTACCTCGACTTCTTCCGCTACGGCGTCCCGCCGCACGGCGGCTTCGGCATGGGCCTCGCGCGCGTGCTGATGCTCATGCTCGGTGAGCCGTCGATCCGCGAGGTCACGTACCTGTTCCGTGGCCCGACGCGCCTGACCCCGTAGTCACCAGCGAGTGAGCAGAAGAGGTCGCCTCCGGAAATCGGAGGCGACCTCTTCTGCTCACTGGACGCACGCAACGCACGCAGCGCCGGGGCGGGACGGGAGGCCCGGCTCAGCTCTGCCAGTCGATGGCGGCCCGCGCGGTGACCAGGTCGCGGATCTCGGCTGCCGCGGCCTGGTGCGCCGGATGCACCTGGTACTCGTCGAGTCCGGCGAGGTCGTCGAAGGTGGCGACGACCGCGACGTCGCTGTTCTTCTCCGGGTAGGCGACGTTCTCGACGACCTCGAGCGAACGGATCGACCCGATGGTGCCGGTGAGGCCGGTCAGGAGCTCACGGATCCGGGCGATCGACGCGGCGCGGTCGAGGTCCTCGCGCAGGGTCCAGGCGACGACGTGGGAGATCATGCGGGGGAACCGGCCTTCTCGAGGGCACGTGCGAGCCGGTCGGCGTCGACGTGCCAGTTGCTGTGGACGCGCCCGTCGATGAGCACCACGGGGATGTCCTCCGCGTACTCCTGGCGGAGGGCGTCGTCGTCGAGGATCGAGCGTTCCTGCAGGGTGACCCCCGGGTGGTCGGCGACGACGCGTTCGACCACGGGCCGGGCGTCGTCGCACAGGTGGCATCCGGGCTTCGTCAGGAACGTCACTGCGGGCATGGTCCCAGCGTAGCCCGGGAACGCAAAAGCCCCGGCGAACCGGGGCTTCTCGTGCAGGTCCTTCGACCTGCGCAGACCTGTTGAGGATCTACTTCTTGTTGCGTCGCTGGTGACGCGTCTTGCGAAGGAGCTTGCGGTGCTTCTTCTTCGCCATGCGCTTACGACGCTTCTTGATGACAGAACCCATGTGGACCTCGCTCGGACTGATGCTGATGTACGGACACCGGGCCGAAGAGACCGCGGAAAATCAACCTGCCCGAGTCTACCGGCTGCCCGCTGTGATGTCGAACGCGCGCTCAGCCGACGTCCGCCACACCACCGCGCAGCACGTCGGCGACGGCTGACTCGGGGACGCGGAAGGAGCGGCCGAAGCGGATCGCGGGGAGCTCCCCGGCGTGCACCATCCGGTAGACGGTCATCTTCGAGACGCGCATCATCTCGGCGACCTCAGCGACGGTGAGGAAGCGCACATCGTCGAAACTGCCGGTCATGGTCCGCCTTCGGGGCTCGCACGCGCTGCGCACGCCAGTGGTGTGACCTGTGTGGTCAGTGGCAACTGTAGAGGCGCGTGCGACCCGGTGTCCAGGATCAGTCCGAGCAGCGCGCACCAACCCTCGCCAGGTGCTCGCCGGCGGGTGTGACGGGACTCAGTCCTCGTCGCCCCGACGGGTGAAGCGCTTGCGGCTGCGGTCGACGACGCGCTCCCAGCCCTGCTGCGCGCCGGAGATCGCGGCGGTCGCCCGGTACGACGCCTCCGCCATGACGCGACCGAGTTCGGTGCCGACCTCCACCGTCGCCTTGCCGGCCGCACCGTTCCGGCGGATCGACACGGGCTGGCCGTCCGGCGTCCACGCCGTGGTGGCCGGGGTGCCGTCGGCGTCGACCGCCCCCGTGAACGGCAGGACCCATTCCTCCAGGCGCACGAGCGGCTCCGGGTCGAGTCGGTAGTAGCGGTGCTGCCCTTCTTCACGGCTGGTGACGAGACCGATGTCACGCAGGACACGCAGGTGCTTCGACACCGTGGGCTGGCTGACCCCGAGGCGTTCGACGAGCTGGCCGACGCTGAGCTCCCCGCCGGTGACGTCCGAACCGTAGGCGGACAGCAGGGTGCCGAGCAGCTCGCGCCGGGTCGGGTCCGCCACGACGGAGAAGATGTCGGCCATGGTGGCAAGGCTAGCCGGGGCACCACGGATGTACCATGACGAACCGTCCCGGCCCATGTCCTCGGAGGCATACGCATGCTCGACCGAACCGAGCCGATCCCGCACCACGTGGGTGTCGGCCGACGACGGGCGAGCCGGATCGCGACGGTGCTCCGCTCGTCACCGTCCCGGCTGGCGATCGTCGTGTTCATCGCGCTGATCTTCCTGTTCACGGTGCTCTTCATGACGCCGTGGGCCACGGCGGACCGCAGCAGCACCCACTTTGCGGACGCCCTCTTCACCGCCGCGTCGGTGGTCTGCGTGACGGGGTTGTCCACGGTCGACATGGCGACGCACTGGTCGGTGTTCGGCAAGGTCCTGGTGGTCATCGGCACCCAGATCGGCGCCGTCGGCGTGCTGACCTTCGCGTCGATCCTCGGCTTGTTCGTCACCCGCAAGCTCGGCCTGCGCGCCAAGCTGATGGCAGCCGGCGACTCGAACCCGCTCCGCACCCACCACGGCGCCGTGCCCGAGGGCCAGGCCGTCCGGCTCGGCGAGGTCGGCACCCTGCTCGCGACCGTGGCGGTGAGCACGCTGTCCATCGAGATCGTCCTCGGGCTGCTGCTCCTGCCGTCGGTGCTCATCGCCGGCATCCCGTTCTGGACCGCGGTCGGCGACTCCTTCTACTACGCGGCCATGGCCTTCACGAACACCGGGTTCTCGCCCAACGCCGACGGCCTGGACCCGTTCGCCCACGACTACTGGTTCCTGTCGCTCCTGATGGTGGGGGTCGTGGCGGGGTCCATCGGGTTCCCGGTGATCCGTGCCCTGACGAAGCAGCTGCGCACCCCGCGCCGCTGGCCGATCCACGTCAAGCTCACCCTGGCGACGAGCGCGGTCCTGCTCCTCGGCGGCGCGGCCGTCTACATCGCGCTCGAGGCGTCGAACCCGACGACCTTCGGCGAGGAAGGCGCCGGGCGCACCGCGTTCCAGGCGCTCTTCCTGTCGACCATGACCCGGTCAGGTGGCTTCTCGCTCGTCGACTTCGACCAGCTCAACGGCTCGAGCCTGCTCGTCACCGACATGCTCATGTTCATCGGCGGCGGGTCCGCCTCGACCGCCGGTGGCATCAAGGTCACGACCCTCGCGGTGCTGTTCCTGGCCGCCGTCGCCGAGGCCCGCGGTCGTCAGAGCATGGAGGCCTTCGGCCGCCGGATCCCGAGCGACGTCCTGCGGGTCGCGGTGGCCATCGTGCTCTGGGGCGCGACGATCGTGGCGGTCGCGACGGTGGTGCTCCTGCAGATCACCGACGACTCGCTCGACCGCGTGCTCTTCGAGGTGATCTCGGCGTTCTCGACCAGTGGCCTGTCCTCCGGTGTGTCCGCGGACCTGCCCGAACCGGGCAAGTACGTCCTCGCCGCCACCATGTTCCTCGGCCGGGTCGGTACAGTGACCATCGCCGCTGCCCTGGCCGCCAGCCAGAGCCGGCAACTGTTCCGCCGTCCCGAGGAGAGGCCGATCGTTGGCTGACCGCACCCGTTCGTCGCACCAGCACGGTGCCATCAGTCACGACGCTCCCGTCCTGGTCATCGGGCTCGGTCGCTTCGGTGCCGCCACCGCCGGCCAGCTCGAACGCCAGGACCGCGAGGTGCTGGTCGTCGACACCGACGCCGGGCTGGTGCAGAAGTGGTCCGACCGGGTCACCCACGCGGTGCAGGCGGACGCCACCGACATCGACGCGCTCCGCCAGATCGGCGCACAGGACTTCGCCATCGCCGTCGTCGGCACCGGTAGTGACCTGGAGTCGAGCGTCCTGATCACGGCGAACCTGGTCGACCTCGGCGTCCCGCAGATCTGGGCGAAGGCCATCAGCCGGTCGCACGGCACGATCCTGTCCCGCATCGGCGCGAACCACGTCGTCTACCCGGAGCGTGAGGCCGGCGAGCGCACGGCGCACCTGGTCTCCGGCCGGATGCTCGACTTCATCGAGTTCGACGACGACTTTGCCGTGGTCAAGATGTTCCCGCCGCGCGCGGTCCGCGGCAAGGACCTCGCCACCACGGTCATCCGGACCCGCTTCGGCCTGACGGTGCTCGGCATCAAGCCGCCCGGCAGCCCGTTCGTGCCGGCGACGCCGGACAGCGTCATCGGCGAGGACGACGTCATCATCGTCTCGGGTTCCGAGAGCGACCTGGAGCGCTTCGCCGCGTACGAATAGCGCGGCCCGCTCAGCGGTGCCGCGCCAGCGGCACGCGGGCCGCGCCGACCGAGCCTGCGAGGGAGGGGCAGCGTCCGCACCGCACCCCGGCGCTGCGCTACGACGCGGCGATCTCCTCGGCACGTGCGATCGCGGCGCGCGACGCGCGCAGCAGCGTGTCCGCAAGGTCGGCGTCCTGCAGCACCGCGACGGCACGCTCCGTCGTGCCCTTCGGGCTGGTGACCGCACGGCGCAGGTCGGCGGGCTCGCGGCCGGAGCGCTCGAGCAACTCGACGGCGCCCCGGACCGTGCCCTGCACCATCGTCGCCGCCTGTTCGTGGCTGAACCCGAGCTCCTCGGCGGCACGCTGCCACTGTTCGACCAGCAGGAAGACGTAGGCGGGTCCGGAGCCGGACACCGCGGACAGCGCGTCGAGTTGCGACTCGGGCACCTCGATGACCTGGCCCGAGGCGGTGAACACCGACGACGCCAGCGCGACGGCCTCGGCGTCGGCCGAAGTACCCGCGCTGATGCCGGTGACGCCGTGGCCGACGCCGATCGGGGTGTTCGGCAGGGCACGGACGACCCGGACACCGGCGGGCACCCGTGCCTCCATGCTCGCGGTGGTGGTGCCGACGGCGACGCTGACCAGGACGGCGCCGGGCTCCAGGACACCGGCGACCTCGTCGAGCAGGTCCGCGATCATGTACGGCTTCACGCCGACCACGACGAGGGCGGCTCCGCGGACCGCCGCCCGGTTGGCGTCCGGGTCGGTGTCGCTCGCCGTGGCGTCGAGACCGCGCTCACGGTGGGCCGCTGCGGATGCCTCGGACTTGGTGGTCAGGGTCACGGTGGCCGGGTCGAGTCCCGCGGCGAGCAGGCCGTCGAGGACCGCGCCGGACATGGAACCGACCCCGAGCAGGGCGGTGCGGGGCAGGTCGATCGTCATGCTCCCGACCCTACCGACGCCACCCGCCTAGGATCGTGTCGCAGACCACGAGAAGGGGACAGCTGTGAGCGCTTCCGGAGGCACGAAGGCGATCTTCGCCGCACTCGGTGCCAACATCGGCATCGCGATCGTGAAGTTCATCGCGGCAGCGATCAGCGGCTCCGCGTCGATGCTGGCCGAGGGTGTGCACTCCCTGGCCGACTCGGCGAACCAGCTCCTGCTGCTGCTCGGTGGCCGCAAGGCCCGACGCGCCGCGGATCAAGAGCACCCCTTCGGCTACGGCCGTGAACGCTACGTGTACGCGTTCGTCGTCTCGATCATCCTGTTCTCGGTCGGCGGTGTGTTCTCGCTCTACGAGGGCATCGAGAAGCTCGCCCACCCGCACCCGCTCGAGAACTGGTGGCTGCCCCTCGTCGTGCTCGTCATCGCCATCGGGCTCGAGGGCTTCTCGCTCCGCACCGCCCTGAAGGAAGCCCGGCCGCAGAAGGGCTCGCAGAGCTGGGTACAGTTCGTCCGCCGCGCGAAGGCTCCGGAGCTGCCCGTCGTGATGCTCGAGGACACCGCTGCCCTGTTCGGCCTGGTGTTCGCCCTGTTCGGCGTCGGCCTGACCGCGATCACCGGCAACGGGGTGTTCGACGCGATCGGCACCATGCTCATCGCGGCGCTGCTCATCGCCGTCGCAGTGGTGCTCGGCATCGAGACGAAGAGCCTGCTCGTCGGCGAGGGCGCCACCGCCGCCGACGTCGAGCGCATCAAGCAGGCGGTGCTCGACGGCCCCGAGGTCGACGCGATCATCCACCTGAAGACCCTGTACCTCGGGCCGGACGAGCTCATGGTCGGCGTGAAGGTCGCCGTCGACGGGGACCGCCGGCTCGGTGACGTCGCCGCGGGGATCGACACCGTCGAGCAGCGGGTCCGGAGCGCCGTGCCGATCGCCCGGGTGATCTACGTCGAGCCGGACGTCCTGCGCACCGGTCCGCAGCCGCCGACCGAGGCGATCGTCATCCTCGCCGCGGACTGAAGAAGGCGTCGAGCAGCTCGGCGCACGCCGCCTCGAGCACCCCGCCGATGACCTCGGAGCGGTGCGGCAGCCGGCGGTCCCTGGCGATGTCGTAGACGCTGCCGCTGGCACCGGCCTTCGGGTCCCACGCGCCGAACACGACCCGGGGCACCCGCGCGGCCATGACCGCGCCGGCGCACATCGGGCACGGTTCGAGCGTCACCACGAGCGTGTGCTGCTCGAGGTGCCAGTCCCCCGTCACCGCCGCGGCGGCACGCAGTGCGAGGACCTCGGCATGGGCGGTCGGGTCCTGCCGCGCCTCGCGCTCGTTCCGGCCGGTGGCGACCACGGCCCCGTCGCGGTCGAGCACCACGGCGCCGACCGGCACGTCGTCGGTCTCCAGGCACCGTCGAGCCTCGTCGAGCGCGCGCTCCATCGCCGGGACGAACGGGCGGGCTGCGGGCTCCTCCACGGGACCTCCTGACGGTCGACGGCACGCTAGGCTCGACCCTATGCGAGTCCACGTCGCCGACCACCCGCTCATCACCCACAAGCTCTCGGTGCTCCGCGACCGTACGACGCCCTCTCCCACGTTCCGCGCCCTGACCGAGGAGCTCGTCACGCTCCTCGCGTACGAGGCCACGCGGGGCGTCCGGGTCACGGCGACGCCGATCGACACACCGGTCGCGCACACCATGGGCGTCGCGATCGCCAAGCCGCGCCCGCTCGTCGTCCCGATCCTCCGTGCCGGGCTCGGCATGCTCGAGGGCATGGTCAAGCTCGTCCCGACGGCCGAGGTCGGCTTCCTCGGCATGGCCCGCAACGAGGAGACCCTCGAGCCGCAGACCTACGCCGAGCGCCTGCCCGACGACCTGACCGGGCGCCAGTGCTTCGTGCTCGACCCGATGCTCGCCACCGGTGGCACCCTGGCTGCTGCGATCGACTTCCTCTTCGCCCGCGGTGCGCAGGAGGTCACGTGCGTGTGCATCCTCGGCGCGCCAGAGGGCCTCGCGATGGTCGAGCAGGCCGTCGGCGACCGCAACGTCTCGATCGTCCTCGGCGCGCTGGACGAGAAGCTCGACGAGAACGGCTACATCGTCCCGGGTCTCGGCGACGCCGGCGACCGGCTCTACGGCCTGGCCGAGTAGCGACCACCCCACGGACAGGAGACGCGGTGCCGGTCGGCACCGCGCCTCCTGTCGTCCGTGCGGTCGCGCTCACCGCACCGTCCGTGCGGACGGTTGACACCGCGTTGGTATACCGCAGATACTCGTCACATGACTGCAACCGTGTCCACCCGCGTCCTCTCCGAGGCGTGCTCCTCCGCAGGGGCAGTGGGGACCGTCGGCACGATGATGCCGACCATGTCGGTCATGCGTTGTCGAATGTGTGCCTGATCGGCACCCGTTCCAGCCGGATCCCCCGCGACACCACCCCCGTCGCGCGAGCGTGATCCCCGGGTGACGGACACCGTCGGCGACGCGCACCACGTCACGAGGTCTGTCTCCCGTTCCCCCGGGTCGGCCCCGGTCCGCAGCAGGACCGCAGGGCACATCGGCGTACCGCCGCACCCGGGATGACGCATTCGACACCGGCCGCCGCCCACCCGCGCACCGGCCACACCGCCCGGAGAACCACCATGTCGCTCACCATCGCCCAGCCCCGCACCGCGCTCCGCTCAGTACCGACCCCGACCGACCTCGGCACCGTGACGCCGATCCGCCCGCGACCCGTCTCCCCGGCGGCGAGCGGACCGGCCACCGCGCCGACGAGCCCGGTGGTCGCGCCGCAGCGGAACCGCGCCCTGCCGGAGGGCACCGAGGCTCGCGGCTTCGCCCTGTACGTCGGCATCGACGAAGCCAAGGCCGCGGCCGCCGGCACGACCCTGGCCGCGGTCGTCGAGCAGCTCAAGGCACTCACCGCCCAGCTCGTCCCGTCGTCCGAGACCTACGCGGCCGTCGCCGTCGCCGCCGAGCACTCCGGTGGCCGCGACGTCGACGTCGTCCGCCTCGCGCTGCAGGACCGCTCCGCGGTGGCCGCCCGCAAGCAGGCCGAGAAGCCCGAACCCGAGGAGACGGGCGTCGTCATCGACATCTCCCGGAAGCGCGTGACCCTCGACGGTGAAGCCGCGCCCCTGACCTACAAGGAGTTCGAGCTCCTGCAGTTCCTGGTCCTCCGCGAGGGCCAGACCGTCGACCGCTCCGCGATCATCGAGGGCCTGTGGTCCGACGGCGAGGACGAGACCCCGAACGAGCGCACCATCGACGTGCACGTCCGTCGCCTCCGCTCCAAGCTCGGCGCCTTCGAGGAGATCGTCCGGACCGTGCGCGGCGTCGGCTACCGCTTCGACCGGCACGCGGACGTCGCAGTGCGGTACGCGTCGACCCCGTCACCCGACCTCTTCTGAAACGCTCCGACTGCTCTTGGTGAACTCGCAGCGAACCGGGCCCGGAGAGGCTGGCGCCCCGTTACCGCTTCGTTATACAGTCGGTGGTGCAGACGGTGTTTGCTGTGGCACCGCCTGCGGAATGTGATTGCAGGAAACTCTTGGTGCAAGGGAGAGGGCCGGTCGCCGACAGGTGGCCGGCCCTCGTGCATGTCGCCCGGCTCCTGTCGGAGCCCGTCGGTAGTGTGGTCAGTCCGACGACCGGAGGGAACGCGAACGTGAGCGAGACACGCCGCAGTGAGAAGGCGACCGCCGTGGCCGCCTGGGAAGCGCTGTTCCGCGCCCAGGTCGCCGTGATGCGGAGTCTCAACGCGGACTTCCCCGGCGACGAGATCTCGTTCAACGAGTACGACGTGTGCTTCAACCTGTCGACCCAGCCCGGTCGACGCTGCCGGATGCGCGACCTCACCGGGCACCTGCTGCTCACCCAGCCGAGCGTCAGCCGTCTGGTCGACCGACTGCTCGCCCGCGGCATCGTCGAGAAGCAGCCGGACCCCACCGATGCCCGCGGCGTGATCGTGGCGCTGACCCCGCACGGCTTCGACGTCTACCGGCAGGTCGCCGTGCAGCACGCGGCGAGCATCGCCCAGCAGGTGGGCGCCGGCCTGTCCGACCCCGAGCTCCGCACCCTCACCGAACTCTGCACCAAGCTCCGGCTGGCAGTCGGCACGGCACCGGGCCGGCGGTCGACGCCACGAGCGGTCACCACGCTGGATTCGGCGACGGTGTGACCGGCGCGATCGTCTGGCTCCGTGACGACCTGCGGCTGTCCGACAACCCGGCGCTCCGTGCGGCGATCGACCACGGCGGCGACGTCACCGTGGTGGTCGTCCTCGACGAGCAGTCCCCCGGACTCCGTCCGATCGGTGCGGCGAGCCGCTGGTGGCTGCACCACTCCCTGACCGCGCTCGACGCCGACCTGCGCGAGCGGGGTTCCCGGCTGGTCCTGCGACGCGGTGCCGCGGCGCAGACCATCGACCAGCTCGTCGCCGAGACGGGCGCGGACGCCGCGTACTGGAACCGTCGGTACGGCGCCGTCGAGCGCGACATCGACGCCGGGATCAAGGCCGCACTGCACGATCGCGGCATCGAGGCGCACAGCTTCGCCGCGAACCTGCTCTGGGAACCGTGGACGGTGCTCACCGGCCAGGGCGAGCCGTACAAGGTGTTCACGCCGTTCTGGAACGCCGTCCAGGCACTGCCCGAGCCACGACACCCCCTGCCGGACCCGGACGACCTGCCCGCTGCGGCCGACGTCACCGGTGACGTACTGTCCGACTGGGCGCTGCTGCCGACGGAGCCCGACTGGGCCGGTGGGCTCCGCGACGCCTGGACCCCGGGCGAGCACGGCGCCCAGCAGCAGCTCGAGCACTTCGTCGAGCACGCGCTCGAGGACTACGACCAGCGGGACGAGCCCGCGATGGAGGCCACGAGCAGCCTCTCCCCGTTCCTGCGGTGGGGCGAGATCAGCCCGTACCAGGTGTGGCACCGCCTGCACGAGCGGCTCGAGCCCGCGCAGCGCCAGAACGCCTCGGCGTTCCTCCGGCAGCTGGCATGGCGTGAGTTCAACTGGAACGAGTACTTCCACTGCGACGACATCACCACCGTCAACGTCCGTCGGAACTTCGACGCGTTCCCCTGGCGTGACCCCGAGGAAGCCGAGCTCGAGCGCTGGCGACAGGGCCTGACCGGCTTCGACCTGGTCGACGCCGGCATGCGCGAGCTCTGGCACAGCGGTGCGATGCACAACCGGGTGCGGCTGGCCGCCGGGAGCTTCCTGGTGAAGAACCTGCTCGTCGACTGGCGCGTCGGGGAGCAGTGGTTCTGGGACACGCTGGTCGACGCCGACCCCGCGAACAACGCGGCGAACTGGCAGTGGGTCGCGGGTTCCGGCTTCGACGCCGCACCGTACTTCCGTGTCTTCAACCCCGATCGGCAGCTCGAGCGGTTCGACCCGCACCGCGAGTACGTCCACCGCTGGGTTCCCGCCGACGAGCTGCGCCCCGAGCCGATGGTCGACCTGAAGGCGTCACGCCAGCGGGCGTTGGACGCCTACGAGCGGATGCGCCGCTCGTGAAGGATGCGCCGCTCGCGAACGATGCGCACCCCGCGGTGGCTGCGGTCGTCGACCAGGTCGACGAGCTGTTCCGCGCTCGTGTCGAACAGGGCATCGCGCCGAGCAGTGTGTGGGGCGTGTTCGACCGTTCCGGGCTCGTCGCCTCCGGCGGGCACGGCGACCGCGGTGACGGTCAGCGGCCGGACGCGGACACCGTGTACCGCATCGCCTCGTGCACCAAGAGCGTCACGGCCGCGACCTTGCTGACGCTCGTCGCCCGGGGTGCGCTCGACCTCGACGCCCCGATCAGCGACTTCGTTCCGGCCTTCGACGCCGTCGCCCTGCCGACCCCGGACTTCCCCGTCCCCACGGTGCGGATGCTGCTGACGATGTCGGCCGGGTTCCCCACCGACGATCCCTGGGCTGACCGCCAGGAGTCCATCTCGGACGCCGAGCTCGACCAGGTCCTGCGTGCTGGCCTGCTGTTCGACTCGCTGCCCGGCACCCGTTTCGCGTACTCGAACCTGGGGTACGCACTGCTCGGCCGGGTCGTCGCCGTCGTGACGGGGCAGCCCTTCACCCAGGCCGCCAGCGACATCGTGCTGCGTCCCCTCGGACTGGCCGACACGGTGTTCCGCGCCGACGAGTCCAGCGGGTTCGTGGTCACCGGTGTCCGCGGGCACGAGGGCGACTGGGAACCCCTGCCGATGACCGGGCCCGGCGCGTTCTCGTCGATCGGTGGACTGTTCTCGACCGTGCGCGACCTGGCTCGCTGGGCGACCCACCTCGGCTCTGGCTTCTCCGGCGCGCCCGAACCCGGTCCGGTCTCCCCCGCCGACCGCCGGCTCATGCAGCAGGCGATGCGGGTCGTCCCCCCGTCGGTCGTCCCGGGTTCGCCCCGCGCAACCGCGTACGGCTTCGGGCTGTTCGTCGAGCAGGACGACCGCTTCGGCGAACTCGTGTCCCACTCCGGCGGCTACCCGGGCTTCTCCGCCCACATGCGGTGGTCCGTGCGCGACGGCCTCGGGGTCGTCGCGTTCGAGAACGCCACCCAGGCCAAGGTCTCCGCTGCCGCGCAGCAGGCGCACGACCTCGTGCTCGGGGCGGCGCTGACGACGGACGCACCCGCGGCGACCGGACCGAGCACCGGGGCGGCGGTGACCAGCCGCGCGACGCGAGCCGCGCAGGCCGCGGTGATGCGCCTCCTGGCCGACTGGCGCGACGACCTGGCGGACGCGATCTGCACGCCCAACGTGGCGATGGACGTACCCTACGACCGTCGACGGCGCGCGGTCGCCCAGGCCGTGTCCGAGGTCGACGCCGACCTCGCCGCGACACCGGTGGCCGAGTCCTCTTCCGCACCGTCGCACCTGCGCTGGTGGATGCCCGGCGCGTGCGGGCGGCTGCGCGTCGAGATCCGGCTCGCACCCGTGGGTGCCGGACTCGTCCAGACCCTGAACGTGGTCGCCGAGCCGTCGGAGCGCTGACCCGCAGGCAGCACCGCCGGTCAGATCGCGCAGATCACGCAGATCACGCAGATCACCCAGGTCGCTCAGGTCGCTCAGACCGGCGGCCGACCGCCCACGAAACCGAGTGCCCGAGCGGCGACCCGGGTGCCCTCGCGTGCCGCCGCACCGACCCGCACCGGGTCGGTCGCCCAGGCGCGGACGAACCCGGCGACGAAGGCGTCCCCGGCGCCGATGGTGTCGACGACGGTCGCGGGCGTCGCAGGGACCCGTTGGACGCTCCGCCCCCGGCGCCCGATCAGTGCGCCGTCCGCCCCCGCCGTGACGACGACCAGCGGGACGTGCTCGGTCAGCCGGCGCACCGCGGCGTCGAGGTCGTCCCCTCCGCCGAGGGCGAGCGCCTCCTGCTGGTCGGGGAAGAGCACGTCGACGCCCCACAGCGCCTGGAGGAACCGGTCCGCGCCGACGGTCTCGATCACCGCGACCGACGAGGGGTCCACCGCGACGCGCGCCGGCCCTGTCCGGGCGCACGCGACGAGTGCGGCGAGCCGGTCGACCCCGGCGCCGAGCATGGCGGCACCCGTCAGGTGCACGATGTCAGCACGTGCGACCAACGAGGGCGGGACGTCGGCCGCGCTGATCTTCCCGCTCGCCGCCGGATCGGACATCGCGGTGCGGCCGTGGTCGTTGCGGACGGAGACGACGACGCCGGTGGACGTCATCGCGTCGTAGCGCAGGTGGGCTCGGACCCCGGCGTCCTCGAGCGCACGCTCGTGCCGGTAGACGTCGTCGACCCCGACCCGGGCGACGACGTCGACCTCGGCCCCGAGCCAGCCGAGCCAGGTGGCCGTGTTGCCGCCGGCCCCGGTCGGACGGTGGCGGATCTGCGCTGCCGGGTCGTGCACCCCGATCCGGTGCGCGGTGGTGTGCACGAGGACGCCGTCCAGGACGTCGCCGACGACCAGGAAGCGTTTTCCGGCGCCACGGCGACGGCCCGCGACCACCCGTCCAGCGGGGGTCCCCTCGGGCCGTGACGGCGGCAGAGCGCGCTCGAACGGCATGGACATCCGCAACAGTGTACTTGAAAACGAGTATTTCTCCGTTTCTATCGGTGGAAACGGAGGGTGCACCAAGGATATGCCTCCTTCAGGTCCGCTCCCGAAACTGATATACCGATGCTAGTATGTGAACGGTCGCGCGACCACCGCCACGACGACGGAGATGCCATGCCCAGGAAGCCCGACCCGACCCGCAAACCCGCCATCCTCGAGAAGGTGGTCGACCACTTCGTCGAGACCAAGATCGAGGACGTCACGGTCCGGGGCCTCGGCCGTGTGCTCGGGACGAGCGCCTACCCCGTCGTGTACCACTTCGGCTCGCGGGACGCCCTGATCGACTCCGTCGTCGAGCACCTCGCGGCCAACCGCCCGGCGACGGCGCTCGATCCGGCATCCGATGTGGATGCCCTCGCCGATCACCTGGTCGCGACCTTCGGCGGACTCGACGACCCGCACCGCGCGTTGGCCGCACGACTCACCTTCGAACTCGGATCGGTCGAGTCCCTCGACGGGCGCGACCGACAGCGCCGTGCGCACCGCTGCCACGTCGCGGCCATCCGGGCGTGGTGCCGCGAACACGGTGCCGACCCCGTCCTCGCCGAACGAGCTGCCCAACGCACGGTGATGGCCGCACGCGGAGCCCAGTGGAGCGCGCTGGTCGACCGTGCCCAGACCGACGTCGACGCCGCGCTGCGTCGCATTGCCCACGACCTCGCCGCCGGTGCGCCCGGCCGCGACGCCGTGCGCTGAGCGCACGCGGCGGTGCCCCCGACGACCAATCGGTCGCATCCGCGACGGCTGCGCCCGGTCCTCCCCCGGACCACGAACGGGAGGCACGCTGCCAGCTGGCACCGTGCCTCCCGTTCGTCAGGTGGTCACCGTGGTGACCCGCCGACGCGGATCAGAGCGTGACGAACCGCTGCGACTTCGCGTTCTCGAAACGAGCGGCGACGTTCTCCCAGTCGACGATGTTCCAGACGGCCTTGACGTAGTCCGCCTTGACGTTGAGGTAGTCGAGGTAGAAGGCGTGCTCCCACATGTCGAGCATGAAGATCGGGACGAGACCGAACGGGATGTTGCCCTGCTGGTCGAAGAGCTGGAACGTGGTGAGCTTCTGGCCCACGGTGTCCCAGGCCAGCACGGACCAGCCGGAGCCCTGGATGCCGTTCGCGACGGCGGCGAACTGCGCCTGGAACTGCTCGAACGAACCGAAGAACTCGTCGATCGCCGCGGCGAGCTCGCCCTCGGGGACCTTCGTGTCCGGGCCGAGGTTGGTCCAGAAGATCGAGTGGTTCACGTGGCCACCGAGGTGGAACGCGAGGTCCTTCTCGAGCTTGTTGATCGCACCGAAGTTGCCGGACTCACGGGCCTCACCGAGCTGCTGCAGCGCGGTGTTGGCACCGGTCACGTAGGCCTGGTGGTGCTTGTCGTGGTGCAGCTGCATGATCTTGCCGCTGATGTGCGGCTCGAGCGCGGCGTAGTCGTACGGCAGTTCCGGCAGGGTGTACTCAGCCATGTGAGGTCCTTTCGATCAGTGGGTTGTGGACGCGGCTCCGCGGCTCACGAGAGCCGGGAACGATCGGTGAGGGAGTGGAATTCCCGGTTGTGGTAGACCAGCGGCTCGCCACGGTCGGCGCCGACGATGATGTCGAGCACCTCGGCGACGACGACGGTCGAGCTGCCGATCGGGGTCGTCGACAGCGGTCGGCAGCGGAGGGCACTCGCCGCACTCGGCAGGTAGCGGTCGCCGGACGGCAGGGTGCCCCAGATCGGGTCGTCGGCCGCCGGGCTGCCCGTCGAGGCGAAGCGCTTGGCCAGTGCGACCCCGAGGGAGTCGACCAGGTGCACGACGAAGATCGGCGCGCCCAGCACGACCCCGGCCGAGCCGGAGTTGGTGGAGAGCGAGAAGACGAGGACGGGTGGGTCGACGGCGACGCTCGCGACGCTCGAGGCGGTGAGGCCGGTCGGTCCGTCCGGGCCTTCGGCCGTGATGACGGCGACGCCGGCAGGGTGCCCGCGGAACGCGGACTTGTACGCGTCGGCGATGGTGGCCGGTGCTTCGTCGGGCATGGTGATCGTGGTCGTTCCTTCGGGAGGGGCTGCCGTCACTCGGCGGCTGTCACCCAACGTATGACCTGAACCCTGGTTGAGGTCAACGATTCACAGGTTCGGGGACGGCCGGGCGCGCCGTGGCGACGACTCCGCGCCCGCTCAGCGGCGCTTGAGCATGACGAGCGCACCCGCTGCCGCCACGACCATGAGCACCGCCGCGACGCCCGCGGTGATCGTCACGCCGGAGTCGAACGCCGCCCGTGCCGACTCGAGCAGTGCCTGCCCGGCGCCACCACCGAGCTGACCGGCCGCGGCGACCGCGCCACCGAGGGTCTCCTGTGCCGCGACGTGCGCCGACGAGGACAACCCGTCGGGCACCACCACGTGCGCCCGGTAGGTCGTCGCCAGGATCGTGCCGAGGACCGCGGTGCCGAGCACGGCACCGATCTCGTACGCCGTCTCGGACATCGCCGATGCCGCACCGGCCTTGTCCGCCGGTGCCGTCGAGATGATGAGGTCGTTCGTCACCGTCTCGGACGCCCCGATGCCGATGCCGAGCAGCACGAACGCGAACGCCAGGGCCGCGATGGACGCGTGGTGTCCGAGGACTGCGACGAGGGCGTACGCCGCCGCCGAGAACAGCAGGGCCACCGACACGACCCACCGCGGTGCGACCCGGGCGACGACCGGCACGACCGCGAGCCCGGCGACGATGGTCAGCACCGACCCCGGGATCAGCACGACGCCGGACGCGAACGGGTCGAGCCCGGCCACGAGCTGCAGGTGCTGGGCGATGAAGAACAGGAACCCGGTGAGCGAGAACATCGCCGCCAGGTTCATCAGCACGCTGCCGGTGAAGGCCGTGCTGCGGAACAGCCGCAGGTCGAGCATCGGCGTGCGGGACCGCAGCTGCCGGCGGACGAACGCGATGCCGCAGACGACACCGACGGCGAGCATGGCGATCGCGAGCCCCCGCTCCTCGGGGTGCACGACGGACTTGATGGCCCAGGCGATCGGTGCGAGGGCTCCGAGGGACAGGAACATGCTCGGCAGGTCGACCGGCCCGGGCAGCGGGTCGCGGGACTCCGGCACGCAGAACGGCACACCGACGAGCATGAGCACGAGGATCGGCACCGCGACCAGGAACACGCTGCCCCAGTGGAAGTGCGCGAGCAGGGCGCCACCGACGAGCGGGCCGAGCGCGTTGCCGGCGGCGAACATCGTCGACCAGACGGCGAGCGCCATCCGCCGCTCCCCCGCGTCGACGAACACGTTGCGGATGATCGACAGCGTGGCGGGCATGAGCATCGCGCCGAAGACCCCCATCGCGATCCGTGCCGCGACGAGCATCCAGGCGTCGGTCGCGAAGGCCGCGGCCACCGAGAACAGGGCGAAGCCGGTCGCGCCGATCACCAGGATCCGCCTGCGGCCGATCCGGTCGCCGATGCTGCCCATGACGACGAGCAGTCCGGCGAGCACGAGCGGGTACGCGTCCACGATCCAGAGCTGCGTGGTGGCGTCCGGGTTCAGCGCGCGGCTGATCGACGGCAGCGCGAAGCTCAGGATGGTGTTGTCCACCGAGATGAGCAGCACCGGCAGCATGAGCACGGCGAGCGCCAGGAACCGTCGGGCGCGGCTCCCGGTGACGCGGGTGGCGACGGGGCTGGTGAGCAGTGCGGACACGGCGGACTCCTGGGACTTCGAGCCGGACCAGGTCGACGGCGGGTGGTACGTGGGGCAGACGAGACGGGACGCGGGATGGACACGCGCCCCGTCAGGACTCCGTTAGTGTACCGTCCGGACGGTTTTGGTTGCAAGTGCAACTGACGACGGCCGGGAGGCCCGTGGCGGTCGCGCCGTCTGCCGTCGGGCCGTCCTCTGGTCGCGTTCTCGGACCTACGCCGATTCGCGGAGCAGCAACCGGTGTCGCACCGTGCGCTCCACGGCTGCGCCGGAGCGCGGCAGCTCGCCCGCGAGCATGCCGAGCGCGAGGTCGAGGGCCTGGCCGGCGACCTCGTCCAGGTCGACGGCCAGCGTGGTGAGTGTCGGCGCGACGAGCGTCCCGAGCGGCAGGCCGTCGACACCGACCACGCGGACGTCACCGGGGACGTCGACGCCGGCACGACGGCACGCCGACAGCACGCCGAGGGCCAGCACGTCGTTGAACGCCAGGACCGCGTCCACACGGCGGTGCTCGGCGAGGATCCGCTCGGTCTGCTCGGCACCGGCCTCGGCGGTGGGCACGGACGCGATGACGAGGTCGGGCAGGTACCCGCGGTGCCGCAGCGCCGCGACCATGCGCTCCCCCCGCTGGCTCGGCACACCGTCGGCGGCGGCGTCGAGCACGACGGGGTGCTTCACCCCGGTGTCGACGAGGTGGTCGGCGAGGTCCTCGATCGCGGCGGTCGGGTCGATCCGGACCGCGGCGCGGGTCACCGGGCCCGAGGGGTCGAGCTCGACGACGGGGACCGAGCCGAGCCGTTCGATCCACTCCGGCGCCCGGGACCCGAGGTAGCCGATCACGACGTCGGTCTGCGCGCCGAGGGACTCCACCATCCGGTCCGAGTCGCTCGCGAGCCCGACGTCCGCGAGCATGACGTTCCACCCGCGAGCGGCGGCCAGGCCGAGCACCGCCGACGCGAGCGCGGGGGCGTAGGGGTTCCGCAGGTCGTTGACGACGAGTCCGAGCTGGTGGTCGCCGCCGGTGACGAGCCCGCGGCCGAACCGCGACGGCCGGTAGTCGAGCGCCGCCGCGGCCTGGAGCACGCGGTCCTTGGTCGCCGCGCTGATGCCGGACATGCCGTTCATCGCGCGGGTGACGGTCTGCCGGGACACCCCGGCGGCCGCGGCGACGTCGATGATCGTCGCGCGGCCGCCCGGGGTCAGGCGCGGAGGTCCAGCCATGCCACCTGTTCCGGGGTGAGGTCGACGGAGAGGCCGGTCATGGACGACCGGGCCTCCGCGATCGTACGGGGTCCGAAGAGCGGGAACGTCGGGAACGGCTGGTGGAGCACGTACGCCAGGGCGATCGCCGTCGCCGGGACGCCGAACTGCTCCCCGAGTTCGCGTGCACGCCGGAGCCGCTCGAAGTTGTCGTCCGAGTAGTAGCAGCGGACGAGCTCGGCGTCACTGGTGTCCTCGGGCGTCGCGCGGCCGGTGAAGAAGCCGCGGGCCTGCGACGACCACGGCAGCAGCGGGACCTGGCGCTCCTCGAGCCAGGCCTTCGACGCGGCGTCGGTCGCGTGCTCGCAGCCGTCCCACGGCACGTCGTACGCCTCGGCGAGGCCGAAGTGGTTGCTCAGGACCTCGAACCCGTGCTTCCCGTTGGCCCGGGCGTAGGCGTTCGCCTCGTCGAAGCGTGCGGGGGTCCAGTTCGAGCCGCCGTAGACGCGGATGCGGCCGGCACGACGGTGCTCGTCGAGCACGTCGACGAACTCCCCCACCGGGATGTCCGGGTTGTCCCGGTGCATCATGTAGATGTCCGCGTAGTCGGTGCCCTGTCGGTCCAGGCTCTCGAGCAGCTGCCGGGTGATCGACTCCGGGTCGCAGTGCGGGGTGTGGGCCCCCTTCGTGATGACGACCACGTCCTCGCGGATCCCCCGGTTCTGGATCCACTTGCCGAGCCGCCCCTCGAGCACCCCGCCGCCGTAGATGTACCCGGTGTCGAAGACGTTGCCGCCCTGCTCGACGAACAGGTCGAAGATCGCGCTGGCGTGGGCCAGGTCGGGCTGGTTGTCGACGCCCATCACCAGGCGGGACATCCGCTTGCCGACCCCCGGCACCTCGCCGTACCGCATCGGGTTGCCGTCCTGCACGGCGAGCGGTCGGCCGGACACCGTCGGGATGTCGGCGGACTCGGCCTCGAACGGGTAGCGCAGGCCGATCGCCGCGCGCCACCGGTCGAGCGTGCGCGCGGTGGCGAGGGTCTCGTCGATGGTCATCTGCGCTGCCTCGACCGCACCGGCACGCAGGGCGTCGGTGGTGGCGTCGGCCTCTCGGGCGTAGGGGTGCTCTCCCGCGAAGGAAAGCGAACGAGGGGGTTCGTCGACCGTGCGGATCTCGATCGTGGGGTCGTCGCCGAGCGTCCAGGGGTCGGTGAGGACGATGCGGCCGCGCGTGCCGTACACCGACACCGCGTTGTCGTCCTGCACGGAGACGCCGGTGCGGACCGCCGCCGTGATCCCACCCTTGTAGGTGAGCTGCGCCACCGTCCACTCGTCGACGCCGGTCGGTCCGAGCGTGCCGGTGGCGGTGAGGTCCACGGGCTCGGCGACCGCGACCCCGGTGGCGGCCTGCACGATCGCCGCGGCCATCGTCACCGGGTAGCCGCCGACGTCGAGGATCCCGCCGCCGGCGGTGTCGACGTCGAACAGCCGTCCGGTGCGCTCCCCCGTCCGGAACGCGAACGAGGCGTCGATGTGGGTCACGTCGCCGATCACGCCGTCGCGGACCAGGTCGACCAGCGCCGCGGTCTGCGGGTGGAAGCGGTACATGAACGCCTCGACGAGCGGCAGGCCGGCCTGGCGAGCGGCATCGGTCAGCGCCATCGCGGTGCCGTGGTTCACGGCGAGGGGCTTCTCGCACAGCACGGCCTTGCCGGCCTGGAGTGCGGCGAGCACGAGCCGGGCGTGCCCGGTGTGCACGGTCGACACGTAGACGGCGTCGACGCGCGGGTCGGCGAGGACCTCGTCGTAGGTGCCGGCGGTCACGTCGGCGAACCCGTACCCGGCAGCCTCGTCGGCGAAGACCTGTGCGCGTTCGGTCGAGGAACTACCGGCCGCCACCAGGACGCCCCCGCTGGCGGGCAGCTGCGAGAGGAAGCGTCGGGCGATGCCGCCGGGGCCGAGGACGGCCCACCCGGGGCGGTCCGTGGTGGTCGGGGTCGGGGTGGTGGCGGTGTTCGCCGTCTGCGCTGACATGCGGATCCTTGTCGTCTCGTGAACCTTCACGGTCGCTCCGACCGTAGCCCCTGCGGGCGCGATCAGCAACGGGCACACGGCACTTCGTGAGCGTTCACGGCGACCGCGGCCGTGCTGGCGTCCGCGCCCCCGGGAACTGCTCCTAGACTCTCGGCATGGCCAGTGCCCGCGACCGTGTCCTCGACAGCTTCGTCGCCATCGTGTGCGAAGAGGGCGAGCGCCCCGCCACCCTCGACGCCGTCGCCGCGCGCGCCGGTGTCTCGAAGGGTGGGCTGCTCTACCACTTCGGCTCGAAGGCCGCCCTGGTCGAGGGGCTCTGCGAACGGCTGTCGGACCTGTCCGCGATCGACGTCGAGCGCATGCAGGACGCCGAGGACGGCGCCGCGCGCTACTTCGTCCGCAACTGCCTGTTCGTCGGCAGCGAGCTCGACCTCGCCCTGCTCGCCGCGAGCCGCCTGCAGCAGGCCGGCTACGAAGAGGCGGGTCGCACCCTCGACGACACCGAGAACGCCTGGCTCACGACACTCGTCGACGCCCTGGGTGACGAGCCGACCGCGCAGGCCGTCAAGCTCCTCGGCGACGGGCTGTACCACCAGGCCTCACTCGGGGCCGCGAGCGAGGTCCGACCGAAGCGCGGCAGCGTCGACATGGAGACCCTGCTCGCCGTCGTCGACCGGCTGATCGCGACCCGACCCGGCGCGTGAACCGACACACCCCCTGCTGGGGATAGACTGGGGAACGATCCACTCGTCGACACCCGGAGGTATCCCGTGGGCCGCGTCATCGCCGCTGTTTTCTCGATCCTGCTGCTGCTGGTGTCGATGTACCTGTTCGGGTTCGCCTTCCAGGTCGAGTCGGGCCAGGCCTTCGTCTTCATGGCGGGTGTGCTCCTGATGAGCCTCTCCTTCTTCCTGCCGATCCACGTGTTCGGCAAGCGCTAGCGAGCGCAGCCGCTCGACGAGCGCAGACAGAACGGCCCCGCACCTCACCGGTGCGGGGCCGTTCTGCGTGGAGCCTCAGGCCGAGAGCAGCTCAGACCAGGACGCGCAGCGACCGCAACGTCACCGCGGTGCTGATCGCGGCGTGTGCGGCCTCGGCGCCCTTGTCCTCCTTGGAGCCGGGCAGCCCCGCACGGTCGAGGCCCTGCTGCTCGTCGTCCAGGGTGAGCACACCGAACCCGACGGGCTTGCCGGTGTCGATCGCGACCTGCGTCAGCCCGGTCGTCGCGGCGCCCGAGACGTACTCGAAGTGCGGGGTGCCACCGCGGATGATGACGCCGAGCGCGACCGCGGCGTCGAAACCGGCGCCGAGCGCGGTCTTCGCGACCACGGGCAGCTCGAAGCTGCCGGGGACGGGGATGACGTCGGCCGTCGCCCCGAGCCGCTCGACCTCGCGCTGCGCCCCGGCCAGCAGTCCCGCAGCGATCGTGTCGTGCCACTGTCCGGCGATGATGGCCACCCGGATCCCGGTGCCGTCGACCTGGTCGCGGTCCGCCGCGCCTGCTCCGCTCATCGTGTCGTTCCTTCCGTGGGCGCGGCAGTCGCTGCCGCCGCCCGGTCTGCCGCGTCCAGCCACTCGGCGAGCGCAGCGATGGTGATGACGGGCACGCCTTCGCGCGCCCCGAGTGCGACGAGCGCCGGCAGTCGCATCATGCTGCCGTCCTCGTCGACGATCTCGCAGATCGCCGCAGCGGGACGGAGTCCGGCCGCGGTGACGAGCTCGATCGCTGCTTCGGTGTGCCCGGCGCGCTCGCGGACCCCACCCGGTCGGGCGCGCAGGGGCACCACGTGGCCGGGTCGGTGCAGGTCGTCGCGCACCGAGTCCGGGTCGGCGAGGACCCGCAGGGTGCGGGCGCGGTCGTGGGCGCTGATGCCCGTGGTCACACCGACGGCCGCGTCGACGGTGACCGTGTAGGCCGTACCGCGGACGTCCTCGTTGTGCGCCACCATCGGCGGCAGGTCGAGCGCGTCGGCGATCTCGGTGCTGACCGGCGCGCAGATGAACCCGGACGAGTGCGCGACCGTCCAGGCGATCCACTCCGGCGACGCGAGCTCGGCGGACAGGATGACGTCGCCCTCGTTCTCACGGTCCTCGTCGTCGACGACGATGACGGGGCGGCCCGCCGCGATCGACGCGATCGCGGTCTCGATGCTCGACGAGCCGAGCGCCTGCGGGACGGTGCCGGCCTCGGCGACCATCACCGGGCCTCCGATCCGGTGGTCTCGAGCGGCTGCGCGGCGGTCTCGAGGGACTGCGCCGCGGCGTCGAGCCGCAGCATGCGGCGGACGTGCCGGGCCAGCACGTCGGTCTCCACGTTCACCCGGTCACCCGGCACACGGAGCCCGAGCGTCGTGGCCTCGAGCGTCTCGGGGATCAGGCTCACCTCGAACCAGGCGGCGTCGGGGTGGGTGTCCTCCGGGGAGACGGCGCTGACCGTGAGCGAGACGCCGTCGAGCGCGACGGAGCCCTTGTCGACCACGAGCGGGCTGAGCGCCGGCGCGAGCGAGAACCGCACACGCCGCCAGCCGTCGCCGTCGGAGGTCTCGAGCACCGCGGCGGTGCCGTCGATGTGGCCCTGCACGATGTGTCCGCCCAGGCGGTCGCCGACCGACGCAGCGCGCTCGAGGTTCAGGCGGTCCCCCACCCGGAGTGTGCCGTGGGCGCTCATGTCGAGGGTCTGCTTCATGACGAAGGCGGTGAAGGTCTCGGGGGTCTGCTCGACGACGGTCAGGCAGACACCGCTCGTGGCGATCGAGTCGCCGTGCCGGGCGTCCTGCACGACGACGGGGCCGTGCACGGTGAGCGCGACGGAGTCGCCCTGCTGCTCGACGGCGGTGACGGTGCCGAGTTCCTCGATGATGCCGGTGAACACTGGTGTCCTCTCAACGGGACTCCGGGGGCGTTCGACGATCGTCGGCATCGACGGACGGGTCGCACCCCACGGGTCGTGGGGTCGTCCTGTCCGCCCAGCGCGCCTCCCATCCGGACTTTCACCGTCGGTCCCGGATTTCCACCGGGTCAACATCTGGCGGGTTCGCACCCGTCGTCAGTTCGTGGACTGTCACCACCGGCTCGGATTTCCACCGACCCCGGAGCGCTTGCGTAGTCGGAACGATACCCCAGGCCGCTGACGGCCGCGCTCTGCTCGTGAGCGCCGTCGTAACCGGGCGTCTCCCCCGGGGCGCGGTCAGCACGTGGCACCCGCGGTGTCCGGCGTCCGCGTCCGGCGGCGGGCGTCCGCACTGCGACGATGCACGAGTCGATCGACGAGCGTTCCGTCGGAACATGCACGCGCATCCGATGCGCCCACACGTTTCGACGCGCACGGCCCGTCGGCGCCCCCGGGCATGGTGACGAGGGGCGCCACGGTGTGACGCCCCTCGATCACCCGCCGGTCAGTGCCGGCGACGGAGCACGAGCGTGCCCGCTCCGGCGAGGAGCAGCAGGAGCGCGAACCCGGCGGGCAGGACCGGCGAGCCGGCTCCCGTGTAGGCGAGCTCCGGCTGGCCGTCACCTGCCGCGGCTGCTGCCGCGACGGTCCCGGCGCTGGTGCGGACCCCGCTGGTGGCAGCGGTCGTGGTGGTCACCACACCCGCAGTGGAGGCCCGGGTCGGCTCGACGACGCCGACCACGCCCACCGGGATGGTCGCCGTGCCGGGCGTGGTACCGGTGTCGGTGCCCGTCCCGTCGGTGGGGACGGTGCCCGGGTCGGTACCGGGGTCGGTACCGGGGTCCGTACCGGGGTCCATACCGGGGTCGGTACCGGGGTCGGTACCGGGGTCCGTGCCCGGGTCCGTACCGGGGTCCATACCGGGGTCCATACCGGGGTCGGTACCGGGGTCGGTACCGGGGTCCGTGCCCGGGTCGGTGCCGGGGTCCGTGCCCGGGTTGGTCCCGGGGTTCGTGCCGGTGCCGGGGGTGGTGCTGGTGCCGTCACCGACGATGCCGATCCCGTCGCCACCGATGGTGATCGGCAGGCTGATCACGGGGGTCACCTGCGTGCCGGAGAGCAGACCGCCGTCACCGGAGGTCGTGCCGCCGGTCGTCGGTGTCGTGGAGCCGGTACCGGTGGCCGGAGCCGTCGTGCCGGTGCTCGTGCCGTCACCGACGATGCCGATCCCGTTGCCACCGATGGTGACCGGGACGGCGACGACCGGGCTGACCTGCGTGCCCGACGCTGTGCCGTCCGAACCCGAGGTCGAACCACCGACGGCCGGAGCGGTCCCGGTGCCCGTGCTCGTGCCTGCGGCCGGAGCCGTGCTCGCCGAGGTACCCGTCCCGAGCAGTCCGATGCCGTTGTCCGCCACCGTGACCGGGATCGAGACCACCGGGGACACCTGCGTGCCCGAGGCCGTCCCGTCCGCACCCGAGGTCGAGCCACCGGCCGCCGCGGCGGTCCCGGTGCCCGTGCTCGTGCCTGCGGCCGGAGCCGTGCTCGTCGAGCTGCCGTCACCGAGGACGCCGATGCCGTTGCCACCGATCGTCACCGGGACGTCGACCAGACCGGTCACCTGGGTGCCGGAGAGCAGTCCGTCGGTTCCCGAGGTGGTCGGCGCTGCCGGGGCCTCGGCGGCCGGGGCCGTCGGGGTCGTCGGTGCCGTCGCCTCGGGGGCGGTCGATGTCGACGTGCCGTCACCCAGGACGCCGATGCCGTTGCCGGACACCGTCACCGGGGCCGTCACGGTCGGGGCGACCTGGGTGCCGGAGGCGGTGCCGTCCTCCCCCGAGGTGCTCGGAGCGGGAGCCGCCGGGGCCGGAGCGGGAGCCGCCGGCGCCGGGGCCGGAGCCGGAGCAGCCGCGGGGGCAGCCGCGGGGGCGCTCGTCGAGACCGCGTCGCCGCCGACGGCCACGGCGTTGCCCCCGACCGTCACCGGTGCTGCGACGTCCGGCACCACCTGCGTGCCGGAGAGTGTGCCGTCCTCGCCCGAGGTGCTCGGGGACACGGCGGCGGGCGCCGGAGCAGCCGCCGGGGCCGGGGCAGCGCCGGCCGAGCCGGTCACGGTGGACACTGCGTCACCGAGCACGCCGATCGCGTTGCCGCCGAGGGACACCGGAGCGTCCACGGAGGGCACCACCTGGGTGCCCGAGACGGTGCCGTCGGCACCGGATGTCGTGGCCGCGTTCGCCGCAGCCGTGCCGCCGAGCGTGAGCCCGCCGACGAAGAGGGCGAACCAGAGCCCTCTGGAGACGTACTTGTTCATGGTCGTGCTCCCTGATCGAGATCGTCACCGACCGCGGACGCAGCCGGGAAGTGTGCGTGCCTGCCGTGCCGGGCAGGCGCACCGATCTCAGTCAGGGGCGACGTCGTGCTCGCCGACGACCGATGCGGGGACCGTGTCGTCGGAGAGCGTGCCGCGAGACCCCGCGGCGAGGGAGACGATGTCGTCGGTCGTACCGACGATGCCGACGGCAGCTGCGCCGCCGGAGTTCGTGGAGGCGCTGCCACCGAGCACGCCGGCGTCGGTGCCGTCGAACGGGACCCCGTGGCCGTCGCCGTCCGCGGGGACGAGCAGCGCGTGGCCGCCGAGGGTCGCGTCCTGCACGTCGACGGCTGCGAGCACCGGGCCGACCGGCGCCGCAGGGGTCGCCGCAACGGCGTGGTCGGGCGAGCCGAACACGCCGGAGCGAGCACCCGAGTCGTCGCCGGTGCCGACACGAGCCGGAGCGGTGGACACCGCGGTGCCCTGCGCGGGCGCGGTTCCGGGCCGGACGGGGACGTCGGCGACCGGCGCCGACGGGACGGGCCCGGCGGGCGGGTTCGAGCCGCCGCCCACCGGGAGTGCTGGGACGTCGACGACGGGATCCGTGCCTCCTGGCAGGGCGCCGCCGACGGACGGGACGACGCCCTCGACCACGGCGGGGACGGTGCCGACGGTGGTGCCGACCGAGCCGAGCGTGTCGTCGACCAGGCCCGTGACCGGACCGGTGGCGGTGCCGAGGGTGTCGTCGCCGAGGACCGTCCCGACCACCGGGACGCTGCCGACCACGTCGTCGACGGTGTCGACGACGGCGGTCACGGGGCGTGCGCCGGTGACGTGTTCCACGGTTCCGGTGACGGGGCGCAGGACGTTCGCGACGGCGTCGGTGACCGGACGGGAGGCGGTGCTCACGTGGTCGACGACCTGTCGCACCGGGCGCGTGGCCGGGTCGGCCGCGGGGGCGGTCGTGGTCGGCTGGGCAGCTGGTGTGGAGGCCACCGGCGCGGGGCTCGACGGGGCCGGGGCGGCAGGCGCGGGAGCGGCGGGAGCAGGGGCGGCGGGGACCGCGGCAGGCACCGGGGCTGCGGGAGCGGGCGCCGATGCTGCCGGTGCCGGTGCCGGTGCCGGTGCCGGGGCTGCGGGAGCAGGTGCCGGTGCCGGTGCCGCGGGTGCCGGTACGACGGCCTTGCGGACGGGGTCCGTCACGCCGCCGACGACCTTGCCGACCTCGCCGGTCACCCCCTGCACGGTGCCACCGACGCCCTCGACCACGTTGCCGACGAGTCCGCGCTGCTCGGCAGCAGGCGGGGCCGTCGTGGCGGCGGATGCCGGGCGCGCGCCGAGCAGCAGGGACAGCAGCACGAGGGCAGCGAGGGTCCCGACGCCCAGCAGGACGATGCGGAGTGCGGCGCGCCAGGGTGCGCGCAACGGGTTGTCCATGCGCTCACCTCCTGATCTCGGCTGCGCACGTAGAGTGGTTGACCGGCAATGTACGCCGATCCGGTCCGGAACACACCCTGTTTCGGAAGAAATACTCAGGAAGGGCCGTCCGTGGTCTCGATCTTCAACGCTCCGACCCGCAACCTGGACATCGTCACGCTGCACGAGATCCTGCGGCTCCGGCAGGATGTCTTCGTCGTCGAGCAGGAGGCCGCGTACGGCGACATCGACGGCCGCGACCTCGAGCCGGGGACGGTGCAGTTCTGGGCCGGCAACGGCTCGGTGGACGCGACCCTGCGTCTGCTCCGCGAGCCCGACGGCACCGAGCGCATCGGCCGGGTCGCGACCGCGCAGCATGCCCGCGGGCAGGGACTCGCCGGGCAGCTCATGGAGGCGGCGATCGCCGAGTCGCGCTCGCCGAGCATCGCCCTCGGCGCCCAGTCCCACCTGGAGCAGTGGTACGGCCGCTTCGGATTCGTGCGTTCCGGGGACGAGTACCTCGAGGACCGCATCCCGCACATCCCGATGACGCGGAAGCGCTGACCCGGAGCTACTGCCCCGGGGCCCCTGACGCGGGGTTCGTGCCTCAGGCCCGCCAGCGCCGCAGTTCGTCGAACGAGCGGCCCTGGGTGGCACGGTCGGCGACGAGGCGTTCGAACACGATGTTCGTCTGTGTCGTCGCCACCGAGGGGTCACCGCTGAGCTCGTCGGCGACGAAGTCCCGGAGCTGCTCGGTCGACTCGCACGCGATGTGCACGAGGAAGTCCTTGTCCCCGGCCAGGAACGACACGTCCTGCACGACCGGCACCCGCAGCAGGCGCTTCGCGAAGTCCCGCAGTTCGTGGCGAGCGGCGGCGTGCACGCGGACGGACACCATCGCCTCGATCGAGAACCCCAGGCGCGCGACGTCCACCTCGGCCCGGTAGCCGCGGATCACCCCGGCGTCCTCGAGGGCACGGACCCGGGCGAGGCACGTCGAAGGTGCGATGCCGACCGCGGCCGCGAGCCGGTTGTTCGGGATCCGGGCATCCGCGGCGAGGGTCCAGAGGATGCGCTCGTCGACCTCGTCCAGGCGCGGAGCGGGGTCGGGGCGACGTGCGGGTCGGTCGGACACCCCTCGACGCTACCGCGGCGGCGCGAGCAGGGCGCGGAGGGCGTCCTCGAGCGCCGCCGACACGACGGCGTCGTCGGCGGATGCCAGGGGTTCCACCGCGGTGGACTGCCGGAGCATCGACATCCCGAGCACCACCGCGAGCGCGATCTCGGCCCGGACGAGCAGCGCGTCGGACCCGGCACCGCCGACGGTGCCCGCGAGCCGTTCGGCGTAGCGACGCAGCGTCTCGCGGCGGATGGCGTCGGCACCGTCGTCGCCGGAGGACCGGAGCAGGAGCATCAGCTGCAGCGAGTCGTCGTCGGTGGGCGTCCGCACGATGTGGGTGATGATCCCCGTGAGCGCCCGCTCGAGCCCCTGTTCGCTCGTCTCCTCGGCGCCCAGGTCACGGACGACGCGGTCGAGGCAGGCGCGGAACAGCCCTTCCTTCGACCCGAAGTACCGGTTGATCAGGGCGACGTTGACCCCGGCGTCCCCGGCGATCTCGCGCACGGTCGTCGCGCGGTACCCGTCGAAGGCGAACCGTCGGCGGGCGGCCTGCACGAGCAGGAGTCGGGTGGCCGCGGCGTCCTTGCTCATGGTGCGCAGCCTAGCGGTCCTCACAGGGATGTAAGCAAGCGTTGACATGCGGTCGTTCCGGCGTACGCTCGTGATGTCAGCAGTTGTTTACATCGCCATCGACCACGAGGACACGGAGCACGATGACCGACACCATGCAGAGCCCACGGACCGGCTCGCACCCCACCACGAACGGGCGCCGGCCGAACAGCACGGCGATCATCGTCTCCCTGTCCCTCGGCGGCCTGTCCTTCGCGGTCCTGCAGTCGCTGGTCGCCCCGGCGCTGTCGACCATCGGACAGGACCTCGGCGCCTCCACCAGTGCGACGAGCTGGGTGCTCACGGCCTACCTGCTCTCCGCCTCGGTGCTCACGCCGATCCTCGGTCGCCTCGGCGACATGATCGGCAAGCGCAAGGTCCTGATCGTCGTGCTGTCGATCCTGCTCGTCGGGGCCGTGCTCGCCGCGCTCGCGCCGAACCTCGGCGTGCTGATCGTCGGACGGGCACTGCAGGGCGCCGCCGGTGCCGTGATGCCGCTGTCGATCGGCATCGTGCGGGACGAGCTGCCGAAGGAGAAGGTCAGCGTCACGATCGGTCTGCTGTCGGCGATCTTCGGGATCGGTGCCGGTGTCGGCATCGTCGCGGCCGGACCCATCGTCGAGCACCTGTCCTGGCACTGGCTGTTCTGGCTCCCCGCCGTGCTCGTCGTCATCGCGCTGCTCGGGGCGGTCTTCGGCATGCCGGAGTCCCCGGTGCGGAAGCCCGGACGCCTCGACATGGCCGGCACGTTCGTCCTGGCGGTGTCGCTCGTCGCGATCCTGCTCGCCGTCAGCGAGGGCGAGACCTGGGGCTGGGGCGACGCCAAGACCATCGGCCTGCTGGTCCTCGGCGCCGTCGCACTGGTCGTGTTCGTCCTCGTCGAGCTGCGGGTCGCCGAGCCGCTCATCGACGTGCGGCTCTTCGCCGTCCGCGGCGTCTGGACCGCCCACGTCGTCGCACTGGTCTTCGGGTTCGCGATGTTCGGCACCTTCGTCCTCGTCCCGACGCTCCTGCAGCTCCCGACGGCGCTCGGCTACGGCTTCGGCAAGGACGTCACCCAGGCCGGGCTCTTCCTGCTGCCGACCGTCGTGATGATGGTGGTCGCCGGGCCGATCGCCGGCGTCCTGGTGCGCAAGGTCGGCCCGAAGCCGCCGATGCTCATCGGCGGGTTCGCCATCGTCGCCGCGTTCGTGCTGCCAGCCGTCGCACACGCCGAGCTGTGGCAGGTGGTGGCCTCCGGCGTCCTGACCGGCATCGGCATCGGCATGGCCCTGGCCGCCTGCTCGAACGCGATCATCGAGAGCGTCCCCGCGAACCAGACCGGCGAGGCCATCAGCGCCAACACGGTCGTCCGCACCATCGGCTCGAGCGTCGGCACCGCCGTCATCGCCGCGCTCATCACCTCGCACAGCACGCCGCAGGGGCTGCCGACCGACGACGCCTTCACGATCGGGTTCTGGGCGTGCACCGGGGTCGCGGTCGTGGCCGTGCTCGCAGCACTCGTCGCCCCGTCGATGCGTGCGCGCCGCGCAGCGGCCGCCGCCCGCGGGATCGACGACCTCGAGGAGGTCACCGAGTAGCGCGGTGGACCCGGCCACCCCGCCAGGCCCGTCCTGCGTCGTCGACGCGGGGCGGGCCTCCGCGTCCGTTGCACAACCTGGGAACGCACCGCACGCACGCGCGGCGGCGTGACGATCATCGGGTCGGTCGCGTCCTGTCAGGGGACGCGGACCGCCGCGCCCGGACAGGAGACCCTCATGAGCAGCACCGACCACGACGACACCACCGCACCCGGCCGGCCGTCGTTCCGCGACACCGTGACCGCCGGACTCGTGCAGAAGGCCCTCGAGCCGGTGCTGCGCGCGGTACGTGAGGAGGTCGCCTCGGCGCGGCGGGAGATCGGCGAGCGCGCCAGCGGTGCGAAGACCGGGCTGGTGCTCACCGGGGTGGCCGTCGGGTTCGCCCTGACGACCCTGGTCGCACTGGCGGGCTTCGCGGTGGCGCTGTTGGCCCTGGCCCTGCCGCTGTGGGCGGCGACCGGGATCACGTTCGCGGCGTTCGCGATCCTCACCGCGATCCTGTTCGTCGTCGGCCTGCGCGGGATCCGGCGCGGGGTACCGCCGGTGCCGAAGGACACGATCCAGGCGGCCAAGCAGCGGGTGACGCACGCGGCGGACGCCCCGGCGGACAGCGCCGCGCGCGACTGACGCACCCGCTCCCGCCGTCGCTGTCGCTGTCGGCGCAGCCGCTGCCGCTGCCGGCGCAGCCGCTGCTGCCGGCGCGGGCTGGGCTGGGCTACATCGCCAGGGTCATGCCGACCACGGCGACGGTCATCGCGAAGACCTCGCCGCTGCGGACGGCTCGCCGGTCCTCGCGCCCCCACTCGTACCGGAGCAGCCAGCCACTGAAGGCGCAGTAGCCGATCACGCCGGCGCCGAGCACCGCGGACAGCGCGATGCCGTGCCCGGCGTGGTCACCGGCGACCCCCGAGGCGTGACCCATCAGCAGCATCCCGGCCATCACGACGGCGGAGAGCGCCCGGTGCACGTCCATCGGCTCCGCACGGCGGCCGTCGGCGCGGCGTCGACGCATGACGGGCAGCGGTGCGAGCAACAGCAGCAGGGTGGCGGCGAACAGGGTCCACACGGCGCCGGCGTCGACGACGGGCATGAGCATCGCGACGAGCATCACGCCCGCCGGCACGATCACGCCCGGACGCGGCCGGTAGCGGTCACCGACGATGCAGCACACGGATGCGAACTGCGGCACGACCAGCATGGCGTCGGCGACGGTCTCGTGCACGTGGGGCGTCCTCGGTGCGGCGGAGTGGTGCGAGTGGGGTCAGTCCTCGGCGCGGGCAGCGGCCTTGGCGGCGCGCTCCTGCTTCACGCGGGCGTTCTCGGCGTGCACGGCGGCCTGCGTCGCACGCTCGCGGACGAGCCACTCGGGCTTCTGCTCGAGCAGCGTCTTGATGTCCGCCGTCGTCAGCGCGTCGTCGATCCCCGCGCGGCTCAGGCCGGAGATGGAGATGCCGAGCTTCTGCGCCACGACGGGTCGCGGGTGCGGGCCGTCGCGTCGGAGGTCCTCGAGCCAGGTCGGGGGTTCGGTCCGGAGCTCGTCGAAGGCGGTCCGCGTGAGGGGAGCGCTCTGGAAGGACTCCGGAGCGGCCGTCAGCAAGATGCCGAGCTTCTTCGCAGCCGTCTCGGGCTTCATGGTCTGTTCCTGCGCCATGAGGACAAGGGTACGGCCCCTATGCTCGTCTGCATGACCGCGGCTCTCACCATCGCCTTCGTGCCGGGGGTCTCCCCCGCAAAGTGGGCCCGTGTCTGGCGGGATCGCTTCCCCTCCATCGAGCTCCGGCTGCGGCCGATCGGTGCCGACGACGTCGACGACACGCTGGCGGGCGAGGCTGACATGGTCTTCGCGCGCATGCCCGTGTCCGAGCGGCACAACGCCATCCCGCTCTGGACCGAGACGGCCGTCGTCGCGATGCCCAAGGACTCCCCCCTCGCCGAACTCGCCGAGGTCGACCTCGCCGACGCCGAGGTCCACGTGATCGACGCGGGCCCGGTGCCCGCCGACATCGACGGATCGCTCGACCTGGTCGAGGCGAACGTCGGCGTCGTGGTGCTCCCCCAGTCGCTGTTCCGCGCCGCCAGCCGCAAGGACCTGGTCGGTCGTCGGCTCATGGACGCCGAGGGCACGCGCATCGCGCTGGTCTGGCGGGACGAGGACGCCACCGAGACCACCGAGGAGTTCATCGGCGTGGTGCGCGGGCGGACCGCCAACAGCTCGCGCCAGCCAGGAGGCCCGGATCGCGACGGCGACGACGACTCGCGTCCGGCTCGTGGCGGCGCCAAGGCCGGCTCGGGTGCCAAGGGCGCGTCGGGTGGGTCCGGCGGGTCGGGTGCGTCGGGGTCCAAGGGCGCCGGCGGTGCCGGCGGCAAGGCCAAGGCGAAGTCACCCGGCAGCGGCAAGTCCGGCGCCGGCAAGAAGTCCAACACCGGCAAGGGGCCCACGCCCGGACGCGGCAAGATGCGCGGCAAGCCGAGCCGGGGTTCCAAGGGCAACCGATGACCGACACGCGGCTCGTCGCGATGCCGACCACGCGCCTCCCGGCCTGGCTCCACCGCACGATGGCCGAGTACGTCGAGTCGCGGATGCAGGCGGGCGAGAGCCGCGAGCAGGCCGAGGCGAACGAGCAGCAGTCGCGGGACCGCTGGTTCCCGGACGGCTCCCCCGCTGACGGCCACCTGGTGTGGGAGGTCCTCGACCAGGACGACACCGTCGTCGGGTCGCTCTGGATCGCGCCGTTCACGACGGGCAGCACCGACTGGTGGGTGTTCGACGTCGAGATCGACGAGGCGCACCGGCGTCGCGGGCACGCCCGTCGCGCGCTCGAGCTCGGGCACCGCGCCGCTGCCGAACGCGGTGCGACGAGCATCGGGCTGAACGTGTTCGGCTACAACACGGGAGCGCAGGAGCTGTACGCGGCCCTCGGGTACCAGGTGACGTCGGCGCAGATGCGGAAGCCGCTGCGCTAGCGCAGGACAGCCGCGGGCGCGGCGCCGGTCACACCCCCCCGCCTGCATGGCCCCGAGCGGTCACGAAGTGTCGGCTGGCCGCGCCCGGAACGACGTGTCGTGACCACTCGACGGAGACCAGCGGGGATTCGTGACCGTGTGGAGGTCCGCGTCAGCGCAGGACGGCTGCGGCGGCGCGGGTCACCCGGTCGCCGCGCGATTCCTCGGCTGCTGCACGGGCCCGGGCGATGACGACGGCGTCGGCGCGCTCGGCTGATCCGTGGTCGAACGGTGGCTGCGGGTCGTACTCGATCTGCAGCTGGATCGCCTCGGCCGCGGGGCGTCCGGCGAGCTCGGCCGCGAGCCACAGCGCCATGTCGATGCCCGCGCTCACCCCGGCGGCGGTGACGACGGCGCCGTCCCGAGCGATCCGGGCGTCGACCGGCTGCGCACCGAAGGCCTCGAGCATCGGCTTCGAGGCCCAGTGGGTCGTCGCGCGTCGGCCGGCGAGCAGCCCGGCGGCGCCGAGCACGAAGGCCCCGGTGCACACCGACGTCATCCACGTGGCGTCCTCGGCCTGGCGCCGGACGAAGGCCACGACGTCCGGGTCGAGCATCGCGTCGAAGGCACCGTCACCGCCGGGGACGACCAGCACGTCCGCGGCGCCTGCATCCTGGATCGTCACGGTTGGGACGAGCGCGAGGCCGCAGTCGCTCGGCACGGGGTCGAGCGTCGCCGCGACGTACTCGACGCGCGCGCCGGGCACGCGGCTGAGCACCTGGGCCGGACCGGTCAGGTCCAGCTGGGTCAGGTGCGGGAACAGCAGGAACGCGATCCGGATCTCGTCGGCCATGTCGTGACCATAGTCCCGGCGCTCTCGTTCTCGTGCTCGTGGGCTCGGCCGTCAGTTCCAGACGCCCGAGGTCCCGCGCCGGTGGCTGCCGACCAGGTGGGTGTCGACGATGCCGAGCGCTTCCATCAGGGCGTACATCGTCGTCGGCCCGACGAAGGCGAAGCCGCGCTTCCGCAGCGCCTTCGACAGCGCGAGGGACTCGTCCGACTTCGTCGGGACCTCGGCGGAGGACCGAGGCTCGGGCGTGGTCGTCGGCCGGAACGACCACACGAAGCCGGCGAGCCCGCCGTCCTGCCGCAGGGCGATCGTGGCGTTCGCGTTGGTGATCGTCGCGAGGATCTTCGCGCGGTTCCGGACGATCCCGGCATCGGCCATCAGCCGCTCGACGTCGTCCTCGCCGAAGGCCGCGACGGTGTCGGCGTCGAAGTCGGCGAAGGCTGCACGGAACGCCGGTCGCTTCGCCAGGATCGTGCGCCACGACAGGCCGGACTGGAACGCCTCGAGCGACAGCCGCTCGAACACCCCGCGTTCATCGCGCACGGGCATGCCCCACTCGGTGTCGTAGTAGGCGCGCAGCAGGTCGTCCGACGACGCCCAGACCGGCCGGGCCAGGCCGTCGTCACCGGTGACGAGGTCGGGCACGGGCGGGGCGTCGACGGGCTCGGTGCTCATGCGACCATCCTGGCGGGCGCCGCCGACACCCCGGGACTCACTCGGCGGGCGGATCGTCCTGCGTCGCCTGCTCGTCCATCCACACGTACTCCCAGCGGTGTCCGTCCGGGTCGGTGAAGCTCCGCTGGTACATGAAGCCGAGGTCCATCTCCGGGCGGTCCTCGGTGCCGCCGGCTGCCACCGCGGCGTCGACGACACGGTGGACGTCCTCCTTCGACGGTGCGCTGAGCGAGTTGATGACCTCGATCGTGTCCGGACCGGCGATCGTCTTGTCGGTGAAGTCCGCGAACTTCGCCGTCGTCAGGATCATGACGGAGATCGTGTTGCTCACCACCACGCACGCCGCGGTGTCGTCGCTGAACGCCGGGTTGATCGAGTACCCGAGCGCCTCGTAGAACGCCTTCGAGCGCTCGAGGTCGGTGACGGGCAGGTTGATGAAGACCATCGTTTCCATGGCGGTTCCTTTCGTTCCGCTCAACCTGGACCCAGCTGGATCAGCGCGCAACCGTTTCGTGGGGGAACCAACCGGTACGGGCGTCCGACGACGAGGGCGGAAACGACGAAGTCGCTGTCGTGCGACAGCGACTTCGTCGTTCTGCGTCGGCCGGGGACGCCCGAGCCAGACGGGCTCAGGCCAGCTCGCGCCCCTCGCCCGCGGCACGCTGGTGTGCCTCGGCCTCGGCCTGGCCGATGATGTCCTCGGCGGGCACGGGGTTCAGGCGGTCCCAGAGGAAGAACAACCCGCCGCCGACGAGCAGCGAGATCCCGACCCACAGGTTGATGTGGATCCCGCCGGTCTTCTCGGGGTCGGTGTTCCAGTGCACGATCCCGACGATGGTGGTGATCACGCCGTACAGGACGAACAGGCCGCCGAGGATGCGGCGCAGGTCGAGCCGGCGGGTGGAGCGGACCAGGGCTGCCTTCTGCTCCTCGGTCATCGCGCCGGGGGTGGTGGTGTCACTCATGAGCAGTGGTCTCCTTCGCGGATCAGAGGAACGGGAGGTACAGGACGACGCACAGCACGAGCGCGACGGTGCCGAGCAGCGCGGGCGAGCGGTACCAGGCGGTGTCCGTCGCGACCGAGTCGCCGTGCAGGTCGATCTTGCCGATGCCGTAGACGAGCCCGCCGAGTTCCTTCTCGTCCTTCGGCTTGGTCAGCATCGAGACGACGAAGCCGACGACCAGCACGGTGACGAACGAGATGATCGCGCCGTACAGGGTCTCCGCGGTGGCCGTGGCGAACAGGTCGGGGTTCACCAGGTACGCGATCCAGGTGATCGTCGGGGTCACGATGCCGAGGACGTAGCCCCACAGCGCACCCTGCGTCGTCATGCGCTTCCACAGCAGGCCGAGGATGAACACGGCGAACAGCGGTGCGTTGAAGAACGAGAACAGCGTCTGCATGTAGGTCATGATGTTCGACGCCTGGGCCGCGATGAACGCGGTCGCGATGCCGACCACGACGCCGACGACGGTGACCCAGCGGCCCGTCTTCAGGTAGTGCAGGTCGGGCATGTTCGGGCGGATGTAGCGCTGCCAGATGTCGTAGGTGAAGACGGTGTTGAACGACGAGACGTTCGCCGCCATGCCGGCCATGAACGATGCCAGCAGACCGGTCACGGCGATGCCGAGCACACCGGTCGGCAGGTACATCTGGATGAGCTTCGGGATCGCGTCGTTGTAGGTGAGTGTGCCGTCCGCGAACTGGTTGCCCACGACGGCCGCGGCAATGAGGCCGGGGATGACGACGATGGCCGGGATGAAGAGCTTCGGGATCGCGGCGATGAGCGGGGTGCGGCGGGCCGCGGACATGTTCTTCGCCGAGAATGCACGCTGCACCTCGGTGAAGTTGGTGGTCCAGTAGCCGAACCCGAGCACGAAGCCCAGGCCGAGCACGATGGCGAGCCAGTTGGCACCGATCGGGTTGGTGACGTCACCGAAGCCGGTGCCGGCCCAGGCCTGCAGGTGCTGCACACCCTGGGTCTTGGTGATCGCCTTCGACAGGCCGTCCCACCCGCCGACGCGGTGCAGACCGACGATCGTCAGCGGGATGAGCCCGGCGATGATCACGAAGAACTGCATGACCTCGTTGTAGATCGCGCTCGAGAGTCCGCCGAGGGTGATGTAGACGAGCACGAAGCCCGCGGAGACGATGATCGCCAGCCACTCCGGCCAGCCGAGCATGGCCTCGATGACGATGGCCATCGCGTACAGGTTGATGCCCGCGATGAGCACGTTCGACACCGCGAACGCGATCGCGTTCACCAGGTGCGGCGCCTTGCCGAAGCGGCGCAGCATGAACTCCGGCACCGAGCGGACCTTCGAGCCGTAGTAGAACGGCATCATCACGAGGCCGAGGAACACCATCGCGGGCACGGCGCCGACGAGGTAGTAGTGCAGGGTGGCCATGCCGATCTGGGCACCGTTCGCCGCCATGCCGAGGATTTCGGTGGCACCGAGGTTCGCGGACACGAACGCCAGGCCCGTGATCCACGCCGGCATCGAGCGGCCGGACAGGAAGAAGTCCATGCTCGTCCGGACCTGCTTGCGGGCGGTGAACCCGATCCCGATGACGACCGCGAAGTACACGATGATCATCAGGTAGTCGACCCAGCCCAAGTCGAGCCGGATCCCTTCGTTCGCTGCAGCGAGAACCATTCACATCTCCACGTCAGTGTGTTGCAGTCGACAACTCTGCCGACCCGGACGAAGACGTTACACCGGTTTGTGACCGTTCACATAGCCCGCGCATGCATCGTCCGCGCCGCGCATCGCTCCCCCGGTTCGCTACGCTCGGCCCATGACCGACGCGTCGCGCATCCTCGTCCTCAACGGCCCGAACCTCGACATCCTCGGGCGCCGCGACCCGGAGCAGTACGGCACCGTGACGCTCGCCGAGATCGAGGCGATCGTGCACACCGAGGCGGCGGTGCACGGGCTCGAGGCCGACTTCCGCCAGACCAACCGCGAGGGCGAGCTGGTGGAGTGGCTGCACGAGGCGCTCGACGACTTCGCCGCGGTCGTGATCAACCCCGCCGCGTACGCGCACACCTCGGTCGCACTGCACGACGCGGTGGAGGCCCTGTGGGTCCCCGTCGTCGAGGTGCACCTGTCGAACACGTGGAAGCGCGAGCCGTTCCGCCACGTCGACCACGTCGCCACCGCCGCGACGGCGGTCATCGCCGGCGCGGGCGCCGACGGCTACCGACTGGCGGTCGCGCACGTCGCGTCCCTGCTCGCCTGACCCACAGAAGACCGGGAGGCCCGTGGCGGCGCCGCCACGGGCCTCCCGTCCGCCTGCTGCTCACGCCGGGTCGCGCCCGTTCCTTCCCATCGCACGCGCGATGCGAGGTGGTTCCGGGCATCCCTGATGGGAACTTCCGACCAGGGACACCCGGAAGCACCGGGTACGCCCGGAAGGACCGAGCGCACGCGCGCGGATCAGAAGTCGGCGGGACGCCGCACGTCGGTGAGGCCTGCGGTGGCGAAGCCGCCACGGATCAGCGGTACGGCGCGGCGCACGGCCTGGTCGATGCGGAGCTCCAGGTCGACGCTCGCGATGTCGTAGCCACCCTCGCGCTTGGTGAAGTCCCGCTCGTTGCCGAACACCCCGAGCGGCAGCGTCGTGGACTGGAAGAAGCCGAACAACGGGCGCATCTGGTGCTCGACGAGCAGGGCGTGCCGGTCGCTGCCACCGGTGGCGGTGAGGAGCACCGGGGTGTCGACGAGGTCGTACTGGCCGACCCAGTCGAAGAACAGCTTGAAGGCGCCGGAGTAGGCCGCGCGGAAGGCCGGGCTGCCGACGACGAGCACGTCCGCGGCCTCCACCGTCTCGAGGGCCCGGCGGGTGCGGTCGGACATCGTCTCGCGACCCGAGGCCGCGCCGAGGTCGGCCAGCAGCGGGCCGATCTCGATCGTCTCGGTCCGGGCGCCGTCGATCTCCTCGGCGAGCCGGGCCACCGTCGCCGCGACCAGGGTCGAGGTCCGCGAGGGGTCCGATGGGCTGCCACTGACGCCGACGACCAGTTCTCCGCTCATGCGGTCGATGCTCACACGCTGCCGGGGCGGGCGGCACGTTCGTGACGACATGTGTCGGGTGCCAGTCGGTCGGGGTAGCGTCCGCGCCATGCAGACCTTCCTGCCGTACGCCGACTTCCGGGCATCCGCCGAGGTCCTCGACGACCGGCGGCTCGGCAAGCAGCGGGTCGAGACACTGCAGGTGATGCGCGCACTGACGCTCCCCGACTACGGCTGGCAGCACCACCCGGTGACGGCGATGTGGCGCGGCTACCGTCCGGCGCTGATGGCGTACCAGGAGGCCACGTGCCGCGTCTGGGCCGAGCGCGGGTACGCAGACACCTGTCTCGAGAAGACCCTGCTCGACCTGGGCCGCGTGCCGGAGGACCTGGTGGCGTACGAGCGCGGCGACGTGCCGATCCCGCCGTGGAACGACGACGAGGCCCTGCACGTCTCGCACCGGTCGAAGCTCGTGCAGAAGGCGCCGGAGCACTACCGGGAGCTGTTCCCCGACGTGCCGGACGACCTGGACTACGTCTGGCCGGGGACCCCCGAGCCGGCGACGCCCACCGTCTGACCGTCAAGCGACCGCCCGGCTCTCAGGCGACCGGTATCCAGCGGCCGCCCTCACGCCGGGTGACCACGTCGGAGCGGATCTCGACGACGTCGCGCAGCCCGTCGACGGTGGCGTCCCGCACGGCTGCGGCGGCCCGGTCGTCCTCGGCCTCGAAGCGCACGACGGCGCACGGCACACCGCGGAGCAGTCGGACGTCCTCGGCCTCGACCACGGCGTGTTCGCGTACCAGGCATGCTGCGGCGGGCAGGACGGCGTCCGGGGCCGTGCCGGACGCCAGGGCACCGATCGCCAGGGTCACGCGGTACGAGGGCATGCACCGACGCTACCGGGGAACCGGAACCCGCCGTGGGCTGCAGGGGAACCGACGCCGCTGGAGAGGTGCGGACGTCGACCCACGGCGGGATCGCGGTGTACGGCGGGACACGACGACAGGGGAACGTCGCGCCCCGCGCCGGACGCCGATCAGGGGGTCGACATCCGGTCTGGGTCCACCGCGCGGCTCGGTTCAGGGGAACCGCACGGTGGTGGACCTCAAGGGTGTTCGGTGTCCTCTCGGTACCGGTCCGTCTCGGTCGGTGCAGGCATCGACCAGTGGGCGGCGGCTGGCCGGACCATCGGGAGCAGGGCACTCCCGGCGGTCGCGAGCGCTCCGACCACGGCGATGAGCCCGAGCGGGGCCGTGCCGAGGTCGTGCTGCGCTGCCAGGGCGAGCGCGACGAGGGTGGCCGGCGCCGGCAGGAGCTGCACCGCTCGGAAGCGGTCGTCCCGTCGTGTCCGGGTCACCATCACGTTCGCCATGACGACACTCTGACGCAGATCGGTTGTCCGCAGAAGAGGGGACACGTACCCAGAGATGGAGTAGAACGTCTAGTACACCTCAGCCGAGGGCGCGGACGGTCGCCACGGCGTCGGCCACGGCCCCCACGACGAACGGGACATCGCCGGCCGTGAGCGTCGCGTCGAACGTCAGACGGAGCGCGGTCCGGGCCACGTCCTCGGGGATCCCGAGCGCCGTGAGCACGTGCGAGGCTTCCGTGCTGCCCGCTGCGCAGGCGCTGCCCGACGACGACACGACGTCGCGCTGCTCGAGCTCGAGCAGGACGGTCTCGCCGTTGACGCCCGGGAAGCAGAACGACGCGTGCCGGGGCAGCCGGTGCTCCCGCGACCCGGAGACGAACGCACCGGGGACGGCGGCGAGCACGCCGTCGAGCACCGCGTCGCGCACCGTGGTCGCCGTGCCTGCCCCCGACCGCACCGTCTCCGCCGCCAGCCCGAGCGCCGTGGCCACCGCCACCGCTCCGGCCACGTCCTCGGTGCCGGACCGCCGGCCCCGTTCCTGACCACCGCCGTGCAGCAGCGGCTCGAGCGGGACGCCGGAACCCACGGCGAGCACGCCGGTGCCCTTCGGAGCACCGAGCTTGTGCCCGGACAACGACAGCGCGTCGACGCCCAGGGTCCCGAGGCCGATCGGCAGCCAGGGCGCGGACTGCACGGCGTCGGTGTGGAACCGCGCCCCGACCTCGTGCGCCACCGCGGCGAGCACGGGGACGTCCTGGACGGTGCCGATCTCGTTGTCGGCGTGCGCGATCGAGACGAGCGTGGTGTCGGGGCGGAGCGCCGCGCGCAGCACCGCCGGGTCGACGCGGCCGTCCGGCCCGACGGGCAGCACGGTGACGTCGAAGTCGTGGAAGCGGGCGAGGTAGGCGCAGCTCTCGAGCACGGCCTCGTGCTCGATGGCGCTCGTGACCACGTGCCGACCGCGGGGCGCGGCGAGGGCGATCCCCTTGATCGCGGTGTTCGCCCCCTCGGTGCCGCCGGTGGTGAAGACGACCTCGGAGGGCCGGCACCCGAGCACCGCGGCGACGGCGGCCCGTGCGGCGGTGAGTCCTCGCGCGGCCTCGTCCCCGACCCCGTGCGTCGACGAGGGGTTGCCGAACACCCCCGTCAGGTAGGGCCACATCGCCTCGAGCACCTCGCGGCGGACCGGGGTGGTGGCCGCGCGGTCCAGGTAGAACACGACTAGCCCTGCACGGGCACCGCGACGTGCTCGGGCACCGCGACGTCGATGTCGAGCCCCAGGTCGAGCGCCCGCGCCGAGTGGGTCAGCGCCCCGACCGAGATGACGTCGACGCCGGTGGCCGCGATCGCCGCGACGGTGTCGAGCGACACGCCTCCCGAGGCCTCGACGAGCGCGCGCCCGGCGACGATCCCGACCCCGGTCACCAGGTCGTCGGGGGTGAAGTTGTCGAGCATGACCGTGTCGACCCCGGCCGCGACGACTGCTTCGATCTGGTCGATGCGGTCGACCTCGACCTCCACGTGCACGGTGTGCCCGAGCCGCTGGCGGGCCTGGGCGATCGCGTCGCCGATGCCGATCCCGCCGGCCAGGAGCACCGCCAGGTGGTTGTCCTTGGCGAGCACGGCGTCGGAGAGCGAGGTGCGGTGGTTGTGTCCGCCACCACACCGGACGGCGTACCGCTCGAGTGCTCGGAGGCCCGGCGTCGTCTTCCGGGTGTCGACGATCCGCGCAGCGGTGCCCGCGGCGGCGGCGACGTGGGCCGCGGTGACCGTGGCGATGCCCGACATCCGCTGCACCAGGTTGAGGGCGACCCGTTCGGCCCGCAGCACGGCCCGCGCCGACCCGGTCACGGTCGCGAGGACGTCGCCCGCCGCGAAGTGCGTGCCGTCGGCGACGTGCACCACGGCCTGGATCGACGGGTCGACGGCGTGCATCACGGCGACGAACACCGCGCCGCCGCTCAGCACGCCCGGCTCGCGCGCGCCGAGGGTCGCCGTCGCGGTCGCCTCCACGGGGATCAGGGTCTCGCTGGTGACGTCGCCCCAGGGCGCGTCCTCCTCGAGCGCGGTCTCGATCACGCGACGGAGCGCGTGCGGCGGGATGGTGCCGGGGTCGGTGGTCATGCGGGTACCTCCTGCGGGACGGCTGCGGAACCGTCGGCGCGTTCGTGGGCGTGCTGGTCGGGACCGGCGTCGGTGCGGTCGGCGACCCAGGCGTACGAGGCCGGGGCGGCGGGGTCGGTGTCGGGGTGGTCGGTGCGGGCGTGCGCCCCGCGGGACTCGGTGCGGGCCTCGGCGGCGAGCGCGACGAGTCGGGCCAGGTCGAGGAGCGCACGGTCCTCGTGCTCGCGCACGCCGCCGCCGGTCGGCGCGGTCAGCGCGTCGAGGTCGCGGCGCGCGCTCGCCAGCCCGACGGCGTCACGGAGCAGGCCGACGCGGTCCGTCATGACGGACTGGACCGCCTGCCGGACGGCACCGGCGTCGTCGAGGCGGGTCGCGCCTCCAGGCCGGGTCGGACTGGGCCCACGCCTGCCGGTTCCGGCGCGCTGCGGAGCCTGCGGAGCGGCGTGACGGCCGAGCAGGTGGGGGGAGGAAGGGGTCGCGTCGGCCGCTCGGGGCACGCTGGTGACGTGGAGACCGGCGTCCCCGCGCAGGCGGAGCAGGCCGGGTCGCGGTGCGGCGACCGCGTCCGCTGCGCGGACCGCGAAGACGAGCCCCTCGAGCAGGGAGTTCGAGGCGAGCCGGTTGGCGCCGTGGACCCCGGTGCAGGCGGCTTCACCGACGGCGAGGAGTCCGGGCAGGCTGGTGCGGCCCTCGGCGTCGGTGGCGATGCCGCCCATCGAGTAGTGCGCGGCCGGTGCGACCGGGACGCCCTCGCGGGTCCAGTCGAAGCCGGCGGCGCGGGTGGCCCGGGTGAGTCCGGGGAACCGGGTGACCAGGAACCCGGCGTCGAGGCCGGTGGCGTCGAGGAGCACGGGTGCGCCGCCCTGGTCGCGCACCGCGGCGGCGATCCCGCGGGCGACGACGTCACGGGGGGCGAGCTCGGCGTCCGGGTGCACGTCCGTCATGAAGCGGTGTCCGGCGGCGTCGCGGAGGACGGCACCTTCACCGCGGACGGCTTCGGACACCAGGCCGCCGCCGGGGACCGCCAGCCGCGTCGGGTGGAACTGGACGAACTCCAGGTCGGCGAGGACGGCGCCGGCTCGCCAGGCGGCGGCGACCCCGTCGCCCGTCGCCACCAGGGGGTTCGTCGTCTCGCGGTACAGGTGCCCCGCTCCCCCGGACGCGATGACGACGGCGTCCGCGTCGAGCCGGCGGGGTTCTCCGAGCAGGTCCAGGACGTCGGCGCCGACGACTGCCCCGTCACGGACGACGAGGTCGGTCAGGCTGGTGCGCTCCAGGATCGTGACGTGCCGTCGGTGCAGTGCCGCGATGAGGGTGCGCTCGACGGCGGCCCCGGTCGCGTCGCCGTCGGCGTGCACGACGCGCCACCGGCCGTGCGCGGCTTCACGACCGCGGGCCAGGTCGTCGCCGTACCGGTCGAGGGTCGCCGGGTCCGACGACCGGTCGAAGGGCACGCCGAGGGCGAGCAGGTCGCGGACGCGGGCCGGGCCGTCGGTGCACAGGACCTCGACGGCACGCGCGTCGGCACTGCCGGCCGCGGCGACGTGGGTGTCGGCCTGGTGCAGTGCCGCGGAGTCGTCGGCACCGAGCGCCACCGCGATGCCGCCCTGGGCGTACGCGGTGGCGCTGTCGGCGAGCGCCCCCTTCGTCACGAGGGTGACGTCGTGCAGGGCACTGGCGCGGATCGCTGCGGTCAGCCCGGCGATGCCGGAGCCGACGATGACGACGTGCACGGTGGTCTCCCTCGTTCGGTCGGACTCGTGTGTCAGCCGCGGGGCTTCGCCGCGAGCATGCGCTCGAGCGCGACCTTGGCGTCGGCCTGCACGTCGGCGGGGACGACGATCTCGTTGAGGACCTCGCCGCGGACGAGTGCCTCGAGCACCCAGGCGAGGTAGCCCGGGTGGATCCGGTACATCGTCGAGCAGGGGCAGACGACCGGGTCGAGGCAGAAGATCGTGTGCTGCGGGTACTCGGCGGCGAGCCGGTTCACCATGTTGATCTCGGTGCCGATCGCGAAGGTCGTCGGTTCGGTGGCGGCAGCGACGGTCTTCCGGATCAGGTCGGTACTGCCGGCGTGGTCGGCAGCGTCGACGACGGCCATCGGGCACTCCGGGTGCACGATGACCCGCACACCCGGGTGCTCGCGGCGGGCCTGGTCGATCTGGTCGACCGTGAAGCGACGGTGCACCGAGCAGAAGCCGTGCCAGAGGATGACCTTCGCCGCTTCGAGTTCACTCGTCTCGTTGCCGCCGAGGGGCTTCCGGGGGTTCCACATCGGCATCAGGTCGGTGCTGATGCCCATCGCCTTCGCGGTGTTGCGGCCGAGGTGCTGGTCGGGGAAGAACAGGACGCGCTGCCCGCGCTCGAAGGCCCACTCGAGCACCGTCGCTGCGTTCGACGAGGTGCAGACGATGCCGCCGTTGCGCCCGCAGAAGGCCTTGAGGTCGGCGGCGGAGTTCATGTAGGTGACCGGGATCACGGGCACGCGGCCGTCGGCGTCGGGCTCGGTGCCGTACGCGGCGGTGAGCTCGGCCCACGCGGCCTCGACGCTGTCGATGTCGGCCATGTCCGCCATCGAGCAGCCGGCGGCCAGGTTCGGCAGGATCACGCGCTGGTCGTCGCGCGCCAGGATGTCGGCGGTCTCGGCCATGAAGTGCACGCCGCAGAACACGATCGCCTCGGCGTCGGGCTTGGTCAGGGCGGCGTTCGCGAGCTGGAACGAGTCACCGAGGAAGTCCGCGTGCCGGACGACCTCGTCGCGCTGGTAGAAGTGCCCGAGGACGACGACCCGGTCGCCGAGGGTGGCCTTCGCCCGCTCGATGCGCTCGTGGAGCTCGTCGGTCGGGGCCGTCTTGTACTCGTCGGGCAGGACGCCCTGGCGCGGGGCACTCGTCGGGATGACGTCGGACATCGACGATCCCGGGCCGTACCCGGGGCGGGAGTCGAAGTCCCACGTCGGCATCGCGAGGTCGGGCGTGCAGGTGCTGCCGCCGGCCTTGCCGTTGGAGATGAGCTCGATCGTCGTGGCGATGGACACGGGGTTTCCTATCGGTTCCGCTGCTGGTGCTGATCGGCCCCGGTCTGCAGCGGGCCGTTGTCCGCGTAGGCCAGGTCGGGGTTCGAGCGGTACAGCCGAGCCGGACGGTGCCGGCCCCCGCTCGTGGTCTCGTCGGTCGGCAGGACCGCGTCGGTCTTCTCGACCTGCCGACGGAAGTTCGCGGGGTCGAGTGCTCGGCCGAGCACCGCCTCGTACACGCCGCGGAGTTCGGCGAGGGTGAACCGGTCACCGAGGAACGCCTGCGCGATCCGCGAGTACGACATCTTGTTGCGCAGCCGCCACAGGGCGTACTCGACGATGCGGTCGTGGTCGAAGGCGAGCGGCGGGTGCTCGTCGGCCAGGAACCACCGGACGTTCCAGTCGTCGGGCACGACGTTCGCCTCGTCCGGGTGCACGAGCGCCCAGTACACGATCGACACGACCCGGCTCGGGGAGCGTCCGACGTCGCCGAACGCGTAGAGCTGCTCGAGGTAGCGCGGCTGGACGTTCGTCGTCTCGCGCAGTCGGGCGGCCGCCGAGTCCTCGAGCCCCTCGTCGTCGCCGACCCAGCCGCCGGGGAGCGCCCAGGATCCCTCGAACGGTTCGGCGACGCGACGCACGAGTGGCATCCACAGCGCCGGCGCACCGGTGTCGGGGTGCGGGCGCAGCGCCACGATCACGGTGGAGACCGCGACGCGGATGCCTGGTTCGTCCATGAGAGAGATAGTGTCAATCTGACTCGAAGTGTTCGGGTTGGGATGACAGTATCACTGCCGACGGGGTGCGCTCGTCACGAGCCGGAAACAGATCGTCACGGGGCCGAAAACTCCCGGGAGCACGCCGCGGTTAGCGTGGAGGGCATGACGACGGTGACGAGGGTGCATGCCGTGGTGTCGGGGACCGTCCAGGGGGTCGGCTTCCGGTACTGGACCGCTCGGAAGGCCGACGGGCTCGACCTGGTCGGCTACGCGAGGAACCTCTGGGACGGCACGGTCGAGGTCGAGGCCGAGGGCCCCTCGGTCGCGGTCGACTCGCTGATGGCGTGCCTGCGCACCGGGCCGCCGTCGGCGACCGTGACCGACGTCTCCCTGCGGTCGGTCGTGCCGCACGGGGACGCCGACGGGTTCGCGATCCTGCACTGAGCGGACACGCCCGACGTCGCGCGGGCACGTCGGGGGCGGTGCCGATCGTCCACCTGCGGACGTCGCCAGCGAAGCGGAATAATCGCATCCACTCAGGGAGTTGGCCTGTCTGCGCGTCCTGCGCCACACCCGTTCCACCCGTCGTGACCCACCAGGAGCACCCGCATGACCCAGGCCGTCGATTCCGCCCCCCGCACGGGAAGCGTCTCGCAGCCGTCCGCTGCCGAGACCCGACTCGTGATCGGGCTGCTGCTCGTCTCCGCGTTCGTCGTCATCCTCAACGAGACGATCATGGGCGTGGCGCTGCCCCGGCTCATGGACGACCTCGACATCAGCGCCGCGACCGGTCAGTGGCTGACCACCGGCTTCCTGCTCACCATGGCGGTCGTCATCCCGATCACCGGGTTCCTGCTGCAGCGGTTCAACACCCGCCCGGTGTTCGTCTGGGCCATGGGCCTGTTCTCGGTGGGCACGCTGATCGCCCTGCTCGCCCCCGGGTTCACGGTGCTGCTCATCGGCCGCATCGTGCAGGCCAGCGGCACCGCGATCATGATGCCGCTGCTCATGACGACGGTCCTGACCCTCGTCGACCCCGCGCACCGTGGCCGCATCATGGGCAACATCTCCATCGTCATCTCGGTCGCACCGGCGATCGGCCCGACGATCTCCGGCCTGATCCTCAACGCCTTCTCGTGGCGCTGGCTGTTCGGCTTCGTGCTGCCCATCGCGATCGCGGCGCTCATCCTCGGCATGGTCAAGGTGCAGAACGTCTCGACGCCGCGCAAGGCGCCGATCGACGTCGTCTCGGTGGTGCTCTCCGCCTTCGCGTTCGGCGGCATCGTCTACGGCCTGTCCAGCATCGGTGAAGCCGGCGCGACCGGTCCGCTCGTCCCGGTGACCGCCCTGGTCGTCGGCGCCGTCGCCCTCGCGGTGTTCATCGTCCGGCAGACGCGCCTGCAGCGCACCGACAGCGCCCTGCTCGACCTGCGCACGTTCCGCACCCGCGGCTTCACGGTGCCGATCGTCGCGATGGGTCTGAGCTTCATGGCCATGTTCGGCACGCTCATCCTGCTGCCCATCTACCTGGAGCGCGTCCTCGGGCTCGAGGTCCTGCAGGTCGGCCTGCTGCTGCTCCCCGGTGGTCTGCTGATGGGCCTGCTCTCCCCCATCGTCGGTCGCATCTACGACCGCCGCGGCCCGCGCGTGCTGCTCATCCCCGGATCGATCATCGTCAGCGCCGTGCTCTGGGCGCTCTCCACCGTCGGCGTCGACACGAGCGTGTGGTTCGTCCTCGGTGCGCACGTGGTGCTGAGCATCGGGCTGGCCCTGACCTTCACGCCGCTGTTCACCGCGGCGCTCGGCGGGCTGCCCCCGAAGCTGTACTCGCACGGCAGCGCGGTGCTCGGCACGGCGCAGCAGCTCGCCGGTGCAGCGGGCACCGCCCTGTTCGTCACGCTGCTGACGATCGGTGCGGCCACCGCCGTCGAGGGCTCCGGTGCCCGTGGGGTCCAGGTGGCCACCGCGTCGGGCGTCGGTACCGCCTTCATGGTCGGTGCGATCATCTCGCTGTTCGGCATCCTGGCGTCGGTGTTCGTCCGCCGACCCGAGGTGCCCGAGGGCGCGCCGACGCCCCCGCCCGCGCACTGACCGACGGACCCCGCCGGGCGCCGACCCCGTGACGGGGACCGGCGCCCGGCTCACACCCGGCTCGCGCCGGGCGCCGGACTGCGTGGCAGGGTGGGCGCCATGCGGTCGACGACGAGCGAGCTCAACTGGTCCGGCACGGTCACGTACACGGCCGAACGGGTCGTCCGTCCGTCGTCGATCGACGAGGCCGCCCAGGTCGTGGCGGACGCCGAACGGGCGCACGGACTCGGCACCCGGCACTCCTTCAACGACGTCGCCGACTCCCCGGGCGTCCTGCTCGACCTGACCGGGATCCCCACCGACCTGGTCGTCGACGCCGAGCACCGCTCGGTGACGCTCGGTGCCGGCACCCGGTACGGCGACGTCGCGTCCGACATCGACCGCGCCGGGTTCGCCCTGCACAACACCGGATCACTGCCGCACATCTCCGTCGGGGGCGCGGTCGCGACCGGTACCCACGGCTCCGGCACGGCGCTGGGGTCACTCGCCACCGCCGTGCGCGCGTTCGAAGTGCTCGGTCCGGACGGCTCCGCCCGGACGATCGACCGGACGGACCCCGGGTTCGACGGTGCGGTGCTGCACCTCGGCCTGCTCGGCATCGTGACCCGGGTGACCCTCGACGTCGAGCCCACCTACCGGATGCGTCAGGACGTCTACGGCGCGATCCCCTGGGACACCTTCACGGCGAACGTCGCCGAGGTGCACGCCGCCGCGTACTCGGTGTGCGCGTACACGGTGTTCGGTGACGCGATCACCGAGGTCCTGGTGAAGTCGCGCGTGCCCGAGGGGGCCGAAGACGTGCCGGTTCCGGACGCGCTGGCCGGGGCGCCCCGCCTGCCCGGCACCCCCGGCGACGACCACCGGACCGCGCGCGACGGCTCCGTCGGCCCGTGGTGGGACCGGCTGCCGCACTTCCCGATCGGGTCGGTCCCGAGCCACGGATCCGAGGTGCAGAGCGAGCACTTCGTCCCGCTCCGGCACGCGGCTGGAGCCCTCGACGCGCTCCGAGGACTGGCGGACCGGATCCAGCCGCACCTGCACGTCTGCGAACTCCGGACGATGGCCGCGGACGACCTCTGGCTCAGCCCGACCCAGGGCGAGGACGTCCTCTGCATCGCGTTCACCTGGCAGAAGCACCCGGCCGAGGTCGCCGCGCTCCTGCCCGACCTGGAGGCCCGGCTCGCGCCCTTCGACGGCCGCCCGCACTGGGGCAAGATGAGCTCGCTCGACCACGCGGCGATCGCCGCGCTGTACCCGCGGCTGGCGGACTTCCGCGACCTCGTCGCCCGAGCCGACCCGGGTCGGACGTTCGCATCCGCATTCGGCGAGCGGGTGCTCGGGACCTGACCCGGGCCTCCAGGCCGCGCAGCGCAGTGCCGCGCAGTGCCGCGCAGTGCCGGGCAGTGCCGGGCAGTGCTGCCGTCGCCCCGCCGGAGGTCAGATCGACGTGAACGCGAGCGGCGTGATCGTCCGCGTCTCACCGTCCCAGTGCCGGACACCGCCCACGTCCAGCGTCTCCGGCAGCGGCACGGCACGCAGCGCCGCGACCGCCCGTGGCAGGTCCTCGTCGCGCACCCGGCGGGCCAGCGTGACGTGCGGCGACCAGTGCCCGGGCACCGACGTCTCGACGCCGCCGGGCGCGATCGCGTGCACCTCGTCGTGGAAGGTGGTGAGCGCTGTGTCGAGGACCACCGCGCGCACGAGCACCGAACGGCCGGCGCCCGCGGGGAAGAGCAGCAGCCCGCCCAGCCGGATCGACGTCGGGACCGAGGTGCGGAACCCGGCGGGCACGGGCAGCGTCTCCCCGGCGGCCAGGGTGACGTGCGGCGCGTTCGACGGGGACGGGTGTCGCCCCAGGCTCGGCAGGTCGGCGTCGATCAGGGCCTGCCAGGCCGACCGCACGGCGGCGTCCGACTCCGGGCCGAGGACGAGTTCGATGCTGCGCACGGTCCGAGTCAACCAAGTCGTGTCGGGACGCGTCCTGCGACGCACGCGGCACGGGTCGAGTGCTGCGTAACACGACGGAACGGAACTCGCTCCGGCGGTGGGGCGCAGGTCACACTCGTCTCCACGCCGCGGACCACCGCGGCTCCCCCGCACGCACGGCCCACGAGGAGCACCAGCATGTCCGCAGCCCCAGCACTGCCCGAGAAGCCGAAGGGCAAGCGTCCGATCGGCTGGATCGTCGCCGCCGCGATCGTCGTCGTGGCCATCGTCGTCGCCGTGGTCGTCGGAGCCCTGCGCTCCGGCAGCGACGGTGCCGGTGCCGCCGGCGACGCCGCGCCGAAGACCGTCACGATCGGTGTCTCGGACAAGTCGCTCGGCTACTGGAGCACGTACACGAAGCTGGCGAAGGAGAAGCTCAACGTCACGGTCAAGCTGACGAACTTCTCGGACTACTCGCTGCCGAACCCCGCGCTCAAGGACGGCCAGCTGGACATCAACCAGTTCCAGCACATCCAGTACCTGGCGGACTACAACGTCACGTCCGACGACGACCTGCAGCCCATCGGCTCCACCGCCGTGTACCCGCTGCCGCTCTACGCGACGAAGTACGACAAGCCGTCCGAGCTGCCCGCGAACGCGAAGGTCGCGATCCCGAACGACTCGATCAACCAGGCCCGTGCGCTCCTGATCCTGCAGGCGGCGGACCTGATCACGCTCAAGGACGGTGGCTCGGCGTTCTCCACCGCGGACGACATCGAGACGAAGAAGGTCGACGTCCAGCCCCTCGACGCCTCGCAGACCGCGAACGCGCTGCAGCAGGGCTCCGTCGCCGCCGCCGTCGTGAACAACAACTTCGCCACCGCGGCCGGCCTGCCGATCTCGGACGCGATCTACCAGGACGACCCCTCGAGCGCGACCGCTGCCCCGTACGTGAACGTGTTCGCCGTCCGCGACGAGGACAAGGGCAACAAGACCTACCTCGAGCTGGCGGAGCTGTTCCAGGACGACGCCGTGCAGAAGGCCTTCGCGAAGGACCTGCCCGAGGCCGTCGCCCGCGACGAGAGCGCCTCGAAGCTGCAGGACGAGCTCGCCCAGGTCGAGCAGGACGCGAAGGCGGCCAAGCAGTAGTGCCGGTCCTCGTCGAACTCCGCGGCGTCTCGAAGCACTACCGCCGCGCCGACACCGGCGAGACCGTGGTGGCCGTCGAGGACGTCTCCCTGGACGTGCACCAGGGAGAGGTCCTCGGCGTCATCGGGTACTCCGGTGCCGGCAAGTCCACCCTGGTCCGCCTGGTCAACGCACTCGAGCTGCCGAGTTCCGGCACGGTCACCGTCGCGGGCCGCGAGCTGACGGCGATCCCCGAGCGGGACCGCCGTCTGGCACGTCGGAACATCGGGATGATCTTCCAGCAGTTCAACCTGTTCCGGTCCCGCACGATCGCCGGCAACGTCGCGTACCCGCTCAAGGTCGCCGGTGTGCCGAAGGTCGAGCGGGACCGCCGTGTCGCCGAGCTGCTCGACTTCGTCGGCCTGCTCGAGCGTGCCCACGCCTACCCGGAACAGCTGTCCGGCGGCCAGAAGCAGCGCGTCGGCATCGCCCGCGCCCTGGCGGCGTCGCCCGACCTGCTGCTCGCCGACGAGGCCACCAGCGCCCTGGACCCGGACACCACGTCCGAGGTGCTCGCGCTGCTGCGCCGGGTGAACCGGGAGCTCGGCGTCACGATCATCGTCATCACGCACGAGATGGACGCCGTCCGGCAGATCGCCGACCGGGTCGCCGTGATGGAGCAGGGCCGGGTCGTCGAGGTCGGGGATGTCTACGACGTGTTCTCCGCACCGAAGACCGGTGCCGCGCAGCGCTTCGTCCGCACCGCGCTGCACGACCGGCCCTCACCCGAGACGCTCCGGCGTCTCCGGGACCGGCACCCGGGTCGGCTCGTCACGGTGCAGATCACCGACGAGGCCGGGCTGCAGAACCGCATCGACGCCGCGTTCCGTGCCGCCGGGGTCACCGCAGAGCTGGTCTACGGCGGGGTCGGCGAGATCCGGGAGCGTCGGATCGGCTCGCTCACCTACGAGCTGAGCGCAGCGGGCGGTGCCTCCGGCGGGCCGGGCGGGCCGGGCGGGCCCAGCGGGCCCGGAGTGCCCAGCGGGCCCGGAGCGTCCGGCGGGCCCGGGGTGACCGGCGGTTCCGACGCCATCGACCGGGCAATCGCCGCGCTCCGCGCCGACGGCGTCACCACCGACGAGGAGGCCGCCGCGTGAACAACAACTCGTTCCAGAGCGTGATCGACACGTTCGACGTCTTCCTGGCAGCGATCAGCGACACCATCGTGATGTCGCTGATCTCGCTGGTCATCGCCGGGGTCATCGGCCTCGCGCTCGGCCTGCTGCTCTACGCGACCCGGCCGGGCAACGTGCTCGGCAACCGCACCGCGTACACGGTGCTCAACGTGTTCGTGAACCTGATCCGCCCGATCCCGTTCGTGATCTTCCTCGCCGCGATCGCCCCGTTGTCGCGGGTCGTCGTGCAGACCACGATCGGCGTCCCCGCGGTGACCTTCGCGATCTCGCTGGCCGCGGCCTTCGCGGTGTCCCGGATCGTCGAGCAGAACCTGCTGTCGGTCGACCCGGGCGTCGTCGAGGCGGCTCGGGCCTCGGGCGCGCACCCCGTCTCGATCCTGCTGACCGTGCTCATCCCCGAGGGTCTCGGCCCCCTGATCCTCGGCTACACGTTCATCTACATCGGCATCGTCGACATGACGGCGCAGGGTGCGTTGATCGGTGGCGGCGGCCTCGGCGAGTACGCGATCACCTACGGCTCGCAGCGCTACGACTGGTGGGTGGTCTACGTCTCGGTGGCGGCGATCGTCGTCATCGTGCAGCTCGGCCAGTTCATCGGCAACCGCTTGGCGCGGGCGACCCTGCGCCGCTGACCCGCGGTCGCGGGCTCTGCGGGCGACCGCCTGGAGGCCCGGTGCCGGTCCACGCGACCGGCACCGGGCCTCCAGTGCGTTGCGGGCTGAACGGGCGCGCCCAGCGTCGTCCGCCGAGCGGTCACGACTCCCCGCTCACGTCCGCCGGCTGGTCGCGCCCCCGGAACGCGGCGTCGACACGCCCGACCGCCCACCACCGAGCGGTCACGACTCCCCGCTCACGTCCGCCGAGGTCGCACGAACCGTCGCCCGCCGGGCCGCCAGCCGACACTTCGTGACCAGCCGGCGGCACACCCGCGGCAGGTCGCACCCTCGGAACGCGACACCGACACGCCCGACCGCCCACCGCCGAGCGGTCATGACTCCCCGCGCGCGACCGCCGAGGTCGCACGAACCGTCGCCCGCCCGGCCGCCAACCGACACTTCGTGACCAGCCGGCGGCACACCCGCGGCACGTCGCGCACCCGGCCGCCAGCCGACACTTCGTGACCAGCCGGCGATGCGCGCGCTGCAGGTCGCGCCCCCGGAACGCGACGCCAACACGCCCGACCGCCCACCACCGAGCGGTCGCGACTCCCCGCTCGCGTCCGCCGAGGTCGCACGAACCGTCGCCCGCCGGGCCGCCAACCGACAGTTCGTGACCAGCCGGCCATGCGCGCGCGGCATGTCGCGCGACCGCGGTAGCCAGCGGCCAGCGCCTGAGGGCACCCGGTCAGGCGGCGGGAGCCTCGACGGTGGTGACGGCGCCGGTCTCGCCCGGGTGCTCGTAGTGCGCTCGCACCAGGATCGGACGGTGGTCGGAGATGCCCGCCGGCAGGGTCTCGACGCCGGCGATGTGCAGCCCGACGCTCGTCGCGAAGTCGAAGTGGCCCGTGAACTTTCGGTAGCGCAGGTACGTCGGCTGGTCGGACAGCGACAATGCAAACCCGCCCTGCTCGATCTTGCGACGCAGGTTCGTCTGGAACCACGGGTAGTTGAAGTCGCCGACCATGACCGCGGGGACGTCCTTCGCGAGCTCGCGCAGGAACTGGTGCGCCGCCTCGATCTGCTTGCGGCGCAGGGAGTTCGTCGCGGTCAACGGTGAGGCGTGGAACGACGCGACGACGACCTCGGCGTCGGCCTCGGTGTCGCGCAGGTGCATCGCGATGAGCCGTTCGTGCGCGGGTGCGAGGACCCGGTCGTGCAGCGACTTCTGCAGCGAGTGGATGCTGAAGTCCTGCACCTCGAAGCGGTCGTCGCGCTTGTAGATCGCGAGCCCGAGTCGGTTGGTGCGGGTCGACGCGGCGAGCGACAGGCCGCCGATCGACGGAGCGAGGTCGTTGCTGTCGCACTCCTGCACGCACAGGACGTCGGCGTCGGATGCCTCGGCCAGTGCGGCGAGCTCGCCGTTGGCGGTGTGCTCGCGGAGGTTGTAGCTGACGACACGGAGCTGCGTGGGCTGCACGGTCTGGTCCGATGCGATCGTGCTCTGCTGCTCTGGCGCGGCCATGCTGCCTTCCTGTCCGGGTGTTCCGGTCACCCTGCCGCGGTCACCGTACTCGGGTACCGCGGACGGTTGCTGAGACTGTAACGCCTGCCGGGTTTCGTCCGTGTGACCGTGACGGAAACGGACAGCGGCGGGATCAGACGCGGACACGGCGGACCGGACGGACGGTGTCGCCCGCTGAGCGACTCATCAGGATGCCCTCGACGCAGGCGACCACGAGCAGGGCGGCGATGACCCAGAAGGCCACCGTGTACGGTCCGTCGCCCCCGAGCCCCGAGGCCGCGCGGATGACCACCGCGGCGACGGCGACCCCGAAGCCCGCGGCGGTCTGCTGCAGGGTCGACGACAGCGTGTTCGCCGGGGTCATGTCTGCTTGCTCGACGTCGGCGAAGGCGATGGTGTTGTAGGCCGTGAAGCCGACGGAGCGAGCAGCACCGCTGACGACGAGCAGCACGGCGAGCAGCCAGAACGGGGTGTCCTCGGTCATGAACGCCATCGCGACCACGGTCAGCGCGGCGATGGCCGACGACACGATGATCACCGGGCGGTAGCCCCACCAGCGCAGGAACGGGGTCGTCATCGGCTTGATGCCGAGGTTGCCGACGAACACCCAGAGCACCGCTGACCCGGCGAGCACGGCGCTCCAGCCCCAGGCGTCCTGGAACAGCAGCGGGAGCACGAACGGCACCGCGGACACCGCCAGACGGAACAGGCTGCCGCCGGCGTGCGACACCCGGAACGTCTCGAGCCGGAACGCGTCGAGCCCCATGATCGGGTGCGGCGCCCGACGGAAGTGCCGGATCGCGAACCAGCAGCAGACGGCTCCGACGACACCGGACACGACGACGGCCAGGACCGGGATGACGTCGAGTGCGAGCAGGGACGCCATCACGACGAGCGAGCCGAGCCCGACGCAGGCGAGCAGCGACCCGAACCAGTCGAACGGCACCCGCTGCGCCGCACGCTCCTGCGGGACGAGCACCAGGGCGGCGACGAACGCGATGACGCCGAGCGGGATGTTGATGAGGAAGATCCAGTGCCACGACAGCGTCTCGACGAGCACGCCGCCGATGAACGGCGCGATGATCGGGGCGGCGAGGGCCGGCCAGGTCAGGATGGCGATGGCGGTGACGAGTTGTTCGCGCCCGGCGCTCCGGAGCACGACGAGCCGGCCGACGGGCACCATGAGCGCTCCGCCGAGGCCCTGCAGGATGCGCCACAGCGTCAGCTCCACCAGCCCGGTCGACAGCGCGCACAGTGCGGACGCGATCGTGAACAGCGCGATGGCCCCGGCGAAGACGGTCCGCGAACCGATCCGGTCGGTGAGCCAGCCGGACACCGGGATGAACACCGCGAGGGTGACGAGGTAGGCGGTGATCGCGACACCGACCGCGGCGGAGTCGACTCCGAGGTCACGCCCCATCGCCGGCGCGGCGGTCGCCAGGATGGTGCCGTCCAGCAGCTCCATGAAGTAGGCCCCGGCCACCAGCACGGCGACCGCAGTGCTGCCCGTCCGTCGTCTGGGTGTCGTCGCCGTCGTCGTCATCGCCCATCGAGACTATGCCCGCGGACGTCCCTGTCGTCACGACGTCGCCCGTCCCCACGCGGAACCAGGCGTCTGGACGGCGCGTGGAACGAGCCACCCACCGCACTCGGCACCGGCCGTCCACCGGGCGCGAGGTGGGATGCACGACGCAGGTCGGACCTCCAGGCGCGGTTCGGGGCGATCCTCACGCTCGGGCCGACTACCCTGGCCGGGTGCCGACCCGACCACCCGAACGCCGAGGAACTCGCGCGTGAGCCGCACCGACAGTGCCGGCGTGCTCGCCGGACGGTGGTCCGCCGGCCGACGGCGTGCCCTCGACACCGTGACGTCGCTGCCGGCGTGGGCGGCGGTCCTGCTCGTCTGGACCGGCGGCCGGGTGCTGTCCACACTGTGGCTCGCGCTCGCGTACCCGCTCATCGGTCGTGCCCTGCCGGACAACGCGATCTGGGGCAACGAACACGGGTTCGGCGCGTTCCTGGTCGCCTGGGACGGGCAGTACTACGAGCAGATCTCGCTGCACGGCTACCCGGATGCCCTGCCCCTCGACGCTGCCGGCAACGTCGCCCAGAACGCCTGGGCCTTCCTGCCGGCGTTCCCCTTCACCATCCGGGCGCTGACGGCCTCGACCGGGGTGCCCTTCGACCTCGGCGCACCGCTGGTCGCGATCGTCGCCGGCCTGCTCGCCACCTTCTTGCTGCACCGGCTGGTGCGGGACCGGGCGGGGCACGCAGCGGCGATGTGGGCGGTCTTCTTCTTCAGCTGCGGTCCGTTGTCGTTCCTGCTGCAGGTCGGGTACGCGGAGAGCATGTTCCTCGTGTTGTCGTTCGGGGCGCTGCTCGCGCTGGAACGTCGGCGGTACGCCCTCCTGACCGCACTCGGGGTCGCCGCGGCGTTCACCCGCCCGGGCGCCCTGGCGATCCCGCTCGTGCTCGGCGTCGTCGCGCTCGTCCGGTGGGTCCGGGCGCGGCGGGAGACCGGCCGCGTGTTCGAGGGCTTCCCGCTCCGCGAGCAGGTCGGGGTCGTCGCCGCCGGCCTGACCATGGTCGCCGCCGGACTCGCCTGGCCGGTGATCGCCTCGCACGTCACCGGGACGCCGAACGCGTACCTGGAGACGGAGATGTCCTGGTGGGTGAACTTCATCGGCCGGGTGGACTTCGTGCCGCTGACGCCGTGGTTCCTCATCGCGGGCCGCTGGCTCGGCGTGGGCGGGATCCTGATCGTCGTGTTCCTGCTCGTCTCGTACCCGATCTGGCTGCTCCGGAAGTCGACGCGCCGGCTCGGGCCCACGACGGTGCTGTACTCGGCCGGGTACGCGCTGTACGTGTTCGCGGTGTCGTTGCCGATGGCCTCGACCCCGCGGCTGCTCATGCCGCTCGCGCCGCTGTTCGGGTCGCCCGAGCTGGTCGCGAAGCCCTGGATGCGGTGGACGCTCGTGTCCGCGGCGTTGGCGGGGCAGCCGGTGCTGGTCGCGGTGCTCTGGTTGCTCGGCCCGCCGTGAGCAGCTGACGCGCAGACCGGGCTGGTCTTCGCGCGACGCCGGCGTCTCGTCGCGGCAGGACGCCGGCGTCTTGTCACGACGCCGGCGCCTCGTCTCGTCTCGTCACGACGCCGGCGTCTCGTCGCGGCAAGACGCCGTCGTCTCGTCACGACGCCGCCACGTGCGCATGACGCCCCCGAATCCGGCGGCGTCATGCGCGCGAGGCGGCGCCACAGCAACACGACGGCGTCAGCGCACCAAGCCGGCGCCACAGCACCGCCCCGCACCGGGCCGGCCCCACCACGCCGTCAGAGCCTCAGAGCTCGAGCGTCCCGTGATCGCCCGTGTCCGGCTGGCTCTGCTTGCCGAGTGCCGCCTTGAACATCTGCACCAGGCTGCCGACCGGCCCGGTGTCCTGGGTCCAGTACTCGACCGAGACCCCCTCGACCGTCAGGAGCCGGATCGTCGGGTCCTGACGCCCCTCCGGGAACCACGCTTCGGCGAACGGCGACCACAGCTCGTCGACGACGGAGTCGTCCTGGGTCACGGTCGCGGTCCCGGCGATGGACAGGTACCCGCCCTGCGACTCGATCGAGACGTTGACGTGCGGGTTCCGCGCGATGTCCTCGACCTTCTCGCTGCCGTCCTGCACCAGGAACCGCAGGGTCCCGTGGAACGTCTTGTCCTGCACCGCGAGGGGCCTGGCGTGCAGGTTCCCGTCCTCGCTCACCGTGGTGAGCAGTGCCGTGTGGGCGCCGTGGACGATGTCCGAGATCGCGGCGCGCTGCTCCGTCTGTGTGTCGGTCATGGTGCTCCTTTGCGTCATGCGCCCCGATCCGCCCGACGTGCGACCGTCGGTTCACGGGGCCGTACCGTTCCGACCAGTGTGCCCCTCCGCCGCTGGACGCGTCAGCCCCGCGCGTCGAGGTGGTCCGGTCGAGGTCGGCCTGGAGGCCCGGCGCACCTCCGCCTCGCCGCCCCCGCCCCGGCAGATCCCGGCCGTCGGGCCGCACATGCGTGTGCAGGATGCGACACCACACGCGTCGATCGACAGGTGGAACGTCGTTGCATGCACACGCACCGGATGCGTGTGCATCGAGCGATCGGACACGAGTCGATCGACACGTGCATCGTCGGAACATGCACACGCACGGAACCGACTCCCGGCCGGCCGGGCTCAGACGGGTTCGCGGATGGTGGTCTCGACGTCGACGACCTGCGGGATCTTCGGCATCGAGGCGAAGCCGAACGCCACGGGCGGGTCGAGCGGCGCAAGGTCCCCCAGGGACTCCCCCGCCCAGGTGCCGCGCACACCGGTGACGTCGTGCGCCCCGGTCACGCCGTAGTACTCGCGGCGGCCGTTGCCCGCCGAGCCCGCGGTGCCCGACCCAGGCGCGAGCAGGCGCGCCACGGGGTCGATCGCAGCGAGCCAGCGCGGGTCGCGGGCGATCGGCTTCGGCACGATGCGCAGGATCCGGCCGAGCGGCGAGATCCCGCCGACGTCGATCGAAGCCTGCAGCGCACCGGCGCTCAGTTCGAGGCCGCGGGCGGTGCGGCGGGCGTGGACATCGACGACCGACACCGTGTCGAAGCGGTAGGTGCCGGAGACGTACGCGGCGACGATCTCGTCCGGGGCGAGCAGCACGCTGGTGCCGTCGGGGAGCTCGAGGAACACGTCAGTGAACGGCCCGAACGGCGAGCGGTCCCACATGCCGACGACGATGCGGACGCCCGAGGTCGTGCCGACGCCCATGATCCGCCCGCGGAACCGGCGCTCGACGACGGAGTCGGAGGCGTGACCAGGAACGGGACCGGAGGCGTGGTCGGGGTGTGACGACATGCCCTGGACCGTACCCGCGGCCCCCGTGAGCCGATCTCGGTGGCCGCCCCGGGCCTCCCGGCCGTTGCCCGCGCGCCGCGCTGCCCGCCGGAACCTGCCCGCAAGACACCGGTGCTCACGCTCCGAACACCCGCGAAGGGTGGTGCGGAGTGCGAACACCGGTGTTTTGCGGACCCGGACCGGGACCGGTCGCTAGGCGACGGGGACGGGCTGCGCCAGCAGCTCGCGCACGCGGGGCGCGACCTCGGAGCCGTAGAGCTCGATCGACCGCATCATGTCGGCGTGCGGCAGGCGACCCGTCGCGTACCGCATGTCGAAGCGCGAGGCGCCGAGGATCCGCATGTTGCGTGCGACCTTGCGGGCGACGGTCTCCGGCGAGCCGACGTAGAGCGACCCGCCGGCCGACAGGCTCGCCCGGTACCCGGCGACGTCGAGGGGCGGCCAGCCGCGCTCCCGGCCGAGCTGGTCGGTGACGGCCTTGTGGTACGGCCAGTAGCGCTCGGCGGCCTCTTCGTCGGTGGCCGCCACGAAGCCCGGCGAGTGCATCGCGATGGGCTGCTGCGGCAGGTCGAGCTGCGCGAGGGCCTGGCGGTACAGGCGCGAGAAGGGGGCGAACTGTGCCGGCTGCCCGCCGATGATGGCGAGGAAGAGCGGCATCCCGTAGGACGCGGCACGGATGACCGACTGCGGGGACCCGCCGACACCGATCCAGGTCGGGATGGCGCCGTGCTCGAGCTTCGGGAAGACGTCCTGGTCGACCAGGCCCGCGCGCTTGGTGCCGGACCAGGTGACGGCGTCGCCGCCGCGCAGGGCCGCCCAGAGCTGGAGCTTCTCCTCGAACAGGACCTCGTAGTCGCTCAGCTCGTAGCCGAACAGGGGGAACGACTCGGTGAAGGAGCCGCGGCCCAGGATGACCTCGGCGCGGCCGTTCGACAGCGCGTCCACGGTGGCGAAGCGCTCGTAGACACGGACGGGGTCGTCGGAGGACAGCACCGTGACCGCCGAGCCGATGCGGATGCGCTCGGTGCGGGCGGCGATGGCGGCGAGGACGACCTCGGGGGCGCTGACGACGAAGTCGGCGCGGTGGTGCTCCCCGACGCCGATGAAGTCGACGCCGACCTGGTCGGCGAGGACGGCCTGGTCGACGACGTCGCGGATGCTCTGCGCGTCGGACTGCAGGCTGCCGTCGGCGCGTTCGGTGACGTCGCCGAAGGTGTCGAGGCCGAGCTGCAGGGGCCCGACCCGATCGGGTGCGGGCGGCGGGACGTCCGACGGACGGTCGGTGCCGAATGCGTTGCTCATGGTGTCCTCCTGATCGCATTTCCATGCGTTTGCATCAATGTAGCACGATGCGCCCCAGCGCGCACGGGGTGGGCGACCGGTCCGGCACAGGCCCGGCCGGGGTCGGCCAGCCCGGACGAGTACGGTCACCCGCATGCCGAACCTCCCCGACCAGACCGGACGCCGCATCGTCGTCACCGGATCCAACAGCGGCACCGGACGAGAGGCCGCCCTGCGCCTCGCCGGAGCCGGCGCCAGCGTCGTGCTCGCCGTCCGCAGCACCGAGAAGGGCGAGTCCGCCGCCTCCGGCATCCGCGCCGCCCACCCCGGCGCCGACGTGGAGGTCCGCGAACTCGACCTCGCCGACCTGGCCAGCGTCCGCCGCTTCGCGAGCGGCATCGTGGACGAGGAACGTCCGATCGACGTCCTGGTCAACAACGCCGGCGTGATGGCCCCGCCGGAGCGCTTCGAGACCGTCGACGGTTTCGAGCTGCAGTTCGGCACGAACTTCCTCGGCCCGTTCGCCCTGACGAACCTGCTGCTGCCGTCGCTGCTCCGCGCCGGGGCAGCCCGGACCGGTGCACCCCTGGCCGAGGCACCCCGTGTCGTGACGATGTCGAGCCTCGCCGCGATCCCCGGCCGGATCCGCTTCGCCGACCTGCAGTGGGAGCGCGGCTACAACGGCTGGCGTGCCTACGCGCAGTCGAAGCTCGCCGACCTGCTCCTCGCGCTGCACCTGCACCGCCTGACGGTCGAGGCCGACGTGCCCCTGGTCAGCACCGCCGCCCACCCCGGCTACACCCGGACGAACCTGCAGGCCGCCGGGCGCTCGCTCGGTCGGTCGAAGCCGGTGCGGTCGAGCAACCGCGCGCTGCCCTTCACCCAGGCCGTCGAGCAGGGCACCGAACCGCTGCTCTACGCGGCGGTCGGCCCGAACGCCGTGGGTGGCGCGTACTACGGGCCCTCCGGTCCGTTCGGCATGACCGGTCCGACCACCACCGTGTCGATCCCGGGCTCTGCGCGGAGCGCCGACCTCGCCCGCTCGCTCTGGGCGGTCGCCGAGGACCTCACGGGGACGCGCCCGCCGCTCTAGCCGAGACGCCGTCGTCTCCCCAGGACGCCTCCAGCTCCACGAGACGCCGCCGAATCCGGAGGCGTCTCGTGGACCTGGCGGCGCCTGACAGGCACACCGGCGTCTCGCGCGCTCGAGAACGCAGGGACAGGCGGACGGGAGGCCCGTGGTCGCGCCACCACGGGCCTCCCGTCCGGTGGTGGGGAGCGCACGCTGCACGCCGGCGTCATCCCGAGACGCCCCGGAACGCACGAGACGCCGCCGTTTTCGGCGGCGTCTCGGCGAGACGCCGGCGTCTCGCGACGGGCGCGGGGCGCAGCCGGGAGGCCCGGGTCGGGTCCGGCACGTCGAGCGCGTCAGGCGCGGTGCAGCTCCACCGACCCGTCCAGCCGACCGGGTTCGGTCAGCCGGGCGTGCTGCAGGACGGTGCGGCCCGGCGCGATCGCCGCCGCGACGATCGACAGGGTCGTCATGTGCCCCTCGGTCTCGTGCACGTCGCGGAGGATCGCGTCGGGGTGGTCGCTCGGCAGCGCTGCGGACTCCGCCAGCACGCCGAACCAACCACCCCACCCGTCCCCGGCGTCGGTACCGGCGTCCACGGTGCGGAGTTCGTCGAAGGGGCCGAGCACCGGCGGGCCGGTCGGCGCGTCGACCGAGCGGAAGGCCTCGAGCCACCGACCGATGCGCGGTGCCGCGGGGTCGTCCGCCGCACCGTGGGTGACCATGTGGACGCCGGGACCGAGCTCGGTGGTGCGGACCCGATCGCCGTCCCAGGTCAGCACCGAGGCGCCCTCGGCCGTGGCGCGCACCAGGTTGAAGGCCCGGGTGGTCGGCAGCGTGCCGTCGTGTCCGGGCAGCAGGTCGTCGGCGACGGCGTCCACCGGCACCACCCCGCGGGTCGTCCACGTCCCGTCGGCGCTCGCGACGGGTTCGGCGCGGTTGAGCACCACGGCCAGTCCGGCACGGTCGGACGCGGCGAGCCAGGCTCCGCCGGCGGAACGGTCACGGACACCGCGGACCTCGGGGTCGCGGTCCGGCCACCACGCGGCGGGCGGGTCCCACGGGCGTTCGGGCGACTCGTCCCGCAGGGCCAGGACGGTGACGGGCCACGCGGACCCGGGGTCGACGCGGACGACGACGGTGCACATGCCGTCGATCCTCGCACGTGGCCCCGGTAGCGTGAGCCAGGTGAACGCAGCAGCAGAGCGCGCCCTGACCGTCATCGTGGGGATCACCGGGGGCATCGCCGCCTACAAGGCCGTCGGGGTCGTCCGCGACCTGGTCAAGCGTGGCCACGACGTGCACGTCGTCCCGACCGAGGGCGCGCTGCGCTTCGTCGGTCTGCCCACGCTCGAGGCCCTCAGCCGCAACCCCGTCACCACGAGCGTGTGGGACGACGTCGCCGAGGTGCGCCACGTCGCGCTCGGTCGCCGGGCGGACCTGGTCGTCATCGCCCCCGCCACCGCGGACTCGCTGGCCCGGATGGCGCACGGCCTGGCGAGCGACCTGCTCGGTACGACGCTGCTCGCGACCGAGGCACTCGTCGTCGTCGCCCCCGCGATGCACCCGCAGATGTGGGAGCACCCCGCGACCCGGGCGAACGTCGCCACGCTGCGTGACCGCGGCGTCCACCTGGTCGGACCGGTCGTCGGCGCGCTCACCGGCGACGACGCGGGCATCGGACGGATGGCGGAGCCCGAGGACATCGTCGTCGCGGCACTCGCGGTGCTCGACGAGCACCCCGCCCCGGCCGGCCGCCGCGGTGGGGGGACCAGCACGGGCGCGGGAACCGGGGCCCGCGGTGAACAGGGGGACCTGGCCGGTGTCCGCGTCGTCGTCAGCGCCGGCGGCACCCGCGAACCCTTCGACCCGGTGCGGTTCGTCGGCAACCGCTCCAGCGGCCGCCAGGGCATCGCGATCGCCGCCGACGCCGTCCGTCGTGGCGCGTCCGTGACCCTCGTCGCCGCGAACGTGGACGGCTCGCTGACCGCCGGACTGGACGCGACCGTGGTGCCCGTGGGGTCCGCGCTCGAACTCGCCGACGCCGTGCACGCGGCCGCCGCCGAGGCCGACGTCGTCGTGATGACCGCAGCGGTCGCCGACTACCGACCGGCCGAGGTGCACTCCGAGAAGCTCAAGAAGGACGCGCAGGGCGAGCGCATGACGCTCGAGCTGGTGCGGAACCCGGACGTGCTCGCCGACCTCGTCGCAGCACGGCGGACCGGGCAGGTCATCGTCGGGTTCGCCGCCGAGACCGAACCCGACCGCGACGCCCGGGTCGAACTCGGGCGCGCCAAGATCGGCCGGAAGCCCGCGGACCTGCTCGTCGTGAACCACGTCGGCTGGTCGGCCGGCTTCGAGCGCGAGGAGAACGCGATCGAGGTCCTGGTCCCCGGTGGCCAGGTCGTCCGCGAGACCTCCGGCACGAAGGCCGAGGTGGCGACGGCGGTCCTCGACCTCGTCGCGACCGCACTGACGTGAACACGCACTGACGTGAACGCGCACTGCCGTGCGTGCGCACTGAACTGAGCCGCGCCTCCGGCTGCTTCCGAGGACGAGCGGGCACGATGGGCACATGCGACGACGTGAGCGGATCCGACGTGCCAACCGCACTGCCACCATCCTGGCAGTGGCCCTCGGCGGGGCGGGTGCCATGCACTTCCTGCGCCCCACCCACTTCGACCGGATCGTGCCGGAGGCCCTGCCGCCGCGGCTGACAACGCTGGCCTCCGGCGTGGCCGAGCTCGGGATCGCCGCGGGGCTCGCGTTCCCCGCGACCCGCCGCGCTTCGGGCTGGGCTGCGGCGGCACTGTTCGCGGCGGTGTTCCCGGCGAACCTGAAGATGGCGAACGACCTGCTCGAGCACCCCACCTCGAGCCGGGCGATGCGGCTGGTCGGGGTCCTGCGGCTCCCCCTGCAGCTGCCGCTGGTCCTCTGGAGCATCCGGGTCGGTCGGCACGCGCCGAAGCCGTGACCCAGCCGTCGTGGACCCGCGCGGCGGTGCCGTTGCTGCACCGCCCGGTCACCCAGCACGCGTGGGAGGACATCGTCTTCGCGCACTGGCGGCACGACCCGTCGTCGCTGCGGCGGCTCGTGCCGCGCGGCACCCGCCCGGACGTCGTCGACGGCAGCGCCTGGGTGGGACTGTCGGCGTACGTGTTCCGTGAGACCCGGGTCCCGCCGTTCCCGTCCGCCGGGCGGCTCGGCACCATGACCGAGGTCACGATCGAGGTCCTGACGGTCGACGACCAGGGACGGCGCGGGGTGACCTACCGCACGGTCGACACCGCGAACGTGCCCGCCATCGTGGCGGCGCACGCGCTGCTCGGCGTGCCGTACACGTTCGCGCACGCACGCTCCCGGCGCCGTGGTGACGCGATCGCGCACCGCTCCGTCCGGCACCCGACCCGCGCACTGCATCCGGTGCGGTGGGCGCGGTCGCTCCGGCAGGAACGCCCGACGGGTGCGGCCAAGCCGAAGCACGCGACGTCGGTGCGGGTGACCGCGGGCGAGGTCGTCGACACCCCGCTGGCCGCGGAGCTCACGACCCGGGCCGGCATCCACGCGCGGTACCTGGCGCAGACGTTGTTCTGGCAGCGGCAGCACCCGGTGCTCACCACCCGTGCGGCCACGCTCGACCGGCTCGAGGGCGACCTGCCCGACGCAGTCGGGATGCCCGGGCTGTTCGACCGGGCGCCGGACTCCCTGCTCGTGGTCGACGGCACGACGGTCCGGTACGGCTGGGGCGGGGTCGTCCGGTGACCGACGACCCGTTCGACCTCGACCGCTTCGTCCGCGCCCAGCAGGGGGTGCACGACGTCGCACTCGACGAACTCCGCCGCGGCCGCAAGTCGTCGAGGTGAAGCTCCGGTCGTCGATGACGCTATTCGCCCGGATCGCCGCCGACCCGGGCCCGTTCGTCGCCGTGCTGGAGCGCTGGTACGACGCTGCCGAGGACCCGGCCACGATCCGCCTGCTCGTCGATCGGGGACCCGCCCGAACCGGCACCTGACACCCCGGTACTGACACGCGCTGAACCGATCGCAACGCCGTTGTCATATCAGGTACGGTGATGCGAGCACGTGCGATGTCGACCGTGCCCGTTCGCCCGGCGCCCCGACGCCGCCACCCCCGAAGGAGAACGCATGCCGGTCCCCCGCAGCGCCCCGACCGAGCACCAGCTGCTCCGTGACACCGTCCGACACAAGATCCACGACGCGATCATGGACGGCACCCTGCTCCCCGGGGAACGACTGAACGACGACGAGCTCATCTCGTGGCTCGGCGTCTCCCGCACGCCCATCCGTGAGGCCCTGAGCCAGCTGTCCCGCGCCGACCTGATCGAGATGGCCCCGAACCGGTACACCCGCGTCACCACGCCGGACCCCGCCGAGGTCATCGAGGCGATGCAGACCCTCGGCGTGCTGTTCGGCGGCGTGGTCCGGCTCGCGGTCCCGCGCCTCGGCACGGCGAGCCGGAAGAAGATCCTGGCCCAGCTCGACAAGACGATCACCGAGCTCGAGGCGCACGAGGTCGCCGCCGTCAACCACGACGCCCTCGACGTCTTCGCCCTGTACGTCGCCGAGTGCGGCAACGAGAACCTGCAGCGCGTCTGCCGCGACACGATGGACGGCCTGGCGTTCCGGTTGCGGCTGCCGAACCTCGACGAACTGGTCGACTGGGACCGGATGACCGAGGACTTCCGACGCCTGCGCGCGGCCACCGAGTCGGGCGACAACGTCGCGGCCGAGCTCGCGACCGAGGCGATCCACCAGCTGCCGGGCGAGAAGCGCTGAGTTCACCTGTACCCGCGTACAGGAACCGCCCGTCTCGCCGACGCGAGGCGGGCGGTCGGCGCTCCACGGGCCTCCCGGCCGGAGCGCCGGCCACGCGCCCGGCGCTCCCAGTCCCGGGGCCGCACGGACCGATAGCATCGCTGTCGACCACCTGAACCAGGCACCCGGAGCAGCACATGAACCCCCGCCCGACGGACCGTACCGAGGTCGCCGCACGCCTGGCTGCAGCGGTCGGTCGGATCAACCGACGGGCCCGCACCGACTCGGCCTCGCTCGGGTACGGCATCGTCTCCGCGCTCGCGTCGATCCAGCGGCACGGACCCCTGCGCCCCGGCGACCTGTCGCGGATCGAGGTGGTCACGAAGCCCACGATGACCCGCATCCTGACCGAACTCGAGCAGCGCGGGTTCATCCAGCGCGAAGCCGACCCTCGCGACGGTCGGGCGTTCATGGTCACGGCGACGCCGGAGGGCATCGAGGCGGTCGAGCAGGCCCGCGCGAACCGCACCGGGATCGTGGCCGAGCTCATCGCCGAGCTCGACGAACCGGACGTCGAGGCGATCGCCGGAGCCCTGGCCGCACTCGAGCGTGTGGCCCAGGGCGAGCACGCCCAGGAACCTCACACCTTCTAGCCCCGCGCAGGACCGTTACCGAACCGTTACCAAGCGGTGGACGGACCGTTCTGCCAGCGTTCCTGGACGCGCTGCCCAGTCGGACCGGTCACAGTGACCGCTCCGCCTGACCGCGGCCACCCCACGGCCGCGTATCCGGCGGACGGACGGGCCCCACACCACCGTCCGGTCCTCACCGGCTCGAGGACTCCTCCGTCGTCGCCGACGGTGTCACCGACACCGCCAGCATCCGGCACGCCCGCACGACCCGTTGTGCGAGCAGGAGTCCGTCCCCACCGAGCCGCCGACCTGCGGAACCGATGCGACACACCCCTGAGCTCCCCACCCCCACCGCCTCGACCCGACGTGAGGCGCTGAACACCCCCAGCCGCCGGATGCGCCGTGCCCTGCGACACCGGGCGACGATGATCGCCGGCGGCGCCGCGGTCCTCGCCGTCGCCGGTGGCGCGTTGACCGTCGGCACGCAGCCCGCGATCGGCGAAGCCCTCGGCATGCCGACCGGCACCCCGAGTGCCTCGGCGACCGCCCAACCCGCGCTGCACGGCACCGCACTCGACCGTGCCCAGGCCGCCGCCACGATCACCACGGCGAAGACCGTCATGCAGACCGCGAACGCCAAGGTCGACACCTCGTCGCTCGAGCAGCGGGTCGACGCCCTGAGCGACTACCCGGAACTGTCGGGTGCGGCGCTGACGAACCGGATCTCGACGACCGTCGCGTCCGCCACGCACGTCGCCGAGGCGAGTGCGACGCAGGACAAGCGAGACGTCGACGCGAAGGCAGCCGCCGCCGCGAAGGCCGCCGCCGACCGGCAGGCCGCCGCCGAGGCAGCCGAGGCCGCCCGGAAGCTCGCCGCCGGCAACACCGTCGCGGGGGCCAAGGCCACGGCGACCTCACTCGCGTCGTCCGAGTACGGCTGGGGCGCCGACCAGTTCCAGTGCCTGGACAACCTGTGGACCAAGGAGTCCGGATGGAACTACCAGGCCGTCAACGCCAACGGCGGTGCCACCGGCATCCCGCAGGCGCTCCCCGGATCGAAGATGGCCACGGTCGGATCGGACTGGCGCACCAACGCCACCACCCAGATCACGTGGGGTCTGCGGTACATCAGCTCGGCGTACGGCACCCCGTGCGCGGCGTGGGCGCACTCGCAGGCGAGCAACTTCTACTGATCGGCGCGGGTCGCGACGGCGACCAGCAGACGAACGGGAGGCCCGTGGCGGATCCGCCACGGGCCTCCCGTTCGTCGTGTGGTCGCGGTCAGCCCACCCGCGCGACGCGCACGTCGACGCGGCTGAGCGCCAGGTCGTGGGCCGCGGCGGTCGCCAGGGCGACGTCGTGGACGGCGCGGGCGACCTCCGGGGCCGGGCGGAAGCCGTCGGTACCGATGACGACGCGCAGCACCCCTTCGTCATCGACGACGATCCTGAGCGGGCCGGCGTTCGTGGCGATGCTCCGGACCGCCTGCACGGCGCTCGCGACCAGCGGGCGGGAGCGGTAGAGGTCGGTGACCCCGGAGACCTCGGTCACCGCGGTCTCGATCGCCGCGAGGGCCTCGTCGGTGGTCGTCATCGTGCCTCCTCCGGGTCGGTGCCGGTCGCGTCGTCGTGCTCCGGCAGCAGATCGCGGACGACCAGGTCGATCGCCTCGACGAGCAGGTCGGTCTGCTCCGCCAGCGCCTCGCCCACCGCGGTCCGGACCAGGTCGGCGGCCGTCGGGATGGACAGGCCCGGGGCGATCGCGATCTCGACCACCACGCGCACCGGTGACGCGAGCTCGGTGACGTCGCCCTCCAGCTGACAGCGGGCGACGAGCACGCCGGTGACGGCGTCGCCGGTCCGCCGGATCAGGGAACGGATGGCGCCCTCGGTCATCACCGGGCGCTCCGTCTCGGACAGGGGGCGGAGCGGCACGTCGCGACCGGATCGGGCCTCGATCGAGATGTTCGCCAGGACGCCACTGATCCAGGACTCGTCGGCCGGGGCTTCCTCACGCGCCGCCACCTCGAGTGATCGGAGCGACGCGTGACGGACGCGGATGATCGCCGCGAGGGCGTTCTGGCACGCGGGTGAGTCGTCGATGCTCGGGTCGGCCGGCTGCATCCCCGCGTCGAGGTAGTCGGTGAGCTCGTCGATCGAGTGACCGTCGAGGTCGCCGGGCTCCAGGGCGTCGAGCGCCTCGGAGCTGTCGGGCAGGTCCGGACGGATGCCGTCGTGGTCGGTCATCGCCATCCCTCCATGAGTCGGATCATGTTCTTCCTCGCTCGGGACAGCAGTCCCCGGACCGTCGATGGTGGCAGGTCGAGTTCGGCGGCGATCTCCTCGTACCGGTACTCGAGCACCTCCTTCATGATCCAGCACCGTCGTTGGGCTTCGGGCAGTTCGGCCAGTGCACGTTCCACCGCGTCCTCGCGGGAACGCGCTTCGGCGACCCGGTCAGGTGCGTCGTCCGCGGGTGCGGCGACCTCGAGCTCGGTGACGTCGTCGTGGATGCGACGCGCACGGATGCGGTCGAGGCACTTCCGGCTGAGGATGCGCATCAACCACGACTTCACGCGGGCGAGGTCGTCGAGGGAGTCGAGGCGGTCCCACGCGGTGATGAAGGTCTCCTGCACGACGTCGTCGAGTTCGTCGGTGGAACCGAGGGTCCGACGGGCGTAGGCACGGAGCAGCGGGGTGTGGCGACGGATCAGGACCTCGAAAGCCCGGACGTCGCCGTCGGACGACCGGCCGGCGAGGACCGCGTCGTCGAGCTCGGCGAGGGACTGGTGGTGCACGCGTTCCTTCTACTGGTGGTGGATGGTGAACGGCTGGGTGCGCGGATGCGCCGGCACGACCGTGAACGGTCCGACCGGTCGGGCGGCCAGCGAGCGGACACGCGCCAGGGCGAGCACGTGCGCGGGGGCGTTCCTGGGGACTGCAGCGGTGCGGGTCACGTCGGCTCCTCGTGGTGTGGTCACCGATGAGACGGACGCCGGACCCGTTTCGTCACACACGACGTCAGGGACGCACCCGGACGGTGCCGGTGTGCGCCCCTGACCGGGCCGCTTCGTGTGCTGGGCGGTCCTACTGCTGGATGAAGGCGAGCAGGTCGGGGTTGATGACGTCCGCGTGGGTCGTCAGCATCCCGTGCGGGTAGCCCTCGTAGATCTTGAGCGTCGCGTTGGGCAGCAGCTCAGCCTGCTTGATGGCTGCGGCCTTGTAGGGCACGACCTGGTCGTCGTCGCCCTGGGTCACGAGGACCGGGACCGAGATCGCCTTGAGGTCCTCGGTCTGGTCGGTCTCGGAGAACGCCTTGATGCCCTCGTAGTGGGCCAGGGCGCTGCCCGTCATCCCCTGGCGCCACCAGTTGGCGACCACCGGGGCGGACACCTCTGCCCCCGGCCGGTTGAAGCCGTAGAACGGCCCCTCGGCGACGGCCTGGAAGAACTCCGCGCGGTTCGCGGCGAGCGCGCTCCGGAACCCGTCGAACACCGAGATGGGCGTGCCTTCCGGGTTCGAGTCGCTCTGCACCATGATCGGCGGCACCGAGGACACCAGGACCGCCTTGGCGACCCGGCCCTGGGGCTCGCCGTACTGTGCGACGTACCGCGCGACCTGGCCACCGCCGGTCGAGTGGCCGATGTGGACCGCGTTCCGCAGGTCCAGGTGCTGCACGAGCGCATCCGTGTCGCTCGCGTAGTGGTCCATGTCGTGTCCGGTGCCGATCTGCGATGACCGCCCGTGCCCGCGACGGTCGTGCGCGATCACGCGGTAGCCCTTGCCGAGGAAGAACAGCATCTGGGCGTCCCAGTCGTCCGAAGACAGGGGCCAGCCGTGGTGGAAGACGATCGGCTGCGCGTCGCGCGACCCCCAGTCCTTGTAGAAGATCTCTGCCCCATCGCTCGTGGTGACGAACGCCATCTCGTGCCTCCCTGGTTGTCTGTTCCACTCGTGACGCGGGCTGGCCGCTGCCTCCACGTCGGCGGGAGGCCGGAACTCGTTCACCGTAGTTCCGAGGGAGGCTCACCCGCTAGCACCAACGTGTCAGGTGGGTGCGAGCGCGGCTTGGCGCACGGGCCCCGCGTGCGCCAGAGTGGCTCCATGCCGCTCGTCACCGCCGTCTGCCGCGTCGACCGCCTGCTGCCGGACTCCGGCATCATCGGCGTCACCGCGATCGACAAGCGCCCGGTCGCCGGCAGCGTCCGCGTCCGGCCCCTCGGCCTGCGTGCCGACGTGCAGGCGAACCGCAAGTACCACGGCGGTCTGGACCAGGCCGTGTACGCCTACGCCGACGAGGACGCCGCGTACTTCGCCGAACTGCTCGACCGCGAGATCACGCCCGGCCTGTTCGGCGAGAACCTGCGCACCAGCGGCATCGACGTCACCGGTGCCGTGACCGGGGAACGCTGGCGGATCGGCGACACCCTGGAACTCGAGGTCACGATCCCCCGGATCCCGTGCGGCACCTTCGCCAGGCGCATGGGGATCGACAAGTGGGTGAAGCGGTTCGCCGACGAGGGCCGACCCGGCGCCTACTTCCGCGTGGTCAAGTCCGGATCGGTGACAGCGGGTGACCCCATCGCGGTGACGTACCGGCCCGAGCACGGGGTGACCATCGGCGAGATCTTCAGCGACCTGTCGCCCGGACGTGCACGGGCCGTGCTCGAGTCGGGGGAACGGCTGGCGCCGAAGGTCGTGCAGGACCTGTCGAAGGTCGCCGCGCGGGCCTGAGCCCGTCGAGCCGCGTGCGTCCGCGCCGCTCCGTGCGTCCTGTCAGCTCCTTGCGTCCGGTCAGCTCCTTGCGTCCGGTCAGCTCCTTGCGTCCGGTCAGCTCCTTGCGTCCGGTCAGCCCGGCAGCGCGCCCCGCGACGGGTCGATCGGGCGCTTCGCCGCGGGCAGTCCCGCGACCACCAGGTCGTAGGCGTTCGCCACGAGGTCCTCGACCAGGGTCTCGTCGATGCCGCCACCCGGCGCCAGCGTGATCCAGTGCCGCTTGTTCATGTGCCACCCCGGCGTGATCTCGTCGTGGTCGCGCACCAGCGCCGCCCCGTGCGGCGGCGCGCACTTCAGGTTGACGATCGGTGTCCCGCGTACCTCGGTGACCATCACGAACATCTTGCCGACGACCTTGTAGACGACGGAGCCCTCGCCGAACGGCTGCGTCTCGACGGCCGCCGGCAGCGCCAGGGCCGTGCGGCTCGCGATCTCGTGCAACTGCTCGCCGTCCATCTGACCAGGATGCCCGAGGCCGCCGACAGCGCACCCCGTTCGGGGGCAGGTCGTGAGCGTCGATCACGTCGTAGGATCACCACGCCGCGTACCCGACGCGGCGATCGCTCGCGCGATCACCACCAGTTCCAGGGGGAACCCGTGCGCATCATCCGTACCCTCGGCATCGCCGCCGCCACCGCCGTCCTCGCGACCACCGTCGTCGTCGGCGGGACCTCGACCGCCCAGGCAGCACCGAAGTCCTACGCCAACTGCACCGCGGTGCACAAGGTCTACTCCGGCGGCATCGCGAAGAAGTCCGTCAAGAAGAACAAGGTCGTCTCCGGTGGCAAGGCCACCTACCGCGCGCTCAAGGGCACGGTGAAGAAGGACGACGCGCTGTACCGGGCGAACACCAAGCTCGACCGCGACAAGGACGGCATCGCCTGCGAGAAGAGCTGACGCTCCCGCTCGCTCGGTGACACCGGCAAGACACCGGTGTTCGCGTTATGAACACCCGCACGCGGGGGTGCGATGCGTGAACACCGGTGTTTTGCGTGCCCGGCGCGGTGTGACGCGCTCAGAGCGACGGGACGCCCTCGTGCCCGGACCGGGGACGAGGCGTCCCGGCGACCCCGGTGACCACCGACCCCGCCGGTACGTCCTTCGTGACCACGGTGTTGGCGCCGACGACGGAGTCCGGACCGATCGTGATCGCCCCGATGAGCGACGACCCCGCGCCGAGCACCACGCGGTCCCCCACCACCGGATGCCGTCGGGCGCTCGGGCCGTGGTCGCCACCGCGTCCACCCAGGGTCACACCGTGGAACACGAGCACGTCGTCCCCGATGACCGCGGTCTCCCCGATGACGACACCCATGCCGTGGTCGATGAAGAACCGGCGGCCGATGCGCGCCCCCGGGTGGATCTCGATCCCGGTGACCGACCGCGCGACCTGCCCGAGCAGCCGCGCCGCGAACCGCAACCCGGGCAACCCCTGTGCGTTCCAGAGCCGGTGGGTCACCCGGTACGTCCAGATGGCGTGCAACCCGGAGTAGACGATCGCGTTCTCCAGGTCGCCGCGCGCAGCAGGGTCACCGCGGCGTGCTGCGGCCAGGTCCTCGCGGATGGTCCGCAGCACGCCTCGTCGGACGGGACGACTCACGCAGTGAGTCCCTCGAAGAGCACCGTCGACAGGTAGCGCTCTCCGGTGTCGCACACGATGGCGACGATCCGCTTGCCGGCGTTCTCGGGGCGGGCGGCGATCTCGAGGGCCGCGTGGATGATCGCGCCGGACGAGATGCCCGACAGGATGCCCTCCTCGGTCGCCAGGGCGCGGGCGACACGGAGTGCGTCGTCGAGCTCGACGTCGAACACCTCGTCGATGACGCTCTGGTCGAGGACCTCGGGGATGAAGTTCGCGCCGATGCCCTGGATCTTGTGCGGACCGGCCTTGCCCTCGGTGAGCAGGGGCGAGTCCTTCGGCTCGACGGCGACGATCTGCACGCCGGGCACGCGCTCCTTGAGCACCTGCCCGACCCCGGTGATCGTGCCGCCGGTGCCCACACCCGCGACGAACACGTCGACGTGCTCCTCGGTGTCGCGGAGGATCTCCTCCGCCGTGGTCTTCCGGTGGATCTCGGCGTTCGCGGCCGTCTCGAACTGGTGGGCGAGGATCGCGCCGGGGGTCTCCGCGACGATCGACTCGGCCTTGGCGACCGCGCCCTTCATGCCCTCGGGCCCGGGGGTCAGGACGATCTCGGCCCCGTACGCACGGATCACCGCACGGCGTTCGACGCTCATCGTCTCGGGCATCGTGATGACGACCCGGTATCCGCGGGCGGCGCCGACCAGGGCCAGGGCGATCCCGGTGTTGCCGGACGAGCCCTCGACGATGGTGCCGCCGGCCTGCAGCGCTCCGGAGGCCTCGGCGGCGTCGATGATCGCGACGCCCAGGCGGTCCTTGACGCTGGCGCCCGGGTTGTAGAACTCGAGCTTCGCGAGCACCTCGGCGCCGCCCGCCTTCGGCAGGCGGTTCAGCTTGACGAGGGGGGTGTTGCCGAACGCCTGGGAGATGTTCTCGTAGATGGTGCCGCTCATCCGGTCCGTCCTTCGCAGCTCAGGTCGCGCATCGCTCTTCCTGGAGGCGCGGTGTGCGCCCGATCCTAGCCACCGGACCCCAGGTGGTCCTGTTCGTGACGGCGCGTGCGCGCCGGACCCGATTCGCGCATCCGGGCCGGTTGCTGCCCCGGCCTGCGAAAGCGACAGGTGTCCGCGGAAGGTTCGCAGGGTTCTGTCGCTTTCGCGGGAGTGAGCACGACCAGCGCCGAGGAGAGTCGCTTTCGTGGCGCGATCGACCGCGTCAGCGCACGAACGCCGTCAGGGCGAACCGCTCGTCGGTCGCCTCGAGCACCCGCAGCACGTTGCCGCCGGCCAGCGCACGCAGGTCCGACTCGCCCCAGCCGCGGCGGACCAGCTCCGCCGCGAGCACCGGGTACCGCGACACGTCGCGCAGGTCCGGCGGCAGCACCGGGGTGCCGTCGTAGTCACCGCCGAGGCCCAGGTGCGCCACACCGGCGACGTCGCGGGCGTGCTCGACGTGGTCGGCGACATCCGACACCGTGACCAGGGGCGGTTCGCCGGACATGCCCGACTCCTCCCAGTCGGCCCACGCCCGGGACACGAACTTCGGCACGAAGGTGATCATCACGACGCCACCGTTGTCGGCGAGCCGGGCGAGCACGTCGTCGGGCACGTTCCGCGGGTGGTCGTCGATCGCGACGGTCGACGAGTGGCTGAACACGACGGGCTGGGTCGCGATGTCGAGGGTGTCCCGCATGGTGGCCGGGGCGGTGTGGGACAGGTCGACGAGCATGCCGATCCGCTCCATCTCGGCGACGACCTGTCGCCCGCGGTCGGTCAGGCCGCCGTGCGCCCGTTCCCCGGTCGCGGAGTCGGCCCAGGGGGTGTCGTCGTTGTGTGTGAGCGTCATGTACCGGACGCCGAGCCGCGCGAGGGTGCGGAGGACGGCCAGGTCGTCGCCGATCGAGTGCCCGCCCTCGGCGCCGAGCAGGGACGCGATCCGGCCGGAGTCGACCGCCGCACGGACCTCGGCGGCGGTGCGGGCAAGCGCGAGGTCGTCGGGGTAACGCTCGATGATCCGGTGTGCGAGATCGACCTGCTGCAGCGTCGTCGTCACGGGGTCCGGGTCGTCCGCGGGCACGAACACCGACCAGAACTGCCCGACCACGCCGCCGGCACGGAGCTTCGGGATGTCGGTGTGCAGCGAGTCGGTCTCGGTGTCGATGCCCTCGACGCCGAAGTCGTGGCTGTCACGGCGTTCCCAGGGCAGGTCGTTGTGGCCGTCGATGACCGGGAACGGGAGCGCGTCGAACGTCATCCCCCGACGCTACCGCCCGCGCCGTCGTGGCTAGGCTCGTTCTGTGCAGCCCGTCACCCTCCGCACCGAGCGCCTGGTGCTCTCGGTCCCCGAGATCAGCGATGCCGACGACGACCGGTCCGCCCCGACGGTCTGGCCGACGTCGTGACCGTCTCGTTCCGTGTCGTGACGGAGCTGCCGGTGCCGCCGGAGCGCGCCTTCGCACTGTCGCTCGACATCGGCGCGCACGAGCGCTCGATGGCAGCGACCGACGAACGCGCCGTCGCCGGCACGACGACCGGCACGATCGGCCTGGGCGAGACCGTCACCTGGCGGGCGCGGCACTTCGGGATCGTCTGGAAGATGACGAGCGGCATCACCGCCCTGGAGGCTCCCCACCGGTTCGTCGACGAACAGGTGCGTGGGCCGTTCGCCCGCTTCCACCACGAGCACCGGTTCGAGCCGTCGGCCGGCGGGACGCGCATGGTCGACACCATCACGTTCCGCGCTCCGCTCGGTCCGCTGGGCCGCCTGGCCGAGGTGCTCGCGTTGGCCCGGTACATACCGAAGCTCATCGCCGACCGCAACGCCTCGCTCGCCGCCGAGCTGCGCGGCGGGGACGGCGATCAGGGCGCTGCGAGTTCCCCCAGGGCGTCGTAGGCGGTGGCGACGGCGTCGACCCGCACCCGGCCACCAGGACCCGAGGCGTCGTAGACGTCGTTCGTGATCGCCGCGACGACGGCGAACAGCGCGGCCATCGAGTCGAACGCCGACGGTGAATCGACCGGGCAGAGGATCGCGGTGGTGGCGGGAGCGGCGATGACCGCGGCCGTCGGGTCGCCGAGCACGACGACGTCCGCGCCGGAGTCGACGCAGTGCCGGACGATCCGTTCGACCCCGGCGGTGTGCCGGCGCACGGTCACCAGGACGACGAGGTCGTGCCGGTCGAGGTCGGCGACCTCTTCGCCGAGCCGCTGCCCGGGCGACGGACCGACCCGGACGTCGGACCGCACCTGCGCCAGCTGGGACCGCAGTTGCAGCGCGATCGGGTAGGCCCCGCGTTCGCCGAGGACGAGCACCCGGCGGGCACGGACGATCCGACGGGCCAACCGCGGGCGGTCCGCTCGGCCGAGGGACGCGAAGGCTGCGTCGAGGTTCCGTGCCTCCACCGCACGCTGGTCGACGTGGGCAGCGTCCTCGGCGACCCACGGCAGGCCCGAGCCCCGCGCCGACATCAGGTTCTGCCGGACCTCGGCGGCGTCCTGGAACCCCAGGGACCGCACGAGTCGCGAGACCGTGGCCTTCGAGGTGCCGGACTCGGCCGCGAGTTCGGCGGAGGTGCCGACGAGCAGGAGTTCCGGGTCGTGCCGCACCATGGCGGCGACCCGTCGTTCCGCGGGCGAGAGCTGTTCCCAGACGGAGTCGATCCGGGCGCGGACGTCGGGGCCGGCGGTGCTCATGCGCGTGCCACCCGATCGACGGCGACGGCCAGGGCGTCGAGGCCGAGGGCGATGTCCGGCGTCGACACGAACTCGTCCGGGTGGTGGCTGATGCCGTCGGGGTTGCGGAGGAACAGCATCGCGACGTCGGTGATGAGCCCGAGCGACATCGCGTCGTGGCCGGCTCGTGAGAACAGCTCCATCGGTGCGGCTTCGCCCGTCGACACGATCCCGGCGCGGACGGCGTCCATCAGCCGGGACGAGCAGAACACCGCGGGCGCACGGTGCACCTCGGTCGGGGTGACGCTCACCCCGCGCCGTTCACCGATGAGCGTGAAGGCCTTGGTGAGTTCGTCCCAGACCTCGTCGCGCTCGTCGTCGAACTCGCCCCGCAGGTCGACGGAGAACCGTGCGAGTCCAGGGACCACGTTGACGGCTCCGGGTGCGACGGTCATCGTGCCGACCGTGCCGATCTGGTGCGACGCCCGGCAGATCCGTTCCACCGCCAACGCCGCTTCGGCAGCGGCGAGCAGGGCGTCGTGCCGTCGTTCGTAGGGGGTGCCGCCGGCGTGCCGGGCTTCACCCACGGCCTCGACCGAGAACCGCCGGGCACTCGCGATGCTCGTGACGACCCCGAGGGCCTGGCCGGCCTGCTCCAGGTGCGGCCCCTGCTCGATGTGCGCTTCGAGGTAGCCGACCACGGAGGCCGGGTCGACCGCAGCGTCACCGACACGCTCCGGGTCGAGGCCGAAGTCGGTGAAGGCCTGCCGCAGGGTCGTGCCGTCATCGTCGGCAAGGTCCCACCAGGCGTCGTCCCAGACCCCGGCCACGGCGGACGACCCGAGCAGTGCCTTGCCGAAGCGGGTGCCTTCTTCGTCGGAGAACGCGATGACCTGGAGTGCGACGGGCAGCGGGCCGTCGGCGGTGAGCCGGGCGGCGGTGCGGATCGCCATGAGCACCCCGACGATGCCGTCGTACCGGCCGGCGTCCACCACGGTGTCCAGGTGGGAGCCGAGCAGCAGCACGGGGGCGTCGGGCGTCGCGCCCGCGGCCCGACCGTGCAGGTTGCCGGCGGCGTCCTGCCACGTGGACAGTCCGGCGTCCTGCATCCAGCCCGCGACGAGGGCGTTGGCCCGAGCGTGCTCCGGCGACAGGTAGACGCGGGTGATCCGGGCCGGTTCGGCGCTGAGGGCGGCGAGCTCGTCGCACCAGCCGGCGACGAGTTCGGCGTCGGCGGTGCCCACGGCGGTCGCGTTCAGGACGGGCACGGCGCTCACGCGAGCACCTCGGCCTGGGCGCGTGCGGTGGCGGTGGCGGTGGTGTCGCGGAAGACGTCGAGGGCCGCGTCGACCCCGCCGCCGTGCGGCACCGCGTGCCCTGCCCGACGCAGGGCGTGCTCGAGCGCGGCCAGGGTCGTGACGACGGTGTCCTTCCGCGCGTTGTAGCCCATGGTGCCGAGGCGCCAGACCCGCCCGTGCAGCGGCCCGAACGACGTGCCGATCTCGATGCCGTGGTCGTCGAGCATCGCGGCGCGGACCTGGTCGCCGACCACGTCGGACGGGATCTCGACGGCGACGACGTTGTGCATCTTGTGGGCGACGTCGCCGAAGACCCGGAGGCCGAGGGCCTGCACGCCGTCGAGCATCGCGCGCCCGGCGGTCTCGTGGCGGGTGACGACGGCGTCGCGGCCTTCTTCGAGCAGGATGCGGGCGCACTCGTGGGCGGCGTAGAGCATCGACGCGGCCTCGGTGTGGTGGTTCAGTCGGCGCGGACCCCAGTAGTCGAGGATCATCGCGAGGTCGAGGTAGTTCGAGCGGATCGGTTCGTCGGCGACGACGTCGCCGGGTTCGCGGATGCCGGCCTCGACGCTCCGCCGCTCGTCGAGCACCGCCACGGCCTTCGGCGACAGCGTGACGGGAGCACTGCCGGACGGGCCGCCGAGGCACTTCTGCAGCCCGGCGCTCACGGCGTCGATCCCCCAGGCGTCGACCTCGAGCGGGTTGCCACCCACGGTCGCGGTCGCGTCGGTGTAGAGCAGGACCCCGTACCGCTCGCAGATCACACCGAGCTCGTCGAGGGGCTGGTTCATCGTGGTCGAGGTGTCGCCCTGCACGACCGCCAGCACCTTCGGCCGGACGCGGGCGATGGCCGACTCGATCGCGGACGGCGTGAAGACCTGGCCCCACTGGGTCTGGATGGTGTGGACTTCGGCACCGGCACGGCCGGCGATCTCGGCGAGCAGGTGTCCGAACCGGCCGAACACCGGCACGAGCACGCGATCCCCCGGGGCGAGCAGGGACACGAGCACCGCTTCGATGCCCGCACGCGAGGTGCCGTCGACGAGCAGCGTGGCGTCGTTCTGCGTGCCGAACACACGGCGGTAGAGCGCCTGCGTCTCGTTCATCGTCGCGGTCATCCACGGGTCGTACTGGCCGACGAGCGGCGTCGACAGCGCCCGGAGCACGCGCGGGTCGGCGTCGATCGGCCCCGGGCCCATGAGGAGACGGGCAGGTGGGTTCACTGGGAGCATGGTGGTTCCTTCCGTTCCTGATCCGACGATACCGGAACGATCGTTACAGGGGTGTTTCCGACGCGAGCACGGGACGACCGGCCAGGCGACCCTCGACCCGCACCACGCCGCCGTCGGCCGTGGCGATGCGGTGGCCACGGAGCCAGGTCTCGGTGACGCTGCCGCGCACACGGAGCCCGTCGAACGCCGAGACCGGGTTGCGGTGCTCGAGCCCGGCGACGTCGACCACGGACCGGGCAGCGGGGTCGAACACGGCGAAGTGGGCCAGCGCACCGGGCGCGATAACGCCGCGGTCGTGCAGCCCGACCAGGGCTGCGGGACCGGTCGTGAACAGCGGCAGCAGTGCCTGGAGCGGGACTCCGCGACGCTCGGCCTCGGTCCACACCGCCCGGAACCCGACCTGCAGCCCGGCGACCCCACCCCAGGCCAGGCCCCAGTCGTCGGTCTTCAGGTCCGCGGTGGAGGGCGAGTGGTCCGACACCACGAGGTCGATCGTGCCGTCGAGCACGCCCGCCCACAGCGCGTCGCGGTTGGCGTCGTCACGGATCGGCGGACAGCACTTGTAGGCGGTCGCGCCGTCCGGGATCGTGCCCGCCTCGAACGACAGGTAGTGCGGACACGTCTCGACCGTGATGCGCACGCCGTCGTCCTTCGCCGCGCGGAGCATCGGCAGCGCGCCCGCGTCGGACAGGTGCAGCACGTGCACCCGTGCCCCGGTGGCCCGTGCGCCGTCGATGACCTGCGCGATCGCGGACCGTTCGGCGGCGACGGGCCGGGTGGCCAGGAAGTCCGCGTACCGGCCACCGAGCGCCTGGTGCGGCACGAGGTGTTCCGGGTCCTCGGCGTGCACGATCAGCAGGGCGTCGATCCGCGCGATCTCGGCGATCGCGGCGCGGAGCTGCTCGGGGTCGAGGTGCGGGAACTCGTCCACACCGCTCGGCGCCGTGAAGCACTTGAAGCCGAAGACGCCGGCGTCGTGCAGGGCGTCGAGCGTCCCGAGGCTCGCGGGGACCGCACCGCCCCAGAACCCGACGTCGACCGCCACCCGGCCCTCGGCGCTCGCCCGCTTGACGGCGAGCGCCTCGACCGTGGTCGTCGCGGGGATCGAGTTGAGCGGCATGTCCACGATCGTGGTGACACCGCCCATCGCAGCGGCCCGGGTCGCGGATGCGAAGCCCTCCCACTCGGTGCGGCCGGGCTCGTTGACGTGCACGTGGGTGTCGACGAGCCCGGGGAGCAGTACCTGCCCGTCCGGCACGGTGTGGTCCTGCACGGTGTCGACGACCGCATCGACCGGCAGGACGTCGGTGACCCGTCCGTCGTGGACGACGACCGCGGCCGGACGGAACGTGCCGTCGACCCAGGCTCGGTGCGCGCGGACGACGAGGTCGGCGGTGGCGGCCGCCGCCGGGAGGCCCGTCACGCGCCCGCCCCGGCCGTCGCGACCGCCACCGGGTGGCGTTCGAAGCCGGCCAGCAGCCCCGACATCGCCTTCGTCGGCGGCAGGGCGTACTCACCACGCTTGCCCGTGGACACCCCGAGGCGGACGAGCGACTCGGCCAGGACCGTGGCAGCCGCGACACCGTCGACGACCGGCGCCCCGATCGCGAGCGAGATCTCGGCGCAGAAGTCGGCCATGCCCGCACACCCGAGCACGACGGCATCGGCTCCCCCGTCGATGACGGCTCGGCACTCCTCGGTCACGAGCGCCCGCGCACCGGACGCGGGGTCGTCGAGCTCGAGCACCGGGACCTCGCACGCACGGATCTCGGTGACGAGCGGTGCGAACCCGTAGCGCTGGGCGAGCTCGTGGGCGCGGCCGGTCGTCCGCGCCAGGGTGGTGACGACGCCGAACCGGCGGCCGAGCATCGCGGCGGCGTGGAACCCGGCCTCGGCGATCCCGATCACCGGCACCGTCGCGAGTTCCCGCGCGGCGTCGAGCCCCGGGTCCCCGAAGCAGGCGACGACGAAGGCGTCCACCCCGTCCTGCTCACCGCGGGCGATCTGCTCGAGCAACCCGGGGACGGCCAGGGCCTCTTCGTAGTGGCTCTCGATCGAGGACGGCCCCATCGTGGGCTCGACCGCTTCGATCAGGGTGCCGGGCGCGGCGACGGCCTGGGCTGCGACGCCGATCGAACGCGTCATCGACGCGGTGGTGTTGGGGTTGACGACGCGGATGCGCATCGGGGTCCTTCCGGTGGAGCGGGTGGAACGAGTGGAGCGGTGGAACCGGTGGTGCTGGGTGGTGACCATCGTGGCGGGGCCGGGGCGGACCTCCCGGCCGTGGTGTGGATCCGTGGACGAGCGAGCGTCGCGACCCGCCCTGTGGAGGACGGGCCGCGACGCCGACGGTCAGGCGCGACCGACGGCCGCGCCGTCGTCGACCGTCGGGTCGTCCGCGTCGAGCACGGGCATGCTCGGCCGGGCGCGCTCGAGTGCCCAGAAGACGACGAGGCCCAGGCCGCAGCCGATGAACCAGCTGTAGCTCGACAGCCACGGCAGCACGCCCAGCGCCGGGGGCAGGACCGCGCTCGCGACCGAGACCGCGCCGGTGACCACGAGGGTCCAGATGGCGTTCGGGTTGAAGCCGCCGCGGTACCAGTACCGGGCAGTGCGGCTGGTGGAGTACATGTCGTCGATCGCGATGCGCTGCTTGCCGACGATGTAGTAGCCCGCGATGAGGATGCCGAACAGCGGGCCGATCAGCGCACCGAGCACACCGAGCGTGTACAGGATCGCCTGGTCGTTGCCGTACCAGTTCCACGGGGTGAGGAGCACCGAGCCGACGGCGGCGATCATGCCGCCGGCACGCCACGAGATCTTCCGGGGCGCCACGTTCGAGAAGTCGAACGCGGGGCTGATGAAGTTCGCGACGATGTTGATGCCGACGGTCGCGGTGACGAACGTCAGGCCACCGAGCAGGATCGCGAAGGGTGCTCCGATGGCCTGCACGGTCTCGATCGGGTCGGTGATGAGCTTGCCGAACACCGGCACCGTCGCACTCGCGCAGAGCACCGTCAGGACCGAGAAGAACAGGAAGTTGATCGGCAGTCCCCAGAAGTTGCCGCGCTTGACCGCCCGGAACGACCGGCCGTAGCGCGAGAAGTCACCGAAGTTCAGCATCGGGCCGGAGAAGTAGCTGACCACCAGGGCGACCGCGGACAGCATCACCGGGATCGACGCCCCGAACGACAGCGGCTCGCCCGCCGACAGGGTGAACGAGATGTTGCCGATGCCCGCCTGGCTGACCAGGTAGACCGCGAGCACGATCATCACCACGTAGACCGCCGGTCCGGCCCAGTCGATGAACCGCTTGATGGCCTCCATGCCCATCCAGAACAGCGCCCCCTGCGCCACCCAGAGGATCGCGTACGAGATCCACCCCAGGGCCGACAGCCCGAGGAACGAGTGGTCGAGCAGCCCCGCCGACGCCGGGATGAACTTGAGGAAGATGATGTTCAGCGACTGTGCCGCCAGGAAGGTCTGCACGCCGTACCAGGCCATCGCGATGAGACCGCGGATGATGGCGGGGACGTTCGCGCCGAGCACTCCGAACACCGCGCGGTTGATCACGGGGTACGGCACTCCCGTGCGTTGCGACGGCTTGGCGACCAGGTTCGCGAAGACCTGCACGATCAGGATGCCGACCACCAGGGCGATGAGCACCTGCCAGCTCGCGATGCCGAGGGCGAAGAGCGACCCGGCAGTGACGTAGCCGCCGACCGAGTGCACATCCGACATCCAGAAGGCGAAGAAGTTGTAGCTCGTCCAGCGCTGCTCGCGGAGCGGGGCGAGGTCCTCGTTCGTGAGCGCCGGGTCGTACCCGGGCTTGACGACGCCGGCACCCGCCGGGGCAGGAGCGGCGGTCGTGGTGGGGGCGTGGGGCGCGGCGACTGGTGTCGCGATGTCGGTAGCCATGGCGTCCTCCGAGGGAGTGGGAAGCGGGGCGGTGCGTGCTTGAGCACGAAGCTACGGAGCGACTTCGCCCCCGCCGTTTCCCTCGTGTAACGGTCGTGTGTCCCAGCCCCCGTCCTGGAACGACCGTTCCGGAAGGTCGCAGGAGAACCGCACTGCGGCTTGCCGCATCGATGGGCGCGCACCCCGCACGGACCTCGCCCGGACAGAAGCGGTGGCGACTGCCGGTGGTACGAATCGACCATGAGCAGGGGTATCAGGATCGATCACGTGGGCGTCACGGTGCCGGACATCGACGCAGCCACGGAGTTCTTCGAGGCGGCGTTCGACGCCGTCGTCCTGTACGACATGCGCCGTCGTGACGAGATGCCGAACAGCAGTCCCGAGGCCCACGGGTACCTCGGGATCCCGAGCACCATGGCGCAGGGGGCCATGCGGATGCTCGCGCTGCCCGAAGGCCCGGGGCTCGAGCTGTTCGAGTACCTGGGACCCGAGCAGCGGTACGCCGCACACCCGTCCGACCTGGGGTGGCAGCACCTGGCGATCTACGCCGACGACCTGGACGAGACGCTCGCCCGGGTCGAGGCGGCCGGCGGCACCCGGAACTCCGACCCCCGCGACCTGCGTGGTGACGAGGCGGGGCCCGGCAACCGGTTCGTGTACACCCGCACGCCGTGGGGATCGACGCTCGAGCTCGTCAGCTACCCGACGCCGCAGCCGTACCTGGTGCACGCGCCGCGGCCGAAGTGGGCGCCGTGGCCGATGCCGGACGACGTCTACCCGGTGCCGGCACCCGCCGTGCACTGACGAGCAACCGCCGCACCGACCGACCAACCGAGAAGCAACACACCGACCAGCAGACCGCCCCTCAGTGCCGGGGCACCTGCCCCGTCCGCCGCACGGCCCGTTCGAGCAGTTCGACGTCGATCCCGACGTGCTGCCGGGCGATCACGCCCGCCTCGGGTGCGCGGCCAGAACACACCGCGTCCACCAGCCGTTCGTGCTCGTGGAGCGCACGGGTCTCCATCTCCGCCATGCCCTCGGCCGTGCCCCACAGGTGCGCCGGAGCGGCGATGGAGATCTGCGCCTCCAACCCGGCGAGCGCCGTCCGCAGGGCGTCGTTCCGCGCGGCGTCGATGATCGTCCGGTGCAGCACGGCGTCGGCCTGCTGCTTCTCGAGGCCCGAGGTGGCGTCGCGGAACACCTCGAGCCGTGCCCGGATCAGGGCGGCGTCCTCCGGGGTCACCCGTTCCGCGGCGGCCGTGGCGAGCGCCCCGTGCAGCAGCGCGATGGCGTCGGCGGTGTCCTGGATCGCCTCCCACCGGGCGAGCAGCACCCGCCCGACGGCGTCCGACGAGCTGTCCGGCCACTCGGTGCGGACGAACGTGCCACCGCCCCGGCCTCGACGGGTCTCGAGCAGCCCCCGTTCGACGAGCCGGGCGATCGCACTGCGAACGGTGACCCGGGCGACGCCGAGCAGGCCGGCCAGTTCGCGTTCCGGCGGCAGGTTCGCGCCGGGCAGGTACTCGCCCACGGCGACGGCGGTCACGAGGCGGTCCTCGACCTCGTCGACGCGCGTCTCGGTCGCACGATCGGACACACGGACCCCCCTTCACGGTGTTACGACCACGTTAAGGCAGCAGAAAAGGTATTGCGTGGGACCTTTTTCCGCTCCATGCTGACCCCCATGTCCAGCATCACCGAATCCACGATGCCGTTCCGCGACGGCGAGACCTGGTACCGGGTCACCACGCCCGACACCCCGGTCGCCGGCGCGCTGCCCCTCGTCGTCCTGCACGGCGGGCCCGGCATGGCCCACGACTACCTCCGGAACCTCGCGGCCCTAGCCGACGAGACCGGCCGGACCGTCGTCCACCACGACCAGTTCGGCTGCGGCCGGAGCACCCACCGCCCGGACGCCCCGGCCGACACCTGGCAGCCGCAGCTGTTCGTCGACGAGTACGCCGCCCTGGTCGAGCACCTCGGGCTCGGCGACCACCACGTGCTCGGGCAGTCGTGGGGCGGCATGCTCGGCGCAGAGATCGCAGTGCAGCAGCCCGCGGGCCTCCGCTCGCTGGCGATCTGCAACTCCCCCGCGTCGATGCAGCTCTGGGTCGACGGCGCCGCCGAGCTCCGCGCGCAGCTGCCCGCCGACGTGCAGGACGCCCTGACCCGGCACGAGACGGCCGGCACCGTCGACGACCCCGAGTACCTTGCGGCGACGCAGGTCTTCTACGAGCGGCACGTCTGCCGCGTGGTCCCGAGCCATCCGGACTTCGTCGACTCCGAGGAGCAGATGGAGCGCGAGCCGACGGTCTACCACACGATGAACGGCCCGAACGAGTTCCACGTCATCGGCACGATGCGCGACTGGACCATCGTCGACCGGCTCGACCGCGTCGCCGTGCCGACGCTCGTCGTCGCCGGCGAGCACGACGAGGCCACCCCCGCCACGTGGGCCCCGTTCGTCGAGCGGATCGCCGACGTCCGACAGCACGTCTTCCCCGACGCGAGCCACTGCTCGCACCTGGAGCAGCCGGCGGAGTTCCGCCGGGTCGTCGCGGCCTTCCTGGCCGCGCACGACGACGCCTGACCCGGCCACGACCATCCCTGGAGGCGCGGGGCGGGCCCGCCCCGCGCCTCCAGACCGGAAGTCCCCACCCCCACAGCCGCACCCGTCCCTCCACCCGAAACGGAACCCGACATGTCGCAGCAGCACAGCGAGCTCTCCGCACAGCAGCAGCTCGAGGCCTACGGCTACAAGCAGGAGCTCAAGCGCTCCGTCAGCACCACCGACCTGCTCATCTACGGGCTGGTCTTCATGGTCCCGATCGCCCCGTGGGCGATCTTCGGGACCGTCTACAACGCCTCCAGCGGCATGGTGCCGCTGGTGTACCTGGTCGGCCTCGTCGCGATGATCTTCACCGCTCTGGCCTACGCGCAGATGGCGAAGTCGATCCCCCTCGCCGGCAGCGTGTTCTCGTACGTCGGCCGCGGCATCCACCCCACCGCCGGGTTCTTCGCCGGCTGGGCGATCCTGCTCGACTACCTGCTCGTCCCGACGCTGCTCTACGTGTTCGCCGCCGAGAGCATGGTCGGCATCTTCCCGGGCACGCCCCGCTGGCTGTGGGCGCTCGTGTTCGTCGCGATCAACACCGTCATCAACCTGGCCGGGGTGTCCTCGCTCAAGCTCGCGAACCGCATCTTCCTGCTCATCGAGCTCGTCTTCGTCGCGATCTTCGTCGTCATCGCGATCGTCGCGCTGACCGGCGGCACGATCCCGGACGCGTCCTTCAGCACCGCGCAGATCTGGGACCCGGCCAAGGTGTCGGCCCCGCTCATCGCGTCGGCGCTGTCGATCGCGGTGTTGAGCTTCCTGGGCTTCGACGGCATCTCCACCCTGTCCGAGGAGTCCACCGGCCGTCGTGGCGGAGCCGGCACGGCGATGATCCTGGCGCTCGTCATCGTGGCGTTCCTGTTCATCCTGCAGACCTGGCTCGCCAGCGCCCTCGCCGGGGGTCGTGACGCGTTCCCGAAGGGTGAGGCCGGCAACGCCTTCTTCACCATCGTCGAGCAGGCGTCGTCGAGCGGGTGGGCCACCGCGTTCTTCGCCGTCAACGTGCTCGCCGTCGGCATCGCGAACGCCATGGCCGCGCAGGCCGCGACGAGCCGCCTCCTCTTCTCGATGAGCCGCGACCGTCAGCTGCCCGCGTTCCTGCACAAGCTCAACGGTCGCCAGGTGCCGCAGAACGCGATCATCGTCGTCTCGGTGCTGTCCGCGATCCTGGTGCTGTTCTTCGTCGGGCAGATCGACACGATCTCGTCGCTCGTGAACTTCGGCGCGCTGTTCGGCTTCATGCTCCTGCACGTGTCCGTCTTCGTGCACCACGTCGTCAAGGGGAAGTCGCGCAACTGGCTGCTGCACCTGGTCGTGCCGCTGATCGGGTTCCTGATCATCGGGTACGTCCTGCTGAACGCCGCGGTCGAGGCGAAGGTCGGCGGCATCGTCTGGCTGATCGTCGGCGCGGCCGTGTTCCTGTACTACCGACGCACCGGCCGTTCCACCGAGGTCGGCTCGGAAGCAGAACCGACGACGGAGGACGCACGATGACCCCGGACCACTTCCTGCCGAACACCCTCGGCCGCCCCGGGTTCTCCGCAGACCGGGAGCCCGTGCTGCGGGTCCGCCCCGGCACCGGCGAGACCATCGGCTTCGAGACCACCGACGCCGTCTACGCCGAACTCGACCAGCACCACGACATGGCGCAGCTGCAGGCACCGATCAACCCGGTGACCGGCCCGGTGTTCGTCGAGGGGGCAGAACCCGGCGACACCCTCGTGGTGACCATCCACGCCATCGAGCTGACCACGCACGGGTGGTCGGTGTCCCTGCCCGGCTCCGGGGCCCTGCAGCACGTGATGGGCGACCGGGTCTTCGCCCGCCGATGCCCGATCTCGGACGGCACGGTGCAGGTGTCCGACCGGCACCGGTTCCCCGTGCGGCCGATGATCGGGTGCATCGGGACGGCCCCGGCCGAGGGTGAGAACTCGACGATCATGCCGGCCTACCCGGAGGGCGGCAACATGGACGTCACCGAGGCCCGCCCCGGCTCGACCGTGTCCCTGCCCGTCCGGGCCCCCGGTGCACTGCTGTCGATCGGCGACATCCACGCGCTCATGGCCGAGGGCGAGTCGTCGTTCGTCGCCATCGAGGCCCAGGGCACCGCGATCGTCTCCGTCGACCTGGTCAAGGGCGGCCCCGTGCTCCGCGCACCCCGCATCGAGACCGCTGACGACTGGCTGTTCGTCGGTCTCGGCGACCCCGTGCAGGAGAGCGTCCGGCGCGGGTACGAGGACGCCTTCGCGTTCCTCGTCGACGAGCACGGCTGGACCGCCGAGGACGCCTACGCGGTGCTCAGCGCGGTCGGTGACTCGAAGCTCGGCGGGCCGACCGGCTCCACCGCGCCGGACCCGTTGCACCCCTTCGCCGCCGTCGGCGCAGTCACCCTGCACCGGGTCCCGAAGTCGGTGCTGTGAGGGTTCGCTGATGCGGGTTCCCGGTACGACTGTCGTGCCGGGAACCTGCACAGGCATGTGCACGATGATGGGCGCATGCACGACACCATCCGCTACGTCGCGATCGGCGACAGCTTCTCGGAGGGCATCGGCGACGCCGGGGCCGCTCCGTTCCCCGGCTGGACCGGACGACTCGCGAGCGCGATGGCGGGCGCCTCGGACGCCCACGTCTCGTACGCCAACCTCGCGGTGCGCGGCCGACTGCTCGCCGGGGTCCTCGGCGGTCAGCTCGAGGCCGCCCTCGCGCTCGACCCGGCGCCGACCCTGATCACCTTCTGCGCCGGCGGCAACGACCTGCTGCGCCCGCGCTTCGAGGTGGACGCGCTGATCGGGCAGGTCGAGGCCGCCGCCGACCGGGTCGAGGCCACCGGCGCACGCCTGGCGCTCCTCAGCCCGGCCGACCCGAGCGCCCGCCTGCCCCTCGGTTCCCTGATCAACCGCCGCGGTGACGCCTGGGCCGAGGCGCTCGGCACCCTCGCCCGGCGCCGCGGTCTGCCGTTCGTCGATGTCTCCCGCGACCCGCACCTCGGCCGCGCCGAGTTCTGGTCGGACGACCGGCTGCACATGAACGCCACCGGGCACCAGCGCGTCGCGGACCTGGCGCTGCACGCGGTCCTCGACGGCCCCGCGCCGCTCGAGCCCGCGGACGCCGGCGCCACCCGGGCCCGCCTGGGAGAAGAGCTCCGCTACTACCGCGAGTACGTCCTGCCGTGGCTGCAGCGCCGGATCACCCGCACGTCGTCGGGCGACGGGCGTTCGGCGACCTACCCGACGTGGACGCCGGTGCACGGTCGGGACGCGTAGCCAGCGTCAGCCCGCGACGTACACGCGGGTGGTGACCCCGCTCAGCGCGTGCGCGAACTCGTCGCCCGTCGCCACGAAGCCGCCCGCCTCGTACAGCCGCACCGCCCGGTCGTTGTCGCCGAGCACGTGCAGCACCACGCGCGGGTGGCCGGCGACCCGGGCATCGTGCACGGCCTCGGACAGCAGCGACCGTCCGACCCCGCGGGCCTGCACGCCGGGACGCACCGCGAGCAACGACAGGTAGGCGGCGTCCGCCGGGTCCGTCGACCGTCCGGTGCCGGGCGCCGTGACCAGTACGAAGCCGTCCACCGCACCGTCCGGTCCGACCACCACCAGCCAGGCGACGTGGTCAGCGGCGAACTTCTGCCGGGCGCGCTCCCGGACCGCCGGGTCCTCGGCGACGCCGTCACGGGCCGCCACGGCCGCAGCCCACAGGTCGATGCAGGTGTCGGTCTCCTCCGGGGTCGCAGGACGCACGACCACGGACGACTCGATCACCCGATCAGCCTACGACCGCCCGGCTCCCGATCCTGAACGACGCCCCACGGTGCTCGTCGGGCAGGCGGTCCCCGCGTCCGTGCAGCTTCTGCCGGAGCGAACCCGGCTCGTACTCCTCCGGGTAGGCCCCGCGGGCACGGAGTTCCGGGATCACGAACTCGATGACGTCCTCCCACGTGCCCGGCGTGACCGCGTACGCCAGGTTGAAGCCGTCGACGTCGGTCAGCTCCTGGATCTCCTGCAGCCGGTCGGCGATGGTCGCTCCCCCACCGACCGCCACCGGGCCGAGCCCGCCGATCGCCGTCTGCCGCGCCAGGTCGCGGATCGTCCACTTCGACCCGTCCTCGCCGGTCGCTGCCGCGATGTTCGCCGCCGCCGACTGGATCGCGTTCGACTCGACGTCACCCAGGGGCTGGTCCAGGTCCCACTGCGACAGGTCGACGCCCATCCAGCCGGAGTTGAGCACCAGCGCACCGAGCTCCGACGCGTACGACAGGTAGTCCTCGTACTTCGCCTGGGCCAGCTCGTCGGTGGCGTCCGTGATCACGGTGAGCAGCGTGTAGACGCGGGCGGCGTACCGGTCGCGACCAGCTGCCTCCAGGGCGTCCCGGACCTTCGCGACGGTCGACGCGAGCTGCTCGAGCGTCGGTGCGCCCACGAAGACCGCTTCCGCGTTCTCCGCGGCGAAGCGGATGCCGCGCGGCGACGCGCCCGCCTGGTAGATGACGGGCGTGCGCTGCACGGACGGCTCGGACAGGTGGATGCCCGGCACGTCGAAGTGCGTCCCGTGGTGCTCGATCGGGTGCACCTTCGCCGGGTCCGTGAAGACCCCGGCTTCGCGGTCGGCGACGACGGCGTCGTCCTCCCACGAGCCCTCCCACAGCTTGTAGAGGACCTCGAGGTACTCGTCCGCCACGTCGTACCGGTCGTCGTGCGACAGCTGGTCCGTCTGGCCCATGTTCCGTGCGGCGCTCGGCAGGTACCCGGTGACGACGTTCCAGCCGACCCGGCCCTCCGTCAGGTGGTCGAGCGTCGACATGCGTCGGGCGAACGGGTACGGGTGCTCGTACGCGGTGCCGGCCGTGATGCCGAAGCCCAGGTGCTCGGTCACCGACGCCATCGCCGACACGAGCAGGATCGGGTCGTTCACGGGCACCTGCGACCCGGTGCGGAGCGCGGCCTCGTTCGAGCCGCCGTACACGTCGTAGGTGCCCAGGACGTCGGCGATGAAGATGCCGTCGAACGCGCCGCGCTCGAGCGTCTTCGCCAGGTCGGTCCAGTAGGTCAGGTCGCGGTAGTCCCGCGACCGGTCGCGGGGGTGCCGCCACAGTCCGGAGGACTGGTGCGCGACGCAGTTCATGTCGAACGCGTTGAAGCGGATCTGCCGGTGCTCGCTGCTGGTGGTCACGGGTCGAGACGCTACGTCGGACACCTCGGACCGTCACGGATCGTGACGAAGCGTGACGGTCGGCTCCGGCGACGGACTGGAGGCCCGCCCCGCGTCCGGCGCGCCGCCCGCGCCCGACGCATGGCCGGCTCCGGGGCTCAGGCGCGGTCGTGGAGCGTCACGTGGTAGCCGTCGGGGTCGGCGAACGTGAACGTCCGGCCGAACGGGCCGTCGATCGGCGCCGAGACGATCCGGTGCCCGTCGGCGACCAGCGCGTCGTGGATCGCCTGGACGTCGGTCGCGTGCAGCCAGATCGCGGCGCCGATGCCGGGCTGTGCCACCGCGTCGAGGTCCGTGCCGGGGACGATGTCACGCAGGGCGAAGGCGATCGGCGTCGTCTCGAACACGACGGCGTGCGGCGGGCCGGCCTGGGAACGGACGAGACCGAGGTACCGCTCGTAGAACGCCTGCGAGGCATCGAGGTCGCGGGTCTGCAGGGAGATGAAGTCGGGGCCGGTGACGGGCATGTGGTGCTCCTCAGGTTCGTGTCAGTCTTCTGACACGGGACAACCTATGTCAGACTACTGACATGCGTCAAGACGACACCGGCATCCACCTCGAGACGTCGATCGGCTACCTGCTCAAGGAGACCGCGAGCGCCCTCCGTGCCTCGATGGAAGCCGTGCTGCGCCCACTCGGCATGACGGTGACGCACTACTCCTGCCTCGAACTGCTGGCGCAGCGACCCGGCCTGTCGAACTCCGAGCTCGCGCGCGGCACGTTCGTCACCCGGCAGTCGATGAACGTGCTGCTGCAGACCCTGGAGCGGGACGGCTTCGTCACCCGTGCCACCGAGCCGTCGGTCGGCAAGGCGCTCCCCACGCAGCTGACCGACAGCGGACGACGGAGCCTGGCGCAGGCGAGTGCGGCGATCCGCGGGGTCGAGCAGCGGATGCTCACCGACCTGACCGCGGACCAGCAGACCGAGGCCCGTCAGATCCTGCGGAGCATGGTCACTTCGCTCCGCGGTCAGGCCACGTAGCGCACGGACGCGGTGTCCTTCGGTGCGTACCGCTCCTCGAAGTCACGCTCGTTGGGGATCCACACGTCCCGCCAGAGCGCATCGTGTCGACGCCCGAGCGCGCGGTCACGAGCCATGCCCCGACGAGCCGCAGTTTCGAGATCCACATCACACCAGACCGTGACGTCGAGGTACGGGAGCGCCTCGGGATGGAAGAGTCCGATCAGGTCGACGATCAAGACGTCCGTCCGCGGCAGTGGCTCAGCCGGGCCGAGGGCTCGAGCCGACCAGTCGAACCGCTGGAACGCGCTCACCCGACCGGCCCGGTGCGGTTCGAGGACCGACGAGACCAGACGGGGACGATCGACGCCGTCCCAGTCGGAGGACCGCTGATGGGACCGAACGGGGTCGAGGAAGTCGTCGCCGCGGATGCGGACCGCGCCGGGGAGCCCCTCGACGAGCGTGCGCGTCAGCGTGGACTTGCCGGATCCGCAGTACCCGGAGACACCGACGACGATCGGTGCACGCGCCGAGGCGCGGCGGGACGCGACAAGGTCGATGACGCCGTCGCGGTCCATCGGGCAAGCGTACGAGGTCGATGACCGGGAGCCGGGGTTCGTAGGCTGAGCGGATGGACGTCGCACTGCGGGACAGCACCACCGAAGACCTCGAGTGGCTCGTCGAGCTCCGGGCCGTGGTGCTGCGCGACGACCTGACACGACTCGGTGTGTTCGACGAGACGCGTGTGCGACAGCGCCTCCGCGACGCGTTCCAGCCACAGCTGACCCGCATCGTCGTGGTCGACGGCCGCGACGTGGGCTCGATCACCGTGCGCAACGAGGACGGCGTCCGCTGGGTCGAGCACTTCTACCTCGCGCCCGACGTCCAGGGCCGTGGGGTCGGGTCGACCGTGCTGCGCGCCGTCCTCGACGAGCCCCACGACGGCCCGACGCGGCTCAACGTGCTGGTGGGCAGCCCGGCTCGCCGACTCTACGAACGACACGGCTTCGTGCTCGACACCGACGACGGCGTCGACGTGTTCATGACGCTTCGGGCCGCCGATCGAGCACCCCACGGAGCGCACTGAGCTGCTCGTCGACCACGTCGGCCATCCGGCGCTCGGCCGGTCCGGTGAGCCAGGCCTCGAGGGCCAGGTGGAACAGCATCACGGTCGTCTCGGCGATGACCGCCGCCTCGGACGGATCGAGCCCGCGGTGGACGAAGGCCTCGCGCACCGCGTCCGTCAGGTCGGCACGCTTCCGGGCGTCGCGCTCCCGGAGCGAGGACTCGGACAGCACCAGCCGCCGCACCGAGCCGACCTCGCCGTGCCGCCCCTCGAACCGCTCGTCGGCGACGGTGCAGAGGCCGTGCACGACGATGTCGAGCGGGTCGATCCCGGTCGGCGCGCCCTCGATGGCAGCCCGGGCGAGGTCGGGGATCTCGTCACCGGCGAAGATCACCTCGCGCTTGTCGGCGAAGTACCGGAAGAAGGTGCGGGTCGTCAGGCCGGCCCGTGCGGTGATCTGCGGCACGGTCGTCGCCTGGTAGCCCTGCTCGGCGAAGAGCTCGAACGCCGCACGCTCGAGTCGCCCTCGGGCATCCGGAGACCAACGCATGTGTCCACAGTAGTGGTGATGACACGTCGTGTCATGGTTGACTGGGCGATGACACGTCGTGTCATGACTCACTTCGAGCAAGAGATCGGGACACCATGTCGCCATCGGGCAACGCAGCACTCTGGACCACGTCGACCGGGCGGTTCACCGTCGGGCCCGCACCGGTCCCCCAGCCCGGCCCCGGCGAACTCGTCGTCCGCGCCGAGGCGGTCGCCGTCAACCCGGTCGACGCCGTCGGCGGGCTCTTCCGGCACCTGGTGTTCCCGAAGCTGCGGTTCCCCGCGGTCCTTGGCTCGGACGTCGCCGGCACGGTCGTCGCGATCGGCCCGGACGTCGAGCGCTTCCGCGTGGGCGACCGGGTCGTCGGGCACGCGGCGGGGCAGGAACAGCATCGGAACAGCGCTGCCGAAGGCGCCTTCCAGCACCAGGTCCTGCTGCTCGAACGCATGACGACCCCGGTGCCCGACGACCTGTCCGCCGAGCAGGCGGCGGTCCTGCCACTCGCCGTCTCGACCGCAGCGGCCGGTCTCTTCGAACCGGACCAGCTCGCGCTGTCACTGCCGACGGCAGACACGGTCGACCGCGACGGCGTCGTCCTGGTGTGGGGTGCGTCCACGAGCGTCGGTGCCAACGCCGTCCAGCTCGCCCGGGCCGCCGGGTACGCCGTGATCGGCACCGCATCGCCGAAGAACCACGGGTTCGTGCAGGACCTCGGGGCCGAGGCCGTGTTCGACTACCGCGACGACGGTGCCGCACGCCGCATCCTCGACGCACTCGCCGACCGGGAGCTCGCCGGCACCCTCGCCTTCGGTCAGGGTTCGTTGACCCGCACGCTCCCGATCGTCCGGACGGCCACCGGCTCCGGCCGGCTCGCATCCGCGTACCCGACACCGGTGACGACGATCCGTGCGCGGCTCGAGCGCCGACACGGGGTCCACGTCACTGCGATCTGGGGCGGCCGCCCGACGGAGTCCGAGGTCGGCCCCGCGATCTACCGCGACTTCCTGCCCGAGGCGCTCCGCACCGGGCGGTACCGAGCGACGCCGACCGCGTCCGTCGTCGGATCGGGACTCGCCGCGATCCCCGACGCCCTCGCCGAACTCCGCGCCGGTGTCTCCGCCCGGAAGCTCGTCGTCACGCTCCCCTGAGCCGATAGCGTCGGCAGCATGACCGATGCCGACGTGCCCGACGACGAGACCTTCAGCTTCACGATGTCGGGCGGAGGCACGCCACGGGGACACCTGCAGGACCCGAGCGCCGTCACGCTGCACCTGGACCCGCGGCTCCTCGGCGACGCCGCCAGGGGCAAGGAGATGTTCGCCCGAGCCATCGACCAGCAGCACGCGGCACTGTCCGCCTACGCCACGGCGCTCCAGGTCGCCGACGGAGACGTGACCGCCTCCGCGGTGCAGGACGCTGCGACCGCACTGCACGAGGCGCTCCAGTTCCTGCCGATCGCCCATACCGTGTACACGGGCGTCGGCTTCCCCACAGCCCGCGTCGGGGACGGCCCCCGCCCGACCTCGCTGCGACCGGATCGCGGCGAGCGCGGCCTCGGCGTCCATCCGGACATGCTCACGGCGATCCACGGCGACACCTCGCAGCGGTGGGAACTCGCGTGCGAAGAGGACCTCCCCCTCGCCGTCGAGATCGCACTGGCGACCGATCCGGACGAGAACGTGCGGTCGGCCTTCCTCACGGCGACGAGGTCACGAACCGTCGTCCTGCTCATGGAACAGCGAGAGACCGATCCGGGCGCCCTCGACCAGCTCGCCCAGCAGAGCTACGCGAGCCCCGAACGGAAGTTCCCGCTGCGGTTCATGCACCTCGCACCGCGTGAGCTCGACGGGCTCTACGAGCTCCTCGGTCTCGACGAGCAGGCCATCGCGCGCGCGGAGGCCCGCTGGGCGCAGGCGCAGGATCGGAACGAGCGCATCAGCGTCGGTGACGCGCTGCGTGAGATCGGCGTCATCAGCTGATCCGCTTGGCGTACCAGCGGTCCGAGTACGGATCATCGTTGAACGGCGACACCCGGACGAAGCCGAGCCGTTCGTAGAGGGCACAGGCCTCGGCGAGCTCGGCCCGCGTGTCCAGCCGCAGCGACGTGGTCCCGCGGTCTCGGCAGAAGTCCTCCACGTGGCGCAGGAGCGCCGAACCGATGCCTCGGCCGCGGTGTTCCGGCAGTGTGAACACCTTCGTCAGCTCGCCGACGGCACCGACGAAGCGCACGCCGGCGCAGGCGGCAGCGGCTTCCCCTTCACTCGCGACGACGAACACCCCGGAGTCACCCTGCAGGTCGTCGTACGGCTCCTCGTCGAGCGCGCGGTCGACCTCGGCCGACGTCGCCGCGCGCCCGTACCACCGCGACGCGACCTCGGTCAGGTAGGCCCGCACGATCGCGTCGGCCCGGCCTGCGCCGGGTCGCTCCGTCTCGAAGATCATCGCGCTCCCTGCGTGGCCGCACCCGGCTCAGCGGGACGCGGTCGCCTCGCGCGCGGCGGCTTCCGCCGCGACCCAGGCGAGCATGCCGCACTTGACGCGCATGACGAACTTGGAGACGCCGTGGAAGGCGACGAGGTCCTCGAGGACGTCCTCGTCGGGTTCACCGACGCCGCGTGAGCGCATCATGGTGCGGAATTCCTCGGTCAGTGCGAGGAACTCGGGCACCGTGCGGCCGACGGCCATGTCGGTGAGGACCGATGCCGAGGCCATCGAGATCGAGCAGCCGTCACCCTGCCAGGCGAGCCCGGCGATGCGGTCGGTGCCGGCTTCGAGCCGCAGGCTGACCGTGATCTCGTCGCCGCACGTGGGGTTCCGCTCGAAGTGCGAGGCGTCCGCGTCCGGCATCGCACCGTCGCCGTGCCGCGCCTTCGCGTGGTCGAGGATGACCTGCTGGTACAGGCTGTCGAGGGCGTTCACGCGGTCGCTCCGAAGTAGTCGCGGATCTCGGCGACGGCTGCGAGGAACCGGTCGACGTCGTGCTCGGTCGTGTACACGTACGTGCTGGCACGGCTCGTCGCGACGAGGCCGAGCCGGCGGTGCAGGGGCTGGGCGCAGTGGTGGCCGGATCGCACGGCGATGCCCTGCGCGTCGAGGTACTGCGAGACGTCGTGGGCGTGCACACCGTCGACGTCGAAGGACACCAGGCCGGAGCGCGGGACACCGGCGGGCGGGCCGACCAGGCGGATGCCGGGCACGGCAGCGAGGCCGACGAGCATCCGGCGGGCGAGGTGCTCCTCGTGGGCGCGGACCCGTTCCATGCCGATGCCCTGCAGGTAGCGCACGGCCTCGGCCAGGGCGACCGCCTGGGACACGGGCTGCGTGCCGGCCTCGAACCGCTCGGGCGCCGGCATGAACTCGGAGCCCTCCATCGTCACGGTGGTGATCATCGAGCCGCCGGTGCGGAACGGCGGCAGGGCGTTGAGCAGCTCGCTCCGTCCCCAGAGCACGCCGATGCCGTTCGGGCCGAGCATCTTGTGCCCGGAGAACGCGACGAAGTCGACACCGAGCTGCTGCACGTCGAGGGGACGGTGCGGCGCGGACTGGCAGGCGTCGAGCACCACGAGGGCACCGCGGGCGTGGGCGAGGCCGACGACCTGCTCCACGGGGGCGATCATCCCGGTGACGTTCGAGACGTGCGAGAACGCGACGACCCTCGTGCGGTCGGTGATCAGCGCTGCGGCGTCGTCGGCGGTCCAGGTGCCGTCGTCGGCGACCGGGATCCAGCGCAGGGTCGCACCGGTCAGGGCTGCGAGTTCCTGCCACGGCACGAGGTTGGCGTGGTGCTCGGCCTCGGTCACCAGGATCTCGTCGCCGGCGCCGAGCCGGAAGCGTGCGGCGTCGACGCCCCCGCGACCGCGGCTGGCGTTGGCCATGCCGTAGGCGACGAGGTTGAGGGCATCGGTGGCGTTCTCGGTCCAGACGACCTCGGCCGGGGCAGCCGCGCCGATGAACCCGGCGACGGTGGCACGGGCGTCCTCGTAGGCGTCGGTGCTGAGCGCCGCGAGCGTGTGCGCACCGCGGTGGACGGCGGCGTTGTCGTGCTCGAGGAAGCGTCGCTCAGCGTCGAGGACCTGACGCGGGCGTTCCGCCGTCGCCCCGGAGTCCAGGTACGCCAACGGCTGCCCGTTCACGTCCTGCGCGAGGATCGGGAAGTCCTGCTTGATCGCCTCGACCTCGGTCTCGGTGAGCGGCTGGTTCGGCGCCACGACTGTCACGTCTCGTCCTCCTGGTGCTGCTGTCCGGAGCAACCCGTCCATGGTGTCCGTTGTTCCCGACCGCGTCCAGTCGGCACGGTGACGGCCCAGGACCACGCCGGGTCCTGGGCCGTCGCACGTCGTTCGTTACTCGTTGCCGATCTTCTCGTCCGCTGCGTCGCGGGCGCCGTCGATCTTGTCGTCGTACTTGCCGCCCGTGGCCTTCTTGACCGCGTCGGCCACGCCGCCGAGCACCTTGTCGCTGACGTCCTCGGCCTTCTCGCTCTTCAGGGCGTCCTGGACCTTGCCGTCCTTCAGGAACTCCTGGGCCTTCTTCGTGATGTCGTCGAACCCCGCCATCGGCTGCTCCTCGTCTCGGTGCGGAGCCCGTCGCTCCGTCCTGGCGCCGACAGTAGGCCCCTGGGCCGCCGTCCGTACCGGAACGTCCGGGGTCCTCACACCATCTGGGCGCTGCGACGACGGGCGAGGACGTACCCGACGGCGACCGCGCCGGACACCGCGAGCAACGAGGGCACGAGGATGTCGGTGCCCTGCTGCGTGAACTCGACGACGAGCACGAGCGCGGTGAACGGTGCGCGCATGGTGGTGGCGAGGAAGGCCGCGGCACCGACGAACGCGAAGGCCGCCAGGCTCGGGCCGTCCGCCGGCCAGAGCAGCAGCCACGCGCCACCCAGTCCGCCGCCGATCGCCGAACCGATCGCGATCGAGGGGGTCAGCGTGCCACCGACCGCACCAGCGCCGATGGTGGCCGAGGTGGTCACGGTCCGCAGGACACCGAGCAGCAGCAGGAACACGACCGGCGAGAGACCGGCGAACGACGAATCGTCCAGGGCACTGTTCATCGCGACGAGGCCGAGCGCGCGCCCGTTGCCGAGGATCTCCGGGAACGGGATCGCGATGAGCCCGACCATCGCGAACACCAGCGGCAGCACGACGAGCAGGTGCCAGCCCTTCGGCGCGATGCCCTGCAGCCGGTTGGTCAGCTTCACGAACCCGACCCCGGCGAGCCCGAGCACCGGCCCCACGACGATCGCCCAGACCAGCAGCGACGGCGACAGGTGCATCGCGGGCACGTGGTAGAGCACCTCGTCCGGGATCACGAGCCGGGCGGTGATGGCGGCGACGGCACTCGTGGCGAAGGCGGGCAGCGCGGTCGCGAAGCTGATCTCGCCGAGCAGGACCTCGACCGCGAACAGGGCACCGCCGAGGGGCACGTCGTACACGGCGGCGAGGCCGGCCGCGGCACCGCAGGCCACGAGGATCTTCGTCTCGCGCGCCGTCAGCCCCGCACGACGGGTGACGAGCTGGGCGAGCCAGGCCCCGACCTCGCGCGGCGCGACTTCCTTGCCGATGGACGCCCCGAGCCCCACGGCCAGGATCTGGACGCCGGCGTTCGCGAGCGTCGCCAGGGCGGGCATCCGCTTGCCGTCGACGGCCGCGGTGACCGAGACGATCGAACGACCCCACCGACGGAGCGCCCACCAGGCGAACCCGGTCAGGACCCCGGCGGCGGTGAGCGCGAGGAACCGGTTCAGCCCGGAGGGGGCGTCGGCCGCCTCGAGGTGCCCACCGAACCCGTACCCGAAGGCGACGAACTGGATGAGCTGGAGCGCGAGCCAGACCGCGATGCCGGCGATGCCGCCGGAGACGCCCACCAGGGCGGTGACGACGGCGAGCTTGAGGGCCCAGACCGGGGTCGCGTGTCCGGAGTGCGGCATGACCGGAAGCCTAACGGGCCGGACGCACCCGATGACGGACCGCGACGGGCCCGCCGGACGCGGGGCGGGCCTCCAGGCCGGGTGTCCCGACCACCCGCCGTCAGACGGCCGTCACCCGGAACGGCACCACGCCCTCGGCCGGCATGAGCGGCGGCTGCAGGCCGACGGTGCCGAGCACCCGTCCGCTGAAGACGCGCGGGCCGGACCACCAGTCCGGTCGAACCAGGTCATGGCCGGCCCCGATGACCACGGGGTCGACGCGGTACGACGTGTCCGGGTCGAGGTCGCGGAAGGTGACCCGGCCGGTGCCGGACACCTCGGAGCGCCCGATGCTCGCCAGGAAGAAGACCGCCTGCTGCCGGTCCGGCGAGACCGTCCCGTACACGAGCCGAGAGTCGTCGACCTCGTCCGAGCGCACCAGGTCGCCGCCGTGCAGGAGTGGGCGGAGCTCCCGGTACAGCGCGATCCACTCGGTGAGCGCCAGGGACTCCTCGGCGGTCGCGCCGGCCAGGTCCCACTCGATGCCGAGGTGCCCGACCAGGGCGGTACCGGCGCGGAAGGCGAGGTCGTGGACGCGACCGGTGGTGTGGTTCCGGCCGCTGGCGATGTGCGAGCCGAGCATCTCCGGCGGCAGGAGCTGCTGCGTCCACCGGTGCATCTGCTGACGCTCGAGCGGGTCGATGTCGTCGGACACCCACACCCGCGCGGTGTGCTCGATGACGCCGAGGTCGACGCGGCCGCCACCCGACGAGCACGACTCGATCTCCAGCGCGGGGAACCGCTCGCCGAGCGTGGCCATCAACCGGTACGCCGCGAGGGTCTGCTCGTGGACCGCTGCACCGCCACCGGGGAAGCCCGCCTCGACGAGGTCGCGGTTGTGGTCCCACTTGACGTACTCGATGCCGTACTCGCCGATGATCGCCGTCATCCGCTCGAGCACGTACGCGAAGGCCTCGGGGATCGCCAGGTTGAGCACCTGCTGGTCGCGGGAGCGCGCGGGCAGTCGTCCGTCGGCCTGCAGGATCCACTCCGGGTGGGCGCGGGCGAGGTCGCTGTCCTCGTTCACCATCTCGGGTTCGAACCACAGGCCGAACTCCATGCCGAGTGCGCGGACGCGGTCGACCAGGGGTCCGAGCCCGTCCGGCCAGACGTCCTCGTCGACGTACCAGTCGCCGAGGCCGGCGTGGTCGTCGCGGCGCCCGCGGAACCAGCCGTCGTCGAGCACGTAGCGTTCGACGCCGAGGGCCGCGGCACGCTCGGCGAGGTCGACGAGGCGGGCCAGGTCGTGGTCGAAGTACACGGCCTCCCACACGTTGATCGTCGTCGGGCGCGGCGTCGTCGGGTGCTGCGGGCGGCTGCGGAGCCAGCGGTGGAACCGTCGGGCCTGGTCGTCGAGGCCGTCGCCGTGGGCGAAGTAGACCCACGGCCCCTCGTAGGTGGCACCGGTGTCGAGCCGGACCTCGCCGGGCAGCAGGAGTTCGCCGCCGCCGATGACCTGGCGGCCGGTGGCGAGCCGTTCGGCGTGGTGCCGGTGGTTCCCGCTCCACGCGGTGTGGACGCCCCAGACCTGGCCGCGGGCGAAGCCGAAGCCCGGCTCCCCCACCGTCAGCACGGTCGCCGCGTCGGTGCCGGTGCGGCCCTTCCGTCCCTCGCGCTGGTGGGTGCCGACGACGAGTTCCCGGCGCTGCGGGGTCCGTTCCTTGCCCCAGCGGCCGGCGAAGTCCAGGATCTCGCGGGCCCCCGACGGGATCGGCATCGCGAGTGACAGGTCATCGACGGTGTAGGCACCGTCGACGGTGTTCGTCACGCTCGCCCGGGCCCGCACGAGCCCGGAGCCGAGCATCTCGACCACCACCCGGATCGTGAGCCCGGCGGTGGTGTCCGCGGCGTCGGCGGTGACCATGGTGTCCGTGACCGCGAGGGCCGTCACCGTGAACGCCGGCGACCAGTCGGCACCGTCCCGGTGCCCGGCGAGCCCCGGACGGCCGCTCCAGCCCCGGTGCGGTTCGGGCAGCACCGACAGGCGCACCGGGGCGTCCATCTCGTTCGGGGACACCGGGGTGACGTCGGCGTCGGCGAGGGCCGTCAGTGCGGCGGTGTCGAGCGGGCCGAGCGCCGCTCCCCAGTGCACGACGGCGGGGAGCGCGTCGTCACGGCAGTCGAGGACGAGCGAGACGCCACCGGCGCTCAGGTGGACGAGTTCGTGCGGCATGCGGGCTCCAGTCGGCGTCGTTGCACGTCAGAGCTTTCCGGTCCGGGGCCGTCCGCTGCAAATCCGGCTGCGGCGCGGCTCAGAACCAGCGCTTCACCTTGAACACCACGTACAGGATCGCCGCGAACAGGACCATCGCGACGATCGACAGCGGGTACCCCCACGTCCAGCCGAGTTCGGGCATGTGCGTGAAGTTCATCCCGTAGATCGCGGCGATGAGCGTCGGCGCGAACAGGATCGCCGCCCAGCCGGAGATCTTCTTCGTGTCGTCGTTCTGCTTCTGGGCCGCCAGGGTGGAGTCGACGGTCAGGGCGTTCTGCAGCAGCTGCCGGAAGGTGTCGAGCCGCTCCACCACCCGGATCGAGTGGTCGAGGACGTCGCGGAACCGGCGCTGCATCTCCACCGGCAGGTGGTACTTCTCGGCACCGCGGTGCAGGTTCTCGATGATGTAGACGAGTGGACGCGCTGCACGCTGGAAGTCGACGACCTCGCCGAACAGCTCGTACACCCGGCGGGACACCCCGGCCTCGCCGGAGAACAGCTGGTCCTCGATCTGGTTGATGTCCTCTTCGAGCCCGTCGATCACCGGCACGTAGCCGTCCACGATGGAGTCCATGAGCGCCCAGAGCTGCGCCTGCGGCCCGACCGTCACCAGACCCGGCTTGCCGCTCATCCGCTGCAGTGCCCGGGGAACGGTCTGCTTGCCCCGCGGGTCGGCCTTCACCACGACGAGGAAGAACGTCTCACCGACGAAGGCGTGCACCTCGCCGAACGCCACCTCTTCCTGCTGGTCGTTGTACAGCGCGGGCTTGAGCACCACGAACAGCGTCGATCCGTAGCGCTCGAGCTTCGGTCGCTGGTGCCCCTCGGCGGAGTCCTCGACGGCGAGCTCGTGCAGGCCGAGGGCGACCGCGACGTCGCCGAGTTCCTGTGCGTCGGGCTGGTGCAGGACGATGCACGCGCTGGCGCCCTGCTCGTCGAGCATCCGGAAGGTGTCGTCGAGGGACGGACTCGCGATCGGGGCGATCCGGTCGATGTAGACGGTGTTCAGTTCGACGCTCACGCGCCCACCGTACGCAGGGTGGCCGGTCTCCGGCCTGGAGGCCCGTGCCGGCCCCGCCACACGCCCCGCGTCCTGCCTGAACGCGCGCTGCACGACCGCCGCCACCGGCCGCCTACGGTGCAGGTCATCAGCATGCTGACGAAAGGGACTGTCATGAAGAGGATCTGGAAGCGCATCGCGGTGGCCGTGAGCGCGGTCGTCGCCGTCATCGGCGCGTACGTGGGGTCGGGCGCTGCCGGTGGCACGCCCATCCAGGACGCCGCCGGTGGCGCGCTGTCGGCGTCCTCGACCGCGATCGCCCCGGACGGCCCGGCCTTCTCGATCTGGAGCGTGGTCTACGCCGGGCTCATCGGCTACGCGGTGCTGCAGCTCTTCCGCACCGCGAACGACGAACGGCACGAGCGGCTGGTGGTGCCGGCGGTGCTCTCCCTGCTGCTCAACGCCGCGTGGATCCTGTCGGTGCAGTTCGGGTTCCTGTGGGCGAGCGAACCGATCATCGTCGCACTGCTCGTCGTGCTGATCTGGACGTTCACGATCCTGCGCCGGACCCCGTCCCGGGGCGTGGTCGAGGCGATCCTGACCGACGGCACGTTCGGGCTGTACCTCGGGTGGGTGTGCGTCGCGACGGCCGCCAACACCGCTGCGGTGCTGACGGCGGCGGGCTTCCGTGGCTTCGGACTCGGACAGGACCCGTGGGGCGTGCTCGTCGCCGCGGTGGCCGGGCTCGTCGGGGTGCTCATCGCACTGTGGGGCCGGGGACGCCTGGCACCGATGGCCTCGGTCGCGTGGGGTCTGGCGTGGGTCGCGGTGGCCCGGTTCGACGGGCCGCTCGTCTCCGTCCCGACGGCGGTGGCGGCCGTGGTGGCTGCGGCGGCCGTGGTCGTCGTGACCGTGGTGGTGCGGGCCCGCGCCGGCTGGGTCGGCGGCCGTGCCGGTCGGGCGGCGGCTCCGGTGGCGGCCTGACGCGCGACTGCCTGCGCGTCGTTTCGGGCTGAGCGACACCTCACGCAGCGATCGGGCCGTGAGGTGTCGCTCAGCGCGAAGAATCAGCGCGCGGACACGACCAGGCCGTGCGCGGCGGCGACCGCGGCGTTCGTGACCCGGCCGGCGTGCACGTTCAGGCCTCCGGCGAGGGCGGGGTCGGCCTCGAGCGCGGCTTCCCACCCGCGGTCGGCGATCGCGACGGCGTAGGGCAGCGTGGCGTTCGTCAGCGAGATCGTGCTCGTGCGCGGGACGGCGCCGGGCATGTTCGCCACGCAGTAGTACACGGTGTCGTGCACGGCGAACGTGGGGTCGTCGTGGGTCGTCGGGCGGGAACCCTCGAAGCAGCCGCCCTGGTCGATCGCGATGTCGACCAGCACCGAGCCGGGTCGCATGTCGGCGACCATGGCGTCGGTGACGAGCTTGGGAGCCGAGGCCCCGGGGATCAGCACCGAGCCGATGACCAGGTCCGCGTCGCGCAGGGCCTCGGCGATGGCGTGCGCCGACGACCGCAGGGTCGTGACACGCCCGTCGAACCGGGCGTCCAGGGCCTGGAGCCGCGGCAGGCTGATGTCGAACACGGTGACGTCGGCCCCCATGCCGAGCGCCATCGTCGCGGCGTGCTCCCCCGCGACGCCGCCGCCGATGACGACCACGCGGCCCTTCGGCGTGCCGGGGACCCCGCCGAGCAGCAGTCCGCGTCCGCCGTTCGTCCGCATCAGGTGGAACGCGCCGACCTGGGCGGACAGCCGCCCGGCGACCTCGGACATCGGCGACAGCAGGGGCAGCGAGCGGTCCGGCAGCTGCACGGTCTCGTAGGCGATGGCCGTCGCACCCGAGTCGATGAGGGCGTCGGTCAGGGGGCGGTCTGCGGCGAGGTGCAGGTAGGTGAAGAGCACCTGCCCCGGGCGGATCATCGGGTACTCCGACGCGACCGGCTCCTTCACCTTGAGGATCAGCTCGGCGCGTTCCCACACCTCGGCCGCGGTGTCGACGATCGTGGCGCCGGCGGTGCGGTACTCGTCGTCGGTGAACGCCGAACCGGATCCGGCGCCGGCCTGCACCAGGACCTGGTGGCCGTGCGATGCGAGCTCGGCGACACCGGCGGGGGTGGCCGCGACGCGGTACTCGTTGTTCTTGATCTCGGTGGGGACGCCGATGCGCATGCGGACTCCTTCGTGGGCGGTGCGTTCGTCCCGTCCATTCAGCACCGGATTCGCCCACAGCAGCGCTGAGCCGAACATCCGGACAGCGGCAGCGCGATCCGTGTCACGAGATTCGGCGGAACCGTCCGCAGCAGCAGTCGGTCAGTGCCCGCGCAGCGACTCGCTCGGCAGCTCACCGAAGCGGCTGCGGTAGGTCGCCGAGAAGCGACCGAGGTGCCCGAAGCCCCACGTCCGCGCGATCTCGGCCACGGTCGTCTCGTCCAGCGCACCGCCGACCAGGTCGGTCCGGGCGCCGTCGAGCCGCACGCCGCGCAGGAGTTCCCCCGGCGTCTGGTCGAGGTGCCGGCGGAGCGACTGCTGCAACCCGCGGGGGCTGAGGCCGGCCGCCGCCGCGATGTCCGGCGTGCCGACCGCTTCGCGCGCGTGCTCGTGCACGAACTCGAGCGCCCGGCGCAGGCGGTCGTGCTCGGGGCCGCTGCCGGACACCGACGCACGCCACTTGTTGCGCCGCGGGAACGCACGGATCGCCGCGGTCGCGAACGCCTCGGCGATGTCGTGCTGGACCATCGGGCTCATGGCCTGTTCGACGTCGAGCCAGACGGCCGAGTACTTCCGCACGACCGATCGCCACAGCGCGATGCCGTCGGCGGTCGGGCGGCGCATCGGTTCGAACGCGAAGTCATCGTCACCGGCGACGGCACGGACGAAGTCGCGGTCGAGCTGCACCAGGTTCAGGGCGATGTCGTGGTGGTGCAGGGCGTAGGGCTCGGCGAACGGCAGCACGACCGGCACCCCGGCCTCCAGCTCGAACGTCTCGCCGCCCGTGGTGATCCGGCTCGAACCGCTGCGCAGCCACGCGACCAGGAACTGGTCGTCGACCTGGCTCTCGCTGCGCAGGTCGACCATGAACCGCGACGAGCGCAGGGACATCCGCTCGTCACCGACGCCCGCGAAGTCCCAGTGGGCGTTCTCGTGGGTGCGCCGGACGACGGGAGCACGGAAGTCGTAGTCGCCCGTGAAGAACGCGAGGGCCTGGTCGACGTCACTGCCGACCATCCGCCGGAAGTACCGCGGCCCGGGCCGTTCGAGAGAAAGCACCATGCACCAGAACGTAGGACGGACCACCGACAAACTGCGTCAGATCCCGACTCAGGGCTGCAGGATCGCCTGCCCCACGCTCTCGTCGAGGATCAGGTCCGTGATCAGCCCGGCGGCCAGCGCACCCCGCAGCGACGCCGCCTTCGACCGCCCGGCGACGACGCAGACCCGCCGGGGCGCGCGCTTGATCGTGTCGAGGTCGGGAGCGCCGGCCCGTGCGTTCACGCCGATGTCCTTCCACGAGCCGTCGGACCGGTAGAACACCGTCGAGACGTCCCCGACGACCCCGGCCTGCGTGAGCTCGTCGCGGTCCTCGGGGTCCAGGTACCCGCCGGAGTAGACGTGCGAGGGCACCGGGGCCTGCGGGGCGCCGACACCGAACACGACGAGGTCCATCCGCTCGTGCAGGTCGAGCACGCGGCGGATCGAGCGCTCGCGGAACAGCGCCTCCTTCGTCGCGGGGTCGTCGAAGAACGCCGGCACCGGGAACTGCTGCACGAACGCCCCGTACGCCTCGCCGAACCGCCGCAGGATCTCGGACGCGTAGACGATGCCGGTGGTGCGGGTGTTCGCGGCGCCGTTGATCTGCACGATCGTCGAGCCGTGGGTGGTCTTCGGCACCAGGTACCGGCTGACCGCGCTCACGGTCGAACCCCACGAGATCCCGATCACCATGTTCGACTCGACGTACTGCGTCAGGATCCGGGCGGCGGACAGTGCGACGCGCTCGAGCCGGTCGACGTCGCTCGTGTGGTCCGGCACCGGGACGACGTGCGCGTGCACCCCGAAGCGGGATCGGATGCTCCGGCTCAGCGCGGCGGCCTGGTCCAGGGGCGACCGGATCTGGATGTCGACGAGCCCGGTGTCCCTGGCGTACTTCAGCAGCCGCGACACCGACGAGCGCGAGGTGCTGAGTTCGTCGGCGATCGCGTCCATCGTCAGGTCCTGCAGGTAGTACAGGTGGGCGGCGCGCAGCGCCTGCTGCGTGCGCATGGGCTGAGCCGCGTCACTCATGGTGCTCCGATCTGTCGAACGCAACCATGCACGGACGTGCAGGGCCTCTGCAACCCCGGCCGCGCCTCCAGACCGCCGTGTCGGGCCTGGACGACACGTGTGCTGCACGTTCGTGCACGCGAGTTGCCCGCCCTGTCGAACGAGCGCACGATCGACCCTGACCCCACGAACAGACGAAGGAAGCGACGAACCATGTCGAAGAAGACACAGCCCCGGAACACGGTGACCGCCCTCACCGAGCGCCCGAACGCGCAGGTCCTCGTCGTCGGCGGCGGCATCAACGGCATCGCGACGTTCCGCGACCTGGCGCTCCAGGGCGTCGACGTCGCCCTGGTCGAGCGTGGCGACTACGCCTCCGGCGCCTCCGCGGCCTCGAGCCACATGATCCACGGCGGCATCCGCTACCTGGAGAACGGTGAGTTCCGCCTGGTGCGCGAGAGCGTGCAGGAGCGCAACGGCCTGATCCGCATCGCCCCGCACTACGTCAAGCCGCTGCAGACGACCATGCCGATCTTCTCGACGTTCTCCGGCATCATGAACGCCCCGCTGCGCATGCTGACGCACAAGCAGCGCTCCACCAAGGAGCGCGGCGCGATGCTCATCAAGATCGGCATGACGATCTACGACTCCTTCTCGCGCGACGGCGGCTCCGTCCCGAAGCACGTCTTCCGCACCAAGAAGGCGGCGCTCGAGGACATGCCGGCCCTCAACAAGGACCTGAAGTACACGGGCACCTACTACGACGCGAGCGTGCACGAGCCCGAGCGCCTGGCCCTCGACGTCCTCAAGGACGGCCTGGCCGCGGGAGCCGACAAGGCACGCGCCGTCAACTACGTCGAGGCAGCCGGCACCCGCGACGGCGGCGTCCTGCTGCGCGACCGCGAGACCGGCGATGAGTTCGTCTTCACGGCCGACGTCGTGATCAACGCCTCCGGCCCCTGGACCGACCTGACGAACGAGGCGTTCGGCGGCGAGACGAAGTTCATGGGCGGCACGAAGGGCTCGCACATCGTCGTCCACAACGACGAGCTGCTCGAAGCCACCAAGGGCCGCGAGCTGTTCTTCGAGAACGACGACGGCCGCATCGTCCTCATCTACCCGCTCAAGGGCCGGGTGCTCATCGGCACGACCGACATCGACGCCGACCCCGCGAAGCCGGTCACGACGACCGACGAGGAGATCGACTACTTCTTCGGGCTCGTCAAGCACGTGTTCCCGCAGATCGAGGTCACCCGCGACCACATCGTCTACAGCTACTCCGGCATCCGCCCGCTCCCCCGCCACGAGGACACCGCCCCCGGCTTCGTGTCGCGTGACTACCGGATCGTGGACACCCAGATCGCCGGCCTGCCGAAGTCGACCGTGCTGTCGCTCGTCGGCGGCAAGTGGACGACGTTCCGTGCCCTCGCTGCACACCTGTCCACCGAGGCGACGACCAAGCTCGGCATGAGCCGCAAGGTCGACACCACCGGCATGCCGATCGGCGGTGGCAAGGAGTTCCCGACCACCGACGCCCAGCGCGCCCTGTGGATCAAGTCGCACCGCGACGGCCTGGACGAGTCCCTGGTCGAGGGGCTGCTCGAGCGCTACGGCACCCGTGCCGCCGAGGTCGTGGACGTCCTGACCGACGGCCCGGTCGAGCCGCTCGAGTCCGACCCGTCGCTCACCCGCGCCGAGGTCGCCTACTTCGCCCGCCACGAGCAGGCCGTCCACCTGGTGGACGTCGTCCTGCGCCGCACGAACCTGGCGTTCGTCGGTGGGGTCACGATCGACCTGCTCGACGAGCTGGCCGACGTGCTCGCCGGTGCGCTCGGCTGGACGACCGAGGAGCGCGCGGACGAGGTCCAGCGCACGCTCGACGTCCTGCGCGAGTCGCACGGCGTGATCGTGCCGCTGACGTCCGCTTCGGCGCCGACGTCGCAGCTCGCGTAGTCGACGCCCCGACGGACGGACGGGAGGCCCGGTACCAGCTGGTACCGGGCCTCCCGTCCGTTCGGGGTCGCGTTGGCGGCCCGCTGGTCGCGTCAGAACCGCTCGCCGGTGGGGTCGAGCGCCGTGCGGTCGATGAGCTGGTCGCCGCCGACGGGCTCGCCTTCCCAGTCGACCAGGCGCCAGCCGTCGGCGAACGAGCCCTCGAGTTCGACGATGCCGGTGTTCTCCAGGTGGCGCTTCGTGCCGAAGTGGTCGGGGGTGTTCTGCGCAGCTGCGCTCGCCCACGTGCGGATCGCGGCACCGTGACTGACGGCGGCGGCCACCGCCACCCCGGTGGCCTCGATCTGGCGGACGGCATCGTCGTAGCGCTCGAAGAACTCGACGCCGCTCTCGGCACCGGGCATCCGGGTCGTGCGGTCACCGCCGGACCAGCCGTGCACGGTGGAGATGTAGGTCTGCACGGACACCGTGTCGCTCTTGCCCTGGGTGTCGCCCGCCTCGATCTCGCGGAGGCCCGGCAGCACCACGGGCTCGAGGCCGAGCGAGGCCGCCAGGGGTGCCGCCGTGACCTGCGTGCGGACCATCGACGACACGAACAACCGCTCGATCCCACGGTCGGCGAGCGCTGCGGGCAGGGCGTCGGCCTGCTGCTGCCCGAGCTCGGTCAGTCCTGGTCCGGGCACCACGGCATCGAGGATGCCGTGCACGTTCGCGGGGGTCTGGCCGTGGCGGATGAGCAGCAGTCGCATGCCGCCACCCTACGGACCGCCGCTGACGTCAGCCCTGCCGGGTGTTCCAGCGGGGGTTCTTCTTGTTGATGACGTAGACGCGGCCGCGGCGCCGGACGACCTGGGAGCCGGGGATCTTCTTGAGCGCCTTGAGGGAGTTGCGGACCTTCACGACGAGCCTCCTTGTTGATAACGGTTTTCAGTTACAGTAGCCCACATGCGTGCTGCTGCCATCACCCTCGTCACCGCCCTGCACCAGGTCGACGCCGACCGCGTCGCCGCCCGGATCTCCGACGGGCACCGGATGCACGTCGCCGGGAGCGCCTTCGCCACCGCCCGTGCCGTGGCGGACCGCGCCGACCAGCTCGACCGGCTCTGCGGGCCCGAGGCCGACCACGGGCTCGTCGTCACCCTGCACCCGGGGGCCGATGCCCGCGCCGTCGGCATGCTGCTCGCCAACGCGGCACGGTCCGAGACCGGCGACGACCGGGTGCTCCGGCACGTCGTCGGGGTGCTGCGGGCCGACGACGTCGCACACCTGCTCTGGTCGGACGTCGACGACGCCTTCGTGGCCGCGGACCGGATGGCGGCACTCGTCGAGTACGCGACGGTGATCGCCCTCGACCGCATCGAGCCGCTGTCCGGCCGTCGGCGTCGGGCGCTCGTGTCCCTGCTGCACCGGATGGCGCCCCAGGCCGTGATCGTCGCCCTGCCCGCGATCCGGAGCGCCGCCGACCTGCCGGCCTCGAACGGCGGCGCGGCACGGGTGCTCGCCACCGGCGCCGGCTGGATGCGCGCACTGTCGAGCGGCGCGGACACCGGGCGCGACGCCCGCGACGCCCTGGTCTCGATGCGCTACCGGGAGCCGCTGCCGTTCCACCCCGGGCGACTGTCGTCCGTCATCGCCGAGGACCTGTCCGCCGGGGTGAACGGCCGCGTGCTGCGGTCGCGGGGGTTCTTCCGTCTGGCATCGCGGCCGGACCACGTCGGCTCGTGGTCGAGCTTCGGGTCGATGCTCGCGCTCGACCCCACCGCGAACCCGTCGTGGGACGCCGATGCCCCGATCGGGCAGGCGCTGTGGTTCGTCGGCGAGCATCTCGACGTCCGGGCGATCGAGCGGGCCCTCGACGGGGCGCTGCTCACGCCGTCGGAGCTGCTCGCCGGGCCGGACGTGTGGCGCAGTTGGGCGGACCCGTTCCCGGAGTGGCCCGCGGTGGACCCGGCGTCGGAGCACCGGCACGAGTGAGGGCGCGCGTGGGTACGCACACGTCCCGCGACAGAGCACGAGTCGATCGTCGCGTGCATCGTCGTCTCATGCGCACACATCCGCTGCGTGCGCAGGTTGCGACAGAGCACGAGTCGATCGTCGCGTGCATCGTCGCAGTGTGCGCACGCACGCACGGACGGGAGGCGCGGTGCGGGTCGGACCCGCACCGCGCCT